>ENA-UOOE01000002-UOOE01000002.1-fermentation-metagenome-genome-assembly--contig:-NODE-2-length-441623-cov-6.513977_pt1 | contig 441623 bp, 442 predicted proteins | sample MGYA00245776_ERZ724021 | MGnify/ENA primary metagenome ERZ724021 (study PRJEB28704, sample SAMN03018321) | fermentation metagenome | biome: anthropogenic terrestrial biome; feature: soil; material... | reverse complement strand
ATGATGGGGTGCGCGGTCTGAGCGAAGAACTTGTCCAATAATCGAACATCATGCCCGGGGCGCCTTACCTTTCTGGGCTGTCGGCCCCTCATGCTCCTGGTCGTCTCCATTCTGTTCCCCCTTGCGACCAATGTCGACTATATGTCGTTAATGATATATTATTGAAATCGGTTTATCGTTCAACGCATGGCTGAAAGCGCCTCTTGTTCAATCTTTCAGTCTTCCTATCGCCAAAACCCGCTCCAGCACTTCTTCCGCGTGCGGAGCAAGGTCCATTTCCTCCGTGAGGTCATCTCCCGCGGAATGGGCGAACTGATGCTCGCCGTCGCTCCAGAGGTCGCTCGCGGAGACATCATAGACGATGCCCCTGAAAGCGATGTACATGGGTTGACCATCCCGCCCGTTGAACTTCGCTAGCTCGGCGCGTGTGAACGTTCTCTCCGGGACAGAGCCGGACAGGTCCATATGGTCGAAAGGGAAGCTGCGTCTTACTAAGCCTTGCGGTGTGAGTTCGGTCGCATCAGAACGGGTGACGTCGAGGGGGTCCCGCACGATATGTTCCGGACACCGTCCGGATGCTCTCCACCATGCGATCTCAGGCCTGTGTATGGAAAAATAGCGAAGGCTCAGGCGTCCTCGTTGGTCAGAAGATCATCATCCTCTCCTGCTGTCGAAACTATGCCCAGCTGATGGAACAGGCCTGCAAGGTCTACCATGTCCCAGTGCTCGACGATCTTTCCGTTCCGAAACCGATAGGCATCCAACTGCCATATCTCGAACCTCTTGCCGGTGGGAGGCCGGCCCTGGAACAGCCCGTCGTGGGTGCCGGAAACGATCGAGCGGACCCATACCATGTCATTCTCAGCAATGGCGTCCTGAACATCGAAGTTCAGGTCCGGAAAGGCCGAGTACCACGGCGCCATGGAGGCCTGGAACGCCGGCCAACCATCCGGCAGATCGAGCATGCTGTGCTGTTTCACGTCGAATGCCATGAGCTCATCGGAATGATCGAGATCGCCGGTGTTGAGAAACTCATCGTAGAAGCGCAGCACCAACAGTCTGTTCTCTTCCGGATGCTCTGTTATCGTATCGGCCATGATGACTTGTCGGAGCGGCCGATAGATAAACGTCATGCCCGTTCTACAAGGCCCCCGTCGTCCTGCCGGGACGCGGGACGAACAAAGTCCTTTATTGCTGACCGTGTTATCCTCTAGCACTCCAGGTGAATATATGACATGCTGGGACCCCAGAATTGAAGAGATGTCAAAGGCTGACCTCCAGGCCCTTCAATACAAATACCTCAAGACATCGATATACAGGCTATACTCCTTCTCACCGTTCTATCATGATCGCATGAAGGCCGCCGGGGTCCATCCCGACGACATCCGCTCGCTGCAGGACATCGTCAAGTTGCCCTTCATGTATAAGAAGGACCTCCGGGACAACTACCCGGACAAGATGTTCGTGGGCGGGCAAGACGAACTGGTCCGCTATCACGTATCGTCCGGCACCACCGGCAAGCCGACGGTGGTAGGGTACACGCAGAACGACCTCAACAACTGGGCGTTGTCGGTGGCGAGAGCGTTGAGCTCTGTCGGTCTGGGCCGCAAGGACATTATCCAGGTCAGCTACGGATACGGGCTGTTCACCGGCGGGCTCGGGTTGCACTACGGCGCGGAGCGCGTCGGCGCTACTGTGGTCCCGGCATCGGTCGGCAACACCGAGCGGCAGATAGAGCTCATCCAGGACCTCAAGGTCACGGCGATCTGCTGCACTCCCTCCTACATGCTGCATCTTGCTGAGACCTCGCAGAAGATGGGGGTCGACATCAACAAGGACACCAGGCTCCGGACGGCCGTCCTGGGAGCGGAGCCCTGGTCGGAGAAGATGCGCAACCGCATCCAGGAGATCACCGGCGTCAAGGCGTACGATATCTACGGAACGTCTGAGCTCTCCGGACCGTTGTTCACCGAGTGCACCGAGCAGAACGGCATCCACATCTGGGGGGACCTCGCGTACGTCGAGGTCCTGGACCCCGAGACGGGAGAGCAGCTCGGTCCCGGGGAGAAGGGAGAGCTGGTCGTCACCATGCTCCAGAAGGAGGCGCTGCCCATGGTCCGGTACCGCGTCGGCGACATCACATCCTACGATGATTCGACCTGCGCCTGCGGCCGCTCCCACGTTCGCATCTCCCGCATCTCCGGACGGGTGGACGACATGCTTATCATCCGCGGCATCAATGTCTTCCCGTCCCAAGTGGAGCACGCTCTGCTGGAGATACCGGAGCTGGGAGAGCACTTCCAGATCGAGGTGGACCGCAAGGGTGCGCTGGACTCCATGCTCGTTCGCGTGGAGCTGAAACCGACGGCCTTCTCGGACAAGATCGATGACCTGATGTCTCTGAAGTACAAGGTGGCCCACGTTCTGCACAACTCGCTGAACGTGGCCGCCGATGTCGAGCTCGTCGGTCCGGGAACGCTCACCCGATTCGAGGGCAAGGCAAAGAGAGTGGTGGATAGGAGGAACATCTGATGAGCTACACGATCAAGCAGATATCGATCTTCGCGGAGAACAAGCCGGGGCGGCTGGCCGCCATCGCCGATGCGTTGGAGGAAGAGAAGATCAACATCTATGCGTTCTCCATCGCCGAGGCCAGCGGGTTCGGCGTCATCCGAGCGCTGGTGAGCGATCCGGCCAAGGCGCATCGCAAGCTGACCGATCTCGGATACGCCGTTTCGTTCACGGACGTCATCGGCGTCAAGATGAGGGACGAGCCAGGTGGGCTCAAGGACATCTCGCGCATCATGGGAGAGGCTAACATCAACATAGAGTACGCTTACGCATATTCCGGCAAGAAGGAGGCGGTGATGGTGGTCCGGGTCGATCAGGTCGACGATGCCATACGCGCCCTCCAGGCCCACGGCGGCCGCTTGCTGGAAGAGAAGGAGCTGTCCTGAGCTTGTTCACCAGGCCGCTTCGCCTCAAGAAGGGTGACGCCGTCGCCATCGTCTCGCCGTCGTGGGGCGGCCCCCACGAGTACCCGGCGGTGTACGAGCACGGCCTCTCGGTGCTGAGGGAGGACCTTGGATTGCGGCCGGTAGAGATGCCGGCCGCCAGGGAGGGGCAGTCATACCTGCACCAACATCCGGAGGCGAGAGCGAAGGACATCAATGATGCGTTCGCCGACCATGATGCCAATGCCATCCTGGCGACCATCGGAGGGGACGACTCGGTGCGCATACTCCCGCACCTGGACCTCGACCTCATACTCGATCGTCCGAAGGTGCTGATGGGCTTCTCCGATACCACCACCCTTCTGACATACCTGTGCTGGAACGGCATGATCACGTTCTACGGCCCGTCGGTCATGGCCGGGATATCGCAGATGCGCAACTATCCGGCGCAGAGAGAACAGGTGAAGGACATCCTGTTCCGGGGAAAGGCGAACTATCGTTATCGGCCGGCGGCGGCATACAGCGAGGGTTATCCAGATTGGTCCAATGAGGAGCTGGTCGGGCACGTAGGCCGGAAGCGACGCAGCGGAGGATGGAAGACGCTGCAAGGTGAGTCGAAGGCCTCAGGTGAGCTGTTCGGCGGCTGCGTGGAGGTGCTGGAGATGATGAAAGGAACTCCGTACTGGCCGCCCCGCTCGTTCTGGGACGGCAAGGTGCTCTTCCTCGAAACGTCGGAGTGCATGCCTACGCCGGACGCCGTGAAGTACATGTTACGCAACTACGGCATGCAAGGCATACTGAATGACATCTCGGCGCTACTCATGGGCCGACCCCGTGGCTACGACCGAGTGGGAAAGAGAAAGCTCGGCGCGGCCCTGAGGCAGGTTGTAGCGGACGAGTTCTCGAGGCCGGATATGCCGATCATCATGGACATGGACTTCGGGCACACTGACCCGCAGATGATCCTCCCGCTAGGGGTCAGGACGGAGGTCGATCCCGCCGGCCCCGGCCTGCGGCTTCTGGAGCCAGCAGTGGAGAGGCGCTGAGGTCGCCAGCGATGGGGCCTCAGGGTCGGGGCGATGCTGCCCCGCGGCGGGCATCGTAAATCAATTATACCTGCGGCTGGAAGGGGCAATCACCAGGAGGATATGGTTTGCATAAGATACAGGAGCAGGTCGAGCACATGCCGCGCCAGAAGGGGCTTGATGTGGAGGTGGAGTCAGGGAACCTGGATGTCGAAGAGACTTGCGAAGGGATGCAGTACTCGCCGCGCATCTCGGTCAGCAATCTTCGCGCTCCCTTCCTGGCCGTGGTGATGGAGGATGCCGATCACCCCACTGGCAACTTTCCTCATTGGCTCCTCTGGAACGTCGAGAAGATGGACATCATACCGCGGAACCTTCCGAAGAGGGAGGAGTTCGCAAAGCCCGTTCGAGGCTTTCAAGGCCGCAACGGCTTCGGGCGCGTCGGATACGACGCCCCATGCCCCCCGCAGGGTGCGAAAAGGCGATACCGGTTCCGCGTGTTCGGCGTCAACGGTGAGCTCGATCTGCGGCCCGGCGCGACCGGCAGGGACCTGGAAAAGGCGCTGGAGGGGCACATACTCCAGTATGGGGAAGCTGTCGTGACCTACGAGCGCCCAACGGGGAAGAATATTGGGCAGGCACCATGAGGTGAGAATATGGCCATATTGACGAAGCATGGGGATTTGAATATCAGCCTCGATTTCGACCGGTTTCCTGACCGGCATACATGCAAAGGCGATGACATCTCGCCGCGCATACGCATCAAGGGCGCGGAGCAGCCGTATCTCGCCCTTCTTCTGGAGGACCACGATGCGAAGGAAAAACCGTACGTGCACTGGGTGATGTGGAACATGCCGTTTCGGTCGGAGATACCGGAGAACGTCAGCAAGTTGGAGCGGCCGCCTGAGATAGAGGGGGCGGTGCAGGGATCCACGACAGGCAACAGCATCGGCTACGAGGGGCCGTGCCCCCCGAGGGGCAGCACTCACAAGTACGAGTTCAAGGTCTATGGTTATGACACCCCCCTTGACCTGGGGCCGGGAGCGACCAGAATGGAGCTCCTAAAGGCGCTGGACGGAATGTACTTGCAGTACGGGGAGGCTGCGGCCGACTACAGCCGGTGACGCTCCACGCTCAACTTTATCACCGCCAGGGTGCATCTATTTTACCATGTTGCCCGCTGGCCCGCTAATGATAGAGCACCGGCTGATCGAACAGGCCGTCTCGATGATCAAGAAGGAGGGCGAACTGATCAGTTCAACTGGTAGAGTGGACATTCCGCTGCTCACCACCATGGTCGACTTCATGAGGACATATGGCGACCGATGCCACCATGGGAAGGAAGAAGAGATACTGTTCAGCGCTCTTGAGAAGAAGGACATGGATGAGGAGCACCGTGCAATGATGGCCCGCCTGGTGAACGATCATAAGCGCTCAAGGGCGCTGACCTCCAACCTGAACACCCTCCTGGCCGCGTTCCAGCGAGGGGAGCGGGGAGCGGTCGAAGAGGTGATCGAGATCCTTCAGACGCTGGCGTCGGTGTATCCGGAGCACATCGAGTTGGAGGATAAGTTCTTCTTCCCGGCAGCGATGAAGTATCTATCCAAGGAGGAGAGCGACGGCATGCTGAAGCAGTTCCAAGAGTTCGATCGCGGCCTGATACACGAGCATTACAAGGGAGAGGTCAAAAGAATGAAGGAGCAGATGGGGATGAGCCAGTGAAGAAGTGGCGCTGCTTGGTGTGCGGCTACGAGTATGACCCGGCGGTCGGCGACAATCTCTCCGGCATACCGCCGGGGACCGCGTTCGAGGACCTCCCGGACGATTGGGTCTGCCCCATGTGCGGTGCTCCTAAATCGGACTTCGAGCCGATGGAGTGAGCTCCGCAGGGGCCGGACCGTTTTCTTTCAAGGCGGCCAGCGCCTTATTTCTTCTCTTCACCCTCGTCATCGGTCATGCCGGTCACCATGGCGCAGAACCTGTTGTACACGCGGGATATGGCGTCCCATGCCAGCACCATGATGATGAGCCCGGCGAACAGCGACACCATCAGGCCCAGCGGGCCGACCATCACCAGGTTCGGCATCAGCGGGATGATCAGGACCAGTATCACCATGATCATGGCGATGTATGACAGGTTGACGAATATCTTGAAGACGACCTTGGGGCTGCTCCCCGATGTGCGCGGGGATTCCATGACCAGGGTGGTGAGGTGGGTTGCTATCTTCCTCACGTTGAGGAACATGTTGTAGACCACCGGCGCCAGGATGGTGATCAGCAGGATCAGCAGCAGTTCATCGCCGAGGATGTTCAGGCTGGAGGCGGTGCTCTCGAACGCGTTGGTGTATCCCTCGGCGTAATTGAAGACCAGCATCACCGTTATTAGGACGATGAAGTCGACGAAGATGAGGGTGATAGCGCTCCTTATGCCGGTCCGGGCCGGCGATTCCTCGACCAGGCCATTGGACGCGGATGCGTGAATGTCGTCAATGGTCCGGAGCGAGCACACTATCCTGTTCGGAAGCAGCCACACCATCCAATCGAACATCTTCGGTTGGAACCTGGTGATGATCGGCATGATGAACATGGTTATGAGCGCCGCTCCGATGACGGCGGCGTAGAATCCGTCGGTGACGACTCCCGCATCGAGCGCCGCCTTGGCGATGATGAACGCGAACTCACCCATGGCTAGAAGGCTGGTGGCGATCATGAGGCTGTCCCGGGCGGTCATGTTGACCAGGTAGGCGCCGATGAAGATGGTCACCGTCTTGCTGACGATGAAGACCACCGCCATGATGACCGCCAGGCCGATGTTGTCGATGATCAGGGCAGGGCTGACCTGCATGCCGATGCTGATGAAGAACACCGCCATGAACAGCTCCTTGACCGGCTCCACCTTCTGCATGAGCTTGTGGCCGAACTTGGAGATGGCGATCATCATCCCCATGAGGAAGGCGCCGATGGCGACGTCCAGGCCGATCATGGCCGAGATGCCTGCCATGGCGAAACACAGGCCCACCGAGACGATGAGCAGGATCTCGGGAGAATACCTCTTTCCGATCCAGTTGATCAGGCGCGGGATCAGCGTCATGCCGAACACCACGCTCATGCCTATGAACAGGATCAGGCCGAGGACCATGTTCACCGTGGAGCCGAGCGCAGGGGCGTCACCGGCCAGCAGCGGCGCGGCCATGGTGAGGATGAGCACCTGACCGACGTCCTCGAAGATGGTGATGGTGATGATCAGCTTGGCCATGTCGGCATCGATGTGCTTTGCCGTCTTCAGCACGCCCACCACCACCGCGGTGCTGGTGCCGGAGATGATCGCGCCGAGGAAGATAGACTGGACGAAGTCCATCCCCATCATGATGCCCAGGAGGTAGCCGATGGCCACCATCAGCGGCATCTGGATCAGGACGATGATAAGGATCTTGGAACCTGTGACCTTCAGTTTGTTGATGTCCGTCTCAAGGCCGATGTAGAAGAGCAGGAGGACGATACCCAGAGTGGATAGCAGAGATACGGTGCTGCCCTCCACCCAGACCTCGGGGAACATGGACGGGCCGAGGATGATGCCCGCCACGATGTATCCCAGGATGGGCGGCATCTTGATCTTGGCGAACACCACCGCGAACACCCCTGAGATGAGCAGCAGGAGGGCCATATCAACGACTACGCGAAACTCATCCATGCTTGGCCCCTGCCTCTCTAGCTCTCATTATGTTCATGTTCGATCCTCATCGGCAACGGTATCCGCTCTCCTTCCTTCACCGGATTGGCCGGAAGGGTGGCGCGAAAAACAAGGCGGAGAGGCCGGTTCTATCGACCGAATGATTGCGTCGCCTCGTGGCCATTAGGGCATATCTGGCCTGACATCCCCTCCTAGGACTGTTCGGCGCGCGAGGAAAATACCTTGCCTTATATATGCCGAATTGCACTATCATATTAAAATATTCCGATTCTCCCTCTTTTTAATTCATCGCTGGCCATCTTGCCGCTGCTCATGTCCGTTACGACAGCGACGGCGTTCCGGTGGAGGGTTTAAAAGGTGCCCGCGGCATATGTGTCGAGAGGCACCATTATGAAATCTAATAACATGAGAGATCTCATCGAGGACAAGAAGTTCCTGTTCTTCGGGGGCAAGGGGGGCGTCGGAAAGACCACCATGGCCTCCACTACCGCAACCTGGCTGGCCGACCACGGCTATAAGACGCTCATCGTGGCGACCGATCCCACCATCAGTCTGTCGGCCATCTATGAGCAGGACATCTCCGAGACGAAGGTGGTGCCCATCGGTTCGACCGGCAATCTATACGGCCTTAACATCAATCCCAAGAAGGCCATGGGCGTTTTCCAGACGCGCATGAACGAGATGATGGAAGGTTTCTCCACCATGTTCGGGAGCGAATTGCTTAGCACTCCCTGCACCGAGGAGATCGCCGCCTTCGACCAGTTCGTCAGCTACATGGCCGATACTGAGCACGACAAGGTCGTCTTCGACACCGCCCCCACTGGCCATACGCTGAGGGAGCTGAGCATGCCCTTCGACTGGTCCGGGTACATAGCCAACCAGATCGAGAGCCGCAAGGAGATGTCCCAGGCGCTCGGCTTCATATACGACGAGGCGATGATCGCCGACCTTCGGAAGGAGAAGGACCGGTACGATGCGGCCGTGAAGGCCCTTTCGGATGGCGACACTTCGGCCTTCAACCTCGTCCTGCTGCCTGAGAAGCTGCCGGTCGACGAGACGGAAAGGGCGGCCGAGGACCTGTCAACGTTCGGCATACACGTTCGCTCGATCATCATCAATGAGGTCATTCCCCGCGACGTGCTGAAGGGCAATTGGTTCCTGGAGCGCCGGAGGGCCACCCAGGATAAGTACCTGAAGCAGATCGATGAGAAGTTCAAGGACCTAATACGGGCGGAGGTGCCGCTGTTCGAGAGCGACATCTACGGCATCGAGAACCTGCGAAGGGTCGGAAAAGTGCTATACGGATGAGCGCCGAGGTGCTGACATGGTCAAGATGAGGCTCGCCATAATGTCGTTCGCCTGCTGCAATCCCACTCTGGCCGTCCACGACCAACGGTATGTCGAACGGATCAGGGAGGCCGCCGAGGCCGCCGGGGTGGAGTATGAGATCGAGGTCATACACGCCACCGAGGCGCGCATGACCAACCAACACAACTACATGGGCGAGATCATGCCGCTCTTCAACAAGTATGGGCAGGCCGTCTCGCCGGCGTTGTTCATCAACCGGTCGCTGCAGCTGTGGGGCGGCGTGCCCACGGTGGAGAAGCTGACCGAGGTCTTCCAGAAGGCCAAGGTGGCGATGGAGCAGGGAAGGCTGTAAGCTGTACTGCAGGGCATGCGCCACCATTGCCTTCCTCACCATACTGAACGTCGTCCGATAGGGACAAACCCATTCCTTTTCCTTTTTCGATCCCATCAACAAGCATGCGGTGGGAATATGTATGTTCAGCGAGAATCAAACCGACAGGTCATTATGAACGAGATGGCGGAAGGGCCCACGGGCCATGCCATGTCTTGCAGCACGGAAGACATGTCCCCGGCCCGAAGGTTTCTCTGGACGCTCCTGGGCACCATTGCATTGGTCGTCGGCGTCATCGGCCTGTTCCTGCCGCTCCTGCCCACCACCCCCCTGGTGCTGGCCGCGGCGGCTTGTTACCTTCGCGGCTCGAAGAGGATGCACCGTATGCTGGTTGGCAACCGATTGTTCGGAAAGGTGCTGTCCGACTATAACGCCGGCAGGGGCGTCTCGTGGAAGGTGAGGATAACATCCACGACGTTTCTCTGGACCTCCCTGGCCGCATCATTCCTCTTCTTCGATATGCCCCCGTTCGTTCTCCTTGTGCTGGTATTGGTCGGAGTGGCGGTATCCACCCACATATGCCATCTTCCGCTCAAATCGCCCTGATCGCATGTCTTCTGGGCCAGACCAATGTCATTGTTCCATCATCCAGGCGCTGGCGTGAGCGGATGCAAGATGATTAGGATCATATCATCGTGCGTTACGCTTAGGCCGGTTCTTCGGACTGTCAGGCCTTTCTCATCGCGGATCACGCAGAACAATGACGATAATAGAAAGGATTGCGCGAATCGTGCGGGCGGCAGGGACGAACGTTCGTAGAAATTGATTTCCATTACCAATAATTAAAAAGGAGATGTCTGCATCGCCCCTTCGAGGAATTCATATGGAGTCTAAGGAAGGAATGATGCACAAGCTACGCAGGTTCTTCAGCGGAAGCCCCAAGCAGGAGACTGCCCAGTCAGCTCCAGCGCCCGCTGCTGCTGTCAAGCCGGCCCCCGCGCCCGCAGCGACCGCCCCGGCGCCTGCAGAGCCCCAGATGTCCCCCGCTGAGATGGTCCAGGAACAGGCCCGTTTCCTATGCCCGGACGCCTGGCTTGCCAACAAGATCACTGTCACCGCAGAGGTCCGCAACGGAAAAACATACCTTGTCGGTTCGCCCGCCGAGGCCGCTCCGTACATCAAAGCTGGATACGCGGCAAAGAAGGATAGGCTCCCCGCCGACGTTCTGCTGGCCTGAACCATCGCCGGCGAACGCTCGTCTAGGAAGATAATCGAACAATCGTTCGTAATGCCGCTCCCTTCGTGGGAGCGGCTCGTCTTTTCCAACACGATAGGCCTCTGGCATGCTCTACTCCGATCAGCGGTCGGTTCATCTCTTGAGCGAGAGCCTTGAAAGGATTAATTGCTGTGAACGAACCATCCGGTACGATTGCTCATGGCATCGAAGAACAACATCCGGCTGGACCGGGACAAGAGGGAGGAGATGACCAAAGCCATCAGGGACCATTTCCTCAAGGAAAGGGGAGAGGAGATGGGGCATCTGGCGTCAGACATGATCCTGGACTTTATCCTAGAGGAGCTGGCGCCGGAGTTCTATAACATGGGCGTCATGGATTCCTATCGGCTCCTTAGCGACAAGGTTGCCGACGTTCAACTACTCCTCAAATGATGCGTTCGACCCCGTCCATTTTGCTTGATAGAAGTGATCACGGTCGTACGGATGATGATTGAATGTAATGGAATGAGTGTCGGGACCGATGGTGATTCCCGATGTTGTGCGGTCGAGATGTTGGAAGCGATTCTGCCGACCAGAGAATACGGCGGCCAACCACTTCTGCCGCTAGAACATTGGAGAAAGCCGTTAGCAAAACGCACAACGGTCATGAGATGTAGTGGGCCCGAAGTGATTTGGGGCTGCCAAGAATACTGGCTCCTCTAATTTTCCCAAAAATTCCGCAGCTGTCCAAGACGAGGATTCGGATGGCGAGAGGGGGGGGCAAGCCCCCATTATCGTCTTAACCTCAGTGGACGTCATCAATATCGAGCAAGAGCCGGTCTGCATCGACCGCCGCGCTGGAGGCGATCGAATCGAGCACGTGCGCCGAGATCTCGTACGATCTTGGCAATCCCATCGACGCTGCCCGCCCGCGAGTGGTGCAAGGGCTGCCGGGGATGCCCGTGAGCGAGGACATGAGCGAGACCGACGAGCTGCGCAGGCGCGTGCAGGAGCTCCGGGAGGACGTGGACCTGCTGCGTCTCGCCCAAGACCGCCTGTCGAACGTCTCGATGCTCAACGCCGCGCTCGCCGGCCGGGGCGGAACCCAGCCCACCCCACTGACCAACGGCCGGAGGCGCGAAGGTGGTCGCCTTCTCAGCCATCCAAAAAGAGGGAAGATTTAATTGTTTATCAGAACATCTCTCTGCCGGATGGGAGGAAAGGTCACAGTTTGGATGAGGTCAAGTTGCATCCAGGTGGCCGATCGGGGACGAGCAGGGCGCCGTTGCCGAGCTCGGACCTCGCCAACAGGGTGCGCATCATGTTCGTCACAATCCAAAAAGAGATGATTTAGTAATGCAACAGGGAACTCACAGTAAAATGGTCTCGTTCGTCTGGGGCATCGCCGACGATGTACTGCGCGACCTGTTCAAGCGGGGCAAGTACCCCGACGTTATCCTGCCGATGTGCGTCATCCGGCGCATGGATGCCGTTCTTGAGCCGACCAAGCAGGCGGTGCTCGATACCAAGAAGATGCTCGACGACGCCGGGATCACCGAGCAGCGGGCGGCCCTGTCTGCGGCGTCTGGCCATGCGTTCTACAACACCTCACGCTTCACCCTGCGCGACCTCAGGTCCCGCAGCAGCCAGCAACAGCTCCTAGCCGACTTCAACGACTATTTGGATGGCTTTTCGCCGAACGTCCAAGATATACTTGAAAACTTCAAGTTTCGAAACCAGCTGATGACGCTGTCCAAGGCCGACGCCCTGGGCACGCTGATCAACAAGTTCCTTGACCCCGAGATGGACCTCAGCCCCGTCAGGATCGACAACCACGATATGGGCATGATCTTCGAGGAGCTGGTCCGCAGGTTCAACGAGGAGAATAACGAGGAAGCCGGCGAGCACTGGACGCCCCGCGACGCAGTGCGGCTGATGGCGAATTTAATCTTCTTGCCTATCGCTGATCAGCTCAAGTCCGGATTGTACCTTCTCTATGACTGCGCCTGCGGCACCGGCGGCATGTTGACCGTGGCCGAAGAGACGATGCTCGAGCTGGCGAAAAAGAAAAATCTACAGATCACTACCCACCTCTACGGCCAGGAGATCAACCCCGAGACCTACGCCGTGTGCAAGGCCGACATGCTGCTCAAGGGCGAAGGGGAGAAGGCCGACCACATCGTCGGTGGAGCCGAGTACTCTACATTGTCGCGCGACGCCTTCTCGGCCCGAGAGTTCGACTTCATGCTCTCCAACCCGCCCTATGGCAAGAGCTGGAAGAAGGACCTCGAGTTCATGGGCGGCAAGGACGACATGCGCGACCCGCGGTTCAAGGTCATGCACCACGGCGAAGAACTGTCTTTGGTGACCCGGTCGAGCGACGGGCAGATGCTCTTCCTCGCCAACATGGTCTCGAAGATGAACCGCACGTCGGCCCTGGGCAGCCGCATCGCCGAGGTACATAACGGCTCGTCGCTGTTCACCGGCGACGCCGGCCAGGGCGAGAGCAACATCCGGCGGTACATCATCGAGAATGACTGGCTCGAAGCGATCATCGCCCTGCCGCTCAACCTCTTCTATAACACCGGCATCGCCACCTATGTCTGGGTGCTGTCGAACAAGAAGTCCGAGCACCGCAAGGGCAAGGTGCAGCTCATCGACGCCACTCAGTGGTACAAGCCGTTACGCAAGAACCTCGGCAAGAAGAATTGCGAGCTAGCGCCCGAAGACATCGAGCGGGTCTGCCGCGTCTTCTTAGATTTCGTCGAGACCCCTCAGTCCAAGATTTTCCCCAACAAGGCCTTCGGCCACTACAAGGTGACGGTCGAGCGGCCATTGCGCCTGCATAGCCAGCTCACCTTAAAGAGTATCGAGGCGCTGCGCTTCGCCTCAGGTGACGAAGAATTGCGCTCGACGCTGTACGACGCGCTGGGCGACGACCTCTTCACCAACTTCAGCAAGATCTCGGCCACGTTAGAGGAGCATGTCGCTGCATGGGGCGGCGACGAAGAGGGCGACGACGAGAGCTCGAAGAAGGGCCTGTCCGAGAAGAAGAGAAAGAAGTTACTCGATCCCACCACCTGGGCCCACGACGGGCGCCTAGTAGAGGCCGCCACGCTCCTAAGAAAAGAGCTCGGCGAGGGCGTATTCGAGGACTATAACCTCTTCCGCGAGCGGGTGAATGCGGTGCTGAAGAAGCACGGCATCAAGCTGCCGGCCACTGACCTCAAGGCAATCCTCAAGGTCGTCAGCTGGCGCGTCGAGACCGCTCCCCCGGTCATCGCCAAAGTGCACAAGGCCGCCAAGACCAAGGCCGATCCGTTGCACGGGCTGTTTGCGGTCGACCTCGACGGCCATCCTGTGGTGGTCGAGTATGAGCCCGACCCTGACCTGCGCGACACCGAACAGGTGCCTCTGCTCGAAGAGGGGGGCATCGAGGCGTTCATCGGCCGCGAAGTGCTGCCGTACGCCCCCGACGCCTGGTTCGACGCAGACGCGACCAAGATCGGCTACGAGGTGAGCTTCACCCGTTACTTCTACAGGCCGCCGAAGATGCGTACGCTCGAGGAAATCCGGGCCGACATCATGGCTATCGAGCGCGAGACCAGCGGGTTGCTCGACGCCCTGCTCAAGGGGGCGGCGAAATGAAGGCCGCCGAAGCCCCGCTGTTGACCCTGCTGCACAAGTCGCCTCAATTCGTGGTGCCCATCTACCAGCGTACCTACTCGTGGACCGAGAAGCAGTGCCGCAAGTTGTGGGACGACATTCTGCGGGCCGGCTCCAACGACGCCATCTCTACGCACTTCATCGGCTCGATTGTCTACGTCGAGCAGGGGCTATCGGCGGTGACGCACCAATCCCCCTTGCTGATCATCGACGGTCAGCAGCGCCTCACCACCGTCTCGCTGCTCATCGAGGCCCTGGCCAGAGAACTGGGTGACAAGGAACCGGTCGATGGCATGTCCACCGCCAAGCTCCGGCAGTACTACTTGTGCAACAACCTCGAGACCGGCGACCGCTTCTTCAAGCTGCTGCTCTCCCAGACCGACAACGACACGCTCAAGGCCATCGTCAAGAACAGCGAGTTGCCTAAAGAACCCTCGCTGCTGGTGACAAAGAACTTCGAGCTGTTCACAAAACTGGTGGCCGAGCTGAGGGGCAATCTCGTATCGGCGTACCGTGGCCTCGCCAAGCTGGTGGTGGTGGATATCGCCCTGACCCGCGATCAGGACAACCCTCAGCTTATCTTCGAGAGCATGAACTCGACCGGTAAGGAGCTCAGCCAGGCCGACCTGATCCGCAACTTCATCCTCATGGGCCTCGAGCCACGGTTGCAGACCCACCTGTACGAGGAGTACTGGCGGCCCATGGAGCTTGACTTCGGGCAGCAGGCCTACGGCACCCAGTTCGATAGCTTCATGCGCCACTTCTTGACCGTCAAGACGGGCGAGATACCCCGCGAAGGCGATGTGTACGAGGCATTCAAGGATTATGCCCGCCGACCGATGGTGTCGGGGGCGGGCATCGAAGCGCTTGTCAAAGATATACGCGATTATGCCCGCTACTACTGCGCCATGGCCCTCGGGGCTGAGAAGGACGACGGCCTGGCCGAGGCGTTCGCCGACCTCCGTGAGCTCAAGGTCGATGTGGCCTACCCGTTATTGCTCGAGCTCTACCGCGATTACGCCACTGGCAAACTAAACATCTCCGACTTCGCGGCCATCGTCAGGCTTATCGAGGCCTATGTATTCCGGCGGAACGTCTGCACCATAGCGCCTAACTCGCTGAACAAGACCTTCGCCACCTTCACCCGGTCGATCAACAAAGAACGGTACCTCGAGAGCATCCAGGCTCACTTCCTGACCCTGCCCTCATACCGTCGGTTCCCCAGCGACGATGAGTTCGGGCAACACTTGCGGACCCGCGACCTCTACAACTTTCGCAACCGTAGCTACCTGCTGCGCCGTTTAGAGAACGACGGTCGCAAAGAGCGGGTCGAGCTGGGCGAGTACACCATCGAGCACATCATGCCGCAGAACCCCGACCTTCCGGTGGCCTGGAAGAACGATCTAGGCCTCGAGTGGGCCCGGGTGCAGAAGGAGTGGCTGCACACCCTAGGCAACCTTACCCTCACCGGCTATAACTCAGAATACAGCGACCGCCCCTTCGCCGAGAAGCGGGACATGGTCGGGGGGCTCAAGGAGAGCCCACTCAGACTCAACGCAGGCCTGGGTACTATTGAGAGCTGGAACGAGGCGACGATCAAGGAACGGGCAGGGAGGCTGGCCAAGCAGGCCACAGCGGTCTGGGTAGCGCCCAGCCTCTCGGTCGAAACGTTAGCCCTGTACCGGTCCACGCCGGCCCAACGAGCCGATAACTACACCATCAATGACCACCCCTACCTAACAGCACCGGGCCTGAATGAGCTGTTCGAGGCATTCCGTAAATCGGTGCTAGCGCTAGACCCATGCGTGAACGAGGAGTTTCTGAAGCACTACGTGGCCTACAAGGCCGAGACCAACTTCGTCGACTTGGTGCCGCAGAAGAAGCAGCTGCGCTTGACCCTGAACATGCCCTTTGCCGAGATTAGAGACACGAAGGGGCTGTGTAAAAACATAACAGGCACTAACCACTGGGGCAACGGCGACGTCGTGGTCGGGCTCAAGTCGATAGACGATCTCGCCTATGTCATGAGCTTGGTGCGGCAATCTTTCGATCGCCAGATGAACGAGGGGGGCAATCAATGATCGCCGGTCTCAAACCGTACCCGGAATACAAGAACTCCGGTTCGTGTTGGTTGGGAGACGTTCCTAAGCACTGGGAGGTGCGAAACCTTCGTACATTTATCCGGTCACGCAATGAACGCAATCGTTCAGATCTACCATTGCTCTCAGTGGCCAGGGAAAAGGGAGTATTCGTTCGCTCGCGCACCGATGATGATAATCACAACTTCATCCCTGATGACCTTAGCAACTACAAAGTCGCTCATGCCGGAGACCTTGTCGTCAATAAGATGAAGGCATGGCAGGGCTCGATGGGCATCGCGCCCTGCGATGGAATCGTTAGTCCAGCGTACTTCGTCTTCAACTTCGCCATCTCGAACCGAGCTTACGGGCAAGCCCTTCTCAGAAGCAAACCGTATGTAGCACATTTTAGCCAAGTATCAGACGGTGTACGTATAGGGCAATGGGACCTTTCTATCCCGGGCATGCGACAGATACCAGTGCTCGTCCCACCGCCCGAGGAGCAGGTTACAATAGTGAAGTATATGGACTGGTCAAACGGGCGTCTAGATCGGGCCATTAGGGTGAAACGGAAAGAGATTACGCTCTTGAACGAGCAGAAGCAGGCCATCATACACGGGGCCGTCACTCGGGGCCTCGACCCCACCGTGCCACTCAAGCCTTCGGGGATCCCCTGGCTCGGGAATGTCCCACAACACTGGAAGGTTTCCCGTATCAAAAACGAGTTCGATTGCCTAGACACCAGGCGTATTCCATTAAACGCAGTTGAGCGAGGACAGATGACTTCTCGCCTTTATGATTACTATGGGGCATCTGGGGTCATAGATAAAGTCGATTCATTCATCTTTGATGATGAACTGATTCTCATCGCCGAAGACGGCGCCAACTTAGTGTATCGCAATCTGCCACTCGCTATCATCGCCCGTGGTAAGTTCTGGGTGAATAATCACGCCCACATTTTGAGGCCTAAAAGGGGCAACATCACTTATTTAGCAAACCTTCTAGAAACGCTAAACTACGCCCCTTGGATTTCAGGGGCTGCGCAACCGAAGCTTACGCAAGATCGGTTAATGTCCATATCGATTTGTGTGGCGCCGCCTAGTGAACAAGACGGAATCGTAAATCAAATGATGGGCGTGACCAATCCAATTACTATCGTCATCGACTATCTCAAACGCGATATTGAGCTCATAAAAGAATACCGCACGCGCCTAGTTGCTGATGTGGTGACTGGCAAGCTCGATGTCCGTGATGTTGTCGCACAACTGCCCGCTGAGGCAACCGATTTTGCTGAAGTCGGGCTCGAAACCGATATTCTCTCAGGTGATGCTGACCTAGATGACGAGGGGGCTCGAACATGAGCGACAGCGCCCCTGTCAGCGACCGGGAGAAGTATCTCTGGGGCAGGCTGAACGAGGTTCAAGGGGACGAGTTCTGGATGAGCTTCGTCAACACAATTATTAAGGTGAGGGAGGGAGGCGATAAGCTATCCGCATCGGAACTCGTTCTACTTCAGAAGGGGTGCGTTGAACCCTATGGGACACTGGGGGTACCTCTCGCTGTGGCTAGCTTCATCACCAAGCTACTGCAGGTGAAGGGGGCTACCAGGGTGTTGGACCCGCTGGGCGGCAACGGCCTCCTGGGTGCGTACATTGCCGAAACTCTGCCCCTGGAGCGGGTGGACATCTTATCCATAGATGAGGATAGCGAAGTGCTCCTCCGGCCCCTCAACCTCTCAAACCTGAGTTTACACCTCATCGAGCGGATCAGGGGGGCGGAAAGCCACCTCGCCGATCAGTACGATGCAATCGTATCGCTACCACCCATAGGGACAAAAGCGACAGAGCTGACTATCGAGTCCAGCGTTGAACCGATTGAGCTGAACGACTGCACCTCATTGCTAGTCATGGCGTACATGGAGTCCAGGCTGAGCCAGAGCGGTATAATCACGTTTTTGGTACCGCCGCGCTTCGCCTGGGAAAGGGGCCAGAAATCGGTCCGCCGCAACCTCAAGCGGCTCGGGCTTCATCTTTCTGCCCTTCTCGAGCTAAAGGCAGGAATTTTTCCGGGGACCAGCTCCACCCTCTTCTTGGCAATTATCGAGCGTAGGGAGTTCCCCAATCTTTTCGTAGCCGAAATGCCCGAGGACGCAGATGCCCAAACCCAACTGATCCAGAGGCTCGTTCAACGGAAGCCGGGGCCATCGCCGAGCATGGGCCGCCTGACCTCAATTGAGGGCTTTCATGGCCTGTCTTCGCTCGAGGCCCGAGAACGGTACATTAGGCTCGCTAAAAGCAAAGATTTGCGGCCAGTGGCATTCGAGACCGCCGTATCGGACGTCAGATCTCCGAAGAAGGTGGGTGCTGAGTTCAGAGGGTGCGAGGAGCACCCCTGTGCGGTTTACCTTCCTGAGGGAGCGAATGCTAGGGCCACGGTATGCCAGAGCGATCTGCCGCCGGAGCTGAAATCGTATCTTCAGTTAATTGTTGACCCATCGGTCGTGTTGCCCGAATACTTGGCGAAGTACCTAGCCGCCCCAATAGGCCTTTCATGGCGCCAGTCGGTCACATCCGGAACGGCGATGTCGAGGGTCTCCCGCACACTCCTCGCAGACAGCAAGCTCTACCTGCCGGCGATCGCAGATCAGAAAGCAAGCCTGGAGGCTGCCAGCGAGATAGGGCGCTTGAGGGTAGAGCTCATCGAGCTCGAGTCTAGGCTCTGGGACGAGCCCTATCAGGCATCAAAGATCGCGGAGGCGGTCCACATGGTAAACCATGAAGAACGCTTGCAGGACTGGATCGAGACATTACCGTTCCCTCTCGCCTCCATCCTCCGCTCGTATTATGCCCAGGACCACACCTCGAAGGAAAAGTACGAGAGACTTCTGCACTTCTTCGAGGCCTTCACGCTGTTTTGCGCCACAATGCATGTTAGCGCCTTTAAAAACAATGAGGCTCTGTGGCGGCCGCTTAGGAATGACATTGTCAGAATGATGAGTAAGAACGGCCTATCGCTCGAAAGGGCGTCCTTCGGTGCGTGGCGGATTGTTTCCGAAGTGCTCTCAGGCAAACTTCGGGCCATGCTCAAGAACCCTGATGAAACGCTAGTCGCTTGCGCCCTCTACGCAACGGTTGATTCCAGCCCCCTCAAACTGCTGGCCTCGACGGACCTGACCTTATTAATTCAAACCATGAATAGGTGCCGCAATAACTGGCAGGGACACGGAGGGGCTGTGACGGAAGCCGAAGCTAATGAGCGGCATGCCCTTCTCGGGCAAGACTTAGGAAAGCTCAGGGAAATGACTGGCAGGACGTTTCTTCAGTATCAGATGGTGGAGCCGCAAGAGACCGACGTCCTCGACGGCCCGCTGTTTCGCACAAAAATCCGCCGAGTGGTCGGATCCAACCCTCAGCTTGAGCATGATGTGATTGTACTAAAGGTGCCAGCGACGAAAGGCAAGCTATACATGCACCACATCGAACACAACGAAGCACTCAGGCTTATCCCCTTCGTTCAGGTGCACGATGCAGCTCAGCCAGCCAGCTACTTCTACAATCGCTGCGAGAAGGGCGGCATTCGAATGGTGTCGTATCACTTCTCCCACACCTCTGAAATGATAGGGCCGGCCAACGGGCTGGCTGACCTTCTTATGGAACTCAAAGCTGACGACCAAACCGACGATCGAAGGAATCGGAGATGACGACAGACACCACTGAGAAGGGACTGGAGACGCTTATCGTGCGCCACATGACTGGCGGAGATGGTCTTTCGGTCCTTCCCGGCAATACATCCGAGCAGGCATACCCCAACGGCTCAGGTTACTTCGCCGGGAGCCCCCGAGATTATGACCGCGCCCACTGCTTCGATCTCGCTCAGCTCTTCACCTTCCTTCAAGCTACCCAGCCCGAGGAGTTCAAGAAGCTGGCCATCGCCGACGTTGACGACCCGAGGGACATCAACCGCCTCAAGTTCTTGGCCCGTATGGCCGCAGAGATCGGCAAGCGCGGCGTCATCGACGTACTGCGCCGGGGCGTCGACGACGGCCCCGCCCATTTCGAACTCTTTTTCGGGACGCCCTCTGAGGGCAACACCAGAGCGCAGGCGCTCAACGCCCAGAACCGTTTCTCGATCACGCGCCAGCTGGCCTACAGCAACGACGAGACCCGGCGAGCTCTTGACCTGTGCCTGTTCATCAACGGCCTGCCCATCGCCACCTTCGAGCTCAAGAACAGCCTCACAAAGCAGACCGTCGATGACGCCATCGAGCAATACCGCCGCGATCGTGACCCCCGCGAGCCGCTGTTCGCCTTCGGCCGCTGCGTGGTGCACTTCGCCGTCGACGACGCCGAGGTGCAGATGTGCACCGAGCTCAAGGGCAAGGCGTCATGGTTCCTGCCGTTCAACAAGGGCTACGACGACGGTGCGGGCAACCCGCCCAATCCCAACGGCCTAAAGACTGACTACCTATGGAAAGAGACGCTGACCCCGGCCGGACTGACGAACATTCTAGAGAACTACGCCCAGATCATCGAGACCAGGAACGATAGGACGGGCAAGAAGAGGCGCTCCCAGGTCTTTCCTCGCTATCATCAGCTCGACGTAGTACGAAAGGTGCTGTCCGATGTCGCCGTCAACGGTGTCGGTAAGCGCTATCTGATCCAGCACTCGGCGGGCAGCGGCAAATCGAACTCCATCGCCTGGCTCTCGCACCAGCTCATCGGCATAAAGCGCGATAACAAGGAGGTGTTCGACTCAGTCATCGTCGTCACCGATCGGCGCATCCTTGACGACCAGATCCAGAAGACCATCAAGCAGTTCATGCAGGTCGGGGCCACCGTCGGCCACGCCGAGCACTCTGGTGACCTGCGAAGATTCATCGAAGAGGGCCGCAAGATCATCATCTCGACGGTGCAGAAGTTCCCCTTCATTCTCGACGAGATCTCCAAGGACGGTCAGGCCAAGACCTTCGCCATCATAATCGACGAAGCGCACTCAAGCCAGGGCGGCAAGACCACCGCGGCGATGAGCTCTGCGTTGGCGGACGAGGCCGATCCCGAGGATGCGGTGAACGACGCGCTGGAGCAACGCATGGCATCACGCAAGATGCTCACCAACGCCAGCTACTTCGCGTTCACCGCCACGCCGAAGAACAAGACATTGGAGATGTTTGGCGAGCCGCTTACCCGCGATGCCGAGGGGAAGGTAAGGCACCGGCCTTTCCACTCGTACACAATGAAGCAGGCGATACAGGAAGGCTTCATTCTCGACGTTCTGAAGAACTACACGCCGGTGGACTCGTATTACAAGCTGGTCAAGAAGAGCGAGGACGATCCCGAGTTCGACATCAAGAAGGCCAACAAGAAGCTGCGCCGATACGTCGAGAGTCACGACCACGCCATCCGACTGAAGGCGGAGATAATGGTCGACCACTTCCACGACCAGGTGATGGCCCGGGGCAAGATCGGCGGCCAGGCGCGGGCGATGGTCGTCTGCAACGGCGTCGAACGGGCTATTCAGTACTACCACGCCTTCAAGTCATATCTCGAGGAGCGCAAGAGCCCCTATCAGGCCATCGTAGCGTTCTCAGGCGAGCACGACTTCGGCGGGGGTACCGTGAGTGAGTCTTCACTGAACGGGTTCCCCAGCAACGACATCGCTGAGCGCATACAGAGCGACCCGTACCGCTTTCTCATCTGCGCCGACAAGTTCCAGACCGGTTACGACGAGCCGCTGCTGCACACGATGTACGTGGACAAGCCGCTCTCGGGCATCAAGGCGGTGCAGACGCTGTCGCGTCTCAACCGTGCGCACCCACAGAAGCACGATGTGTTCGTTCTTGATTTCCACAACAACAGCGAAGCGATTGCATTCGCGTTCTCAGACTACTACCGCACCACGATTCTTAGCGAGGAAACTGATCCCAACAAGCTGCACGATCTCAAGGCTGAGCTCGACAACGCCCAGGTCTACTCGCCGGAGCAGGTTTCTCAGCTGGTGGATCTCTTCCTGTCCGGCGCCGAGCGCGACAAGCTCGACCCGATACTCGACGCCTGCGTGGCGGTGTACCAGAACAAGCTTGACGAGGACCAGCAGGTAGATTTCAAGGGCAAGGCCAAGGCCTTCACCCGGACCTACGACTTCCTGGCATCGGTGATGCCCTACACCAATCGGGAGTGGGAGAAGCTCTCGATCATGCTCAATCTGCTGACGCCCAAGCTGCCCGCGCCGATCGAGCCGGATCTCGCAAAAGACATTCTTGAAGCAATCGACATGGACAGCTACCGCGTCGAGAAGAAGGCGGTGATGAAGGTCGCCATGGCCGACGAGGACTCGGAGATCGCCCCAGTGCCGGGGAAGATCATCGGCGGCAAGCGCGAGGTTGAGCTCGATCGGCTGAGTAACATCCTCAAGTCGTTCAACGAGAACTTTGGTACGCAGTTCACCGATGCCGACCGCGTGTTCAAGCGCATTCGGGACGACATCGCGCCAAAGGTCGCCGCCGATACCGCATACATAAATGCTAGGCAGAACACACCTCACACGGCGCGCATGGCCCACGACGAGGCGCTGAACAAGGTGATGCAGACGCTGCTCAAGGACGACACCCAGGTGTACAAGCAGTTCGTGCAGAACGAGTCGTTCCGGCGCTTCATCAGCGACATGGTGTACGTGCTGACCATTGAATGATCATGTAGCGGCGGTAAGATCGGCAGACTTTACCTAAGTTCGGCCAGAGATAAAATGCGCAGTATATTGAGCACGTTATCGGCTGCCTTAGACGTGATGACATGGCCGAACACCCCGAGGGCCATGAGATCGTGGGCGACAGCGAGCGGGCGCTCGCCCTCAAGAGCGTCGCCTTCGCCATCGGGGTTTCTGACAGGAATCTCTATATTTTGCTGGGCCAGGCGGTCGACGTCCTCGCCAAGGTGCATGAGAAGCGGGACGACTATCTTGACGAGGTGAGAATGAGAATGAACGAGACGCCGCAAGTCTGCCTAACTGCAGCAAAAACGGCGTTGTTCGCCCGATAAACCCCTTTTCCCCGGAATTTGGGGAAAATGAGGGTAGCCAGATGAAAGTGGTGGGCCCGAAGAGATTTGGACTCTTGACCTCCCGGTTATCAGCCGGGCGCTCCAGCCAGGCTAAGCTACGGGCCCTTGTGCTCCCTTGAATATCGCATACCATTTTAAAGGTTTCCCTGTTCCACTGGAAGTTTCCTTTGCTGGATTGGATAATAATGCTCCAAAGAGTGGGCGCCAACGCTTAGCAATGCCGATAACACTACTCTACAATCAGGCCGTAATATGCATCATAGAGGTGACCTGTAGGCACCATCTACTGATACGGATGGTAGATAGCGCTCACATCTGAAAAATGCAATTAAGGGGTTTCGAAAGAATTGTCGGGATCTCGCCCGAGACGGTAAGATGATCAGGTCCTGAAAGATATAGAGTATTCCACTTCACTGCCGCCGAAATACTTCTTGCAGTATTCAGCGACCGCCTGAGGCGGATACTCCTTGCAGCTGAAGACATCGATGAACGCTCTGTTGGTATCCTCGGCAAAGTGGCCGGAGATCAACGAGGTTTCGATCAGCTGAGCCAGGGAGTAGCCCTGCACGCGGGGATCGGCACCAAAGCGCACCACGATGGGTTCGCCGTATCTCTTCATGTCGATATGGTCGCACAGATCTACGGAGAACTTGCGGATATATTCGCCGTCACTGATCTTCTCCGGATCGCAACCACGGATATCGATGGAGGTTAGAAGACCCCATTCGTTGCCCTTCTTGAAGCGTTCGATCGTCTCCTCATCGCTCAAAAGCTTTCCCGATTGTGGACCCATACTGTACATTGCCTATTATCACCATCTGGGCGTCCTTGCCCGAATTGGAGATGTTGCAACTCGTTCTAGGATAAAAAATTGTGCATTCGAATGCTCTTGTCGGGGCGATTTTGGGCAGGCCCAAGGCGGTTTAGAAGCGTTATCTTTGCCAATATGACGCATACTGGAGAATAATATCGATATTCGTATTTTGGAGGTAGTTCGAAGTAGGTCGGACGCCCATCGACCTCGCCCCAGCATCAAGAATGTGCTTTTTACGACTCTTACGGCGGGCCGATGCGCACGACCGTTGCCGGTCCGGTGCACGACCTGCAGGGTACCGAACGACCCGAGAGCTGGGCTTTATTAGATCGCGGCAGCCATAAACACTGTGCGACCGCTCAGCAACGGCACCGGCAGAAGGCTGATGTCCTCGGGTCGCGGTCGCTCCGTCAACGGCCATCGGCGAAGGACAGCTTAGCGCCCAGCCAGGCGATCGCCCTATTCCTTCCCTCGGTGTACGCGTTATCGCCCTTTCCGGCCCGGCGCATGCTGGCGGCCAACACTATGCCGAGGAGCGCGCCTGCGAGCACGTCCGATGGCCAATGCAGTCCTAGGTAGATCCTGCTGATGCCCACCATGGCCGCCAGCCCGAGCGCCAGCGCCCCCCAGCGAGGCCGAACGGTCGATGCGAGGAGTGCGGCCACGGCGAAGGCCCTGGCCGTGTGGCCGCTGGGCATCGCCGGTCCGGTGGCGAGGGATAACCATCCCCAGTCAAGGGTGCGGGCAGAGGCGAGCATCTCGAATGGCCGTTCGCGCATGAAAAATAGCTTCAATCCCTCAGTTAAGAGCATGGTAACGATGACCAGCATCACGACATCGAATGCCATCTCCCGCCGCTTCCAACACCATAGAATGGGTCCGGTGAGAACGATCACATAAGTGAGCCCCAGGAAGGACAGGCATACCATCAACATGTCAAGGCCGGGATCGCCGCCCGCCTGGTTCAGGGCGTTGAAGATCGTCACATCAAGGGCCATAGTATGCGGTCAGGACATTTCTTCGCGCCTTTTGGGCTTTTCGACAAGATGAAGCGCATCGACCAGCGTGATGCCGCTCGTTGGTCGTTCCCCTGCTGGGCCAATGTCCCGGACCTCGGCCGCGATATCGCATCACGCCTGCCCTACCGAGGGACAAGGCTGCGAAGGCGTAACGAAACTCGCTCTGAACCGCTGCGAGGTCGAGCATGCCTGAGCATCAGACAGGTTATTTACTACCATGCCGTTCCGAGTCCGATCCCATGACCCAGGGGCTGAAGAACCGTGGAAGGACCAAGGCAGACATGGACGAGCGGAGGCATGCCGCGGAGGAGTTCTCGGGAGCGAAGCTTCCGACCATCGCCGCGTGCCCCTTCGACCCCCAGCTCGCCGAGAAGAACGTGGAGAACATGATCGGCACCATCCCCGTCCCGCTGGGCTTCGTCGGCCCCCTCTTGGTACGCGGGAACGAGGCGGACGGCGAGTTCCTAGTGCCGTTGGCAACCACCGAGGGCGCCCTGATAGCATCCGTGAACCGAGGCAGCTCGGTCATCTCCGCTGCCGGCGGCGCTGTCTCCATGGTCGTCAAGGACGAGATGACCCGCGGACCGGTGTTCAGGGCGAAGGACATACGACACGCGGCGGAGGCCGCGCGCTGGGTCGAGGATAACTTCGAGGCCGTCAAAGCAGCCGCGGAGTCGACAACCCGGCGAGGGAAGCTGCTCAGCGCCACGCCCTACATCGTGGGCCGCTCGCTCTTTCTGAGATTCGCATATTCCACCGGGGACGCCATGGGCATGAACATGGCTACCATCGCCTCGGAGGCCGCCGCGAGGTTGATCGAGTCGAGGACGAACACCGCCCTCGTCTCTGTTTCCGGCAACATGTGCGTGGACAAGAAGCCCTCCGCGCTCAACTCCATCTCCGGCCGCGGCAAGACCGTCCTGACCGATGTCACGGTGCCCCGGGCGTTGCTGGAGGAGAAGATGCACACGACCCCGGAGGCGGTGGCGGAGACCTGCTACCGCAAGTGCAACGTCGGTTCGGCTCTGTCGGCGTCGCTCGGCTTCAACGCTCATGCGGCCAACATGCTCGCTGCTGTGTACATCGCCACGGGCCAGGACCCGGCGCAGGTCGCCGAGGGTTCCATGGCCACGACCGTCGCGGAGGTCGTCGACGGCGACCTGTACATGTCGGTCCGCTTGCCTGCCGTCGAGGTCGGAACGGTTGGTGGAGGAACCAGGCTCCCAGCGCAGGCCGAAGCGCTCTCCATGATGGACTGCCTCGGCGACGGAAAGGCCGTGAAGTTCGCAGAGATAATCGGAGCTGTTGTGCTGGCCGGCGAGCTATCGACGCTGTGCGCGCAGGCCGCGGGTCAGCTGGGAAGCGCGCACAGCAGGCTGGGACGTTGAATTAATTCGTCGTTTGCCCGGTCATCAGGGGAGCGTTTCATCAACTCGGCCGTTCATCAGTAACTCATGATTGATAGAACGGCCTCGTGGTGGCATCGCGATGCGGACCGGGTCCATTGCGACCTATGCCCTCATCGATGCTCCCTGACCGATGGAGCGGCAGGCATCTGCGGCGCCCGACGGAACGAGAGCGGCGAGATGATCGCCACCAGCTACGGGAAGGTGTGCGTTCGCAGCCTGGACCCCATTGAGAAGAAGCCGCTGTTCCACTACCGGCCGGGTACGCTCGTTCACTCGTTCGGCACCTTTGGATGCAACCTTGACTGCGCCAATTGCCAGAACTATGAGCTGGCCTGCGCTCGTGAGGGAGGGACGCCCATGACGCCGCGGGAGGCCGTGGATGAAGCTACCGGCAAAGGGGCGCAGGGCATCGCGTTCACTTTCAACGAGCCGATCACTTGGTATGAGTTCGTGCTCGAGACCGCCCAGGAGGCCAGGGGCAGCGGCCTGTACACCGTGCTGAACACCAACGGCTTCATTCTGCCGGAACCGGCGAAGGAGCTGTTCCGCCATATCGATGCGATCAACGTGGACGTGAAGTCCTTCGACGACCGCTTCTATCGCGACAACTGCGGCAGCAGGCTGCAGGAGGTCCTCGACGCCGGCCTGCTGGCCAAGGAGCAAGGGGTACACGTTGAACTGACCTATCTTCTGGTCCCGGGACTGAACGACTCGGACGACGAGGTCAGGCGGTTCAGCCGATGGGCGGTGGAGAGCATGGGGCCGGACGTTCCACTGTTCTTCTTCCGCTTCCGGCCGTTCTATCGGCTTTCGCACCTGCCGGAGCAGAGCATGGAGCGTATGAACGAGGCGCGACGGATCGCCGTGGGGGAAGGCGCCCGGTACGTGTACTTCGGCGGAGTGGCCGACGACGGACGCAACACCCATTGTCCCGTCTGCTCGACCGTGGTGATAGAGCGGAAGGGAGCTTCGTCGACCGGCAAGGTGTGCTTTATGCGCAGCGAGGTCAGCCGTTTCTGCCCTTCCGTATCGGACGTCCGCGTCGACCTTCCGGGAGGGCGCTGCCCGAACTGCGGCGAGCGCATCCCTGTGGTGCTGTGATGCGGACCGAGGATCGGTAGTGTTGAACGCTCTGTCCCCACGGCCGCGCCGCTTTCGCTCGTCAGGGGCCAGCCGTTCTGGGCACCGCGTAACTTAAAAATAGTGACCGAGCCATCGCTCCGGCGATGCCAGTGGTCACGTTCGGTTATGATGACCTCGTCGGCCTGATCGGCCAGGAGGTTCCTATGGAGACGCTGCTGGAACGGATCCCCCAGCTCGGTGCGGACATCCATTCCTGCGATCCCGGGACAGGTGAACTGAGCATCGAGTTCTTTCCGGACCGTGCGGACCTGTACAGCGTGGAGGGCGCCGCACGGGCGCTTAGGACCTTCCTCGGCTTCGAGAAGGGGCTCACGCGCTACGAGGTCGAGAGCTCCGACGTCGTACTGAACATCGACCCGTCGGTCGAGGCGGTCAGGCCGTACATGGTGGCCGGCGTCATCGAGGACATCGTGATGACCGATGCGCTGATCCGCTCCCTGATGGAATTGCAGGAGAAGCTGCATCTGACCATGGGCAGGAAGCGTGCCAAAGTGTCCATCGGCCTCCATGACATGGACCGCATCGCTCCTCCGTTCACGTACAAGGCGGTGGACCCCAGGTCGGTGAGCTTCGTTCCCCTGGCCAAGGACGAGGAGATGGACCTCCAGGAGATACTGGAGAAGCATGAGAAGGGAAGGGACTACGCGTACATCCTGGACGGCCACGATAAGTATCCGCTCCTGGTCGACAGCAATGGCAACGTCCTTTCGTTCCCGCCGATCATCAACGGCACGCTGACCACGGTGACCGAGCGAACGACCAGGGTGTTCATCGACGTCACCGGCACCGATCTCGATGCCATCACCGGGGCGCTGAACATCGTGGCCACGGCCATGGCCGAGCGCGGCGGGAAGGTACGTTCGGTGATGGTCAACGCTTCGAGCAAGATGACCACGCCCGACCTCTCGCCGAGGAGGTGGAGCGTCAGCATTGATGAGGCCAACTCTCTGCTGGGCTCTTCGCTTGACGGGGCGCAGATGGCTGCCGCGCTGGAGAAGATGGGCTTCGAGGCCGCTCCGGTCGGAAAGAACATCGAGGTCCTGGCATCCCCCACCCGCCTGGACCTCATACACCCTGTCGATGTGATCGAGGACATCGCCAAGGGCGTAGGCTACGAAAAGTTCGGGAACACGCTCCCGACCGAGGTCACGTTCGGAGCGCTGGGCAAGGGGCAGAAGGCCTCGGACGCCGCTCGCCAGCTCATGGTCGGGTACGGGTTCCTGGAGGTGACCACGCTAATGCTGTCCTCGCCGGAGGTGCAGTTCGGGAACATGCGCCTCGACCCCGTGGAGGTCGTCGAGATACTGAATCCCATCAGCGAGGACCACACCTGCCTCCGCGTATCGCTGGTCCCGAGCATCATGGCAGTGTTGCGCCGCAACAAGCATCGTGACCTGCCGCAGCGGCTGTTCGAGGTCGGTGACGTCATGGTCGGGTGCAAGCGCCGCAAGCATCTCGCATCCGCGGCCATCACCTCGCGTGCCTCGTTCACCGAGGTCAAGTCGCTGGTCGAAGGCCTCATGCGCGACCTCTCGGTCAAGTATGACATCACGCCGTCCTCCCTGGGATGCTACATCGAGGGCAGAGGCGCCGACGTGGAAGTGGATGGCAGGATGATCGGCTCCTTCGGGGAGCTGCATCCCGCCGTCATCACCGCGTTCGAGCTCGGTTATCCGATCACGGTGTTCGAGCTGGACCTCAATTCGCTGACCGAGGGCAAGCTCGACCGCATCGCCTGAACCGCCAATTCCGTCGACGCAACGAAATCGTTAAAAGGGTGCAGGGTGCTGGCCCGCACAGGCCGAGGTAGCAAAGCCCGGATCACCGCGCCAGCCTTGAGAGCTGGTGTCCGCAAGGACTCGGGAGTTCGAATCTCCCCCTCGGCGCCTTTTCCCGTCAATGCTGTTCAGCGTTCCTTCTGCTGATGAAATACGAGATCGCGGAGAACGCTATGAGCACGATGCCCATGGCGATGGGAATGATCCTGAACGCGGTAGGAGAGGCCACGAAGGGGCTGAACAGGGACGGCATCAATAGGCCGACAACGATCATCAGAACGCCCATCATGGCAAAGCCGAGGGACACCATCACTCTCTGCTGACCGACGACCAGTCGTGTCGAGCGATATATATCTCCGCTGGCGAAAGGCGTCGCCGAGGACCCGCCGTCCACTGGCCGGCCGCATCGATCGCAGAACCTCGCCCCGTCCCTTAGTCTCTCTCCGCATCCGCTGCAGAACGAGCCCCTATGCATGGCCGACAGGATTGGCAAGCCGCCTCATCATTCTTTGCATGGCGGGACTATGAACCTTACCGCGCCCGGCAGAACGGTCAGCTCCATGGGCGTGGAGCCAATGAACTCGCCGTCCGCCCGGATGAGCGTAGAAGGCACGGTATCTATCCGCACGGACCTCTTGGCAGGATAGTGCTCCAGGTTGCCGCTGCCGTCGTAATTGCCGTACAGGAGGTCCATGCCGGAGATGATAAAGCTGGCGCGGCTCCTGCCCATCATGAATACGACGTCCACCTGGCCGTCGTCGACCCTTATGCTCGGCCCCAGCCGGAACGGATGCACGCCCAGGATGCCGGCGTTGGCGATGAGCACCTGGGACGCATGGCCGCTTATCTCCCGCCCGTCGATGACGGCGGTCACCTTCAGCGATCTGAAGTCCCGGAACATCCGCAGCCCCATGAGCGCGTACACCGAGCGGCCGAAGAAGCGCTTCTCCTCCGGAGTTATCCGGCTCAGCGCCTCCGAGCCCGCTCCCAGCACGACCTGGTGGACGAACCGGCGGCCGTTCACTTCCATCGCATCGATGCAGCGGATGTCGTGCTTTCCCATGATCAGGTCGAGAGAGCCCGAGACGGATAGCGGGATGCCGAGCTCGCGGGCGAACATGTTGGCGGTGCCGGCCGGCACGATGCCCACGACTATGTCCTTCCCGGCCAGCAGACCCGCCACTCCTCCTACGGTGCCGTCGCCCCCCACGGCGATGATGTCCGTGGCGCCTTGGCATATCGCCTGCTCCACCGCGGTCTCGACGTCCTCGCCACGATGGAGCACCAGTACCTCGCCGCCGCCACGGCGGGCGATCTCCTCCACTCGCCGTAGGGCATAATGCCCGGCGCCCATTCCCGCACGGGGATTTACTATGAAGAAAGGGAACCGGCTGGCCATCCGTCATTAACAGGGTGGCGTAGGGATTTAGTCATTCCCGGAAATCTGACATGCTCCCATGAACGAACCATGTGGTTTTGCGGTTGGCCGTATCCGACCAGAGCCGCTTGAGGAGCATCGGTGCGACTTTGCATCAAGACAGAGATCTCCACAACCTGTAAATCGGGAAAGGCGTTGCACTGTCGTGAAGGTCCGCCGGCTTCTTGCCAACAATACCGTCATGCTCGCCTCCGCGTTCGTGTTGGCGGTAGCCTTCGGTGGCTTTCCAGAGGTCATCCCGGGGGTCACGAACTCGGACATCTCCATGTTCTCGCTCGCGGTGATGATGTCATTCTCCCTGATCAGCCTGCGGTTCCGCGGGCTTAAGCTCAAGGAGCACCGCGGAGCGATGGTCCGCGCGTTCCTGATGTCCTTCGTGGTCGGTTCCGGGCTGACGATATTGTTGGCGCAGTTCTTCCATGGCGACCTGCGGGACGGCTGGATCATGGTGGCGGCGGTCCCTTCGGCCGTTTCGGTCATCCCATTCTGTTATCTTCTACGAGGGGAGCTGGAAGCGACCCTGCTGTCCTCCGCGGCATTGTACTTCATCGCGTTATTGCTCACACCTCTGATCACGCTCCTCTTCCTCGGGGAATCGGTCAGCCCCGTGACCATGCTTTGGTCCGTGGGCATCCTCATCCTCGTTCCCATGCTGGTCTCCAGGCCCTTGAGGGCGCTGAAGATGAGCGAAGAGAGCAGGCACATCGCCATCAACCTGGCGTTCGCGGTGCTGGTGATCGCCGTGGTAGGGACGAACCGCGGGGTCTTCCTCGGAGAACCGGTCCTGCTCGCCTCGCTGCTGGCCGTCGCTCTGGTCCGTACGTTCGGCGTGGGCATGGCGTACGATCTGGTGGCGCGCCGGAGAGGGATACCGAGAGAGCGCCGGGTGTCGGAGGTGCTGTTCGCGACGCATAAGAACACCGGCATGGCGGCGGCAATGTCCATGGCCCTGCTCGGTCCCGAGGCTGCGCTGCCGGCCGCGGTGCTGATGAGCGCTGATATCGTATGGCTCATCTACGTTACGCGTTCCTTCGCTCCCCCAGGCACGATAGTATAATAATAATTCGTAGAGCCAATATGCTATCGATACGATGAGCGAGGAACTGAGCGCCGAGCAGGCAAGAAGGACATGCCAGGATGTCACGTTCGACTGCAAGAGCACCGCCGAACTCACCCCGCTTGAGCAGATCATCGGTCAGGACCGGGCGGTCCGGGCGCTGCAGTTCGGCCTCAATATCGAGAAGAAGGGGTTCAACGTCTTCGTCTCCGGGCTTCCGGGCACCGGTCGTAAGACCGCCATCGTCGATTTCGTGAAGGAGCTGGCTGCACAGCGGCCTACGCCGTCCGACTGGTGCTACGTCAACAACTTCAAGGACTCATCGAGGCCCAACGCCATCCAGCTGCCGCCCGGAAAGGGCTCGGAGCTGAAGAAGGCCATGGAAGGCTTCGTCAACTTCTTGCCGGTGGCGCTGCGCGAGTCCTTCGAAAGCGAGGACTACTCCAAGCGCAGGGACGCCGTTCTGCAGAGCGTCAACCGCGAGCGGACCGACATCATAACGGACATCAACCGCATGGCCAAGGAAGCGGGCTTCTCCATCCAGCAGACCGCCGCCGGCTTCGTCCTGGTTCCCCTGATCGAAGGAAAGCCGCTCACCGACCAGGAGTTCATGGAACTGCCGGAGGTGCTGCAGAAGCAGATCAATCAGGCCAGGGAGTCGATCAACCAGCGCATCGGTGAGGCGTTCAGGCCGCTGCGCGACATCGCCAAGAAGGCCGACAAGGAGATCTCCGACCTGAACAAGGAGGTCGCGCTGTACGCCATATCCCCCCACCTGGACGACATGCGGGAGCAGTTCAAAGGGATCGACGAGGTGGGCGAGTACATCGACGAGGTGCAGAGCGACATCCTGGAGACCTTGCCGCTGTTCCTCGCCCCTCCCAAGGACATCCCTATCGATCCGACCCGCAACTATCATGTCAACCTAGTCGTCGACAATTCAGACACCGTAGGGGCGCCGGCGGAGATCGAGCTCAACCCGACATACATCCGCCTGTTCGGATACTCTGAAAGGGAGTCGCGCATGGGCGCTCTGTTAACCGACTACACCATGGTCCGCGCCGGAACGGCCCACCGCGCCAACGGAGGCTTCCTGGTCATTCCGGCGGAGCAGATGTTCCGCGACCCCCTGGTGTGGGAAGGCCTCAAACAGATGATCTCCACCGAACGGCTGGAGATGGAGGACCCATTGGCCAGGCTGGGGTACATGATCACCAAGACCATGCGGCCGGAGCCCATACCGTACAAGGGAAAGGTCATCATACTCGGCTCCCCGCAGGTGTACCAGATCCTGTTCGGCATGGACCCTGACTTCAGGGAGCTGTTCAAGGTGAAGGCGGAGTTCGACACCACCATGGACAGGACCAAGGAGAACGTCGACCTGTACGCGTCGTTCGTGTGCGGACTGTGCCGCCGCGAGGACCTATACGATCTCAGGCCCAGCGCGCTCGCCGCTCTGGTAGAGCACTCGTCCCGCATCGCGGGAGACCAGAACAAGCTGTCCACGCAGTTCGCGCTGGTCGCCGATGTCATCCGCGAGGCCAACTACTACGCGGCGGTGGACGGCTCCAACGTTCTGGACGAAAAGCACATAAGGCAGGCGATCGAGGAGAAGGTGTACCGCTCCAACATGATCCAGGACAAGCTGGTGGAGATGATCGGCGACGGGACGGTGCTCATCGACGTGGCCGGGAAGAAGGCCGGGCAGGTCAACGGCCTTGCGGTCCTATCGACCGGCGACTACGCCTTCGGCAGGCCGTCCCGCATCACCGCCACGGTGGGGGTCGGCCGCGAAGGGATAATTGACATCGAGCGCCAGGCCCAGCTGTCCGGGACCTCGCACACCAAGGGCGTGCTGATCATCAGTGGGTTCCTCAACGCCCGGTACGCGGTCGATGCCCCTCTGAGCCTCTCGGCCAGGCTGGTGTTCGAGCAATCGTACTCGGGCGTGGACGGCGATTCCGCCTCCAGCACCGAGCTGTACGCGGTGCTGTCCGCGCTGTCGGAGGTCCAGGTGAAGCAGTACATCGCCGTCACCGGGTCGGTCAACCAGTGGGGCGAGGTGCAGGCCATCGGTGGCGTCAACGAGAAGATCGAAGGCTACTACGAGGTCTGCAAGATCGTCGGGCTGACGGGAGCGCAGGGCGTGATGATACCGAAGAGCAACGTCCGAAACCTCATGCTCAAGGAGGAGGTGGTGGAGGCTGTCAGGGAGGGCCGGTTCCATATTTGGCCTGTCAGCACGATCGACGAGGGCATTGAGGTGCTGACCGGCGTCGAGGCGGGAAAGCGGAACAGCGATGGCATGTACCCGCCTGGAACGATCAACGCCATGGTCCAGGAGCGCCTTCTCAAGATGGCGGAGACCATCAAGGAGTATCATCCCTAGGCAAGGACATATCTCTCGAAGCCGATACCTGGCGCATGAGGTGCGTGCATCTGGAGGAGGACGGCCGGTGCTCCGGCATGTACAAGGGGTTCGCTTGCATCGGAGATAGGTGCAAGGCCGAGAAGGAGCCTCCCTGCCCTCACTACGATAAGGGGTTCTACTGCACCAAGTACCGCCGGTTCGGCTGCGTAGGGATGTCAAAGTGCGGCGATACCGTCGAGGTGCACCTCAAGGCGGTCAAGCCTCCGCGCGCCAAGGCCTAATCGTACAGCTCCCAGCGTATGCGGGGCACCATGGCCGCCAGGACCGCCTGTTCGGTCAGCGCGGTGCGGTCCAGCAGTCCGCCGGTCAGGAAGCCTATTGCGCCCTCCTTGCGGCCTACCGCTTCGAGGCCGTACAGCTCTTGGAACGAGCGGCCTACGCTCCAGCCCTCCCGGACCCTTCGGGCCACCTCGGGAGGGTACTTGAACCCGGAGCCATGCCCGATCGTCACGACGCCGCGCTTATCGACCACGGCGCAGTACTGCACATCGTACAGTCCGTCGGCGGCCTCGAACACCCCGGCCTCTATGCCGATGCCGAAGTCAGCATCTGCCAGCGCGGCTTGCGCGCGCTCTATCGCTCCCTGCCTGGTCTGCTCACCGAAGGGCTGCTCCGGCATCGAGGTTGCGGTGGCCTGGCATTCGATATCGAGCGAACCGAACAGCTTTGACAGCACATTGCGGACCGCGTCCACCTTGACCGGATTGTCCGAACCGACCCTCGCCCTGATGGGACGGAGCATGCGGCCCTCGCGGTCCATCTCCCCCGCCAGTATTCGGGTCGAGCTTATCGGCATGCCGTCCTCGGCCAACACATGTGCGACGGGGACCAGCAGCAGAGGGGCGAGGCCTTGGGAGGCGCGTTCCCGGTTTATAGCCTCCGCCCGCCCTCTCGTTTCAGGCGATACGACCAGCGCTGTGATGTCCGTCGGCCCGGCGGTCCCGCCGGCGGCGTCGTCGATGACCGACACCTTCCAGTTGCCGCCCCTGCTGCGCAGGTATGCTTCCAGTTCCGCCCGCCTCTGTTCGAACGGCAGAAGGCGCTCCCTGCCGCTCGAGGCGAAGCGGTCCGATGTCAATCCCACGACGACCTCGTCGCCTATCTCGAGCGCCTTGTCGAGCAAGGCCCGGTGGCCCTTGTGCAGGACGTTGAACGTGCCGCCGATACCGACCTTCATGAGTTCACGATCACCAGCGCTATGATCAGCATGACCACGCTTATGGCATAGAGGAAGAGCAGCTGTCTCTTTCGCTTCTTCAGGTTGGCAGCGGAGGTGGTCCCGCATTCAGGGGAGCAGTGGCGCCCCTCGCCAACGAACGCCCTGTTGCAGGTGGCGCAGTGGCGATGCTGGGGGATCTTCTCGGACATGCCGACTCCATCGGTAGCTTAGCTTAAAAGCATTGCCCGGGACGTTCGTCCAGTGTCACGCGGAACGCCGATCGAGCTCCACGTTCATCAGCACGATGCAGTGGTCCGCGTGGTATGACAGCGGCCCCAGTCGGATGACCGACGGGGAATGGGAGAGGAGTATCGCCTCCTCCTCGGCAGTGAGGTCGTGATGATCGGAAAGCACGAACGTCACGTCCTCGGCGAACTGCTTGGTCCGCACGTCCTCGCCGTCCTCCTTCAGGTATATCAGCTCGCCCTGCGGCGCCAGATCGGCGACGACCTCGGCGAACGAGCGTCTCGACACGTAGATGCCCGGCGAACTCCTCACCTCGCCCTCGCCGACCTTGAGGACCGCGTTCCTGACCAGCGCCCCGGTCGACCTCTCATCGGGGTTCAGGTACCTTATCTCGGCCCCGCTGATGCGAACCGTGACCGGAGGACGGGGCTCGCCCTGCAGCACCAGGTAGATCTCGGCGTCCCTGCGTATGCCGTGGGAGAGGAAGAAAGCGGAGTTGACGCACCGCAGAAGGATGTCCAGGCGGCCCGCTGAACCGGCCAGGTCGTCGAGCTTGAAGTCGCCGGAGGTGACGGCCTTGTGGCCGACCACGATGAAGCGCCTCACTGGTTCACCTGGTCCTTGAATGCCTCCATGTCCTCCGACGACATCTGCTTCATCAACTGCTTTCGCAGCTTGCGGTTGCCCATGAATCCTTTGACGGCCTTCTTGGACATGTTGAACTGCCGCAGCAGGTCGCGGACGTCCTTCGATTCGACGCCGGCGCCCCTTGCGATGCGGTTGATGCGCGATGACTTGATGAGCTTGGGGTCCTCCATCTCGTCATCGGTCATGGAGTCCATGACGATCCTGAACTTGCGAAGCTTTTCCTGCGAGGCCTCCACGTCGACCTTGTCCTGCATGTTGCCGAAGCCGGGGAGCATGTTCATGATCTTCTGCAGCGGGCCCATGGAGGTAAGCATCTCCATCTGGGAGTACATCTCCTTGAGGGTGAACCTCCCGGACATCATCTTCCTGACGGTCTCCTCGGCCTGCTCCTCGGATATGTTGTCCCTCGCCGCTTCCAGCAGCGTCTGCAGGTCGCCCATGCCCAGCAGCCGGGATATGAACCGGGTGGGGTCGAACGGTTCCAGGTCGACAAGATGCTCCCCGGTGCCGATGAACACGATGGACGCGTTGGTCTGGGCCACCGCGCTCAGCGCCCCGCCGCCCTTGGCGGTGCCGTCCATCTTGGTGATGATGACCGACGTGACGCCCACGGCATCGTGGAAGGCCTTGGCCTGCGGGCCGGCCTGCTGTCCCACCGAAGCGTCAAGGACCAGGACGCGCTCGTCCGGCTTGGCCACATCGGCGATGCGCTTCAGCTCGTCGATGAGGTCCCCTTCCAGCGAATGCCGCCCGGAGGTATCGATGATGATGACCTCCATCGATTGGAACTCCTTCATGCCGTTCGCGACGATCCGAGCGGCGTCCTTGACGCCCGGCTCACCGTATATCGAGATACCGACCTTGTCGGCGATCTGCTTCAGCTGATCGTAAGCGGCCGGACGGTACACGTCGGCGGCGATGACGCCGACCTTCAATCCCTTCTTGTTGAAGTAGCGGCCCAGCTTGCCGGTCGTGGTCGTCTTGCCTTGACCGTACAGGCCGACCATCATGATGGTCTGCTTGCCGACGGGCAATGGTCTGGGAGCGCCCAGGATGCCGGTCAGCTCGCTGTAGATGATCCTGATGACGTGCTCCTTGGGACTGGTCCCGGCAGGGGGCTGCTCATTGAGCGCCCTCCGCTCGACGTTCTTGGTTAGTTCCAGCACCAGCTTGACGTTGACGTCGGACTGCAGCAGCGCTCGCTGTATGTCCCTGGTGATCTCCTTCACCAGCGCCTCGTCGATGTGACTGGCCCCCGCTATCTTCTTCAAAACGCCACGTAGCGATTGGCCAAGGCCTTCCAGAACCATATGAGCACCCAGATAGCGGAGGGCGACCGAGCGTTTTAAATCTTGTCATGTCCAGCGACCGCTGTCAGCTGGACGTTGCGATGCTCGCGGCGCGAGGCCAGGGAACGCATGCTCCGAGGCTCGGCCGATCGCACGCTCTATAGAGCGACGATCTTCAACGTCATTCGCGGTGCTCCTTCATGCCCTCGGATCAAGCCATGACACCGACGACCTTCGGTCGGATCGATGCGGCGATATGCTTCCTCAGTCGCGATACGCCTTCCGCTCCCTCTCTCCCGATGTCGACCCGCAGCACCCTCCTGCCGCGGTCCCTCAGGACCGCAAGGTCGCCCAGGGCCTGAGCATGTATCAGCTCGCCGAAGGTATGGTCGGTGCCAGGGACCGATATGTCTGAGCCGGTCCGATCGACCAGCTGCAGGAACAGGCCGGTGTTCGGTCCGCCCTTGTGGAGCTGCCCCGTGGAATGGAGGAACCGGGGGCCATACCCCATTGACGTTGCGATGCCCATGCCTGACAGGAGGTCCTCCTGCAGGCGACGCAGCTCCGCGTGAATCTCGGGACCGTATCCCAGGTAGGCCTGGATGGAGAGGTAATCTCCATGTCTGGCCTGCGATGACCAATCATCGATCGCCGCCGCCAGTGGTTCCGGCTCATCGAGATGGAACGTTTCCGCCCGTCGGAACGAGCCCGTATCCGAGCTGTCGCCGGTCATGATCCTTCTGGTGATGTCCTTTGTCGCCTCCACGTCCGGCTGATCGAACGGGTCGATGCCCATCACGGTGGCGGCCGTGGCGATCGCGAGCTCCCACTCGAACATCGCGCGGCCCAGCTCGATCACGCCATCGATGGTCATGCGGATGGTCGGATGTCCCGCCTCGCCGAGCTCGTCCATTCGATCGTCCACGCCTCTCCCATCCCCGCGGAGCGACAGACCGACGAAGGTCCGGTCCGACGGATACGCTCCCGATCCTATCATCGGCTCATCCGCGATCGGTATCATGCCCTTTCCATTCTTGCCGGTGCTCTCGGCGACAAGCTGCTCGACCCACATGGGAAAGGTTCGAACGGAATGCGACGCCAGGACGGTGATCTTGTCCCTTCCTGACATTGCCAGCTCGCCGAGGGCGGCGCCCAGCACCACTCCGTCCCCCTGTTCATCGGCTGCCGCTGCGTTTTCCCACGCGTCATATGCGTTCTGGAGCAGGGCGCGCACATCAGCGCCGATCAGCGCCGCCGGCACGAGGCCGAATGTGGACAGCGCAGAATACCGGCCGCCCACATCGGGCGGCGCCTCGAACACTCGACGGAAGCCTCTTTTCGCGCCCAGCTGCGACAGCGGAGAACCGGGGTCCGTGACGGCTATGAAATGGGAGCCCGCGTTCGCTGCGACAGCCTCGGCCTCCTTCCAGAAGAACCTGAACAGCGACAGGGTCTCCAGAGTGGTCCCCGACTTGCTGGAGACGATGAACAGGGTGGTGGCGGGGTCCACCTTTTCTCTGACACCCTTCACCGCATCGGGGTGGGTGCTGTCGAGGACCGTAAGGTTGGGGCTCCCTTCAGCGACGCCGAAGGTCCTTCCAAACACGCAGGGGGCCAGGCTGGAGCCGCCCATTCCCAGCAGGACCGCGTCGGTGATGCCCTCCGACCGCACCTGGCGGGCGAGATCGACGATATCGTCGATACGGGGGCGCATGGTCTTTCCCAAGGATAGCCATCCGAGACTATCCCTTACTTCCTGAGGAGGCGCGTCGGGCCACAGGGCGGCGTCCTTCCGCCTTATCCGGTCCGAGAGGTCCATGCCCTTCCACTGTTCAAGTCTGGCATCGACCCTGATCTGGTATGAGCCAAGTTCCATCCTCATCATGCATCCTCTTGCGGCCTAGTTCAACCGCTCCGTTTTGGCTGCCGGCGCCTAATAATATGTTCGGCGGCGCCGGAGGCCGGCAGCGGCCTTCTGTCCGGAAGCGGCCGCCTAGAACGATTTTGCGATGACGGTCCCCGCTGGCCGTTCCTTCTTCTCGGCCGATGGCGAGTGATAAATAGGGGCAGCTGGAGGAAAGGTCAATGGATGTCCATGGCGAGGGAAAAGCGCGGGCAGGGAAGCGCACTGCAGTCATCGGCATCGTCCCAGGACCTTGAGAAAGAGGCCGCATCCGATACCTTTGCTAGGTTGTCCAGCAGCGAGAACGGGCTGACAGAGCAGGAGGCTCGGAAGCGGCTCGACAGCTATGGCAGGAATGAGCTCGTAGAGAAGAAGACCCATCCGTTGGTGAAGTTCCTCCGTCATTTCTGGGGCCCCATCCCTTTCATGATCATGATCGCCCTCGTCCTCTCGGCGGCGATCGGCCATTGGGAGGAGTTCGTCATTATCCTGGCCCTTCTGATTACCAACGCCCTAGTGGGCTTCTATCAGGAGAGGAAGGCCGGCAATGCAATCGAGATGCTGAAGAAGAAGCTTGCCCCGGAGGCCCGCGTGCTGCGGGATGGCGGATGGAAGCAGATAGCCGCAGCGGGCCTAGTTCCTGGCGACGTCGTCCGTGTCCGTTTGGGAGACATAGTGCCGGCGGACATCAAGCTATTCAAAGGGCAGTACCTGGAGGTCGATCAGTCGGCGCTGACCGGCGAGTCGCTGCCGGTCGAGAAGTCGGTCAACGACATAAGTTATTCCAGCTCCCTGGCGCGAAAGGGCGAGATGGACGCCCTAGTGGTCGCCACCGGCCACGACACATATTTCGGGAAGACCACGAAGCTGGTGGGGGAGGCCCGAAGCGTGGGGCATTTTCAGCGCAATGTCATGAGGATTGGGAACTACCTCATCGCGATCGCCGCTGCGCTGGTCGCAATGGTCTTCATCGCCGCCATCGTACGCCACGAGAGCCTCCTGGAAACATTGCAGTTCGCTCTCGTCCTTACGATCGCCTCGATCCCGGTGGCCCTTCCCGCGGTGCTGTCCGTCACCATGGCCATTGGGGCGATCGCTCTGGCCAGAAAAGAGGCGATCGTCAGCAAGCTGGTGGCGATCGAGGAGATGGCCGGGGTCGATGTCTTATGCAGCGACAAGACCGGGACCATCACCCAGAACAAGTTGACGGTGGACAAGGTCATCGGCTATGGCGGCCTGGACGAGGACCAGATCATATTGAGCGCCGCCCTGGCCTCGCGGGCCGAGGACAACGATCCGATCGATGATGCTATCCTCAAGAAGGCCGATGCCACCGAAGCGGTCAAGAGCGAGCGGGGCGGTTACGCCATCCGCGATTTCGTCCCTTTCGACCCGGTGATAAAGCGCACCGAGGCCCAGGTGTCGAAGGACGATCGAGAGTTTCGGGTGGCGAAAGGCGCCCCACAAGTGATACTGGGCCTGGCCGATGAGAAGGACCAGATAGGTGACCGGGTGCGCCAGGACGTCAAGGACATGGCCGCACGGGGCTCGAGAACACTGGGCGTGGCGCGCCAGGAGGGAGGGGGCTGGAAGATGCTCGGACTGATCGGACTGGCCGATCCGCCCCGCGATGATTCGGCCCAGACGATCGAGAAGGGGAAGAAGATGGGGCTGGACATAAAGATGGTCACGGGCGACCACACGGCCATCGCACAGGAGATCGCCCAGCAGGTCGGGCTGGGCACCGACATAATCTCGTCGGACAGCTTCACTGAGTTGTCGGACGAACAGGCCGTCGAGGTTATGGAGAAGGCCGACGGCTTCGCGGAGGTGTTTCCAGAGCACAAGTACCGCATCGTCAAGCTGCTCCAGGGAAAAGGCCACATAGTGGCAATGACCGGCGACGGTGTGAACGACGCGCCCGCGCTGAAGCAGGCAGACGCGGGAATAGCGGTGGAGGGCGCCACCGATGCCGCCAAATCGGCGGCCGACATAGTGCTGACGGTCCCTGGCCTGAATGTGGTCATAGACGTCGTGGTGGAGAGCAGAAAGATCTTTCAGAGGATGATCAACTATTCGATCTACCGCATCTCGGAAACGGTCAGGGTGCTGGCGTTCATCACGCTGTCAATCCTTATCTTCCAGATCTATCCCATAACGGCGCTGATGATCATCCTGCTGGCGCTGCTGAACGACCTGCCGGTGCTGACGATCGCATACGACAATGTCCAGTACTCCAAGGAGCCGGAGAAATGGGACATGCGGTCCCTGCTCATGGTGGCCACGTTCATGGGTTCGATAGGCGTGGTGATATCGTTCATCGTCTTGTACCTGGCAGTGGAGGTTTTCCATCTGGATGCTCCGGCGCTGCAGTCGCTGATATACCTGAAACTGTCGGTGGGCGGGCACTTCGTGCTGCTGGCCGCCCGCACCAAGGGCCCTTTCTGGTCTGTAAGGCCGGCCCCTCAGTTGCTGTGGGCCATAGTGCTCACGCAGCTGACCGCGACCATTCTGGTCACATTCGGCATACTGCTGCCTCAGCTCCCCCTGGTGTATGTCGGCTTCATCTGGGCAGAGAGCGTGATGGCGCTGCTGGTGACCGACTTCCTCAAGGTCAGGCTGTACAATGTTCTCATCAAGAGGGACATCGTCGCCAGGGGCATTTCTTCTGGACAGTAGGCCGCTGGATGAGGGCGAACAAGGTGCCGGCGACGGTCGGGCGGATGCGTCTCAGCAGTGCGTTGCGCGGGGACGGGCCTCTTGGCGTGGGGAAAAGTAGATTACGGTTGCGACCAGGATAGTATCCCGGCGAAGGGCATATGAGAGGTTCTGTTACGGCGATGGAGAGGGCCAGGCCCGAGCGGCCGGGGCTCGGCCTTGATGAGATCGAGGCGTTCATACTCGACATGGACGGCGTGGTGACCGATACCGCCGGGATGCACGCCGCTGCTTGGAAGCTAACATTCGATGAGTTCCTGGAAGAGAGGGCGAGGTCGTCCGGTGAGCGGTTCGTTCCCTTCGAACGGGCGGATTACCTCCGATACGTCGACGGCAAACCGCGATGCGACGGCGTCGCCTCTTTCCTTGGATCGCGCGGCATCTCGCTCCCTCGCGGAACCCCTGATGACGGTCCCGAAGTTCGCAGCGTCTGCGGCCTTGGCAATCGTAAGAACAGAACGTTCCTGGACCGCCTGGAGCATGAGGGCGCTGCAGCATACGGCACGACGGTCGATTTCATCCGGGACATGCGTTCCCGCGGGCGCAGGTTCGCGATGATCTCCGCCAGCAGGAACGCGAGGACGATATTGGAAAAAGCGGGACTGAGCGCCCTGTTCGAGGTGGTGGTGGACGGCAACGACGCTAGCGAACTCGGCCTGATGGGGAAACCGGCCCCCGATATCTTCCTCGAGGCAGCGAATCGGTTGGGGGCGGAGGTCGGCCGCTCGGCGGTGATCGAGGACGCTCTGGCAGGGGTCGAGGCCGCACGGTCCGCCGGCTTTGGCATGGTCATCGGCGTCAACAGGGGCGACCAGGAGGCCGAGCTGAGGAAGCACGGCGCGGACATCGTCGTCCGCGATCTCGGCGAGATCCGGGCCGAGGAAGCGCCGGCAGAAGAATGGCTCCCATCCGCTCTGGACAACGTGGACAGGATCTTCAAATTCCTATTGGGAGGCACCTCCGCCGTATTCCTCGATTACGACGGCACCCTCACGCCCATCGTCAGCGAGCCTTCCCTAGCCACCATGTCCGACCGCATGCGGCGCATCCTGATCGAGCTGTCTCGGAACTGCCCGATATCCATCGTCAGCGGGAGGGACCTGGACAACGTTCGGACCATGGTCGGTCTGGACGAGCTGATGTACGTCGGCAGCCATGGCTTCGAGGTGCGCGGGCCGGGCGGGTCGTTCCATGACCAGGCCCGGGGAGAGCCGTTCCTGCCTTCGCTCGCTAGGGCCGAGAGCGAGTTGCGTACGGCCGTCGAAGGGACCCCCGGAGCATGGATCGAGCGAAAGAAGTTCGCTGTCACGATGCACTATCGAAACGTCGAGCCGGAGAACGTCCCGGAACTGGAGGCCCGATTCGACGGCGTTGCAAAACAGCATCCTGATCTGAGGAAGGCCGGCGGAAAGAAAGTGTTCGAGCTCCTCCCCAACATCGACTGGAACAAGGGCAGGATGGTGCAGTCGATACTGGACATGAGGCATGTGAATGGCAGGAGGGCGATGCCGCTGTACATCGGAGACGACGTGACCGATGAGGACGCCTTCCGCGTGCTTGCCGACACTGGTGTAACCATCGTCGTGAGCGACCATCCCCGGGAAACGGCGGCCCACTTTGCGCTGAAGGACGTTTTCGAGGTCGCCGTCTTCCTTGAGAGGCTGAGCGACCTGTTCGAGGAGCAATGCGCCGAAGGGGACTGGGTGCTAAGATACAATGGGTATGACCCGGATGACGAGAAGCTCCGGGAGGCGCTGTGCACCGTCGGGAACGGTTACTTCGCCAGCAGGGGCGCCGCCCCTGAGTCCAGGGCCGGCAAGTATCATTATCCAGGGAACTACCTGGCCGGGATCTACAACCGGTTGGAGAGCGTCATCAACGATAGGACGATAGTGAACGAGAGCATCGTGAACGTGCCGAACTGCCTATGCATGACGTTCCGCATCGAGGGCGGGGAGTGGTTCGATGTCGATGCGGTGGAGATCGAGAACTACCGCAAGGAGCTGGACATGCGCAACGGCGTTCTTGACAGGATCGTTCTGTTCACCGATAAGCATGGCCGGCGGACGCGCCTGCGGCAGCGGCGGTTCACCAGCATGGAGCATCCCCACATCCTTGGACTGGAGACGGTCATCACCCCGGAGAACTGGTCCGGAAAAATGCAGGTGCTGTCGGAGCTGGACGGCGGAGTGAAGAACTCCCTGGTGGACCGATATCAGCAGCTGAACAACAAGCATCTGGAGCAGATCGTGAGCGGCAGCTCCGGAAGCGACATCGTATGGATGCAGGCCGTGACAAGCCAATCGCAGATCCGGATCGCCGAGGCGGCAAGGACCCGGGTGAAGGACGGGGATGACGTCCTGGGCGCTAGGCGTTCCGTCGTCAGGGGGGACGACCGCATCGGTCATTTGATCGACGTCCCTGTCAGAAAGGGACTGCCGATCCATATCGAAAAGATATGCTCCATATATTCGTCGAAGGACCGCGCGATATCGGAGCCCCGTCTGGAGGCGATCAAGGAGGTCGGTCGGGCCGGCGATTTCGACCATCTGCTTGGCGAGCATCGGGACATATGGGACAGCCTGTGGGCGCGATGCATGATAAGGGCGGAGACCGACGAGGTGATGATGACCAAGATACTCAACCTTCACCTCTTCCACATCCTCCAGACCGTATCGATGAACACCATCGACCTGGATGCCGGGGTTCCTCCCCGGGGTCTGCATGGGGAGGCGTATCGCGGCCTCATCATGTGGGACGAGCTCTTCATCTTCCCGTTCCTGAACCTGCGCATCCCGGACATCACGCGTTCCCTCCTCCTGTATCGTTTCCGTCGTCTTCCGGAGGCACTATGGGCGGCGAGGCAGGCCGGCTACAAGGGGGCGATGTACCCCTGGCAGAGCGGAAGCAACGGCCGGGAGGAGGCCCAGAAGCTGCACCTCAATCCGGTCTCAGGCAAGTGGATACCGGACCATTCGCACCTTGAACGCCACATCGGTCTCGCCATCGCCTACAATATATGGAACTACTACCAGGTCTCGGGCGACATGGACTTCATGGCGTTCTACGGGGCCGAGATGCTGGTCGAGATCGCGAGGTTCTGGGCCAGCAAGGTCCAGTACAACGAAGGGCGCGATCGGTACGAGATCCTTGGAGTGATGGGTCCCGACGAGTTCCACGAGCGCTACCCCGACGCGGACATGCCCGGCATCAACAACAATGCGTACACCAACGTCATGGCGGCCTGGATGTTCGCCCGCACCATCGATGCCTTGAGGCTGCTGCCCCTGGCCCATCGCCGGGACGTATGGACCGACCTTCGGCTTAGCGATGACGAGCTGGCGAGATGGGACCAGATCAGCCGCAGGATGTACATCCCGTTCCACGGCGACGGGATCATCAGCCAGTTCGACGGTTTCGATAAGCTTGAGGAGCTGGACTGGGAAGCGTACCGAAAGAAATATGGCAACATTCACAGGCTGGACCGCATCCTCAAGGCGGAAGGGGACACCCCCGATCGATACCAGGTCTCGAAGCAGGCGGACGTGCTCATGCTGTTCTACCTGTTCTCCAAGGATGAGATGAGCGATGTCCTGGAACGCTCCGGATATCGGCTGGAGAAGGACACCACGAGAAAGACGGTGGACTACTACATGAAACGCACCGCTCATGGCTCGACGCTCAGCCGCGTCGTGCACGCATGGGTGCTGTCCAGGACCAACCGGGAGATGTCATGGAATCTGTTCCGCGAAGCGCTACGCAGCGACATATCGGACATCCAGGGAGGGACTACCCACGAAGGTATCCACCTGGGGGCCATGGCCGGCACGGTGGACATACTCCAGAGATGCTACTCCGGTCTCGAGACGCGTGAGGGCATCATACGGTTCAATCCGCGGCTCCCGGCCGAGCTGACCAGGCTGCGGTTCGACATCGACTATCGCCATCACTGGATCAACGTCGACATCGACAAGGACCGGCTGCGGCTTTCAAGTCAGCCGCAGGACATCCATCCCATCCGGGTCGGCTACAAGGACGATATCAGGGTGTTCGAGCCGGGCACCACGCTGGAGTTCAAGCTGCACCAGTGATGCTACGGCGGGACATCGTGGACGGGGAGGCTCGGCGGCAATCATTAATAACGATGTCTTCAGAACTTCCTCCGTCCGGTCCGGTCCCACTGCATGCCTCTGCAGGGGCGCCGGTCGGGCAGAGGGATGGATATGAAGATCGTATTCACTGAGGTGATGGGGGCCAAGGAGAGGTTGAGGGAAGCGTTCCCGGATGATGACATTGCGATGTTCGAAGGCCCTCTGGACCGGGACGATTTGATCCATGAGGCCGAGGGAGCGTCCGTGATATCGATCTTCATCAGGACAAAGATCGATAGAGATATCATCGATTCGCTGCCGGACCTCAAGCTGATCAGCACCAGGAGCGTCGGCTTCGACCACATAGACGTCGAGCATGCCGCGGAGAAGGGCATAGCGGTCACGCATGTGCCCGAGTACGGCCCTCATGTGGTGGCCGAACATGCCTTCTGCCTGCTGCTGGCATGCGCCCGGAACCTGGTGGAGGCGGACCGCTCGGTAAAGGAAGGGAAGCGGTTCGATTTCCATCCGTTCCGCGGGCTGGAGCTGAAGGACAAGACGCTCGGCGTCATCGGGACCGGCAAGATCGGCTCCGAGGCAGTGCGCATCGCCCAGGGCTTCGGCATGCGGGTCCTCGCCTTCGACATGTACCCGAACGAGGAACTGGCTCGCAAGTACGGCTTCTCATATCATCCTCTGGAGGAGGTGCTGGAGGGCAGCGATTTCGTCACCATCCATCTGCCCCTCACCGACGATACGAGAGGCCTGTTCGATCGGAAGGCCCTAGAGAGCATGAGGCCGGGAAGCATCCTGATAAACACCTCCCGGGGCAGCATCGTGGACGAGCACGCCCTCCGGGATGTGCTGGACAGCGGCCACCTGCACGCGGCGGGCCTTGACGTGATCGAGGATGAGGAGCATCCGGAGAACGATCCGCTGTTCGATTCGGACAGGGCGACCATCACTCCGCATATCGGGTTCTTCACCGGGGAGGCGATCGACAGAATGCTCGGCCGGTCGATCGATGCCATCAAATCGTACAGGTCCGGAAGGATCGTCGACAGGGTCCCCGGCGAATATGTCAATACTATCAGGGCCAGCTCCCGTTCGGGATGAAGGCCGATCCCCGGCAACATCCTTCTGGAACAGGCCCTTCCGCCGGTAGGGCCGCCATCCTTCTGGTCGCAGGTGGGTCGATCGTCGGCTCAAGAACGCTTTCTCGGCGTGGGGAAAACATCTTTTAACGACGGCCTTCAATGGAACGGACCAGAGGAGAATGAAGGGATGACCAGAATTGGGATAAATGGCATGGGGCGCATCGGAAGGATGATCGCCCGGCGATCTGTTACGAATCCGCAGGAAGGCATCGAGTTGGTCGCAGCGAACGATCTGTTCGCACCGGAGAACATCGCGTACCTAACCAAGTACGATTCCGTTCACGGCATTGCGCCCTTCGAAGTGGAGCATGGCGACGATTTCATCCGCCTCGGCCCCACGCGGGTCCAGATGTTCAATGAGTCGGACCCTTCTAAGATACCGTGGCAGAAGTTGGGGGTCGACATCGTCCTCGAATGCACCGGCGCGTTCCGCGACCGGGACAAGGCGGCCGAGCACCTGAATGCGGGCGCGTCCAAGGTCGTGATCAGCGCCCCATCGGACAGCGCGGACATTACGCTGGTGCTCGGCGTCAATGAGGACATGTACGAACCGTCGAAGCATGATGTCCTGTCCATCGCATCGTGCACCACCAACTCCCTGGCCCCGGCGGCCAAGGTGCTGAACGATTCCTTCGGGATCGATCACCTCATGGCCACCACGGTGCATGCATATACCGCGAGCCAGAAGCTTGTCGATTCGCCGGCCAGAAAGGTCAGGCGGGGAAGGGCGGCCGCGATGTCGCTCGTCCCGACCACCACCGGCGCGTCCAAGGCCACGCTCAAGACCATTCCGGAGCTGGAGGGGAGGATGCATGCCATTGCCATCCGCGCCCCCATACCCGACGGCGCGCTGACCGACATCACGGCCGATCTGAAAAAGGACGTTACCGAGGACGAGGTCAACGCGGCCTTCAAGGCCGCTGCCGAAGGAAAGATGCGCGGCATCCTCGGATATAGTGAGGACCCGCTCGTATCGATCGACATAGTCGGCGATCCCCGCTCGTCCATAATCGACGCGGAGTCCACCAAGGTGTTGAACGGCCGGACGGTCAAGGTGCTGGCATGGTACGACAACGAGTATGGGTTCGCCTGCCGGATGCTCGACACCGTGGCCTTCCTGTCCCGGCAAGGGCTTCCGGAAAGAGAGGCGAGGTTGGAGCCCTCGATAAGGACGTGAGACGAGGAGGATTCCATGCAGCGAGGCGCATCGATCGTAAAAAGGCCCGGGACGCAGGCCGGCTATATCCGCTGGTTCAAGGACATCAGCATCGGCGACGTGGCTTCGGTAGGTGGAAAGAACGCCTCCCTGGGCGAGATGTACCGGGAGCTAAGCGGAGAGGGGGTGAAGGTGCCCAACGGCTTCACCGTCACCGCTGATGGGTACTGGCACATGATCTCCGCCACCGGGATCAGGGGGGAGATGGAGAAGGCGCTGGACGGGGTGGACAAGAAGGACGTCGCGGACCTGGCATCGCGCGGCAAGAAGGTCCGCGCCCTGATCCTCGACGCCGGGATACCCGACGACCTTTGGAATGAGATCGCCGAAGCATACGACCGCCTGTGCGACGAGTACGGGAAGGATGCCGATGTGGCGGTGCGGTCCTCGGCCACTGCTGAAGATCTTCCCACGGCGTCGTTCGCGGGCCAGCAGGAAACGTTCCTCAATGTTCGCGGCAAGACCGCGCTGAGGGAGGCCTGCAGCGGCTGCTTTGCATCCCTGTTCACCGACCGGGCGATAGCCTATCGAATCGACCAGGGGTTCGGCCAGATGGACGTGGGACTGTCCATTGGGGTGATGAAGATGGTCCGCTCCGACCTGGCCTCCAGCGGGGTTATCTTCACCCTCGATACCGAGACCGGGTTCCGCGACGTGGTGTTCATCACCGCTTCCTATGGGCTCGGGGAGAACATCGTCCAGGGTGCGGTGAATCCCGACGAGTACTATGTCTTCAAGCCCACCTTCCGAGAGGGGTCCAGGGCGATCATCAGGAAGAAGAGGGGAGAAAAGGAGAAGAAGCTCATCTACAGCAAGGGAGCCGATAAGCGGACCAAGAACATCAAGGTCCCTCCGAAGGACCGCCTCAGGTTCTGCCTCACCGACGACGAGATCCTGGAGCTGGCAAGATCGGCCCTGACGATCGAGGAGCACTATTCTAGAAAGTCCGGTCACAGCGAGCCCATGGACATCGAATGGGCCAAGGACGGGGAGAGCGGAGAGCTGTTCATCGTCCAGTCCCGGCCGGAGACCGTGCAGTCCCAGAAGCCCCTGGACGTGCTGGAGAGCTATGTCCTGGATGAGAGGAGCAGCGTGCTGAGCCGGGGGAGGAGCGTGGGCTCCAAGATCGCTTCCGGGAACGCGCGGGTGATCACCGATGTGAGCAAGCTGTCGACCTTCCGCCCAGGGGAGGTCCTGGTCTCCAGCAGCACCACCCCCGACTGGGAGCCGGTCATGAAGAACGCCGCGGCCATCGTGACCGATCTGGGAGGGCGGACCTCTCATGCGGCCATCGTGAGCCGAGAGCTGGGTATCCCAGCCGTGGTGGGAACGGAGGACGCCACGTCAGTGTTACACGATGGGGACGCCATCACGGTAAGCTGCGCCGAAGGCGACGAGGGGTTCGTCTACGGGGGGAAACTGCCGTTCCATGTGGACCGCACCGACCTCGGTGGCTTGAAAAGGCCGAGGACGGAGATGATGATGAACCTGGGCAATCCTGACGAGGCCTTCTCCAGTTCGTTCATTCCGAACGACGGCGTCGGGCTGGCGAGGCTGGAGTTCATCATCGGCAGCTACATCCGCGTGCATCCCATGGCGTTGCTGCATCCCGAGAAGGTCAAGGACCGAAAGGAGAAGGAGGAGATAGAACGGCTCACATCGGCCTATCCGGACGGACAGACATATTTCACCGAGACGCTGGCGCACGGGATCGCCACCATCGCCGCGGCGTTCTATCCCAAGGACGTCGTGGTCCGCATGAGCGACCTTAAGACCAACGAATACGCCGCCCTGCTCGGCGGCTCTCCCTTTGAACCGGATGAGCACAATCCCATGCTCGGCTTCCGCGGGGCATCCCGCTACTATTCGGACCGCTACCGCGAGGGCTTCGGCCTGGAATGCGAAGCGGTCCGGATGGTCAGGGACGAGATGGGGCTGACCAACGTGGTGCCGATGATACCGTTCTGCCGGACGGTGGAAGAAGCCGAAAAGGTCGTCGAGGAGATGAAGCGGAACGGGCTGGTGAGGGGCGAGAACGCCCTCCGGCTGTTCATAATGTGCGAGATACCCAACAACTTCCTGCTGATCGACGAGTTCAGCCGCCACTTCGACGGATTCTCCATCGGCTCCAACGACCTGACCCAGCTGGTCCTGGGCATCGACAGGGACTCCGACATACTGGCGAGCGAGTTCGACGAACGGGATGAGGGCGTGTTGAAGGCCATGGCGCTGGCGGTGCAGGGGGCCAGGCGGAACGGCCGCCATAGCGGGATATGCGGCCAGGCGCCGAGCGACTATCCGGAGATCGCCGAGTTCCTGGTCAGGGAAGGCATCGATTCCATATCCGTCGATCCCGGCTCCCTCATGAACGTGACCTTGAAGGTGGTGAAGACCGAAGAGGAGCTCAAGCGTAAAGGCCGGACCGAGGCGGTACCGCCACGGAGGAGCGGATGATCTACACCCTTGCGCTCAACCCCGCCATCGACCGCACCATGTGGGTGGAGGAGATGGACTTCCACGAGTCCACCCGCGTGCAGAAGGAGTGCCGCTATCCCGGAGGGAAGGGCATAGATGTCTCTCGAGTGCTGACCGGCCTGGGCGTACCGAATGTCGCCATGGGCTTCGCCGGCGGCTTCATCGGCGAGGAGCTGGAATGCCGGCTCAGCTATGAGGGCGTGGAGACCGACATGGTCCGGGTGTCCTCCGAGACGAGGACCAACATCATCGTGAACGAGACAAGCAACGGCCGCCATCTGCTGCTGACCGCCAGCGGGCCGATCATAGACCCATACGAGCTGGGCGCCCTTTATCGCAAGCTCGAGGGCCTTCCGGACGCGACCATGATGGCGATAGGGGGCAGCCTTCCCCGGGGCGTCCATCCGGATGCCTATCGGAGGATCGTGACCATGATGAAGAGGAAGGGAGCGGTAACGATACTCGATGCGGACGGGCTGAACCTGAAGGCCGGCATCCAGGGGCGCCCTGATTACATCAAGCCCAACCGGCGCGAGATGAGCGAGCTGGTGGGAAGGAAGCTGAAAAGTGTGGACGAGATCGTCCAGGCGGCGGAAGAGGTTCGTGCAAAAGGCGTCAGCACCGTCCTGGTGTCCATCGGCGCCGACGGCATGATCGCGGTGAGCGGCTCGAAAAGATATCTGGCCACCCCGCCTCGGGTGGAGGCGGTGAACTCCGTGGGGCTGGGCGATTCGGCGGTGGCGGGCTTCATGTACGGCCTCCACACCGGCCTCGACCTGAAGGGCTGCCTCATCCACGCCACGGCGGCGGGCACGGCGACTGCGCTGAAGCATGGGACCGCCAGAGCGAACAAGGAGGATGTGATGGAGATGGTGCCAAGGATCATGTTCAAGGACCTTTCGGAGGGTGAAGAGTGAGCAGAAGCTCTAGCGCCAAGGTCCCTCTCGATGTTCCTCCGGAGGAGAGGGAGATGTTCCGAGAGCGGTACGATGCGATGACCGGTGGAAAGGGCCGCCTGATGCTGTTCGCCGGAGACCAGAAGGTCGAGCATCTGAACGACGACTTCCACGGCAAGGGCATCGCGCCCGACGACGGCGAACCGGAGCACCTGTTTCGCATCGCCTCGCGCGGCCGGATAGGCGCGTTCGCCACCCAGTTCGGGCTCATAGCACGTTATGCGGCCGATCATCCCAAGGTGCCGTACGTGGTGAAGCTGAACTCCAAGACCAATCTGGTCAAGCCGCTCCAGGCCGAACCGCTAAGCCGGCAATGGCTGGCGGTCGACGAGGTCGCCGCGCTGAGGGATGAGAACGACCTCAATGTGGTGGGCGTCGGCTACACCGTCTATCTGGGAAGCGAGCATGAGGCCGTCATGCTGACCGAGGCCGCGCAGCTCGTGCATCGCGCGCACCGGTTCGGGCTCGCGGCGATATTGTGGATGTATCCGAGGGGGAGATCGGTGCCTGATGAGAAGGACCCGCACATCATCGCCGGGGCGGCGGGAGCGGGGGCCTGCCTCGGCGCCGACTTCGTCAAGCTCAACTATCCCAAGGGGCCGGATGCCGGGGAGCGTTTCAAGGAGGCGGTCCGTGCGGCCGGCCGGACCGGCGTGGTGTGCTCCGGAGGAAGCAGCATGGAGGAGAGGGCGTTCCTTGAGAGGCTCCATGAGCAGATGGCGGCCGGCGCCGTGGGCAGCGCCACCGGCCGGAACATACACCAGAAGCCGCTGGACGAGGCCGCGCGGTTCTGCGATGCCATCTACGCCATCACGGTCGACGGCGCCTCGGTCAGTGAGGCCATGGGCTTGTACCGGGGGGATCCGGGGGCTTGACGCGGCTGGCCCTCCTGCGCCACGGCCGCAGCGAGTGGAACGAATCAGGCCGGTTCACCGGCTGGACCGACATCGATCTGTCCGAAGCAGGCAGGAAAGAAGCTTACGATGCCGGAGAGCGCCTGCGCGACGAGGGCATCATGTTCGACCTCGCGTTCACGTCGGTCCTCAAGAGGGCCATCCGCACGGCGTGGATCGCGATGGACGTCATGGACCTGATGTGGATCCCGCTGTCCCGGTCATGGAGGCTTAACGAGAAGCATTACGGATCGCTGCAGGGCCTAAGCAAAGCTGAGATGGTCGAGGAGCACGGAGCGGAGCAGGTGCATGCATGGCGGCGAGAGTACGACGTCCGACCTCCCCCTCTTGAACTATCCGACCCGCGGCATCCGAGGAACGATCCCCGGTACCGGGACCTCAGGCCTGACGAGGTCCCGTCGACAGAGTCGCTGCATGACACGCTGAACCGGGCGCTACCATACTGGTTCGACGAGATTTTGCCGCCGCTACGACAAGGGAAGAACGTCCTGGTGGCGGCCCATGGCAACAGCCTCAGAGCGCTGGTCAAGCATCTGGACGGCATCAGGGATGATGAGATCGCCGGGCTCAACATCCCGACCGGCATACCGCTCATCTACGAAATGGACGGGGATGTGGTGAAGGAGCGGTACTACCTCGCGTCCGGGGACGAGCTGTCCAAGGCCGAGAAGAGGGCGTCGGCCGTACGCTGACTGACGCGCATCTCACGACCTGATGAATTCCGGGTCCTCCAAAGCCTCGATCCCAGGCAGCTGGCGTCCGGCCAGTTTCTCAAGGAAGGCGCCCCCGCCAGTGGACACGTATGAGATGCGCTGCCTGAGCTCGTAACGGTCAACGGCCGAGCCGGTGTCCCCGCCGCCCGCCAGGGAGAAGGCCGATGCGTCGGCGATGGCCTTCGCGATCGACCGCGTGCCAGCGCTGAACTCCTCCTTCTCGAACATGCCCATGGGGCCGTTCCACACGATGGTCCCCGCGCCCTTGATCTCGTTGACGAACTGCTCGATGGTGCGGGGGCCGATGTCCAGCGGCTGCGCCCCGTCGGGCATGCGAGACACCGCCACCGTCTCGACGCCGCCGTCCATGGTAGAGATGACGAAGTCCTCCGGTATGACCAGCGCTTTTGCGGCGTCGCTTTCCAGTATCCTGCGGGCCTTCTCCTCCGCCGCGCCGTCAAAGCGCTCGTCGCCGACCTCCAGCCCCTGCGCTCGTAGGAACGGAAAGGCCATCGCGCCGCCGAGCAGCAATCTGTCGGCGACCCTCGCCAGGTTCTCGAGCACGTCGATCTTGCTGGAGACCTTTGCTCCGCCAATGGCGACCACCAGCGGCCGCTTGGGCGATTCCAGCGCGCCTTCCAGCGCTCTGAGCTCTCTCTTCATCAGCAGGCCGCCGCAGCACTCTTCCATATATCTCGTCACGCCCACGTTCGACGCGTGGCTGCGGTGAGCGTTGGCGAACGCATCGTCCACGTATATGTCGGCGAGGGACGCCAACGATTTCGAGAACGCCTCGTCATTGCTCTCCTCCCCCTTGTCGAACCTCAGGTTCTCAAGCATGACTATCGAACCGGGCCGCATTCCTTTCGCGGCCGACGTCGCCGCCGGCCCGACGATCTCGTCCACGAACGTTACCTCGGTAGCGAGTATCTCGGACAGCCGCTCGGCCACCGGCCTCAGGCTGAGTCCTGCCACCCTCTTCCCGCCGGGGCGGTCGAGGTGGGACATCACGATCGCCATGCCTCCGTTGTCCAGAATATAATTGATGGTCGGCAGGACGGCAAGAATGCGGGTATCGTCCTCCACGCTTCCGTCGCGCAACGGCACGTTCAGATCCACCCTCAGCAGGACCCGCCTCCCTTCCACGTCCAGCTGGTCGACGTACCTCATCGGTGACATGACCTATATCGGGGAGCAGGATGGATAAATCAGTATTGACGGCCGCCTCGCGGAGGGGACAACGTCTCCGCGAGATCATTTCATGGCATTCGGTATTGGTTCGTTGCCGGACAATAGCGCGCAATGAATTAACACAAGAGTTAGTAAAAGGGTGGGAAGGGCTAGCTCTGTCAGAAGGGATGGGATGCACTCTGTCGACTAGCCTACGCTTCCCAATCCTAATATTCATTCAGACGTATTTATAGGTTTTGGATGGCCAATATTTTATTATATTATTCGAAAAATGGAGAAATGGTAAATGGAAAGGATTTGACGGGAAGGGGTTTCAGAGGTAGCCCGACTTCTGGAGGGCCATCAGGTCCTCGGTGCTCAGCTTCTCGCCGGCCTTGAACCTGTCGAAGATCTTTTCCGCCTCTTCCTTGGCAGAGGACTCATCCTCTTTCTTCTTGGCCTTGCGGGCCTTCTGCCTCATTCCGGTGACGATCTTATCGTAGTCGTGCACCTGGCGGATGTTCTCGATGTGGGCCTTGTGCTCCTCGTCGGCGTGGATCTTGTTAGCAACGAATGCTTCCTGAGCCGCGTCGGCCTCCTTGCGGACGGCATCGGCCTGTTCATAAAGCGCGATCATGGCGTCGTGCGAGGCCTGAGCCTTCTCGGCGTACTCGGAAACCTCTCTATGATATGCCTCGGCCTTCTCTTTGGCATCGCGTAGCTCCTTCACCGCGGTCTTGACCTCCTCATTGGAGTCGTAGGCCTTCTCCCTCTCCTTGATCTGGTTCTGGATGGTGGCCATCTGCTCGATGAGCTCCTGCTCCTTGTCCTTGGACAGGACGGAGGTCATCTGCTTGAACTCCAGGTTCTTGAGGTCCTTCTTCAGGCGCGAGATGGGGGGACCGCTCTTGGGCAGGTTCTCCTTCTTGATCTTCCCGGCCTTCTCGTTGAGTTCGTTGACGATCTTGTTCCAGTGGTCGCGGTTGTCCTTGGCCTCCCTGACCTTGGCGTTCATCTCGTCACGGGACTCACGGTGCTTAGCAGCCTGGTCGACAAGCTCCCTGACCTTGGCGTTCAGGGTGTCCCTCTTCTCTACCCACTCACGGGTCTTCTCGTTGAGCTCGTCGCGGATCCTGCGATGCTTCTCAGCCTCAACATTGTGCAACTGACGCTTCTGTTCGAGTTCCTCCAACAGTTCAGTCATATACGTTCACACTCAATAGCAAGCCTTAAAAAACGCTTGGCGAAAGGGGAGATAAAGCCACTTGTTTATATTACTTTTGGATTGCCGACAGCGGGGCCCGCCGAGAGCCAGACCCGATCAAAATCGGACTCTCGCGGATGGCGGGATCAGGCTTCTCTCTCGTCATCGTCGCTTGCAGGCTCCAGCCTCACCTCATGCCAATCATTTCCGAACCGATCGGCACCTCCGGTCTTCAGCTGGAACTTGACCCGCAGATGGCCGTCCTCGAAGAACACATAGGCGTTCTTCAGCATGGATATGTAGAAGGAGACCCTCTTCCCCTGCTGGGACAACCGCCTCTCCTGGCATACCAGAAGGCCGGCCGCCTCCAGGTCCTTGATCCGCCTGTAGCATGCGGCGATGGGAATGCCGAACCGGTGGGCGATGTCCTGCGCTGAACGCGCTTGCCGAACGGTCGCGACGAGGATCTTCACCGAGTATTCATCGGTGAGGAGCTGAGAGGCCTTGAGCATGTCCATCTAAGATGCCCCCGCGGTCCGGCTGGACCGGAGCCGATGTTTTTCTTCCGATTCGATATATATAATGATTCCCACCCCCTAATCTCTGGAATGGGGGAAATCCTCTGTTGTTATAAAACTTGCTGCAATGCTTACTGGAGCGGAAGGATGATGAATATGGGTGGCTTTGCTCAAGTCCTTTCCGCGGATGGTTCACCGACATGTACCATCTCCGATTCGGGCAGGGGGTCCACTTCTACGTTGAACCGCCCGCTGGAGAACGTGATCTTGGCTACGTTCACAGCGCACTGGTAGTAGGAGACCTTCTTTCCACGGTACACCTCTTCGTAGCCCACGCACTTCACCAGGCTGAACTCCTCCATCTTTGCCACCCGGCGGTACGCGACAGCGATGGGGATGTTACAGGTGCGGCTGATCTGTTGCACAGACATTGGATTCCTGTAGGTCGCGGTCAGTATCTTTCCCGCATAGTCATCGGCTATGAGCCGGGACAGTTCATCATCGCGTGAGCCGCTCCCATCCATCGGTGGTCGAATCGACGTCCCTTTTAAAGACCTTTTCTTATCGATATCATCCACTGTAACATCACCTTCAGATCATCGGCACGAGCTTCGGGACGGGCAGTCGGTCCTCCGGGCCATTGAAGTCCAGATACAGGTAGGGGGTGTTCGGTTTCATGCCTGCGGCCATGACACAGCCGGCCATGTCCTCGAACCGGATGTGCAGCTTGGCCTGTTGCCTCAGCGCGTCGAGCGACGCTGAGCGGGACGAGGCGATGGCGATGACCACGTGTCCGCCGCGGCGCATCGCGTCGATGTGCTCGAGCGAGTCCCTGAAGACGCCGGAGCCGTAGATGGCCTCCATCGCATCGTAGCCGAGTATGCTGAGGTACGGGGAGGATGCTCCGGCGCCCTCCATCATGTACCTCATCTCCGACCATCGCAGATCCTGGGAGACCTCCTCGCCCTCCATGGTCTTGACCATGTCGTACTGGCCGGCGCTGCCCCCCTGGGTGTCCAGGATGCGCAGGGCAGGTAGGTTCTCCATGCCCGTGAGCATTCGCACCTGTCTCTCCACCAGCCCGTAGTCGGTAGCATACATCGGAAGCCATGCCACCCCGCGGCCATTCTGGAGCACGTCGCTCATGACCGCCAGCTCAAGGCAGCGCACCACGTCCTGGTGTACATCCAGACCGAACTCCCACAGCACCAGGGAGCCGCGCGGTATGCGGCCGAAGTACTGGTCCATGGACTCGTTACCGGACGAGACGGTAAGTTCGTCGGTGATCGGGACGGTGGGCATCGGCCGCATCTGCTCCGGTATATGGACCCAGGTCGGATCGAACACCGTCATGCGACCGCCGTTCAAGGTGAAGTAGTACTTCCACCGCTCCACCGCCTGACCGCGTAGCTTCTCGATCGACAGCTGCCTGATCCGGCGTCCCTGGCGGTCCTCGGACAACATCTGGATGACGCCGTCCCCGAGGTAGTCCATGTCCGTCTTTCCCGACTTTTCGAGGGTGTATACGATGTTGGTGGCGCTGTTCTCCACGAGGTCCTTCTGCAGCGTGTTCACGAGCCGCTGCGCCTGGATGCCGTACCTCTCGGACAGTGCGTCGATCGAGTCGACCACGATGAGGGTCTTCGCCGGCAGGTTGGTCTCCACCATATCGTAGCCGACCTCCAGCTCCGGCAACATGATGCCGAGGTCGAAGGTGATCTCCCCCTCGCTCATCAGGTCCCCCTGGAAACCCTCCTCTCCGTCCTCGGTGAGCTCGCCGGCCTCTATCTGCCCCTCCAGCTTGTGCAGTTCGGTCCTGACGACCATCAGCGAGTCGTCCGTCCTGTTCAGCGCGCGAAGCAGTTCCTTGGCCGCCGCCACCGTGACCTGGGGATGCGCATCCTCCATCGCGGCCAATTCCTTGTTCCTCTGCAGGAAAGTCTTCCCGGCCTTCAGGACATTGTCCCTCATCTTCTGCTCCCGCACCCACGGGAACTGCCTGAACAACGCCTCGTCCGACACCCTGGTCGACAGATAGTAGTTGGGCTGCTCAGCCTCCATCTCCTCTATGGTCTGAAGGGCGAGAGTGGTCTTTCCAGTTCCGGCATCCCCCTTCACGACGAGAGAATGTCCTCCCGGTGCGCGCATGAAGTCCAGCAGTATCGGGGGGACCTTTCCCTGGCAGTTCTTTGGAGCTGATGTCGGTTCCATTTTAACTACCTCTGTTTATATGCTTTCGTCAATATTTCCCCTTACGGTATAAACTCCTTTCGATTTGACATTTCGGTTGTGATACGAATACTGATGTGGTACAAGTGGGTCAGCATAATATTATAAATTCGCCCGCTTTAGCGTTGAGCGATCGGCATGTTGATCTGCCCCCTTGATTATCGCTACGGACGCCAAGCCATGAAGGCCGTGTTCTCGGAAGAGAACAATCTCCGCACCAAGCTTCAGGTAGAAGCAGCCTTGGCCAGGGCCCATGCGGCCGTGGGTGATGTACCGGCGGAGGCGGCGGAAGAGATCACCAGGAAGGCCACGCTTGAACACGTCACCCTGGAAAGGGTCAAGGCGATCGAGGCGGAGAACAAGCACGACATCATGGCCATGGTGAACGCACTGTCCGAGCAGACCGGAGAGGCAGGAAGGTACGTGCACCTGGGCGCGACATCCAATGACATAGTCGACACTGCCATCGCGCTCGAGTTCAAGGACATGCTGGACCTGATCGACGAGGACCTGGACCGCCTGATCTCCGTCCTCGCCGACCGCGCGGAGCAGCATCGCCGCACGCCGATGATGGGCCGCACTCACGGGCAGTTCGCCATCCCCACCACCTTCGGCTTCAAGCTGGCCGGATATTTGTCGGAGATGCTTCGCCACAAGGAACGGGTCGGAGAGATGCGCAAGCGCATCTGCGTCGGAAAGATGTCCGGGGCCATCGGCACCGGGGCCGGCTTCGGTTCCAAGTTCTTCCAAATACAGGAAGCGGTGATGAAGGACCTCGGCCTTGGGTACGAAGACGCGGCCACCCAGCTGGTGTGCCGCGATCGCTACGCGGAGATGGTGTTCGTTCTCGGCCTCATAGCCACGTCATGCGAGAGGTACGCCACCGAGGTCAGGAACCTGCAGCGCTCCGAGATCGGCGAGGTGCAGGAGGCCTTCGACGCGAGAAAGCAGGTCGGCTCGTCGACCATGGCGCAGAAGAAGAACCCCATGCTCTCGGAGAACGTCAGCGGCCTGGCCCGCGTCGTCCGTTCATACATCACCCCTCAGATGGAGTGCATGGTGCTGTGGCATGAGAGGGACCTCAGCAACTCTGCCGCAGAGAGGTTCATACTTCCTCACGTTGCCGTCCTGACGGATGACATACTGTACAAGATCACTGATGTGTTCAGCAACCTCGTTGTCAACGAGGAGAGGATGCTGCGCAACATCCGCTCGGCCGGCGGCTTCATCATGGCCGAGTCAGTGCTGCTGGCCCTGGCGTCGAAAGGAATGGGAAGGCAGGAGGCGCACGAGCTCGTACGGCAGACCGCCATCCGCGCCGAGGAGGAGGGGAAGGACCTTCGGTCCGCTCTGATGGAGAACGCTCAGGTCGCGGCGTTGCTCAGCGGCGATGAGCTGGACGCCGTCATGGACCCCATCAACTATCTGGGCAAGGCGCCGGAGCTGACCGACAGGGTCGTGCAGCAGGCAAGGCGGTCGCTGGGCGCCTGATCACGCCGTCCTTGGGACGCCGATGCTCCGTGGGGAACACGATTTTCTCCGGGGTGCCGTCAATCGTCGGCAGTGATCCCCCCCAGTCTTGTTCCGTTATGCCCTTAGGCCCTGAACAGCCGCCCCTTTCCCTCAGGATCGGAAGGCTCCACGGTCCTTGTCAGTTCGACAAGGCGTTGTTGCTGCCATTCCCGTTCTTTCGCGGCCATTGCCTCGCCGTTCCGAGGGTCGGTGACCCACACCGCCTTGGCGGCGTAGAGCGCCGCTCCGGGCGCATGCGTGGGAACATGCGCGGTCGCTACCGCCTGACCGGCCGCGCGGGCCGCAAAGCGAGCGGCGCTGCCCTCGTCAGCCTGGCGAGCGGCGGCGTGGGCTGAAAGCGATGAACTACGGACCGCCGCCATGCTGAACCGGCCGGTCCGGGCGAACTCCCTGATGTCATCAATCGCTCTCCGCGGCCTGTCGTCATCAGGGAACCGAGCCTCGAACAACGGCAGGACGCGCTCGGCGCAGTCGGCGGCCCAGAGCGCCAGCACCCTATGGTCGCTCTGCCTGACGAGCTCGCTCATCGCTTCACTCATGGCAACGTCCTTGAATCGAGGTGCTATCATTCTATTTCCTTCGTTGCATGCAGGTTCTCATCTTCATAGTCTGTAGGCGTCCCGGCCTCCGCCTCCGACGTGATGCTCTTGGGAACGCATGGTATTATCCCCTGCGCGCTCAGATGGTAAAGCATATCGCCGCCTCGACCGCACTGTAGCCTTGACCGACGATCGGCGGCGTCGTTTGGAGATGACAAACATGGACGAGAGGTTCCTGACCGATGTGAAGAGAGAGCGGAAGTTGACCAAGCTGGTGAACGGTCCGAGGGAGGCCATCTTCCAGGCCTGGACCGATCCCCTGCAGCTGAGGACATGGTGGGGGCCCCGAGGCTTCACCGCCGGAGAGGTGGTGGTGCAGCCGCAACCCGGAGGAAAGATCCGGGTCGATATGAGGGACAGCGATGGAAGGACGTTCCCCATGAGGGGCGTGATCCGCGACATCGAGAGGCCGTCCCGTCTGGTCTTCACCAATACCGTCATCGAGGACGCTGGGGGCGGGCCGCCGCTGGAAGCCCTCAATACGGTCGAGTTCGTCGAGAAGAGCGGAGGGACGGAGATCACCTGGCGGTGGGAAGCCATCGATCCAGCGCCCAACGAGATGGTCGCCGGCGCGCTGGAGGGACTGGAGCACAGCAACCGCGAATCCCTATCCCGCCTCGCCGAGTTCATGTCCGGCCTATAAGGCCTAATGGCGAACCAGGCGTGGAGCGAGCGATGGGCGCATAGAGCACCCTAAAGGTTGCCGCGAAGCGGCGAACGTGGCAGCGGAGGAAAGCGGGTGGGTACTTATCCCCGCCCGCCGATGCTCATCCCATGCTTCCGTGGGGCACCGACCTGTGCAAGCTGAACCTTCGCCCGCCGCTTCACGACGACGATGACATATCGTTCTGGGACGACGAGTACATCTCCCGCCGAATACTGGAGGTTCATCTCGACCCGGACACCGATTCAGCCACCCGGCGGCCTCAGGAGGTAGAGGCGTCGGCGAACTGGATCGCGTCCAGGCTTCCGCGCCGGGCCAGGGTCCTTGACGCCGGCTGCGGGCCCGGGCTCTACGCACAGCGTCTTGCGTCCAAGGGCATGTCGGTGGTCGGCCTTGACATCAACCGCGCTTCGCTCGGGCACGCGTCGATGATGGCTAGGAACTCCGGACTCAGCATCGACTATCGTCACGGCGACCTGAGAGATGCGGATCTCGGTAGTGGGTTCGATGCCGCCCTCCTGATCTACGGCATGCTGGGCTCGATGAACGATGGGGATCGTGATTCGCTGCTCGACCGTCTTTACAGCTGCATCAGTCCGGGCGGCATGCTGATCTTCGATGTCATGACCGTCCGCAACTTCAACGACCGTTCGGTCGACGGGGACTGGTACTTCTCCCCGCGAGGGTTCTGGAGCCCTGATCCCCACTTCGTTCTGCAGCGGCGATTCGAATACGACGGTGGCATATTTCTGCACCGCACCATCGTCCTGGAGGACCGAAAGGACGTCGCGGTGTACGACATGTGGAACCATACGTACGATGCTGGTTCGATAACGGATGCGCTGCGCGCTCATGGATTCGAGGACATCGAGATCTTCTCCGACCTTGCCGGAACGCCGTACCGAGATGACAGCGAGTGGCTGGGCGTATGCTGCCGCGTTCCGATACGATGACGTTCGACAATGTTTGAATGCCGTTTCTGTTATCGCATGGCCATCAGTTAATTTCATGTTCAGGACCGCCATTGAGGCGATGTCAGCGAGGCGCGGTCCTGCCATCTAGGCGGACGAGCGGCTTCGCGGAGGCCCCACATGAAAGGCATAGTCGCGTTCGACAGCATGTACGGCAACACGAAGCATGTCGCCGAGGCGATGGCCGAGGAGATCAAGGCGCAGGGCCACGAGGTCGTGCTCATCAACATCGGCGAGACGTTGAAGCTCGAGGCCGATGGCGACTTCATCCTCATCGGTTCACCGACCCGCATGAAGCAGATGACCTTCCGGACCAAGCGGTTCGTGAGGAAGGCGAGAAAGATGTACGCCGGCAAGCCGGGAGCGGCGTTCGAGACGACGCTGCGGGCGCCGACCGATCCAGAGGCGAGAGCGAAGGCGTCCAAGTGGATCGATAACGCCGCAGGGACCAAGATCAAGGCGATGGCCGAGGAAGGCGGGATAAGGATGTTCCCCGAGATACTGACCGCTGAGGTCGTCGACACCTATGGTCCGCTGATGCCTCACACGCTGGACAAGAGCCGAGAGTTCGCCAGGCGGTTCCTGGCCAGTCTGTGAACCGCTCGCCCGAACGACCGGCCGTGAGTCTTAAGTACGCTTCCGCATTAGCAATATTAACGGCATGAAGCCGAGGAATGAAGAGATGATATTGAACGATCTGAAGTATATCGCGCGGGACCTGGCGAGCGCGCCAAAGGATATTGTGGGCCGATTCGCCCGGGTGCCCGGGATCCGCGCCACGGTGCGGCAGGAGCGTTGCACTGGCTGCTCCGCCTGCGTCAAGAAGTCGTTCTGCCGGTTCGGCGCGATCAAGATCGAGGACAAGAAGGCAACTGTCGATGACGAGCGCTGCCGCGGCTGCGGACGATGTACTCACCTATGCAAGAAGGATGCGTTCTCGCTCGAGGTTCGTCCGCCTCGAATGGTGACCGACGCTCTTCGACGCATCGACAACGGGATCACCGGCCTGATGAAGTGATGGCCGGATGACATCGCATTTTGCGATAGGATGTCGGAATTCATTGAGTTCAAGAAGAGATCGATGAATTATCAGAAAATAACAGAATTTAAGGGATTGAAAGAGGTTTGGTAGGGTTTGATAGGTTTAGAACCTGTCCCTGGGCTTGTGCTTCTGGAAGCAATCCCTGCAGTAAACCGGCCTTCCCTCGGTCGGCTTGAAAGGAACCTGGGTCTGAGCTCCACAGTCGGAGCAGGTTGCGTCGTGCATTTCTCGGGGTTCGCGGCTGTAACCGCCCTGTCTCTTGTTTCCGTACATTATTACTACCTACAGCCTCAAGGGTCCTTGCGAACACTTGCGACAACACCGCTCACGTTCTTTAAGTATTTATACTAATCCATTCACGGCCGATCACGCTGCGAAAGATGTTCCGCGACGGTCGTTGTAAGGGTTTTTATGTAGGACCGCATCATTACCAAAGGAAGCCATGTTCGATGCGAACATGCGGAGATAGAGTGAACGGAACAAGAAAAACGAGTTGTAAACATGAATGGAACCCTGAACACTGAATGCCACGTATGCGGTCAAACTTTCGAAACAATATCTGAGCTTCACATGCATCTGGAAAATGAGCATGGGGAGCTGCAACGCAAACGCAAGATCGTTCGTCAGAAGCCTAAGAAGAAGCGGTGAGAACCGCATTCTTTTATCCTCCTGCTATCTCGCGCCGTTTATGCATCGGCGACGAGGGATCGCTCAATCGCGGCCGCCTGCCAGATGGCGTGAGGAATGAGCGCCCTGCGATAGTACGCCGCCCGGTCCGCTATTGAAATGCCGACGTCCGTAGACGATGACGGCGTTCACCGCTCATTTGATGTCGAAAGCAACCGCGACAAATAATGGGATGCGATCTGTGGCGCTTGGGCAGTGCCTATAATATCTATGGCGAGATGGTCAGTCCCTTTACATTAATCTGACGCACGAGCCGAAGGTCCGGCGGTCGAGCCACTTTGACCTTATTCCGATGTTTCTCCCCTAAACGATGTTGGCGCCGTACTCCATCATCAGGCAATAGGGAGCGCCCCTGTCGATATAGGCGCGGATGATGTCAACAGTGCAATCTGTCGACCCGCCATCGACAATGATGACCTCGTCAGGCTGCCGCGTCTGTTCCAGCACCGCTTTGAGAAGGTCCTCCATCGAGCCCTCCTTGTTCTTAACGGCGTATATCAAAGAGACATTGGCGGCCATCCTTGATGTTCGGAGGCATCCCCTATAATGCCTCCCTCGACCATTCGACCACTGATGTAATGGAACCCCTCATCATCACCGCCTCTGCGTTAACAGCGGGTACTGACGCATTAGTTGGATGATGGTCGTCGATGAACGATAACAACACCTCTCGGGGAGGTCTAAAAAGAAAAGACGGGTAAGATATTAGAAAATGAAAAGGGGGAGCAGGTTTAGAACCTGTCCCTGGGCTTGTGCTTCTGGAAGCAATCCCTGCAGTAAACCGGCCTTCCCTCGGTCGGCTTGAAAGGAACCTGGGTCTGAGCTCCACAGTCGGAGCACTTCACATCATGCATTTCACGGGGTTCGCGGCTGTAACCGCCCTCTCTCTTGTTTCCGTACATTATTACTACCTACAGCCTCAAGGGCCCTTGCGGACACTTGCGACAACACTACTCAAGTTCTTTTAGCATATATACCAATCTATTAAGGGTGCAGGAACCCGATCGCTCATGTAAGGTTCTTACCTGGAACTGCATCAATGAGGGATAATGGCAAACCCCTGCTTCTGCAAAGGCGACCTTGAAAAGGCGAAAGAATGAGAAACGATCTGTACCCATGAAGGGAAAATAGAACACTGAATGCGAGATCTGCGAGGCTATGAGCTTATTCTGCCTGGTGGAGTCGATTGATGATGCATGATCCATGGTAAATGAAATCGATGATAATTGAGGATACGGCCACTAACGTAATATGATCAGCGAGCCTGAAGTTCGGTGCTACCACTATATCCTGCGTACCAATGATTCCGTTACCATCCAGCCAGTCAATGCGATCTTGTTGGCAACCACAAAGGCTTAAATCCATCCTGCCGTTACCGAAATGCAAGGGCAGATAGATCAGCTGGAAGATCGCGACATTCGCAATGTCGAGGCCGCGGGTTCAAATCCCGCTCTGTCCACTCCTTATACTGGCTTTTCCGTTTTCCCTGTAACTTACAGAGCGTTGAAATTCAGCGAGTTTCTTCATCGCCGAGGCCTTGTCGTCCATGTTGAGGCCTAGGTACAATATCGTGGTCTTGGTGTCCTCATGCCCCATGAGGTTCGATATGGTCTCGATGGGCACTCCAGCAAGCCACATCGTCCGGCCGTAGGTGCGACGCAGCGTGTGATTGGTGAACTTGATGCCCGTCCGCCGGACCACCTCCTTGAGGCACTTGTCGATGGCCGTCCTTTGGTATGGATAGAGTTGACCGTTCCGCTCGTAGATGAGGAGCGAATCGGGCACCACTACCTGGGGATTCTTCGCCTTGGCCCTCTCAACCTCAATGTCCCGGAGCTTGAACCAGTAGGACAGCTCGGCGTTGGTGTCGAGGTGAAAGGGGTTCGTTCTTCTCTTGCCCCCTTGGCGGCCCTTACCGAGGACCTGGAGATGGCCAAGCTCAATGTCTGAGATGTTGAGGCGAAGCGCCTCCACCCTTCGGAGGCCGATGTCCAGCTCCAGGTGGACGTTAACCCGAACGAGATGCCAAAAAACGATTGAGATCGGGACGAGGATCTGGCTTCCATACAGTTAACTTAACCATGCCCTTCCCCTTGCTGACCTGAATGCCTACGACGTAACTTCCATTCTTGTCAATAGTATACGCCCTTGACCATCCATTGAATGCTTGGGTGGAGAATACCTGAATAGGCGGGGCTTCAGAACCATCTGATTGGCGAATTTGACGGAGAAGGTGAACAGTAAATTCCATTTCCCCGGCAACGACAATCAGTATCCTGTCAGCCATACTAAGATAGATTGGGGGAGCGTTTGTTTGGCCCAAGGCTTGTCCTCTCCGAATTCCCAGTCGCCCCCCTCAATCTGTATCCACCCATTTTTTATTTCCATGTAGTTAGTCTGGATCCTTAAGCTCTCATCTCTAACAACTTTATTTTCAACCTCCAACTCCATTATTCGTTGCTCCTTCTCCTTGACGATTTCCTCCCTCTCCTCGATTAGTTTATCCTTCTCCTGGAGTGATGATTTGTGAGATTTTCCATCAGACCAACACTTCCAACCTAACCAACTGGACAAAAATGCCAAGGCCGCAAGGCCTCCAAGAGCGATGGATCAGTAACCGAATTGATTATAGAATGTTATCAACACAGCGATAAAACTACCCAGAGGGCCTACGAATTCGATGAAATCCTTAGCCCGCCCAAGGAGGTCTTTCCAAATCCCCATTCGTGGATGTAAATTATTAGGATATAATATAGCCACCGGTGATAAAAAGGATAGAATACCAGTTCATAGCTCAAAAGAACAGGGTACCCAGTGCTCACATTGTTTAGAGATAATTCGTTGGCTCCAGGAACAGGGGGTGGGGAAGGAGATGATGTGTCCCCGATGTAGTGTGCTCCTCCGAAAGGGGACCCAGTGGGTCTTTGATTCATCCGGTTTGCCTATTAACGAGTTAATAGGTACGAGAGTGATCGCACCTGCCATTGCGGACTGTGCGGTTGGACTGGCAAGATGAAGGAGACAGTGTATTTACAAGTGGATGGTGATTGCATCCCTCAGCGCTGTCCCCGATGCAATGGGTGGGTGGCGTTTATCCTTGGTAAAGGATGAATGCATCCGCCCTCTGAGCCCAAGATGGTCGCCGATGCTATAAACTCTAATTAGGATTCGGGCCTAGCGATGTTACGGCTGGAATTCGTACTTGAGGGAGATGTTCGTGACCGAGATAAGGATGGATGTGTTTTGCGACGAGAGCTATGGTCGTGAGAAGGATTGGCTGTACATAGGCGTGCTTTTCGTCCCACATACGTTAAGACGGGAGCTCCTCAACGAGCTCATGAATCGGCGCTGTAGGGGGAGTGGGAGTTGGTGCTGGTCCGCCGAGCGATGCCCCAAACCATGCGGGTACCATGAGCATAACAACAAAGAGATCACTTACAAGAAGATAGGCGACAATGCCGCCAGGGACAGTATAGCTATCAGTTGGCTCAGAGATTTTCTCATCGATTCCAACGACCGAGGGAATAAGGGTCTGGTGTACTTCAAGATCTTGGGGGTCGATCTTTCAAAACTGGACAGCGATTGCTTTGGACCTCACTGTAGCCGTGACGAGGCGGTCTACAACCGGTTCTTCAGGATGGCCATCAAGGGGGTGAAGTACTATTTTCCAGATTATACCAGCATTGTTATAGACAACATCTACCACGATAAGGGAAATCAGGAATCGTACCAATATTTCAGCTGGCACACTCCAGAACAGCTGAACCTCATGGACCGGAAGATTTCGGTAAATAACCCCGAGATACAGTACGTGGACTCCGACCATCGGAGGATAGACCCTCCAGTGAACGAATTGATGGAAGCGTCACAGTTCATACAATTCATCGACCTCATTATGGGGTGCTTCGTGTGTTGCCTGACGGCTTCCTCTAACAAGCCGAAGAAGGTCGAGCTTGCTAGGGCGACCATACCATTGCTATCGAGGTTGCTCAACGCCCCTGAGAACCTCAACAGTAGCTACCACTATCACCGGAAGCAACAGATATCCTTCTTCCCGAGCGATGCGGTGGATCACCGGACTTACCTTACCCAGACCGACTTGGACGGGAACGAGTTCGAGGCGATGAGCTCGTCCAATCGATTCTACACGAGGAGAGAGATTAGGATCGCTCGAGAGAACCAGCGGACGCTGTTCTAGAATCTCAACGTAGCTGTCGAGATTGAGGGATAATATTGAGTTCGGCGTGTATGAATTCGTAATCAATAGGGACACGCCTACTTAGGTTTCCGTGATGTGCTTCAAAAGCCTTTCACCATGTGCGATGAGGTCGTCATAAGTCATGATGTTGACCCTGGCCAGGTGGCTCATGAGAAGCTTACGCTGACGTGGGTTATCGCTGTTCTTGGTGCCGATGACGATGAGGGCGGTGGGCTTGAACAGCCCGGTCATGTCCGTCCTGTCGCATTCGTCGAGGTAGACGAGCACTTGACCCAGAGCCTCCGACAGGTTGGCATTGAGCTTGTACCGCCTACTGGTCTTTTTGTCGAACAGGTTCACGTTGGGACCCTTGAGTTCGACTAGGTCGAGGAAGCCATCGTCCCGCTCGAGCATGAAGTCGAACTCGTACTTCTTGTTCTTCGGTGGAAAGCTCACCTTGCTCTTGATATCGGAGTACTGAAGGCCAAAAATCCAGTAGAGCTTTTTCGAGCTGATGAAGTTCTGGATGTCCGTCTCGATGCTCTCTGGGTCCTCCACGATCCTCCTTAGCTCTTCCAACTTCGCCTTGAACTCATCACGATGGGCTTTAATCTTGCGGTATTTTTGCTCCATCCGGCGACGCTTCTCCCTTTGGAGGTGCTCCCGCTCATGAGCCTCCACCAACTCCCTGTCTCGTTCGTCCACTTCCTCGGCGGGAATCTCCACAGTATCGACCTCGGTGGTCAGCTGAAAGCCGGGGTCGGAGTCCAGGTCGGCATCATCGATAATCTGGTCAATTACGGCCTTCGAGGCATCCCATTGCTCCGTGGACCTGATGTTGTACGTTCGGAATCGGCTCCACAGCTTCACTTTCCCATTCTCGGGATCGTTCTTGGCCCTCCACCGCACGATTTGGATGATCGGCTTGTTCGATTCGACCTCGACAGCCTTGTCGACAGTGTACAACCAGACCTTGTTTTTCGGGTACCCGGTGGGAGTCCGATCCAGGCACTCGTACCTCTCCGATTCGATGAACCGCCTTCCCAGGTACTGAGCTAAGGCCATTTTTATTCTTCCCCAACCATCCATTACTTGTGGCGTATTAAAGGTTATACTCGACAGGGCCGGATGCCCGTCAATACGGTCCGTTAGGGCTTGACGTTCACTCCCGAATCGACGAGCCTGGAATCCCTCGCCCAGGCTCCCTACCAAATCAACTTATTATTGGCCATGTCCATCCACCTCCATGGCCGAGGAAGTTAGTCATGTTCCAGATCTCGCAAAAGTGGGGGGTGTCCTCGCATTCAACAACATCATTAGGCTTGCATCAAGGACCGACGATTTCCTCGACTGGATTAGGACAGAGAGAGGGGTTGAGGATGTCGATGAGTACTTCGAAGGATACAACTATTTCCTTAGGGTTGCGATCAATGGCCTAGTCTTCTCTATTACCCATAACCCGTCTTTAGGCATTATTGAGGATGCGACCTTCTACCGAGCGGGATTCAAAGGATTGGGTATCGAAGAGATACCGAACACTTGTGAGCAAACAAGGTTGATAAAGCAAATTTGGCTAAAAACGAAAGCACTCCGTAAGGCTAGGGACTGGAACCAATTGAAAAAGAGCCTGGTGGGCGTAGAGGAGATTTCCGACCCTATCGCCCGCATCTTTCGATATTATTGTGTCGGCACAGCCAAGGAACGCTACGATTTGCTCAATGATCACACCGTGTTCACCTTGCACAACTACTTCAACGACACCGGGAGGGGTAGGCCGCTTGGTAGCTTTGTTACCTACTACATCGACCTCCCCAAGATGGATATTTTCCTGGCCAGAGCATACCAAGGCTATGTATTGACCCTGGAGTTCGTGTGGCGCTCCCTCATCGGCCCAGAGGCGTTCCTCAACACCTCTCTGAAAGATCTTCACCTGGCTTACGAGCTGTTCGGCAATGAGACCGAGGATGACCGCATCGACCCCTTCGGCGCCGATTTTAAAGCTATCGAGCCAGATGATGACCTTGACCAAAGGGTAGAAGCCAAAATGATAGAACTCGGCCTAAACCCTAAAAAACATCACCGTCCGGGAGTGCACCTTTCTGAGGAGGACAGGGAGAAGTTGGTCTCTTGGCTCGCTCTAGACAACTTCTACACATCATCCTGGGCGGAGCTGAAACAACTGGAATTGGGAAGGGAGAGAGGGGATCCATTCGATGAAGGGGGCCTAAAGGCCCGCCGCACATGTACCAAGGTGCTTAGGTCCATGATCCCGTCCGATTTGCCCGAGCCCGAGTATCTCACTAGAACGGACCCCCAATCGGTACAGAAACAGCTCGACCTTCATTTCCTATGGGGGAGCGTCAGCGTGCTGGGTTCCCACATGGCCATGGTGTTCAGCGGAGTGCCCGCCTTCGTCACCCTGTTGCTCGGCTCTGTCGACCTCAGACGGAGCGCGGAAAACGAAGAACCGATACTGGCTAGGACCTTCAAACATCCCGTCGATGTAGAGAAGAATCACAACGAATACAGCTTCGCCATTTATGTCGAGGCATACGGTACAATCTCAGACTACTCAGGGTGGCTGGTCTTTCTCGATAGCGCTGGTGACTACTCCGGCTTCGCTGGCGGTCTGTACCAAATGGCCAAAGAGAACATCGATCACCTAAAGGAAATGGGTGCCTTAGAACATGATGAGGTCACCATCAGCTTGGAGAAGTTCGAAGGGTATCTCAAGAACCACCACATAGGGTTTGAGGGCGGTAACTCCGAGATGCTGATCAATCGGCAAAGGAGAGTCATTTCCGACGCCCAAGGGAAGCTGTTCGAGCGATTGGTCTACGAATCCTTGCTTGATAGTGGGTACCAGAAGTGCATTGTCGATGTATCCATGGACTCGGAGCAAATCGATTGCATCGGAGAGTCCGAGACTTCGATAGATGTGTACGAGTGCAAACTCGATATCCACATGGACTACAATGAGGTTATTCGCCAGGTACTAAGGAAACGGGATACGGTCCAGCGGTTAAGGCCTGGGCTCAAGGTGAATCCCCATCTTGTGGTTTACCGTGGGGTGGCCGCCAAGAGGAGATCGGCCATCGAGAGCAACGGCATACGGTTGCACGATGATTTCAGGAGCGAGATAGAGACGATGAGGATCTTCGATGCTGGTAGAGATCTGTTGATTGGTGTCCTAGACTATGGACCTGGTTACTATGCTGATGAGACCTCTAGACAGCACCCTAGCTGAGTACTTAGGAAGCTTTCGTTAATTTGTTAACTTCGCCTTGAAATTGAGCCTCGTGCCGCTGTTAGGTAAATGAGTATTGTTGCCCTGTTCGGGGCATTTTTCGCTTTATCCAGATGGTTTCGGGGACACTAATCCCACTCTATCCACTCCTCATCAAAATCGTTGAAGTAAGTGGTTTGTTGGCCCGTAGCTGCTCCTGGAACCGCGCCAGGCCGCTCATGGCCGTGGCCATGTCGTCCAGGTTGATGCCCAGGTACTGAATGGTGGTCTGGATGTCCCGGTGCCCCATCAGCTCGGCGATGGTCTCGGTGGGACAGGTGCCGGGGTACCGGCGGTTCATCTCCCGCAGCATTCGGCAGTAGGTGCGGCGCAGCGTGTGGTTGCTGAACGATATGCCGGTCCGGGACGACGCTCGCTTGACCAGGCTGTCCATGGCCGTCTTCTGGTACGCGTGCAGACGACCGCCCCGCTCGAAGATGAACAACGAGTCCGGCACCGCACAGCCGGGTCCTTTGCTTGCGCCTTGGCGATCTCCGCCTCTAGCAGTCGGTGATGGGCTTTCAGCCCGGCCAAGGTATCGGGATGGTAGGGAATGTTCCACCACTTCCCGCCCCCCCCCGGCCCTTGCCCTGCACCGACAGCAGGAAGTGCTTGAAGCTTTTGGTGGTCAAGCTAAGCACCTCCACCCGCCGGAGGCCAAGGTTCAGCTCCAGGTGGATAATGTGTTGCTATATCAGTATGGGAGAATAATCTCCATGCCATCTGCATTTTGCACATTGAGAATCGGGTGGTGCTATATGGACCCAACAGCATATCGAACCGAGAAGGGAGTATAAAATTATGAAAAATAGTATACTAACAATCTTGGCCGTAGCTTTGATCGCATTGCTTGGAGTAGTGACAGGTTTAGCCATAGGTTTGAATGTTGATACTGGAGAAAACGTAAGACAACTCAATGAGGAACAGCTCGCGGCTTTCGAGGAGTTTGAATCGCAGTCGCATAAATGTCCAAGGTGTTATGGTACGTATGGTTCTGGGAGCATGATACGTGAGGTTCAACCAAACGGAGAGATAGCATTCTACTGTCCATACTATCAAGCCAGTTCTTCAAATGGTCCGTATAGCGGATGTGGCTACAAGTTCGCTCAATTTTGAACGGGTATGTGTGAACTCGACGTCAGGCCATCATCCCTCTGGTTAGCAGCTCCGCCTGTTCCAGTACGGTCTTGACAGCTTCCTCCTGCTTGTCCGGAGGATAGTTGTGCTTTCTGAGAATGCGCTTCACCATGACGCGCATCTTCGCTCTAGCGGAGTCCTTAACGGACCAATCGATGGTGGCGTTCTCCTTGACCGTTTGAACGAGGTCGAGAGCAATCTCCCTGAGGACATCGTCCCCTAGAATCGCAACGGCACTGTCGTTCGTGCCCAGAGCGTCGTAGAACGCCAGCTCAGCCTCGTTGAGGCCGAGGGCCTCGCCCCTCATCTGCCGTTCCCGCATGTCCTTGGCAATCTGTATTAGAAGCTCGATGACCTGAGCTGTCGTCACAGCGCGACGCTCATACCTGGTAATCGCCTCCTTGAGCATCTGAGCGAAGGAACGAGCCTCGGTGACGTTGGTTCTTGAGGACGCTTTAATCTCGTCGCGAACGAGCTTGCTCAGCAGTTCGACGGCGAGATTGCGCTGCGGCATCCTCCTGATCTCGGTGAGGAACTCTTCCGACAGTAATGATATGTCGGGCCTCTTCAGCCCGACGGCGGCGAAGATGTCGATGACCTCCGTCGATGCGATCGCTTCCGAAACGATCTGCCGGATGGCGAAGTCGGCGTTCCTTATCTCGACGGCGTTGCCTGATACTTTGTTGATCGCTGTGCGTACCGTCTGGAAGAATCCAACTTCGTCTCGCACCTTACGGGCGTCATCGTGTGTGGATGCCAGAGCGAACGCCTTGGACAACGCGGCGACGGTATCGAGGAAGCGTTTCTTGCCGTCGTCCTGTTCAAGAACATGCTGCATCGACCCGGGGAGCATGCGCATTCGTTCCGCTTCGGACGCTTCGTTCCATCGAGAGTAATCGTAACCGTGGAAGATGTTTCGACAGATCTCTAGCTTCTCCAGCATGATGGCCGCCGCGACGTCCTGATCGACGGTCGTTTTGCCTTTACCGCCGCTCCTCGTATAGGTGGCCATGGCCTGCCTGAGCTGGTCGGCCAGTCCGATGTAATCGACGACGAGGCCGCCTGGCTTGTCCTTGGACACTCGATTGACGCGAGCTATCGCTTGCATCAACGTATGGCCGTGCATCGGCTTGTCGAGATACATCGTGTGCAAACACGGCGCGTCGAAGCCGGTGAGCCACATGTCACGAACGAGAACGATCTTAAACTCGTCGCTGGAATCCTTGAACTTCTTGGCCAGTTCCTCGCGACGATTCTTGCTGCGAATGTGCTCCTGCCATTCCAGCGGGTCGGAAGCGGAGCCGGTCATGACGATCTTGATGACGCCTCTGTCATCGTCAGAGGAATGCCATTCTGGTCGGAGCTTTATGATCTCGTCGTACAGCTCGACACATATGCGGCGGGACATGCATACGACCATGGCTTTGCCGTCCATGGCGTCGAGGCGCTGCTCGAAGTGATTGACGAAATCTCGGGCTACGAGCTCAATCCGTTCCTGAGTGCCGACTAGCGCCTCGAGCGCAGCCCACTTGGTCTTGAGCTTCTCCTTGGCCTCAATCTCCTGACCTTCGGTCACTTCCTCGAACGCATCGTCCAGCTTCGGTTTCTCAGACTCGCGCAGATCGATCTTGGCCAGGCGGCTCTCGTAGTAGATGGGAACGGTAGCTCCGTCCTCCACCGCTTGTTGAATGTCATAGATGCTGATGTACTCTCCGAACACAGAGCGGGTGCTCTTGTCTTCCAGTTCGAGCGGCGTGCCGGTGAATCCAATGAACGAGGCGTTCGGCAGCGCATCGCGCATATGGCGGGCGAAGCCGTCGATGAAGTCGTACTGCGAACGGTGCGCTTCGTCGGCGATGACCACGATGTTCCTTCGGTCCGACAGCATGTCGAGAGTTCGTGCTTCGCCTTCAGGGAAGAACTTGTGGATCGTGGTGAAAACAACGCCGCCGGCCTCGACCTTTAACAGTTCTTTGAGATTCTCGCGGCTGTCCGCCTGCCTGGGCTCCTGTCTCAGGAGCTCGTGACATGCCGAAAAGGTACCGAACAACTGGTCATCGAGGTCGTTACGGTCGGTGATGACGACGATGGTCGGATTCTGCATGCGCTGATCAAGAATGACCTTGCCGGCGTAGAACGCCATCGTGAGCGATTTGCCGGAACCTTGCGTATGCCATACTACGCCAATACGTTTGTTACCCGATGGCTTCGACGCATTGACGGTCTCATCGATCGCTTTGTTCACGGCGTGAAACTGATGATAAGCGGCCATCTTCTTGATCCGCTGCCCTTTCTCGTTCTCTTCGAACACGATGAAGTGACGGATGAGATCGAGCAGTCGCCGCTTGTCGCATATGCCTTTGACAAGAACTTCCGATTGCAGCATCGCTTTCGATGCAAGATTCTCACCGTTCATCGTTGGCCAGGGCATGAAGCGCTCGCGGTCGGCCGTGAGCGTGCCTATGCGCGCTTCCAGGCCGTCGGAGATGATGAGCGCTTCGTTGAATCGCAGCAGCGAAGGTATTTGCATCTTATAGGTCTGCAACTGATTGAACGCTGTCCAGATGGTGGCGTTCTCGTCAGCGGGGTTCTTGAGCTCAATGAGCACGAGCGGCAGGCCGTTGACGAAAAGAACGATGTCAGCGCGGCGGTTGATGCCGTTCTCGACCACGGTGAATTGATTGACGGCCAGAAAGTCATTATTGTCGATGTTGTCGAAATCGATCAGTCGGACCTTGTCACCGGCGATTCTTCCGTCATCGCGGCGGTACTCGACATCGACGCCGTCGACCAGCATGCGGTGCAATTGATGATTATTCTCCACCAAAGCTGGGGATGAGGTACGAATGATCTTTCGCAATGCGTCCTCTCTTGCTTCCTGAGGCACCATGGAATTGAGGCGCTCCATGGCATTTTGAACGCGATTAAGAAGAACGAACTCTTCGTAACTGTTCCTTTCCGCTAACGACTCGCCTGGCGCAATGTCCGGACCGTGAGCAATCGTGTAGCCGAGAGCGCGGAAATAATCAAGAAACTCCTCTTCCAGCACGCTCTCGGAGACCATCAATCGGCCTCCATGGGGGCCCGGATCTCGCCGGAGAGGAGTTTTGGGAGAAGGGCATCACGGATTTGTGTAAGAGTCGAACTCTGCTCATCATTATTCTCAATTGCTTGATCCAACGGAAATGCAATTGACTCAAACTTCGCCACCAGATCATCGGGCGGTATGATGATTTTTAATGAACTGAATCCCTGTTTGTTGATGCAGCCAAATACCGTCCCTTCTGATTCAAAAAGAGAGAAGTCTCCATGCAGGGCTTTCATCGAATAGAATGTGTATGAGCGGCTTCCGGACTTGTGCCTTAGAGCAGCTAAGCCACGGCCGACGCAACATTGCGTCCTGGCCATGTTGACATCACCTACAGGTGCACGCACGCTAACAAGTGTATCGTATGGCTCTGCCAACCGCGTGGGAGCAGCGCAGTAAACTCTCGGTTTTGGATATCTGAATCCAAAATCAGTCCTGCCCTGAAAGAACTGTATTCCCTCGCCTTCCTCATTATAGGTGCTCCCAGGTGGTGATTGGCCCATTGTTAGCCCATATTCCTCCGCCACTGTTCCAATATTCCACCCCTTCGGCATCTCCCCCAGCTCCGAGTCCTCGAACTCCGACGGGAACAAAGCGGCGGTCTCCTCGTCCATGCCGAACGGCTGCTTGCCCTCGGCCTTCGCCCGCACCGGGTCGAAGTCGATGAACCAGGATTTGAAGATAGCGCTGGCAAGGGATTCGAGGATCCTATTAGTCTGCTGGTTGATTTCGATTTTATCCTGAATTGTTTTGTAGAAATGCCCAATTATTCTTTGTTCTTCTATAGGAGGTAAAGGCACAATGAATGAACGCATCTTCCTCCCATCTATTGCCCGACGTGAAGAGCCCGAATTGAATGACTCAATATATTTTTTCGTTCGTGGGAGTACAAAGTAGGCATTTAGAAACCATGGGTCCAATTTATTTTTATCACACCTGATGCAGCCAACGGATCTCGTAATTATCGCAGGTAGGGCGGATTTTGGAACAACGCATGATCTCGCAAAGGTAATGCCGTCTCCCAATTGATTTAAGAGTACATCATCCTCAGCAACAGACGCACTCTTTAATTCGAGATAGATTTCCTCAGGGATGTGGCCAACCTTTGCTAAGTCAAGGAAACCATCAAAAACTGGGGCACTTTGGATAATTCGATAATCAGTTTGTTCTATTGTGTGACTCTGTTTTCCTCCCGTCGGATCCCTACCTACAAAAACCTTTACGGTTTTTTCTCCTAGGAGGCCCAAATCCCAATTTCTGGGAATATTTCCAATCTCTGTTTTTTTGAATATACAGCTATTGGTCATGTTCAGAACCCAATCTTCTTCAAAATTGTCTGTATGTCATTATCTAACTGCAGAGATTGCTCCACTGTTTTGGAGTATTCTAAGGACAAGAGTCTAATTTTCTCTTTATAATCCTCAGAATCTCCCTCATCTTCCTCCGTACCAACGTATCTCCCGGGAGTCAATGTGAAATCATTCTCTATAACTTCTTCAAGAACGACGCTTTTACAGAAACCGAGAACGTCTTGATACTCCTCTGCATCAGCATCTCCACGCCAGTTGTGATATGTTCTAGCTATTTTAGAAATTTCTTCATCGGTCAATTCACGATGAGTACGATCAACGAGCAGTCCCATGTTCCGAGCATCTATGAACAATAGATGACCGTTGCGGTCCCTGAACCTGTTATTCTTCTTAGCTCTGGAAAGGAACCAGAGACATGCAGGAATCTGAGTCGAATAAAATAATTGGCCAGGGAGCGCCACCATACAGTCCACTAGGTCAGCTTCCACAATGGCCTTGCGAATCTCTCCTTCACCAGACTGCTGAGAAGACATACTGCCATTTGCCAAGACGAAGCCAGCCTGTCCGGTCGGCGCTAGATGGTGAATGAAGTGCTGCACCCACGCGAAGTTGGCGTTCCCTTTCGGTGGAACTCCGAAAGTCCATCTCGAATCATCCTTCAGCCGCTCCTGGCCCCAGTCCTTGCTGTTGAACGGGGGATTCGCCAGAATGTAATCAGCCTTGAGATCGGGATGGAGATCGTCATGGAATGTATCGGCGTTGCGAGGGCCGAGGTTGCCGTCGATGCCTCGAATGGCGAGATTCATCTTCGCCAGTTTCCATGTCGTCGGGTTCGACTCTTGCCCGTAAACTGAAATGTCACCGATGCGACCGCCATGCGCCTCAATAAACTTCTCGCTCTGCACGAACATGCCGCCGGAGCCGCAGCATGGGTCATACACTCTTCCCTTGTACGGAGCGAGCATCTCGACCAGTAGCTGAACAATGCATCTAGGCGTGTAGAACTGTCCGCCCTGCTTCCCCTCGGCCGAGGCGAACTGAGACAGAAAGTACTCGTAAACACGGCCTAGGATATCCTTCGAGCGCGCGTCGGCCGTGCCGATTATCAGACGGTTGGTGAACAGATCGATCAGCTCGCCAAGGCGCTGCTTGTCCAACGAAGGTCGAGCGTAGTCCTTCGGCAGCACGCCCTTGAGCGACGGGTTCTCCCGCTCGATTGCATCCATAGCTTGGTCGACAAGCTTTCCAATATCGGGCTGTCGGGCATTCCTCTTAAGCTCCTCCCAGCGAGCCTCCTTGGGCACCCAGAACACTCCTTCTGAGAGGTATTCGTCTCTGTCTTCCGGGTTCGCTCCCTGGCCCTGCTCCTTCAGCACCTTCTGATACTGCTCATCGAAGGCGTCGGAGATGTACTTGAGAAAGATGAGGCCGAGAACGACATGCTTGTACTCGGCAGCGTCCATGTTGTTGCGCAGTTTGTCGGCCGCTGCCCATAACGTCGCTTCGAAACCGAGGTTGGCACCATTATTATTCTTGTCTTTGGCTATTCTCCCACCTGCGGCCTGATGGATGTTTGGCTCTAAAACAATTGCCTCATAATTCTATTCGTTATCCTTCATTATCTTCAGAAAATCGCTCTCCTCGGCCTTGCATACTGCAAGACCCTTTTTCTGTAGCGTAGCCTCGAGTTCTTCCCAACTAATGTCCTCATACTTGTCACTGGGTTTCTTATGAATTTGTACGACCTCGCTCCCCTTGATGCGACAGACGTGGAGGTCATACTGCTCAGCCAGCTTCTTTAGCTCAGCAATGTTAATTTTCTTCATACTCACGTTCAATCCTCACAAGTTATCGAGGTATAGATATAATCGGACGGGTGGTGTACTCACTTGCGGGGGAACGTTGCTAATCTTACTCTATTCGCATGCTAGAGCATGACCGACATGCATCTACATGTGCAAAATTATTCCAAATGGGGCTTTTTGAACAATAAGGTAATGTGGATGTATCTTGATCATAGGTTCCCAAACAAAGTCTCTTTTAGGATATTCATGAACTTTTCACTAGGGACTTGCAGCGGGGAATTTGGATTGGGCAGCATAATGCCAACAAGTGGATTATTACTAGAAAGATCCCTGTAGTAAATTATGACCGCACTTACAACCCTGGCCGCGTCATCAGAGAAGAATCTCATTACTGCGTCCTCTTCCTTTGTGGGCATTTCTTCAAATACAAATTTCCCATCGACAATGGTCGTCTCCACCCTAGGTATTTTGTGAGAAAATTTGAAACGGGAGCAATGCAGAACAACGATCAACGGCTCCTTTGGGTCTACAGTGCCCTGGCAAAATTGACGAGATAACTTATCACGCAGCTTATTCTCTATTTTTGGTGGGGTGGGAGCGAATACTCCGACAGCAAGGGAATTCTCTAGTGCTTCGTTGACAGTGGCAATCTCGATCAAAGATGTTTCGTCATTCAACCTGATTCTACCCTCAAGCCTCTTTTTTCCAAACCCCTCCACCATTACATCTCTCTCGATCTCGAATGATTCAGACAGGTGTGCAAATACTTCGATTTCGGATAGTATGTTGAACGCATTATCTACATCAAGGAGCTTTTCTCTCTTGACGGTCATTTTTGCCTCAATATACTTTTTCGCAATCAACTCCCAATAGTCCTGAGATAATTGGTTGTCGAGGAGCCTGTCATGTTCATAAGCAATCCAGAGCTGTTTGCCCCAATCGCTAGTGGGATCCAACTCGGCCTCTAGGGAATTCAATTCGCCATTCGCCGGCCTCCTACCGCCAAATATGCTACACAGTACATGAGGTCTTTTTGATCTGACGGTTTTCAAAAGGTTATCTAGGCCCCCAACGAGTTTTAGAATAGAGGGTGCCCGTCCCAAGTTATCTTTGAGAGTAGCAGGATCGTCGACCGGTTCTCCCCAGAACAGTATCCTATTGACCATGAACAGTGCCTTAATGGCCTCTTCCTTGTTCTCAATCCCGGGACGCCGGCTTTTCTTCAGATCGATATGAGAGGTTTCTTTTTCAAGATCGAGTACGTGTCTTTGCGAAATATCGCGCACTATCGAGATGCAGTTCCTCTTCTCCTCACTCATGCCATATTGATCTTTGTCGACCATCTCTTTCAGAAGTATTCCAATCGAGTTAAGGACTACATACTCCTTGCCTGCGTCGGTAACCCACTCCTGGCATAGGCCAACCCAGGTTGATCTGTCATGCTTGAATAGATCGTCAAGTTCGTTGATTATTGTAAAATCAATTAATCTACCACTCTTTCCTATCTCTTCTGTTAGCATGTTTACAATCATAATGGGGTCCGTCTCTCTTATCTCAGACGAAAGACGGGTATTCCAATGATATAACGGCTCATGGGCCAACAACCGATTTCTTAATTTTTCGACGACAAATTGTTTGTCATGCTTGTAGATTATTGCCAGTCCATCGTCGATCAGGTCTCTATTTTCCCCATTGAGCTCAAGCGTCTCTACCGACATCTTTAGAGCATCGACCGAGAATCTTGGTTCACATTGGGCAAACGGAATATATGCCTTTGAAGCTTCAACGCCAAATTTTTTGATGAGATGGGTGATAATCTTTTCAAAAGTTGCCGGCTCATGTTCATATGCCCTTTGGAGCGTGAAGAACAACCCTCGCGACACCTGCGTAGTTGCTAATACTCCTCTGGCAAGAGCATCGAGTGTTTCATCCTTTCTAGAGAAGGAGTCATCGCTCAACGCTGCCCCAATTGCGGTTATCGAGCACATACGCGCCTTTTCATCCAATGAGGTTAGGCCCTCGATGGCCCGATGAAATCCCTCCTCGTTGATTGACAGTGTCCAAGCTAAGAGTACTCCGGAGGAAAAGCCATTACTGTCGTTCAAGGTGAGCATCTTTGACGAAAGAGATAGTGCGAGATTGGAATCCCTCTCGAAGAGCGCCTTCAGCGGCTCCCAAAGCTGAGAACGGATGGGGGGTAACTCGTTCACAGTCTCGTTCAGGAAATCATTTAAGAGTGAAGCATACGCCATCGAATCCTCAACGAGAAGTTGAATTGCCTCAGCCAGACACCGTTCGTATTTGAATGGATAAACTAGCATGTGCCTTATGATCTGTGAGTTGGTATCCCGATCATTCTCTTTAAAAATATTATGAACTGCATGAGGGTTAAGATTTAACTCAATCATGGCGGCCTTAATATCTCCCTCCATCTCCCTCATCATGGTCAACAGAGGGCAAATTCGTTCCATTCAATTAATCTTGTGGAGTGGGAGCATGGATTGTGCTGTCGGAATCTTCCAGCAATTAAGTAAATACGATATTTTATCTGAAAAAATGCCGACCATCAAACTATAGGTCGATACTAGACCTGAGTGCGCATCAAAGGACAATATATTTATTCGTCACCAATAATTATTAACATCGGAAGACCTTCGCTTATATCCGAGGGACCTCACCGTGATACTATGGATTGTAAGGCATCTCCTATCCACTCCACAATTTGAGAGAATAGGCCCGACTTGAAAGAATCCACCGCAGCAACCAAAACCGGGAGGTATGCCAAGATCGTAATCTGCATTTCGGGAGCGATGATGAGCATCGCCGTCCAAACAGTGAGTGGGATCATGCCTCCGACGAGGGCAGCTCTGAACTCTTCAAGGTAGTAAATTGCCACCAGGAGGATTCCCACCAAGCCAAGTGATAGGGCCATCTCTAGAATACTTTCGGTGGCCATGCTTACCGCGACTGCTACGATGGCCCCCATTATTGTCCCTACGGTGACTTTCATTCACACTCTGAATGGCGCGGTAGGATTTGTTGTTAACTATATAGGCGGATTCCCCACCAAAAACGGTAGACATGTCATCAATCGATAGTTAATTTCATAGTAGTTGGCTTTCAGATTGCTCTTGTCCCTTTTGCTTTTAATCGTTCACGAATTCGCCCCCAGTCCTCCTCCTGTAATGTTCTCCCATCCTTGGGCCTGTTCGGACCATCTCCTGCTCTCGCCTCTTTGTACTCCTTCCTCAGATCAGCTATGCTTTCATTCCTCCCTTTTTCGCCCAAATCTGATCGATACTGATGGATGGCCCGGTTATAGACGCCCCAGTTCCCAGGATGGTAGACCACGTGCAGAGTTCTTCCTCCAATCTCTATCGGGTGCTCGATAAGCTCGATGAGATCCTTCTTGAGCAGCTCATCCTTTTTCGAGCCTCCCTTGTGAAAACACTTGATCACCTGACGAGCGGGATTGATGCCGAGGGCGATGAGGTCTGGTGAATAAACAAGCTCGACCGTTTTCCTGAATATTTCCTCGCAATTATTGACCCATTCCTGCTTAACCTCGCTGCTCATACCCCCCTCCTTCAGACATTGAATGGTGTTCATGAAGTACAATGGTTGGCCTATCACTCCCCCTCTGTCGTCGGCATAAGGGGGGTTTCCGATATCCATATCAAGGACCTTGAACAGCTCAATGAGATGATCGTTCGTCTTGTTTCTTGGCTTCTCCCTGCCATGATTTTCCGTATAGTATCGAGTGTCGCCCCAATCTTGCCCTATGACCGTTATTTTTGCCTCGAGATCTCCCTGCCAGTTTGCCCATGGCCCGATCTGATTAGTATCATATTGGCAGAATCCATTTTCGGCGGGGTTCGTGAGCCGCTTTTTGGGACCACCTGACGGCATGCACTTATCGCATCGCTTCCTGGCACTAATGATCCCTTGGTAATCTCCATCCTTGTTCGATAACATAGCTGACACTTCCCCAATGACACAATTTAGGCCGGTCCAAAAACGAAGTCTGGTGTTTTAAGATATGCGTCTCTATATACTATTATATATAATTATTGCATATTAATATAGGTATTACGATTTCGAGTTGGTTTGCGCAATCGGTTGCACGCCCTAGCAACTGGATAAAATCCATTACAACTTTAGAAGAATGATTTATGCCAAGCTAGGGCAATCGGCATCCTCTCATACTATGAACTTTGGAATCTAATGAATGCCAGTTATGTAAGGTCATGTCGACCTAAATCTGCCTTTTTTGGATCGCTGCTACACGGTTAATAAGGTCTGAAACGTACCCTAGACTCGTATTCAATTCAGGATAGTAGTCGGAGGGGTGGGCGCATTCATTCCTTGTAGACAGCTTTCCTTTCAGTGCCTTCTCCTCAGTCTTAGAGATAAGGCCGACGAGCGTCAGACATTCTAAGACCTGATGGTCGGGGTATTCCCGGAGATCCTCTGGGCAAGCGATCGTCCAATTCTTCCTCGCCACATTGACTCTCTTATACCCATCTTCTCCAAGCTTAACCTCGACGAAATCCATGAAGGCCGCCCACGCCATGACATGCGATGCACGGAAGAGTTTGTTCTCTAGGCATCGCAACGCCTGTCTAAACAAATCGTCTTGCTTCACGCTTAAGCTCGATAACTGAGAGTAGGTATGCTCAAGAATGACCACCCTGGACTTCGAGGTCTCATGTTTGCTCAATATTTTATGAGCCTCGGCGGTGAACTCTTGACTAGCCCTGACCCAAGACTCCAACATCAATTATCCTTCTCTCTATCTAGGAGATGCTTCCTCAGCGCAGCGAATAGGCTGTTGTAGACTTCAGGATCCTTGGATTCTGGGAGGGTAAGCTGAATGTTTATGTTCAAGGTCATTGCCTGACCGGAACCGACGATCTGGTACCTTCCTAGAGCAACCTTCGAAGCCTGAGATGGCTCGGGAGTATCGATCGAAGCGATAGAGTTCTCCCCACCATTAGAGAAATCAGCAAGAGCGACTAGATCTCTGAAGGTCTGGGCCATAACATTCACCTTGTCTTCCCCGCCGTCCGTCCTCGGCCTGAAAAAATTCTTTAAGGCTTCGACATCCTTGTTATATGCATCAGGGAAAATGGCGAATAGTTCACTGTAAGCCCGCCTAACCCCATCTGCAAGAACAAAACGGCATTTGGTCTTGTCCCGGTATTGCTTATAAAGATCTGTAGGTCTGCCGCCCCCGTCAATGAAACCGAGCATCTTAAGCATGGGGATCAGGGGCCTGTCATTGCTACTCTTATATCCCATCGTCTTAAGGAGCTCTTGTGAGAACCTCTCAGGAACGTTAGCTCCCTGTATCTCTGACAGAAACTCCGATAATTTACCCGAGGTTACGATTGCTGGATATTCGTTCATAGCCTCACCTCTTATTTTATTATGATCTCTACATGAATTAAGCAGTATTTATTATTATTTAGATTATAGGACAAGGGGTATCTCAGATAAATCATTGATAACGAGTCGTCCAGTTTTTCGAAGGTTTTTGATAAGGAGCTCTATTTCAACCTGAGAAATAACGCAATTGTTTGCCTAGTAGGTTCTTTCATGAAATAGCCCTGTGTATCATCGTTTTGATATCGGGGGTAGTTGCTCTAAATCTAATTGTTTGGGGATGTTGACTAAAGGTCATTGTCGCAGGGAATTAATTCTCTCGTTTCTTTATATATGGAGGTTTTTGTTCTCACCTTCCTCATTCTTGCCGCACTCTTTGTCTAATTTCGAATAGTATTGTTGATTCACGGTCAGTTTAGTGTCCTTCCCTAGTTTTTTCATTACAGCATCTTTGACCTTGCCCCACTCAGGCGGGACAGGGCCCTTCTTCATGAACCAGGCGACATTCTCGGAGGTCTCTTCGACCTCGAGCTTATCCATCAGCTCTAAGAGATGCTTGGCATATCTGCCGTTCGTGCCGTTGCGGCCACAATGATAGGTCGGAAACACCCTATCTAATCCTCTCAACTTGCCGACGATTTTCCTGCTTTCTTCGGACAAGTCTTCGTCCGTGAGCTCGACGGCGCCATAGTACTGGAGCAGTAGCTTGTATAATCGCGTGTTCATGATCTCTTTCAGTTTATCCTCATCATACTCATTTTCGGGCAACAGCGCATAAAACATCGCCTTGAACGGCCACTCGCCCGTTGGGATGATTATCTTTGGATCGACCAACTCGATGGTCCTCCTCAAATGGTCGGAACATTTGGTCACCCATTCGGAGTTGAAGTATCCAGAGTTGCATTTCAGTTCGTTGGCGATCTTTTCGGCCCTGAACGGTTGCTTGAGGCATAGTACACAATTCGTCATGAACAGCTCATTATATCTCTCGGTCCTCAAGGACACTTTGCAAGGTTCTTTCCCAGTCGGAAAATTGCCATGGAAGACGTAATGGAGATATCGGTTCAAGTTGTAGAGATATGGGTTGTTCGAGCACTCGTTGCTCGTCTCACCGAGCCCGTATCCTCGGAACTCTCCCGGAACAAGTTCGTTAACGTCCCTTGACCACGCTTTTGGATACTCGCACGCCATCCCCCAGTCCTGGGAGACGATCATGATCGAAGCATTTAGGCTGCTTTGTGAATATGTCGTAAGGCCAATGTGCTCGGAACCGGGGTGGTCATCGAACGAGTAGTTCGACACGAACCAATCCTTGTCGCCAGGATTGATCAGGTCGATGCGATACCTCACTCCTTTCTTTGAAAATCTCAATGGGAGTTCTTTACACCGTGTACAGGTGTCCCGGCCCTCATCGCCATGGATGAGGTCTTCGTACTGCTTCACCTTCAGCTTAGGGTCCGGCATGCTCCTACATAATAATATAAAAAGAAAAAAGTTTGGTGAGATGGCGAGACGGCCTCAAGGCTAGCGTTTCGGTTACGCTAACTGCCCTGATTGCTCGATTTCCTTCAGGCGGTTGTTCACTGCCCCTGGCGAGTACCCCAACATCCCGCATGCCTTGGCCTTGGTCATGCCGGGCTGCTCCATCAGCTTGTGGAACCTGTCAAGATCAATCCAGACCCTGGGTCGACCAGGAAAGTGCCCCCCCTTGGTGGCTTTCGCCAATCCCTCCTTCGTCCGTTCTACGATGAGCTGTCCCTCGAACTCGGCCACGGATGCCAGGATGTTTCTGATGAGGCGTCCCGTAGGGGTCGAGTAGTCGATGCCGTCGCTCGATGACTCGATTCGTGCGCCATGTCTCTCCAGCGCCTCGATCAGGTTTAGGAAGTGGGGCAACGACCGCATGATCCGATCGATCCGGACCACCACGATGACATCGAAACGACGCGCCTCGGCATCCTTCTCCAGACGCATCGGGCCCGGGCGAACGGGACGCTTTCCGGAACACTCATCCATATACTCGTCGATCGCTCGGTAGCCCTTGAGCTCGGCGTAGCGGCGAAGCTGCAGGAACTGCACCTCCGTGTCCTGCTCTCCGCCTTTGGTGCTTACCCTGGCATACAGCGCCGCCCTCATCCGTACATCACTCCGTTGGTATCTCCGATAGCTTCGCCAGAGTCGGCATTCTGTCGATCGGCTTCTGCTCCCGGGACGTCGATGGTCCGTCGACTGAACTTTCCTAAGAAGTCGGTTGTTGTCCTCCGCCATCTGCACGATCAGACGCAAGTTCTCCCCTCTAACCTGCAAATACTTGAGCTCCAGGACTCGGTTTGCCTGCTCTAGGGCTTCCTGGCGGGCCGCTAAGCTGTCGCTGGAACCTTTCATCTCTTCATGATGTTCCTTGGCATGGACCAGATGCAGAGGTTGTCTATCTTTTCACGGTTGGTCTCGATCTCGGGGGACCCCTTCGACTGATCGATCACTATGCCCGGGGCGTCGGCGAACCCTCTGATGTTCCAGGGGATGTGCTCACCCAAACGCTTGTTATTGTAGGCGTAATAGACCTCGCCACAGACCTTCCATCGCCCCTGTCCGTTGGTCCTGGCGAACCACCAGCGTGCATATTTCTCGAGAAAGTTGAGAACCTGGAGGGCCATGCCCAGGAACAGGCTTCCAGGACCATTTTTGGACTCCTTATGCTCCTCTTCGGTGATGAGGGTCCGGGGCGGCATGATGTACAACTGTCGAACATTGGGAGTGGTCCTGAGCTGCAGATGCACCTTCCAATCCATGCCCGGGATCTGGAGGTCGCAGTCCCAGCGATGGTTGTTATTGTGATTGAGGTTGTCCGGCCCGGTGAACAGGAGCACCCTGAGCGGTTCCGATCCTCGTTTGAAGATCAATGCCTCTGTCATCTCTCCCAGCCTCTCGATGTCATACTTCAGTGAGCCGTGCATGTGGGCCTCCAGCCCTTCGAGATCATACTCGGACACTCGGAAGGGGGGCCGATGTAAGGGCGAGTCCGCGGCGACCTGTCGCGCAACCTGCCTGTGGGGGGTTGAGATGACCTTCTGCCATCCGCTCATCGACCTCGGGCTCATCGACCCGTTTATCGATCCTCACAGCCTTCTCGAACCACTTGGCGTCCGGTCCCGGCTCGAATACCCCGGTGTCGCCGATCTCCTGAATATAGCCAGCCTTGAGAAGCTTGACCTTGTGCTTCCGAATCGCCTCTTCGGATCTGTGGAGCCTCCTGGCCACTTCGGCTTGGATCAGGCCTTCTTTAAACAATTCATAGACCTGCCTTCGGATGGCGGTCATATTCACCTTGGGCATGGTCGTTGGCTCCAAGGGTGCAGGGTTTCCTTAACCGGTTGAGTTGAGAGCGGGGTGAGAGGACGGTCCTGTTCCCCAGGCCAGCCGAGTTGGGAAGGGGTTGAGTAACGGTTGAGGCGAACGTGCTGCCATATCGGAACAAAGAAAGGGAGAGGGCCGAGGTCCCTCTCGATGACGCGAGAGCTCAAGGGACCACCTCGAGCTTGAGCGCGTCCGCTGACGGGATCACGACGACGGTCCCCGCCGCCTGCGCGGCGAAGAGCTTCCTAGCCTCGATGCCATGCTGTAACGCCTTCAGTAAGAATTCGGCGAGCCGAGCGTGCCGTTCGGCGTCTGGCTCGTGTCGTGGATAGAAATCCCGCTCTGTCCACTCTTTTCCTGGCTCAACTCATTTTGCACCATTTGCGGTACAACCAGGAAATTTTGATACTGGCTGTACCGCTGCATCGCCGCGTTCATATCCTCGAAATTAAGGCCGATGTAATGCGCGGTTGTCCTAGTGTCGGAATGCCCGAAGATTCGAGCGATCTCCTCTAGCGTTACTCCGGCACGATGCATCATTCGGCCCCAAGTCCTTCTTAGGTCATGGTTGGAGAGCTTGAAATCAACCCTGTCGCTAAGATGCCTAGAAAATTGTCGATGGCTGTCTTTCTGTAGGGTTGAAGTTTGACAGCCCCCTTATAGATCAATAATCCTTCAGGGATTTTAACGCTAGAATTCTTCTTTCTCGCTCTCTCGATCTCCTTTCCCTGATGTATGGGTATTCATGACTGCCTCAAATGCTCTAATATCGCCAATGGTGGGGGGTCCATCACTCATTACTGAGGCTAGATCGCTATGATCAATTGAACGGGTTCGTATTGAGGATACATACTGAGGGAGAGCTACATCTTGTTTGGCCGCCGAACGGTCGATCCATAACCAGAATGCAAATCTCCAAGCGCTTTTTCGTCAATCTGTTGACGTGATTTGTCCAGATGGTTCTGCTTTGTCAACCCTGTCAATCCCTGGGGTTGACAAAAGGGGGATCCCAGAAAGAGATTTAGCCTCTCGATTTTCCGACGTCAGGTCCATAATGTTCTCATTGATAATATATCATGGAATCGGGCTGCAAATATATCGGGTATGTCAGGGCATGCGGTGCACAAACGCAAAAATGGACCAATAGCGCATGGATGGCGGTATGTGTCATCCGCAGGTTCGCTCTCCGTCTGGGAAGAGATCGAGAATACTTCTTCGCCATTTGATACCCCGCGCGCACTGGATCCGGAGGCCACTGCTTTGAGCTTCTCCTGCATCGCTGGGGTCAGCTGCTTTATAAGTTCCGCGTTGTAGGAAACCGAACCAGTGGGTTCAATCGGAAGTGTGGAATTAAAGATCTGGTGAGCTGCGATGGCGTAGGAACGCGACCTCTCCGCAAGCATATCGCCTTCAACGATTGGATCGACATCGGTGACGAAAATCGAGATCGTGTTGTCGCTGTTGAGGACTAGCTCAAAAGTGCGGAACTGCTGCGGGAATTCCCGTAGCGACGGCGTTTCGACGACCCAGAATCCAAGCTCTGGATGCTCGGGATCAGGTGAATATTGCGCCGTAACAGTGTTTAGATGGCGGTGTCCAGAGGTCCACATGAGGAGATTTGGGTAGGTGTGGAGTTTAGCGATTAGTTCCTCTTCTGAGACTGCCGCCTGGGTGCTCCAGCCCATGAAGGCTCCGAGTGTACCGGTCATCTCGACACCAATGGGTATGTGTGCTGCAACGATCATCAGCATGCCCTCTGCCTGGCCTTTGTCGAGTTCGCTGACGAGCCAGTCATAGCGTTTCTGATCCAGAGTGCCATGTCCGTAACCATGGATATCTTGGTCATCCGCTGATTGTGTGTCATCAAGGACGATGACTCGTATAGGTACGTTCGGATTGGGCTCGAAGGTATAGCATGCGAATCCCGGTTCGGCACCGCTGAATCCATGCCCAGAGGGCGATGAGCTTGAGTTAGAGAATTCGTTCATCCATTCCTCTACGGAAATGAATCGCCTGTTCGGATCCGAGGGCACTGTGATCGGGGACGTGGTGTTGACCGGCCCAGCGCCTATCGGAGTGCCATCGGGCGTGGAGCCGTCAATCGCTCCCACATAGAAATCTGTGCGGTACAAGCCGCCCGGCGCGAAGATGTTTCCGACCTTGAGGATATCAGAACCGGTGTACGATCCCCTTATGTAATCTGTCGGAGGGTTCGTTCCCATCCAGAAACGATCGTGGTTGCCGATGGCAGTGTACCAGGGAATGGAACTGTCAAGCCCTGTTGCCTTGAATTCATCCTGATAGTCGTTGTTCGGCCCCGGGACAGGATCGTCTTTGATGCCAGAATCTGGGCTTATTATCTTGCCATCAAGGGTGTCAATGAACCATCGAAGTTCGTTGTACTGCCCGCTGTTCCCGAGATCCCCCAAAAAGATGCCGAAATCGAGGCTGTCTCTCTCATTGATCTTGTTCACAGTCTGCACGGCTGCATTCAGCATTTGCGTTGAATAGGACATCGCTGGAGAATATGCTGAGATGATTCCATTTTCCTTGATGCCGAAATAGACTCCTTGCGCAGGTGACTCCTCATCCGTGATGTGCACGTCGGTCATGGCGAAGAATCTCAGCAAACTGGAAACCTCGTTGACGTTTGCGTTTGAATAATCGGTGGACATAAGGTCCAACCGTTCATCATACCCCAGACCTGCCCCATATTGGTATTGACCATAGCCATATTCCGAAAATTTTGAGACCTCATAAGGATGGATCGCCGATGAGATCGGAGTAGATGGAACAATCGTCCGGTCAAGAGTCGTATAGGTGGTTGCGGTTTTATTTCCCATTTGCCCAATGGCGACGCTGAAGCAAACCAAAACAAGCAGAACAACAAGCGCGACGGCAACTATTCGATGAATCCGGATCTTGTTCCTCATTGGATAGTCTCATTCCGGTAAAAAATAATTGCATATAATTGTTTTTATGTAAAATGCCCTCTTCACGATGTGACTGATCCGAGATTATCGGGAACTTGATGGTAATTGCCTGATCGAAATTCACACATCATTTCTCATCGAAAGCCTTGGACGCCAAGTGTCCTTGAATTCGACTGCTTCGACAAGGCCAAGAGCTCCCTTGTGGAGTCAATACCGGCGGATTGAAGCGATCAAAGACTGGCTACACGAAATGGCGCGTGCAGCAATTCGAAGCGAGAAACACAAAGATCAATATTCGCATCGGGGAAATCAACAGCCGGATGAGAAGGAAGAAACTGCAAAGATCCCAGAGAAACTGAAGGAGATCATGAATAAGGATGGAGTTGTCGCGATTTCCACCCTGGGACCATACGACCTCCATATGGTCAATACCTGGAGCAGCCACCTCAGATTCTCGCAGGATGAATGACTGCCCATCCCTACAGGTTACATGCACAAGACGGCGGCCAATATTGCCCACAATCCTAATGTACAGATCACATTGGGAATCAGCGAAGTAGAAAGCCTACAGGGGGCAGGTGCCCGGTTTCTCGATCGGGGGTGGTGAACCGAATATGGTTCAAAACAGTCTTAAGCCAGATGGTTTCTTGTGAACAAATCCCGCTCTGTCCACTTTTCGAATATCTATAATTCTTGATATGATCGGGGCTGCCTTATCAGGTTGTCGGCCGATCCCTGCAGCTCCAAGTGGTCTGGCCATATCTTTGTTTGAGTATATACAAGTCGGACTTTTCCAGGAACTGATCCATCTTTGAGGAGGGGTAGCGTATTTGTTCGTATCGCCGGCGGAAGAGGCACGATGCTGTCAAGCTCATATCTGCCGTAAATATAAACATGGGGAATAGATATAATATAAGAATATTAATTCTGGAATATGACATATCATCGTTATTTCGCGGCATTGCTATGCTGCATTCTTGTTATCGCACCCTGCCTGTTCATCACTGACGTGGCGGAAGGAGCTGACCTGGAATCTTCGGAAGATGTACCGACCTGGGGCGGCCCAACCGACCTCTCCGAGCTGGAGGCGTTCATCGACGAGCGCGTTTCCACCCTGAGCTCGATGTACTATGTGATGGGAACCACGGTCTCCGTCGTCAAGGATGGTGAGATGATCTTCTCCAAGGGCTACGGTTACAAGGACGCTGCCCAGCAAGAAGAGGTCTCGGCGAACGACACGCTCTTCCGCATTGGCTCGGTGAGCAAACTGTTCACCTGGACGGCGGTGATGCAACTGGTCGAGCAGGGGAAGATCGATCTCGACACCGACGTCAACGCCTACCTGAAGAGCTTCAGGCTGGCCGATGCGTACGGCGGTCCTGTTACGCTACGCCACCTCATGACCCACACCGCGGGCTTCGAAGAGACCAACCGGGGAATAGTCTCGGGAAATGACCAATCCACGTCGATCGGGGAGTTCCTCCGCCTGACCATGCCCAAGAATATCAACGCCCCCGGGCAATGGGTATCCTACTCGAACCACGGCGTCACGCTCACCGCCCTCATGATCGAGGACGTCTCGGGCATCAGTTTCCAAGACTACGTCAAGATGAACATCCTCGGCCCCCTGGGGATGCACAACACAACGCTCGAGCAGCCCCCCGCTGCTGAACTCTTGGAGCGCCTCTCCCGCGGGTTCATGTTCACGGGCGAAGGGCACGAGGAGGGGGACTTCGAATACCTTGGGACCGTCGGCGCCGGTGAGGTCTCCTCGACGGCCGAGGACATGGCCCGGTTCATGCTCATGCACCTCAACAACGGAACGTACAACGGCGTCACGATCCTCAAGGAGGAGACAGCGCGGTACATGCGCTCGGAGCAGTTCAGGGCCGCGCCCGAGGCGGCGGCTTTCTTACTCGGCTTCTATGAGATGAATTGGCGAGACAATGTTACGATCTGCGGTCACGGCGGCGACACCCAGCTGTTCCACAGCATGCTGACGCTCTTCCCGGAGTACGGTCTCGGCCTGTTCGTCTCCACGAACACCAACACCGGGAGCTATCTCGCCAACCATCTGCCGTATGACTTCGTCAACCACTACTTCCCGGTGGAAGAGCGTGTGCTCCCGGGCCCGGGCCCGGACGCCGTCAAACGTGCGGATGAGGTCGCAGGGATCTATCTTGATCATCGGACGGCGCACACCGGCGTGGAGAAGTACCTCCTGAAGCCGTCCGAATGGGTCATCGAATCGACCGGCGATGGATACTTAGCCGTCAACACGGGCTCTAGAACGTACAAGGCTGTTGAGGTGTCCCCTTACCGCTATGCTTTCATGGACCACCCTTTCCCCGAGTTCGGTGACATGATCTTCGTCCTTGACGCGAACGGCAGGCCGAGCCACATGGTCTTCTCGGGGATTCCCGTCGCCAGCACCTATGAGAGGCTGGGCGTCATGCAACAGCAGGACTTCGTCGCTGGCCTGCTCATAGCGTCCGAGATCCTCCTCGCCTCCTCGTTCCTGTGGGCTGGCATAGCGCTGTACCGCTGGAGGAAGGGTGGTAGGATCGCCGCCCCGCAGGTGGCGCTGATGGCCGCCGCGGCGATCGCCCTGGTGTTCGTCTTCCTCGTTCAGAACGGCATGGACCTTGAGGCGCAGGCCATTGCCTGGGAGATGACCCTGCAGAACCCCGAACCCATTACGACGTATTTGCTGCTGCCCCTGCTGGTCATCTTCCTGGCCATCGCGGCCGTCGTGCTCTCGATGGTCACGGTGTGGTCCAAGAAGCCCTGGAGCTGGTGGGAAAAGGTCCACAGCCTCGCGGTGTTCGCCGGCCTGGTCGGCTTCATCTACTGGGCTCACTTCTGGGGCCTGGTATGAACGATCGAACGGCCCCTGGGTGGGCCCCTTTCCTCGTTTTTATCTACCGGAGTATTTGGCTGTAACTAGATTGTTTGGGCGACGGAAGACCTGCCGCGTAGATGCCCAACATTGGCTTTCCTCCATTCTAGTTGAGAAAACAGATCAATGAAGAAGAAATGCTGTACATGCCCGATGCAATATCATTCAGTTTATTTTCTCCTTTCAAAGCCAGTTTTATCCTCTAAACCTATACGGACTTTGGTTAGGAAATGGAATGGATTCATGATGATTAGCTAGATCGTTCCGGGCTTCTCACCCATTCTCTTCCTGAACTCCAGCCGGGAGGCCTTCAGCTCCTCGAAGGTCATCTCCTCGCCGGCATCGTTCTTCATCCGTGGCATCAGCCATCTAATGCGGTCGTCGAACTCCCACATGTCGAAAAGGGCTGAATCGCACTTGAAGAGGTCGCCGTTGATGAACGTCGCCCCGCCCTTCAGCTTGTTCCAGATGTCCCTGTACAATCTTACCCGGTTCTGCGGCTCGATGTAATGCAGGACCTAACATGACGCGATCGAATCGAACGAGTTGTCTTCCCATGTGTCGGGAAGTCTAAGGTTCAGGTCGTGAACCGATATCCTGATCCGGGAATTGTCCTTGAACCGGGAGCGGCTTAGGCGTATCATTTCCTGGGAGAGATAGATCAGCTCCACGTTCGCCATCGGTCTCGATTCGAGCATGGCCGCTGTCAGGTCACCAAAACCTCCGCCAAGATTGGCGATAGTGGGAGAACCGGAGGTCTCATCGGTTGCCAGCCCGGATATCATCGAGCGCATCTCACGGCGATCAGGGATGGCAACATAGGCTTCCCTCTCATACTGCTCCACTGCCTTCCTGCCTTCCCAGATGTTCATGGTCCAAGGCAGCTCCTGTTCAAGGTCATCCTGCCATCTTGATTCAGAGGCAGGACAGGGACAAATCAGGAATCACTTCAGCCCCGGCATACTTTGCCATCTGCCATTCGATGCGGTGTTAATGATCGTTTTCACCATTAGCGAGCGCGGTGAACAGCGCCATCAAGTCGGATAGATGGCACATTCCCGCATTTAGTTCGGACCATCGTTATATGGCCTGGGCATGGCTGGAATCATCAAGATCTCAAAAGGAGGAGTTGATCTGACACACCACTACTCAGGGCCGCACTTCGGCTTCCCACGAGGAGATGCTCGTCTGGACCTCGCTGACCTCTTCGCGTTCCCCAAGCATGATGATGCCAGCAAATCGATCATCATCATGAACGCGCATCCCTCACACGCCCTCAATCCACCTGAGCCGACGACCGATGAGCCCTTCGCGCCAGAGGCGATATACGAGCTCAGGGTCGATACGAACGAGGATATGAAGGCGGACGTCGCCTATCGAGCGCGCTTCAAATACGGTGAGGATGGAGCGATGACCGCGACCGTCCGTCGAGCAGAAGGGCAAGTGGCTGCCGGTAGAGGCGAGGACGGGGAGGTCATCTTCGAGGGGGCTCCCGTCTCGATGGGTCGCGAGGCGATAGTGACAACGTCCGGCGCATATCGCCTATTCGCCGGGTGGCGCAGTGACCCTTTCTTCTTCGACATCAATGGGGTCCAGAATAACATGCAGTTCACCGGTGACGACTGGTTCGCCGACAAGGATGTATGCAGCATCGTCCTGGAACTGCCCGTGAGCGACGTTGGCGGGGGAGCGAGATTGAACCTGTGGCACCGCTCCCTCGTGCAGGTCAACGGCAAATGGGTTCAGGCAGACCGGGGCGCGAGGCCCACCCAGACGCCGTTCCTAGCCGATGCCGAGAGGGAGGCATACCTTGATGGGGAGCCGGCGCAGGACGAGAGGTTCGTGCCGATGTTCGCTCATGTTCTAGAGAAATCTGGAGGATACACTCGCGAAGGCGCGAAGGCAGCGGCCCGGAGCCTCTTGCCCGACGTGCTGCCGTACGATCCGACTAAGCCTGCGGCATATCCTGGCAACGGGCGAATGCCCCGAGATGACGCCAAGGACGTTTTCCTGACGGTGTTCAATGGCAGGCTGACGTGGGACAAGTGCGGCCCCCACACCGACATGTTGGACGAGTTCCCGTAGAACGACCTTTCTCCATCTCCGCCGCATAAGGTCCGGACCATGGGCGCGGAGATGGAGAAAGGTCGTTCTACCGTTCAGGTCGTGGGAAGGTAAATACGAACTCATGGGAAAGGAAGGGAAAGGGTTTCGAAGGGTCACTTCCCCTCGTCCTCTTTCACCGGCTTGACATCGTCAAGCCTGTAGCTGCTCGCTGGCTCGCTCTCCGGACCATGCTTGACGAAATAGTATGGTATGGCTGTTATGACCCCTACTATCACCAACGCTGCCACCAGGAAGAGGATGATGGCGATGATGAGGAGCATCGCCTCGACCACCATTGGCAGGTTGAACGCCAAGAAGATGACGAAGGCGATGATCCCGACCCCCACCAAGAGGAGGCCGAACGCATCCTTGGCGCGGGCGCTCAACTCAAACACCTATCCTGATGCCTCCAGAGTCGTTCTTGGGGAGGAAGGGGGTGAGCGAATTGGCAAGCTTGCTGAGGGTCATCGATTGCAGTATGATGCGGCCTGGCCCTCTCAGTGTGGTGACGAACAGACCTTCACCACCGAATAAGGCGGTCTTGATGCCTCCGATGGCCTGAATGTCATAGGAGACGCTCGATTCCCAGGCCACGGTGTGGGCGGTGGAGACCTTCATGAGCTGGCCCGGTTGAAGGTCATATTCGATAAAGTCGCCGCAACCGTTTATGAACGCGGTGCCCTCCCCCCTCAGTGATTGCAGGATGAGCCCCTCACCTCCGAACAGGGCTCCGCCGAACTTTTTCTGGAAGGCAATATCAAGGTCGACCCCTTTTTCTGCTGCCAGGAAGGCAGACTTCTGCAGGATCCAGTGCTTCCCGCCATGTAGGTCAAGGGCCTGCACCTTGCCCGGCACCTCGCCGGCGAAACCGACTAGGGCAGGGCCGCCATCAGCATAGAAGTTGGTGACGAAGAACGATTCTCCGGTGAGAGAGCGCTTCAGGCCCTTGAGCAATCCCCCCGCGGCCTTGGCCTCCATGCGGACGTTGCCGCTCATGTAGACCATGCTACCCGCCTCGGAAAACATGGTCTCACCCGGCTCGAACTCTACGTTCACGAATTGAAGGTTGTCGCCTGTGATCGTGTATCTCATGTAATGACCCACAGATTGTATGAGATTATCATATTTAATTCAGTTTAATGTTCTTCAATATATGGCAAAGAAAAGCAATGCCGCTCGCATGGACGAGCGAGCAGAGGAGGCCAGCTGCGCCTTCGTCATGACGTACAACCTCTCTGCTCATCTCTTCGACATCTTCCTTGCCAGAGGCGTGAATCTGCCGCACAGGTGGCATGTCTTTGAGGACGATTGGCTCACAGAGCCACCTCGATTCGATAGAGCGGCGTAGCCAAGGTCTAAACACTAGGAGTGCACCAAGGGGAAAAAGCCGGGGCGCTTGGGCCCCGTTTGGGTTTATATGCTCCTTGTATCGACTCCCTAGTAAATCGTTCCTGCAGCTCACAGGAATTTGCGCCTTAGCCAGATAGTTTCGGGGGCAAAGGTCCCGCTCTGTCCACTCAAACTCTGGCTCAGCTCATTTTGAACCATTTTCGGTTCAATCATGATGTAGGCTAGTACATCTATATGCCAAGATCATGGTTTAGTTGTAAAGAAGTGAAGGGCTATCTATTGACATCTAATAGGCGGATGTATTGAAGTAGGTCCCCTGCCTCGTTCTTCTGAATGTATTCAAAGCCATTATCGATATAAAATGACTTCAAACGATCGATGTCCTTACAATCGATCCTAACACAGCAACCGCCCACGATCTTATGGGCGTCGATCAGGAATTGCATGGCGTAATCGATGATCTCTTTTCCAGTGATCGCGTTTTTATATGGTTCGTTTTTTCCCAGTTGACCAAGGACATAACAGGGGACTGTTGGTTTTTTTAATATTACATTCAGCTTCCTCCGATAACGTCCCGGAACTTCGGGCCTAATGTCCATGTGGCTTATGCCAATGGAGAAGAATGCAAATATTCCCGGTTCCCCCTCACTCGAAACCTCTGAATCCACGATAAGATAGGTTCGAGCTAACGAGCGCTTCTCATAGTTTATCGCCTTGTTCCTGATGAAATCTTCGATATCTGGATCAACGCTACAAACAAAAGTAGATAAATCTTCTTTTACGCGAGGAATGTAGGCAGGGTTGCTAACGATATCGGCTAGGGGGAGTATCGATTTTTTAGGTATAGCTTACCACGCTCTAATTCCTTAGAGATATCCAATCTTTTAATGGGCTTATGGCTACTCTTACAGTCCATGACATTTATTAGGGCCTTCGCTGCTTTTCGATCCTTAATAACGAGGGCCTCATGGAAGGACTTAGTTGCCATTCGCATCACCATTTTTCAACATCATGCAGGTATGATGCATGATATCGCTACAAAATTGTAAACAATTCAGATATCTAAAAACCTTTTTATCGAAATTAGGTTAGATCATACCGTTAACTGTTATCTACCTTGTAGAATTCGTTCTAAACAATGTCGCTAGAATGATATCATGGCCACAGAGCGAGTTTTATCGTTCAGAAGTACCCCATCCTTGACACATTATCCGTACACTATGCCCCAGGTGACGGGCAGGGCCAGATCTCGCAGGCCAGCTTCGATAGCTCCGATGCCCTGTTCTTTATCGCCTTTTCGTCCCACCGGTCGAGGCCGGCGAGGCCGCTGTTCAAACGTAGAGGACTGTTCCTGAACCCTCCCTTCATCTCCTGCTTCCCCCTGAACCCTGATGATCCAAGCTCTGAACCGTACGTCACCAGCGTCAGGTTGCCGATGGTGTGGTAGTACATTTCATGGACATGCCGCCAGTTCTTCCCGAGCTCCTTGCGCCACTCCTGCGAGAGAAGCTCCCTCTCAGGCATGATGTGCTCGACAGCGTAGTTCGAAATATCGATCATTTCCCTGCGGCCATGGTTCTCCAGGCGGTCCAGGATGAGGCCGACCGTCCCTGTGTAGCATGTCTCCCTGGTCTCGAACCCGCGGCGGAACTCCTCGTTCCCGGGCATACGGCGTGATGCTCCCAATGAGGCGATGGCCACCATGACGCTCTCGACGTAGCTCTCCGGCCGAATGCTTCCCAATAACATCGCGAAGGTCCTGTTCAGCGTGTTCGTCGGTAGTCCGCAGACGTACCTTCTGAGAACGTAGCTTTCGATGATCCTGAACACCTTCAACATGTCCGACCTTGCTATCAGGCCTGCATAGTGGTCGTTCAGGGCCATCATCAGGAACGGGTATGCGACCTCGGCCTCGAGCTTGTTGATGCCCTCGATGGCCGCCTCGAGGTCCCTGTCCTCGACGCTGACGAAGGCCAGTTGACAGTAGATCTCAGAGCATTGATGGATGGCGTAGACGATTTCCTTAACGGACCTTTCCCGGTCGCTCTCGACCAAGCCCCTGAACTCGTCGAGCACGTCCACCTTCATAGGAAGGTGCCCGAGCTCGATGACCAGGTAATTGCGCATGAATCTGTCGAAATGAGCGTCGAAGCGCTCCCCGAAGTAACGCTTCATCGGGTGCCAGTGATCATCGAGGACCTCCTTGCGTTCCCCGGCGTCCAAACGTTCCAGGATGAGGTCACGGACGGTGTCCGCGTGGGAACGCGTTCTTCTGGGACGGCCGGTGCTTTTTACCGCCCGGTCCGCCTCGTCCAGTCTGTTGTACACTCTCGAGTTGCAGGAGGGGCATCGGTACGGGGGATAGGTGCCCCTGACATGCACTACTTCGTCCTCATTACCACTCCACCCGCATCTCGAGCACTGGGAGGACGTCTCCTGCGGGCCCTCGCTGACCGTCGTCCCGTCACCGTCCAGGATCTCTCGCGCCCCTTTCCGATAGAGCCTGCCGCATTCCGAGCAGTATATCCTGGCGCCTTCCTCCTGGCCGTGAAGCCATAGAATGATCTCCCGGCAGCGGCGGCATTCCTCACGCGGGCCCATGCACGGCCCCGATGGCCGTGGCAACATTATAGTTCCTCACCTAGGCCTCTACGCTTATCCTATGGTCCATGAGATCCTCTATCCAGGGTGCGGACAAAAGCCTGCCGGACAGCTCCTGAGCTCCGCAGTCGTCGTTCCCATCATGCGTTCCGGATCGTTCGCGTATCGGCGGCGCCGGCCTTACCAACAACATGGCAGGTCTTCACGCCCACCCTATGATGTATCGGATCGCCAGGCTTACGGTTATGGCGATGGAGAAGCTCAGCATCGATCCGACCAGGTAGTATTCGGCCCGTTCCGATCCTTCCCTCAGACGGAAGATCGACTTGGTCGCTATGACGAAACCGATCACCGTGAACTGGCCGGCCAGCACCAGAACGAATATCATGAGCCTCTCGGCGATGCCAATGTACCTGCCGGCGTCCTCCAGCCCCTGCCTGCTTACTTCCTTCCCCGTATGCTCTCTCGTATCATCGCCACCGTCGGCGGGCGCCCATCTCTTCATCAGCTTCCCGATGAGGGTACTGGACGGTATCGTGAGCATGCCCGCCCCCAGCAGCGCCAGGGCCGTCCGGGGGTCGTTCCAGACCTCGCTCAGCAAGCTCATCATCTCATCGAACGAGGCCGATGTGTTGAACGCGAACAGCCAGACGATCACGATGACGGCGAGATGCAGTGCCTGGTCGGTGATGAGCGTCCTGGTGTTGTCATCGTAGCGCGTCCTGATGCCGTCGATTAGGAGGTGCGTAACAACGAATGCAGGAACGATCGGCCAGTTCTCCAGGCGCCCCAGGAATATGAACGGGACGATCCCGGCCAGCAGCGCATGGTAGTACAGCTTCCTCGAACGCCAGCGGTTCGCCCACCGGTCCTCGACCCATGACCTGGGCTGAACGAAGAAGTCCACCACCATGTGGGCCAGCAAGAGCTGGACGAGGACGACTGCCGAATCGGAGGGAATCATCATCGCACCGGTGGCCCGGGTGAGCGGCCTATGCTCTCATCAATCTTCTCATCGAACCGCACGAGCATCTTCTCGATGGCCCAGTAACCCGCCTTGGCCAGCCTTTGAGAGATCCCTCCCTGGTAAAGACCAAGTCTCTCGGCGATCTGATACTGGTTCATGCCTTGCAGGGAATAGAGCACTGACAGGGCCTGCTCCCTGGTCCACTTCGATATAACGGCGTCGAGGAGCGCGCATTCGACATCGAGCTCGCTGTTGAGGTCGTCCCATGGTGTAACGATAACGAGGTTTCTCTTTCCATTCTTCATCTCGTCCAGTTTCAGCCCGGACATCCTGAATGCCTCCCCATCGCTCCGGCCGATGTCGTTGAGATCGTAGAAGTCGGCCTTTCCTATTCCGATGGAGATGCGGACATCATGGCGCTTCCTAGCGGCCGCGGAAGAAGCGCCAGTGCTCTTTCCGCCCTTTGGCCGATTCATGTAATCGGCGTTCCCGGGATGCAGCGGCAGGGATATGAGGTAGGACCTCAGCAGCAGGGCGGCCCTAAGAGACATGCTCGGGTTGAGAAGCATCCCCTGGAAGCTGTCCCCCCTGAACATCTGGTAGCTGAAGCTGTACGTTCTTGTTATGAGCATGAGAGCGCCCTCGAGGTCTTTCAGATATCTCTCGGGATCGCAATCGCCCTTCGTGAACCCGACCAGATCGCCGGTCAGTACTGAGACATGATCGTTTGAATGCATGTTCGGTGCCTCTGTCGTTTGCGGCCAGGCGGGACCGTTTGGCCCTTGGGGGCGCACATTGCCATATCGTATTATTTTACATAAATATCATTCCATAACATAATCATATGATTAGTGTTATGAGTGATTAATATTGATAATCACTTACAGTGATAATGAGATCTGCCTAAATATGGGGGAGAGACCCATGCTTTACAAGAATGCCCGCGCTCGGAACCGAGAAGGCTAGCGCGGCCCTCTCGATCGGCCGAATCCCGGAGCTCCTGGACCCTCCGGACGAGGGCGGTGAGGAAAAGGGCTATTTGTCGAACGCGACTGCGCTATTCATGCTCGGTCCTCGCCCCGTACCGATAGTGGCCGGGGGGATGAGCTGATCCGATGCCCCTTGGCCGCGAAAGAATCTGACCCCCTCTGACCAAAGCTTTACCAAGGACGGAGAAAACATCATTATGAAAGGCGCACATCAGGCGCCGATGCGTGTCGCCGAGCAAGTCCATCACCTTCGGATCCCGTTCCACATAGTCCCTGGCCCTGGTATCAGGCTTGAGCGCTTCGTCAATGTCCTGATCATCGACGACGAGAATCTCACCCTGGTCGACACCGGCGTGGCCGGCTCGGAGGAGGCGATCTTCGCCGAAATCGAGTCGTTCGGGCGCCAGAAGGAGGACATTGGGCGCATCGTCCTCTCGCACTCGCACCCTGACCACATAGGGGCGGCGAGGACCATCCGGCAGCTCATAGGCTGCCAGGTGCTGGCGCATGAAGGGGAGGCGGCGTGGATGGAGGACGTCGCCCGACAGGCCAGGGAGCGCCCTGTGCCGGGGTTCGACCGCTTGGTGGCTGGACCGGTGGAGATCGACCGGCTGCTGAACGACGGCGACGTCGTCGGCGAAGGTCCTGCAAGAATGACCGTCCTGCACACCCCCGGGCACTCTGCCGGCTCCATAACGCTTCACTTCCCGGAGCAGGACATGTTGTTCACCGGTGACCTCCTGCCCGTTCCCGGTGACCTCCCCATCTATGAGGACCCTGTCGCGCTGGCGACCTCGGTCCGCCGGCTGCAGGCCGTCGGCCCGCTACGCATCCTGCTATCCTCTTGGGCCCCACCATCCTTGGATCCGGAGCGGTCGTTGGAGAACGGCCTTGCCTGCGTGCGGACGGTGCATGAAGCGATCCGAGAGAGCATCGGCCCGGACGGCGTCACCCCGCAGTTGTGTATGGCGGTGCTTGACCGCCTCGGCCTCCCAGCGCAGATGAACGTCCCGATGGTGGCCAGGACCATCGCCTCCCATCTCCCGTACTTGGACAAAGAGATCATCGCCTAGGCTTGCGGCAGCGTACCCCGATTCTCTGCCAATGGCGGCAGCAACGGCGGCAGCGAACACTCCAATGTAATATACGATCAGGCTGTGAGTATTGTCCTCGCTGAAGGTACGGTCGGTGTAGCATATCGCGTGCGGAATCGGCGCGTCGAGGCCGATGAGCAGCTTGCTCGCATCTCCGATGAATTATTGCAGATATGAAGGATCGCGGATCACCGTTCGGCCGAAGGCAGCAAGCAGGCGGCCATGAACAATGACAGTTCCCGTCTCGCCGATCGGGGCTACCAGATCACTTAGGGCGACACATCACGCGTAGCACGCCCTCCTTAGGTCGCGGTTCAAGGACGGGAGTCCGACCCTCTCTCCCGGATCCTTCGAAACGATGTCAACGGCGGTCTTTTGATGGCAGCTCAGCTTCCATGCAAGGTCTGTAGATGAGCATAGCGTCCTTTATGACGTTAGGGTTCAGATATGCACAGCAAGTACGGAACCGGAGATCGCCAGATATTGTCAGGTCATTCCTTTCTCATATAGAGCCCTTCTACGACCTCATAGAAAGCGGGCTTAGGTGAACCATCGAGCAACGCCTCCACCCTGTCCCACGCCCGCTGCCTCTCATCGCTGAGATGCATCGCCATGAACGTCTCCTCGCTCTCATGTTCTACCAGACCAACATAGGTCCCCTTCTTTTTTGATTCGAGCAGCCGTCTTGAGATGAAGCCCTCAAAATGCGAATATACCTCGTTGGACCAATCGAACCATTCTCTGAATTCCTTGTCCTTCCCTTCCTTGACGGCCGGGAATTGAATGACGTTGACGAACATGAGTTATTATTTCAATACCGGGCTATTTAATCATGCATCTTCCCGGATGGCGTTGTCAAATGAGGTCATACCGATCACCGGCTCATCGCATGATCCTTGATTCAAGGCCGTGCCGCTCCGGTCTCACTGATACGCCCATGTTTCTTCTCGTTGACCCAGGCGGCCAGTGCCAGCGCGATCAACGATAGCACCAGGCCCACTATCATGGCGATATGGAAGCCGTCTAGAAAATCGGCCAGCGGCATCTGCGAGGCATCAACACCTCTCAATCCCGATCCGACCCCGAACAGTCCGGCGAACAGCGCCGTCCCGAGGGCGCTCCCGAAGTATGTGATGAACGACATCAGGGATGATGCGGACCCCCTGTCGTCCCTAGGGGCGTTCTCCACTATGCGGCTGGAGACGGAGCCCCCGCCGATGCCCCACACCAGGCCCATGGCCGCCAGTGCGATGATCAACGGAACGGCCCCCATGCCCGGCGTTACGACCGAATAGATGGCCGTGAACAAGGCGGACATGGCACAGGCGATGATGGCGAACGTCCTGCGCCCGGTCCGGTCGGAGAGCCTGCTCAGCTGAGCGCTGATCAGCAATGGTATCAGCGCCGGTATCAGGAGATAGATCCCTGTGGTGAACGTATCGAACCCCATCCCAATGCGGAAATAGAACGGAACGAGATACACGGCGCCCATGTAGCATGCGTTGAGGAGCATGTACGTTGTGAGAACAGCAACGAAATTGCCATGCTTGAACAATCCCAGGTTCAGAACGGGTGCCGCGCACCGGCGTTCCCTAGCGACGAAAAGTGCCAGGCATGCAACAAACATCAACGCTGCCGGGACCGTGATGCCGGTGACCCCCGAGGACGGGATCGATTCCACCAGGTACAGTCCCGATGCCAGCATGGCGAACAGCAACGCCGATCCCGCAACGTCGAACGAGGCCTTCACGAACCCCTTATCGGGGGGGATGATCCTGAGCGCCAGTACGGCCGCCACCAGGCCTATCGGTACGTTGATGAGGAAGATCCAATGCCATGATGCCAGCTGCGTGAGGATCCCTCCCACCGCCGGCCCCATGGCCGCTCCGACCGATGCTCCCAGCCATATCACCGCTAGGCAGAATCCCAGGTTGGCGGGGGAACCATGTTTGATGCACAGCATCGGCGCGGCGGCGGCGAGCATGGCCGCGCCCACCCCCTGGGCCGCTCTCGAGATCAACAGCATCTCCAACCCCGTGGAAAGGCCGCAGGCGAGCGAGCTGAACGCGAACACCATGAACCCGATGGTGAAGACTCGCTTCAGCGCCCCGCTGTCGGAAATCTTGCCAAAGATGAGGATCAGGCCCGCCAGGACCATCAGATAGACGGTCACTATCCAGGAGGCGGCCCCGGCATCTCCGCCGAAGTCTTCGCTAATGACTGGGAGGGCAACATTCACTATCGAACCGTCCAGTCCATCCATGAACATTGCTAGGGCTGCGACGAGCAATATCGCGTACTGACCCTTCCTGCTCATGGTTCCATCGGTCATCCTCGCCTGGACTTGTTCGTCATATTTAAGTAAATCTGTATGGCCATTTGTTGACACCAGGATTCGAAAAGCATGAGCCGGCTTAGGACCACATGCTCATCAAAAAGGGTAAGAAATTTGCGGGACAGCGCGATCAGCCACAGGCCTTGCGCCTGAACGATATCAGCGCCGCGCCCAGAACGACCTCCCCCTAAATGTGATATGAAATAATGGAAGTCTTCGGGCAAGAGGGCGGTCTTGGTCAGTGCTTTCATAGTGGCAATCAGTGCATTGGGATTATGGTCTGAGACTTCTCAGCACTGGACCCATATCAGCCGTTCTTAGCCCAAACCAGGCCTGCGGTCTCGAAGCTGAGCCGCCTGCTATGTATCTCATCGAAACCATTTTTCTTTAGGGCTTCCACCAGAGTGTCGGGCCAATGCGTTCGGCGGATAAGTCCGGTCAATCCATCATCAAACACCGTATGCCACTCGGGAATTAGGACTGGGCCGATGCGGTTCATCGCCCACGTATATGTTAGCCATGAAGCCAGAAAGATCGGATTGGCCGGCAGGATGAAGTCGTGAGCGATGAACGTTCCACCCTCCCTCAGGCGGGGTGCGACGTTGTTGACAAGCAGATCTGGATCAACATATTTTACAAGGTACGAGGAAACGATCACGTCGAATTCGCCTTCAAGGGCGACCGTTTCCGCGTTCCCAAGGATCGAACGGGCCCTTATCCAGGGCTTCCTTCTCAAGCGCTCATCATATACTGCTAGATAGTCGGGAGTAACATCGACCCCTACTATCTCTGCAGAAGGGTTCTTCTTCGCCAAGTGTTCCGTTAGGATGCCTGTGCCGCAGCCGAGGTCAAGGACCCTTTCCGAATCGGGGACCAGCTTCACTATCTCAGATTTCCAGTAGTCGTCGAGGCCGAGGGTGAATAGTTTGACACCCCTGTCGTAGATGTAGCCGGTCCCCGAGAAGAAGGACCTTACCAGGTCTTCTCTACTGGCGGACGCATCATCATCGCTGATCATCCCTACCGCCTGCTTGAATAGGATTCCTTAGGGCCTTTATGTCTTTGTATCAAGCCACCGTGTTGATTTGCCTCACCATACGACAAGCCTGCGGGAGATCAGAACTTGTGGTGCGTCTCGCCCTATTGATGACGGCCCTCTGCCGTTCGATGTGCTCAATGATGCCCATGGGGCGGGACGGCGTGCCAACCAGGCCAAAAGCAGATGAAATAGCTTGTCCGCCAGACCATTGGTGCAGGGGGCTTAGGTGCTATAGCTGAACGATGGTGTTTTGAAAAATAGCACCATCGATCGGTTGAATGGACAAGACATAGAACTAATGTTGTTTAGTTAGGCGTCCCCTATGAATCATCGGGGCGTTCACTGCTAGTTCGTAGGGCATTCGAGGTGTGGTGGCCAGTGGTTGTTGCCCAGATCATCGCTCTACTGTTCACTCTTCTCTCTGAAGAACTCTCTAAGCGACTTGTGAAGGACGCGCGGCGGGACCTCTTCAATGCTGCCCCGCGCCAGCCAGCCCAATGAGAACGGCCCGTACTCTACGCGGACTAGGCGCAGTACTTTAAGGCCGAGGTGAGTCATGATGTTGCGGACCTCGCGGTTCTTGCCCTCGCGGATCGTCACGGAGAGCCAGTGGTTCGCTCCATCGTCCTTTCCTTCTTCGATCTCGATCTTGACCGGCCCGTAGCGGACGCCTGAGATGATCACCCCGTTCGCTACCGAGGCGAGCTTCTTGGGCCCGACATGTCCGTTCACTTGCACCCGGTATCGGCGAAGCCATTCGTTCCGCGGCAGCTCAAGATATCTAGCCAGTTCCCCGTCGTTCGTTAGGAGCAGCAACCCTTCGGTATTGTAGTCCAGCCGCCCCACGCTCACCACGCGTGGCATTCCTGGAGGCATTCGATCGAACACCGTCGGGCGGCCCTTGGGATCACGTGCGGTGGTGATGGTCCCCGGCGGCTTGTGATAGCGCCACACGCGGGTCTCCTCAGCTTCTTGGAGGGGTTCCCCGTCGACCGTTATGACATTCTTGTCCGTAACGTTCAACGCCGATGAGGTCAGGACCTCGCCGTCCACGGACACGCGGCCGTTCGCGATCAGCCGTTCGGCGTCGCGGCGAGAGCATACGCCCGCCCGAGCCAGCACCTTGGCGATGCGCTCGCCTTCGAAGGGCGATGCGGCCTTGGACGTGCCGGTCTTGTCTGGCTTGCAGCTTGCTTCCTTATGGCGCATGGATGTTGCCTCCAAAGCATCGCGGTTATGTGAGCGTTTCCCTGCCATGCAGGAGAACCGCCCCTGATTGTGTTCGTCGAATCCCATCTGCCCGCCCCTGTTGCCCATGATGTCGCGCCGGGCAGCTCCATCCCTGCGAACTATCCCAACGGCAGAAAGCTCACTGACGATGTCATCGACCAGCAGCTCGCCATCCTGACCAACGGCGCTGTCAAATCGGACAAGACCGGGCCGCATGATGACCTGCTCTACGAGATCCTAAACTTAGGTGTGCCGCATCCTGTCAAGCAGAGGTTCGCACCAATAGCGAATGGCAATCAAGTCGTCGCCAATGCATCTTACTGCGCCGAAGGCACCAACGTTCGATGCCGCACGCTTAGCAGTTGCGCGTCCTCTCGCCCAGCAGCATCTCCCGTAATGCCGCGGTCGTATCCTCCATCTCTTTGAGGGTCATGGGCTTTATCAGGTAGCGGTCCACACATCCTCTCTTCGCCCTGGCGATGTCCTCCGGGTAGGTCGAACCGGTGACCACGGCGATAGGGGTCTCGACACAGATCCGCTGCTGCGTGAAGAACGATATGAGATCGTGGCCGCTCATTCCGGGTAGGTTCAAGTCCAAAATGATAAGGTCCGCCGCACCACCGTCGGAGAAGAACTTAATCGCGCTCGGGCCGTCCCTGAACCAGTCGACCTCATGCGCCAACCCGGTGTCAGCAAGAATCTCCTCCAGCAGGTGGGCGTCGCCTTTATTGTCCTCGATCAGAATGATATGATACCCCCTCCCGCCCATCATGTCATCCCCGGTATGGTGAAGTAGAACGTCGATCCTTTATCCGGGCTGCTCTCGAACCATATCCTGCCGCCGTGCCGCTCCACGATCTTCTTGGTGATCGCCAGGCCGATGCCGGTGCCCTCGTACTCTTCCCGGGTATGAAGCCTATGGAACATTTTGAACAGGTCGTCCTTATGCCCTGCATCGATGCCGATGCCGTTGTCCTTGACGCTGATGACCCACTCCCCGCTGCGGCGCCTTGCTGCGATCGCGACGCGGGGCGGTTCTGGACCGTGGAACTTGATAGCATTGCCGATAAGGTTCTGCAGGACCCGGGTCATCTGTGCACCGTCCACATGCACCATCGGAAGGGGTCCTATGTCGATGTGGGCGCCGGTATCTTCTATCGTCACCTGCAGGTTGCTCACCACGGTCGAAGCGACCTGGTTCATGTCGACCAGTGCCCTATCGGCCTTTTTCGACTCAATGCGCGAGTATGCCAGCAGATCGTCGATGAGCTGTCGCATCCTCTCCGCGCCCCCCATGGCGGTTTTCACGTATTCCGCTGCATCGGGGCTGAGCTCATCGCCGTGCCTTTTGATCAGAAGTCCGAGGTACGCCATGACCATCCGTAGCGGCTCCTGTAGGTCGTGAGAGGCCACGTACGCGAACTGCTGCAGATCGGCATTGGAACGTTTGAGCTCGTCTTCCGCCCTCCGCAGCTCCGAAATGTCCTGATTCGTCCATGCGGTCCCTGTAACGTTACCGTCTTTGTCGAATATGGGGGACGCCGAGACGATCATAGCACCCCTGGTTCCGTCGAACTTTTGGATGTCAAAGGTCGCGGTGGAGGCTTCGCCCTTGAGCGCGCGGGCGGCCGGCCACTCCTCCGGTCTGACCGGCTCTCCCGTCTCAGGCCACCACGCCCGACACATCGAGTAGTCAGCCACGCAGCCGAGCGACAGCCTTCCGCACCAAATCTTCTCGAGTACGCCGTTCTCCAGCACCATGCCTCCCTCGGCGTCGGTGATGCCGACCGCCACCGGCGTGCTGTCCAGTATGGCCTGAAGTCGGGCGCGCTCATCTTCTGCCCGGCCCTGAGCGTTCTTGAGCCCCGTAATGTCGATGGCCATCATGTAGAATGCATCATTGTTCATCGGCATTATGCCGACCCGGTAGTGCCCATCCAGCAATCGATCATGGTAACTCTCGATGGAGATCTGGCGACCGGTCCTCCTCGCCTCTCGCACGCTGGACATCAGGATGTCAGGGATCCCATATCGGTCGTATAGCTGGCTCGCCGAGGTATTGATGATCTCGCATCTGAGATGGCCCAGCATCCTCTCGGCCTCCAGATTGATTTCCGCCCATTTCCAGTCGGTGACCGCCCCTTTCTCGTCGAGAACATATCGGCACGCGAATACCGCCTCGTGCAGGTTCTCGAACAGGCCCCGGTACTTTGCCTCGCTATTTCTCAGCGCCATCTGCGCATTCCGCTTTTCGGTCACATCCACCGAGTGGACCGTTATGCCTAGGGGCGTGGGATTCACGCTGATCTCGAACCATAAGTCTTCGATCATGCCCGCGGCCTCGAATCTCTCCGTCACGCCGCTCTCCATGGCGGAGCGGTAAGCGAACTCGATCGGAGTGCCAAGCAGCTCCGGATACTCTTCCCAGATGTTCCTCCCGACTAGTTCTTGGGGGCTCTTGCCGACGATGCCTGCGGCCATCTCGTTCAGGTAGATGAAGCGCCAATCGCGGTTGAGGGCGAAGAGTCCGTCGTGGATGCTATCGAGCAGTTCCTCCTTCAGGCTCCTGGCCTCCCCCTGCGCCTTCTCATCCATCTGCTTCGTGATGTCCGAGAACACCGCTACCGAACGTTCGCACTGCCTATCATCGCTATGCAGGGCAAGAAATGAGGACGATATCCACACGGATGAGCCGTCCCTCCGGCGCATCTTGAGCTCCAAGCGTTCCGCCCCGTGAGTCTGACCCTCATAGAGCCCATCATGGAATTCCTGGAAGGCCGTGAAACCAAATTCAGCGGCCGGTCTGCCGCACATCTCCTCAGGGCGGTATCCCAGGATGGAGGCGCCTCGATCGTTGATGAATGCAGTGAGGCCGTCAGCGTCCAGGGTCCAGATCCCTTCATCAGCCATCCTTGCGATCCTTTCGAACATGTTGGGGGCGTTGGCCAGTGATGTCGAGGCCTCCTGCGTTGGGTTTTCTGGTGACCCAGGGCCCATATGGGTCGATACAGCGACTCCTCAGCTTATGAACTTTATCCACTAGCATTCCGATCGATGCCAGTTCTACAATTGCTTGGAAGCCAGCGTCCGCATGGTTAGGCGGCAGGCAGTGCGCTTTCGTCGTTTCCCGCCTCGCTGCCGTGAGCTACCAGCCACATATGGGATTGGGTTTGGAGGCACATCCGCCGCTGCGAGCGAGCGGGGACTGGGCCGAACTTAAGGCCTCTTCAGCCCCTTTCCTATAGAGTACGAACTCCCGATCGACTCGCCAAGCCGATAGTAATTCGCGTTCGAGTACACAATAGGGTCCACCTTCGCGGTGTCCAGGATGCCATTGGTGAGGCAGTCCTCATCGGCATGCACGTCCACAATCTTGCCGACGTGAAGGTTGTGAGAACCCAGATCTGCAGTGAGGAACAACTCGCATTCGATGTTGACCGGAAATGATCCGATCATGGGGGCGTTGCCGAGCTTTCCGTAGAGCACATCGAAAAGGTCCGATTTATCCTCCTTCTTACCGGAAACGAGCCCGCAGAAGTCAGTCGTGATGACATCCTTGGCCGCTGGAATGTTAAGGCTGAACGTCTTGTTCTCCTCGATGCCATTCTCCGTGTGCCTTGACTTGTTGATCGCCACAGAGATCATGGGTGGATCCATGCATGCGACACTGGCCCAAGCGGCGGTCATGAAGTTCGGTTTCCCTTCTACGTTGGCGCCTACCACCACCGCAGGCATCACTGCCATGTACGGCCTCGGACCGATCGATACTTTTTCCATAAGTGATTTCATGGAAGTTCATGGACATGAACCTATCCCGGACCGTTGCATTGACGACCTCAGAAGCGATGAAGTACAAGCACTTCAAGAAGGACCACATCGCCGGCATGGCATGGTAATGCCCGCCATTCATTCCGGCTGAGAACTTCCTGCCTTCGTAAAGGGATCGAAGGACGGCGGCTCAATGAAGGACTGAACTCGCCGTCCTCAAACCATTTCTTTTGCTTCGGTTCACCGCTTTATCTTCATCTTCTCCATCAACTCATCGAGGCGGGAGTAGGAGGACTCTATCCCTTCCTCCATACCGCTCTGCATCATTCCGTCGCGGTCCTCCACTGTCAGGAACACCGACGTGCCTACCAGCCTGGTGCGGTTTCCTGGAAGTTCCTCGAATCGCATGGACTCCAAGGATGCATGCCCTGGCTCCGGCAAGCCTTCGTACTCGAATGTCTGGACGAGGCGCTCCGGGGCACGGACGTCGTGGAACACACCGTGGAACGCGTATGTGGTGCCGTCCTTGTCCTTCTGGACATATCGATAGGAACCTCCGGTCCTGACATCGAAGGTCTCGATGTTAGTGGAGAGGCCACGCGGTCCGATCCATTGGGAGTACAGATTCTTATCGGTGAAGGCTCTGAAGACGATGTCTCGCGGAGCATCGACATCTCGCTCGATGGTCATTCCCAATCCGCCTTTCTCGGCGGTTATCTTCACTGTGCCTTTAGCCATGTCTTCTACCTCCCTTGTGGCATTCCAGCCCGGCCATATATTAACATTTCATCAGCAGGGCGGCATTCGTCAATGTGGCCGCCGGGCGTTCCACAATAAGTGGACGGGACGATCATAGTGTCAGGACGTGCATTGGCCTCAGCATGGTATCAGGCCGCCTCGGCATCGCTTGCCATGTCAGATTTCCATTCCATCGCCAGCCCGGCGGCGAGCGCTATGATAGCGGCGGGCAGGCCGATCATCAGCGGGTCGATGACGGTGAACGGTGCCCCAAGCAGAGTGGTCTGGCCGAACAGCGCCTGGGAGATCCCCAGCGCCTCAGCCTCGGCCTTGTGAACGAAGATCGTCCATAGGGACCAGGACACTGCCCCGGACACCAGGCTCATCTTCGCCGGCAGCGCGGCGGCCGCTTGCTGTACAGCGCGTAAGTGAGCGACGGAAGGAACGCGCAAGCGCACAGGCCCATGAACATGGCGGTGGCGCGGGCGATGATGTTTCCCGGCATGACCATGGCCAGGACGACCGACACGGCGATCATGGCCGCGGTGCCGAGCTGCGCCACCCGCTTGGACGGTCTGTCGTTCTTCGAGATGTGCTTGTACAGGTCGTAACCTGCGGTCGTCCCCATGGCGTGGAATATCGAGCTGAGGGTGGACATCGCGGCGGCCAGCAGGACGAGGAGGAAAGCTGCGACGAACACCTCGGGCGTTGCGCTGTTGATGAATAGCGGCATGATCTGGTCGTAGTCCCCGCCCGCGGCGGCAAGAGCGATCTGACCTCGATCGTTCCAGAACCACACATTGGTGAGCGGTCCGACAGTGAAAGCGATGCCGGTGGTCAGGAGCATGAACGGCCCGCCGACAGCAACGGCGCGATTGATGGAACGGTCATCCTTGGCCGAGAGGAATCGGACAGTGAGCTGCGGCTGGGCCAGCACGCCGATGCCGACCCCCATGACTATCGTCGTAACGAGAGTGAGCCAGGCGCTGGAGCCGAGGTCGGGCATGGCTGTCCAGGAGTGAAGCCCTGCCTGTTGCAGCTCGGAGGGTATTTGCGGCGAGAGGCCGGAAAGCGCGGTGAAACCCTCGGTGACGCCGCCGACCGCCGCGAACGTTAGAGCGAGCAGGACCGTGAGGCCGATGAGCATCAGGACGCCCTGCATGGCATCGGTGTACATCACCGCGATGAGGCCGCCGAAGATGACGTACGATGCGGTGACGGCGGCGAAGCCCAGGATCGCCAGGTTCCGGTCGATGCCGAACGTCACGTCGATGAAGTTCGCCCCGCCTATGATGATGGCCGCGCAGTACAGCGGCATCGAGATGATGATCATCACCGCGGTAGCGTACTGCATGAACGGAGAACCGAATCGCTTTCCCAGGAGGTCAGGGAACGTAACGGCTCCGAGCTTCCTGCCTATTCGCCTGGTCCTCTTCCCGAAGAATATGAACGCGATGATGACTCCGACCATGATGCATAGCACCGTCAGCCAAATCAGGCCCGTGCCGTACACGGCGGAGATCCCGCCGAAGCCGACTATCGCCGACGTGCTGATGAACGCCGCTCCGTACGACAGAGCGAGCACCGCCGGACTGATCCTCTTCCCGGCGATCATGAAGTCGTCGGCATTCCTCGTCTGGCGGTATCCAAGGTAGCCGAGGTACAGCGTGACAGCAAGATAGGCCGCCACGCAAACGGCGAAGAATGCCGTGTCGACCATGTCAGTCCGCCTCGTCCCTTTTCATCCATCCGTAGCTGATGCATGCGATGGTCGAAACAATGGCCAGCGCATATGCTGCCACGATCTGGGGGTCCTCGATGCCGAACATTTTTTCACCGGGGGCTACAACGGTATTGGTTCAGGCGATGGAGGATGGGATATATCAATGTTATATGCTAGCACGGAGCAGGACACATAATAGCACTGTAACCGCCCCATGCGGTCCGCTCATAACATCAAATCACTGCACCATAGAGAAGAGGACGTCTCAACGACCCTTCCTTTCTTCGATGATCTCTTCTTCAGCCAATAGGAACTCCTTTCCCAGTCGTTCCAGCTCGTCCGGGGAGAACGCTTCTCGAATGCGCTCCAGCGCTCTCGCTTCCTCGGCATCGAGATGGGTCATGATGATCCCTCTGGCCACAAGCCACTTTGGCAACCAGAGCTCGCTCTCCAAGGGTGTCCCGGCCACGCCTTTCATGACGTTGCTGGAGGCGGCGTGCCACTCCAAGGCCTCCAGTGCCGCCGGCCTCGTCCGCTTGTCCTGCTCCATCCGCGGGAACAATACCCTCTCCTCGGCCCTGCCATGAGAATTGAGCTTGGAACGAGTGAGCTTGAACATCCTCAGCCGTTCCCCCGGATCGTCAACGGTCGTATCCCGGACATTGTCCATCAGCTCACGGAACTCCCGATGCTGCTCCTTGATGATGTCGATGATGTTCGTGTCCGCCCTTCCTGCCATATGATCAGCGCCGATTGATGAATGCGAGGCTCGCATCTAAAAAAAGCGCGGTCGCGGCCCGAAGGCGTACGAGAACGAGCATTTATGACCCTTGAGCAACAGTGGAACGTGCAGAGGCACCATACATGACCGGCTGCAACGACATGAAGATGGGGCAGGTGTACACTTGCGAGAGCTGTGGACTCGAGCTCAAAGTGCTCAAGGAGTGCAAAGAGTGCGGCACGGAGGCCCCGACGGAAGCTTGTGGTTGTGCGCAGGGCTGCTCCTTCGACTGCTGTGGCAGCCCCATGACGCTGCGAAGCTGAACTTATCGGCGCGAGGCGCGTTCAAAGCGCCATCACGTCACGCAGGAATCATGACCCCATGAGCCCGCATGCAGGATAGTGAATCCCGTGGATCGGACGCGCGAGCGCCGCATGCAGGCGTTCTACTCCGCTTTCATCTGCCAAGGGAACCTGGCGTTCGACATCGGTGCCAATCACGGCGACCGTACCGCTACCTTCCTGGCCCTGGGCGCCAGAGTTGTGGCGGTAGAACCTCAGCCGGACTGCTTGGACGACCTTCGGAGAAAGTTCGGCGAGCGGGAGGACGTATCGATCATCGCCGCTGCCGTGGATTCTCAGAGCGGGAAGGCGCTCCTACACCTGTCCAATAATGACATGGTATCCTCGCTCAGCGAGGAATGGATCGCCAAGGTCAAGGCGGGAGGGCGGTTCGATGACTCGGAGTGGGAACGGATGGCAGAAGTCGCGACCGTGACGCTGGACGACCTCATCGAAGAGCATGGCATCCCCGACTTCATCAAGATCGACACGGAGGGGAGCGAGCTCCGGGCGTTGAGCGGCCTCAATGTTCCAGTGAAGGCGCTCTCATTCGAATACACGCCCGAGGACATCGCCACGGCGGTTGAGTGCGTGGAGCGGCTGGATCGGCTTGGCAGCTACCTTTACGATATCTCGCCCGGCGAGACGTTGGTCATGAGCGTGGGCAGGTTCGTTTCAAAAGATGAGATCATCACTGCCCTGAGATCGTTGTCCGAACGTAGCGGCGAGATATCGGGCGATGTGTACGCCGTGTTGAACAAAGAACCCACGAATGAATGATTTCGGAAAAGGTTTAGGAAGTGTGTTTACTCATTCGGCCTTCTCTTCTTCTCGGTCGCTTCGACGGCCTTGCGGGATCCCTCCGACCGTACATCTGATTCTTGGGATCCGCCCATCTTCTCTCTGACCTCTCCTTCCACTCTCTCCTGCCCCTCGCGGGCCATACCCTCTCCGCGCTTCTTCAGCTCCTTGGTCCTTTCCTGCATTTCTTCACCTCACCGAGCACGCTCGGCGCTTCCGCTTCGTTAGCTCGCCGTATTATTCCCTTGCGGGCGAGATCTGCGGTCAGATCTAGAACGGTCGATGTTCGAACAGCCTCGTCCTGACGTTCCTGGCTCCTCACATGGTCCCCAGTTCACCGCTCGATGCGGCCATAGCGCCGAGGGGGATCGGCATTGCGGAGCACTTCGACCGCCGATATGCAGGAAAGCTTCTCACGCATCTCGCTTGACAGCAGCAGCTCCAGGTCCGGGAACGTTGAGAACACGCGCAGATGGCCGCTGAGGTCGTGGCAATGCAGCCTTACCAATCGTACCATCAGCAGCGTGGCGCCGATCCGCTCAAGGTCTGCAGCGCCGTTCTTCTCGGCCTCCGCCATCAGCCCGTTCAGCGTTCCGAGCCGTTTCTCCAGGAACCCGATCGCCGAACGCCTGCTCTCCCTGGCCTGGAACGCTCTTACCAACAGCATCTGGGTGACGAGAACGATCACCAACACGACGATCCCGTCCATTGCCGCCGCTAAATTGGCCGAACCTATCTGGCCGAGCGTCGGCCCTGGGAGGATAAAGATGCCGAAGAGGACGGCCACCGTGGTAAGTACGAACGCGGCCAGTGAAAGCGCCCCGCGGCGCCTATGGTTATTGGGCCCGTCGTCAGAGCGAACCGTCCTGATAGTATCGGTCAACGATTCCAAGAACGCTCCGGTGAAAGGCCGGTAAACTCGCAACCAGAGAAAGAAGCCCAGTATGAGCAGCGACTGGATGATGATCCACGCCATCAGACCAATGCTCAACGGATCGATCAGCAGGACGGCGAAGATGATGTTCACCATTACGATGATGAGCATGCCAGGCAACATGGGGAGGCTGCCGGCCAACATGGAACTCGCCAGCAGGGCCGCCAGCACGGGCTTGTTCGTCCTCACCGCGCGATGCAGGCTTCTGAACGGGATGGAGAGGCCGTCTATCGCTGATCCTGATCGGGAGGTCGGCAAGAATGTCAGTATGAAAAGCATCATCATGACCAGCAGTGATGAGGCTATCCACGCCATCGCGTATCTGGATGAGAGAACGATGGCGAGGACGTTGAGCATCAGAAGGATGGGCGCTGACCATAGAACGCCTCGTGACATCGGCGCAGGGGCGCGGACAAGAGCCAACTGCCTTTCGGTCAGAGCGATCTCTGCGGCGATATCGCTTTTCATCCCGTCCCAGCTCATCGCTGTTCTATCCCAGTTCATACTGGATATTGTTATCCGTCGCTTACCGTTCCGCCGATGATTCCAGTAATGTATAATTAGGTTGAGTTCGGAGAGAGTGCCAGGTGTGACATGATCGATATCAGCAGCAGCATGGCAGACCGGGCGGAGAGAGTGACTGGAAGCGACGCCGACCTGACCGTACGGTACAGTTTGTACACCGACGACCGAAGAGAGTGGGGCGTTCTGCACATACTCGACCCCATGGAGCGCGTGATCGGCCTGGAATTCTTCGAGTCGGAGGACAGCTGGATGAGGCCGAACGCCGTGAACGATTACAATATGGCGGTGCATGAGGGCTTTCCCGTATCGGTGATCGTGCCGGACCGAGTGTTCTCACAGTTCATTCGGGACGCTCACTCGCGCGGCGGAGAGGGTTTCTCCACCTACCTGTTCAGCGAGATGGGGCTCACTCCGAGATTGAGGGCCTGAGACGCGGCATCCCCATCGATAGGCTTCTTGGACCCTAGACGGGGGGGGCAAGGGGTGGCGGCAGCCGATGTGTCGGAATTCGACATGGTACGGCAGAAAGCGTTGAGCTCCTTAAGCTCGCATACGAATCGTTATAAATCCGGCACTTTTACCGGAACGCGTGCCCGCTGATGGGAATGATGACCCCTCCGAGCTTTTGCGGTCGATCGAGGAGCGATTCTCCCTGTCGCCAGAGGAGAGAAGGAAGACCCAAGAGAGGCTCCTTCCCGATATCACTTCCAGGGCTCTCGGCTCGAGCGTATACTCCGGAAGGATATTCACCGCCCGCTCCTTCGAAGAGCTGGGCCGGATGCCGCTGACCGACTATGAATGGATCCACAAGTGCATGGAGCGGGACGGCAAAGAGAATTGCCTGCTGGCCCCGCCGGTGGTCTCGTTCCGCACCTCCGGATCCACTGGCGATCCGAAGGAGTTCTTCTATGGGGAGGAGGACATCGATCGCATCATGTCCGATTATCGGCTGTACGCCCACATCATCGGTTTCAAGAGCGGCATGTCCGGCTGGAACCTCTCCGGCGCCCCGCCCGATGTTTCCGGCTACATCGTGGACCGCGTCAAGGACGCCATCGGCCTGGGAGGACTATCGACCCTTCTCAAGGACGACCGCGACCTGATCAAGGCGCTGAAGGCCGCGTCGAAGCAGGAGAGGATCGACATGGTCGGCTCCGGCGCCCTGATCATCTACCTCGTCGGGAGGATGAGCCGCGAGCCCGACTTCCTTCCCGACCTCATCATCGACAAGATCGTCCGCACCTATCATCTCCCGAGGCCGCTGGCCAAGCTCGCCGCGAGACTGTACCTCAGAGGCATCGACCGCGAGGCGCTGAAGGCGTTCGCCGACAACGTGTCGGTCGGGATATCCTTCGCCGAGTCGCTGGACACCTACCGGGCGGAGCTGGAGCGGTGCTACCCACGCCTGCGGTTGTTCGACATCTACGGCAGCACCGAGAACCCCATTATGGCAAGCCAGTTCGTGCATGGCGCCCGCAGCCTGGGAGTTCTGACCAATGCGATCATACCGGAGATCATCCCGTCCGATGCTCTCAAGGTCAAAGAGATCGACCTCGAATGTCCTCCGCGCTCGGTGCCATGGTACGAGTGGAAGGCCGGGATGAAGGGCGAGCTTATCATCACCCGCCCCGGCCAGTGCCTCCCCCTGGTCCGCTATCCTACCGGTGATCTCATCGAGGTCCTCGATCCTCACCGGACCGACCGGGTGACCGTCTTCGACACCAAGATCGACATATGCCTGCCGCACATACGAGTGTTGGGCAGGACCGCCGACACTCTCGACTACGGCGCTCACGACGAGTCGGGCAATTTCATGGGCGTGAAGATATACTCCCGATTCGTCAACGAGGCGCTGTACTCCAAGGGCGGCGTGAGGTGGTGGGAGCTCTATAACGTTCGCGACACCCCTGCCCGCCTGGTCATGGTCGTCATTCCTGAGAAGGATCCCCTGGACAGGCTTCGGTTCCGCGCCGATGTAAGAAAGCGCCTTCTCGACGAACGGACCGACGTGCCGCAGATGTTCGAGATCGCCTGCGAGCTGAAGCGGTTCGATGTGATCGTCCTCAAGGCCAACGCCTTCGAGGTGGTGCAGGAGGAGATCGACCGCAGGGTGAAGGCGGGCCGCTCCATCGGCCAGATGAAGCCTAAGCACATCTACAAGATCGACGGCGTTCAGGCCCTCCGGGACCTGATGCGGGAGAAGTATGAGTACGAGTTCCTTCTGCCCGACGAACTTCCGCTGCCGATGGATCCCGGCATGGGCGTGGCCGGAGAGCAGGTGTGAGCCCTCATACCGACAGCATGCGCTTCAGGTCCTCGCCGTCGACCGTGATCTGACCCTTGTCGAACAGACGGGACGTCAACTCCCTCCAATTCTCGTTGCGCTCGAACACCTGCCTGAACCTCGGCAGCGATTCGTCCACTCGGCCGCTGTTCGCCAGCCCGACCGCCGTCCAGTACACGATCTCCTCGTTCTCCGGGTACAGCGACTCGGCAGAAGAGTATTCCATCAGCGCCTTGGCATGATCGCCCCTGGCAAGAGCGACGTCCCCGGCATCCATGTGCTCGTAGGCGCGCTGCACCTTCAGCAGGCGTGCGAGCTCGGCCAGTGGATCGGCCGAGTCTTCGACGCGGAGGTCGGTCAGCCGGTCCTCCCACGGCCTTCCCGTCGATGCCATTCGGACCACTAGAAGGCAGGCCGACTGCCTTCCCCTGATGTCCCCGCCCTCGGCCTCGGCCGCAGCGAGAGCAGCCAGCATACGCTCGGCCAGTCTGCCCTCCGTCTCGCGGAACGCCGCAGCCATGGCCGCCGGGACGGTGGGATGGAGCATCATGTTGGCCTGCACCGAGAAGCCTTCTCCCGTGATGTGGCCAGCCTCGGCGATGCACCCGGCACCGGTGTGCGCAGCCGCGTTCCCTTTGATATCGACCATGGCGACCTGCCTCACGTCGCGGCCGTCGTCCTCAGCCACCAGTGAAGCGAGCGCCTCGGAGGGCAGAACCCCATCCGCCATCAGATCGAGCCCCCGCGGCCCGTAGGCAGGATCGGTGAACGATTGCGTTGCCACCACTCCGGCGCCGGGGCGGGCCCATGGCACGACGGAACCGACAGAGAACCAGTGTGACTGAACAGCCGCGCCCATGATGCCCGCCTGACGGTCCACGGCCACGATCGAGTATGTGTGAGCGAAGGTTCCCTTGATGGGCCCCGATGCCATGGAAGTGTGAATGACCACGCCGCTAATAAGGCCGCGTTCGTGCCCTGTCGACCGCATCGTCAAGATATCAATATGTGATGCGGCCTTGCCATCGGCATGTATGTGATAAGGAGCGCGGAGGAGTGTCATGCAAGCGAATGACATGAAACCCCTGGCTCCTCGAGACCTGCCGGCCATCATGAGGGTCCAGAGAGCATCCTATCGCCCATCGCTCATAGAGTCGCCGGAGGCGTTCCTCTCCAAGATCAGCTCGTTTCCCATGGGAGCATGGGGTCATCTCTCCGACGGAGAGCTGGCCGCTTACATCGTTTGCGTCCCCGGGACATGCAACGACATCTATCCCTTGGGCAGCGTCACGGCTTCCCTCCCCGACAGGCCCGACCATCTCTACATCCATGATCTGGCGGTGCATCCGGCCCACCGCGGCCATGGGATCGCAGACCGCCTGATCCATCAGGCCGAGGCCGTCGCGGCCGAGCTCGGCCACCGGCGTATCGCCCTGACCTCGGTGCAGGGCTCCGAGCAGTTCTGGGCCTGTCACGGGTTCGAACACGTGCGTTGGCTGGAATATGCTCCCGGGGAGCCAGCAGCTTACATGGTCAAGACGTCCGAACTGTAGAAGGACGCAAGCCTCACGAGAACTCATTAATGGTGCCAAAAAGTGAAAAAAGAAGAATATTGGAAGAGGTTTAACTCGGCACTACCGGCCTCACCCACAGATACCTGGTCTGTCCTCCGTCGTTGTACTGCAGCAGGGTGATGTCGTCACCTTTTGCGAGATCGAAGACGTAGACAGTCCCGTTGGTCACATTGCTCTGCGTGGTATTGGCCGCGATCAGGCCTTCCTTCATCGACCATCCCATAAGAGCAACGTTCCCGCTGGGAGCGCCGCTAGTGTCGTTCAGCGACACGAACAGCCTTGACCCGGTGGTGTTGTTGGACTTCTCATCCCATATCTTGTTCAGGGCAAGACGTCCAGGTTCCTGGGGCGGCTGCTGCGGGGAGATCGCGAACGTCACCGTCTGGTTGGATTTTTGGTCCGGCCAGAAGACGATCGAGGTGGGCATCACGGTTTCGTTCACCCTGAACCCGAGCAGGAACGGCTTGGTGCTATTGGGTTCCAGCGTCTTCATCAGGTTGTTGTTCCGGCCCCCCTCGGCCTGAACCCAGGTGCCGTTGCCAAGGTCCAGCCAGAAGTTGGTCGGAGCAAGGGTCACAGCAGTGGTGTTGTTGTTGGTGCCTATGACCACGGCAAGGATCACGCTCTCGTTCTTCATGAAGAACAGAGGCATGGGGCTGTTCATGCTCCCATTGGTGATCATCCACGCGCTCGGGGATTCGAAGGTCAGGTTATCTATCTTAGTGAGATTTTCCGGAGCCTTCATCATCACGATCGGTCCGAGCTTCTGCTGGAGTCCGCTCATGACGGACATCTTGCCGATCTTCACATCACCTTTGTAGGTGATCTCGGTGATGAGCGAGCCGTTGGTCTTGAATCCCAGCACCAAGTATGCTGTGGTGTTGGACTCTACTGTGACCATGTTCCGATTGAGCGACTGAACTTCGCCTCCCTCTCTGAGCGTGGCGGAGAAGTTACTACAGTCCAGCTTTATGCTCTCGGTCTGGTTGTTGGTTATGGCCACCTGGCACAGGGCATCGGGTTCCTCGACGGCGTCGGAGGTATTATCAAAGTCCCTCTTCAGCTCATTGAACGCCGAGGCGTTGGACTCGTTCATGCCAATGTTGACCACGGCTCCATTCACGGTTCCCTCAGGCCCACTGGGCCTTCCGTCAGGTGTAGTGCCCGGTCCTTGGTCGCCTCCCGAGTCCCCCCCGGGGTTCAGCAGCATCACGCCCACTGCCGCCGCGACTATGACCGCTACCGCGACGATGGCGGCGACTATCGCTGTGCTTCGTTTCATTCCAATCCCTCTGCCGCCCTATAGCGATCACCCGGTGACCACGGCGGCCTAGTTGAAAATGAGCGCACCCGGTGGGATTTAATGATATCGCAATAGATAACTCTATATCCTTGGACATCTGGCTACGCCTGTATGGGCGACGGCAATGTCATCGGTGGGGGCGACAGACGGCGCACTCCATCCTTCCCTCATTGATCCTAGGCCAGACGGCCGGAACCCTTTTATCGCGCCGCCTGGTTTGTCGGTGCGGATGGCGCAGGTATCGCTCCGCTCCAGGGTCGCCGGCCCCTGGGCAGGCTTCGAGAGACGTATCATCGCCGCGGGGCCGCACGTGGGCTGGGTGAGGTTCTCGGGCTCCCGCCGATTCAACCTGAGGAAGAGCCCTTTTCTCCCGCCGGACCTTGACCGCACGTACCACCTGCCCGACGACATCATCTTGGACGACGAGGAGCTCGTCGAGCTCGATGTCGGGACGCCGATGAGGAGGATCTCCTCCCTGGAGAGGCGCACCACCTATGCCAAGGAGTTCGAAGAGCATTATCCGGTGGACGCGGTCCGCCGCATAACGGCCGAGATGCCGCGGCCTTATCTGGACCAGGACGACTTCCTCTACCGCCTGGTGGTGAACTGGCGCGGCGGCGAGGACGATCACCTGGATAAGGCGCTCGCTCTGCAGATGCTGTCCTGCCCCCGAACCCCTCTTGGACCCGGAGGGATAGGAACGCAGTCCTTCGACATGACCGGCGAGGCGAAGGCGCTCGACCACCTGAAGAGGACGCTGGGGATGCATCTTCCGGTAGAGTTCTCCCGTCCCAACGGCCGTTTCGAGCTGAACTTCTTGTCGGCCAGGGATGATGTATCCGCCCTGAGGAAGCGAATAGCTGCTGGTCAGGTTGAGGAGGCGTCGTACAACTACCTCAAGATGGTCGACCCGTCCCATCATCCGCTGCCGCAGCATGTGCCGACCATCCTGTATAACGCCCACTATGTTCCCAGGAGCATCGAGCCGGACCCCGACGTGCTCGAATATCAGCTGTACGGCCTGATGCTCCGGCCGGTGGTCAGCGAGGACATGATCGTGCAGATCGAGAGCACCATGAACGACATCCTGGAGGAATCCGACCCCGCCTACGCCGGCTACAACGTCCCGTTCGACCAGGACGCGCTGGCGAAGATCGCCATGGCGCTGTGCCGGCTGCATCAGAAGGACCATTTGAACGAAGGCATGCTCGATCGGAGCAAGGAATGGTTCAAGGACATGTACCGCCAGTTCGCCGACCTCAGGCTGCACTATTCGAGGCCGGGCGGCTCCACGCGCCTCGGGCCGGAGGTCAGCACATCATACGCGTACTATGCCTTGGGGCCGCACGACAATGAGGTGCTTCGAGAAGTGCACCGCGGCGTGAACGAGGTGGGCCTCGACTACGTCTCGTATGCAGGGCTGAAGAAGGCGCTTCGGCCCAAGAAGATCACCGCCGCCCAGGTAAGGGACTCGCTGCAGCGGCTGACATCCAACGGACTGATTGTATCGAAGGAGAACGACAACCTGTTCCGGCCGGTCCGGCGGTTCAACAAGTGAGCCTTCTGTTCATCGAACCAGCTTGTGGCCGCACGCGAGGCACTCCTTCTCCGATTCCTTGTTGGCCTGACCGCAATGCATGCACGGTATGGTGCTCTCGCCCTCGATGAAGAACTTGTCGCTGCCGCACTCCTTGCAGATCTGGGCGCCCTCGTCGGTCTCGGCATAGCATTTGACGCACTTGCGCATGACGATGATGCTGTACCCCGCCCGTCAAATAAGTTTCTTCTGAAGGCGGTATCCAGTTCCCTGGAAGATCGCCACCACCTCGTCCCCCTGGAATATCCGGACCTCGTACAGCGAGGTCCGTCCGCTCTCTCCCACCAGGCGGGCCTCCGCCTCCACCGTCCCGCGGGCCGGCCTGAGGTAGTGGATGGAGGCGTTCATCGCGACGTAGACGTTCTCTCCCTGGTTGGCGGCAAGCGCGAAGGCCTGGTCGGCAAGGGCGAACAGCGCGCCGCCGTGCATGCCCCCCAGAGCGTTCTGGCGGCCCTCCAGTGAAAGCCGGACCCGGGCCGTCCGCGGACCGAGCGATACCAGCTCCATGCCGCACAGCGCGGCGAACGGGGCCTCCACCATCAGCTCTAGGCGCTCCCTGACCTCCTTGGGCAGATCGTCCATGATATCGATGACCGAACACCGACCGCGCTGTTAAATCATTCCCTGCTCAGACCTCCTTCTCCGGGTCCAGCAGACCGGCTATGTCGAGGATGTGCATGCACGTTCCCGCCAGCGCTATGGCGCTCTCCCTCAGCGCGGCCTTCTGCGGCCTCGTCATGGTCAGGTACACCCCCTGCAGCCGTATGCGCCCGAGCGCCTCGTCCAGACGCTCCTCGCTTTCCTTCAGCTCCTTCTTCAGAAGGTGCAGGTCCATCACCTGGTCATCGGTGCGCCTCACCGCCTCGTTGTCCTGGAGATGCCTCTCCAGCAGCAGGGCGAGGTCGATCACCGTCCCTCTCGGCGGCGCCATCTCGGGGCTCATGTTCCTGACTTTTCAGCATAGGATATAAATCGACCGCTCGCCGCGTCCGCAACTAATATCCGCCCCCCGGAACAATAGCATCGTGGGGAACGTACTATGGAAGGCACGCAGGAAAAATGCTACTTCGTGGGCGACTGGCGGATCAAGGAAGGCAGGGAACTGGAGTTCAAGGAGGCCTGGGAGGACTTCGCGCAGTGGACGCTGGAGCAGAGGTTCGCCGACCATCCCCTGGAGCTGTTCCAGGACCTCGCCGAGCCGCGGCGGTTCTATGCGCTGTGGAGATGCGGAGCGGCCCACTCCGTCGAGGAGTGGACGCGCCAGACCAAGTACAAGGAGTTCGTGATGCGCATGAGGGCGTTCTGCGAACAATGCACTCCGGCCATCGCCCAGCCGGTGATGGCCGTCCAGCGGCCGGCCGTGGGCAGGAAGGATTGACGCAGGCGCGGCAAAGGAATTATGCTCCGGATGACAAGGAACGCTCATGTTGCTGCTCTCGTATCCACTGGGCCGCGATGTTCCCGTGTTCCCGGGAACACCGCCCCTCAAGGTTATCGAGCACCAGACGATCGAGGTCGATGGTTCCCGCTCCTCCATGGTGGAGTTCAACACCCACACCGGGAGCCACCTGGACCTGCCGGCGCACTTCCACGAGGGCGGCGAAGGCGCGTCCCTGCTTCCGAGGCTGATCGAGCTATCGCCGGCCCGCTGCCTCGACATGCCTGCCGAGGGCGACGCCCCTCTCTACCTTGACGATCTTCCGGACGACCTGGACGGCGTCGAGGCGCTGCTGCTCCGCACCGGCGCCCACCGCCTTCGTGACAGCGATCCGCAGCAGTATCGCGAGAAGCATCCTTGGCTGCATCCCGACACGGCCGAGCGGCTTCGGCGGCTGCCGCGCCTCAAAGCGATCGGCTTCGATTTCATATCGGCGGCGTCGCCTTCCAGCCCGGAAGAGGGTGCCGCGGTGCATAAAACGCTCCTGAGCCCCGAACGGCCGATAATGATAATGGAAGACCTGGACCTCTCGGACGGCAGACTGCCGGAGAGAGAATGGACGCTCTACATCGTGCCGATGTTCACCGCCGACGTGGAATCGACCCCCGTCACGGTGCTGGCCGTGCCGCTATGATCACGGAAAGTCGATCTCTTCCTCTTCGCCCGGACCGACATCGACCCGCTGGATGTTGCTGCACTGGTCGAGGTACCTGACGCGGATTCGGCCTTCCGGCAGCCGGATGATACGGACGTCGCGTATGGGGGTGTCAATGAAGCCGAGGAAGCCATCAAAATCATTCCTGCACTCGTAGCTCTTGATGTGATCGTACAGCTGGGAGCGGCGGATCTTCATGCATCGAACAAAACAACGCTGCTGATAACACTTTCGACTGAATGGTTCGACCCTGCGGTGCGATCCACGTTCTATCACTGGAGCCGGTTCAAAACCGGCTCCGAACCGCTTAACGGCGGTGAAAGCCAAATACGGCAAGGGCATTGGGGACGCCCATGCTCATCCGCGCGGAGGGGATCTCGAAATCTTTCGGCCCCAAGGATGTCCTCAAGAACGTCACCATCAACGTGGACGATAATGACCGCATCGGACTGGTGGGTCCGAACGGCGCCGGCAAGACCACCCTGCTCAAGATGCTCATGGGGGAGGTGCGTCCTGACAGCGGAGATCTCAGCGTCAGGACCAATAAGATCGTCCACCTATCGCAGTTCCCCTCGTTCGATGACGATACCACCGTCAACGAGGCCCTTCTTGACGAAGGACCTAGATCGGAGGAACAGAAGCGTATGGACGAGCTGGAGGCCATCATGACCTCCGGAACGCTTCCGCCCGGAATGGATTGGAACGATGTCTCGATGGAGTACGCGATGCTGCAGGAGCGCGCCGTCGCCGGCAACAAGAGCGGCGCGGAGCGGGCGCTCGACCACCTCAAGCAGTTCGGCATCGACGACCGCACCGAGGGCAAGGTCTCCGAGCTGAGCGGCGGGGAGAAGGCCAAAGTTTACCTGTCCAAGATCCTGGCCCAGGCGGAGAAGGCCGATCTGGTCATACTCGACGAGCCAACGAACCATCTGGACATCGATGCCGTGGAGTGGTTGGAGGACTACCTCCTCGACTTCAAGGGCGCGGTCATCATTGTGTCGCATGACCGCTACTTCCTGGACCGGACCGTCACCCAGATCTACGAGCTGGAGGACGGCAGGATGCGCCACTACGGCGGCAACTACTCGCAGTTCGTGGACAAGAAGGCGCTGGAGCTGGAGAGGCAGAGGAAGGAGTACGAGAAGAACGTCAAGGAGCGCGATCGTCAAGCAAAGATCGCCGACGAGCAGCACCGCGCGCTGTGGTTCTCGAGCACTCACAAGACCCGCCTCAAGATGCTGGAGCGCATGGAGGTCAAGGAGGCCCCTGACAAGAAGAAGGACCTGACCATCGACATCGGTACTGCGCAGAAGTCAGGAAAGAACGTGGTCATCGCCAGAAAGTTGAAGGTCGCCCGCGGCGGCCGCACCATCTTCCAGGACCTGGAGCTGGACATCAACAACGGGGATAAGATCGGGCTCTTCGGTCCGAACGGTTCTGGAAAGACCACCCTGGTGAAGGCGATGCTGGGGGAGATCCCTTCCAGAGGCGACCTATGGGTGGCGCCCGGAGCCAGCATAGGGTACTTCGCCCAGGGGCACGACGACCTCGATCAATCGCTGACGGCATACGAGCAGATAGACAAGACGCTGGTCGGGGATGCGAGAGCAAGAGCGCGCTCCTACCTGTACCGGTTCTACCTGTCCAAGAAGGATTCCGAGCGGCCGATATCGACGCTGTCCGGCGGTGAAAGGGCACGCGTGTCGCTCTCCATCCTGCTCTCCTCGGACCTCAACTTCCTGGTCCTCGACGAACCTACCAATTATCTGGACATCATGGCCAAGCACGCCGTGGAGATGTCCCTGGCCGATTACTCGGGAACGTTCATCATCGTCACCCATGATCGTTACCTGCTCGATTCTGTCTGTTCGAAGGTGGCAGAGCTGAGGGACGGCCAGCTGACGATGTTCAACGGTTCCTATTCTCAGTACAAGGGGGCCCGCTCCGGCCGAGAGGCGGTGGAGGAGGCGGAGATCTACAAGGTGGTGTCTGGATTCACTGATTGGACGACGCGGAGGAAGTACTCCACGGGCGAGAAGGTGCTGGTCGCTCCGTCCGAGAAGGCGAACTACCAATGGGCGTTCGATAACGGCAAGTTGCGCCGCATCCCCGGAAAGGAGAGAAAGATCATCAAGCGGTAGCGGCCGCGAAGATCGCATCGCTCTCCTACTTCGGGCATCGAGGGAAGATGGCGGGAACGCTGGAGGCGGTCAACGGCCGTCACGGGAAAAAGTGCCGACCAGCTCGGCCCTAACGGCCCCCGGCGCGTACTTCTTCTCCGCCACTATCTCCTGAAGATCGATCTCTTTTAGGGGATGCAGGAGCGCCCTGACCTCGTCCGGCTCGAAATAGTGATAGACGATGCCGTTCCCACGACGGAACGTGTTCCTCTCCACCACAGTCCCCTTCCCATAGCGCATGTCCCGCACCGAGAACACTCTGATGGACATGAGGCCGCCTGGTACCATCACCCTAATGGCTTCCTCCACCGCTTTCACGCGCTCGTCCTCCACCAGGTGCTCGAGCACGTGATGCAGAAGAACGGTGTCGAAGCTCCCGTCCCGAAATGGCAGATGCAGGACTTCGCCCCTTACCAGGGAGGCGCGGTTCGTTGGGCAACCGAGAAGCGCGTTGAGGGAGTGGTCCAGGCCGACCGCCTCATGGGAGAGAGCGGAGAGCGTCTTGCCGTTGCCGCAGCCTAGCTCCAGGACCCTGCTCCCTCTCAATGAGATGCCCGGCGCGGGCCCCTTCCACAGGGGGTCCGGCGACGAGTATTCCTTCTCCCACGCCTCCAGCTGCCCTTTCACGATGGTGCACCACCGTCACAGACTTATATCGTTCGCCCGGCGCGCAAGGAGGTTCGCAAGCGGAAAGGGCCGAGCCCGTCATGCGCTTGAACGAGCGCTCGAGCTCTTAGCACTCCATGGTCCGGAGGGCGAACCAGACGAACAGGGCGAGAAGAAGCGCGTTGTCGTCCTGGACATCCATCACCGCCCTTCCCTGGGAGGGGTCCTTAACGTCCCTGACGAAGGTCATGATCAGCCCGCGGTCGGGAGAGCGCATCTCCCAGGTCCCTTCGATCGATCTCAAGAGTTCGTATGCCGCATCGCCTATGGAGATCGCCCCTTTCGCCGCTCCGGTGTGTTCCATCACCGCGACGTCGTCGACCTTGCCTGATTCCCGCAGCCGCGAACGCAGCGCGTTCTTGCCACTGGAAGAAAGGATGAAGAGCTTGTCGCCTACGGTCGCCGTCGCCTTGCGCCCGAAGCTCTTGGAACCGGAAAGAACGGCGACGACCTCATCTCCAACGCGCAGCTCGGTGCTCATCGACCACGCCTTAGGACGTACGATGGCGAACTCTCTGATGAGCGTCTTTATGAGCTCGCCCCCTGGTCAAGTATCTGGACGATCACGTACCACCCGATGAGCAGCAATAGGGGAAGCTGCTTGTCCCTCTCCACGGCCGGGCTCACTTTCACCTCTCCGACCCTTAGCTTGAACGCGGGGACGTTGAACGAAACCATCTCAGCGCCGCGCTCATCGCGGAACGACCATGAGTTCTTGAATGTCCCCTCCCTCACCAGCGTAAAGCGCCGGCCGTCGATCAGTTCGAGCTGCCCCCCTCCCATCCTCAGGCGCATGGTGGCAATCTCCTGATCGAAGGGGGATTGCAGAACTGTCACCACCGGGCGGAGGATGCCCTTTCTCGTCAGAATGTAAGAGCGTCCGCCGATGGACCCTTCGGCCCGGGCGGAGATCAGCTTCGGGAACCGCAGGGCGGCGACGTCCCTCCCTCCTCTGAGAGAGTAATCGCGAGAGAACGTCCCATTCCTCTCCCATCTCAGATGGGCAACTGCCCCGGCGGCCTCGTTCATGTCACGAACAACGGCGCGGCTGTACTCGTACCTTTCGGAGGATTGAATTACCCCTGGAACCGAACGAACCTCATGAATGACGAAGGGGCCAAGGTGGAGATCCCATGCATCGGCGAGATGTTCCCTCATCTCGATGTGCTCACGACCATGGGCCGTATGACGCTGCCCGACGAGTTCGAAGGCAAGTGGTTCCTATTGTTCAGCCATCCTGGAGACTTCACTCCGGTGTGCACCACCGAGTTCGCATCGTTCGCCATAAATCACGAAAGGTTCCGCAGACTGAACTGTGAGCTCATCGGGCTGTCGGTCGATCAAGTGTACTCGCACATCAAGTGGATAGAATGGATGGAGGAGCAGCTCAAGGTGGAGATCAGATACCCCATCATAGCCGATCCCAATGGCGACATCGCCAGGACGCTCGGGGCCATTCATCCGCCCAACTCCAACTCGACCATCCGGGCCGTCTATTTCGTCGATCCGGACGCCGTTCTCCAATCGGTCCTGTACTACCCCCGCGGGGTGGGGAGGAACATGGAAGAGCTGCTCCGCATGCTGCGGGCGCTGCTCGTCGTCAAGCAGCACAAGGTGGCCACGCCGGCCAACTGGCCGTCCAACGAGTTCATCGGCGACGAGGTGCTGCTCTATCCACCCAAGGATGTGGAGGGAGCGAAGGAACGGCGCGGCAAGCAAGGCTGCCTGGACTGGTGGTTCTGCTCGAAGAAGTTGTGAGCCTAACGCTTCTGGCGGCGGATGTTGACCGAGCGGGCGTGCGCTGTCAGGCCTTCAGCCTTGGCCAGCATCTCCACGGTGTCGCCTATGGCTTCCAGCCCGTCGCGCTTGATGACCTGCACCGAGGACCGCTTCATGAAGTGCATGACGTCCAGTCCGGAGTAGGTGGAAGCGTAGCCGGCCGTCGGAAGAACGTGGTTGGTGCCCGATGCGTAGTCACCGCACGCCACCGCGGCGTATCTGCCAACGAATATGGAGCCAGCGTTCTGTATGCCGCTCAGCACTGCCAACGGGTCGCTGACCTGTATGGACAAGTGCTCCGGGGCGATCATGTTGATGACCTCCGCGGCCGACGGCAGGTCCGTGGCGAGCGCGTAGCCGATGTTGTCGAGCGAGCGGGTCAGCACATCCTGTCGGTCGGATCGTGCCAGTTGCCTTTCCAGCTCCCTGCCCACTTTGTTCGCCAGCACCTGATCGGTGGTGACCAGGATACAGGCGGCGTTGGGATCATGCTCCGCCTGGGCGAGGATGTCCGCCGCTATGAACGAAGGCTCGGCGCTCTCGTCGGCGAGTATGGCGATCTCCGACGGCCCGGCCGGGAAGTCGATGTCCGCCTCGTCGCGCAGCATCATCTTCGCCGCGGTGACATACACGTTCCCGGGCCCGACGATCTTCTGCACCGGCGCGATGGTGTCGGTGCCGAGGGCCATGGCCGCGATGGCCTGCGCTCCGCCCACCTTGTATATCTCGTGCACTCCGGCGATGTCGGCCGCCACCAGGGTCAAAGGGTTCACCGGCGGGGGCGTGCACATGATGATCTCGCGCACCCCGGCCACCATGGCCGGCACGGCGCACATCAGGACCGTGGACGGGTAGGCGGCGCGGCCGCCTGGCACGTAAGCGCCGATCCTGCGAAGGGGGGTGGTCTTCACTCCCACCGACAGTCCGGGAGCGATGTCCCGCAGCCACATGTCGGCAGGCCGCTGAAGCTGATGAAAGGCGCGAATGTTAGCTTCGGCGGCGCGCAGCGCGTCGACCAAGGCGGGCGAGACCGAAGAGTATGCTTCCTGGACCTCCGCGTCGGTAACGCGCAGGCGGTCCAGCTTGACCTTGTCGAACCTCTCGGTGAGCTCGTACAGGGCGGCGTCCCCGCTGCTTCGAACCTTCTCGACGATCTCACGCACCGGCGCCATCACATCGGACAGGGAGCCTTTCCTTCGAGCGTTCCACCGCTCCACGTCCAGCTGCTTCCACATCAGGGTGGGGTATGAAAGGAGGGGAATTAAGCTTTGCTCGACGACGCCGACATGCAGGAACGTGATGGCAGCAAGAGACAGCGCGACCGAACGGGTCTGTTCGGAGCGAACCAGAGCTTTATCATCCCCAGGCGCCAATTTCTGCGCATGTCCCTCAAGATCGAGCTGTTCGCGCTCGGCTGCGCCAAGTGCCGCCTCATCGAATCGGCGACCCATGCCGCCCTGGAGGAGATGGGGTTGAACATCGACGTCGACAAGCTTCAGGACACCGAGGAAGCGAAGCGCCGTGGCGTAACGACGCAACCTGCGCTGTTCATCAACGGCAAGCTGATGGTCCAGGGGCGGGTCCCGAGCATCGACGAGATCAAGGACATGATCAACCGCTCGCGCGGCCTCGTCACCGACTACCGCGTATTCTGATGGAATGGGCCAAATTATTTATCGGGCCTAAAACCTGACCAGCTCCCATGGCTACCAAGGTGCATGCCGCTCATATTCTTGTGAAGGACCAGAACAAGGCTTACGAGCTTCTCGCCAGGATCAAGTCGGGAGAGAGCTTCGAGGCCATCGCCAAGCAGTACTCCATGTGCCCCTCGAAGAGCAAGGGAGGGGACCTCGGTACCTTCGGCAAGGGCCAGATGGTCAAGAAGTTCGAGGATGCCGCGTTCAACGGCAAGAAGGGTGATGTAGTGGGCCCGGTCAAGACCGAGTTCGGATACCACCTCATCAAGATCATCGACTCTCAGTGAGCGCCGGGTCTACCTCAAGGAACGGCCGTCCTGCCGTTCCACTCTTTCGTTTTTCATCCACATACTGTCATGATCATCTTGTCGCGATGAGCCACAGCGCCGCACCGATAGCTAGCGCCGCAGCGGCCTCGGTGCTCGAGACGAGGGCCATCAGCCCGCCGAGGAATGAAAGCAGCGCTCCGGCCAGGCCGATCGGTCCGGCGGCACGGTAGGCCGTCCGCGAGCGGCGCACGCCTTCCCTGAGATCATCAATGAAGTAGTATGCCAGCACCACGAGGAGCGCTATGGCGGCCAGCTGCAAATATATCTCCAGATTGTTCAGCGCGGTCTCCAGGAGCAGCTGCCCAGGGTTAATGCCGACCGACACCAGAACGCCCCATATGAAAGCCGAGAAGGGCGTCTTGATGCGATCCCGATTGCGCCTTCGCTTCTTCGCCATCCTTACCCGCCGATTGGCGAGGGGATAAAGAACATTCTGCGAGCGCCGCGGCGATACGAGAGCGGTCATGCGAACGTGCTCTCATCGGGATTATATACGAATACAACGGATTTGCCAGACGTGGTCTCGCGCCATGACCTGGAGAACATCACACGGATCCGGGCCGACCAAGCGGCAAAGGAATGCGAAGAGCACTTCGATGGCCTGACGGTGACTGCCGAGGTTAACGACGACCGTGGCATAGTGACCGTGCTGCAGGACGACCGCTACATCGTCAGCAAGGAGTTCGTGGAGAGCGATCGATCGTTGGACCGACTGCGGCATCTTGGCGAGTATGCTGGAATCCTTTTAGGCAAAGCAAGGTTGGTGGTCATCGCTCCAATGGAGCGAGCGGTGGACCTCCGGCTGAGAATGCTGGAGCTCAACAACCATTGGCTGTTCTACTATCAGCTGTACTACTACGATGATGGCGGCCGCCTGCACCTCCTCGACCGGGCGGAATGGCGCCGGCTGCGGGGCCTTCCGAAGGAAGAGGAATGGCGGCCCGAGGTGGCATGATGCCGGTGCCGCTGATCGGCGAGACGGCGCCGGACTTCGAGCTGGCGGAAGCGTCCGAGCGGATGATGCGGCTGAGCGATGAGGTGAAGCGAGGGCCCGTGATCGTAGTGTTCTACCCCACCGACTGGGGCATGATATGCACCATGATGATGAAGCGCTTCATGGACATGCTGGGCGAACTGAAACGCATCGGCGTCAGCATTGTCGCCATAAGCGTTAACACCACCACCTCACATCGCTCGTGGAAGATGCACCTGGACATCGAGTTCCCGCTGCTTAGCGATGTGGACGGAGCGGCAGTCAGGCGCTACGGCCTGATGCTCGGCGAGAGCGAGTTCCTGCGAGGTCGGTCGGCCAGGGCGGTATTCATCGTGGACCGCGACATGAAGGTGCGTTATGCCTGGAAGGGCCCGAACCAAGCGGTGCATCCCGAGTACGAAGAGATACTGGCCGCGGCGAAACGGCTCCAAGAGCAAACGGCAGTCTAGGGAATTCTATATATCGTCCGGACCTCGATGCATTCTCGGGATGAATAAATGAGCGAAGAGACGATCAAACTGGACATGGGGACCATCGAGGCGGTGATGTCCCTGCCGCCGTCGCCAGTGTTCCTACTGGCGGTTGGAAAGGACGAACCGAACATCTCCACCATCGGAATGTTCAACGTATACTCAGTCGATCCGACGGTGGTCGGCATCGGGATCAAGTCCTCCCGACATAGCTACAAGCTGCTTGAGGAGACCGGCGACTTCACTCTGAACGTTCCGGGAAAGGAGCTTGTGGAGCAGGTGGTGAAGTGCGGCTTCGCTTCCGGAAGCAGGATGAACAAGTTCTCCGACGTGGGATTGACGCCGGAACCGGGAAAGAGAGTGGGGTCCCCGTCAGTGGCTGAATGCCCCCTCAATATGGAGGTGAAGATCACGGAGGTCGCTGACCGCGCCGACTGGGACCACATATGGGTCATCGGCAAGGTCGTGCATACCGACGTCGCCAAGGACTACGACCGCTCCAACACGCTGGTCTACTGGGACGGGGAGTTCCGCACGCCGTCGCCGGTGCTAAGAAAATTGTGATCATCCGAAGCCGTCCACTATGCGGTCTGGTCAAGACATCGTTGGCGACGATCGTGCGACAGCAGGGAAGATGCCGCCGGCCTGTACAGCGGGCCAATGGGCGATCCTCACATTCTCGCAGACAGCCAGGCCAGCCGCCTTGGCCGGATGTCGTGATGATCGGCCATGTGGTCCCTCAGGTCATCGGACAGGTCCTCATCGGTGGGAGCGGTGATTAGGGCGTCGCACATCGGGCACTCCACCCTCACCACGCCTTCGCGTCGGGTCTCGGCGGACCTCCTCTCCATCAGCATCGTTTCCTGCGCCGTGACGGCCCCGCGGTCCTGATGAAGCATCCTTTCCCTGCGTTCCTCTTCCTTCTCCCGACCTGGGACCGGGGGAGAGGTCCACATCTTCATCTCCTCCCTCCACGATTCCCTGACCGGTCCTTCCGCCTCCCTCAGGCTCATGGTGTCCTCGGAGTAGTCGGACGGCGGGATGTGCAACGCGCCGACCCTGTGGGTGCCGGTCAGCTCGGCCATCTCGTGTACGTTGGCCATGTGCTCCCTGAGCCGGTTCGACAGCTGCAGTCCTTCTTCACCGTTCACTTTCTCCTTGCATATCGGGCACTTGATGGTCGTCATATGATCATCCTTTTTCATCGGCTTGGCCTTGGCATAGGAAGCGCGTCCATCTCTCCCACCGAGATAAGATGGTCGCGGAGGCCAGCGCTCAGCTCATCTTCCTCCTTGCCGCTTACACGGAAGCCGCACAGCGGGCAATCAACGAAGTCCTCCTCCTCTTTCATGTCCAGCCGCGGCGGGCGTTCGGCCCCGTACAGATCGCTGCCCCTCAGCGTGAGGCGGGAACCATAGACCGCAGGTGCGCCTCTCACCTCATCCACCTCCCCAGTATCGATCTCCGATTCCGAGGAGAGGTGTCCTTCCCTCCCTCCCTGTAGCATCTGCGGATCGGGAAGGGTCATGGCGTGCTGCCGGACGAGGTGCGTTGCGAGGGCGGATGACAGCATGTCGCCGTCAGCTCCTTCGATACGCCGGTCGCAGGCCGGGCACCGCACGCTCACCAATCCCGACTCACCTTCCCTTGACTCTTTCCTTGGTCCTCTGCATGAAGCTTTCCTTCCCGTGTGACTCCGTCATGTGCTCCTCCAGCCGCGTGGAGAGCTCCTCGCAGTCACATCCTTCCAGCATCTCCATGCAAGTGGGGCACTGCACCCTTTCGGTGGTAGCTTCTTTCCATGCCGTGCCCATCTGCTCCACCGGCTCACCAATGTTCTCCCCGGCCACGGTGGCCTGCCGGCCGGTCTTCAACCCGCCCACCGGGGCGGCCTGGCCGTAGGTCATCGGAGAGGTGCTATCGATCCCTCGAGGCCTCTCCATGCCGTGCTCCTCGCAGAAGTGCTCACGCACCGTGGTGCTGAGCTCCTCCTCACCCACTCCTTCCAGCTTACAATCACATACCGGACAATCGACCGTCTTCAGGTGATCACCTGGTACCGCTTGACAGCGTCTGGTATTCCTAACCTTTCATCCGCTACGGCGGTCAGGCCGGCTACCACCCGCCGTCGTAGCGTTATGAATGCTGTAGCGGTTCAGCGGTTCTTGCTGATCCTCTCCATGAGGCGGGTCATGTACGGCTCGTTCTTGTGCTCGGTGGCCATATGCCCCTTCAGCCTCTACGACGTCTCGCCCTCCGAACGTCCCGTCACCCTCTCCCTGCATCCCGGGCAGCTGACACCATAGGTCTCCGGAGACGAAATGGACGATCCTTCCGAGGACATCTTGCTCTCTTCTCTTTCCCCGATCCGTTCGCGGGTCTGCCCGGTCCTCGACTCGGCGACGGATGCGCTGCCCCTCGTGGACGGCTCCTCGTTCGGACGCCCCGCTGCCGACCAGCGCTTGTTCCCTTCGCTCTCCTCGCTCCGCGGCTCCGTCATGGTGCCGCGCTCCATGTTGCTCCCGTAGCCGGTCCGTCCGCCCGCTATCACGGTGCTCTCGGAACCCGATGCCCTCTCCGAACTGGAGGGCTCCGTCATGCCATGCTCCTCGAAGAAGTGCACATGCACGCACGACGACAGCTCTTCCTCGCTCCTTCCCTCCACTCTGCAGTTGCATGCTGGACACTCGACGGCTCTCATCCTGGCATTCATGTTCGGTCACCTGCCCCAGTCTTGTCAGGGCCACGCATTCCTAACCTTTCCTCGATTTTCTCGGACGTTCACAGAAGGCTCGTAAAATAGGCGGCTGCGAGCATGCTGTAGGGCGAACCGGCGCCGCGAGAGCTATTTATATCACTCGCTTGGATTTCAACGGGGGTCGAGAATGACGAAGGAAGCGCATGCGAGGAAGAAGGCATGGCGGTGCAATGTCTGCAACGACATCCACTATGGGATCAGAGGGCCGGAGATATGCCCCACCTGCGGCGCGAGGAACGCCTTCGCCCTGATCGATCATCCCGAAGCGATGAAGGTGCTGATCGACCGGGGGGAGAGGCTCGACCAGGAGGACCAGCTCCTCGATGTATGGCAGCGGTTCACCAAGGACAAACCATTCAGGCTGAACCCCGACGAACCGTTCGTCCGTCAGCTGGCCAGGGGGGAGATCGAGAACCAGAAGAACCATGGGCTGAAATATTGCCCATGCCGGATGACCACCGGAGACTACGAGGACGACCTAGATCTCATATGCCCCTGCAATTTCTTCATACAGCCCGTGTACAAGGAGACCGGCGAATGCTGGTGCGGACTGTTCGTGAAAAGGTGATCACATGGCCGACAACGACAGACTGATATTCTTCTGGGGGCGCGAATGTCCCCACTGCGCGAAGCTGCATCCGACCGTGACCGAAGCATCCTCGGAACTGGAGAAGCCTATAACGGAGCTTGAGGTGTGGCATTCCGACGAGAACGCCAAGTTGATGCGGACCTACGGCGACGTGCTGAAGAAGGCCTGCGGCGGCTCCCTGGGCGTGCCGGCGCTGTACAACGAGAGGACCCAGAAGGCCCTGTGCGGCATGAAGGTCACCAAGGAAGACATCCTCAAATGGGCGAGGGAGTGAGAAAGGCGGAAAGAAAGGTCCCGGGAGGAAAGCTGGTCCAGATGACCGTAGGCGGCGGCAAGGTGCGGCTGACCGGCGACTTCTTCCTTCATCCCGAGGACAGCCTGCACGGCCTGGAGGCCTTCCTGGCATCCCTTCCCTCCGACGATGCGGCATCCGCCATCGCCGCTTACGCCGAACGGAACGGCATACGCATGATCGGGCTCGGACCGGAGGACATCGCCGCCCTCCTGGCCGAGGTGCGGCCGTGATCTGGCGTTTGCTCCCACTAGCTACGGAACGCGGGGCTATGAACATGGCCATCGACGAAGCGGTGGCCGAAGGCGTACGGGATGGTATCTCCCCTCCGACCGTCAGGTTCTATTCGTGGTCGCCGGGAGCAGTGAGCATCGGCTGCTTCCAGTCGGCCAGGGAAGAGGTCGACGTGGACGCCTGCACCCGCCTTGGGGTCGACGTCATTCGCCGGCGCACCGGCGGGGGCGCGGTGTACCATGACCCGGACGGCGAGATAACGTACAGCGTCATAGCGCCGGAGGCGACGTTCGGGAACGACATCCATGCTTCGTATCGCCTGATCTGCGGATACATCATCGATGCCCTCGGCCATCTTGGCATTCCATCGGAGTTCCGGCCGATAAACGACATCACGGTCGGCGGGAAGAAGATATCCGGTTCAGCGCAGACGCGCCGCGGGGGCGTGTTCCTGCAGCACGGCACGCTCCTGCTGTCGTTCGATGCTGAGCGCATGTCGCTGCTGCGGCCGTCGCCGGCCAAGTTGTCGGCCAGGAGCGCTCGGGGCGTCGAGGACCTCCTGACAAGCGTCCGATCGTACCGCAGTGCGTCCAGAGATGAGGTTCTCGATGCCTTGCGGAAAGGCCTCCGGCCCCTTGGCGAGATGAGAGATGCCGGGCTGACGATCGAGGAGAGAGCAAGGGCCAACGAGCTCGCCCTTAGCTACGACGACGATGCCTGGACGTTCTTCCGCTAGCTTTCCATCAACGCTAGCTCGGGCATCTCAAGCATCCTGACCAGATCGTTGAGGAACATGGCCGCCTGCGCTCCGTCCAGGACGCGATGATCGAACGTCAGCGAGAGATGCAGCACCTTTCTGATGGCCACCTCGCCGTTGCGCACCACCGGCTGTTCCGCGATCCGGCCCATGCCCAGGATGGCGACCTCCGGATGGTTCGCTATCGGGGTGGCGAACGTGCCGCCGATAACACCGTAGTTGGTGATGCTGAAGGTGCCGCCCTTGAGGTCTGCGAGATCGATCCGGCGGGACCGCGCCTGCTCCGACAGCTCCATGAGCTCCTTGGCCAGTTCATAAACGTCCTTCTGGTCGGCCGCCTTGATCACCGGGACCATCAGGCCCTCGTCGGTCGCCACCGCCACGCCGATGTTGTAGTACTTCTTGAGCAGGATCTCCTGCGCCTCCTCGTTCAGTTCGGAGTTGAGATAGGGGTGCTTCTTCAGCGCCGTCACCACCGCCTTGATGACGAAGGGGAGATAGGTGATCTTGACTCCCTTCTCCTCGCTGGAATATGCCTTGACCCGCTCCCTTAGCGCGACGAGCTCAGTGACGTCGGCGACGTCCATGGTGGTGACCTGGGCAGAGGCGGTCTGCGCCTCGATCATGTGCCTGGCGGTCGACCTGCGAATACCTTTGAGCGGGACCCGCTCCACCCACCCGTACAGGTCGAACTTCGGCTGGACGGCCGGAGCGGCCTTTGGAGCTGAGAATGAGCGAAGGTCGGCCTCGGTCACGCGCCCCTCCGGCCCGGTGCCCTTCACTTTCGAGATGTCTATCTTCATCTCGCCGGCAAGCCGCCGAACGGCCGGGGCGGCAAGCACCTTGTCGGCCGCCGGGCGGGACGTCGGCGCGGGCGGCTGCTCCACCGGCAGTTCGCCTACCACCGATGCGGGGCCCCCCTCCCTCTCGGCCGGCACCTCCTCGGACGGCGCCCCTCCGACAACCGCGGTCCCGCCCTCGTCGATGACGGCCAGCACCTCACCCACCTTGACGGTGCCGCCCTCCTCGTGATTGAGCTTGGCGATGCGGCCGGCCACCGGCGCGGGCATCTCGACTATCGCCTTATCGGTCTCCACCTCGGCGATCGACTGGTCCCGCTTTACGGAGTCCCCGACCTTCACGAGCCATTTCCTGATCTCGCCCTCGGTGACCCCTTCTCCGAGGTCCGGGAAAATGAAGTCCATGATGCATCACCTCAGTAGGACGCGGCCCTCCTGATGGCGTTGTAAATCCTATCTGGACTTATATAGTAGTACTTCTCGCCCTGGGGAAGCGGTACCGTGATGTCCGGCGCGGTAACGCGTTCAGGCGGCGCCTCCAGCGACAGGAACGCCTTGCTTGTCAAACGAGAGATCAGCTCGCCAGCCACCCCGCACGTCATCGGCGCCTCCTGCACCACGACCACCCGGCCGGTCTTCTTTACCGATCGGACCACGGCCTCGGAGTCCATGGGTGACAACGTCCGCAGGTCGATTATCTCGCATGACGTCCCTTCCCTTTCCGATGCGTCCGCCGCCTCCTGCACCATGGGCATCATGGCGCCCCAGCCCACCACGGTCACGTCGTCGCCCTCCCGCACCATCCTGGACTCTCCGATGGGAATGGTGAACGATCCGTCCTCCACCTCTTCCTTGAACAGACGATAGGAGCGGGTCGGCTCCAGGAATACGACCGGGTCAGGATCTCGGATCGAAGATATCAGTAGCCCCTTGGCCTCCCTCGGCGTCGAGGGCACCACCACCTTCAGCCCGGGTATCTGCACGTATAGCGACTCGGTGCTCTCCGAATGGTGTTCCAGCGCCTTCACTCCCGCCCCGTATGGCATGCGCATCACTATCGGGACGGTGTAAGAGCCCCTACTGCGGTTGCGCATCCTGGCAGTGTGAGAGATTATCATGCTCAAAGCAAGGTACGAGAAGCCCATGAACTGCATCTCCGCCACAGGGCGCAGCCCGGCCATGGCCATGCCGGTGGCCATCCCGGCGATGAGGCTCTCGGCCAGCGGGGTGTCGATGACGCGGTCCCCGCCGAACCGCTCGAACAGACCATCGGTGACGCGGAACACCCCTCCCGCCCTTCCAACGTCCTCGCCCAGTATGATGACCGAATCGTCGGCCTCCATCTCCGAGGCCAGGGCGGAGTTGATGGCCTGCACCATGTTCATGACCGTCATGTCCCGCCTCCCACATCTCTTCGGATATGCTGCATCTGCTCCTCCAGCAAGGGAGGCATCTCCTCGTAGGTATGCCGGAACACCTCCTCGACTGAGGGCGGCGGAAAGGATTCCGCCTTCGAGACCGCGTCCTCGGTCGTCTGCCTTGCCTCCTTCCAGATGGCCTCGGTCTTGCGATCGTCCAGCACGCCCTTGGCATACAAGTGCTTCATCAGCCTCGCCAGGGGGTCGCGGGCCTCCCACTCCTTCGATTCCGATGCCAGCCGATATCGCCTGGCATCGTCGGAAGTGGTGTGGTTGCCGAGCCGGTACGTGTATGCCTCTATGAGGGTGGGGCCTCCGCCGCCCCTGGCCCGGTCCGCCGCCTCCTTCGCCGCGGCATACATCGCCAGTAGATCATTGCCGTCGACCTGCAGGCCCTTGATGCCGTACGCCACAGCCTTCTGCGCTATTGTCGTCGAAGCCGTTTGACGCGACCTCGGCACCGATATCGCCCATTGGTTGTTCTGTACGATGAACACCATCGGCAGCGAGAACACCCCGGCAGCGTTCAGCGATTCGTGGAAGTCGCCCTCCGAGGTGCCTCCGTCCCCGGTGAACGCGAAGGTCACCGCATCTTCCCTGCGATATCGGGACGCGTAGGAGAGGCCGACCGCGTAAGCATACTGCGAGGCGACCGGGATGGAGGACGGAGTGATGCGGTTCTCCGCTCCGAACCGATTGCCCTCCTCGTTGCCCATCCAGCCCAGGAAGTAACGGTCGAGCGGAAGGCCCTTCCACAGCAGGCCGGCCAACTCCCTGAACGCCCGTACCAGCCAATCCGACCGCTCCATGGCCATGGCCGGTCCGAGGGACGCCGCTTCCTGACCTCGATTGGGGGGATACGCTCCCAACCTTCCTTGCCTCTGCAGCGTCACCGCCTTCTCGTCGGCGACCCTGCTGAGCACCATGTTGCGGAATGCCCGTTCCAGCATGTCATCGTCCAGCGACGGTACGAGGCTTTCATCGACGATGTTTCCGTCCTGGTCGAGTATGCTGAGCATCTGCCCCCTCATCGGGTCGAAGTCATCCGTCAACATGTTGTTCAGCTCCCGCCGCCCATGCCCGGTACGAGGAACGGACCAGGGGACCCGAGGCGACTAATCGGAACCCCATGTCGTACGCTTCACGTTTCAGCTCTTCGAACTCTTCCGGCGTCAGGTACCGGGACACCGGCAGGGGGCCGCCCTTCGGCCGTAGATACTGCCCCGCCGACAGGATGTCGACCCCCGCCCTGCGGAGGTCGCGCATGGTCGAGCGGACCTCTTCCCTCGTCTCGCCCAAACCGAGCATAAGCGAGCTCTTGGTCTTCGTTCGCGGAGAGGCCTTCTTGATGGCGGTCAGGGCAGCAAGCGATGTGTCGTAGGAGGCCCGCCGGTCCCTGGCGGTCGCCTGCAGCCGTCTGACCGTCTCGAGATTATGGCCGACGATGTCCGGCCCCGAGCCGACGATCGCACCAAGCAGGTCGTCCCGCCCGTCCAGGTCCGGGATGAGCAGCTCGACCGTCACCGATGGATCTCGATGCTTGATCGCCTGGACCGTGGCCGCGAAGTGCCCCGCCCCCCGGTCAGGCAGGTCGTCCCTCGTCACCGAGGTGAGAACGCAGTACCGCAGACCGAGTCGCGAGACCGTTTCGGCGATCGATTCCGGCTCTCGGGAATCGGGAGGCTCCGGAACGCCGCCGACCGCGCAGAAGGCGCATCGGCGCGTACATCCATTGCCTAAGAGCATGAAGGCCGCATGGCCCCTGGACCAGCATTCTCCGGTGTTCGGGCATTGTGACGAGGAGCACACGGTATGGACGCCATGCGCGAGGATCTCGGAGCTCATGCGCTCATAATCGCTTCCGGATGGGGGGCGAACTCGCAGCCATTCGGGTTTTGCGTCGCTCATGATGCGAATTATGAACAGTTCCCCATCCGTATGATGGTTTTCCCCGCTCCAGCGTCACTTCCCGCCCTTCACCATTAAATATCGCCAAGACTCTTGTGCAGATGATAGCGCATGGATTCCTTCGAGAAGCTCCTCGGCCAACTTAACGCGATGTCCGAGGAGGAACGCCGGAGCGAGATCGACCGCATGAAGGGCGAGTGCATATGCCCAGACTGTCCGACCTACACCGAGTGCGCCGGAGAGGGGGGCGAACGACTGTTCTGTTTCCTGGGAAAGAGCCCGGAGTGCATACAGTCGGAGCAGGGCTGCATCTGCCCCGACTGTCCGATCGCCGACAAGGCCGGCCTGACCAACATCTACTTCTGCACCACTGGCTCGGAGAAGTCGATGCGCAAGGAAAAGTGAGCCATTGGCCGGCCTGGTGGCCGCTGCCATGAACACGCGCGGATGATGTCATGAGCCGCCTGGATGATCTGAACCGGATGGCGCCCGAGCGGCGGAAGGCCGAGATCGCGGCCATGCGTACTCGATGCCCGTGCGCCAAGTGCCCTACCTACACGATATGCGCCGGGGAGCGCGAGGAGAGGATGTTCTGTTTCTACGGCAAGTCCCCCGATTGCATCTCCCGGGAGCTGAAGTGCATCTGCCGGAAATGCCCGGTGCACGAGGAGTTCGGCTTCAAGAACCTGCACTACTGCACCCGAGGCGGAGAAAGGACCAGCCCAAAGCGGTTCTGAACGCCCGCATCGCACCGCAACTTCACCCCGCTCAATGGCACCAGACACCGAACTGGAACGAGCCAGGCATTGCAAAATCATTTATAGGTACAGTCGGTTAAGAGGGGTGCTAGGCTCGACCGGGACGTTCGGCGCGCCCTTATACACCGCCACGTCGATAGCGGGGGTGACAGGGGAGGACGTCGTAACCGGAGCGGTGCGGGCCCTGCCGGTGACGATGAGGCCCTGTCCTATGGGGTTGGAAGCGTCATGGAGGCGCGATCGGAGGGTCGCGCGCCATGTCATGGTCACGGGGAACGGGTCAGGCCCTGACGGGAGCAGCCTTACCGTGGATTACCAACGCTCAAAGGGGTGCGGGGCTAAGGAACTTGCAGGATCACCCGGACCAATCCGAGCGGCAACCTCCCCGGCCTGGCACTTTTCATCTCTTCGATGTCGGCACTCTTGACGGATCGCACCCAGTGATCTTGTCAACGGCGAAGTTGAACAGCTCAGCGGTCTCGCCGCCCATGCGGAGCATCAGCTTGCGAGAGCCATCGACCGTGCCGACCGCCGCGGCGGTGACGCCCACTTCGGCGAACATGTCGATCACCCGCTTGGAATTGCCGCGAGGGCACGTGAGGACGAAGCCGCAGCCCTGGTACGCCCTGAGCCACTGGGAGAAGTCGACATCGGCCGGCGTAGGCACCTTGTCCAGGTCCACGGTTGCGCCCTTGCCGCTAGTCTCCAGCAGCATGCCCAGCGTTCCGATGCTTCCCGGGTTGGAGATGTCCTTGCCGGAATTGACCAGCCTGGCCTTCCCGATCTCGTTCATCACGAGCATCTGCTTCCGGCAGGTCTCGTTGTCCTTATGGGACGTGGTGTCCCAGGCGTACGACAGCGACTGTGGGAACCGCCCGTCGAGGTCCATGGCCATGATGATATCGTCGCCCGCCTGTGCGGTGTGGCTGAATATGACCTCATCCCTCCTCGCCGTCCCCAGGATGGCAACGTCGATCGCATCGTAGGCGCAATCGGGATGCGTGTGGCCTCCCACGATGGGGACGCCGAACTTAGATACTGCCGCCTCGATGCCACTCATCATCTGGGCGCACACCTTCTCATCCTTCATGGAGACTATGTCCACCATGGCCAGCGGGATCCCTCCCATGGCCGAGATGTCGTTGAGGTTGACCAGCACGGCATAGTAGCCAGCATTGAACGGGTTGGTCTTTAGAAGGGTCTCCATTATTCCGTCCGCTGCCAGCAGCAGGGCGTCATCATTGAGCGCGATCACCGCGGCATCCTCTCCGTAGGATGCTAGAATGTTATCGGTCGGCAGAGTAGGAAAGAAGGAGATGACATCTGATATGCTCCCCTTCCTGGTAACGCCTGGATGGCTCCTGATGTCGGATACCAAGGTATCCAAGTTCATGCCCGCGATATAGCCACTTGGGTTAAATATATTCACCATGGCGGACGGATCTTCCGCGAAGCCTCAGAGGGAGTCTGGAATGAGCTTGGTCTGCTTGCTCTCCATCACCAGCGCGGCATAGTCCAGCTTCTCGCACATGATGGAGCAGAGCAGGTTCTCGAAGGCGAAAGCATCGTCCATGGGATCAGCGACGAACGCGGGGCTGGTATCAGGGACCTTGAAGTTCAGCCGCTTAAGGACCCTCTTGGCCTCGTTCCTCTCATCCCCTTCCGCCTGACGGAAGCTCATGGGGCTCGTCACCCCAGCGTGCTTGAGCTCCTCTAGGAACACCGGCCGCTTGAACAGCCGGTTAAGAGAGTATACGATCAGCTGATCTGCGTCCTTTCCGGAACAGATGTCCCTAGCATGTTCGCCGACCAACTCATACACGTCCTTCTCCTTCGACTTGACGGGGATGTATATCTTGGCGGGAGGGACCTCCTTCTCCTTCAACTCATTGAGGTCGGTCAGTGCCCTCAGATATCCCGTAAGGATGAGACGGTGGATGCTGATGCCCTTCTCCTCCAGCGCTCTCGACAGTGCGCTGATGGACATGCCGTCGGTCCTCAGGATCTCGAGGATCGTATCCCTCATGAGCTTGTCTGGATTGAACATCTGGTAACCAATATGATAACAAACCTGGTAAATATATAGCTTGCCTGACATTTCCGGCGAATTAAATTAAAAGTCTCCCATCTGGCCCTCTTGATGGAAGGCATATGCATCGGTCATCGAGCGTATTCAGCTCTGCACTCATGAAGCTTTTTGAGAACGAGATCAGGCCGACATATTCTAACATGCCCTGGCGCCCGTTAGGTGATGTGACTCGCAATATCCGCGTCGGGCGCTGTGGGACGGCCGATGCGGCCGGGTGAGCGTTCTTTCCGATGGAAAATGCATCATTATCCGATATCATCCCGTATAACCGGATTGCTGATAGATAGCCTTAATATCACTGTAAACTAAGGGTTGATGGGGGCTGGACGAGATGTCTGATAATAGAACTGGTAACAGTAATCGGCAAAATGGCCGGATGTGTCCATCGTTCATTACCAGGTTCAGTTCGAAAAAAGCCCTTAAACCCCCGGCTAGATAGAGCCGTTTGCTCTTATTTCGCTACACATTGGATGGGCAGAGTGATTGATATGAAGGCAAGTGAATCAATACAAAAAGAATTAGAATTAGTCCCCGACAACAAGGAGTCAACAGAGCTCACGCTTTTCGTGAGGACTTCCGATGAGGATTTCAAGAAGTGGGACCGCGTCAAGATCTACGATGCCCTCATGAGGGAGACGACCATCAGCGAGGACGCCGCATCCATCGTCGCTCGCGAGGTCGAGAAGATGGTCTCCGAGCTTGAGATCGAGTTTGTCACCGCACCGCTCATCCGCGAGCTGACGAACGCCAAGCTGGTCGAGTACGGTCTGTCGAAGATACGCAAGCAGCACACCCGCCTGGGCGTTCCGCTGTACGACGCCAGGCAGATCATCATGTCCCCCAACAAGGAGAACGCCAACGTTCCCCATGGGCCGGAGGCCACCAATCTTACGCTGGCGGAGAACATCAAGAAGGAGTTCGCTCTGCTGGAAGTGTTCTCTCAGGACCTGGCGGACGCGCACATGCGCGGCGACATTCACCTTCACGACCTCGGAATGGTCGACAGGCCCTATTGCTCGGGGCAGTCCATCGAATATGTCAAGAAGTTCGGCCTCAACCTTCCGAACGCGCTGAGCATCGCCAAGCCGGCCAAGCACCCCGAGGTGCTGATAGAGCAGATCATCAAGTTCTCTGCGGCCCTGCAGGGCCACTTCGCCGGAGCCATCGGATGGGATGCGTTCAACCTGTTCCTTGCGCCTTACCTCGTCGACGTGGACGACAAGCGCATGAAGCAGCTCGCCCAGATACTCGTCTACGAGTTCGCGCAGCAAGCGGTCGCTCGTGGCGGCCAGTCCATATTCTCCGACCTCAACCTGTACTGGGAGATCCCCAACCACTTCTGCGGGGTCCCGGCCATCGGGCCCAACGGCGAGTTCACCGGCAAGACCTATGATGACTACCTGCCGGAAGCTCAGAGGTTCGTCAAGGCGCTGTTCGACGTATACATGGAAGGGGACGCCATGGGAAGGCCTTTCTTCTTCCCCAAGCCGAACGTCCACATGACGGACAAGTTCTTCCAGACCGAAGGTCACGAGGAGTTCCTCCTGCAGATCTCCAAGGTCGCAGCGGAGAAGGGCAACACCTACTTCGTGTTCGATCGCGGCAATACTGCCAAGATCTCGGAGTGCTGCCGGCTGTCGTTCAAGCTCGACCAGTCGGACCTGGACGACGCGAAGACGCCATGGAAGATGCGCTATTCCGCGATGCAGAACGTCACCATCAACCTGCCCAGGGTCGCGTACGAGGCCCATCAGGACGATGCCAAGCTGTTCAGCTTGCTCACCGAGAGGATCGAGATGGTGGCCCAGGCCCACATCCAGAAGAGGGAGTTCATCACCCAATTGTTCAACATGGGAAAGAACGGACCGCTCTCTCTGCTCACCATGAACCTGGACGGCGAGACGTACTACCGCATCAACAAGTCCTCCTTCCTGGTGGGAATGGTCGGCCTCAACGAGATGGTGCAGTACCACACCGGGAAGCAGCTCCATGAGAGCAAGGACGCCATGATGTTCGGCCTCAAGGTCATCAGCCACATGAAGCAAGAGGCGGAGCGCATCGGAGAGGAGTATGGCCTCAAGATGCCGCTGGAGCAGACCCCGGCCGAGTCGACCGCGTACCGGTTCGCCAAGCTGGACATGAAGTACTACCCGCTCCAGGCGCCCACGGTCATAAGAGGCAACAAGAGCCGCGGGGAGATCTACTACACGAACTCCACGCTGATGAACGTGGGGGCGGATATCTCTGCCATCGACCGCGTCAAGATGGAGGGGCGATTCCATCCGCTCATCGATGCCGGCTCCATGACTCATGTGTGGCTCGGAGAGTCGAAGCCGCCCGCGGAGAGCATCGCGGCCTTTGTGAAGAAGACCTTCGAAACGACTCAGAACGCCCAGGTGGCGTTCTCGCCGGAGTTCACCTCCTGCCTGTCATGCAACCGCACCCACCGCGGGATGAGGGAGACATGCCCCAGCTGCGGATCGCCCGATGTCGAGGGCATCACCCGTGTCACGGGCTTCTTCAGCAAGACCCGCGGCTGGAACAAGGGCAAGCTCGGCGAGCTCAGGGACCGGACGCGCAACACCATCCACTGAGAAAACCCTTCATAACTCCTTCTTTTTTCGTTTTTCCGTTGTACAACTTTCTTTCGTTCTTCGACGGCGTCAGGTCCAAGTGTTATATAGCATGAGAAATGAATCACGCATGACGCGAGGTGAATCAATGGGTCGCGTACAGATACGAGACAACGTGTGGATCAAGCTCAGCCGCCGCAGCATGTGCGACAACTGTTCGGCGGAGCTGTGTGTCTACAACACCGGGAAGAGGGTGACCGAATGCGATCGCTTCACCCCCGCCCTGACGGCGTTCAAGCAGTGCGCCTGCTGCGGCGCGGTGTTCGAGGTATCGTCCAACTCCCAGGCCCTCGACTATGATCGCTGCGCGGAGTGCAACCGCCACGACTGGTTGTGCGCTCGCGTTTGATCAGAACAGCCTCGGTCCGATCAACTGCCAGGCGATGAGGAACACGACCAGCATGATGAACACATAGGTTATCGAGGAGACGTACCTCTCCCGCTCCTCCTCGCTGAGGCCTTTCCTTGCTTTCCGTATTATCGAGTCGATCCAGTCGCGGAACAGATACCCGCCGTCCAGCGGCACCGCCGGCAGGGCGTTGGTCATGCCCAGCATGAGGCTGATCCAGAATATCCAGTAGAAGCAGTTGGCGGTGACCCAGAACACATCGTTGTCCCAGCCGGCGAATATGCCCCCCGGAACGAATATGTCACGGTACGGCCCGTCAAGAGGCTGCAGTCCGGAGAACGGCATCGCAATGTAGTGTAGCGAGCCGGAGAAGAAGTCGCCCAGAGAATCGGCTCCGGCGAAGGGATGGGCCATGCTGCTCAGGATGGCCTCGGGGTCGGCGATACCTGCGCCAAGATACAGCGAGGTGACGCCGAGATATGCCATATTGGCGCCACCGCTGACGTATTCGGCGCGGTTAGCCGGCGTGATATTGGTGACATCGCTGGCGACGTAGGATGAGGTCGCGGCATCGTATTGAAGCGCCGCGAGCTCGTAAGTCTCTCCCGGCGTGAGCTCGCTGAGAACGGTGCGGAAATCGCCCTCGTTGTGGATGACGGTGCCTTTGATCGAGTAGATTATCATTCCCGCCCTCAGGCCCGACTCGGCGGCAGGAAGTCCTTCACTGACACTGAGGACGACGATGCCCGAGCTGACGTTGGTGGTGAACTCCTCCCCTTGATAGTAATATGTCAATGACATCGATGAGCCCGGTGCGGGCGCCGCGAAATCATACAGGTCGCCGTACGACACAGGGGTCCCGTTAATCGCCACGATCTGATATCCGGTGCGAAGTCCGCCCATCTCAGCGGGCGTTCCATCATACACGGTGGTAAGAACGGGACCGTCATGAGCGACCTCAGCCGAACCGACCATGACGGTAGAGAATATGAACGCGCAGAACAGCGCCAGCACGATGTTGGTGGCCGGACCGGCCGCATAGATGCTGGTCCTGGTCTTCTTGTCCGCCTTGACCAGCGCTTCCTCGTCCGGCTCCACGAAAGCGCCGACCGGGAATATGAATAGGAGCAGGCCCATCGACTTGATCTTCATGCCCGCCACGCGGGACATGATGCCATGGCCGATCTCATGAACTGCGACGCCGACCGCCAGGGCCAGTATCCCATACCATAGCGGTATGAGGGGATTGATGCCTGGAAGCCCGACCAGCATGTCCAGGGTCGGAGCCTGATCGGCCGGTATGTTCGTCACCAGGGACGCTTCCCAGATGAGCAACGCCATGATGCCGATCATCACGACCAGGCAGATAGCCTTGCCCAGAGCGGCGTAGCCGCGCCAGAACCGCTTGGGTCTGGCAAGAAGGTCGACGAACGCGCGGCCGCGGCCGGTCCTCCACATTATGAACCCGTACCACGAGCTCATGTTGTACTTCTCGAGTATCTTTCGACGGGAAAGATACGTCATCAAGGACACATATGCAAGAATGCCAACGATAACAAGGAGGATGACCACAAGGTTGTCCATTCGCAGCCTCGGGCCGCACTAACGCCCTCACACTATTAAAAGAGATTGACAAAGAGGTTTGGGCTCACAGCAACTGGCTATTGGTCTCTCTCACCCAAACATCCTTGGACATGCTGTCGTAGATGGACGCGACCTCGTCGACCTCGCGAGCCTTCTCCTCGGGTATCGCCGCCAACCGGAAGATCTGGTCCTTCTTTAGGATCCAATAGTGGATGCGCCACATCTTCCCCTTCTTGAGGTGCACCTCTTCCTCCGTGGTCGTTACCAGCCCTTCCTCCTCCAGCATGTAGAACACGTCTCGGTCCTCGGACGTCAATCGGTTGTCGATCACCGCGTCCGTATAGCCGAAAAAGCTCATGATGTAGTCTGCCAAGCGTTCGATGTCGCAGTCCTGCATTCCCTTCTTGCCCAACGTCGTCTTCAACGCTAAGACAAGCTCCTCCATACTAACCACCGACATGCAGTGAACATTGGAGGGTCGAGTAATTAAACATTACCGGCCGCAACGGCGGAGTATATTAAGGCAGCAACGCCGAGCGATGAAAAGTTCGCTCGGATGGAACGGGGGCGCAGAAAAAGCGGTCATTCATCACGGTTCAATGGCCCGCCCTCGCCCCACAGGCGGATGTATAAGTATAATTGAGCGACCGCAGCAATGCCAGTAAAGAACAATGACACTTTCCAATCGGTACCGAAGGACCACTGTGTCTGGAAGAAGATGATGAGGTCGAGAAACCCCATGCCTACCCAATACCAGTACCTCGCGTAATCGCGAAGGAACCAGTCCTTCCATCCCATTCCCTCGTCTTCCTCTGCTGCCTCAACAGGAGGAACGCGAGGGACCTCCAGCCGCCTCTTCTTGGCCATTCCCGCTCACGCGTTGCTGCACAGGTGGCAAGCGACGTAATGGTCCTCCCCCACCTTGATCAGCGGGGGCGCAGTGGTCTCGCAGATCGGTTCACGGAACTTGCACCGAGTGTGGAAACGGCAGCCGGACGGCGGGTTGGCCGGGGATGGTATCTCTCCGGCCAAGGGAACGCGCTGCTTCTTCTTGGAAGGGTCAGGCACCGGGATCGACGCCAACAGAGCTTGCGTGTACGGATGCGTGGGCTTAGCGAAGAGCGCGCTCTTTGGCGCCGACTCAACCACCTTCCCGAGGTACATGACGTTGATGCGATCGCACATGTAGTGGATAGTACTGAGGTCATGGGAGATGAACAGGTAGGTCAGGCCGAAATTTCTCTGCAGATCGTTGAGCATGTTCAGTATCTGCGCCTGGACGGACATGTCCAGCGCCGAGGTCGGTTCGTCCAGCACGATCAGCTCCGGATTGAGCATGAGCGCCCTGGCAACGCCGATGCGCTGCCGCTGCCCCCCAGAGAACTCATGCGGGTAGCGGTACAGATGCTCGGGGTTTAGGCCAACGGCGTCAATCATGGCGCGCGCCCGTTCCCTCATCTCCTCCCCGTGCGCGATGCCGTGTACCTGAAGCGGCTCGGTGATGACATCCTTGATGAGCATACGGGGGTTCAGAGACGAGTAAGGGTCCTGGAACACGATTTGCATGTTCTTCCTCATCATCCTGAGGTTCTCCTCCGCCATGCCCTCGAGCGAGTGCTTCCTATTGAATTTCGCAAGCTCATGGTCGACCGCCTGGAGCTCGTCGCCGCCAGGAGCGCGATACAGCGACCGGCGGACGATGTTTCTCTCCAGATCCTCTTGCTTCAGTTCCCGTTCCCTCGTGAGCAGCTCCTCGGCCCTGGAACGGCGGTCCTCCAGTGAGGAGAGCTGCCGCCTGAGGTCGGCGGACAGCTTCCAGTAGATGTTTCCGCGGGTGGGTCGGGTGAGATGGAGCAGGGTCCTTCCAGTGGTGGTCTTGCCGCAGCCCGACTCTCCGACCAGGCCGAGGGTCTCGCCCTTGCGTATGAAGAACGAAACGTCGTCGACGGCGCGCACCGCGCGGCCGCCCTTGGAGAACATGGCGCCCCGGATGGGGAAGTGCTTCTTGAGGTTATGAGTCTCGATGAGTATGTCTTCGCTCACGATGAGGCCTCCTTGTAGAGGTGGCATGCGACATGATGGTCTGGCCTGATCTCGAACATGATCGGCTTTTCCTTTGAGCATACGGGCATGGCGTACGGACACCGGGGGTGGAAGCGGCAGCCGGACGGCGGCTTTGCCAGGTTCGGAACGGCGCCCTCGATCGTCTCCAGCCTCGGCAGGTCGTGGTCGATCCTGGGGATGGCGTACAGAAGCCCTTGAGTGTAAGGGTGAAGTGGTTCCCTGAACAGCTCGTCGGTGTAGCAGATCTCGGTCATCGTGCCGGCGTACATCACGCCCACGCGGTCGCAGATCTCGGCTATGATCCCCAGGTTGTGGGTGATCATCAGAATGGTGGTGTCCATTTCTGTTTGCAGCTCTCTCATCAGCTTCAGGATCTGCGCCTGAATGGTGACGTCCAGGGCGGTGGTTGGTTCATCAGCGATGAGCAGCTGGGGTTTGCAAACTAAGGCCATGGCGATCATGACCCTCTGCTGCATGCCGCCCGACAGCTCGTACGGATAGGAACGGGCGACGTTTACCGGATCGGGCACCTTGACCAGCTTGAGCACGTTGATCGCGCGCTCCATAGCCTCTCGCCCCAGTAGCTTCTTGTACCGGCGGAGCACGGGCAGCTTGCCCGAGATGTATAGGCCGAAGGAATCGGGATTGTTGATGACCTTTCTCATGGAGCGGCGGCCGGAGGAGTTCTTGAGACGGATCGATGCTACGCTCTTTTGACCAAGATAGCTGCTGCATTCCGAGCAGAAGTCTACGTAGCTGTCGACCTCGGCGCCGCACTCGGAGCAGGTCATCTTGTCTTGTTCGTTCAGTACCTTGTTGGCACGCTTTCCTTCAGACAATGCGCTCTCAATCGCGTCCATGCGTTCAATGGCGGCGGCAGCGAGCTCACGGCGCTCATGAAGCAGTATGACCTCGGATATCTGGTCTCCGGCCGTGAAAACGGGGTTCAGGGAGGTCATCGGCTCCTGGAAAATCATGGAGATGGCATTGCCGCGCACGGCGCGAAGCTCATCGTTGGATTTTTGCAGTATGTCGTATCTTGCAAGCTCTTCCGAGAGGCTTTCAAGGGTCGCCTGGACATGAGGATCGTCCTTTCCATTCTCCCTCTTAAGGAGTCGATACTCATCCCATTTCTTGCGCGCTGACTCGATGAACGTCAGCTCCTGCTTGATCTGCTCCTGCTGCTGCTCGAGGTTTGCGGGAAGGTCTCCGCTCTGCTCGGCGATCTTCTCGATGTTCTTCTGCTTCTCCACGAGTTCATCAGCCTGGAAGAACATGATCCGTCCCGCCTCGATCTTTCCCGGGGGTGACGGGACCAGCCGCATGATGGAGTTGGCTGTCGCGCTCTTCCCGCAGCCTGACTCGCCAACCAGCCCGAGGGTTTCGCCCTTGAAGATCGTAAGATCGATCCCGTCAAGCGCCTTGACCACACCACCCTTGGTGTAGAAGTTGAGATGCAGGTCGTCAATGTCCACGAGGACATTCTTGTTAGCCATCTCAACCCCTCCTCGAACGCGGGTCAAGGATGTCCCGGAGGCCGTCGCCTATCAGGCTGCATCCCATTGTGAATATCAGTAACGCCACTCCAGGGAACACCAGAGCCCACCAGGGCGTGTAGGAGACGCCGTTGAAGCTGACGGAGCTGAGGAACCATCTCTGACCGTCAGAAATCATTCGCCCCCATTCCGCATAGCCGGGACCGACGCCGAATCCGATGTAGCTGAGGCTCGCCGAGACCAGGGCGACCGCGCCGAGGTCAAGGGTGATGCTCACGATCAGAGGAGAGATCGAGTTCGGTATGATGTGCTTGAACAGAATGCGGTTCCTCTTGCTTCCGATAGCTCTCGCTGCCTCCACATATGTATTTTCACGAACGGACAGTACCTGTCCTCGTATCAGACGAGCGTATGATGGCCACCATACGATGATCAAAGCGAACATCATGTTCTCCAGACTCTTCGTCAGAATAGAAGCGATGGCCATGGCCAGGATCAGTGCCGGCATGGAGAGGAAGATGTCGGTGAAGCGCATGATGACCTCATCGACCTTTCCGCCGTAGTATCCCGCCAGTCCGCCTAGGACCAGTCCGATTAGCGCTGCGGTCAGTACAACGTAGAGGGACGTTACTACGGTCGTCCGAGCTCCCCACACGACGCCGTAGTAGATGTCGATGCCGTTGCCACCCGTCCCTAGAAGGGGCACGCCTTCCTGGAACGGCGGTTTTGGCAATTCTAGATCGCGGGGGATCTGCATAGGGTCACCGTTGCTCTGCTGTGGCGCAAGCACCGGGGCGAAGAGCGCCATGAGAAGGATGAACAGGACCATGAAGATGCCTAGCAGCGCGGTCCAGTTCTCCCTGATAAGTCCTAGGGAGTTCTTCCACTCCCTCATTCTGGGACGCAGTTCTGCCTTGATCTCGTCAAAATTGATCAGTTGTGAGTGCTTGGGGACCTCTAAGGTCGTTGCGACCTTGCTTTCACTTTTCACTGCCATTTTTTCACCCCAGCCTCACACGTGGATCAAGATAGGCGTACAGGACGTCAACGATGAGGTTCACCATCACATAGATGAACGCAACCAGTAGGCAGAAGCCGAGGATCGATGCGCTGTCCATTCTGGTGATGGAACTCGCAGACCACCTACCAAGGCCCGGCCACGAGAATATTGATTCTGTTAGAACGGCACCTCCAAGCAGCGAACCGAACGACAGGCCAACCACAGTGGTTGTCGGGATCATAGCATTTCTGCGGGCGTGCTTGTTGATGACTGTCGACTCGTCAAGCCCTTTTGCGCGAGCGGTCTTAATATAATCAAGGCTCAACACCTCAAGCATGCTGTTGCGTTGCATACGTAGTATGACAGCAATGCTGCCGAATGCCAGGGTAACTGCAGGAAGCACTAGATGCCAGAGGACGTCACCGAACAACACGAGATTGCCGGCTGCTAATGAATCTATGAGGTAGAATCCCGAGGGACCATTCGGCATCGTACCTGAAATTATATAAGATTCGCTGACGCGGCCCTTGATAGGAAACATATTCAGCTCGCCATAGAATATCTGGAGAAGCAGGAGTCCAAGCCAGAATACTGGGATAGAAACCCCTATGAGCGATATTATTCGGGTAGCATGGTCAAAGGGCTTGTTCTTCTTGATGGCCGATCTGGTCCCGAGGAAAATGCCCACCACCACGCCGATTAGGATGGCGACGACAGCAAGCTCGAACGTTGCTGGGAAATAATATTGAATCGCGTCGGTTACAGGCATGGCAGCGGTCCTCGACCAACCCCAATCCCCCTGAACGATGCCTTCGAGCCAGTACAGAAATTGCTGCGGCAGCGGATCGTTAAGATGATACTGCTCCCTTACCTGCTCGATTTGTGCAGAGGTCATTTTTTCGTTCACATATGCGGACACTGGATCGCCTGTAAGCCTTGTGAGCGCGAATATGAATATCGATACGCCAAGAAGCACTGGTATGACTAACAGCAGTCTCCTAAGAATGTACCTAGACAGCCGCATAAGTACCAGCTAGGAAAACAGTACAAAGCTATATGAATCTGTTTATTCTCTTCTTGCCAATATTAATTAGCCAGATGCACTGTCCAAATTGTCAAATGGAATGTTACGACCGGGCAGAATAGATGGATTTTGATATAAAAAGTGGAAATAGGAAAGGGTTTGAAATTTGACTATAGTCCGCTAGACCATTGGTCGAACTTGCTCACGAGGACTTGGTCAGGGTCCACCCATCCCAGCGAGGCTTGTCGAGGTCATAGTAGTACAGGTTCGAGAACATCGGGTTGAAGTAATAACCCTCGATGTAGCTCTGGCCAACGAAGAAGTTGGTCGCCTGTGCAGTCCAGACATAGACGCACTCCTCGTACATGTCCGTCGAGATGTCCTCATACATCTGAGCTCTATCTGTTTCGTTTAGCTCAGATGCGGCTGCCATGATCGCAGAGTCCAGAGAACTGTTCTCATAGTTGATCATGGACGCATATGTTCCGCCGGACAGATAGAACGGCTGGAGGTAGTCGTCCGGATCAGCATAGTCGGGAGCCCAGCCTAGGAACATCGCTGGCATATTACCGCCCTTTCTGTAATCAAGGTACTTGGACCACTCGAGACCAGTAACGGTCACAGCGATCTTTCCGGGGGCGAGAGCCTCCAGGCCAGCCTTGATTTGCAGGCAAGCTGTCTCCCTGGCGGTGTTGCCGTTGTTATAGAAGACCTCAAGGTTGAATCCCTTGTCGAGCCAGCTTTCTTTTGTTACGTTGTCGGCTATGGTAGCATCAAGGTACTCCTTGGCCTTCGTAAGGTTGTAGTCGTAGATATCCACATCAGCGCTGTAGCCGAACATGCCCTGGGGGATGGCGCCGTTAGGCTGGATGGCCATTCCCTGCATGGTCTCATCGATGTACAGCCCATAGTTGAAGGAGTGCGCGAAGGCCAGTCTGACGTTCTTGTCAGCGAAGAAGTCCGCCGGGACAGTAGTGAGCGTCTGGTCGATACCAGTCTTATTGATCTTCTGGTTCAGACCGAGGAAGTCGATGTTGAAGGTCGGGTTGCCGCTGACGATCTTGAGATTGGCGACATTCTCGACGGAACCCTTCTGGTCCCTCGGGACGAAAGCAGCATCAAGCTCCCCATTCTTGAGGGCCAGGATCCTGGCGCTGGTGTCAGGGATCTGTTCGATCATGACGGTCTTGATCTTGGCGGCGCCTCTCCAGTAGTTCTCGTTGGCGACCAGCTTGTAGTAGCTGTCCACCTTGTACTCCTCGAGGACGTACGGTCCAGTGCCGAAGGTGTTGGAGGCCATGTGGTCATAGCCAGCCTTGGACAGTCCACCGTTCTCCTCGACGTATGCCTTGGAGACGACGGAGCCGGCGTTGAACGCAAGTGCGCTCAGGAAGGCCGCATAGGGCTGGGTCAGGTTGAACTGGATCTCGTAGGTGCTCTTCGCCCAGATATGTTCATCCAGAACTGTCTGGTTTATGTAGAGATGAATAATGGTCTTTTGTGTCACATCATTCTTTTGTGTTGTCTTATTGTACTTTGTTACATTGACCACTTCGGTTATGGGGTCAACGAGGAGCTTGCCATCTTTTCCGAACTTACCCGCATCATAATCGTAGTAGTTAGGAATGAGGACAGCGCCGTACATCCAGAACGGGCCATGAGGGTCGTTCAGCAGCAGGCCGCGGTCGAAGCTGTACTTGACATCCTCGGCAGTCATCTCGGTCTTGTTGTCGCTGAACAGTACATTTTCCCTGAGGGTGAAGTTGTAGAACAGACCGTTTTCAGAGATCTCGGGCATCTCAGCCGCGAGCATAGGCTTCAGGTCGGATGACGATGCTCCGTTGTAGAAGACCAGCGTCTCATAGACGTTCTGTAGGATCTCTCCTCCGACGGTCTCATAATCGACCGCGGGGTCGAGGCTTTCATGATTCCCTCCGATGGTTCCGTATCGGAACACATCAGGGTCATACTGGGCTTTGGCTCCGCCCAGTAGCAGAACAGCGCCGACGGCAGCGACAATCAGGATGGCCACGACAACTATTGCCATGACCTTCTTGCTATTGCCGCTCTTGCCTGCAGCGGGTGCAGCTTTTGCGGTTCCTTCCATACAAATATCCTCCATTCCCCAACTTAAAATCGGGGGGATGTGTCGATTGTTATCGTTTTCGAGCTATATAATGATATTTGAGAAAATTCTTATAAAATATGTTTTACCCAGGATATATATTTCATCTATATATTATCAAACCATATAGATTGCTCAACACGGCGATGCTAGTTATGATTATATTGAGGCTGTTGAAAATATTGAAATCATCATACGCTGCCGTAACGCCATAACTATGATAGATCTAGATTGATCGCGCTACAATGCTCGTCTTCATCAGTGTCGCAAATAAGCCGACGGGCCCAAGCAAGCTTTCTCTTCTTCACTTCGACATCTCGGCCCTCCTTCAATCGCGGCTTGTCGAAATCAAAGCCCAAAAGACGGACCGGCGCTCCAAGATGCCTCGCCATCAGGACCGCGCGGTCGCCGTCGGTGAAGCCACCAAAGTTATGCAGTCTTCCGAACGGCTTCGACTGGGTTGTCCCCATTACCTTGCCCGGCATACGAGGAACGTAGCGCTTCATTGCATCCACGTTATCTCCGTGAGCGTGAACGATGACCACCGCGCCCTGCGAATTGGCCGAGATCTGGTCGGCGACATCGCCGTCGAGGTCGGTGACGATGACGTCAGGCACGCGACCGGCGACATGAAGCAACGCCGATGTCGCCCCGTCGGCGGCGATCACTGCTCCTGAGAGATCGCACGTAAGAAGAGCGTCCTCCAGTCCCGGGGCGTTGCCGCATACCGTCACGCCATTCGCCAGCTTCCTGCGTAGCAGTTCAAGCGGGTAAACATCCTTGTGCGCCAGTAGCTCGTCCAGCGATCGGGCTGCCTCCTCATCGGCCCGACGTGAGAAATTGAACTCCTCCAATATGCGTTCGTAAAGGGGCTCCCATTCCTCGAATTCCATGCCCCTCACTCCGAGGACTCGGCGGCTTCTTTGGCCTCCTCGCTGTCGTCCTTATCCCCGCTCTGAGGTTGAAATGACGCGTTGAGCAGTCCACCGAAGACGGCAAGGAGGAATCCCGTGACGACCTCCAGGAATACCACCACCTGGTCGTAGGAGCCGAAGCCGAAGAAAATCTGCGCCGCATCCAGAGCTCCCTGTATGATGAAGCCGATGGCGAAGATGGTGACCGACGCCACGAGCGTGGGATAGGCGATCTTTCCACGCGAGAGCAGGTTGTTCGTGAACAGCCCTATCTGATAGGTGAAGAATGCGAACACCCACATCCACAGAGTGCCACCTGCGAACAGCAGGATCTGCTGAGTGAGATCGAACTCCGCCGACTCGGTGGCAGCGTCGATCCCGTACAGAATGCCTAGAAGGAACAACAGGGCCGCCAGTATGGCGAACGGTATGAGGGCAGAGCCGGAGCGGACCGCTTTGCCGACATCCACCGATAATCGTTTGATACGATCGCCCGCTTTGTAAGCAAACGACAACAGGTACGTTCCGACCACCAACCATATCATCGCCAGGCCCATGTTGGTGAACGATACCTCAGACATATCGCTCATCAGCTGGTACAGCGGATCCAGCAGAGCGAACGCTCCAAAGACGACCAGCGCCAGGCCCAGAGGGACCAGGATCCTCTTGCGGAACTTGTCGTCGTTGAGCATCCTGATCAGAATATAGTAGGTACCCTCAACGGTCGGTGCCTGCTTTACGTATACCTTCCGGACAGAGTCGACCTTCACGCGGGACGAGATCATCGGATAGATGTACTCGTCCTCCGCTCCATCGGAGACGAGGACCGCACGGTCCGGCTTCACCATCTCCAGGACCGTCTCTAGCTGGGTGGTCAGAGCGAGATCTGACTCGTAACCGACCTTGATGTCGCCGCATATCGTAGCGATCTCGACGTCCATCCCCTTCTTGACCATCTCATCATAGAGGCCTATCGCTGCCAACAGCGTATTGGTGTCAGAGTCCTCCGGGTCCTTCAAGCCCAGAGCTAAGGCGGCATTGAGGTTCTCCGCCCGACCTACGAACGGAGAATTAAGCCCTGCCTTGATGCCGAAATCATCATCCCGGTCCACGCAGATGACGAGGGTCTTCATCTTACAAGCAAATCCTGTTGTTTCCTATATAAGACTTCCAGGCCAGCGCCGTTCGGTGAGCGACTTTTCATAAATCGATATATTCTTTCTATCTCATCCCTAAAATGAAAGGGTTATTATGAATGATGTTGATTCACGACACTGGAAGGTCTGATGGAGAAAGATACAGGGCAGAAGGAATGCCCAAGGTGCGGTTTGAAGAATCGGCTGGGTGCTAATCAGTGTGATTTCTGCGGATCAGACTTCAGGGCCTCATCGGACGAATGGCTCGAAATGGTGGGCAGCCTGGAGCGAATCAGCCGCAGCCCCGTCCGCTCTGAGATCGATCAGAGCACCGCAGCCCGCATCGAGCTCACCATCATTAACCCGGCCGATATCCATGTCAAGGCGCCTCTCCCCGCCGAGGACGTTATTCTAGAGAGCGCCGACGCGCTAGATATTGTACCGGACAACAGCGCCGATGTTGAGATGGCCGAGGCCGTCGAGGTCTCCGGTTCTGGTGAGGAGATGCTCCCGGCCGAAGAAACGGCGGTCCCGGAGACGATCGACGAAACCCCATCCATTGAGATAGGAGCGACTGCAGCGGAAGAGAGCCTGTCCGAAGCTGAACCAGTAACGGTTCCGAATGAGGATGCTCCAGCTGTAGCGCCTGTTCCTGACGGGCCGTCCGAGATCTCTCTCGACCAGGTCGCAGCGACAACGGTTAACCGATCGCCAGAAGGTAAGGCCGCAACGATCGGGCTTGACCTTGTCACCGTCTCCCTGCTGGTTGCCGGCATCGCTGTATACATGGGCGCCATTCTGATCAGCCCCGCAACAGGTAAGGCGGTCGGCTGGGTTCTGGCCATCATCGGCGCGGCCCTCATCACACTTGCGGCAGTAAGGCTTCTGGCCAGTAAGAAAAGTAGCGGGGATGATGAGCTTATCCTGTGTTCGAACTGCCATGAGGTGGTATCGGACGCCGATCACGACTGCCCATCCTGCGGGGCCCGGTTCACCAGACCAATATTGAAGGAGTGAGAAATTGAAGATCTCATGGCATGGCCATTCTTGTTTCGAGGTCCATGACGGCCTCGTCGTGGTGATGGACCCTCACGACGGCAAATCGATCGGCATCAAACCGCCAGTCGTAAGGGCGGACATCTGCTTGATATCCCACGATCATTTCGACCACAACTGCTCCCGGATCGTCTACGGTGAACCGACGGTCGTCCGAGAGGCGGGCGAGCGTGTGGTCAAGGACCTGAAGATCATCGGCATCCCTACATTCCATGACGACGAGGGCGGGGCCAAGCGGGGCCGCAACATCGCCTTCCGATTCGAGATGGACGGCATGACCTTCGCCCACCTGGGCGACCTCGGTCAGGAGCTCACCGACGCCGAGATAGGATCGCTGGGCAGGGTCGACGTGCTGTTCATCCCGGTAGGCGGGGTGTTCACCATCGACGCTGCGGCCGCCAGGCGTCTTGTCGACAGGATACGGCCGAAGGTCGCCATTCCCATGCACTTCCATTACGGCGGCCTGTCCATTACCATCAGCGCGGTGGAGCCGTTCTTGGAAGGCGTTCCAGAGGAGAGTGTCCTGCGGGTCGGCAACGAGATCGAGTTCGCCAGGGACGAGCTGCCGCCACAGACGGAGTTCTGGGTCTTCTCGCCGTGAACATAGGTTCTGCGATCTAGGTCCGCCGCACCCGATCAAGGGAATGAACGGATCGGCAAAACCTCTTCGATTTCTTATTGATATATCTTGATGTAACATTCAGCATCGCTCCCCCATTTATCGTAGGGCAGATGAATAAGAGGGTGCGATTTTGCCTTCATTTCATATATCATTGGGGCAATCATCGCCTGGCAGATTTCGGCACACGCGATGGACATCGCCAAACGCGTGAGGATGCGACAGCTTGCTACGACGGTGAGCCGCCATATCGCCAGGTCGGTTGCGCTATGACATCCATGCTTTGCACGGGGGAGCGCAATGAGCACCATGGGCCATAAGCCGGAACATGCCAGATGGGTGCCTGTTTGCGATCGCAAACCAAATGCGGAAACACCGCAGGGCTGAGATGATACCATTGGAACGTGACCTGGATAATGCCAGCGGACGGATTAACATGAAACAGGACAGGAAGGACGATATCAAGGAACAGATGGTCCAAGCGGTCGAGGCCGTCAAGCGGACGAACCCGATGGCGGGATCGATCACCAACACAGTGACCATCAATTTTGTGGCCAATGCACAGATCGCGGTCGGCGGGTCTGCCGCCATGGTGTACCTGCCCGATGAGGCCGAGTTCCTGGCCAGGGCGGGGGGCGCCACCTATGTGAACGTGGGGACCCTCCTACCGGTCCATGAGAAGACCTTGCCGCGGGCGGCGAAGGCATTGCATGAGGCCGGAAAGCCCTGGGTCCTGGATCCGGTGGCCATCGGCATCGGCTCCCTGAGGACTGAACTGCTTCGGCAGTTCAAGACATACAAACCGAGCGTTATCCGAGGCAATCCATCGGAGGTCTTGGCCCTGGCCGGCCTGTGGGGGCTGGAAGGCGGAAGCAAGGGATCGAACGCTCGCGGAGTGGACTCCACGGATCCGGTGATGGCCGCCAGGGATGCGGCCGTCGCGCTAGCTAGGTGGACCGGAGGAGCTGTGGCCGTGTCAGGGGAGACAGACCTGGTGACGGACGGCACGTCGGTGGTCCTCTCTCACGGAGGCTCTCACTTCATGAATCGGATAACGGGCTCAGGCTGTGCGCTAGGCGGAGTCATCGCGGTATACGCGACTGTGGCCTCGCCGTTCATCGCCGCGCTCGCCGGCCATGCAGTGTTCAATCTAGCAGGCAGCCGCGCGGGTTCGAGGGCTGAAGGCCCGGGAAGCTTCCAGACGCTGTTCCTCGATGAACTATACAACGCCACTGGTGAGGACATTGCTGACAACCCGTTCGAGCTGATGGAGGCCGAACCATGAACACGCTGGTCGCAGTGGCCATCGCGCCCCTGGGCATAGGAGATGAGCTTGCATCGGAGGTAGCGGAAGTGGTGAATGTGATCCGTGCATCCAGCCTGCCGAACCGTACGACCTCCATGTTCACGGAGATCGAAGGCGAGTGGGACGAGGTGATGAGGGTCGTAAAGGACGCGACCTTCGTTCTCGCTTCCAAGGGAATACGAACCGAGGTAGTCCTGAAGGCCGATGTCCGGCCAGGATACACGGATATGATCAATGCAAAGGTGGAAAGGATGAACAGCTTCCTAGAAGGGCGGGAAGGGCATGAGGAGTAGATTCGATATCTCCGCCTACCTTGTGGTAGGGCCGGAGAACACCAATGGCCGCCCTGTTCCTCAGATCATCAAGGAGGCAGTCGAAGCCGGGTTCACCTGCGTGCAGATCCGTTCCAAGATAGCCTCGGCCCGCGAGCTCATCGAGCTGACCCGCCACGCGTCCGATGTGATCGCCGAGTCTGGCAGGTCCGAGGAGGTCACACTGCTCGTGGACGACCGCCTGGATGTTGTTCTGGCGGCAAGAAAGCAGGGGATAAAGGTGGACGGGATCCATGTTGGTCAATCGGACATCCCCGTGGAGGTCTGCCGGGAGTACCTGGGGGAGGATTCCATCATCGGCCTGTCGGCAAGCACCCATGACCTTTTCGAATACGTTCGGACAGCCGATGTCAGCCAGATAGACTACTTCGGTGCCGGACCGCTGCATGAGACCAGCACGAAGCCGGATTGCGGGCTTGACCTTGACGGGAAAGTGAAGATCAGGGGCTTTTCCGAACTTGCCGAGCTTGCCCGGCTCAGCCCCATCCCAGTGGTCGTCGGCGGTGGCGTCAAGCTTGACGATATACCGCAGCTCGCCAGGACCGGGGTCGACGGCTTCTTCGTGGTATCTGCGGTCGCAGGAGCCAACGACCCGAGGTCGGAGGCCATCAGGCTTGTCGAGGCCTGGAAGGCGAATAAGCTTATGAAAGCAGGTGTAAGACCTGATATCGCCGACTATGATGCAGATCCCTTTTTGTAGGGCTCGTAACCGAGAGAATAAAACGAGAATTTAGCGGACCCGGCCAGGCGCTTGAGCGCCCTTTTTCGTTCTAGGGCAGCAGCATCGCGAATCGACCATTACGGGCTATCGCTCGACCAGAGGTCAGCAATATGAAGAAAAGCTATTCCGGTCTCAGATGTACAGGGCGTCCTCGACCCTGCCCAGCTCGATCGGCGTGGAGCGGAACCCTACGGCCGCGCCCTTGCTGTTCGCGATGAGAGAAGCACCGATCACGGGAGCGCCATAGTTCAGCGTTCCGATGGCGGCAGGAACCTTGAACAGGTCACTGAGCATCTTCATCTCTTCCTTCGAGGTGGCGGGATGACACAGTATGCCCTTGTTAGTGACGGCACAGACCGAACCAACGGTGTTGTACCCGGCTATTGAACCTTGAACGACCTCAACCTGCAACGCTTCCTTGATCTGCTTCACCGCGCTGTCGGAAAGTTCCTCGTTCACCAGCGCGGCGTTGTCGTTCACCAAAATATTGTTGCCGCAGGCGTTGAGCTTGTCCTTGATCCGCTTGAAGGGTAGCTTCTTGCGGAGAGGACGCATCTCGGCCAGCGGAGCCATTCCGGAGACGATCCCGCCATAGGAGTTCATGGCCGCCAGTGCCCCCAAAATATTGGTCGAGGCGAGCGTGGCGTTCATGACCTCACAGCCCAAGGCCTCGGATATATCCGAGACCAGGGCCTCCGGGGCGTCGAATGGGACCAGGGCCAGGCTCTCGTTCGCTACACAGTAAACGCCGATGTATGGATTTCCTAGGTAGCTAGAGAGCCTGAGCATGTTGCTCGCCTACTCCTCTACCGTGGAATCCTCGGGAAGAGAGACCTCTACCAGGCCATCCTCGAACTTGACCGCTTTGACCTTGATGCGCAGCGGCGGGTTCTGGATGCCTCTGGCCCAAATGGCCTCGTTGAGGCGGTGGTCTATCCACACGTTGTCCTTGTCGGTTTTCATGTGGCGAACCACGTTGGCACGGATCTCCTTGATGGCGCGCGTGGCCCTCTTGGTGCGAGGCGCCATCTTGGTCTTCCTGAGCGTTATGTTCATTATCTTCTCGTCCATGATGGATCACTCCTTCAGATTGCTGTGTCTCCAGTTCCTTCTCTTAGGATGGCGGAGCACGGTCCTGTTGGTCCTCATCATGACCCATGCGGGGACCCTTCTGTTGGATTTCTCAGCCCTCATCAGGCGGATCTTCATAGCGGCGGGCTTGTTCCTGGCCATTAATTACACCCTCTCGATCTTAATATCTCTTTTCTGTGGGGTCACCTTCTGCAGGATGGCCTTTAGGGTACGGTCGTCGACCTGACCCTGTATCCTTCCCATCTGGAGAAGACGAATAAGCTGTTCCTCCACCGCGGCGGCAACGTCTGGATAAGCCAGTCGGACCGTGGCTAGACGGTCTCGCGCTTCAGGGGTCAGTATCTGGCGCATGACTGCCTGTATCTCGGCATCCCTGCGCGCTGCCTGCTCCTGCATCATTGCCTGTTGCTGCAGCTGCTGCTGTTGAGCATTCTGCATATCTGCCATTCTGCGGCGCCGGATCTGCTCTAGTTCGTCATCCTGCATTTAGATCTCCCTTCACTGATGAGTCTCGTCGTATACCTCTTTGGACATCTTGTCCAGGAGGGCCTGTCCCTTGGGGGTGATGACCCTGCCGTTCTTCTTGTCCTTGGCGACGAGGCCGGACTGTTCAAGCTGTATGAGGCACCTGCGGGCGATGGCCCGGGAGCCTTTCACCGCGCGGTTGGGCTTGGAGCCACGGTCGACAAAGCCACCGTACTCGGCGGCCAGGCGGGACGAGCCAACCGGCCCGATGACATAGACCTTCCTCAGGACGGAGGCGGTCCGGGTGAACCACCAGTCGGGCTGAGAGGGCGCCTTTTCAGTGTGCATTCCTGTCTTCACGAACTCCGCCCAGTCGGGTGCCTGGATCGCATCCATCTGCTTCAACTGAGCCGCCGTCTTGGCGATGAGCTTCTCGGGCGGAACATCATAGACCGTAACCATATGACCTACCTCGAAATTACATTAATTCTATCCAAGCGAGGATAATGCCTACCGCATTAATATGGATGTCCTATAAAAGCGTTTCTGGCTTCCGGGAACCGCTGGGAATGATCCTGTCATCAGGCCTTGAGGGCGGTCCTGGCGCAATTACGCTCTCGTCAGGCGCATAGAGGGCAGCCGACGATCTCTCCGAGTTCGTCATATGTCCCCTTCCTCCAACGCCTAGGGCGACATCCCTCATATACCTTTGTGGATGAAAGGGCCGTCGACCAGTGTCGGCGTTTAGAAGACCGAGGTCACAGCATCGAGTCGACGGGCGTCACGGGCCAGCGCATCACGGCGATACGCTGCGCTTGCTGTCCCACCGATTCCCGCACGATCGGCATTGGTGGTCGGGGCTGTCATCACCGACGCAGCAACCGCCGTGGACCACCCTGCCCTCCCGGTCCGCCTCTTCCATCTGCGGCGACCACCTAGGGGACCCGTAAATAATGACGGCGACCTTGCAGGAGCCGCATCTCGGGCATCTCTCATCCGACATCGATGAACGAAGGCGTTCAACGCCTTTGAACATTGCCATAAGCGCCGGGTTCGAGCCGGATGCGACCTGGACGGACGCCTCGATCCGACCTTAAGGGCCACTCATTCTGCGATGCTCGTTGCCACCGTGGTTTAAAAATAGGCGGGTGGGAATGAGGCACCCATGCGGTACGTCGTGGCGCTCACCGGCTGCTCAGGCATCCGATATGGCATCCGCCTTCTTGAAGAGCTAGATGGCGAGAGGGAACTCATCATATCCGAGATGGGCAGGAAGGTGCTCGACGAGGAGACGGGGCTGACCATGGACGATCTGGAAGCGAACGCTGAGGAGATCTATAGTGATGATGATCTGTTCGCTCCCCCGGCCTCCGGATCACACCGATTCGACGCCATGATCATATGCCCCTGCACCCAGTCCACGCTCGCCAAGATCGCCGCGGGCATTTCCGACACCCTCATCACCCGCGCTGCCTCCGTTACGCTGAAGGAGAAGAGGAAGCTCATCATCGTCCCTAGAGAGACCCCGCTCAGCACCATCATGCTGGAGAACGAGCTGAAGCTGGCCCGGGCGGGAGCGATAATTCTTCCCGCCTCGCCGGCATTCTATGCTGAGCCGCGCACGGTCGATGACATGCTCAACTTCGTCGTCGGCAAGGTCCTGGACCAGGTGGGACAGGAGCATGACCTGTTCAGGCGATGGGGTTAGAGGCGGCCCCGACCCCCGCCTTTGCCGGACATGCATACGGCCGATCTCTGAGAGCGCTTCGCCATTTCCTATCAGCCCTCCGCCGGACTTCCCTCTTTCTTCCGATGGGGGACGAACACATGCTCCCTCATCACATGGACCATTATCGGCACGGCCGCTAACTGGAGTGCCGTTGAGAACGCCATCATGACAACGATCGAGCTGCCGTACAGGGCGCCCATGATCACGCTTCCGAGGAACCACGACACACCAAAGGCCGCATTGTATACGCCGAACGCGGTACCTCTCCGGACCTGAGGGGTCATGTCCGCCACCACCGCCCTCATCACCGACTCCTGCGCCCCGAAGCCGAACCCGTACAGGGCCATGCCCAGCATTACCACCGTCAGGTCGCTGGAGAAGATCAATGGGACGCACAACGGCACCACTGCCGAGGCGCAGATCAGGGGCAGTATGCCGACGCGGTCGTATGACCTTCCGAACGCCAGGGCGGACAGGCCGTCCGATGCCATGACGAGGGCGTACATGACGGGCACCCATCCGTCGGAGATCTCTGAGAAGTCGCCGATATGCATGGCGACAAGAGGAAAGTCAGCATAACCGGCGGCTATCAAGGCTCCTGCCAGCACGTAGAACCAGAACATTCGGGGGAGCTTCGTGCTGCTCCCCGCCGCCGGCACGGTCTTCTCCATCCCTCGGGGCTGAGGGTTCATCCTCCTTGCATAGGCCAGGAGGACGATCGCCATCAGTGCCGGGATCATCAAAACCTCGAAGCCGAGGCGATAGTCCCCGCCCAACCACATGACCACTACTATCGCGACCGGACCGATCATCCCGCCCACCGATGACAGCGCTTCCTGCACCCCATACGCCCATCCCCTCCCCATGTCCGAACCGGCGTACGATAGCATGGCGTCGCGGGCAGGGCCTCGTATCGCGCGGCCGATCCGCTCCAGCATTATGAGGCACATTGCGCCTACCCAATTGCCTGCCAGAGCAAGGGCCGGCACGGCGATGAGGTTGATCCCATAGCCTATGAACAGAGGCGCCCAGTAGTTGCCCGTTCGGTCCACAAGCCTGCCGAAGAAGATCCGAAGGCTGTATCCCAGGAGCTCGCTGAGCCCCGCCACGATGCCCACCACGGCCGCGCTGGCGCCGAGCAGCCCGAGATACGGGCCCATGACGCTGCGCGTACCTTCAGTGGCGATATCGGCGAGGAGCCCGATCAGCCCCAGCATGATCACGAAGAGAACTGCCAACGATCGCTTCCGCTTGCACTTATGTGCACTAATCCCATCCACCCGCCCCATCCTCCCAACCCTCAGCCTTGAGCATCAACCAAGACCGGAGGAGGACGGCGCATCGTCTAGACAAGACGGCGATCCGGTAGCACAATGGCTACCGCATCTCATGGCCTGACCCATCCTCCAGGCATGGCTGCCGGTTCACATTTACGGCATCCGGGTTTGGTATGCGGTGATGAATATATAAATCCGATTAATCGACCGAGGGCGGCGTTGTCTCTCGCTCAGGAGGGGGCGGTTCTACGAGGTTACTGAAAATGTGCTCCCATCGCCCCGGCATGAAAGCAGGCCTGGAGCTTATGGGCAGGACCGCGACGGACCGCGTATGACAGCACCGTGGTCCTGCGTCATCTGCGATCGGAAGCATCCAAGCTCTGATCGCATCTGCAGCGCTCCGAAAGCGACGATATCCGTTCGAGACGCAGGCCTGCGAGGACGAAGCTCGGCGTCATGAAGGGGGTGCCCCGCATCACTCCACGTAGATGGCGGGGCGGCGGGGCTGGGCGGCGCGGGACTTCTTCTGAGGGTCCGGGGCCGATGCGTCATCGGCGGAGTACACCTCGACCGTCGCCCCGATCTCCTTGGTGAGGAAATCGAGAGAGCCGGCAAGATGGTCTAATTCATCCAGCTCGACGGACAGCCGCTTTCTCTCGCCCTCGGCCCGCTTCATGAGGTCCTCGGCGGTCTTTCGGGCGAAATCGGCCGCCTCCTTTCCGTAGCGCTTAAGCTCATCGCGGGACATGACCGCCTTGGTCAGAGCGGGGACGGTCAGCTTGCCCTCGTTCGCCAGCTCGAGACCGGTGGCGAACACCCGACGCTTCCACTCCGGAGCGGTGTACAACATCACCTTCTTCGGGGATATGCCCGTCACCCGCAGGATCTCGTTGATGTCGGACATGACGTCAGCGAGGTAGGTTTCGGCCACCTCGGCGCTCCGGTCGATCTGCTCCGCCATCGGCTCCGGGTATGGGGCCATGGAAACGAACCCTTTCTCTCCGATGCCTTCCCACATCTCCTCGGCGATGTGCGGAGTGATCGGCGCCATCATGCGTATCCACATGCTGAGCACCCTGGCCGCGGTAGCGGCGCTGCGCCCGCCGCGGCGAACGTACCAGCGAACGTCGGCGAGCGTCTCGAAGTACGCCTCATTGGCCATGCGGCGGAGGTCGTAGTCGTTCATGGCGTCCGCGATCGCTCCCGCGCGGTTGTTCATGCGGGAGATGAGCCAGCGGTCGATGATCGTCCCCTCGATGCCGTCGAAGGCCTTCAGCTCGTCAACCGTGCGAATGACACGCTCCATCCGGGACGCGTAGTTCTCGATATTGCTCTCGTCCCACTCCACGTCGGCGAAGGGGGCGGCGATGTGCGCATAGTACAGACGGAGGGCGTCGACGCCGAAGCGACCCGCCGCGTCCGGTATGGGCTCCGCCCCGCCCTTGGACTTCGAGATCTTACCCAACTTGCCGGTGACGTACCAGTTGACGAATATGCCCCGGGGCCACAGCTCCGGCGGCAGGATGGCCACGTGGTTCTTCAGGAACGCCGGGAAGTGCACGGTCATGTGCTCCTTTCCTCCCAGGTTTATGTCCAGGGGGTAGAAGTACTGCACATCGTCGCGAATGCGGCGGAGCAGGTCTGGATCGATGCCCGTGGAGGTCGCTACCTCGGGAACGGCACCCTTGCCGAGGAACACCAGGTCAAAGAACTCCTCGGTCATCTGCTCGAGCTTGAGCAGCCCGGTGTTGTAGTAGTGCGATATAGTATAGTATATTGGATACAGGGTCGAATCGGAGATGGCCTCTATGATCCACTTCGGATCGAAGGGGAACCGTGTTCCGAGCCAGTTGCCCTGGCGGACGCAGGCCCTCTCGCGGAACCAATCCAGGACGCCCTGCACGTTGGTGTAGAACTCCGACGGTAGTATGTGCATGCTCCGGCAGTGCGCCTTGGTCGCCTCGGTAAGGGCAACATTGCCGTAATCGATGAACCACTGGTCGGGGACCTTCTTGATGACCACAGGCTTCCCGCAGCGGCATACTACCTCTTCGGAAAGGTCGTAGAACACCTCCGCCTCGCCCTTCTCGATCATCATCTTCTTGATGAGTTCCTTGGCCTCCTCCACCTTGATGCCTGCGAACTCAGCGCAGTTGTCGTTCATCCGGCCGGTGTGGAAGCCATCCTTGTAAATCTGCTTCTTGAACTCCTCCAGCCTAGGGTCGGTTCCGTCGGTGATGCCTGTCCTCTCGATCAGCTCCACCGCCGGCATGGGCCCGTAGCCCTTGGTGTCGATGATCGGTATGGGCCTGATGGCACGCACCCGCTCGGGATCGATCCCATATTGGGCCATGGTCTGCTCGTCATTCTGCAGCAGCAGGAGCGCCATCCAGTCGTCCGGCGCGTCCGACGGCACCGATGTGACGAGCCCCGTTCCGACCTCCGGCTTGACGAATGACGCCGGCAGCACGGGAATCGGGCGGTGTATGACAGGCGCGATCGCTTCCTTGCCGATGAGCTCGCTACCGTTCATCGAGCCGATGAGCTCCAGGCCATCCTTCTGGTAGAGCATCTTCTCGTACGACGGCCGGCTGATGACCCACGTCTCATCGCCGCGGCGCACTTTTACATACTCGATCCCGGGGTTCACCCAGAAGTTGGTCTGCCCGTACACCGTCTCGGGACGCAGGGTGGCGGCGACAAGGAAGAGGTCGCCGCACTTGAACTTGAGAAGAGTATACTCGGTGGTCTCGGCGCTGCCGCCCTTGGAGAGGTCCGTCTCGGACGCATCGATGGCCACCGGCCCGCACTCCACGCAAGCAGGGGCGAAGTAAGGCTTCTGGATCAGCAGTCCGGCATCATGTAGCTTGCGGAACTGCCACTGGATGAAGCGCCCGTAGTCGGGGTTGGTGGTGCTGGTGAACCGCCGCCAGTCGGCCAGGAAGCCGAAGCGGCGCCAGTACTGGTTCTGATATACCTCGTTGAAGAAGTTCACAACGTCCATCGGTTCCGTAAGGTGGGATATCATGTCCTCCGGGCAGCCGTTGGCGAGCAGGTAATCGACGGTCTTGGGATCGCGGGCCTTGATGCGGTTGGCGAGCGAGATGGCCCCGTTGCCGGTGGCATGGGTGCCCAGGGGGAACAGTACGTTGTATCCGCACATCCGCTTGTATCGGCCGATCCCATCGACGTAGGTGTAACCGCGCATGTGGCCGACGTGAAGGTAACCGGTCAAACCTGGGTATGCGAAGATGATCATGAACTTGGGACGGGCGTCCCTCTCTGCCTCGTTTATCCTGGCGGCGTACCATTTCGCCTGCCACTTGGCCTCTATCTGTGTTGTCCAAGCCGACATCTGCACACCTTGATGGCCTCGGTATTGATTAAAGATATTAATAGGATGTTTCTGCGACAGCGTGAATACGTTCACACTGGAGCCTTGCGGTCCCCCTCACGGCCGCCATGGTCGGCGTCCTGTCACACGATATGCTCCGGCATGCTCGCCGTCATATCGGTCGCGCGGCGGACGTTTCCGTATGACACACCGCATGCGCTCCAAACAACGAACGTATGAGAACATCATCTTAATATGCTGACGGATATATGACTGGCCTGCAGCATTTACCAGAATCAAAATGGATATGACAATATATGACAAGTGACATATTTTTAAATACCCTGTAGGTCATTACTGTCATACCGCCTCGTTAAGGGAGATAGAGCAACATGGATGGAGAGAGGATCTCACTGCGGCTAGAACCGGAGGACCTGAGGATGCTGGACAGCTTCCTTGTGGAACACCCCGAATTCTCCAACAGGTCGCATCTGGCCCGTCTCGCCATACGCGGCTTCATCGAACAGACCGCGGCGACAGCAGACACCGGGAACGTCTGCCAGCCTTCCAAGAGGAACGCGGTGACGATCGAGGTGCCCGCACTGGCATACATGACCATCGAGGACTTCATACGGGCAGGAGTCTACAACTCCATGGAGGACGCGGTGGTCGAGTGCCTGAGGGAGAAGTTCATCACTAAGGAGGCCAAGGACAGGATCCTGCGTCAGCAGGCCGAGTCCGTCCGGACCGTCGAAGTGCTGGACCGCTAAGGAGGCTCTGTCGGCCCGCGTAAGGCCGGACCGATAGGGATGGGATGCACGTCTTACAGGCAAACAACTTCAGCGAACGCTAGAATGGGTGAGAGGGGATGATGATGAAGGGCATTAAGAAGGAACAGATAGTCGCGGACCTGAGCAGGAGCCTCATGGGGCCAAAGATCTCCGTCGTCGGTTGCGGCGGTGCGGGCAACAACATCGTGAACAGCCTGTACTGGAGCAACAAGAACGTCAAGACGATCGCAATCAACACCGACCAGTCGACGCTGGAGGCGATCGAGGCTCACACCAAGATACTCATCGGTACCGACGTCACCTTCGGAAAGAGCGCCAACGGGTTCCCCGAGGTGGGGGAGCACTGCGCTGAGCTTGCCCGGGGCGCCATCTCCAAGCACATCAAGGACAGCGACATCGTGTTCATCGTGGCAGGCATGGGCGGCGGGACCGGCACGGGTGCCGCCCCGGTGGTCGCAGAGATCGCCAGGGAGGCAAATGCCGTCACCTTCGCCATCGCCATCAATCCCTTTTCCCACGAGGGCGGCCGCAAGGAGGTCGCCAGGGAAGGGATCCGCCGGCTGAAGCAGGCCGCTTCCAACGTCATCATCCTGGAGAACGATCGGCTGCTCAACCTGGCCGGCGACTGCACCATCTCCGAGTGCTTCGGCATCATCGAGCGCTCCGTCAACAACCTCATAGGCTCGCTCAGCGAGAGGATCTCCCGGCAGCTGCAGGAGCAGATAAGCCAGGAGGTCTCTGAGACCATGATGGAGGTCGAAACCATCAGGATGGCCAAGCCGATCTCGGCCACTATGCCGGAGATCATCCGGGCCGAGTCCGTGGCGATCGATCGGAAGATGCCTTTCGCCCCGGGCATCGCACCCCAATTCCTTACCCGTTAAAGGGAATGGGCGTGGAGGGCGTACCTCCCGCCCCCCTCCATTTTTCACCAAACATTAATTCAGGGCTTGCTCATCCATCGTTGATGAAGGTGGGCTTGCTGATCAACCCCATAGCCGGCATGGGCGGTTCCGTGGGCCTCAAGGGCACTGATTCCACAGAGGTGCTGGACGAGGCGCTCAGACGCGGCGCCGTTCCCATAGCGTCGAGGCGGGCGGCCGAGGCACTCAATGCTGCCGGCGACCTTGAGGCGTACGAGTTCCTCACCGCCGGAGGCGATATGGGAGAGGACGTCCTGAAGAACCTGATCGACCACATGATTGTCGTGTACGATCCGGGGCATATCACCAAGCCGGAGGACACCGTGCTGGCAGCAAGGGCGCTGAGGGATGCGGGCATCGATGTTCTGATGTTCGCAGGCGGGGACGGCACGGCCAGGGACGTCATGGATGCCGTCAGCGACACCGTCACCGTCATCGGCATACCCTCCGGGGTCAAGATGCACTCCGGCGTCTTCGCCAACACCCCGCGCGACGCCGGCCTCCTTCTACGCCGGATGCGCGTGGACGAACTGCCGACCCGCATGGCCGAGGTCATGGACATCGATGAGACGGAGTTTCGTCAGGGGCGGTTAAGCGCCAGCCTGTATGGTTTCATGCGCATCCCCGAGGACCCTGGACTGATCCAGCCGTTCAAGCTGATGATCGGGGGCGGCACCGAGGAGGAGCACAAGGAGGCAGTGGCCCGCTACATCGCCGAGACGGTCATGCCAGGAACGTTATACATCCTCGGCCCTGGAACGACGGTCGAAGCGGTCGGCAGGGCGCTCGGCATCCAGAAGACGCTTTTGGGCGTCGACGTCTACAAGGACGGCGTTCAGCTCGCCAGGGATGTGGACGAGAACGGCATACTGCGTCTGCTGGACGATGCCGAGGACGCGAGGATCGTTGTCACGCCCATCGGTGCTCAGGGGTTCATATTCGGCCGGGGGGACCAACAAATCTCGCCGCGCGTCATACGCCGGGTGGGTGTAAGGAACATCATCGTGGTGGCGACCCCTCTGAAGATGAAAGACACAAAGATAATGAGGGTCGACACCGGCGACGCCGAGCTCGATGACGAGATGCGCGGCTACGGCAAGGTCATCATCGGCTACGGGACACAGCTGGTGGCGCCGATAGAGTGAGCCGTTCTTACTCTCTCCTCACTTCCTGATAGCCAAGGTCGAACGCCCTCACGTTCACGTCCCTGGCCTTGGCCGGGACCGCGGCCAGAAGCGCATCGAGGACGCGCTGTTTGGACAGCGGGAACCCCTTCACCGCCGCAATGGCGCCGATGAGCACGGCGTTGGCCGTGATCGCTCGCCCAGCCTCGATCGCCTTGGCCGTAGCATCGATCGCCACCACGTGATCGTTGACGGAACGGAGTGCTTCAAGTATCTCTTCCAGCGGCGGGTAGGTGCCCTGCCCGATGGACACGCTTATGGGGACGACAGGCGCGGTGTTCGTTATGATATAACTGTCCTTGCTGGCCGATGTGACGCTGCGAAGCGTCTCCGCCGGCTCGAAGCCCAGCAGGAGGTCGGCCCCGCCCTTTGGGATCAGCGGAGAATAGATCTCACGGCCGATGCGCACCGAGCACTGCACGCTGCCCCCCCGCTGCGCCATTCCATGCACTTCGGACATGGCGGCCTCCATGCCCTCCGCTACCGCCGCATTGCCCAGGACGGTAGAGGCGAGCAGCACGCCCTGGCCGCCCACTCCGACGAGCTGTATGTTGTATTTCATTCCCTCACCCCGATGGCGCTCTTCGGGCACACCTGCGCGCACACCCCGCAGCCGATGCACATCGTCACGTCGATGACGACGTTCTCGCCGTCCTTGCTGATGGCCGGACACGACAGCCGCGACACGCAGGTGTAGCAGCGGACGCACTTGCCCTGGTCGATGCCATACGCCGAACGCGTAAGCTTTCCTTCCTTGCGCTTCAGCAGCGGGCATGGATGCTCCGCGATCACAACGGACATCCCGTCGTGCGCGACGGCCTCCTTCATGGCCTCGACAGTGGTCTTGAGGTCGTAGGGATCGACGGTCCTGACATGATCCACGCCACAGGCCCGGACGATGGGTTCCAGCGGAAGAGCGGGAGTCTCGATGCCGCCGTGCTCCCTTCCCACGCCAGGGTTGGGCTGATGGCCAGTCATGGCCGTCGTCCTGTTGTCCAGGATGACCAGCACGAAGTCGTGTTTGTTATAGACGGCATTGATGAGCGGCGGAATGCCCGCATGGAAGAAAGTGGAGTCGCCGATGAACGCTATCACTTTTTGATCGGTCACTTGAGCGAAGCCACCGGCCGCCCCGATGCTGGAGCCCATGCACAGCGTGAGATCGGCGCACTGCATGGGCGGCTGAACCCCCAGGGTGTAGCATCCGATGTCCGTCGAATAGATCGCCCCCTTCGGACCGGCCGCCTTCTTGGCCGCGTAGAACGATGCGCGATGCGGACATCCGGCGCACAGCACCGGCGGCCGCGGCGGGAGCGGCGTGTCCGGCTGCGATACTGGCAGACGTTCGGACTTCACCGGCAGGATGTCCTTCAGCGAAAGTATCAGGTCGGGCGAGTACTCGAACGCGCGAGGAAGGTGACCGGTCCTCTTGCCCAGTATGTCGACGTTGAGATGATACTGCTGCGCGATGCGGCGGACCTCGTCCTCCAGGTACGGCTCCAGCTCCTCGATGATGACGACCTTCTCCTTCGATGCCAGGAACTTCCGGACCTTTTCCTCCGGAACCGGGCTGGTAAAACCCAGCTTGAGGATCTCGACGTCATTCAACCATTCTCTGGCGTACGTGAACGAAACGCCGCTGGCGATCACCCCGACGCGCGAGGTCGTTCCGATGATGTGGTTGAGCGTTGACGTCTCGGACAGTTTGAGCGCATGCTCCATCCGCTTCAGCTGCTCGATGCGCAGCGTCCTCGCGTTCGCGGGAACGGTAACGAAGCGCTTGGGGTCCTTCTCGAAGGTGCTCTTGGCCACCGGCCTAGGGGCCTTATGAAGGTCTACGACCCCGCGGGCATGGTTCACCCTGGTAGTGGTCCTCAGTATGACCGGGACCGACAAAAGCTCCGATATGCGGTATGCTTCGACCACCATGTCCCTTGCCTCGGCCGGACTGGACGGCTCAAGCATCGGCAGCAGGCCCAATTTGGCATAGTAGCGGTTGTCCTGCTCGCTCTGGGAGCTGTGGCATGACGGATCATCGGCGGTCATGACCACCATGCCGGCCCGGACGCCGGTGTAAGCGAGAGTCAACAAGGCGTCGCTCGCCACGTTGACGCCGACATGCTTCATGAACGCGAACGAACGGACGCCGGATATGGCGGCAGCGCCGGCCACCTCCATGGCGACCTTCTCGTTCACCGAGTATTCGAAGTACATCCCCGCCGGGGCGGCGAGGTCCTCCAAGAGCTTTCCGACCTCCGAGGACGGCGTTCCCGGATATGTCGCCGCGAGCCCGACGCCCGCCTCTATCAGCCCTCTGGTGATCGCCTCGTTGCCCAGGAGTAGAAGTCTCCCGCTGTCTGCCAGCAGCCTGTCCAACTATTCACTTCCTGCCCGCCTCCACTTTGGCCCTCAGTTCCTCGAGCTCTTGAACGACGAGCTCCTGGACCTCGGCGACCTGCGCCGGGGAGAGATGCCTGAAACGCCCCTGGAGGCGAAGATATTCTTCAACCGGCTTCCGGTTCTTAATCTCTTTGGTGAACTGGTACTGGCCGTCACGATATTCGTATAGGGGGAACATCCCGGTGCGGGTGGCTAGGGAAGCGGCCTCGATGGTCTTCGACGGGTCCATCTTCCATCCCGAGGGGCACGGCGAAAGGATGTGGAGGAACTTCGGCCCGCGAATGCTCTTGGCTGTCCTCACTCGCTCCACCAGGTCCTCAGGGTAGGCGACGTTGGCGGTGGCTCCGTACACTATCCCGTTGTCGACCAACATGTCCATGATGCGCTTCTTCCCGCTGCGGCGCATGATGTCCTTGCCCGACGGCGTGGTGGTTGTCCAGGCGCCGCAGGGCGTGGAACCGGAGCATTGCGCGCCGGTGTTCATGTACGCCTCGTTGTCGTACATGACATACAGGAAGTCGGTCCTACGGTCGACGGCACCTGACAGCGATTGCAATCCTATGTCCACGGTGCCGCCGTCACCGGCCCAGCCGACGACCGTGACGTCGTCCATGCCTTTCGCGTCCAGCGCCGCCCGTATGCCGGACGAGGTGGCTCCGGTGCATTCGAAGGCATGATCGATCAGCGGAACGCGGAGGGAGAACCGCGGCCAAACCCCGGGTATGACGGCGCAGCAGCCCGCCGGGACGTTCATGATGGTCCTCGGCCCCAGGGCCTTGAGCAGCATCCTCATGGCGATCGGCTCCCCACAGCCGGGGCAGGCGCTGTGGCCAGGGTACATCAGTTCCTGGCTTGGTATGGTGAACGTTCCTCTCCTTCCATTGTCTGCCGTGTTACCACCTCCCCGAGCCGTCCCTCAGCCCGACCCATTCGATCTTGCGGTCCAGTCCGCGCTCTCCGATGTCTATCATGTTGCGAAAGATCCATTCCATGTGCGCCGCGGTGACGTCACGCCCGCCCAGTCCTCCGACGTAGTTCTTCATGATGTTATCGGAACCGTGCATGGCGGAGCGCACCTCGTTGAACATCGCGCCCCCGTCGCCGAAGGTGAAGCTACGGTCGAAGACGCCGACAACTTTCTTTGACGATAGCCGAGCTATCTCCTCGGAAGGGAACGGCCGGAACACCCGGATGCGCGCGACGCCCACCCTGAGACCTTCCTCGCGCAGACGGTCGGCGACCTCCTTGGCGGTGCCGGCGGCCGAGCCGGCCACCACCAGCACGGCGTCCGCATCGCCGGTGCGATACTCCTCGACCAGGCCGCCGTAGGAGCGGCCGAACAGCCGTCCGAACTCACGGTCCGCCTCCCTGATGCGCTCCTTCGCCCCCTCCATGTCAGTGGCGATGCGGTAGCGGAACTCGGTCCACCAGTCCGGCATGACCAGACCGCCGAAGCGGCGCGGGTCGTCCATGTCGAGCACGGGGTCCGGAGCGAACTTGGGCAGGTACTTGTCGACCAGGGATTGATTGGGAACGTCGACAGCGTCCACGGTGTGAGTGAGGATGAAGCCGTCCACGACGACCATGGCCGGCAGCATGACCGACGGGTCCTCCGCCACCTTGTATGCCATCAGGACGGTGTCCAGGACCTCCTGGTTGTTCTCGCAGTAGAACTGCATCCAACCCACGTCCCTTTCAGTGATGACGTCCATATGCTCACCCCAGATGTTCCACGGCCCTCCGATGGTGCGAGCGGCCACCGGCATGACGATCGGACGTCTCACTCCGGAGGCCCACATCAGCACCTCGTGCATAAGCGCCAGCCCATGCGACGACGTTGCGGTGAACGTTCTCGCCCCGACGTACGAGGCGCCGATGAGCGCCGACATCGCGGAATGCTCGCTCTCCATGAGAAGGAAGCGAGCTTCCATCTCGCCGTTCGAGACCATGTCGGCCAGCTTCTCCGATATGGTGGTCTGCGGGGTGATCGGATAGACCGCTGCGACCTCCACCCTGGCGAGCTTGGCGGCCAGCGCGGCGGCGTGGTTGGCAGTGATGGCGTGGATCATAGCGGCTCCCTCTCCATGACGATGGCCCCCGCCCGGCACTCGTTGGCGCATATGCCGCATCCCTTGCAGTGGACGTAATCTACCGAAGGATGATCGCCCTCCTCTCGCACCACGATGCTGAGGTCCGGGCAGAACTTCCAGCAGAAGTAGCAGTTGTTGCACTTCTCTTCGTCGATGACGGGCCGGAACGTTCTCCACGTCCCGGTCGGCATGTCCTCGGTGCTCTGAGTGGTGATCTGGATGGGCGGCAGGTCGCGGTACGTCTCGTACATTCAGCATCCCCACCGGCCGTACGCGTCCATCGCCGCCTGGGCGTTCTCCTCCTTCTTAGCCGGCGCCATGTCCTTGATGGCCTCCACCACCGCCTCGATCGGCACGATGTCCAACTGCCTCGCCAGCCCCCCCAGGATGGCGGTGTTGACGATGGGCGACGACCTGGAGCCGAGCCGCCTTGCCAATGCTATCGACGTTGCGTCGACGACCGCGACCGAACGCTCAGCCGGCATACCGAGTTCCGCCGGCGTCTTGGACGAGTTCACCAGCACCGTTCCGTTCTCCCTTAGTCCGGAGAGCACGTCGGTAAGCCGAATGAGTGCCTGGTCGAGCACGACCACGTGGTCCGGTTCGTATATGCCGGTGTGAAGGCGGATGGGGCGGCGGTCGATGCGGCAGAAAGCAGTGACCGGCGAACCTTTGCGCTCGACACCGAAGAATGGGAACGCCGATGCGCTCAGCCCCTCCATTATGGCGGCCCTGGCCAGGATCTCAGAAGCCAGAACCGCTCCTTGTCCCCCTCTTCCATGGAATCTGATCTCTATCATCAAACCTTCCCCCCCAATAACCTGCGCTTCCCCATGTTCTAGCGCTTGCTGGAAAAATTGTACTTGAGCAGGTATTATTTATTATGCACCATTTTTCAGACCGGGGAAAGAATAATTATGGTACGAACATATCCTTCGTCCGATGGACTTAGCCAGCCTGGCGTTCAGGACGTTCGCTCATGCCACCGAGAATGAGGATCGGGTGGAGCAGGCCCTGCGGTTCGTATCGGGGGCCGAAGAGATCACGAAAAGCCGCAGCGAGGGATATCACGGCAATCCAATCGTGGTGGTGGAAGCGAGGATCACCCGCTCCAAGGAGATTAAGAGCTTCTTCGCATCGCTCGACGCCGCCGACGTGCAAAAATTGATCGACACGCTTGAGCTCAGGGTCGACGAGGAGTCGATGTTCTTCCTCCGCCTTGACAAGCAGGCGGCATTCGAAGGGCGCTCGGTGCTGGCTGACCACGACGATATCATCTCGGTGCGAGGAAAGATAAAGTCATACCCGCAGAGCAGGGATAATGCCCTGGTAGTGATGAAAAGTATCCTGGAATCCGGGCTGGAACGGGTGACGCGGAAGGAGCAGAAGAACTAGTCGTGTACCAACAAGCAGTGTTGGCGACGTTCGGATCCAGACCTGACACGATCTCGCATATATTCATCGATTTGAGATCCCTCAATAATTCTATATGGCAATAATGCACTATTGTTAAAGGTGCAAGCTCGCAAGGAATTGCACCGATGGGGGACCTGAGGGGACTGGTTCGGAGGAGGTATGTTGGGATCCTCATCGCGTCCTAGGGGGTCCCTCACAGGAATGACAAAAACACCTTGACAAGTGAGCGCTCAGAGCAGCGCATGGAGCGGAAAAAGGAGCCATACTATGCCACCACATTGTGATACGAGAGACGGCCCCGTTGTTAAGGCAGCGATAGAATCGATAGAGACAGGAAATCTCAACCATGTCTTGATGTGGGTCCCAAAAGAGTCCGAGGAAGAGCTCAGAGGCATCTTTGAGAAAGCCCTCCTTGCGAGGAAGGCCGGAGCTGATGCACAAGCGGTCGCCGATGATTGGTTCTTCGAGAACACCATAAGGCTCCATCGGGCCGGCGAGGGGGCAGCATTCACGGGTCTGAAACCTCCCGGGCTCAGCGAAGGTCCGGTCGTGCCTAGGGCGGAAAGAGCGATCGAAACGGGCGACCCTAAGGACACCATTGAATTCATCCTCAAGACCGTCGAGGATGACCTTACGCGTCGCTTCCACCACGTGATGGAGACAAAGAAGTATGATGTGGATGACGTTGCTGCCGGCAGGGAGTATGTTGAAGCATTCATGGGATGGGTGACTTACTCCCATCAGCTCTACACGTCGGTGCTACACCCTCCAGGACACGGAGACCACTGACCCGCTGGTGTAGATCTGCAGTAACAGAGACGCCCGAACTGGCGGTCCTTTCGGGCGTTCGATTGGAGGACGTACCTAAGGTCTGCAGGCCGGGGTTCATTCCCTGAACCACTGGATCAGCATTTGAAGCCCGGCAAGCTCAGCCACATGTCAGGCGTCAAGCCATATTATCTCACAAGTATTGGCTCAGGATGTTAAACTAGTCATAATGCCATCCCTGGCGGCTTTCAAAAAAACAGAATGCACGAGGCTGCGAATGGTGCTATTGGTCCCCTTATTACATTTGTAGTGGGGCCGCGTCTAGCAAGCTAGGAGGCTTCGGTGAAAAAAAAGAAGGCGTTTCAGAGAGGTGGTTATTGGTTCACTTCTTTCCCTTCTTTCCCTTGGACGCCTTGTCGTTGGGATTCAACTGATTGCTGCGGTTGTCCGATGCCGCCTTGGCCGCAGGGTTGTTCGGGTTCTTAGCATTCGAGCGTTGGTCATTTGGGCTTGGTTTCTTGGCCATGATTCCCCTCCTACACGAGCGATGACGGTCTGACCCTTTTGATAGTATCTGATATTCGTAGCTCTGTTCACAGTAGCTCCGTCCTATCCGCTTGGTGTCCTGTGCCGTTAGAAGGTAGAAGTCCACCCTCATTGTTGCCGTTCCAGTCATCTATAATCGCGTCCCGCCTGGTCAGCGGGTCCTCCGCTATCGCTAGTGGTGGGAACCCTCAAATACCGTTCATGTTTATCGCTCAGCAACGCAGGGGTAGCCAAGCTTGGCCAACGGCGTAGGACTTAGGATCCTATCCTTAGTGGTCCGTGCGTTCAAATCGCACCCCCTGCACCATCCAGTATCGTCATATATTGTTTGGTCATGAATAAATATCTCTCACTAAGCGTAGGATACTTAGACACCCAAACGATAAAAAGGAGTGTCTGGATGTGAAAGAAGAAGTTGACTTCTCCCTACTTTCGGGACAGGACAACAAGGAAGTAGGATTTTGCCGGTCAGAATCTGAATGCCCTCATCCATATAATGAGAAGTTCGCAGATTGGGTCATGGTGGATAAGGGAATAAAAAAGCGGGATTCTGTCGGGAAGGCTTACCGTATAAGGGAGATACAGAGAGAGTATGGAGTTCAGATAACGGCCTTGCCAGAAGCAGAGAAGATATCTACCCTATCAAGCCATCAAAATTTGTCATGACCTTTTTGGACCAATGGAAAAATCTAACCTTTCTAACCATATGGCTTATTTGATAATTTGTCGTCGCTAATAATGATGATTTATAGCCTCCCAGTCATACTACTAGTAAGTGAACAAAACATTATTGTTAGCAGAATATTTGGGTTGGAATAGAGTTGAACTTGATGAGACTCCGATTCAAATTAGAGATAGACCAGAAAATGTTTTTTCCAAAAATATGCAAATGAATCGTTTCTTGCAATTGCTAACTCAACATCGAAATTCGGTAATATTTCCAATCTAAAAGTTAATTCTGATAATTTTGCTTTCGCTGCCATTTGTTTAAAAATATCCTTTGTCACATCATTTGTATCTTCAAGAAAGGGTATATTAAATCTGCAACATTCGCATTTTTTTAACCCAGCCAGATACCAGCTCTCAATTTCTTTCTCAACGATAATTATTCTACAGCAATTTTTTATATTTAATGAATCCTTCAAATCGTCTCTCTTTTTTTTAACGCAATTATAGCCATTACCTTTTAGATCAGTAAGGAATATGTACTCTTCCTTTTTTATTGAAATTTCTCTTATCCTTTCTCTATGTTGTTCATTAGAATAATTAGCTAATTTCCATGGAGGAAAAGGCCCATAATTTGGTTTTAATCTTGGCAGTAGAACATGTTCTATGAACCTCCAATCGTTTACTCCTTCGTAAAAAAAATGAAATCGTTTTTTATCCATCAAGACAAGGTCTCCAGCAAGTTTTGCACAAGGAGTTCATCTATCCCGATTTCGTTTAGTAATTTGACTAAATCCTCTTTTTCTGATGGCCGGGTTAACCTAGAAAATCCTGCATCATCTCGTGACATGAGGAGGACTTCTTCAATTTTTGAGTGCCTAAGTAGGACTGAATTATGCGTTGTAACGATGATCTGCTTTTGTTGTGATGCATCTCTCATCATATCAACGACTTTTTCAATTAAATAAGGATGAATGTTCCTTTCTGGCTCTTCAACTATTATATGAACTCTTTTATCAAAAAATAATGCTAATATGATAGATGCTATGTTTATGGTGCCATCAGACAAAAAGGATGAGTATAGATATTTGTTATTATTATAACGCTCCTTTAATTTATAAACCAATGACTTATCGGCGTTTGATTCGGTTTTAAACTCCGATATAAAAGGAAGAAGGTCTCCAACTAGACTAAAAAATTTTTTCTTATCTCCAGGATTTGTCAGTATTTTTCGGAGAACAGGTGCAAGATTACTACCATCCTCTTCGAGATATATTTTACCTGTAATCTGGACACCTTTTTTTGATAATTTAGGATCGATATCGAAGATTGCGGTGCCACCAAAATGTTCTCTCAATCCCAAAAAATGCATATATGCGGTTAGCGGCAGGTCTTCCTCATCTTTTAGCTCATCTATGATTTTTCTAAAATGACCTGGACATAATGACTCTGGCTTCAAAGCCGGAAATTCTGGACAATCGACCAAAATTTGAGTTCTCTTTGTCCTTCGAGCTGATGCAAGAATTACTAGGCCACTGAATACCCTTTCCTTCTTCGGCGCTCCCTTCTCGTCCTTTTTCTTTCTAGGTTCGTATTTATAAAAATCACATAAAAGTGTTAGGGAATCGTGAACATCTTTTATTCCCTTACCTTTCTTTTTAAAATTCACTGCAAGATTATATGTCGCTGTTTTAATAATTGGGTAGTAAATTTCTTTTCTACCTGCATCTTCAATTTCACTTGGAATCTGCCATCTAATGTTCGGACTGCAGACTATCTCTAACTCAAATGGTTTAGATGATCCAATGTTGATATTCCGTAAATAATCAGAACCACCTTGTAATGAGACAGCATCATCGAGGCCGCTGTTCAAAGCATCGTTTATAAATCTGAAGATTTGGATAAAGTTCGATTTTCCAGAAGCGTTAGCTCCAACGATTACATTGTATCTATTCAAACTCACACTTAATGAATCGAAGGTCTTGAAATTGTTGACGGATATTTGGTGTATCAGTCTTAATCACCATCTGTTTATGAATATTTTAATAATTTATCATATATTTATTGTCGATTTTCAGGTGCCTTCTTTTTTGCTTATTCTTGATGAATTTGAGTTTAGAATGACGATTTACAGCTAAATAATATCTGTTATTATCAAGTGACTCTTGTTTCGCTTAGTCATTTTTGACGATATACGATAACCCAATCGAACGGAGAGTTGTCTTCGGAAGAAAGAAACGGCAGCAGCCAGATATCTCTTTTGAGGACTTAGGATCCTATCCTTAGTGGTCCGTGCGTTCAAATCGCACCCCCCTGCACCACTTTTTTCCCTGACCGACCACCCCTTTGACGAATACATGAGGCAGAGTGGAATGTCCACGAACAATCGGAACGAACTCACATACAGTTCTTGCCAATCCTTATCAAGGCATGAGTCGGTCCCTGGGCTGAGCATGGGTGATGACGACAGCAATGGCCGAACGAAGACTGGAAAGGGAGAAGAAAACTGTTGTTGTGATGATCCGAACATATTGCAAAGATATCCACGGGCAGGAGTCTGGAGTATGCATCGATTGTCGAGAGCTTGCCGACCATGCCTTGTCCCAACTGGACAGATGCCCTTTCCAGAGGGCCAAACCAACATGCTCGAAATGCGCGGTACATTGCTATCGGCCGGAAATGAGAGAGAGGATCAGAGAAGTGATGCGCCATTCAGGTCCTCGAATGCTAACCCGCCATCCCATCCTTGCAGTTGGGCATCTGATGAGCGGGCTCAGACGGCCTTATAAAGGGTCGAAGTAGATGGAAGACGACGTATGGCTTGATGCCCTGCCCTTGCGTCATGGCTCCTGATCGCTCTGCACCGCAGCTGCATCCCGGTCGGAAACCTATTTCATCGGCCCTTCACATCTAACACCACCTAGGGGCGTACCAGGGCGGTGAGCCTATACCGAGAGTTGTTCATTTCGAGATACCCGCAAAGAATCCGGAGCGAGCAGTCGATTTTTATAAGAATGTGTTTGGTTGGAAGATCGAGAAATGGGACGGACCGATCGACTACTGGCTTGTGGAGACCGGGGAGAGCGAAGAACCAGGCATCAACGGCGCGATACATAGCGCTGAAAATTTCAAAACAGTCGTCAACACCATCGCCGTGGACTCCGTCGACGATTTCTTGGAGAAAGTGAAACAGGCGGGAGGAAAGGTTCTGATCCCGAAAGGGGCGGTTACCGGGATGGGGTACGTTGCCTTCGCGGAGGACACCGAAGGCAATGCGTTCGGAATGCTGCAGAGCGACCCCTCGGCCAAGTAGTCAACTTCAGCCCGGAATTCGACATGGATTGGCATAATATGCCTAGGGGTGCGGGCGACCATGATCATACCGTCGCGCTGAGGCATAGGTATCATTCCCTCTCGAAAACTCAGTCGCCAAGGGGGCCGTCAGGGTCCGTGGAAATCTAATAATGGGGCCAAGACATTGTACATGTCGAGATGTACCATGGTCGAATATGGAAGTGAAAAAACGCAGGACAAGAAGGAGAACCTGTACTCCAAGGTCCTCAGGCTCCAGGACCTCGTCTCCTACCAGGATGGGACGGTGGCCAGCAGAATGCTCATCAACAAGAAGGCCGGGAGCATCACCATATTCTCATTCGACGAGACAGAGGGACTCTCCGAGCACACCGCCCCGTATGATGCGCTGGTCACCATTCTCGACGGAACGTGCGAGGTGTGGATAGCAGGAGAGACGTTCCAGCTGAAAGAGGGGGAATCGATCATATTCCCGGCCAACAAGCCGCATGCTCTCAGCGCCATCACCAAGTTCAAGATGACCCTAATCATGATCAGGGAGTGAAGCATGAGCTCCGATGACAAGGAAGGCGCCTACTGCAACATCTGCGGAGGCATCTCTCCGGGCAAGGTCACGGTCAAGCAGATCGAAATCAACGGGAAGCTGATCGGCATCGACCGCCTGGATAGCATCGTTGCCGAGGTCAGGGTGATGAACCTGACGGACGACGCTGCTATCGCCGATGAGCTGCTGAAAAGGGTCAAGAAGACCAACTATGTTCCCACTATCAGGTCGAAGGATTACAGCGAAGCGCTGTTGAAGGAATACAAGAGCGGGGGATGAACAATGTTCGACCACTGTCCCGGCTCCGCCAACCTTCGAACTCCGACATTGTCGATAAAGAAGTGCCCGGAATGCGACCGCGACGTCGAACTGTTCTCCAACGACACCAAGGTGACATGTGACAACTGCGGATTCGTGGTGTACAACGATATCGCCAGCTGCGTGCAGTGGTGCGAGCATGCCAGGGAATGCCTCGGAGAGGAAGAGTATAACAGGTTGGTCAAAAAGAAGGACGAGCGAGCGGCCGACCAAGAGCGACGATCGATGATCACGTCCATACGGCGGCCTGACCGACCATCTAAAATACATTCCCTTCCCAGCCATCCAACATGATGCAGGAGACCCTCGAAAGGAACAAGCGCCTGATGATAACGCTGGACGACTCCTGGAACAGCCAGGACTGGGAAACCTACAGGGAGCGTCATGCCGAGAACACCGCAGTATATTGGCCCGGACAGCCCGAGCCCACTCGTGGACGGGAGGCGCATGCGGCCGAGTCGAAGGAGTTCTTCAAGACCTTTCCCGACAACCATATCGCCAACGATCCCTACAAGATCCTGATCGCCGAGGGCGATACCACATGCTCGGTCGCCGAGTTCACCGGGACCATGAAGGGGCCGATGAAGAGCTCGGACGGCAGCGTTATCCAGCCGACCAATCGGTCCTTCAAGCTGGAGTTCTGCACCGTCGCCACCTGGAAGAACGGGGAGATCGTGGAGGAACGGCTGTTCTACGACCAGGTCGAGATGATGAAACAGCTCGGCATCCAGTGAGCCAGCGCCGATCGATGGGTTGCCGCGATATAGGGCGAATCGCTCGACGACGGTCCATCGGCCATGCATCCATAGGCAATAGAACTAGGCGCTCCTCGCATCCTTGATATAACTGGCGAGGCCAATCAATTCCGATGGACATGACGGTCACGACCACTACGGGCAGGGTGAAGCACCTCAACCCAGACAGCATGATGAAGAGCCCGGCGTTCTCCCAGGTCATCGAGGTCTCCGGCAACGCCAGGACCATCTACGTCGGGGGGCAGAACTCGGTGGATCGCATCGGAAGGGTCGTAGGGGTGGGAGATATCGGGAAACAGGCTGAGCAGGTCATGAAGAACCTCAAGACGGCTCTGCATGCGGCCGATGCTGACCTGGAGGACATCGTCAAGATGACTATTTATGTCGTTCAGGGCCAGCCCCTCGAACCGGGCTACGAAGCGTTTCTGCGGGCCTGGGGGATTCGGGAGGAGCGGCCCACGATATCGGTCCTCTACGTTGCCGCGCTGGGAAGGCCAGAGGTCCTTCTGGAGATCGACGCCATAGCCGTGGTGCCATCATAGACGGTGTATAGTTCGACCCATATCGATTAATACCTGGTCCGGACAGTTGTACATGATGCGATGGAGGGCAGCGCTCGCCGCGGTCATCGTCATACTTACGGCCATCATCTCAGCCGCCGTCCTCATGAACCTGGTCGAGCTGGGCTCGTTCGCCGGCCCCTATCGGCTCAGTCACTGGGCATCGTGGGCCGGAACACTGTTCATTGCCATCTACGCGCCGGCATATCATGTGCTCAAGCGCGCCCGGCCCAATAGTGCCGAGCTGTTCCTCGACATCCACTCATTCGGCTTCCTGATATCATTCCTCCTGATATCGATCCATTTCGCCAGCCAGCTTAGCAGACCTCCCCAGGCCTACCCTGAGCTGGGGGAGGGCATCGCGCTGTACATCACCATTGTGCTGCTGGTAGCTACCGGCCTATTGCAGCGGTTCGCCGCGTCCAGACTGGGATCCAAGAGCCGCTACACCTCGCGCACCAATCGGGCGGTGCACGTCAGCCTGATCTCGGCGTTCTACGTCATCATCCTCGTACACGTGCTGCTAGGCTTGGAGATAATCTAGATCAGGTGAGATCTTCCGCGCAGCGTCACTTGGACCTTTTCGGCTGGACGATCTCCCTCAGGCGCGCGATCTCCAGCCCCTGTATCTCGTCCACCGACCGCTTTCCTCCGCTCTTCACGATCTTCACGACCTCGCTTGAAGGATTAGTGAGAACGAAGAGGTCAATGCTCTTCACCGTCCCGTCCTTGAACTTGTATCTGAACGGCAGCGGAAGCCGATTGTTCTGCATGAACTCGCTGATGCTCAGCTCCTGGTCGATGTCCTGGCCGTCGAGGAGGTGCAGGCACATCTCCAACGGATACTTGCCGAACGCAACGACGTTCAGGTGCGTCGCGCCCAGCAGCCTCAATTCCTCCACGAGGTGCGCCTCGCATCTGGTGGCGGCCTTCCTCCATTCCTTGTTGATGTCCCTGTCACTGTTCAGCGGAACGCACTTCAGAGCATGCGTCCAGTATACCTGGCCGGAGCCTGGATCGAAGCTGCCGAACATCTCACGGACCTTAGAGAGGGGGCCGGCATCCCTCAGCTTGGCAGGCGAGACATCGTTGTTGCTACATAATGACGACAGCCGACTCGTGGCCTCATCGACCGAGGCAAGAGGGCGCAGCCAGTGGCCCGGCTCCTGCGATACGATGATCACGTCAGCCCGCACGGGAGGCGCGCTACGGCCGAACATGACGGGCATCTTGTCGCCGTTCCGGGGGCATCCGGGACACTGTCCCTTGACCTTCTCGACGATGCCGTCCCACCCCGCTGCGGTGTCCTTCGTCATGAGGGCGTATTGGTGAACTGCATAAAACCGTTTCACCGCGAGCGAGGTCGCGGACAGGTGGGGCGCCGCCCATCTAGGATCGGATGATCAGAGGAGCTGGTCCCCGGCCTTCGGACCGGACTTGCAGTCGAAGACGCCGGTCACCTTCATCACGATCAGCTGGTTGCACACCAGCTTCTTGCTCTCCATGACCCTCTTCTTCATATCCTCATAGTCGGCGCCGCTGTCGAGCAGCGTCACGTCCCCCTTGATCTTCAGGCAGCTCTTGGTCTCCGGGCCCCACAGGTAGATGCACGCCCTCGGATTCTCCTTAAGGTTCTTCTCCGTCGCTTTCATGAACTGATTGCCGATCCACAGGGTCTCCGGATCGATCACGTACAGGACGCCGATGGGGACCACGTTCGGTTCGCCGTCGGCCGAGGCAGTGGCCAGGGGCATGACCCTGGTCGCCTTTATCATCTCGATCATCTCGGATGTCAGCTTGACCATGGGACCAGATTGTCGAGGCGATTATTTGATTATTGAGGCATGAGCCCTATGGAACGCGTGCATCCCGCGGCCATCCGCGAATGTCTATCGTAATGGAAGACTGAGGCTCGTACCATCTATTTTATACCTGAATATGAATTGGAGAAAGCATACACGGACCATAGGTCCGTGGAACCAACCAACAGGTAATCGTAATGAACGACAGAAGAGGCGGATACAGACGCGACGAGCCCCGTGAGATGCACCCAGCAAAGTGCTCCGATTGTGGAGCGGAGACCACTGTTCCTTTCAAGCCAACTGAGGGAAGGCCGGTCTATTGCCGCGAGTGCTACCAGAAGCACAAGCCGGCCCGCGAACGCAGGTACTGAACCTCGTTCAACCCTTTTCTACAAACCCCTTCATCACCCATTTTGACGTCCTTTCTTTGATATAGACATGTGACAGAGCGTTCTCCGTACGAGCCGACATCCTCTCAACGGGGTTGGTCCAGGCGCTGTCATAAGGTTAAAATGCTGCTAACGAGGTCACGCCACCATCGCGAAGGTTCGTTCCTATGTCTAAGCTCAGTGAGGCAGCGACCGTTGCCATGAGGGATTGCCTGGGCATGAGGCCCGGCGAGGAGGTACTGATCCTGACCAACTTCGAGAACCCTGACTCGTTCGAGGTCTCCAAGGCGCTGTTCGACGCCACCAAGGAGCTGGGCGGAAGGCCGGTCATGATGATCCAGGAGGCCAAGACCACGCTCGACTTCGCAGAGAACACCGTCCTCAAAGCCATGGAAGCAGTACCCGATATCATCATCTCCATTTCGACGTTCAAGATGGGAAAGGATCCCTTCGGAATGAACATCGGCTATGTCGGAAGGGATGGGCAGAAGTACGATCACATCTACCACCGCCTCATGGAGGGCGACCGGCGCATTCGCGGGTTCTGGTCGCCGTCGGTCACCAAGGACACCTTCGAGCGGACGGTAGCCGTCGACTACGCGGAGATGCGGTCGCTGGCCAAGAGGCTCAAGGACGTTCTGGACGCCGGCGAGAACGTTCATGTCACCGCGCCGGGCGGAACCGACGTGAGGTTCTCCATCAAGGGAAGGGAGTCGAAGCTGGACGATGGGAACATAACGATGCCGGGAACGGGCGGCAACCTTCCTGCCGGTGAGACCTACGTAAGTCCGGTGAACGGTACGACCGAGGGCGTGATCTGCTTCGACGGGACGGTGGACCTCGGGACCTCGTTCCCCATACCGAAAGTGCCGGTCAGGGTGGTCTTCGAGAACGGCTTCGTCACGGACGTAACGGGCGACGATACGGCGGAAAAGCTGCTCGACGTCATCAAGCTCGGAGAGGCCAAGGCAAGAGAGGTCGGCAGTGCCGAGATGGAGCGTAACGCCCGGCACCTGGGGGAGATGGGCATCGGGATCAATTACTCCGCCAAAATGATCGGGAACATGCTGGAGGACGAGAAGGTCGGAAGGACCGTTCACTTCGCTATCGGGATGAACTACGACAACGACGCCAACGCCTGCATCCACCAGGACTGCCTGGTAAAGGAGCCGTCGGTGTGGGTCGACGACAAGCAGATCATGAAGGATGGCGTCATCCTCATCTGAAACCCCTTATCTTTTCATTATCTATTTTGACAATAGTTTTTTAAGCGCATCGTTCGCACTACCACCTATATACGCCCCGAAGGTCAAACAGTAATATTGATATAGAAGGGCAAACATACTACAAGGAGAGAATGAGAATGAGCCATGGAAACACCACAATTTCTTTCGAGACGCTGTCGCGCGCCATATTGAACAAGATGGGCGTGACCAGGGACATCGCCGATGACATCGCGCTCAGGGTGCTGAACTATTTCGGGTTCGATGAGGAGATCATAGACAACGTGCTGGACCAGGACGACCGCAGGATGTTCTACTTCCTGCAGGACATTCAATTGCTTCGCACCCATTGGGAGGAAGCCATCCTTCCTAACGGCAGGACCTGGAGGGTCTTCTACTGGGCCCTGAACGTCCCGAAGATCCAGGAGTACGCATCGCCGCCGCGCGAGGAGGCCGCCGTGGAGATCGGCCTTTACGACTCCCTTCCGGAGGATGTCTGGTCGCGCGAGGCGGCGTAATCCGCCTGAACCTTTTTTTATATTTTCACATATAATGCCCATCGATACGATGGACGACGGCAAGAAGATACTCGTGATCATCATGGACGGGCTGGGCGATCGAGCGGTCCGCAGCCTCGGTTACCGCACCCCGCTGCAATGCGCCAACAAGCCCAACCTGGATTGGTTCGCCGTCAACGGCACCTCCGGGATAATGGACGTCATCTCGCCAGGAGTCCGCCCCGGCTCTGACACGTCCCATCTGGCATTGCTCGGCTACGACCCGTACCAAGTGTACACCGGCCGCGGCCCGTTCGAGGCTGCCGGCGTCGGCCTGGTCGGCAAGGCAGGAGATGTGGCCTTCCGATGCAACTTCGCCACTGTGGATGATGGTATGAACGTCATAGACCGCAGGGCCGGGAGGATCAAGGAGCCTGACACCACCGAGCTGGCCAAGGCGCTCGACGGCATGCGGCTCGGAGACATCACTGCCGTGGTCAAGGAAGCGACCGAGCACCGCGCCGCCCTCATGTTGCAGGGAAGCGGCCTTTCGCCGTACGTCAGCGATGCGGACCCTCATGCCCTGGCGACCGTCAGCCGTTCCGAACCGCTGAGGCCCAACGCCGCTGCCACCGCCGAAGCGGTCAACGAGTTCGTCCGCCGCTCATATGAGGTGCTGAAGGATCATCCGGTGAACAGGCGTCGGATCGCAGAGGGCAAGCAGCCAGCCAACATTCTGTTGCCGCGCGGCGCCGGGGTCTTCCCGGACATTCAGCCGTTCGAGAGCAGGTACGGCATGTCCGCGTCCGGAGTAGCGGGAGTCTCTCTCATCAGGGGCATCTGCAGGGTGTGCGGCCTTGAGGTGATCGAGGATGCCGGCTGCACCGGAGGAACGGACACCGATATGAACGCCAAGGCCTGCGCCGCCCTGAGGGAGCTTGAAAGAAAGGACTTCGTCCTCATGAACGTCAAGGCCACCGACATCAACTCCCATGACGGGGATCCTCGGAGCAAGATCGAGTCGATCGAGCGCCTGGACGCCATGGCCAAGGCCATCCGCGAGGGCATCCCGCCCGGGACCGTGGTCGCGCTGGCGGCCGACCACTGCACTCCAGTGGAAAAGGGAGACCATTCCGGCGATCCAGTCCCGTTGACCATATATGTCGAGAATGGCATCAAGGACGGCGTTGCCTCGTATGACGAGGTGTCCTGCGCCAGGGGCGCCCTGGGCCGCATTCGCGGAGTGGACCTCATGCCCATCCTGATCGACAAGGCCGATCGCTCTGAAAAATTCGGAGCCTGAGACATGCAGTTCTACTACTGCCCGAAGGACGATGCGGTAAGGCCGAAGCGGCGTTTCGCCGACAACCGCTGCGACATCTGCCGGCAGGAGTGCGTGACCATCGACGTGAAGCGCTCCGTCCACGGGTACATAATGTACGCGCTGGACATTGCGGCCGGCATCATGATCGCCCTCTATCTGGCCCATCACCAGTTCAATGCGGACTTCGCATCGTTCGTCGGGACGATCGACGAGACCCTCTACATCGTGGTCATGTTCGGCCTTATCCTCATCTCTTTCGTCTTCTCCGGCCTCGACATAGGACGGACGCAGGCGGAGGCATTGAGGATCGCGAGGGAGAGAAAGGGGCGCATTCAATGATCACTGTCGCCACGCCTGGAGAGTGAACGTGAAATCGCCGTCGGCCACCGTCACCTTTGAAGCATAGACGTCCTTACCGGCCGGGACCTCGCCGCCCAGTACGTTAGTTCCCAGGGACGAGTCGAACGTCCAACGCCACGACATCAGCGGCAGCAGCTCGTCCAGCGTCGATGAGATTATGCGCTCCACATCCGGCGTCAGCACGCCGCTCTGCACGGCCGATTCCATCAGGGAGGCGTTCTTTCCCTGGGAAACGGGCACGGTGCACCGCAGCAGCACCTCATGAACGGCATCCAGCTCCTCCGCCCCTTTCCCATCCGGGACCTCCGGCCGGGGAGATGCAGATGAGAGCAGGACGATCGAGACTATGGAGACCACCGCGAGGAACATCAGCGAGTCGAACAGGGCGGCCATGCCGCCATTGCCATACTTCCGCTTTTTCATCATGTCCACACCCACACCGTGACCGTGGCCGCCTTGACCTCCTGCGGACCGTGGTGCACATTGACCGCCCTGCTCGATGCGAACCTTTCTCCGCTTCCGCCGACCTCGCCCACCTCGAACAGCACGACCGCGGCGCCGTCCACCTCCTGCAGCACAGCGCGGCAACCGGCCCCGCCGATGCTCTCCACGCCGATCGTTATCTCGTCGATCTCATCGTAGCGCAGAACACCGGGGGACAAAGCCCAACGCTCGTCGGACATTATGCGTTCGACGGCCAGCCTCGAGGGGTCGGTGGCGCCGACATCGTGTCCGGCAGGCAGCATTGCCATCGTGGCCGCAAGGATGATCATCCCCGCAGCCACCACCATCATGGCTACCATGGACTCCTGGAACCCGCCCACGGCGTTCCGGTCGCCGTACAAGCGTCTCGCACACTTAGAAGCCTTCATGCTCTCCCGCGTCCGCAACGGTTCGGAGCATAAACCCATATGCGGCTACAGTTAGCCCACCTACTGAACGCCTCGCAGATAGTGGCCGGCGGTGATGGCTCCGCACTTCCGCTTGATGCGGTCCTTCATGCCGAGGTCCCTCTTCTGGAACGCTTCTGCCACCATGCCGCTCAGCTCCGGAGGCCGCCCCCGCAGGTCGAGGGCGTAGGAATCGATCCCCCATCGGTCCATCTCATTCATGAAGTCCATGAGGAACAGGTCGGCGGAGTTGAGTATGTGGGCCCAGCCGTTGGCATCGCGGACCACCGGGAACTTCTTTCCCCGCTCGTCCTTCAGGCTCCCCTCCTTGAGGGTCGGGTCGCGGGTGATCATGAGCTCCACGCGGCCGAACACCGGCACCTCCAATGCCCGGTCGTCGTGAGCGGCGAGGTCCATCAGGTCCTGGCGAGACAGTTCGACCGATACCTGCTGCTGATGCATCGACGGCATTGTAAAGGAGTTGAACATGTTCATGAAGTACGAACCGTAGGTCCTGCGATCGGCGTACTTCATCGCCTGCCCAGGAGAATGGACCATGACCGCGGCGGCGTCGACCTCGGGCACAGCGGGAGCGATGCGCGGGAGAGAAAGGACGAACTCCTTGCCGACCTCTTCGCACAATGCCCTTGCTTCCTCCTCGTCAGCGTTCATCTCGTAGTATACGCGGTCGACGAACGGCAGAACGGTGCGTAGCGAGCGGACCGACGATACGTGAGCGGACAGCGCTGCCTTGCGATGATGCCTTTGAACCCCCGGAACGCTGAACCGGCGGCCCTTGTGGTCCGCCCGGGCGGTTGGGAGATGGAGCTGAGATATCGCTCTCTCGATCTCAGGGAACTCACGGTCCTTGGTCTTGTATGCCTGATACTCGCCCATCTCCAGGCGGAACGGCGAACGGACGATGGTGCCGCCATCCTTGGGCACCGGGGAGCGGACCTCGAAGCCGCCGATCTTCTCGTGGCCTCGATAGAACGTGATGCCGTCCCCCTCCCCCAGTGACGTGGTCGGAAGCCAGACCTCCTTTCCACGGGACCGGGCGGTGCCGATCGGCCTCCCCCTCGATTCGGCGTAACGGCGCTGCATGACCTCGTTGCCGCGTAGGTACCCGGAGCTGAAACCGCGATTGAACGCTACCTCCAGCAGTTCCCTCTCCCTCGAGGTCATGAGCTCCTCCTCTCCCCGGGCGGCCCGCTCCACCGCGGCCTTGTACGCTTTAGCTGCGAGATAGACGTACGTCGGGGAGCGAAGACGCCCTTCGATCTTGATCGAGCCGACCCCGATGCGCATCAGCTCAGGGATGGAGTCGACGCAGAACAGGTCAGCGGTGGACAGCATGAAGGAGGTCTCCCCGCCCAGCGAGTATCGCTTGCGACAAGGTTGAGCGCACATGCCTCGGTTTCCAGAGCGGCCCCCCAGCATCGATGAAAACAGACACTGGCCAGAGAAGCAGTAGCACAGCGCCCCGTGAATGAACACCTCGGTGCCGATGCCGCCGTCCCGGGCGATGCGTTCGATCTCCGGAACGGAGAGCTCCCTGGCCAGTATGGCCCTCTCCACACCCGCTTCCTTCGCCCACTTGGCGTCCTCGACCGAGTGAACGCCCATCTGAGTGGAGGCATGTATGGCCAGTGGGAAGTTCTCCTTGATGATCCGCATGAGGCCTCGGTCCTGCACGATGACCGCGTCGGCCTCCATCGAGGACAGGACGTCCAGGTACGCGAACGCGACGGGGAGTTCCGACTCTTTGACAAGAGTGTTGACCGTGACGTAGACCTTCGCGCCTTGATCGTGGGCTGCCATTATCGCCGCCTTGATCTCGGAGTCGGAGAAATTGGGTGCGAACCTCCTAGCACCGAACAGCTTCCCGCTTAGATACACCGCGTCCGCTCCGCCCAGCAGCGCAGCCTTGAGCGAATCCTTGGAACCGGCAGGAGCGAGAACTTCCATGTGCGACCAATTGGCATCATCGAGTTAAATGTAGTGTACAGTTAGCCTCAATAGGTATGACCCCTCATGCGGTCCATCCCTTGCTTATGAAGATCGAACTGGGTAGTTTGTGGGGTCGCGGCAGGGGAGCGGCGGTGAGACCGGCCGCCCGCCGCGGGTGCGAATACTGGAAGAGCAATGGGACGGTGAGAGTGGAATGCGACGGCTGCGCAAACGGCCAGAATCTGAACTGTCCTCCTTGCTTCAAGGGAGTCCTTCGCATCCTGGCCAATGAGTCCGAGGTCCGGGAGGTCCTCCTGGCCAGGGACTGGGAGATCGCCTACGACATTGAATGCGTCCGCGCCCTCAGCGCGGTGGCGGAGGTGAACCGGTTCTGTTCCGGGCTCACTTACTCGCTCCCTTTCGAGTCGTGCCCATCGTGCGCCGCCAACCCCCGGGGAATGATCTCCCGGGTCACGGAGCGGCTGCCGCAGGGGGTCGGGTCCGAGCTGGCCTCACAGCTGAGGCCTGGTCCCCACGGAACGGCATGCGAGCAGTGCGTACGTACCTCGAAGAACAATCTGGAGCATATCGCTTCTCTGCTGAGCGAGGCCGAGAGGAAGGTCGCCAGGTCGGCGTTCAGGGTGGTGTCCGCGGATGAGCGAGCCTAGAGTGGTACTGCGTTCCGCAGCCCGCAGCCCGGTCGAAGGGAACTCGATATCCCGGGGGATCAATAGGATCCTGGAGGAGAGGTCGATGCGTCGACCCCGGTTCTCTGGCTACTGGACCTCGGCGGCGCCATCACGGGCCGAGGAGATGGAAAGCTATCAGGTCGGGGGAGCAAAGGTGCGGTTATTCTCCCTGGAGGGCGGCCAGAGGCATCTGTACCATGTATCGCCTTGGGAGCATGGGCTTCCCGACGAATGGGTGAGAGCGGTCGACGGGGTAATCTCGCAGGTGACGGACCTTCCCCCGCCCGACCTGGGCGCCGGCTACGATGAGCTTCGCGCTTACGTCATCAGGACCGCGGCCCGCCTGCTGCGCAAGCGGACCGAAGGCCTGGAAATGGGCGGCAGCATCGAGGAGAGGGAGCGGACTATAGTTCGGCTCTCGGATATCGTGGCTCGCCATACCGTCGGCCTCGGCCTGTTCGAAATACTGTTGGCCGATGACCGCGTGGAGGACATTTACGTCGATGCGCCGTCCTGGGAGAACCCTGTCCACATCACCATCGGCGGCGTCGCTGGCTTCAACTCAGTCTGTCGCTGCGGTACGAACATCACGGTCTCGGGCGATGAGATGGACGGCCTGGTGTCGAAGTTCAGGCAATATACGATGAGGCCGTTCTCGGAGGCGTTCCCGGCGCTGGAGACTGACCTGCCCGGTTACGACACCCGCGCAACGGTGATCGGGCCGCCCCTCAGCCCTTCCGGTCCTGCCCTCGCTCTCCGCCGTCACTCGAGGAGGCCGTGGACGCTCCTCCGGCTCGTCGCGTCCGGAGCGTTCGATACGTACACCGCGGCCCTGCTCTCGTTCCTCATAGATGGACGGTCCACGGCGCTGATCTGCGGGGCCCGCGGGGCGGGGAAGTCGTCCCTCCTCTCCGCCATAATGTTCGAATTCCCGCTGGAGCAGCGCATACTGGCCATCGAGGACACGCTGGAGCTGCCGATAAAGCAGATGCAGGCGCTGGGCTACCGCGTCCAGTCCCTGTTCGTTGACCGCGGGATGGAGCGTTCTGCGGAGGACGGCGCCGATGACGCCCTGCGGGTCAGCCTCCGCCTGGGCGAATCGGCCATCGTCATGGGGGAGGTCCGCGGAAAGGAGGCGCAAACGCTCTATCAGAGCATGCGCACCGGCCGCGCCGGCTCGTCGGTGCTTGGCACCATACACGGCGAGTCGGCCCGCTCGGTGTACGATCGCGTCGTCCACGACATGGGCATCTCGAAGGAGGCGTTCATGGCGACCGACATCGTGATGACGATGGGGCTGTCGCGTCCGGGCGGCTCGTCCCGGCCGGTCCGGCGGCTGGTCGAGCTCGCTGAAGTATCTAGAGAACGAGGCCCAGGAGAGTTCAACCTGCTCCTGGGCGAAAGCAGCATAGGTTTGGAATGCACCTCCGAGGCCATCGCCCGGATATCTGACAGCTGGGGCATGAGCTACTCCGACGCCCTGGCGAACATCCAGGCGCGGGCCGAAATGCGCAATGTGCTCATCGATGCCGCCGCACGGGGTCATAACGAATGCCTCGACCCGGAATGGACCTGCCGGTGCAACGAGTTCCTGTGGCAGCGAATGGACGACGGCCTCGTGGACGTTGACGATATCGTGAACGACTTCCGCAGCTTCGTGCATGGGAGGGTGGGGATCGATGTCCTTCGCTGAGCGTTCCTTCAACTACATCCTGGAGGCGTTCCCCCGCCGCGACGTTCCGAGCGCCTTCGCCCCCTTGCTTTCGTCGAAGCGCACCGTGCAGGGCGAGAGATGGATGCGGCGGTACGCGATCGAGGAGAGCGCGCTCCGTTCCGCCGGATACTCCCTCCTGCTCATCGGATACGCCATAGCGTTCATCGCCGTGGCCGCATCCTTCCTCCTGCTCGGACCGGAAGGCGGGGCCATGGCCATCTTTCCGGCGCTGCTCGCCCCCCTGGCGGTAGCCTCCTTCTTCGTGAACGCTCCCGAGTCCCTATCTCAGAGGGAGGAGAGGCGCATCATGAGGGAGAGCCCGTCGGTCGTAGGCGGCCTCACGATGAGCATGCAGATGCAGCCTTCCCTGGAGCGCGCGGCTCTGTTCGCGTCCCAGAGGACCGACGGCGTCCTGTCGGGACGGCTGAGGGAAGCGTTATGGTCCAGCCTTACCAGGGCCCAGATGTCGGTGGAGAGCGCGATGATGGACATGTCGGCAGCGTTCTCGGCCGTGAACGATCCCCTCCGCCAGTCGCTCCACCTGATCATGGCCGCCACTCGTGAGAGGACCAAGGAAGGAATGGACCGCCTGTTGGACAAGGCCAACAACATCGCCCTGGGCGGGGTGAGGGACGCCGTGGACCGTTACGTGGCTTCCCTCTCCACTCCAACGATGGTGCTGTTCTCCCTCGGCACGCTGCTCCCGATCATGCTGTTCACCCTGCTTCCGCTGATGAGCCTCGGCACCTCCTTCGGATCGGAAGCCGAAGGGAGCGGGTCGGTTGACGGACTGGCCGGGCTGCTCCTGGTGGTCTTCCCTGTGGCATCCTTCCTCTATGCCCGCTCCATCCTGCAGCGCAATCCCCTGGGGGACGGTACCGACGAGACGATGGGGTGGAGACGCGACGTCGTTCCGTTCTTGGCCGCATGGTCCGCGATAGCGGCCGTGTCCTTCATCATCGAGCTTGGTGAGCACCGCGCCTACCTGCAGGCCGCTGCCATAGTGCTGCCCCCCTGCGCCTACCTGGCCTGGAACCTGCATAGTGGCCATGTGGCCAGAGGCCGCCGCGCCAGGGACGAGAAGGAGCTGATAAACGCGCTGTTCCAGGTCGGCAACATGATGTCAGCCGGCTCGGGGATGGAGGAAGCGCTGAGGGCCGCTGCCAAGAACAGGCCGGGCGGCGCATTCGAAGCAATGACGCGTAACGTGCTTCACCGCAGCGCCATGACCGGGTGCGGGGTGAAGGGCGCTCTCTCAGAAGAGAACGTTCTGAGGACGATATCGCCGCTCATCGAGGCCGCGTTCATCACGGTGGCGGAGTGTTCTGAAAGAGACCCGCGCTACGCCGGCCAGGTCGCTCTGAACCTGGCGCAGCTGCTTTCTGACCTGACCGCCTGCCAGGCCAAGATCGATGAGAAGCTGAAAGGCATCGTGGACATGATGCGCTCCACCTCACTGGTGTTCGGCCCTGTCGTTCTGGGCGTCACATCATCGTTGTTCGCGGTGATCGGCGGGGCCGAGGCGATCGATGCCATCGTCCTGATGACCGGAATATACATCGCGCAGCTTTCCCTGATCGTATCGCACTTCACCGTCTTCCTGCAGGGCGACTGCTCATGGATGGAAGTGGCGTATCAGTTCGCGACCAGGACGCCTATCGCATTGATGATCTTCGCGGCGACGTCGCTCATCTGCCGAACGGGGCTGATCTCCCTTCTGTGATAACGAAGAGAGAGGATTCCGGAGAGCGGTACAGGTCGAGGGAGATGGATTCCTCGGTCGAGTGGTTGGTCTCGGCATCAATACGGGCCCTCACCTCGGGAAGGAGGTCAATCTGCAGATGGCGGAAGCCGTCGGAGAACTCCGCCGAGGCCTCGCCATCGTCCCTCAGGGCGATGTTTCCCTTTCCCAGCGTGCAGCAGGACGACATCTGAACGCCGTCGGCGAGGCAGGACAGCGGTCTGCTGGTCCCGCTGTGCAGCAGCGCGTAGATGCGCTCCTTGAACATCGCGCGGGCGATGAGGCCCATTCGGTAGCCGATGACCGCGTACGGTCCGAGATGTCCGTGAAATCGCTTGAGGTCCCTGAGCTCATCCGGAAGGGAGATCATGGAACGCGGAAGCTTCTTCGGCCATAAGGCTTTTTGTCCCGGGTGCCGCATCCACTATGCGTTGGTGACCGACGGCCGATCTCATTGGGTTAGGGGTGAGGGCCGCCACGATCGGACATCGCGGAAGAGCATGCGGGAGAATCGATGGACGCAGCATGTGCCGGGAAAAGAGTTAATAGCCGGCAGGCTCTGGACGGGGCGTGGAGAAGGAACCGTCCTGGAAGGCCAAGAGGGCCATCCTCCTGCTCGCGGCGGCATGGACCGCGCTGGTCATCCTGGTGCCGTTCACCATGGCCCCGGGCAGCGTGGGCGACCTGTCCGGAAGGGTGGGAACGGTCGATAATGACTTCAGTGACGTCAACGTTCTTGCTCAGGCCGTTTACCTGATCGGCGATCTGAACTGCCATACCATGGCCGAGAGGTCCATTGAGCTTAATGGCAACCAGATGCCCTTCTGCGCCCGCGATGTGGGCCTGTTCCTGGGACTGAGCATCGGCATGGCGGCGGTGCTGTTCCTGAATCCAAGGTTCAGTTGGCTCGTGGTGATCATCATGGCCATGCCATTGGTGATCGATGGCGGCGTCCAGCTGCTCTTCGATTACGAGTCGAGCAATGAGCTAAGAGCCGTCACGGGCATCATCGGAGGGTCGGCCGTCGCGCTGTTCCTCGGACACGTGGCGGACGGCGTGCTCAAGGCGAGATGACAAGAAAGGTGAGACAGGCAGGCACAGGAAGTCCTGACGGGAGGCCACCCTTGTATCCATTTAGGAGCACACGACTTCAAGTCTTGAGTGCATATCCGAGAGCGGTCTTACACCCTACCTGTCCCATTACGGTTGAGCAACTCGAATAGATTTATACTTGTTGCCACAGTTTCATTTGCTGGGCATCTGGACGATCGACTTTCACTGCGAATCATGCTCGATGACTGCGGAGAACGAAAGAGGCCGTCGAGCGTTGATTGTTCCCCACCGGGCCGCATCGATAAGCGGCAACATCGAGAGCGGAAGTAGCGAAATGAGGATTGTCGTACGTCGTGCCGCAGGTCCGTGAGCAGTGGTCGGGATTGGAGGCGCGTAGGGAATATCTATATATACTGCAACACCCTCATCAGCATATCGCCTTGCCGACCTAAGGGCCGGCAGACAAGATGATGCGGCGGTCATATTTTCGCATCCAGAATGTGAACTAAGGTCCGAAAAATTATAAATATGGCCGCTTTCATTCGATAGATATCGAAAGAAACACCATCTTTTAACCGCTTTTGAGGGTTGATGGCACATGGCTAATAATGAGCTTAAGACGGGTACTACCACAATCGGGATCGTTTACAAGGACGGAGTGGTGATGGCCACTGAGCACAGGGCCACCATGGGCAACATCATCGCTCATAAGGACGTCCAGAAACTGTTCAAGGTCGATGACAATCTTGGACTCACCGTTGCTGGACTGGTCGGCGATGCTCAGGTCCTGGTCCGATACGTCAGGGCCGAGGTGGAGCTATACAAGCTCAAGAAGGGCAGCCACATGTCCGTGAAGTCCGCTGCCACCCTGCTGAGCAATATCATGAGGGGAGGGGGCGGCTCATACGGCTTCTATTATGTGGGTCTCATCTTGGGAGGCATCGACACGGATGGAGGACATGTATACTCCCTTGACAGCGCCGGTGGCTCCATAAGGGACGACTACGTCAGCACCGGTTCTGGATCTCCTTACGCCTATGGTGTTCTGGAGGACCACTACGTGCCCGATATGGAAGAGCAGGACGCTGTCGATCTTGCGGTCCGCGGTCTCAACGCAGCCATGCGCCGCGACTCCGCTTCCGGTGACGGCTACGCGGTAGCGGTCATCAACAAGGACGGGTTCCGCGAGCTTACCGCCGAAGAGACCCTAGCAAGGGCCCAGGCGATAGGGCTGCGCGTCGGATACGTCCTCCAGAAGTAAACACCTTTTCCAAACTTTCCTTTTATTGTTATAAATATAAATTCAAGCAGGAATAGTTCATGAGCGCAGAGAGAATTATTGAGGATGCCAGAGAGCAGATACGGAAGATAGCGCCTTCCGATGTCGACATTTCAGGCATCGAGTATGAGGGTCCAGTCGTGGTCATTTATACCAAGGACATGGACAAGTTCGCATCCAACAACGACATCGTCAGGCAGCTGGCCCAGGGTCTGCGCCGCCGGGTCGCCATAAGGCCGGATCCGTCCACGTTAGCAGATCCAGAGGTGGTGGAAAAGCGTCTCCGCGAGATTATCCCGGAAGAGGCGCAGATCACCGACATCTACTTCGACGATGATACCGGGGAGGTGACGATCGAGGCGATCGCCCCCGGACTGGTCATAGGTAAGCATGGCAGCGTGCTCAATGAGATCAAGAAGGAGATAGGCTGGGCGCCCAAGGTGGTGCGTGCGCCGCCCATACCGTCCAAGACCGTATCCGATATCCGCAATTATCTCCGCCAGGTGAGCGACCAGCGTAAGACGATCCTTAAGAGGGTCGGCCGACGGCTCAGCCGCCAGCGGATCGAGGGCGAGACCTGGGTCCGGACCACTGGGCTGGGCGGATACCGCGAGGTCGGCCGCTCGGCTACCTTGCTGAGCACCAGGGAGAGCAAGATCCTCATCGACTGCGGCGTCGATCCTTCGGACCGCGAAGGGGCGACCCCGTACTTCAACGCCCCTGAGCTGTTACCCCTTGACAGTATCGACGGCGTCGTGATCACCCATGCTCACGCGGACCACTGCGCGCTTCTGCCGGCCTTGTACAAGTACGGCTACGACGGACCGGTGTACTGCACCGCTCCCACCCGGGACCTCATGTCGCTCAACCAGCTGGATTACATCAAGGTGTCGTTCGGTGAAGGGAAGAAGGCTCCCTACGACTCCTCGCATGTCCGCGAGGTGGTGGCGCACTGCATCCCGCTCAAGTACGGCGAGACGACCGACATCGCCCCGGACATCCGGCTGACGCTTCAGAACGCTGGCCACATCCTCGGCTCTTCGGTATGCCATTTCCACATCGGCGACGGCCTGTACAACATCGCCTTCACCGGCGACATGAAGTACGAAAGGACCTGGCTGTTCAATGCCACCACCAACAAGTTCCCCAGACTGGAGACCCTGTTCCTGGAGGCGACCTACGGCGGCTACCGCGACGTGCAGCCAAGCAGGATGGATGCCGCGCACAACCTCAAGGACATCTGCGCGCGCACTCTCAGCAAGGGAGGAAAGCTCCTCATACCGGTGTTCGCCGTCGGCCGTTCGCAAGAAGTGATGCTGGTCCTCGAGGAACTGATGCGGACGGGAAAGCTGCCCTCGGTGCCGATCTATCTGGACGGCATGATCTGGGAGGCGACGTCCATCCATACTGCATATCCAGAGTACCTGAACTCCCAGCTGAGGACCCAGATATTCCAGATGGGGCAGAACCCGTTCCTCTCCCCGCTGTTCAAGCGCGTAGAGACCCAGGAGATGAGGGAGCGCATATCTCATGACTCCGAGTCCTGCATCGTGCTGTCCACCAGCGGCATGATGAATGGCGGCCCGGTGCTGGAGTACCTCAAGAACTGGGCCGACAACCCACAGAACACCCTGGTGTTCGTGGGCTACCAGGCCGAGGGGACCATCGGGAACCGGATCATGAAGGGCATGAGCGAGCTGAACCTCTCCGAGAGGGGGAGGCCCGTCACGGTCAAGATGCGCATGAACGTCGAGACCGCCGAGGGCTTCTCCGGCCACTCCGACCGCCGGCAGCTGATGGCCTATGTCGCCTCTCTTGATCCAAAGCCGGAGAGGATCATCATCGGGCACGGGGACGAGCACAAGTGCGCGGACCTGGCCTCCTCGATTTACAAGAAGTTCAACGTGGAGACGCGCGCCCCGATGAACCTTGAGACCATCCGGATGAAGTAAGCGCCGGGCACGGGGCGCATCGCCCCCCCCCTTCCCTTTTTATCCATTCTGGCCGCCCTGCGCCGGACGGAAAGCATATCATTCTGGGAATCATTATCAATGTCCATGCCGTTGGCGGCTTGGGTTCTACACATGAAGTGCACCAGATGCGGAACCGAAAGCGAGGTCGACACCTCGTTCTGCAGTGAATGCGGGGCGATCATGAACGCCCCTCCCCTGCCGCCCGTCGAAGAAGCGCCGGTCGAGAAGCAAGCCCCTGAGCCCGTGCCATATCCTCCGGTGTTCGGCCCTTCTCGCCCCGCGCATCATGAGAAGGCGCCGGTCAGAGGCCTGAACCTGGCAGAGCTCCTGTTCCTCATATCCGGCATCCTGCTCCTGGCGTCCGGCTTCGATAACCTCGGCGCCGGCATCGGGGGGCTTCCGTTGCAGTTCCTGCTGCTGGGCATCGTCGCCACCGTCTTCGGGCTGCTGCAGGTCGCCATGGTGGTGATGCCAAGCACGCTCGCAGGGATCGAGAGATCGACCAGCATGCTGACCGTCGTGATTGCCCTGCTGTTCCTGATATGGGGCATGGCCGCGGCATTCGGCGATCTGGTGGGCGTCGACGGCGGCTTCCTGGTGGCGGCCGGTCTGTCCAGCATACTGGGGCTCATGCTCAGGGAAGGCATGATACGGTAGGCACCGGCCTCCCCTTTCTCCTTTCTTTTTTCCTTCTACCAACGCTCAGAACAGCGAGAGCTTCGCTCCCTTACGACCCAGAACGGCGACGCGGGAGTCGCGCCGCTCCTTCAGGACCTCCATCCCCAGCTCGCTGCCGAGGCGCTCGGAGAACTCCCTGACCATGGTGGGGGACGGCATGTTGTCGATGGTCATCCGACGACGGGAATCGCCCACGAAGACATAGCCCTTCGGCTCTATGAAAGTGGGATCGGCTTTCTCGTCCAGCCTCGCGTACTCGCGTTCCCAGCCAACGTTCCAGTCCTTCACCAGGGTGTGGCGTATCACCGTCCGGGTGTCCAGCGACGGGAGCAGTTCGAGCGTGCGGTTCAGCCTCTCCCAGCCGTCCGGTATGCGGGGGACGCACAGCTTCTTGTATATCTCCTCGTTGGGCGCCGCCACCGTGACGTACAATTGTGAGGGCAGGGGATCAAGCTTTTCCAGCACCTCGGGAAGGGTGCCGTTGGTCACCAGGAACGTGCTCATGCCGCGGCGATGGCAGACGTCGATGAAGCCGGCAAGGTAAGGATACATGGTAGGCTCACCGGACAGCGATATGGCCACATGCTTCGGCTCCCTAGATTCCTGCCACTTCTCCCTCGTGCAGCGCGGATCGCCCCCGAATCCGGAGACCAGCTTTCGCTGCTCCTCGATGCAGTGGTCCAGGATCCCCTCCGGCTCCTTCCATTGCACCTCCGCGGCCTCGAAACCCTGGACCCGCCAGCAGAACAGACAGTTGTGGGTGCACTGATTGACCACGGGGGTCATCTGCAGGCATCGGTGAGAATCGATCCCATAGAAGTCTTGCTTGTAGCACGGCCTCGACTTCAGTAACGATTGCTGCATCCAGTGGCACAGCTTCACCGCGGCGTGATCGCCGTGCATGCGGTACTGTTGTTTCTCCAATGTCCTCTTGACGTCGGTGGTCATGGTATCAGAACGAGAACAGCCTGGCCTGGTTGGGCGCCGGCTTCGGCGGCTCCGGCTTCGTTTCCTTTTCCTCGACGCCCTTGCTCACAGGGGCCGGGCCGCTGGTCAGCTTCTTCGCCTCGGCTACGACGCGCTTGACCGCGGCGCTGTCGATCTTGTCCCCCAGCAGGAAGCCGATCTCCTCCTCTTCCAGCTCCAGATCGACGACCATCCGCAGCCTGAACGCCTCGTCGCGCTGGAACAGCAGCTTGAACGACGGGAGGATGTCCTGCCTGGCCGAACTTGTTGAGGTGTGAGTGAGCGCCCCCAGCTTCGATGAGATCTCGTTCTGCAGGGTGCGGTTCCCCTTGCTGCGGGACATGCGCATGAGGTACATCGGGAACTGGTATCGGATGTAGCCATGGAGCTCCTTCTCCTTGGCCGCGCACACGCCGAAGCTCAGCTGGTCGCCCGCGTATGCCCAGAAGCGGTAGTGCTGGCGGCGATGCACCCGGCTGAGGAAATCATTCGCTCGAGAAACGGCCTTCATGCCGCGGTACAGGTCGAGGTGGTCACGGTAGGCGTGAGGAAGGTTTTCCTCGATCCACAGGAGCTTGGTGTCGGGACTCTCGTCCACCTCCCGGAGCAGGGCGCGAGCCTTCGCCGGATCATTCCGCTTGAAGATGTCATCCATGACCGTATACATGGTCTGCTCGACCTCCCGGAAGCCCATCACCTCGGTGTTCTCGGCGGTGATCTCGGTCCGTCCGGTCGCGAGCGCCTGAAGATCGCGGATGGCCGAGCGCATGTCGCCGTTGCTGTTCTCCGCCATGAGTTCCAGGGCACGGTCGCTGACGTTGACGCCGCGGTCCTTGGCGATGCGCCGCAACACGCCGCGAACGGTGACTGTCTTGATGCGGGAGAACTTGATCTGCAGCGTGCCGGTCTTCAGCGCCGAGCTCTTCTTGCTTAACGCATACCAGTCGTTGACGATCAGGATGACGGGCTGTCTGGTAGAGCGCACGACCTCGGCGATGGCCGGGACCCCGCCTCGATCCTCGCGTCCGCTGATGTTGTCCGCCTCGTCCAGAATGATCAGTTTAAGCTTGCCGTCCTTCGAGGAAAGGTACTCGCCGGAGTCGCTGAACGTCTCGCCCAGCGCGCCCCTCAACGCCACCGCCTTGATGGCATCGGCGTTCCTCTGGTCGGAGGCGTTCATCTCCACCACGTCCCACTTGAAGTCGGCTGCGAGGGCCAGCGCGGCGCTGGTCTTGCCGGTGCCTGGCGTACCGATCAGCACGGCAGCCTTCTTGATCGGCTTGCCGTCCTCCCAGGACTGCGCCCAGTTCCTGAGGTCCTGCACCGCCTTAGGGTTGCCGACCACCTCATCCAGGCCGCTGGGGCGATATGACTCGGTCCAATCCTCGCTCATGACGGCCGGAAAAATGGACTAGTCCGATAAATACATGCCCCTGGGAGGGGCGAAATAACCGTCCCTATATCGCTCAGGCTGGACCGTATCGGAGCGAGGAACCGATCTCGTCGTAGCCGAGCACCCGCACCTGATCCCCGGCATCCTGGCGAAGTGCCCCCTCCGCATCCGCCTTCTCCGCGGAAGGGACGATGACGGTGACCTCTATGCCTTCGACCGCCGTCTCGATGTACTCCTCCACAGCATCGGGGTCCTGCCACAGCTCCTCCGGCTCTATGAACTCCAGGGCGATCACGTTGTCGCTGCTGTCGAACACCCTGATCAGGCATCGTTCCCCATACTCCGTCTCCATCCGGTCGTCCTCGAACGTAAGGGAGGGATTCTCGCTCTGCAGGAACATCAGCCGGCCTTTCAGCACATCGGGCGCAGTGGTCATTGGCACCACATCACCGCCTGGTCTATTTACATTTTCATGCTTCGTCGAGCAGGCGCTTCTGCCCCTCCAGCCTCTTGATGCCGGTGACGTCCTGAACGACCTCCACCACTCCGCGGTACTCGCCCTTGCTGTCCCTCAGAGGCCGGAAGCGTACGTGCACCTTCCTGCCGCCCATGTCGATCCAGAACTCTGCCTCTTCTCTCTTTCCCGACTTGAAGTCCTCCACGATTCGCTTGACCAGATGAACGCTCTTTTGCGGATGGCAGTTCTGCACCTGCCGGCCTATCACCGCCTCGGTGCGGACGAAGATGCGTTCACGTTCAGATGGGGCGGAGAAGTACTTCACCCGGTCGTCCTCCCCCACATACGTTATCTCGACCGGGAGCGCGTTGAGCAGCATCTCGATCTCTTCGGCCGCCAGCCGCCCGGTCGGCAGCACGACCTCGCCGCCGCGCGTCACGGCCGGTTCTGCAGGAACGATGATCTGGAAGCCCATCTGAGCATGATGCGGGATGAACGAACAGCAGCCGATCTCATCGAACTGACGGCGCATCTCGTTCCATTCCAGCACATCGATCACGCTGAGCGCCTGAGGGAACAGCACGTGGTTCTCCTTGTAGAAGTGGGCATTGAGGAGCGACAGCAGCTGGGCGATCGAGCAGGCCAATCGATCGGTCTCGTCCCCGCCTTCTTCGAGATCGCGCACCAGCACGGCGATCTCCTTTTCCTTGCGGCGGAGGACATCATGTTCGGCCCACATCCTGGCCGGCGGTCCGGTGATGCCATGCCTCTCCAGATAAGGGAACAGCACGTTCTCCTCCCGCTGGAAGTGCTTCTGCGCCTCGTCGAAGAAGGACTCAAGGTTCAGCATCCGTTCCCGGTCGGTCGGATCGCCCTCACCCGTTGCCAATCGTCCGGCGGATTCCCTCGCCTCCTCCACGGCTGTCAGTATCTGGACATGCTCCTCCATTAGAGTGTGGATGGGATGGCCGGGCATCTCAAGCAACGCCTCCTCGTTCTCGGTGACGTCTTCCATGTACCTCACGTGGGCGTCGCACAGCACCATCATGTCGCTGCGAGTCCAGCCTTCGGCGGCCAGCTGCTCCTCGGCCTCCTCCACCTCGAAGGGGTCAAGGTCCTCCATGAACCTGCGGAAGGACTTCTCCTGCACGCCTGGGCCGCCCTCCCGCAGCTGTTCTACCAGCAATCTTAGCCGGCCTTTAAGGGCATCGCCCGCTTCGATGCTCAACCGCTCCATGATGGGCTAGTGGGAGCTTCACCCACATCACCTTTTTGGCCGCTTTTGCCGAAGGGCGGTTTTAGAAAGGGCGGGGAAAGGGTTTGTTCGCGCTCACTCGAAGCGAAGCACCTCGGCCGGCGAGACCTTGCTAGCTCCGCGGGCGGCGGGCAGGACCGTCAGGAGGGTGGCGGCCAGGGCCCCGAGGCCCACTAGCAGGATCGGCGCCCACGGCACCATGAAATCGATGCCCATGTCGTTGAAGGCGCTGCCCCAGAGCTCATAACCGACGACAATGCCCAGGAAGGTCCCTATCAGTATGCCGAGGATCGCAACGAAAGCGGATTCTATGGCGAAGTTGGCCACGATCATCCGTTTCGTGTATCCGATCGCACGCATCATGCCGATCTCGACCCTGCGCTCATGGATGGAGCGGATGGTCACGATGCCCAGCCCGGTGATCCCGATGATGAGGCCCATCGCCAGGAACGCCTTTATGAGGTCGAAGATGCCGTTGATCTGCGCGACGGCGTCCTGGGCCATGGAGCTGATCGGAATGGTTGTGAGCCTCTGCGCCCAGAACTGGTTCTGCAGGAGGAGGCTCTGCTTCTCTCCGTCGGCGCCGTCCACCAGCTTGATCATGAACAGGTTCGTCCCGTTCATTCCGGACGCCTCGGCAACGAGTTCCCGATTCATGTACGCCCCGCTGAACGAGCTCTGCTCCATGAAGCCGATGATGGTCAGCGAATGATCGTCCCCCATCCTCCCGGTCATGTTGACCCGGTCACCGATGGCGACTCCCTGGAAGGGGCCGGCGTTGATGCTCATGCCCGTCCCATCGAGGTCATTAGGCAGGGCGGACCCGTCGAGGATGACCAGCGTGGGATCGTTCTGCACCGCGAGCCACACGTCCTTTTCGGTCGGATATAGAGTGCGGTTCCAGTCGGCCAGCGGATAGTTCCCTCGCTCATAGAGCGCAGGAACCACGCCTATGGCGTTGTACCCGAACTGCCGAGGCTCCTCCTCCGAAGGCGTTATCGATAACGGGATGGTAAAGGTCGGCCCCCCCATCGTCAGCTGAACGATGTCCGTGATGTTCGCCGGGTCGACGAAGCCGTCGGTGCCGTTGATCTCCGCCCACATGTCCACCGGGGCCCATGAGAAGGCGATCACGTCGAAGCCGCCAGAGGTCTCGTCGATCATCTTGGGGATGCCAACCCCCAGCATGCCGGACATCATGGAAAGCGTGGTCACGGTGAAAATGACCAGGCCGAAGATGAACATGCTCATGGCGGTGCGCCCCTTCGCCCTGAGAGGGTACGAGACCGCCGTCTTGAGCACTGCCTTGTACCCGCCCTTGACGCGCAGCAGCCTGGTGAGGACCGCCACGATGGGGTCGGAGTTGAACATCACGACGATAAGCAAGGAGGTCACCATGAACACGCCGGACAGGACGAACATCTCGATGTTTCCAACGTAGGGGAAGATCTCGATGCCGGGCATCCATTGGAGCAGGGTGAGAAGGCCCGCAACGGTCCACGCGATGCGGTCGCCGACGAACCTCCGGCCAATGAGGCCGATGGACATGGTCATGAGCGAGAGGCCGCCCATGGCCACTCCTAGCGTCTCGGACGACATTCCGGCGTACATGATCGCCGCTCCGATCGCCAGGAGCAGAAGTCCGAGACGGAATGCCTGCTTGTCGCCGCGCGATCGAAGAGGCTCCGGAATGTTGCGTATCGCCCTCACGATGTTCATGTTGGAGATGCGCCGGGTAACGCCGTAGATGGAGACCATGGTCAGCAGGAAGCCCGCAAGGTAGGCGATCAGAAGCGAGGTCGGTGTGAAGGAGAAGTAGTCCGCGATGGCCACGTCCCCTAGGTCGACGATCATGCTCACGGCGTTGATGAGGCCGTATGCCAGCAGAAGACCGACCGCTGAGCCGATGGCCGAGGTGGCCAAAGCGTATATCAATCCCTCGTAGATGAAAAGCTTGCGCAGATGGCGGCGCTGCATCCCTACCGCCCGGGACATGCCCATCTCGCTCTTGCGCTCCTCGCCCAGCATCGTGAAGATATTGACGATCAGGACGACGCCGGCGATTATGGAGAACGAACCAAAGACAAGGAACAGGGAGGTGAACATCGACACGTTGGCGCGGCCATCCTCCATGTCCATCGCGCGGTCGCCGTCGATCTCCAGGCCCAGCGCCTGATTGTCCGGTTCTGCGAGCGCCGCAGCAATGGCATCCCTAGTGACATTGGGGCTCTCTCGTCCTGCCGCATCGAGGCCCACCGCCAGGGCGTTGACGCCGTCCTGCAGGCCGCGGAGCTGCTGGGCGGAGGCGAGGTCGAGGAACACGTTCCTGCTGCCCCCCATGCCCCCTATCGCTTTTCCAGCTACGACAGTCTCAACGGTCAGGTCAAGAGTGATCGGCTCATCGCCCAGGGAGGGCGTGGCGCTGAGTGTGACGACATCACCGGGCGCGAGGTCCAGTATGCGGGCGAGGTCCTCGTTGACGAACATATGTCCATCGGCAGGCAGCACGCCGATGGGCGTGCCGTCCGTCGATATGAAACCGCCCAGACCGGAGACGGCGGCGGACGTCAGGCCATAGATCGAGACGGTCGGCAGCGTGACCCCGCTTTGGAGGTTCCTGATCCCGGACCCTGCCGCCAAGAACCATTCAGCCGAGTCAACGTGGTCGATCAAGAGAAGCTGGTCCCTGATCGATGAGACGTCAGATGCGTTGTAGAGCCCATCCCCGTTCTCCTGACCAGCGATGATGAAGTCTGCCTCGCCATAGCCATCGGAGACCTCGCCGACGATCATGCTGTCGAACGTGTCCCCAACCACCATGGTGGCGGAGATGATGGCGGTGCCGACCATCAGGCCGGCAAGCACCAGCACCGTCGTTCCCGGTCTGCGGACCACGTTTCGGACGGCCATCTTGAACAATATGCGGTTGCCCATGGCGTCGAACAGCACGAACAGCACGGTCAGCAGCAGCACGGCTGCCAGCGCGTAGATCGTCGGCATCAGGAACAGGGATGCCAGCAGGGCAATGACGTAAGCGGCGGCCGCGACCGCCGTCCTGAGGCGGGACACGAGATCACCCCAGCTGCCGGATGTCGTCGGTGACATCGCTTACCAGCCCATTCTGGTTCACGACGTTGCCGTCCCTCATGTGGATGATGCGGTCGCACTTGGCCCCCACCTCGGGGTCGTGCGTCACCACCACGAAGGTCTGGCCATTCTCCTTGTTAAGGCGGCGCATCAGCGCCACTATCTCGTCAGAGGTCTTCTTGTCCAGGTCGCCGGTCGGCTCGTCGGCCCAAACGATGGCCGGGGTGTTGGCCAGCGCCCTGGAGATGGTGACCCTCTGCCTCTCTCCCCCCGACAGGGACGCGGGCCGCTGCTGAGCGCGATGGGACAGGCCCACGGCGTCCAGGAGCGACAACGCCCTCTTCCTGGCCTCGTCGGCTGGGGCGCCGGAGATGAGCAGGGGAAGCTCGGCGTTCTCCACCGCCGTGAGCACGGGCAGAAGATTGTAGAACTGGAATATGAAACCCATGCGGGCGGCGCGGAAGCTGGTCTTCGCCGAATCATCCATTGCGGTGAGGTCGTTCCCCTCGATGAGGATCCTTCCGGAAGTGACCTCATCGATGCCGCTGAGGCAGTTGAGCAGCGTGGTCTTCCCGCAGCCCGAGGGTCCCATGATGGCGACCATCTCCCCCTTGTCTATGGTAAGATCGATCCCTCGAAGGGCGTTGACCGTTATGGTCCCGGTCTGATAGGTCTTAGTCAATTTCTCGCAACTTATGATCGTCATGTTCCTCACAGTACGGACAGCGCCGCGTCGGCTAGATAGAGGCGTAATATAAAAAATGGCTAGAATGACCAGCTAACAAGTAACGGTACGGCTCTAGCCAGTACAATATTGATGGACGAGAGAAGTAAAGGGAAGCAATAGAAGAAAGGAAAGAGTTTTGGAAATGGTTTGGAAGAGGGCCGTATCACTCGACCGGCTTTACGCGGCCGGACTCGCCGACCGCCTCGCTCTCCTTGACCTCCCTGCCCATATCGACCTCCAGCTGCTTCAGCTCAGCCTTGAGCTCGGTATGGGAAGGTATCGGCCCGAGGACGTCCTCCGGGGTTCCAACCGCGGCCTCGATGTCCTTCTGGTCGGTCACGTCCCTGGCAGGGGTCTGGCGGCCAACGCCCATGTACTCGGACATGCCCTCCAGGACCTTGGTGATCTCGAAGGGTATGATCCACTTGGTGCTGTCCGACATGCCCAGGCTCTGCATGGTCTGCATCGAGAGCACGGTCAGCGCCTTGGAGTCCAGAGGGGCCGCCCCGACCGACAGGATGCGAAGCTTCTGGGCCTCACCCTGGCTCTGCAGGATGATGGCAAGCCTCTCACCTTCGGCCTCCACGACCTTGGACTGTCTGACGCCCTCGGCCTGCAGGATGCGGGACCTCTTGCTGCCCTCCGCGGACAGGATGGCGGCGCGCTTCTCGCCGTCGGCCCGCAGGATAGCCGCTCTCCTGAGCCTCTCCGAGGAGGTCTGCTCCTCCATGGCCATCTTGACCTTGGGGGCGGGGTCGACCTCGCGTATCTCCACCGCCTCGGCCCTGACGCCCCACTTGTCGGTTGCCTCGTCGAGCGTGTCCCTCAGGCGCAGGTTGATCTTCTCGCGGGACGACAGCACGTCGTCGAGCTCCATGTCGCCGATGATGGAACGGAGGGTGGTCTGGGCGAGGTAGACGGTAGCGGAGCGGTAGTTCGTGACCTCAAAGTACGCCTTCTTGGGGTCGATGACCTTGATGTAGATGATGGCGTCCACATGGGTGGGGGAGTTATCCTTGGTGATGACCTCCTGGCTGGGGACCTCCAGCACCTGCGTCCTGAGGTCGAGCTTGGTCACCTCGCTTATCAGCGGGAACACATAATTGAACCCTGGGTTCAATGTTCGTTTATACGTACCCAGAAGTACGTAGATGGCTTGCTCATACGGCTTGACTATCCTGATCCCCGTGATCAATATCGCTATGGCTGCGATAATTACGAAGATCACCAGTGCGATCGATATCGGCTCTACCATTGTCTCAGCTCCTCACTTGCATTCGGGGGATGCAGGGGCATCCCCGATCTTCTTCACTCTGACGTGCACTCCCTCGCTGTGCACGACCAGGACCTTCGCCCCCACAGGGATCGCCTGATCGGCGGTAGCGCTCCACACGTCGCTCTGGATCTTGACCTTCCCCTTCAGGTTGTTGGGGCACACCTCAGTGACGACAATGCCCTCCTGACCTATGAGGGACGTCGCCACCGTGGTCGTGGGCGGCATCGGCGGTGACAGCTTCTGATACATCCTGACGGTTATCAGCGTCATTGGGACGATCAGGAGCACGGCGATCACCGGCGACCACCAGCTCAAGAGGATGTCCGGGGCGATCATGCCGATGGCCCCAAGAATGATGAGGACCGTCGCGGGAACGACCATGAAGGCTCCGGGCGCGAAGATCTCGGCAAGTAACAATATGATGCCTATGATGATCATTATGAGCCCAAGCTCAGCTCCGGTCATGCTAGGTTTAAGTCCGGGCGACCTTAAAAACATATGCCGGGGAGGCCAGCCTCCCCGGGGAAAGGGGGTCGCTCCTTATCCCTAACAGGATAATGATGACCCATATCGGGCAAGTCACAGCGCCAGGTGCAGCCCCGAGGGACTGGACACGAAGGGCAGGTACACGACCTTGGCCTCGTTCACCGTGAGGGAGTAGTCGAGGTACTGCAGAGTGCCCGGCTTCTCGGCCTCAAGCGTCACGGCCACGAAGTCGGCGAGCTCGATGGCCTCCTCCCGGTTGGTGGCGGCCGGCATTCGCTTGGTCCCGCCGAAATCGTTCCTCGTGCCATAGCGGGGATTGTTGATGGTCAGGTTCACCGACCAATAGCGGAACGCCGGCGTCTCCAGATGCGCTGCCGGTACGAAGATGTACAGGGCCCCGCCCCTGTCGCCGCCCTTCAAGGCCTGCCCCATCTTGCCGAAGAATCCACCCCTGACATCCTGCGACTTGATGCGGAAGTCGGTGAGCAGCCTCCAGAACGGGACATATATGCGGTTATCGGCCGGAGTGCTGTCCCTGAAATCAGCGATCTCATAGGGTATGCGCTCCACCCTCTGCATCTCCCGGGTGTGGATGGTGCCGCAATGGGAGCAGTAGAAGAACTCATCCTGCTGCTCCATGTACAGCGGCAGCTCGCACTTCGGGCACTTGACCTGCGTGACCTTCATCTGCTCATCTCCTTGAAGTAACTGCCAAGGTCCTGCCCCTTCTTCATCCCGGGCATTGACTTCCGGTCTGGGAAGTCGCCCTGGATGATCTCAGAGCCGTGGCGGAAGAACCAGTAGGTGGCGCCCAGAACGATGAGGCCGAGTATCACGCCGGCGATGCCGATCTCCGACTGGAATGTGATGGCCGCCATGATCCCTCCTGCCGCCGCCAGCCCTCCGATCGATGTGCCGGCCGTGACGGCCAGGCTCTGGTAGAGGGCATCGCCCGGTGCGCGGCCGCTGAGCATCTGCCCGGTGACGCCGTCCACGGTGGCGATGTACATCCTGTCCTGGTAGGTGTATCGGGCGACCCATACGGGGTAGTAGATCATGCTCAGCTTGCGAACCAGCACATGGAGGCTCTCGAATGTGATGTTCGGCACGTCGGCGCTCCTCCTTCCCTTGGCCACAGCATCGGCCTTGGCGTGCTCGATAGCGTCATCGCGGCTGGTGGTGGACTCGAAGGTCGGTATCAGGTCCAGGTCCTCGAAGGATGCCTCGCCCTGGAAGTTTCGCAGTGAGCGGATCCCCAGATCCCCGGGGTCGCAGGCAATCTCCGAGAACGGCAGGTCCATGAGCACCATCTCCTCTTTGTATACCTTCTCGGTGCGGGTGTTCCCCTTGGAATCGGTGGTGTGCTTCTCCTCGTAACCGCATACCCACCCTGCCACCCTGGTCTCTATGCTCCAGAACGGCAGATAGATTGGGTATACCTCGGTGATGTTTCCGGTCGTCTTCAGATCGCGTGCTTTGAGGCCTTTCTTCCACCACACCCTCAGGGCATTGATCGCAGCGTTCCGGTCCAGTCGGTTCTTGAACGCGACGGTGCTGACGCCGTTGTCACCTTCGATGTATAGAGTGGAGCCGCAGTAGCGGCAGTTCACCGAGCTCTCTCCCTCGCTCACCGAGATGGCCCCGCCGCAGGAGGGGCAGCTCAGTCCTACCGACAATCGGTCGCCCATATCACAGCCTCCTGGCCACGAACAATGACGCGGCGAACACCGCCGCCACGGTGACAGCCATGAGGGCTGCGCCCAGGATGAGGTTCACCGTTGCCAGCAGTCCCTCGGCGACGAAGGCCATGAACCCCAGTATCGATACCGCGAGGTATGCCATGGAGCTGCGCGTGGGGAACGAGGAGGCGAACACCTCCGAGGAGGAGGCGTCCACCACCACCAGGTAGTTCTGCCCCTTGAACTTGTACTCGATCTTCCAGATCGGGAAGTAGACCAGGCTCTGCTCCTTGGCCTTGCCGGGCAGCGCGGTGAGATAGTGGGTCATGGCGATGTCCGGCTTGGCGACGTCGGCCCCGCTGGTGTTGAACTCGGCATCGAATATCTGGAGGTCCCCGCCGGGTAGCTTCAGCTGATGAAGGCCAGGCAGTATGGTCGAGCTTGCAGGCTCCAGGAGCACTTCCTCCCTGCCGTCGATGTCCCGGCGGAACATGTACACGGGGAAGTAATCCTTTCCGACCTTGGTCACCTGGGCCAGGCGGTCAAGGCCTTTGGCCTTGGTAGAGCCGCCGGCCCATCTCTTGAACGTCCCGACCGCGTCGCTCTCCGACAGCTTGAACGGAATGGCGTAGTAGAATCCGGCGCCGGAGCGGTCGATGTAAATCTGCGACGAGCAGTAGCTGCACTTGGTGAACTTGGTCCCGGCGTCGAACTGCACCGGGCCAGCACACTTGGGGCACTTGATCTCGGCCATTCGGAAGCCTCACTGCATGGGGTTTCCGCAATCAGGGCAGAACTTGCTCGATGCCGGAACGTCAGCATTGCACTTGGGACATTTGCGCTCGCCCATGGGATTGCCGCACTCGGGGCAGAACTTGGCTCCTCCGGGGACGTCGGCATTGCACTTGGGGCACTTCTTGTCAGGTTCGAACCGATGACCGCACTCCGAGCAGAACTTGTTGGTAGGTGGGTTCATGGTCCCGCACTTAGGGCACTTGACAGTAGGGCCGAAAGGAGGGGGCGAGCCTCCCGCCCCGCCTCCTGCGGGGGCCTGCTGCCCCTGCCCGCCGCGCATCTGGTCCACCATGGTCCATCCCATCCCGATGCCGGCCCCGACGCCGACGCCGGCCCCGGCCGCTCCGCCCGATGGATTGGAGGCCGCCTCCCGCATGGCCTGCCCGGTCTGATAGCCCATGTAGTTCGTTCCGAGCACCTGCATGGAGGCGCGGGTGTCCACCGCCCGCTGCACCTCTTCTGGCAGGGAGATATACAGCCCGGAGATCTTGTCGACGTCCAGCCCGTACATGCCGAAGTGGTCGTCGCTCTTGGTCAGGACGCCCTGCTCGATGTTCATCAGGCTGGCCGCGAGATCGGCCACTCCCATCCCCTGGGACTTCATCTCTCCCAGAATGTTGTAGATGAGGACGACCATCTGTTCCTTGATACGGTCCTCCACCTCAGCGGAGGTGGCGTAGTTGAACGTACCAACGAACTGATTGACGAAGTTCTCCGGGGATGAGACCTTGTAACGGAACTCCCCGAACACTCGAAGGTTGACGACCCCGAACTCAGGGTCCCTGAACTGGTAGGGCTGCTTGGAGCCGAACTTCCCGTCAAAGACGCGCTTCTGCAGGTAGATGACCTCGGCCTGCTGCTGAACGCCCGACAGGGCCTGTACGATCTTGCCCACGATGGGGGCGTTCAGCGAGGACAGCGCATAACGGTCCGGACGGTCGATGTAGCCGAGAACCTTTCCGTCCCGGTAGAACACCGCGATCTCGTCCTCCCTTACCACTATGTTATCGTTCCAGCGTATGTTCCGGGGGAGGCGGAACATTATGTTGCCGCGCTTGTCGCCATCCTCCCACTTGAATGTTTCTGCACCTATGAGGGACATTTATCACACCTCCGTTCCCGTGATGACACGAAGCCGCCTGTCGAACTGCGACTCGAAGTTATTGATCAGCGTCCTCATCCCCAGGATGTCACGCTGGGCCTGGACGCTGTCATGCGACGCGAGAGATGTTCTGATGACATCGAGCGAAGCGCGCATCTCCCCGATCAGATCGATCATGGAGGCATCGAAATCGTATAGCCGGAAGATCTGGTCCTCCTTGACCTCAATGTCAGCAACGAACCCGGAATAGCCGGTCTCCGCATGGGCCACCTGGCCCTCCACCTTCTTTAGCTGGGATATGACCCCGCCGAGAAGCTCCAGTTCTTTGGAGTTCCACCCTCCGATGATCAGTGACCGGGAGTCCTCCAGACCCTGGCGCACGGAACCCAGATGCCCTGCGATCTGGGCGCGGAGCATGCGGTCAGCGTCGCGAAGGTCCTCTCTCCTCCTGTACCCCCGGAACCCGGGAACGAAGTTCTGTATCTTCTTCAGGATGCCCCGGTCCTCGTCAACCCTCTGGCGGATGTCGGCCAATTGAAACCCTCGGCCACATAACGATGTGATGGTTTAAAAAACATAGAAGCCGAGTTCCATTATCGAAGGACTACCTCCACTCCCGGAAGCTGGCAGCTAGGTCATCAGACGGATGGCTGAAGAATGATCCTGATCCACCATCAAGGTGTCCTCTGGCCTGCGCTCCGGCATCTACCTGGCTTTGAACTGGAATGGTTTAAGTGGACCGCGTCGGCTGCATCCTTCAGGGATCGCGCTGCCCGTCCTTTCTCCCGACATTGTGCAAGTAACAGACGGCGCAATGCTCCCGGCGGCTTTGCTGTTCTCCGGTTGCTGGAGCACCATACTCCCTGTATGCCGCTGTAGCGAGAAGTTATATCACCGTTCTTCCCGTAAATGTGCGTCAATTGGTCATCTGCTATGCTATCTATTCAAACCAGACCGGTCCTGCCAGAGGACCGTCAGGAGTTGGTCCTGTTCTTCAAAGAGGTCATGGACTGGCCAGGGTTCGAGCACGCCGGCAGCGTCGCCGACTACTGGGACTGGAAATACGTTAGAAAACCAGGAGGGGAGTTCGTGGGATACGCGGCCTGGTCAGGGGAAAAAGCAGTATCCCATGCTTCCGCCAGTCCGGTTTCGCTTCTCATCGACCGAAAGGCAGTGAGCAGTGGACAGTTGGGCGACCTGTACACCCGTCCGGAATATAGAGGCAACGGCCTGGCCGAGAGGATGCTGGAGCGCGTGGAGGAGCGTGCCGCCGCCGATGGCATTGAACTCCTGTACGCATTCCCGTCCGAGATCGGCCGCCGACTGGTGACCAAGAGGGGATTTTGGGAAGCACCGCTGAAGTTCTCACAATACCAGTTGATAACCAATCCATCCATGTTCTTCGACCAGGTGAGCCTGGGGCCCCTCAAGAAGGCGGCCTACCGGGCGATGCTGGCGCTGAGATCCCCGTCTCGCCGGTCGACCCCAGGCATGGTGAAGGAGGTGAGCTTGTTCCCGGCCGACATCGACCAGATGACCGAAAGGTTCGAGGCCAACTTCGACCTGACCCTTCGACACGATCGCGACTACCTCGATTGGAGATATACCGATCCTGACGGGGGAAGGTTCAGGACGCTGGTGGCCACGGTCGACGGGCAGACGGCGGGATGTGCGGTCGTGCGCCTTTACTCGGGCGACGGCACCCGTTATATGGACATCGTGGACATGATGGCCGACCTCGACCGTCCGGCGGTGGCCCAGAGCCTGGTGGCGGAGGCGGTGAGGATCGCTGTGGCGGAGAGCGTCGATGGCGTACAGACCTGGATGCCGTCGGACCATCCGCTCGTTCCGTTCCTGGTCAGAGCAGGTTTCATCGTACGGGCGCCACCGGCGAACGAGCGGGAGCTGCGTCTTCTCTGCAAGGCGGTCGGCGGTAACGCCCCGGCGTTGGAGGATGATCTCAAGCGACCGGGACTTAGGGCACACATAATGCTCGGCGATACTGACTGGATCTAGATACGCGGATGCGCGTTGCTCCCCTGCATATGCGTTCGTGATCGCTCATCGTCCACCACCGCGAACACTGACCGATGATGGGTAAGCTTTAATGCCCCATGGCTCCACATAATCCCTGAATGGCGCGCTTGGGCTATCCATACCTTGCCCTGACAGTCATGCTCATCGCCCTCGTCGCGACCTCCGTCGTCGCTCATGTGCCCCTTTTCGGAGGGGGCGGGGGAGGCTTGAACGAAGCAAGGGAAGTGGATGATCCTACCAAGTCATGGGTAATCTATACAACATATGACGGTCCGGGTCATGTCGACTACTATAGGATGTCATTGAAGGAGGGTGATCTCATCTCACTGGGGCTCATCGTCCCAGCCTCCGAGGGTGATCGGGGTTTCGCCCCAGACATTGTGCTTATGGGACCCGGGCTCGAGCATGACGATGCCTTTCCTTCGCAGGTCCAAAGGGCAGACGGGGGATACATCGTCATCGGCTCTGAGGAACCATCACATCTGGTGTACGAGCCGTTCTCGCCCAGCACATTCTATGAAATGGCCGGGATCGAGATAACGGCCCCTGCGGATGGCGATTACTATGTGGCAGTTTACGACGATTCGGACGGCGGCGAGTACGGCCTGGTGGTGGGAAAGAGAGAATCGTTCACCCTGAGCGAATGGCTGACCACACCATTCTCGCTACTGACGGTGTACCGATGGGAGGGGCAGCAGTGGTGGGCCATCCTGCTGCCAGGGACGGTGGCCTTCCTCATCGGCTTCTCCGCATCGTCGTTGGGACTACGGGGTTCCGAGAGAAGGATGGATGCTAGGTGGCTGCTCCTCGCTCTCTCCGGTTCGCTCATGATCGCCTCCGCGGCCACCTTCGGATTTCAGACGGCAAGCAAGCTGCTACAATTGGGGGAGTTGGAACCGGCTGCAGCCCTGAGCGTAGCCTTCACCCTCGTCCCGCTGCTGCTGGGCATCGTTACCTTGAGGATGGCACATCGCGCCACTGGTGTCGCATTTTCGCCACGGTCCCGACTAGCCCTACTGGCAATAGCAGCACTGGGCCTGCTCTCCTGGTCAGGATGGGTCATCGGTCCCGTGCTGGCCGCGGTGGCGGCGTTCCTGCCGGACCAGCGGGAAGGCAGGCGTTAATGCGTCATCGCGGCAAATATGCCGCGTGCGGCGAACTTTATTATATTGGCCAGTTGTTCGAACGGATAATGAGCCCAGTATCCCCGGTCCGTCAGTTCTCCCACTATGCTGGATGGTACATCAGCTCCATCTTCGGAAAGAAGAAGCCTCTGGTCAATACCATGGTCATTCATTATGCGTGCAATCTGCGATGCACTCATTGCGCCGTGACCGCAAACGAGGGAAAGATCACCGGGCCGCCCTCGATGTCATGGGAGGTTGCAACGAGGGAACTACGGTCGGAGTACGGTAAAGGCTCTCGCATCGTGTTCTTCGAGGGGGGCGAACCCACCATCTGGAAGGACGGCGACAGGACATTCGGGGACCTGATCGCGGAAGCGAAGCGCATCGGCTACTACACGACCGGCTATACCACCAACGGAACAGGGCGCATCATAGAGGACAGCGAGGCCATCTCGGTCTCGCTTGACGGCCCGAAGGATGTTCATGACCGCATCCGCTCGCCCGGGGTGTACGACAAGCTGATGGAGAACCTGGGACGGACTACGCATCCTAACATCTTTGCCAACATGACGGTCAGCAAGGGGAACATGCACGTTGTCAGAGAGACCGCCGAGGTTGCCATGAGGACGCCGCAGATACGAGGACTGATGCTCAACTTCCAGACCCCTCCACCAGCCGAACATACGCTAACCCTCGAGGAGAAGAAGGCGGTGGTCGAGGAAGCATTGCGGCTCAAGAAGGAAGGGCTACCGATCATGAACAGCAAGCGTGCGCTGAAGGAGCTGCTCATAACAGACTACACCGACAGGTGCCCCTACTGGGTCTCAAGCTTCATGCTCCCCGACGGCTCCAAGTACTATGGATGCCCGATGCGCGGCGTCGAGTCGTGCCGGGACTGCGGCTTCGATGCGGTACGCGAATATCGCCTCATCACGGCCGGCAACATCGGCACCATCTTCAGCATGTCAAGGTTCGCAATATCAAAGCCGCCACGGTGAGCAGCTCAAGAGTTATGGTCTGCAGGAGGAACATCGGGATGGGCCTCCAGAACCGCAAGCGGTCGATCTTTCTCTGGACGCGAAGAGCCTTGATCGCTATCGGCAGCGCGAGGAACAGTATCGCGAAGTACGGATCGGTCAGAGCGGCCAGGCCGACGAACACGTAGACCAGCACGACCAGATACGATTCCAGGCGGACCAGGTTATTCAGGCCGACCCGGACCACAAGGTTCCTCTCTCCTTTCTCGACATGCGACGGGTGTCCGGGCGCCTCATCGGCGATACGCATGATCATAGCGCCCAGGCCGACGGCGAGAGATACGAACAGCACCGTAAGTGAGAACTCCTGGACTATGACGAAGTAGGAGAAGAAGACCATCATGCTGAATGCGATGAACACATCCAGCTCTCCCAGGCCTCTTGCGCCCAGGTTGACAGGGGGCGCGGTGTAGAAGAACGCGAGAGCAAGGGCGATCAGGCCCAGCGCGACGACCATCCACCCCCCGTACAGCAGGATGGGGATGGATAGAAGGACCGCCAGCACCACCAGGACGAGCATTAGCGCCTTGCCCTGAGCTTCGGTGATGATGCCGCGGTCCAGCGAGTTGCCGGACCAGAACACCTTCTGATCGAACAGTTCCAGAAGCTCCTTGTGAAGTTCGGGGTCCCTGTCCTGGTTGAACCTCAGCTCGTCCACTCCGCTCTTGTGATCGAAGTAGTCATTGGAGAAGTTCACGAACAGGGACAGCACCAGCACGTCCAGCGGGATGATGACAGCGATGAGCCATTCAGGCCTGACGGTCAGCGCGAACACGACGCCGGCCACCGATGCCAGGAAGAATGGGAGCGTATATGCGATCCTGAGAACCTCCTTGGCCTTCTGCCATGCCGTCATGTTCGCCATTGGATCATTCATGCTTATACCAGCGGACGGTGAGGGCCGAGTGCGAAATAAAACCTTCCTCTTACGGCCACGTGGCGGAAAAGGAAGAAAGGATTTTGGGAATGGTTTACTTGCGGCTCTTCTTCTTGTCCCTCGCCTGGTATTTCGCTAGCACCCTGCCGATGAGGATGATGGCGATGACCGCAATGATGGTGATGATGACCGCATAGATCAGCTTCCCAGTTGGGTCGTCCTCGGCCGGGAATGCGGTCCTTATGACCGTCTGGATGGCATCGTTCCACGCCAGAGCCGCCACGAAACCGAACGCGGCGGTCATAAGCCCCACGATCGTCTCGATCACGAGCGTCGTCGTGCTCTTTCCGTTCTCTTCCTTGATGTCGACCATAGGTCTGCCTCAGCAGGTGAAGTATATTTCTAGATTATTATATCTGTCGTTTTCGGGCATTGGGAACCCTGGCACTATAGGAACCGATGACCGACCCATCATTGTGATGATGGGAAATGCCAGACGAGACAGATGTCGTGTTACGATTGATCGACCTGCGCATGGCGCGGCTGCCTTCGTTGTCCGGAGGAGAGATTAGGTGAACATTCGAACATTATCTCATTGATTATTAGCGAAATGAATATCTCACCGCGATTACCACGTCGTTATGTCTATTGGTCAGAATGTGCTATTTGTCTATGATATGCCAATATACCTAATTATATTACTAGATAATTACAGATATCAAGACTATATGTTCATCATTTCGATGTTATGATAGACATATACATAAAATTAAAGGCACCTCAAAGATTATCAACACGAGCTGTATATCCTCCATTAGAACGGACAATGGTCCTGATCCGAGAGGATTATCAATGATATCGATCGAGAACGCAAGGTCCACAACGGGCACGAGATCAAGGGTGGAGGACATCTCACCGATCAGCGGTATGTGTCCCCTCTGCATAGAGGAATGCAACGTGGTCTGCGAGGTTGGCAAGGGCGCCTTCCGCGGCAGGGAGGTCCTGTACCCCAGCACTGAATACTTCGGGCAGTCCACTGCCGCCTCCAACAAGAACTACCTTCTGGACTGGTCCCACTTCCAGATACTCGCCGAGCTGCTGGGGGCCTACGGGGTGGAGCCTGACCCCGACAAGGCGTTCTTCGAGAATGCGAACGTCACCACCCAGGTCGCCACCCACTCGGGCAAGCCCATCGACCTGAAGGTCCCCATCGTCCTCGCCGGTCTAGGCTCAACCGAGGTGGCGAAGCGCAACTGGAACAGTCTTGCCAAGGGTTCAGCGATGTCAGGCATAATCGAAGTGGTGGGCGAGAACGTTTGCGGCATGGACCCCGCCTCGGTGTACACCGGAGGGAAGGTCGTCAGATCACCCGACATGGAGAACCGGATCGCGCAGTTCAGGGACCTGTGGGATGGCAAGTTCGGCAATATCGCCGTGCAGACCAATGTGGAGGACCTGAGGGGCGGCGTCGACGCTTATGTCACCAGCAAGCTCGAGGTCGATATCATAGAGAGGAAGTGGGGGCAGGGCGCCAAGGCCATAGGCGGCGAGGTGCGCCTGAAGTCCTTGGAGAGGGCCATAGAGCTGAAGAAGCGCGGCTACTTAGTGCTCCCAGACCCGCTGGACCCCGAAGTCCAGGAAGCTTTCAAGGCCGGCGCGTTCAAGACGTTCGAGCGCCACTCCAGGGTTGGTTTCCCCGCTCACCGCACCTTCGTAGAGGACGTGGAGAACCTGAGGGGCACCGGCGCGAGGTATGTCTTCCTCAAGACAGGCGCCTACCGCCCGGAGGTGGTCGCGTTCACCATGAAGGCCGCGTCAGAGGCGAAGATCGACCTTCTGACCTTTGATGGCGCGGGCGGCGGCACCGGCATGAGCCCGGTCCCCATGATGAACGAGATGTCCACTCCCACCGTGCATCTGGAGGCCCAAGTGCTGCTGGCGGCCAAGATACTGAAGAAGCAGGGGCGCTTCGTCCCTGACATCTGCTTCGCTGGCGGGTTCACCAACGAAAGCCAGGTCTACAAGGCGATCGCCATGAGCAACCTGGGCGACGGTCCGCTTGTGAAGGCCGTGGCGATGGCCCGCGCGCCCCTAACCGCGGTCATGAAGTCGACGCACTTCACCAAGCTGGCGGCGGAGGGCAGACTGCCCAAGGCCTTCGCCGCGGAATACACCGAGGATCCGCACAACTTCTTCGTGAGGTCCAGCGACGTCGAGAGGAATTACCCCGGCAAGGTGCTGGGCAAGGACATTCCGTGGGGTGCCGTGGGCCTCAACACCTTCCTCGAGGAGAGGATCGGTGAAGGGCTGAAGCAGCTTCTGGCCGGCTCCAGGAAGTTCCGCCTCGACCTGCTGGAGCGGGATGACATCGCATCCCTCAGCGAGTATGCCGCCAAGGTCACCGGCATCGAGACCTTCGATCAGATGGCCTCCCGCACCATACCCGGCATGCTGGAATGCTGGGACAAGTGAGCAAACCTCTTCCTTCCCCTTTTTTTATTTACAATCGTTAGTAGGTTATAAATAACACCGGAATCGATTCAATACTATCTGTTCAAGTCGAACGGAGATTCGGGGCATGCCCCAATATTCAGGAGGAGAAACGGGGGGTTGAGCCGCCCATTACACGCGCTCAAACCCCTTACCCTCTGTTTTCATGCACGTTCCTTGAAATAGTCAGCATTATGATGATTTTTCGAACGCCATGACCGAGCATGAGACGACCACAGCGTCCAAGGGGGTCAACCGCCTCGCGAACGAGAGGAGCCCTTATCTCCTGCAGCATGCCAACAACCCCGTGGACTGGTATCCCTGGGGGGAAGAGGCGTTCCGGCGGGCCAGAGAGGAGGACAGGCCGATTTTCCTGTCCATCGGATACTCGTCCTGCCACTGGTGCCACGTCATGGCGGAGGAGTCCTTCGAGGACGACCAGGTCGCTTCGCTCCTCAACGAGAACTTCATCAGCATCAAGGTCGACCGCGAGGAGCGGCCGGACATCGATGCCCTATATATGACGGCCGCCCAGATGATGTCGGGCACGGGCGGCTGGCCCCTGACCTTGATGCTCACGCCTGAAGGCAGGCCGTTCTTCGCCGCGACCTATCTGCCCAAGGACAGCAGGCAGGGGATGACCGGACTGACGGCCATCCTGCCGATCATATCACAGTTCTGGAAGGGGCGCCGGGATGAGGTCATCGAAACGTCTGGCAAGGTGGCTCAAGCGGTCAAGGCGGCTGTCGAGCCATCCTCCGCGGGAGACGTGGGCATAGAATCGCTCATGGAAGGATACGGCCGGCTGAGGATGAACTACGATGTCAAGCATGGCGGCTTCGGAAGGGCGCCGAAGTTCCCCACGCCTCACCGGCTGACCTTCCTCCTCCGGTACTGGGAGCGGACCGGTGAGGAAGAAGCACTGAAAATGGCCGAACGGACGCTGAAAGAGATGCGCCGGGGCGGAATATTCGATCAGCTGGGAGGAGGCTTTCATCGCTACTCGACGGACAGGAGCTGGACCATCCCCCACTTCGAGAAGATGCTGTATGACCAGGCCTTGCTGCTCATCACATACGTGGAAGGCTGGCAGGTCACTCATGACAAGGAGTTCGAGAGCACCGCCAGGGAGATCATCGACTACGTGATCGAACGCCTTGCATCCAATGAGGGCGGCTTCTACTCCGCCGAGGACGCGGACAGCGAGGGCGTGGAGGGAAAGTACTACCTATGGGCCGATGAAGAGCTCTCCTCGTTCCTGACATCCGATGAGATATCCGAGGTCAGGAGGGTGTTCGGCGTCACCGTCGAGGGCAACGTTCCGAATGGAGAGGAGGAAGGAACAAACGTGCTGCGTTTGGAAGGAGACCGCTCCGAGCTGTCGGAGCGCGCCAGGCGGAAGATGCTAGAACGACGGAGCGCCAGGACGGCGCCGTTCCTGGACGACAAGATCATGGCCGACTGGAACGGCCTGATGATCCTCGCGCTGGCCAAGGCTTACGGCGCCTGGCGGGACGACCGCCACCGCGATGCGGCCAGGAAGGCGGCATCGTTCGTTCTTGGCGTCATGATGAACGATAAGGGGCGCCATCACATCTTCCGGGGCGGAAGGACCGGAGGCCCGGTCTTCCTGGACGACCATGCGTTCATGGCCTGGGGGCTGATAGAGCTGTACTTCGCCGACCCGGACCCCCGATGGTTGGATGCTGCCATCCGCCTCACCGAACTGATGATGTCCGACTTCTCGGACCCCCAAGGAGGGTTCTTTCAGGCCGCTGCCGGCGGCGAGCTGATGGGGCGATTGAAAGAAGTGTACGATGGCGCGCTGCCCTCAGGCAACTCGGTCGCATTGACAGTGCTGCTGACGCTGCATGCGGTCACGGGACGCGAGGAGTTCCTGAAGGCGGCCCAGGCAGCGGAGGACGCGCTGTCTGGATCGGTAGTTAGATCGCCGGACGCCCATGCGCAGTTCCTCAACGCAGTCGACCTCCGGCTTGGTCCGATCACCGAGATCATGCTGACCGGAGAACGTGACGACATCGAGCCGTTCCTGGCGGAGATAGGGAAAAGGTTCCTCCCCCGCAAGGTGTTGGTGCATGCGTCCGGGGACCCGGAAGTATCGCGCCTGAGCCCTCCTGTCAAGGACCGGGATGCTAGCCGGACAGCCGCGTACGTGTGCCGGGACCGGACCTGCCTTCCCCCTGTTGCCGACGCGGGATCGCTGAACCGCCTGCTGAAAGAGGACTAGAGCAGGTCCAGCGCCGCCGCCAGCGCCCCTTCCTCGGCCCGCTGGAGGTTCAGCGACGTCCCGATGATGATGACGTCGCCATCGTTGAGGTCGAACAGCCGTCGGAGCGCTCCCGCGGTCTCTGGGCGGTCCTGGTCGAGGTCGAAGTCCACCGGGACGGTGAGGTGGTCGCCCTTGACGATCACGGTGGTGGCGCCATCGGCGCCGGCCTTGATGGCCTGATCCCGCTGCTCCATGCCGGACGTCACCCTGGACGCCACCCCCTTAACCTGGACCGCCACCGAATGCTCTCCCAACGAGATGTCCGGAGCTTCGAGCGTGTACACCTGCAGCGGCAGCAGCGAGATGAAGTCCATGCCCGCCTTGGTGATCTTGATGCCGGTCTGCTTGACGTCCACCAGGCCCTCTTCGCGAAGATACTCGACTATGGTGCGCATGCTCCCCTCGCCCAGGCCGATGCGGTCGGCCATCTGCTTCCTCCCCTTCCTCCTGCCGTCGGTCAGCAGCGACAGGGTCTTGTAGACATGGTAGTCGGTAAAGCGATGGAGGGGTCCATACTTGGGACGAACGATGAGCCTCATGTTGGCTCAGAATAAGCCTATTGAGCCTTTAACGATTTGCCCAGTGAGTCCCTCGATGTCGGCCAATGATCGATCGGCGATCTCCTCCGCCCGTCGCTCCCATCGCCGGTACGCTGCTTCATCGCGAACGATGAGCTCAACGCTGGCCAGGGCCGGCAGGTCGATCGGGCTGCCGATCTGGGACAGCAGGCGGACCATGACCTCTTGAACGTCATCCCCGGCCTCGTCGATTATTCGGGACGCGATCTGTCCCGCCAGGACGTTGTAGAGCTTGCCGATGTGGGTGACCGGGTTCTTCCCCGCCGCCGCCTCAGTGCTCATCGGCCTGAACGGGGTGATCAGCCCATTGACCCGGTTCCCTCGTCCCACCGAACCGTCATCGCCGTTCTCCAGGGAAAGCCCGGTAACGGTGAGATAACGATCATGGGGATCATCGCTCGTCAGATCATCCGCCGTATTGATCGATATCTCCACCTCGCGCCCCGTGAGGTCGTGCGCCTTCTGCGAGCACAACGATTCTAGCTGCTCTATCAGGTTGCGATACTCGGCCGCGCTGGCGATGCGCGACGCGATCATGGCGCAGGCAATGGTCAGATGGATCCGCTCCCCCTTCCGGGCGGCCATGACCTTGACGTCCTTTCCCGTGGCGTCCAGCCCGTGGACGCTCTTCACCTCCCCGTTGATGAAACGCTCCATCTCGTAGGCAAGACGCTCCGTTTCAGATAACGGCGCATAGCCTACGCCCAGCGACGTGTCGTTGGCCGGCCTGCATACGTGATGGGCGGGAGGGCATTTCGCGGCCTCCCGCTGATAGTTTCGGATGAGGTCCTGAGATCCCTTTCCCATGCGGGCATCGACGATGCAGTCCTCGGCGATGCTGAAGCCGCTGTCGCTGACCAGCCGGGGATCGTGGAAGTTCTCCTTCAGGTAAGACCTTGCGGCCTTTACCGCAACGTCCCGTACCGGGAACCTGATCCTGCGGTCCGGCAGGATCGCTTCCTCCACTGCCCGCCCCAGCAGTATGATGTACGGCGGATCGAGCACTCTCCCGCCTCCGAACCAGACCTCTGACTGACCTCCTGAGACCTCATTCTGATCGACGTTATGGTGCAATATCTCCCCAGCTTCGCTCAGGTACATCCTGCACAGCGAACAGCTCACCGCCTCGGCAATGCCATCGGCCAGCGTATCGGGGTGGCCTATGCCCTTGCGCTCCACGAGCTCTATCTCGTTCTCTGCGACCGGTACCTGATCCAGTCTAGATACCACTACGTTGCGCTCCATGCTCCTCGACTTCCCTTGTGACCGCAGACTGGATAATGATTACTGAGTGCGGTCGCGCAGCCTCACCGGAATGCTCATGAGGTCATGCGCCACCACGGTCTCGGGAAAGATCTCCTTGGCCTCCGACTCCAGCACTTCGGTGCTATCGTATCGGGTGGAGATGTGGGTCAGTATCAGCTGTCCGACGTCGGCCGCCCTCGCTAGCTCAGCGGCGGCCCTGGCGGTGCTGTGCCCATATTCCATCGCTCCCTCCTCAAGCGACGAATCGAGGGTCGCTTCGTGGATCAACACCTCGGCCCCTCGGGCCGCGTCCAGCAGCGCCTTGGAGGGGCGGGTGTCGCCGGAGTAGACGACCTTGCGGCCTGGCCGCGGCGGTCCCATCACCTCGTCCGGGTCGACCTCGCGGCCGTTCACACTGACCCGTTCCCCGGCCTGCAGCCTTGCGAACAGCGGCCCTTCCGGAACCCCTAGCTCGCGGGCCCGCTGGGAATTGAACTTTCCTCTCCGCTTGGTCTCTTCGATCACGAACGACAGCGCGGGAACGGTATGATCGGCCGCCATCGCTTTTACCGAGCAGGCACCCAGCTCCACGGTGTCGCCGTCGGCCATCTCCTTGGCATAGATATCGAACAGTGGCCGGAAGGCGCCCAGGGTGGCCGCGGCCTTCACGAACTCGACCGTCCCCTCAGGGCCGTAGATGTGAAGGCCATCCTCGCGGCCTGAGAAGTTCATCGATTGTATGAGGCCCGGCAGACCAAGGAAATGGTCGCCGTGGAAGTGAGAGATGAAGATGTTGCTGACCTTCATGAACGATACCGGGGAGAGCATGAACTGCCGTTGCGTTCCCTCACCGCAATCGAACAGTAGGACGTCGCGTCCGATCTGCAGGGCAAGGGCGCTCACGCCTCGGGACGGGGATGGAAGACCGCCACCGGTGCCCAGGAAGGTCAGTTGCACGCAACGGCATCGCACCAGGGGCGATTAATAGTTACGCGGCTCATTTGTCCTTGGCCTCGCCCTTCTCCCGCCTGGTCTTGTTGACGGTGGCGGCGGCGATGCGTTCGGCGTCCTCTTCGGAACGGCCCTGCTCCTCCATCTCCCCTTCCTTGATGTGCTCATACTGCCTTTCCCGCTTCTTGCTCACTCCCTTCATGGGCATTGGCTCACCGGGCTGAGAACTAGAAAACTATGATGATATGCATTGTACGCAGAAAAGTGGAAGGAGTTCAAGCCGGAGTGAGGGGTCAGCGCCCCAGGCCCTCCAGCTTGCGGTCGGTCCGGGTGGCTTTCTTGTACTCCTTGTTGTGCTCCTTGCACAGGTGCATCCGGCGAGCGTTCTCGTCTGCGGGCTTAAGGCCCGCCGCCTCGCAGGCCTCCCGGGCGTAGGATCTGACGGCCGCCTCTTCGCAACCGGCGACCCCGCATTTGTCCTCTGCCATACGCCCTTGATTTCCCTACTTTCGATAAATAGGTTCCGAACCGGCCGGCGAACACGCGGGCGGCCGTGAACGCGCCGGAATAATTCTTATTAGATAGTAGCCGATAAACGGGACATGATCAAGATCGCTCCATCCATACTCTCGGCGGACTTCAGCCGCCTGGGGGAGGAGGTCGAACGCCTCGAATCGGAGGGCGCAGACTGGGTCCATGTCGATGTCATGGACGGCGTGTTCGTGCCGAACATCACTATCGGTCCATCGGTGGTGAAGGCCATCCGCCCCCGTACCGCGGTGCCGTTCGATGTTCACCTCATGATAACCTCGCCGGAGCGGTACATCGAGCAGTTCGCCGATGCCGGGGCGGACTGCATCACCGTGCACGTCGAGGCGACCGACGACGTCAAGGGAGCGATCGACATGATCCACGGGCTGGGGAAGAAGGCCGGACTGTCCCTGAACCCCGAAACGCCCTTCTCGGCCGCCGAGCCCTACCTGGGGCACATCGACCTGCTGCTGGTGATGACCGTCCATCCGGGTTTCGGGGGCCAGTCGTTCATGCCCGTCGGACTGCCCAAGATCGCCGCGGCTAGGGAGCGCCTCGACGCGCTGGACAGCGAAGCAGAGCTTGAGGTCGACGGCGGCATCAACTGCGACACGGGGCGGCAGTGCATCGCCGCGGGGGCGAGCGTGCTCGTGGCCGGCAGCGCGCTGTTCAAGTGCCCCGACATGGGCGCGGAGATGAACCTGTGGAGGACGTTCCGCCGGGAGGGCGCGGACTCGCAAGATTCATAAGCGTTCCGCCTGATGCCTGTTCGTTCGCATGAATACCGAATTCACCAGCTCGAAATGGTTCCTATTGCTGGTCGCCATAGTCCTGCCCCTCATCCTGTTGGCAGCGGCAGCGGCCCTGAACGCCGGCATATGCGTCATGATCGTCCTCCTGGTGTGGATCGGCACGGCGCTCATCCTGCTGTACCTGCCGAAGAACGAGTACTGAGAGCCAGAAGGGATAAATCACCCGGCAGGGAATGAGGAAGCGCCATGGGCGTCAATCTTTCGAGCATCGTCCCGATCGAGAAGCTGAGCCTTGAGGATCTCGCAGGCAGGACCGTCGCCATCGATGCATACAACGCGATCTATCAGTTCCTCAGCATCATCCGCGGGCAGGACGGCACTCCCCTTAAGGATGCCAGAGGGAGGGTCACGTCCCATCTCACGGGACTGCTGTACCGCAACATCAATCTTCTAGAGGCGAACATCCGGCCCGTGTATGTGTTCGACGGCGTTCCGCACGAGCTCAAATCTCATACCCTGGCCGAGCGTTCCGAGCGGCGGACGCGCGCTCATGAGGAATGGAAGAACGCCGTCAGCGAGGGGGACGTCGAGAAGGCCAGATGCAAGGCGACGCAATCGTCCCGCATGACCAACGAGATTGTCGAGTCGTCCCGCATCCTGCTTACCTTTCTCGGCATACCTGTCGTGCAGGCGCCGGAGGAGGGTGAGGCACAGGCCGCTTACATGGCATCCTCCGGCGAGGCGTGGGCGGCGTCGTCTCAGGATTTCGACTCTTTGCTGTTCGGCGCGCCCCGGCTGGTGAGGAACCTGAACATCACCGGGCGGAGAAAGATGCCCGGAACGAAGGAGTACCGGGACATCAGCATCGAACTGATCGAGCTGCCCAAGGTGCTGGAGAGCAACGGACTGCATTCGAGGGAGCAGCTCATCGATCTGGCCATCCTCATCGGTACGGACTACAATCCGGGGATCAGGGGCATCGGGCCAAAGAAGGGGCTGAAGCTCATTCAGCAACACGGCGACCTCGAGAGCGCGCTGCATTCCATAGGGGAGAGCATACCGCAGGCGGAGTGCGTGCAGGACATCTTCCTCCGCAGCGAACGGGCCGAGGTGCCGCCGCTGGAGTGGAGGAAGCCAGACCGCGAGAAGATCGTCGACTTCCTGAGCAGGGACCACGGCTTCTCGGAAGGTCGCATCACCGCGGCCCTGGACCGCCTCGACGGCAATAAGAAGCATCCCAAGAAGGCGGAGATGCCCCGCTCGCAGGTCAGCCTCGACCGCTGGGCCTGATCAGCGTCCGTGGTGTTGGCCAGCGAAGTCCCTCTACGATATCTTTTAATGAGACAGGCCATTACAGTCACAGGGACCCAGCGATGATAAAGCAGGTTCAGAACAACTATAACCCCCCAGAGCTGGAAAAGAGGGTCCAGCAGCATTGGACAGAGACCGACGCCTACCACAAGACCAAGGAGCTCCGGGCCTCAGGGACCGACTTCTACTTCGTGGACGGCCCCCCGTATACCACTGGATACATTCACCTGGGCACCGCCCTTAACAAGATCATCAAGGACTCCGTCATCCGGTTCAAGCGGATGCAGAAGTTCAACGTCCGGGACCAGCCGGGCTACGACATGCACGGACTTCCCATCGAGGTCAAGGTGGAGAAGTCCATAGGCATCAAGAGCAAGAAGGAGATCGAGACCTACGGCATCGACCGCTTCATCTCCGGCTGCAAGGACTTCGCGCTCACCCATCAGAAAATGATGACCGAGCAGTTCAAGGAACTGGGGGTGTGGATGGATTGGGAGCACCCCTACATGACCATCGCCCCCTCCTACATCGAGGCGGCATGGTGGACGCTGAAGCGGGCGCACGATAAGGACCTGCTCGTTTCCGCCAATCGCGTCATATCCTGGTGCCCGCGCTGCGAGACCGCGCTGGCCGAGGCAGAGATCGATTACTGGGAGGAGAAGGACCCCTCCATCTACGTCAAGTTCCCGCTTCGCAACGAGGCCGGGGTCTCATTGCTCATCTGGACCACCACCCCCTGGACACTGCCGGCCAACATGGCGGTGGCTGCCCACCCCGACTACCGCTATGCCAAGGTACGGTATCACCGGGGCGAGGAGAACGACACGGTCATCGTGCTGGAGTCGCTCGTTGAGCATATAGGGGAGCTGGAAGGATGGGAGAAGTACGAGGTCCTGGAGGTCATCGAGGGCGATGACCTCGTAGGTATCGAGTACGTTCCCCCGCTCGAGGACGAGGTACCGGCGCAGAGAGAGCTGGACGGAAAGTGGGTCCACCGCGTCGTTCCTTCGTCGACCGTAGAGGCGGACATGACCGGCCTGGTGCACATCGCTCCCGGCCACGGCCCCGAGGACTTCGAGATCGGGCGGCAGTTCAACCTGATGCCATTCTGCCCCATCGACGAGGGGGGGAAGTTCAACGCCGATGGCGGCGCCTATGCGGGAATGTTCGTCAAGAAGGCGAACCCCGTGGTCATGGAGAACCTCCGCGACAAGGGCCTCATGTTCCACGCCGGCACCATAGAGCACCGCTACGGGCATTGCTGGAGGTGCAAGTCCGGCATCCTGTTCCGCAACACCGACCAGTGGTATCTCAGGGTCACTCAGGTCAAGGACCTCATGCTTAGCGAGATCTCCCGCGTCAAGTGGGTCCCGGAATGGGCAGGGTCCGGACGCGAGTATGACTGGACCGTCAACGCTCGCGACTGGTGCATATCGCGGCAGAGGTACTGGGGCATACCGATACCGGTGTGGACCTGCTCCAACGGCCACATGAAGGTCATAGGCTCCAGGGATGAGCTGGAAGGCGCCGAGGGCTACCGCCCGGACATGGAGCTCCACCGGCCCTGGATTGACAACGTGGTGCTCAAGTGCGAGCACTGCGGCGAGAAGATGAGACGCGTCGAGGACGTCCTGGACGTGTGGTTCGACGCCGGCGTGGCATCATGGGCGCAGCTCGGATATCCACGTGAGAAGGCGGAGTTCGAACGGTGGTGGCCGGCCAAGTTCATCACCGAGGCGCACGACCAGACCCGCGGGTGGTTCTACTCGCAGCTGGGCTCGTCATGCATCGCCTTCGATCGGGCACCCTACGAGCAGGTGCTGATGCATGGCTGGATGCTTGATGCCCAGGGCCTACCCATGTCGAAGTCGAAGGGCAACATCATAGAGCCGTCCAAGGTGATGGCCGAGTTCGGGGCCGACGCCCTCCGATTCTACCTGCTGCGCGTCTCCGCGCCGTGGGAGGACATATCATTCCAGAACGAGGGAGTGAAAAGCGCGCGCAAGACCCTGAACATCCTGTGGAACGTAGCCAGCTTTGCCACCATGTACATGAGCATCGACAAGTATGACCATCGGGGCATGGACGAGGCAGCCATCAAGGCCGCCCTGCGGCCTGAGGACCGCTGGCTCGTTTCCAGGACGGAGAAGCTGAAGGCCGAGGCGACGAGGAACATCGAAGCCTGCGACCTGCACAAGGCGTGCCGGGCGCTGGAGGAGTTCATCCTGGAGGACCTCTCCCGATGGTACGTGAGGCTCATCCGCGACCGCATGTGGAGCGAGGCCAACGACCTGGACAAGCTCGCCGCCTACCACACTCTCTACGATGCTCTGATGGCCACGATCAAGCTGCTCTCTCCGTTCTGCCCGCACATCACCGAAGAGATATACCAGGCCATGGACGGGGAACTGACCACGGTCCATATGTCTGACTGGCCGATCGCCGACCCGACACTGGTGGATGATAGGATGGAAGCGTCCATGGTGCTCATGCAAGAGCTGGTGGACGAGATCACCAAGGAGAGGCAGAAGAAGAACGTCAAGCTCCGATGGCCTCTGCAGAGGATCGTCGTGAGGGCGAACGATCAGGCCACCATCGACCTCATAAGGCCGATGGAGGATGTGCTGCTGTCTCAGGCGAACGTAAAGAACATCGAATACGTGCCGCCTGGAGAGGAATGGGGCGAGCTCGTTCTTGACGTCATACCGAATCCCAACGCCATCGGGAAGGTCTACCGGCAGTGGTCCTCCAAGATCGCGGTCATGCTGAAGAACCGCCCCGCCCGTGACGTTCGTGACGCCATCGACCGGGGGCAGTATTCCCTCGGCATCGAGGGGCAGGTCATCAGGATCGAGCCCAACATGGTGTCGTTCTCCACTACCATGCCGGACAATGTGATCGGGGCAAGGTTCGAGCAGGGCGATCTGTATATCGATTTCAACATGACCCCGGAGCTCGAGGCAGAGGGCTTCGCCCGCGAGATCATCCGCAGGATCCAGCAGATGCGCAAGGACATGAAGCTGGATGTTGAGGAGTTCGTCAAGGTGGAGGTCCGCGCCCCCATCAGCATCGAGGAGAACCTCAAGCCGTGGCGGGACCACATCATGAAGGAGGTTCGCGCGGTCAAGTTGGTCTTCGCTGACTCACCCCAGGGCGAGCACCGGGTGGGCTGGGAGGTGGAGAAGCAGAAGATAGACATCGCTCTCACGTCCCTGCGCATGAAGGAAGGATTGAGGACCTTCCAGCAGGTTCCCGGACTCTCGGAGGAGACCGCCTCCGCGCTGGTGGAGGCCGGAAAGAGGAGCTTCGACGACCTGAAGGGAATGAGCGAGCAGCAGCTCGCCGACATCCCGGGGGTCAGCCGCGCTGATGCCAAGAACATCGCGCAGCATCTCTCCCGGTTCGCCCCCGCCCCGTCCTCCGATGGGGAGCCGGAGGACCGGGAACAGGTGATAGGGCTTCTGATGCGCGTCCCCCGCATGAACCGTATCAAGGCGGAGATGCTATACGACGCCGGCTTCGATTCCCAGAGCAAGCTGTCCGCCTGCGACCAGTCGCGTCTGCGAGAGGTCGAGGGCCTGGGCGCCAAGACACTGCAGGAGATCGTGGACCATGCCGCGGCGGGCGGCTTCCAGAAGGTGGTGCGGTGCAAGAACTGCTCATCCGAGATCCATCCATACGAGGGCGCCTGCCCCTCGTGCGGAGTTCCCGTAGGAGCGGGGAGCGAAGAGCCGCCGCAGGCGAATGGCGATGCTAAGGAAGAGGTCAAAGGCGATGGCCCCGCCACCCTCGAGCCGTCCGCAACCTACCTCGTCAAGGAAGAGAAGGGCGAACGCTCCTACGGGCTGTTCGTGGAGGCGCTGGGCCGCGGGATGAGAGGGTTCTGCGTCACCCGCGACTATCCGCTCAAGATCAGGTCGAAGTACGATCTGAAGGACACCCCCATCGTTTGGCTTTCGAACATCGGGAAGGAGGGCTCCCTCCGCCCGAAGGACCTGGAGAAGCTGAGCTTCTCCTTGGAGGAGTTCCTGTCCGAATCCAATGGTGTCATCCTGCTCGATGGGCTCGAATACCTGATAACGAACAACAGCTTCCTCACGATGCTGCGGTTCGTGCAGTCCCTGCGGGACCAGGTGGCGGTGAACCACTCCATTCTGCTGATCGCCCTGAACCCCTCGACCCTCGATCCCCACGAGCTGACGCTGCTGGAGAAAGAGGTCGATAGGACGCTCAGCTGAGCAGGGAGCGGTAGACCGACTCCAATCCGGGGACGGTCTTCAGCCCGGCCATCTCGGCCGGGAGCGCCCACCTATATTCGGTGTGCTCCCAGTCGATGGTCACGGCGCGGTCCTTGGCCCTGAACAGGAAGGGATGGATGGCCCAAATGGTGTCGCCGCCTCTCACCCGGATCGGGTCGATCGAGCGAACGAACTCCGGGTCACGGATGCTCAGCTCCTCCATTATCTCCTTCCGTGCCGTCTGGTCGGGCGTCTCGCCCTCCTCGATGTAGCCGCTCACCGCCGCCCAGTGGCCCTGGAAGGTGCTCACCTTATCGCTGCGCTTCAGCATCAGGAGCTCGTCGCCGTGGAGTATGAAGCAGGATACCACCGGGACCTCCTTGACGTCGGGAAGCTCGATCGTCCCCTTGGAGCCGTCGACCACGCAGCGGTCATCGGGACGGAGAAGGGAGAGATCGATGCCATCGACCAGCGGGACGCCGGAGAGCACGGCTCCAGTGGCCACGATTGGCTCGGCCGATGCGTTGATGATGGCAGCGGGCAACGTTCCGGCCCTTTTCATCTCGAGCATCACATAGGAGCCGACGGTGCTACCTTTGCCGCGGGGGAACGCGAACACCCTGTCCTTTATCGATGCGCCGTTGAACGACGCGTCGGCCAACGCGCCAGTCGCAGGGATGACCCCCCCTAGGAAGCTGACCGGCGTCTCGCACAACAGAACTTCGCCGCCAGCCACGCCCCTCGATATTCCTCTTCCGCTCAGTTTCATGATATCATCTCCACCAAACCCTTGGCGTCACGGAACACCACCTTCTGAGAGCAGAGAGTGGCGAGATAGTTGCATGCCTTGCCGGAGTTGGTGGCGGTGCACTTGAACCTCTCCTCGATGGGCGTCACCACCATGCAGGTGTCGCACACCAGCTTGCCGAAGCGCTCCAGCTCTTTCGATTCCCGAGGGCATTGAGCCAGGGTGTGGCGGGAGGTGCAGAACCATACCTCGGCGTCCCCCTGCCGGCTGCGGCCCTTGAGCATAGAGGCCAGTTGGCGTATCTCGTCGACGGACAGATGGGGGCAGCCGAATGCTATCAATTCCGGGTCGGTCCCGGTGTTCACCTGCTCCCTCGCCCTGTCCAGTTCCTTCCGCCCTATGGCGACCCGCTCCAGGCCAGCGACGCTGAAGGCGTCCGCCTCCGGAGTGATGCCCTCGACATGGAACATCGCCACCGATCCCGAGGCGGCCATGGCCGCGGCGAGGGTCTTGAGCTGGTCGACGGTCGGCCTGATCCCCTTGAAGTAGGGTATCCGGGTGCCGGCGACCGCGCCGGCGGCCTGGCCCAGCATGGAGTAGTCGATGTCATCGCCTTCCACCTCTATCACCACGCCAGGGGCGCGGTTGGCATCGATGTGAAGGCCATACTCAGGCGTCCTGCCGATGATGGCGGCGGCCAATGCTCCAGGTCCCCCTTCGCGGTTGGTCTTCGCTCCCACCGCGGAGTTGGCAAAACTGAGGGCGCTCGACTCCGCCCATGCGATGTGCTGCCCCCTCTTCGGCACGTTAGTACCAAGGTACGGGGTGCAGGAGCAGTCGGATGTGACGCCGAGCCTCTCGTAACATTTGATGATGTGATCCTGGCGGTCGGCGAACCGCGGCGATATGCCCATCTCCTTCCACCGCTCTCGATCCATTCCGGCCGGGTTCAGCGTGGTGGGCACGCACACCCTGGCATCGAGAGCCATGTCCTCCAGCAGGCTGATGCCCCCCTCCGCTATGGTCTTGTACGACACCCCGGACAGGTGGGCGCAGCTGATCGGGACCAGCCTCTCCGCGCCATATATGTCGCCCAGCGCCACGAGGAGCTCCATGGCCTTGCGGCTGCCCTCTCCCTTCTCGCCTGCCAGGATGGCTTCCTCGTCCCTGTTAAGATGCATCGCCGCTCAGTAAGCCATCCGCTATTAAAACGATTTTGAACGGAGCATCGTCGAGAGGATGAGCCTGGGCTCAGTGGTGAGCGACAAGTTCATCGTTGTCCATGTAAGACAACTTTTCTTCCGCTGAGTGGTGGACGAGACGCTTCTGCTCAAAGAACAATGCCGCGAGAATGATGAATCGAGGTCAGAATCGCATTGACATTAACAGTTATATATGATGACGAATTTGACTGACGGTCAGTCAAGTTACCATGGCAAACAAACGAGCTTCAGACCGCATGACCGACTTCGTTTCGGCAGCGAGGGACCTCTTCGAGGAGAAGGGCTTCGAGAACACATCAGTGGACGACATCGTCGCCCGGCTGGGCGTGGCCAAGGGGCTGTTCTATTATTATTTCGAGTCGAAGGAGGCGCTGCTCGACCTCATTGTGGAGCAGATGATGAACGAGATAGAGTCTGCCATCGCCGCGGCCATGGAGAAGAAGGGGCTGACCGCGATCGAGCGGCTGGCCGAGCTCATCGAGTCCAGCACCGATGTCGCCCATCGTTCCAAGACCATACTGACATATTTCCACAAGGAGCGCAACCGATCGTTGCATCTTGCTCTGGAGAAGAAGGCGGCAGCATTGATGGTCCCCGCCTTAGAGAGCATCGTACTCCAGGGGAACGAGGAAGGTGTCTTCGATGCTCCATATCCAAAGGAGGCCGCAGGTGCCATACTATTCATGAGCGCCGGCCTAAAGGCCCTGTCGCCCCCCGAACCATCATCAGCGGACATCATCCGCTTCAACAAGGCGTTGCAGTTTCAAATCGAACGCGTCCTGGGGGCCGCTCCCGGCTCCCTCAACGTGTTCGAGGATGTACTGCCCCCAGAATTCAGAGGACGTTCCGAACGGCGTTGACGATCACCAGGAATTACTATGTTCGAACTTAGAAGTATGAAAGAAAGAAGGGGCGCGAGGAAGGCACGCAAGGCCGCCCGGCCCAAACGCTCCGAGAAGGACGTTAGCAGATGGTTCATCATGTTGGGCCTCGCTCTCGGCATGCTGCTGGCCAGTCTAGACCAGACCGTAGTGGGAACGAGCCTGCCGCGCATCGTGGCGGTGCTGGGCGGGATGGACCTGTTCTCGTGGCTGTTCACGGCATACATGCTGGCGCAGACCATTACCATACCTATTGCGGGAAAGATGAGCGACCGGATGGGGAGGAAGCCCATATTCCTGTCGGGCATGATCATATTCATGGCCGGCTCCCTGATGGCCGGATTCTCTACCTCCATGGAGATGCTCATCGTCTGCCGGTTCATCCAGGGGCTGGGCGGCGGCGCCCTGATACCCGTGGCGATGGCCACCGTGGCCGATTTATATGCTCCGCAGGACCGCGGGAAGATCCAGGGCATGCTGGGGGCGGTGTTCGCCCTGTCCACCGTCATCGGTCCGTTCATCGGCGGGTTCATCGTCGACAACTGGGACTGGGACTGGGTGTTCTGGGTCAATCTGCCGGTGGGCATCTTCGCCATGATCGTGGCGTCGTTCAAGTTCCCCAGCCTGGAGCGTGTCGAGACCTCTCCGGTCGACTACCTGGGGATCGTCACGCTGGTGGGCGCCATGGCACCCGCGCTGCTCACGTTGACCTGGGGCGGCACCACCTATGCGTGGACCAGCCCGGAGATCCTGGGAATGATCGCACTATCCGCCGTAATGCTCGTCGCCTTCGTGGCCGTGGAACGGCGAGCCGCCGACCCTCTGCTTCCGTTCCGTCTGTTCAGGGAACCGATCCTCACTCTCGGCAGCGCGGGGTTGTTCATCATGTCGTTGGGCATGTTCGGCGTCGTAGGCTTCCTGCCCTTGTTCCTGCAGGCGGTCATGGGGATGAGCGCCACCAACAGCGGCATGCTTACCATCCCGCTCATGATCGGTTCCATGATTACGTCGATCAGCAGCGGTTTCCTGCTGAAGCGTACCGGCTACAAACCATGGCTGTTGGCCGGCCCACCGGTCATGGCTGTCGGGATGTACCTGCTGTCCACCCTTCATGCCGGAAGCGACCCGATCGAAGCGATCGTCTATCAGCTGATCGTCGGCCTGGGCATTGGAGCGGTGATGTCCAACTACATAGTGGCGGCGCAGAACGTGATGGCAAGGAACGAGATGGGGGTCGCGACCTCTTCGATGAGCCTGTTCCGCAGCATCGGCGGAACCGTCGGCATCACCATGTTCGGCGGCCTGCTGAACGGCCGTATGGTGGCCGAGATCGGAAGGAACCTTCCGGAGGGAGCGATGGAGCTGCTGCCCACCACCGACGCGACCAGCCTCGGCAACGTCCTTCTCGATCCGGAGATCTCTGCCATCATCCCGGTGGCGATCCAGGAAGCGATAAGGCTTTCGCTGAGCAACAGCATCACATTCCTGTTCGTGGTGGGTTCGGTCATCGTGCTGCTCTCCCTGATAACAAGCATACTCATCAGGAAGGTCCCTCTGAAGAGCGCCGACGAGTACTACGGCGATCAGCCAGGACAGTCGGTCCAGGGGAAGTCGGCGGAAGAGGCGGAACCCCATGCCAGGGGGGCGGAGGTGCCGGACCGATGAGCCGGTCAGCGCCGTTCGGTAAAGTGGCTGTATTTCGGAACATGAGAGCAAGGTGATCTGATGACATCAACGACTTCGTATCGGAGCATCCTCCTGCCGGTGGACGGGAGCGAGAGCGCGCAGCACGCCATGATGATCGGCCTGGAGCTTGCCAAGCTGTTCGGTTCCGAGGTGACAGCGGTCAGCGTGGTGGACCTGGCAGGCTTCGCCCAGGCCACTCAGGGGTATATGCTTCCAGACATGTACGCGTACGCGGACCAGGCGGCCCAGGCGGCGGTCGAGGAAGCGATGAAGGCAGGGAAAGCCATGGGGGTGTCGGTCAAGGGCGTCGTCTCGCGGGGCTCCCCTGCAGGGGACATCATCGAGCGATCGAGGGACCACAACCTCATCGTCATGGGCACCCACGGCCGGAGCGGCGTATCCCACGCCGTCCTCGGCAGCGTGGCGGAGAAGGTGGTCCGGTTCGCTACCTGCCCGGTCATGGTCGTGAAGTAGAGGCGTCGTCCGCCGCTCACCATCCGGGCTGGTCCCAGCCGGCGTACCAGCATGGATGATTTTAAAACTTGGACTATGATTAAGACCGGCGCTGACGGCACCTGATGCCGCCCATGTGCCAAAGAAGCGAACCCGATTCACCGTGGTGGACAATCTGGACGAAGTGAGCAGACTGCTGCTGGACATGACGTTGATGCTCCTCATCGCCGGAGCATGCTCCATTATCTTCTCCCGCCTCAAACTTCCGCCCATCATCGGCTATCTTGCCGCCGGGATCATTCTAGGGCCGACCATGCTGAGCGACATATCGGTCAACCCAGTCACCATCAACCTACTTGCCAACATGGGCATCGTCCTGCTGATGTTCTCCATCGGGCTGAACCTCAACCTCTCGAAGCTCAAGCAGCTTGGTTCGTACATCACCATCCTGCTGGTGCTGGAGATGCCGCTCATGGTGGTCGCCGGCTACCTGACGGGGCTCGCCATCGGCCTCGACAGCGTGGGGGCGATCTTCCTTGGAGCGGTGATATCGGGAACGAGCACCGCCGTCGTGGTGGCATGCCTTCACAACCGCAAGGATATCGACGATGATGTGAAGTCCACCACCATCGCCATCACCGTGATGGAGGATCTCGGGCAGGTCCTCATCCTCTCCATGGCCGCTCCACTACTGGTGGGCGACACCCCAGCCCTTGGATCCATCGCCCTCATGATCATCAGCATCGTCCTGTTCATGGCCGTCAGCCTGATGCTGGGCCGCAAGGTCATTCCACGCACTCTAAATTGGATCGGAAGGAACTACGAGCCAGAGGTGCTGCTCATCGTCGCCCTGGGGTTGTGCTTCGCCATGTCGCTGATATCCAGTCTCATCGGGCTATCCATCGCCATCGGGGCGTTCCTCATGGGACTGATCGTCTCGCAGGCCAACCGGGCCGGGGAGGTGATGGAGAAGGTCGGGCCCATGAAAGAGGTGTTCATGGCGGTGTTCTTCATCAGCATCGGGATACAGGTGGTCCCGTCGGCCATCCTCGAGAACCTGGGCATGGTGATGATCATTGCCGCAGTGTCCATCCTGGTCAAGTTCTTCGGAGTAAGCATCGTAAGCTACATCCTGATAGGCAACCCCCGCAACAGCTTCATGACAGGGCTCAGCCTGGTGGCCATGGGGGAATTTGCCTTCATAATCGCCAAGACCGCCCTGGACGCCGGGGTGGTGGACCAGCAGTTCTATGCCTCGGTCATAGGAGCGGCGCTGGTCACCATGATACTCCTCCCGATACTGTCGAAGGCATCGTCGGGCATATACTCGGGCCTGTCCCGCCTGACGCCTCGCCCCCTCAAGGTGGTGATGGCACGGTTCGACCACCTGCGCTGGGAGATCGGCGACCGCGCGAACTCGAGCCCCGAAGTGAAAAGAGCGATCAGGTGGGAGCTGGCGCTGGTGTTCATCGACCTCCTGACGATCGTGCTGATCCAGACGCTGTTCTACAGCGTGGCGGTGCCCGGAAAACTGGTTACCGGACTTTCTGACGGATCGGACCTCGTCGCCGGGCTGCTCACCATCACCATCAGCGTGCTGCTCATGCTCCCGGCGGTCATCAACATGTTCCAGGGGGTCAAGAGGATCGCCGGCCTTCTCGCGGGGGGCGATTCGCCGACGATGGTCAAATCCAGGAAGGGGATGAGGCTGTATTTCACCTATAGGAACCTGGGGGAGATCGCCGCATTGCTGCTCGTAGTGCTACTATTCCTCCCCTTCCTGGCCGAGACCGTGGGCGTGCCTAATTCCATATGGCTCGGCGGAACCACTCTTGCAGTGGTCCTGATACTGATGAGCGTCCGTTCCTATCGGAACTCGAAGCATCGTAGCTCGGAGAACGTCAACGATCTCGAGGTCGTCGAGGACGACATCATTGAGAATTGAAAGCGGACCCGGGGGGATTTGAACCCCCGTTTGAGGCTTTCCCTGGACCGTGATGGGGTCCACCGGAGGCCCCAGTGATATCCAAGCTACACTACGAGTCCCAACCCTCAGATGGAAAAGGACTAGATAAAGATTGTCGAAGGGAGCCGCGCTGGCGGCATGACCGCCTCAGTGGCTACCGAGCTCCGGGCCGGTACGCCGGTGCTCGGACAGTATGGCGTCCATCACCATGTCCAACATGGTCGGCAGATCGCTCCGCATGACATTGAGCCCTCTCTCTGTGATGCCCCCCTCGGTGGCGACGGCTCGACAAATCAAAGCGGGGTTGCGGCCCTCGCTCATCAGTGCGGCGGTCGCCAGCACGGTCTCGGTCACCATGGCCAGCGACTCCTCGTACGAGTAGCCGCCCCTTGACGCCGCGGCTTTGGCGAACTCCTCGATGAACGTCGCCACGAACGCGGGGCCGCAGGAAGTCATGCTGGTGCCCACATCGAAACGGTCCTCGTCTATGACCTTCACAGTTCCGACCGCCGAGAACATGCGCTCGAGGCAGTCCCTCTGCTCATCTGTCACGTTATCGCCATGATGCATCAGGGTGACGCCCTTGCCCACCTCGGCGGTCACCGTCGGGATGACCTTGGAGAACCGGATGTCGCTTCCGCGAAGGTCGCTGAGACGCACGCCGCCGTTGATGAGCACCACATGCGCCGATGGCGATAGCGAAGGGCGTATGCTCTCCACCACCTCCTTCGCCTGCTCGCTGCGGACGCAGACGAACAATACCTGGCTCCGAGAGGCCGCCAGGCGGTTGTCGACCGTCGTTTCGACATCAGGCCATCTCTCGGCCAGCGGGCTCATGCGGGAAGCGGTGCGGGAAGAGACCACAACGTCCGTTGACGAGAGCGCACCGCTGCGGAGCAACCCCTCCAGCATCGAGCTCGCCATGTTCCCGTATCCGATGATGCCGACCTTCATGAGCCGCTGACAACGATATAGAATAAAAACTTGGCCGCCGCGTGACGCGGCGCTAAGAAAGGAAGGGTTTGTTGGAAGAGGTTTATTCCTTCTTGGTCTTGAACTCGGTGTAGCTGCACTTGCCGCATGCGCTGCGGTCCTTGTGCTCGGACAGGAACACGCCGGGGCCGCACTTGGGGCAGGATCTCCTCTTGCGCTCCAGCTTTCCGCCCTCTACCGAGTAGTAGTCCTTCTTGGAAGTCGCTGCGCTCTTCTTCTCGGCGCCCTTGGCGGCACCCTTCTTGTCTCCACCAGACTTCTGATCCTTCGCCATAGTGATCACCGCTTGGTCTTCTTGACGACACTCGCCTTGACCCTCTTGGGCTTCTTGTCGGCCATGCCGTTCCTCACTAGGAGGTAGTTCTTCTCGAACTTCTTGGCGCTCTCGACCTCGTTGTACACCTTGGCGTACCCGTCGGTCAGGCCTACGCCGTACTTGGAGTCCATGTCGGAGACGATGACGCGCTCCTTCGGCACTCCCATGGCCCCGGCCAGGGCGGTCCGGACTGTGTCGCGGGAGGGCGTGGCCTCTCCATCGTGGTCGGCCTTGAAGTTGACCTCGACCCGGTCCATGAGCTTGTTCTCGTTCTTGCTTACGATATCGATCTTCAATCTAATTCCTCCATCGCTTCGATGAATCCAGTTGCCTGGCCTGCTGATCTCTCATCTATCCTGAGCAGCGCCATACCCTGACCGGGGATGCCGTACATCAGGCAGGAACCGAGGGGTGCCATGGCCGCGCAGGCCAGCGCGGCGAGGTCTTCCTCACCCTCGACCTGTAATTTGGTTGGAACGTCTCTTTTCAATGCCGCGCTCAGCTCGTTCATGAGCTCGACAGTTATCTGACCTGCCGGATTCTCCACCCTCACATGAACGCCCTCGTATCGATCGAGCTTTTCCGCGAGAGGGGTATAGGTGCGGCGCTCGGTCATGAGGTCATACACGATGAGGTCGGGCGCAAATCCATTGTCCAGCAAGGTAAAGGAGACCATGTCCCCGACCGCTATGAGCATCTCGCACCCTTTTAATTCCTTTGACAGCTCGTCGACTCCGACGATGGTGCCAAGACCGGTGCTGAGCTGCTCCCTCATATGGATTGGAAGACGCAATGAGCGCTTGGGGCGCTTGAGCCTACCGAACCTTGAGGGCGAACTTTCCGTTGACATGTATGCCCATCCTCTGGGCGATCTCCGAACGAGTGTGATCAATGATTACCACGTAGCCCTGCCATTCCCTGGAAGTATTGTTGCCGCAGAGAGGGCATTTATCCTCTTCGGTGATGAAACTGCAGTTCTTGCAGGCCTTCTGGACCACCTTCATGCAGCCTCACCCGATATTCTCTTCTGCTCTTCCTCTATCCATTCCAGCTTGCCGAGGCCATGCTGCCTCATGGTGAGGCCGATCTTGGACTCCCGCGGGCTTCTCTCGTTCAGGCTGAGGGCGACGATGCGAGCGCGCACGCGGTCTCCCACCTTGAGGTCCCGCTTAGTGTCCTTTCCGAGCAGACGGCCGTTGTCAGAATCGATGTCGATACGGTCGTCCATGATCTGTGAGATGTGAAGCAGTCCATCCAATGGACCGAAGCGAACGAAGGCACCGAACTTGAGAACCTCCACCACGACGCCTTCGATGACCTCCTGGAGCTGGGGGCGGAACACCAGGGCGTCATACTTTACCTTCTGGTATACGGCGCCGTCGCCGTGCACTATCCGGCCCGGTCCCAGAGGCTCAACGTTGGAGACCAGTACGGTGAGCGAGTCACTGCCCTCGATCTTTCCCTCGAAGGACTCCCAGCTGAGCTGGTTGATGACGCTCTCAAGATCGTCGCCTAACCGCTCTGGCGGTATGCGAACGGTCTTCTCTTGTTTTGATAGCATATACATAGCATGCCCTCTGAACGATAATTGTGGATAAGCCATCTGTTATTTATACCCTAGGTTACCCGAAATTAGAATCCAGGTACTGGATGCAATAAAAAGGAAGAGAGGTTGGAAAGGGTTTGCGGTGGCCGCTTAGGCGACCACGAACAGAGCCGCGAACACCAGGGTGATGGTGGAGAGCAGCTTCACCAGCACGTGCAGGGACGGACCGGCGGTGTCCTTGAAGGGATCTCCGACGGTGTCGCCCACCACTGCGGCCGCGTGGGCCGGCGACTTCTTGCCGCCGTGGTGACCGGTCTCCACATACTTCTTGGCGTTGTCCCAGGCGCCGCCCGCATTGTTGAGGACGGTGGCCAGCAGGACGCCGGCGATGGTCGCTACCATCAGGAAGGCTCCGATCGCCTGGACCGCGGTGTCGTCGGTCGGGTAGAGCGCTTTCATGCTCAGACCTACGATGAGCGGCACGACGACCGGCAGCACGCCGGGCAGGATCATGGCCTTGAGGGCGCCCTTGGTGGAGATGTCCACGCACAGGGCGTAGTCAGGCTTCTCGGTGCCTGCGAGGATCCCGGGCTTCTCCCTGAACTGCCGCCTGACCTCGTTGATCATGTCATAGGCGGCCTTGCCCACCGCGCTGATGGCAAGGGAGGCGAACAGGAACACCAGCATCGCTCCGATGAGGGCGGCCACGAACACTGGCGGGTTGGCCAGATCCACGATGAACACCTCTTCCAGGGACTTGCCCGTGAACAGCGCGACCTCATCGAAATAGGCGGCGAACAGCAGGAACGCGGCGAGGGCGGCTGATGCCATCGCATATCCCTTGGTGAGCGCCTTGGTGGTGTTGCCCACCGCATCGAGCTTGTCGGTGCGCTGCCTGATCTCCTCAGGCTGGTTGGACATCTCGATGATGCCGCCGGCGTTGTCGGTGATCGGACCGAAGGTATCCTCGGCCAGAACGAAGGCGCAGGTGGCGAGCATGCCCATGGTGGCGACCGCAGTGCCGTACAGACCATAGATGAACTCCAGGTCAGCGGAGGGCGCAGCCATGGTGCCCAGCGAGTAAGAGGACAGCAGGCCGACCGCGATGGCGATGACCGGCATGAGGGTGGTCTCAAGCCCGATGGAGAACCCGGTGATGATGTTGGTGGCCGGGCCGGTCTCAGAGGCCTGAGCGATCTTTCTGACGGGGCGGTACTCACCCGCGGTATAGTACTGGGTGATGTACACGATGGCTATGCTGAGCACGATGCCGATCACACCAGCGCCGAAGTAGTACGCCCAGGACTCTCCAAGCATCAAGTATGTGATGACACCGAAGCCAAGGGCGGCAAGGATGGAAGATACGTAGTATCCGCGGTTGAGGGCCTTGTTGGGGTCCTCGGCCTCGTTGCGCAGGCTGACCATCATGACGCCCAGCATGGAGGCGAAGAGTCCGATGGCGCGAACGACCAGGGGGAAGAACACGAAGGCGACCGGGTGGTCAGGGTGCAGCGCGAAGATGGATGCACCGATGATCATGGCACCGATGTTCTCGGCGGCGGTGCTCTCGAACAGGTCGGCACCACGGCCGGCGCAGTCTCCGACGTTGTCGCCGACCAGGTCAGCGATGACGGCAGGGTTGCGGGGATCGTCCTCGGGAATGCCTGCCTCCACCTTTCCGACGAGGTCAGCGCCCACATCGGCAGCCTTGGTGTAGATACCGCCGCCCAGCTGTGCGAACAGAGCGGCGAAGGAGGCACCGAAGGCGTATCCGACGGACAGGGAGAGGGCCATCTTGACCAGTTCCCAATCCGTAGCTCCCTCGCCCACGATGCCGGGGGCGGCGAACTCGAGATACAGGAAGAATATGCCCGCGACTCCCAGGAGGGACAGCGCGACCACGGCGAAGCCGGACACGGCACCGCCGCGGAACGAGGTCTTGAGCGCCTCGTTGAGGGTGCGCCTCGCCGCGCTGGCGGTACGGATGTTCGAGTTCACGGACACGAACATGCCGATGTAACCGGACAGGGCGGAGAAGAAGGCGCCGAGCAGGAAGGCTGCGCCGACAAAGACGCCCCTCGACATGTTTTGATACTGCATTCCCATCCCAGCGGTGATGATCACCGCGAGAATCACGCTAATTATCGCAATCGTCTTATACTGTCGAGCCAGATAGGCCATTGCTCCTTCGCGTATGGCATCCCCGATCTCTTTCATATCGGGAGTGCCGGTGTCCTTCTTGAAGACGCTCCAAGTAAGGTAACCCGCGAAGAGCAGGCCTATTATGCCCGCGATTGGTACCAGATAGACCAATTCATCAACTAGCATAATCAGAACCCTCATACAGGTTTCGGGGATGATAATGGTCCAGATATTTATTCCTTATTGGATAATTCGCTACGTCCGATTATGCTGGATGAACGCTGGCCGACAGTACATCTCTCTGACTGGCTCCATTATATGTTGTTGGTGGAGTCCAGGACGGTGCGTATGGTCTTGAGGCGGGCGAAGTTCTTATCGTTGCCCTCCACCACCGTCCACGGCGCTGTGCCGGTGCTGGTCCTGACCAGCATCTCATCCACCGCCACGGTGTACCGGTCCCATTTCTGCCTGGAACTCCAGTCGTCCGCGGTGATCTTCCATGACTTCTTGGGATCGTCCACTCGGTCGATGAAGCGTTTGAGCTGTTCCTGCTTGTCTATCTCCAGCCATATCTTCACCAGCTCCGCCCCGTCATCGATGAGCGATCGCTCGAAGTCGTTGATCTCATCGTACGCCCGGCTCCATTCCGCCTCCGATGCCAGTTCATCGACTCTTTCCACGAGCACCCTGCCATACCAGGATCGGTCGAAGATGGCGATGTGGCCGCGCGACGGCAGGGCGCGGTAGAACCGCCACAGGTAATGGTGGGCCTTCTCCTGCTCGGTGGGCGCGTAGATGGGGACGACCTTGGAAGTGCGGGGGTTCAGCGAGTTGGTCAACCTGGAGATGGCCCCTCCCTTGCCGGAGGCGTCCCTGCCTTCGAACACCACGATGAGGGAGCGCTTGCTCCGGTACAGCTCCTCCTGACGCTTCCTCATCTTCTTCTGTAGACGTTCCAGCTCCTTCTCATAGTCGCTGTCCTTGACGCTCTGGCGCAGGTCGATGGAGGCCAGCGGGGACCTTGCCTCCACTTCTGGAAGGAATATCTGTCGTTCCGCCGGAGCTGATGCGAGCGCCGCCTCCAGACGGGCGATGGCATTTCTCATCACCTTGATCGCCGCGTATTCGGCATCCTCGGCCTCTACCACCGTCCAGGGGGCTTGCTCCGTGCTGGTGAGGGATATCATCCTCTCCATCATCGGGATCGCCTCCTCCATTGCCCCGAACACCAGGTCCTCATCGGTTATGCCGCACTCGCCGTCCGCGCAATCGCTCAGGCGGCCCGGATCGGTGTAAAGGAAGAACTTGAGGAATAGCGTCCCGCCATCGGACAGCGTCTTCTCGAACCTGCATACCTCGGCGATTCGTCCATCCAATCCATCACTGCCGGCGGCCAGGGCCCTTGCATACCAAGAGCGGTCGAATATCACCATCTGACCCCTGGCAGGCGTGCGCACCCAGAACCTCCACATGAATGGGTGTTCCTTATCCAGCTGAGCGGGTGCCCTGGTGTTATGATAGCGGAATCCGCGTGGATCAAGGGGGAGGAGGAACTTGCCGACGGTGTCCACGGTCCGGACGGGGTCCAGCCCCTCGAAGACCACGATGACGGGCAGCCCCTTCACCCGCATCTCCCTCTGAAGCTCACCCAGACGTTCCTTCAGCGGAGGGTACAGCTCATTGAACTCCTTCTTTCCCATCTTCTTCGTTAGATCCATATCTTCCAGCATGGTGCTCACGGTATCCCCACGATGATCCGGTGAAGGATGTCCAGAGTTATGCTCAGCGTTCTGCCGGCGTCCCTCATGTGATGATATATCTCGCGGTCCTTGAGGATGGTGATGGGATCATCCCCGCTGAACGCGTTCTGCAGCGCCTCCACGTACGTGGATTCTATCTCCTTCTCCCACCGCCTCATCTCTTTGATCTTGTTCTCTGCCCGTAGGTGGTCCTTCTCCATCACGTGGATGGCCTCAGCCACTTCGTTGACCGCTTCCAACAATGATGCGGCCATGCGCATGATGGGCTCGTTGGGATGGACCCTGAACGCTCTCATCTCGACCGCGGTGGAGAGGCAGTAGTTGAGGATGTAGTCCATCTGCCTGGAGAACTGATAGATGTCCTGACGGTCGAAGGGGGTGGTGAATGCCTCCATGAGCCTGTCCTCCATCAGATGGCGCATGTCGTCGGCCTTTTGCTCGTCGTCCATCAGCTTGGTCGGCTCGTTGAGATTTCCCATCTCAAGCCATTCGATGAACGCGGATACGCCTTTTACGGTCTGATCGGCCTGGGCGCGGAGCATCGCATAGAAATCGTATCGCACCGGGAACAGCCGGTCCAACATGTTTCTCCTCTCGTCCCCTCTCCCATCTTCCATCATAACGCCCCCCAACCGATTAGGCTCCTCAGGATAAAAAGGATGAGCGCCGATATCAATGCCGATGCCGGTATGGTCAGGAACCACGACACGATCATGTGCCTCCCGACCCCCCACTGGACCATCCTGGCGTTCTCGGCCGCTCCCACCCCCATGACGCTGGACGCCACCACCTGGGTGGAAGAGACCGGCGCGCCCAGGGCCGTGGACGCCAGCAGCGACGATGCAGATGTCAGCTGGGAGTCCAGGCCGTCCAGCGGCCTTAAGGGATATATCTTCCGGCCCAGCGTCCTCATTATCTTCCATCCCCCGCCGATGGTCCCGGCGAACATCATGGCGGCACACGATGCCCGCACCCATAGAGGGATGTCGGCCGAAGCCGCGGCACCAGCGGAGACCAATGCCAGGACGATGATCCCCATCTGCTTCTGCGAGTCATTGGCGCCGTGCGCGAAGGCCAGCGTCCCCGTGGTAAGCCACTGCCCCCTCAGAAGGTGTTTCGTCACCCCTCTTCCCGCCGGCCGCAGCAGGATGGCGCTCACCTTCCTGATCAGATACCCTCCCGCGAAACCTGCCGCCACCGACACCAGGAGGAACAGTATCACCTTCGACAGTCCGGTAAGCTGTCCGGCCATCAGTTCGTCGAGACCCCATACCACGCTGTTGAGCCCGGCGCCGGCAGCGGCCGCTCCCGCCAGCCCGCCCACCAGGGAGTGGGTCGATGACGAGGGCAGCCCCTTCCTCCAAGTGAATACGTTCCACAGAGTGGCGCCCGCGACCGCGGCCAGCAGCACCTCGCTGAGCGTCTCCCCGGCCGGCACGTCCACCATGCCTTGCATCGTGAACGCCACCGCGCTACCGCCCAGCATCGCGCCGGTGAAGCCCAGCAATGCCGCGAACACCACCGCCGAGCGGGGCGAGGCGGCACCGCTGGCCACCATGGTGGCAGCGGTCGCCGAGGCATCCTGGACCCCGTTGGTGAACGCGAAGATCAGCGCTATAAGAGCTGTCGCTATAGCTAGTACTATGGGATCCACTGCCGTTTCACCGCATTAGGCATCGCCGAGGGCGGATTAATAGCCTGGTCATCAGAACCGGGACTTCAGCACCACCATGCCGTCACGGCGGTTGATGTCGATGGATTGTTTTCCGGTCATGTGGCAGGTGCCTCTCATCTTCAGCACCTCCAAGTATTTGCGGCGCGCCCCCTCCTCCTCGTTCATCAATAGGAGGACGATGCCGTCCGCGGCGTATGACATCTCCGAAGGATACAGCTCTCCTGGCGACACCTCTCCGGTCACCACGGTGGTGGCGTTCCAGTTCTTGAGCCTGTTGGTCAGGTCAAAGAGGAACGAGCGGTAGTCGCCCTTGAGCATGCTGCCCATCACGGACAGGGGGTCGATAACGATGCGCTGCGGCATGATCTCGGCGATCTTTTCCTCCATCTCATTGAGCAGCTCGGCCGGTTCGGCCTCCCGTATGGTCGTTCCCAGATCATGGTACGCGATGGCGTCACCGAACTGGTCGGGATCGACAAAATCGAACTGCGAGGCGTATCTCAGCATCCACTGGGTCGGCTCTGACAGGGTGGTGAACAGCAGCCCCTGCTCCCCCTTGGCCGCTCCCTCCGCCAGGAACCTCAGTGCGAACGTGGTCTTTCCGGTGCCGGCCCCCCCGGCGACCATGATGACCGAAGGGAAGGGAAAGCCCCCCTCGATCATCTCATCCAGGCCCGGTATGCCCGAGGTGATGCGGACCAGGCCGCTCGACTTTGATGATGCGATGCTCTTCATGTTCAGGCCCCTCCATCATATCTCTTTCCGGATATGGTCCTGCGCCCCCTGGTCTCGATCGCGACGGGCCGTTCCATGTTCGGGCCGCGCAAAGGGATCGTATCCCGCGCATGGGTCAGCACCGTCTCGTACAGTAGGCCATACCTCTCTTGATCCACCACCAGGGGGATCAGGGCGTTCCAGCGGGTTGTCATTAAGGAGATGAAGTTGTTGACGAACGCCTCTACCGACGCATAGCTGTTGAACGGCAGAAGCGCGGCGAGGTTGTCGATCATGACGAAGTCGATCTTGTTCACGTCTAGGCCCGGTATGTCACCGCTCTGCATGCTGGCGATGGCGTCCGGCAAGGTGTCGATGTGAAATGGCTCGTCCACATAGCCGGCCCGGGCCAGGGTCTCCTTGCGGTCAGCGGAGAACCTGCCAATGGCGTCGATGAACACCAGCCCTTCGATGCTGACCTGGTGCATACGGAGCAGGTGGGCCATGTACTGATGCGGGCGGTCCACCGTCACGAATATGCCTCGAAGGCCTTTCTCTTCAAGCAGGCCTTTCAGCAGGACCAGGTTCATCCGTACGAACTGGGTGGAATCGGCGTCGATCAGCACCGCCCCTCCGGACCGGGAGTCCAGGGAGGCCATGAGCGCCAACATCAGAGACTTGTCCCGCTCGTTCATCAACTACCTCATGCTACCTCAGCGAGACTATTTTATTATCATTATAATACCTCTTCAACGATTATCAGTACTTACAGAGAGATTCTCGACAAGAAAAAAACGTCAACGATGGCGGATTCCGCATCAGAATGGCACCTCCTATTAATACAACCATACTTTATATAATATTATATGATTATATTAAAGTATCATATAATGTCCCGGGCATACCCGGCTGTAAGCGATGAGCGATCTGATAACCGCCCTTGAGTACATACCCGCCGCGATAATCGCCATTATCGTCATATCCAATCCGGTGTCGACCTCCACCATGTTCCTGGCACTGACCGAGCGCATGTCGGATGAGGTCAAGCTGCGCACGGCGAAGAAGGCGGCACGATACTCGCTGCTGATCCTTCTGTTCTTCGCCATGACCGGCCTCCTGCTGTTCCAGGTCTTCGGCTTCAGCGTAGGCGCGTTCCGCATCGCGGGCGGCATACTGCTCATCACCACCGCCATGGACATGCTGTATGCCAAACAGGAGTCGGTCTCCGAGCCGACGCGGGACATCTCCCTCATGCCGATGTCCATACCGTTCATCAGCGGGCCGGGGACCATCGTCACCGTGGTGGTCCTCATGTCAGGCGCGGAGACCCTGGGCGGGGACGACGTGGGACTTTCGTTGCTGGCAGCCAGCGGGGTGTTCCTCGGCATCTTCATCCTGATCGCGGTATCCTACCTTGTGATGATCAACTCTGAGCGGCTGTTCTCGCTGCTGAGGGACGAAGGGAGGAAGGTGCTGACCAAGCTAATGGGACTGATCGTCCTCTCCATCGCCATCCAGTTCATCATCAACGGCATAGGGGATGTCCTGCCCATGTTCGTGGAGATAGCGAGATCGGCCGCTGGAATTCTCTGAACGGGACGACCCAGCGGCGTACGCCTGATAGATGGACAGGGGGATTATCCGCCAAGATACCGTTTCCGTAAGGTATTCTTATGCCACGACCATTCCCCCGGCGTTATGTTAAGCTCGGGAGACCTCGCCGGCCTGGTGCTGGTGTACGCCTACGTGGGCCTTGTCGTCTCCGCGGCGGCGTGGGCGAAGAACCGGAGGCCCGAATGCGACTACAGGAAGATCGTCCACATCCTGGTAGGGAACATAGTGTTCCTCTGGTGGATCTTCGACGACCGATGGACCATGGGTCTGCTGGCCGCCCTGCCCTTTGTTTTCATGCTGCTCATGATAATGCACCGATCGCCGCTGGACAGTCCGAACGGTTCGTTCCTGAACTCAGCGACCGGCAATGGCCATAGGTACGGACTGGTGTACTATGCCATATCCTGGACACTTCTGGCCATATTCCTTTTCGATGACCGCATGGTGGCAGGGATCGCCATCGCGGCGATGTCCTTCGGAGATGGCATCGGCGGCCTGGTGGGCAAGAGGTACGGCAAGAGGAAGCTGTTCCGCTCGAAGACCTATACCGGGACGACCGCGGTGTTCCTCGGGACGTTCCTGTCGGCACTGGCGGTGATGGCATTCTACACGATACTGAGCGGTTACCTCCCATATCTGGGAGTGCCGGCGATGACCCCTTCCATGGCGATAGCGGCAGCGGCACTGGCCGGTGCATTCGTGGCGGTGGTCGAGCTGTTCTCCCCGGGCGAATATGACAATCTCATCGTGCCGCTGAGCACCGCGGCGCTGATGCTTGCCGTAGGACTGTGACATGCGTTTCATCGTCGTGGATGGGATCGATGGATCGGGCAAGAGCACGGTGGCGGGATGGATATCCCAGCACTATTCGGCGCTCGGCGAGACGGTCAGGCTGCAGCACCACCCCTCGGACCGCCTCCTTGGCAGGCTGTCGAGGAGGTTCCTGCGGGGGGAAGGAAAGCTGATGTACCTGCTGTCCTCGGCGTTCTACCTGCTCGATGTGCTCGGTTCGGTCGCCCGGCTGCCGCTGTGGCGGCGCCGCTATGATAGCGTGGTCTTCGTCCGATACCTCATGGCCACCGCATATCTGCCGGACAGGCTGGCCTCGCTAGCGTACGATATTTTCGAACGGACGCTGCCGGTGCCGGACAGGCTGTTGCTCGTGGACGTGGAGCCTCGGAGCGCGTTGAGCAGGATATCGATGCGGCAGGACGGGGAAGAGATGTTCGAGAACCTTCCCGCGCTGATCGAGATACGGGAGAAGATGCTCGCCCTTGCCAGATCATGGAGGGTGCTGGACAACAATGGATTCGAGGGCGAGTCGCGCGAACGGCTGAAGGAGATCCTGTCCACCTGGGACGATTGATTCACCCTCGCGGGGCGGCAGGCTCAAGGTGTATGCTGACCCGGAAGTGGGGCAGCCTTCTCCGAATCTCATCCTCCAGATGCTCCGCTAGAGCATGAGCATCCTCCACCCGCATGTCCCCCTCCACGGCCAGATGCAGCTCCAGGTAGCTGTCCGCCCCGCCCCGGCGGGCCTTCAGGGCGTGGAACGAGCGGTAGCCGGCAGAGTGCTCCCCCAGCACATCTCGGACGATGCGCTCCTCCTCCGGGAGGATGTTCTCGTCGAGCAGGTCCGCTGCCGCCTTTCGGATCAGCCGCAGGCCGGCGATGAGGACATAGGCGGCCAGTATGAGGGCGATGAGCGGATCGATGAACGTCAAGCCGGTAAGGCGCGCGAGCACCAGGCCGATCAGGACCCCCAGACTGGACAGCACGTCGACCCGCAGGTGGGCGGCGTCCGCCTCCAGAGCGAGGGACCTCTCCTGACGGGCAACACGATAGAGGTAGGCAGATACCACCAGGTTGACCACCACGGCGATCGCCATTGCCACGATGCCGAGCTCTATCGTCTGCAGGACCTCACCGGCCACCAGCCGGATCGCCGCCTCGCGCGCCACCAGCACGGCGGCGAAGACTATGATCAATCCCACGATGACAGAGACAAGGTTCTCCACCTTGGAGTGGCCATACGGATGAAGGTCGTCCGGCGGCTCCATGGACTTGCGCACCGCATAGAACGCCAGCACCGACGCCATCAGATCGGTAATGGAATCGACCGCCTGCGATATCACCCCGATGGACGAGGTGACGACACCGACCCCCAGCTTGAGCGCTATCAAGACCACCACGGTGATGATGGCTATCGATGATGCAAGCAAGCGACGATCCGTCACGTACAGGGGGAGCGAGAGGGACGATAACAAACTTTCCGGGATGATGCATCTCGGACGAGCCGGGCTCTTTCCATCATAATTCTTAAATCAGCTGTTGGCAGTGAGGTCGGTCGTCTAGGTGAAGGTATGAAACGTCGAGCGGTAGTGGACATTCAATTGGACGAGGCCAGCACTGTGAACGATCTTATCCTGCAGATGAAGGGAATGGGCGGGTTCACCGGCCGCAAGCTCGCCGACGCGGTGGACATCATGGAGGAGATGGTCCGCAAGGAGGACTGCTTCACATTCCTGTCGTTCCCTGCCTGCATAATGGCGACCGGCACCAGGGGGGTCATCGTCGAACTGGTGAAGAGAAAGCTGGTTGACGCCATCATCACTACCTGCGGAACTCTCGACCACGACCTCGCCAGGACGTGGAAGAAATACTATCACGGCGACTTCCTGATGGACGATGTCAAGCTCCACCAGCAGGGCGTGAACCGTCTGGGCAACGTCCTGGTCCCCAACGGCAGCTACGGGACGGTATTGGAGCGCAAGCTCACCCCCATGTTCAAGAAGATCCTGAAGGGCCGCTCCTCCATATCGACCAGGGAGCTGATCGACGAGGTGGGGGCAAGGATCGATGACGAGAGCTCGCTGCTGCACTGGTGTCACCGCAATGGCGTTCCGATATTCGTTCCGGGCATCACCGACGGCTCGTTCGGCAGCCAGCTGTGGATGTACTATCAGGAGCACCGCGACCTGAGGATCGACCTGTTCAAGGACGAGCAGGACCTCTCCGACATCGTGTGGACGGCCAAGGAGACCGGGGCCCTCATGGTGGGCGGAGGGATCAGCAAGCACCACACCATCTGGTGGAGTCAGTTCCGGGGCGGCCTCGATCACGCGGTGTACCTGACCACCGCAGTGGAGTATGACGGTTCCCTCTCGGGAGCCCAGGTCCGCGAGGCGGTCTCGTGGGGCAAGGTGAAGGAGACGGCCGACTATGTCACCGTCGAAGGCGACGCGACCATCACCCTGCCGCTCATCGTGGCGAGCGTGGTGGAGAGGCTGGAGACTCAATGAGGGTCGCGGTCATCCCGGGGGACGGCATCGGGCCAGAGGTCATCTCCGCGGCGGTCAGGGCGATAGAGGTCGTTGCTGACGACCTGGAGATGGTAACGGCGGATATGGGGCTGGGCGCATTCCAGCGCACCGGCTCCTATCTGCCGGAGCGGACGCTCGAGCTGCTGCGGGACGTTCCCGCGGCACTGTTCGGAGCGATCACCTCCCCCCTGTCGTACGATGCGTCGTACCGGTCCCCGCTCCTGAGAATCAGGAAGGAGTTCGACCTGTATGCGAACATCCGGCCGGTGCGGAGGCTCCAGCCCGATATAGGAATGGTCGATCTGGACGTCATAATCGTGAGGGAGAACACCGAGGGCATGTACACCGGCGTCGAACGAGATATCGACGGAGGAGTGGTGACCGAGAGGAAGGTGACGAGGAGGGCATGCGAGCGCTTGGTCGACCGCGCCGTCCGGCTGTGTCGGGAACAGGGGCGGAAGAGGCTTACCTGCGTCCACAAGTCCAACGTGCTGCGTCGTTCCGACGGGCTTTTCCGAGAGGTGTTCTACGAGCGGACCGAGGGGCAGGGAATCGAGACGAACGACATGCTGGTCGATGCCGCTGCGGCCGCGCTCGTCTCCAAGCCTCGCGAGCTCGACGTACTGGTCACGCTGAATCTGTACGGCGACATATTGTCGGACGAGGCCGCCGCCCTGGCGGGCGGTCTGGGCTTCGCTCCGTCGGTGAACATGGGGGACAAGTTGGCGCTGTTCGAGCCGACCCACGGATCGGCGCCCGACATCGCCGGGAAGGGGCTCGCCAATCCCGTGGCGGCGATGCTATCAGCAGCGATGATGCTGCGCCATCTAGGGATGGGAGAAAAGGCGTCACGGATGGAGAGGGCGATCGAAGGGACGCTCTCACGCGGCAACAGGACCGCCGACGCCGGCGGACGCCTCGGAACGGAAGGGTTCACGACCGCGTATCTCGAGGTCTTGGGATCGCTCTGATGGGTCTGAACAGACGGACCAGTTCGTCGCCCCCCTGATGGGCCAGGCTGGCAGCTGCCGCAATATAGGAATGCTTTCTGCCGTTGCAGTCAAGGTCGCTCTTTTCCAGGTACAGCAGCGCGCCGAGAAGGCCGACGAGCAGCAGCATCTCCACTCCCGAGAGCACCCCCAGATACTCGATCTGTACCCAGTCCAGTACCAGGTGGAGGCCCCAGGCCAAGGCGGGGATCGCCATCCTGAACCCCACCGAGACGGGACCGATGACTATCGCTGCAACCGGACTATGGAGCAAGGACTTCCACTCCAGGTCAGATGCCATGGCGGCCTGGTAGTCGAGCGCGCCGCTCATGCCCTGGACCTTGACGAAGTCTACCAGGGCGAAGACATGGTCGAGATCGATCAGGACCCCGAACAATAGGGCGGCAAATGCCTCGGTCCGGTCCAGTCGAAAAAGCTTGCACAGCACCAGAACGACCAGCAGGTGCACAACGGCGATCATCGGTGACCCATTCAATACGGTGGAGCGTATAAGAACTTGCCCCTGTAATATCGATGATGATACTAATGCCATACTGACTGGGGCCCGAGATGCTGGCTGTGGGGTTAAAATACCTTGCGTTTACCTAGTTCGAGGACGTAATAATGACCGCCTCCGGACGTCTGATAGTCGTATCGAACCGTGAACCATACATCCACGAGAGGAACAAGAAGGGCATCCGATGCAAAGTCCCCATCGGGGGCCTGGTCACCGCCCTGGACCCGGTGATGCAAAAAGCGGGTGGGGTATGGATAGCATGGGGGAGCGGTAGCGCTGACGCAGAGACGGCCGATGAGCGCGGCAGGCTAATGGTGCCGGAGAACGACCCGCGATACACGCTGAGACGCATATGGCTGGATCCAAAGGAGATCAACGAGTACTATTACGGATTCTCCAACAGGATCATATGGCCAGTATGCCACCTGTTCCAGGAGAAGGCAAGGCTCGAGACGGAGTACTGGGAGACATACAAGGAGGTGAACCATCGCTTCATGGAGGCCGTTGTGGAAGAGGCTGGGGCCGATGATCCCATCTGGATACAGGACGTGCACTTCGCGTTGCTGCCCTCCGCTCTCCGGGAGGATCTGCCGAACAATAACATCGCGCTGTTCTGGCACATACCCTTCCCGCCGTGGGAGACGTTCTCCTGCATACCGTGGAGAAAGGAGATACTAGGAGGTCTGCTGGGAGCGAACCTATTGGGATTCCACACTGCATCCTACGCCGCAAATTTCCTCAACAGTGTCCGGAAGGAGTTCCCGGAGGCTCAGGTAAGCGCCTCGGCGATTCGTTACGACGGGAGGACGACCAGGGTGAGGCCGTATCCAATTGGTATCGATTATGCCGGCTACCGGGCGCTCAGTGAAAAGGAAAGCCTGAAGCGCCGAGCGAACCAGCTCCGAAGCAAGATGCATGTGCAGCACATAATCGTGGGCGTCGATCGGCTGGACTACACCAAGGGCATAATGAACCGGCTCCTGGCGTTCGAGAGGTTCCTGGAGACCCACCCGAAGTTCATAGGGAAGGTCTCCTTCATCCAGGTAGCATCGCCGACCCGTTCTGCGATCACTGAGTACCGGGATATGAAGCGGGAGATCGAGGAGAACGTGGGGCGGATCAACGGCAGGTTCCAGCAGCCGCAGTGGACGCCCATCATCTACATCAACAGGTCCGTGCCAGGCGACGAGATCATGATGCTATACCGCATCGCCGACGTGGCCATGGTGACACCCATCATTGACGGCATGAACCTGGTGGCCAAGGAATATGTCACGGTGAACGACAACGGCGTCCTGATACTCAGCGAGTTCGCCGGCGCCAGCGAGGAGATGAACCAGGCAATAATCGTCAACCCCTATGACGTGGACAGCATGTCCGCCGCCATCAAGAAGGCGCTGTCCATGACGTCTGAGGAGAGGGCCAGGCATATCGCGCTGCTGCGCGGGATCGTAAAGGAGCATGATATATTCTGGTGGCTGAACACCTTCCTGGAGGACTGGGGGGTGGAGCTTGGCGAGGGCGAGCCGGCCGAGCTCCGTCTGATGGCCGGGACGGAACCGTCCCGGAGGAGCAGACCCTAAGATCGCCGCTAGCACGGGGCGACAGAGCATTATTAATAGTCCATCCAAAATTCACCACCCATGAAGAAGAACGACGTGATCCTCGTCTTGGCAATCATCCTGACTCCCATCATCATCCTGGGCGTTCTCGCTATCTTCTAATCCATTACAAGCGGCCCGTCATGTACGGGCCTTTCATTTTCTCATCGATGAGAGGTAGCGCTCCATTCTCACATGCCATCATGCCCGGCCCCATCGCCTGCTGACGTTACCCATGTCACCGCCGCGGCATTGCCAGCAGGCTGCGGGAGGAGGCTTTCGGAACGCCATGGCGAACGTTCAAGTAGCGTGGTTCCGAGGCATCGGCATGTATGTCGAACACACCCTCATCAAGCCCCGCTCGATAATGGAACGCGGCTATCAGAGTTCCATCGCGCAGTCCTGCCTGCGCGCCTCCACCCTTCTCGTCCTCCCCACCGGGCTCGGAAAGACCGTGGTGGCGCTCCGCGTCGCCGCCGAGGTCCTTCACAGCAGGGGAGGCAAAGCGGTGTTCCTCGCTCCGACCAGACCGCTGGTGGTGCAGATCGCCACGTATCTGAGCGATCACCTGATGGGAAGAACGGTCGACATAATGACCGGGGAGAACAGACCCGAGGAGCGCCAGGCCATCTGGAGCGGGAGCGACGTGATCGTCGCCACCCCGCAGTCGATCGCCAATGATCTGGAGAAAGGCCGTATCGATCTCGAGGGGGTCTCGCTCATCGTCTTCGACGAGGCCCACCGGGCCGTCGGCAACTACGCTTACGTTAAGGTGGCGATGCGCAACCACGGCGCCCTCGTCCTCGGCATGACCGCCTCACCAGGCGCCACGCGCAAGCGCATCGCCGCGGTCTGCGGCAACCTCGGCGTAAGAGAGCTGGAGTGGCGGGATGAGGACGACGAGGACGTGGCGCCGCACCTCCACCGGGTGGCGGCGGAGGTCATAGAGGTCGATGTCCCGGAGCACATGATCGAGGTCCAGGAGCGGCTGCGTCGGCTGCAGCGTGCCAGCGTGGAGGTGCTGGTCGGAATGCATCTCATGAAGGGCGATCGGGCGGCCACTGTACCCTATCTGCTGCAGGTCAACAAGTCCATCCAGTCCCGGATGGCTCGTGGCGGGAACCGCGGCTACCTGTTCAGGGCGATGAGCGCCTCGGCCGCCGCCATCAAGGTCGCGCATGCCATTGAGCTCGCCGAATGCCAGAGCACCGCGGCGCTTTCCCGATACATCGAGAAGCTGAAACGGGAGGCAGGGAGCAAGAGCGGTTCCCGGGCCTCGAAGCAACTTGCCGCTTCGCCCGAGCTTGACGAGGTCGTACGGCTAATGGATGGAGCGGACGAGCATCCCAAGATGCGCATCGTCCGTGAACTTGTAGAAGGTCAGCTGGAACTGCGGCCGTCGTCCAAGGTGATCGTTTTCACCAACTATCGGGACTCGTGCGATGCGGTGATCGACATGCTGTCATCGCGCCCAGCGGTCAAAGCGAGCAGACTGGTCGGCCAATCCCGCCGCTTCGGGGACGAGGGGCAGCGCCAGGACCAGCAGGTCAGAGTGCTGGAGAAGTTAAGGGACGGCACCATCAACGTGGTGGTGGCAACATGCATAGGAGAGGAAGGCCTGGACGTCGCCAACACCGACCTGGTGATCTTCTACGAGCCGGTGCCGTCGGAGATACGCAGCATACAGCGCCGCGGCCGGACCGGCAGGAGCGCTCCCGGCAGAGTGGCCATCCTGGTCACCCGGAACACCAGGGACGTGAGCTCCCTGCAGGCCTCGGCAGGGAAGGAGAGGACCATGCACCGCCATCTCTCCCGAATGAAGGAGAGAAAGGCGGTCATGTCCGCCTGAAACGTTTTCTTCCCTAACGGGCCCTGGACATATGCAGCTCCGCCCGTATGGTGGGACGGATCTGGTGCTCATCGCCCCAATGGACCTTGAGGTCGCGCCCCAGCTCTTTGTCGTCATCGGCGCGTAGCACGCGGTTGCAGAAGGGACATTTGATAACGAACTCGGGAGCGGTGATCCTGACGTCCTCCAGCTCCTCTCTCGGTTCCGATACGCCGACCACCCTGCCGGAGGCGGTCTCCACCGGCCGCCCCGCCTCCTTCCGCGAGACTCCTGATTCCGTGACCTCCCGAACCCGCTCCGTGGGCATATGTTCGTCGACGATCGTGGTGGAGGGCCGGGCCGATCCTGGCGGCCTCAGAACATCGCGGGGCCGGTGCTCTGGCTCAGTCTTCCCCCCGGCCACCTTGCCTTCCAGCCCTTCAGCCATGGTGGTTCCGCTGGCGGTCTCTCCCCCCACGGGGCGTTCGACGGTCACATGCCTCCGCTCCTCGTAGGTGGCGATCTCCTTGGCGGGCTCCACTCCCTCGTTCATATCGATGCATGCCAGGGAGCTCATTCGGTGGACATCCATAAGATGCCGCTTGAACGAGTCCCCCAGGCCGACGGCGACCTGGGAGGTCACGTCCATATCGCATATCGGACATTCGATCTTGGCCATGATTGTACCACGGACGGGTTCTCTAACAACGCCGTCAAAATGTTTGCCCGCGATTTTTGCGTCCAGGGCCTTTTTTCCTGAGCGCCTTCATCATACGGCGATGAATGACGCCAGTGCGGCGTTCGCCGATCCGGGCCTCATCACAGTTCTCCCAGCTCCTTCATCGCTTCTCTGGCATCATAGCCCTGATGCACCACTAGCGAGATGGCCTTCACCATGCCGCGAACGTCCTCGGCCTGGAACACGTTCCTGCCCATGGCCACGCCGGCAGCGCCGGCCTCCATCGACTCGCTGATCATCTGCAGCAGCTCTTCCGAGGTGGCCATGCGAGGTCCGCCTGCCACCACTACCGGGACGGGGCAACCTCTCGTCACCTCCCGGAAGGAGTCGATGTTCCCGGTGTACGAGGTCTTGACTATGTCGGCCCCTGCCTCCGCGGCCGCCCGGGCAGCGATCATGATGTTCTCCGCCTCCCGCTCCTTCGTGGCCTTGGCCCCGCGGGGGTACATCATGGCGAGAAGCGGCATGCCCCATTCACGGCACCGGCTGGCCGTCATGCCGAGGGTCTGGAGCATGGCGCTCTCGGTGGCCGCCCCGACGTTGATATGCACCGAGACGGCGTCCGCGCCCATCCTGATGGCATCCTCCACCGGCGTGATGAGCACCTTGCAGTCGGGGTCGGGCGCCAGAGAGGTCGAGGCGGAGAGGTGCATGATCAGCCCGATGTCCCTTCCGTAGCGCCTGTGGCCGTACAGCGGAAGGCCGATGTGCCCCAGGACAGCGTTGGCCCCGCCCTCGGCGATGCGGTCCACAGTCTCGCTCATGTCCACCAGCCCCTTGATGGGGCCGAGGCTCATCCCGTGGTCCATAGGCACGATGACCGTCCTGCCGGTCCTGCGATCCATGATCCGCTCCAGACGAATTGCCTTACCTGTGTAGCTCATGACGGGACCTCCGATGATGCCTGCACCTCATCGGCAGGCTGTAAGGGGAACGGGCGTCAGGACAACGGTTTGACGGGCCTGGCGCACATCCTATGATAGGTCGTATGAGCGTATCGGTCATTAATATGCCGCGCGGCGCTAGCCTGTTAACGAATAGGGCGTCGCCTCATCCCTTGGCGTCGATAAGGGATATGTTATGGCCTCTGGTGAGCACCTGGAACTTGGACAGGCCGCGAGGGATGCGCAGCAGGTCGACGTTGCTGATCGTCTTGATGCGGGCGCTGAAGGTGGGCCAGTCCACGTCGTTCGCCAGGTCGAGCAGGTCGATGTTGTCCAGCACCACCATCCCTTCGATGGACTCCAGATCATTCTTGGAAACAGTGAGCATGTCCAGATCGGCTATGGTATACACCGGCATGCTGGCCATCTCCAGGAAAGCGCGCATGGCCTCGGTGGTAAGTTCGCCGATCGGTAAGCTCCTCTTCTTGGCCTCGGCGGCGAACTGTGAATAGACCTCCCCGTCGATGCCCCTAATCGTCACGTCTGCCAATATATGCCTCCCGGCGCTCTGATGCTCCAGGAATGGTCACTCTGATAATAAAGACCCCTCCCGCGAGAATGAGCAGGAGCGAGCAGAAAAGAGGAATGGACGGAGCGTGCCCCATGATCGCGAGGGTCCATAGGCTGCCGGCAAGGGTGAGGAGCGATCCAGCGATGAGCCTAGGTAGCGTATGCACGCCCGATAAGTTGCTGGATCGCGCCTCTCTGCCGCGGCCGCTCATACATTCGCGCACCATTTGCCCTCGTCCCTCGACGGCCTCGCTCTTCAACCAGGCATACTCCGGGTCATATCTCGCAGGGGTACAACGCACCATTGTCACCACTATCAACATTAGCAGCTATTGTATATTTGTAGATATCGGTCTCTGCGCTGACAATAGTTTCACGAACAGCTTGCGGCGGCTGATCAGAAGGCCGCCGTCGGCCGCTTTTGGAGCATGCCCGGCCGGGCGGGAACGTCCCGATGACGGCATCGGATAATGAGGCCCGGACCCGCTCGTTCATCCAATCCAACATATACTTGACTATGTTTACCTTATAAGGGGCGTTATCATCTCGAACTATACAATTCAGAATGTTGTTGCATCTGCCAGTTTGGGAAAGGAACTAGACCTGAATAGCCTGGCACTCAGTCTTAACGGGGCGGAGTACGATCCTCAGATCTTTCCGGGACTGGTATACAGGCTGAAGGATCCCAAGACCGCGACCCTATTGTTCCGCAGCGGCAAACTGGTGTGCACCGGGGCCAAGACGCATGATCAGGTCAAGCGGGCCATCGACACGGTCGTTGCGAATATCCAGAAATCTGGCATAGACATCGACGATTCTCCCGATTTCGTTGTTCAGAACATTGTCGCCTCGGCGGACCTGGGTCAGCCGGTCAACCTTACCTCGGTGGTCATCTCCCTCGGCCTGGAGCGGGTGGAGTACGAACCGGAGGTGTTCCCCGGCCTGGTGTACCGAATGACCGATCCGAAGGTAGTGATACTCCTGTTCGGCTCAGGAAAGCTTGTATGCACCGGGGCGAGACAGCCGTCAGATGTGGAGCAGGCCGTGAAGAACATCGCTGAGGAGCTGCGTTCGGCCGACCTGCTGTTGTGATCGCCCCAACAGGCATGGCGCGCCGGACGAATCCGCGGGCTCGCGCAGTTGAACTTCGATGACCTACTTCGACGACCTCAAGGAGTATTTCGCCCTTGGCAGGAAGGAGGCCCTGGGCATCGCAGCCTGCGTCCTACTGGCCATGCTCGCCTATGTGGTCACCAGAGGTACGCTGTTCGAGAACGGCCCGCGGGTGCTACCGGCCGAGCTGTTCGTCAGCGATCCTGTATTCTCGACCCTGGCCAAGATCGGTCCCATCGTCTTGGCATTGTTACTGGGCCTGCTGATCACCTCCCGCCTTCTTATTCCCGGGGCATCATACTCTGGCAAGTACCTCCTCAGGGTGGCCATCGCCCTAATGGGAGCGCGAGTGACCGTCGATGTCCTCTCTCGCGCTTCCCCGGCCGGCCTCGCCATCATCCTGGCAACGATGGCATTCACCGTCTGGTTGGCGCTCCGCATGAGCCGGAAGCGGGCGGTCGATAAGGACGCCGCGGCGCTCATCGGGACTGGAAATGGGGTGTGCGGCGTGTCTGCCTGCCTATGCATCGCCCCGGTCATTAATGCTCGACCACACAATCTGCACGCGGTCATAGGGGTGATAAGTCTCCTTGGCCTGGTGGGAGTGTTCCTCGTCCCCTGGCTGGCCGCCCTGCTCAACCTTACCGACGCCCAGGCGGCGGTGTTCATAGGCGGCTCGCTACATGAGATCGGCAACGTCGTCCCCGCCGCCGAGCTGTACCAGAGCGCGCTGGGAGGCGGCGACGTGCTCGGCCTCGTCCTGGCCTACAAGATGGTCCGGGTAGCCATGTTGGTAGTCCTCGCCTACGTCCTGGCCCGGCTGTTCTCCCGCGCTGGGGAGGGGAGGGGCGTGCCGGTCAAGCCTCAGGGCTTCCTGCTGGTCTTCGTGGCCGTGGCCGCCGCGGTCTCCATTCTGATCGCTGTCGAGCCATCACTGGGCGGGGAGATCAGGAACGCGCTGGTAAACGTGTCGGCGTCCGTGCTGACCGTGGCCATGGCCGGGGTCGGCTTGGCTATGGACCTAAGGGAGACCGTGCGGGTCGGAGGCCGACTGCTCCCGCTCACCACCATAGTTTGGCTGGCACAGCTCGCCCTGCTGCTCGTGCTGACCGTGGCGCTGGTGTGAGCCGCCTTATGCCGCATCGGAGAAAGCGGGATCGGATCGATGCCCCCAATATCTGCTACTAGTCCTGCTCGCCTGCGTTGACGGAGGTCATGGCCCTGCAGCCGCAAGCGGCAATGTCTTTCAGCCATTGTCAAGAAGCTCCTGTCCAAGTACCATGGCGCCGGAGTTGAATCGAATTGCGTCGAGGCACCTAATTACTCCGGCCCCAGAGGAGTGTCACAGCCGGCCTGCCCATACTATTCGGACAGGTCCAATGCATAAACGGGAGCCGAAACTTTCTGGACACCAATGCATTTCATCCGTCTGGCTTGTTGCTTCATCTTTTCCGTCGGTGGGGCGTAGGGATCCGCCATGCCCAGGCCGGGCGCGGGCCAGCCTGGCATTCGGACAAGAACGGTTTACCTCAGGCACCCAATAGCTCTCGGGAGGTGGCGCCACACGGCGCCTCGCGGAACGGACATGGAGCGATATCACATCATTATAGAATGGACTGATTCGAGTCCCCTTCATGAGGGAGGAGGGCGCGACGCGGCCGGAATCTCGATCTCCCGGTCCGCGCCGTTGGTTATTGGAAGGCAGAATTGCTCAGTTGTCGAGCGTCTACTGCCCTCCAAGTGTCTGCGCCTCGTGCGGAGCTGAGCTGATCGTCCCCGCGCTCAAGGCGGACTTGTTCGACCATACGAACAGGGCCGTGAGCAGGGAGAGCAGCGCGGCTATTCCCCAGCAATATATGTAGCCGGACATGTCGCCCACGAAACTTCCGAGGATGAGTGCTGCAAGGACCGGACCTACGGACATGCCGATGGTAAGGATCATAGAATTGACGGCGGTCGTCGATCCGAAGTTATCCTTCGAACATACGCAGGATATCGTGTTGGTGTTCCCGGTCGAAGCCATTCCGATGCCTACCCCGAACATCAGCACGGAGAGGATCACGCCTACCTCGGACGTCCTCAGCAGCGCGAGGCTGATGAATCCAAGGGCGGCTATGACCAGGCCTGCGGTCAGTATCCGCCAGTGCCCGAACCTCAGGCCCAGCTTCCCGCCGAGGGGCGAAGCGATCAGCTGTCCCACAGCGTTCGGCAGGAGGAATAAGCCGATGATGACCTGGCTGGTCTTGCCGAAGCCGCCGTTCTCGACCGGCTCGCCCATGAAGAAGGGCAAGGTCTGATACAACATGAACATGGCCAGGCCGATGAAGAACATGCTGATGTACGCCACCGTGATGTTTCGGTTCTTCAGCAGCTCAAGCCGCACTATCGGCTCGCTGCATCTCTTCTCTCTGACTATGAAGGCAACGAAGAACAGGGCCGCGCATACGAAGAGCCCGACGGTCAAGGACGATCTCCAGCCCCATACCGCACCTTGCGACAGGGGAAGCAGGAACGTAAGTATTCCAAATCCGAGGAGGATCGACCCTATGACGTCCATTCTGGTAGGGTGCCTTGCCTGCTTGTCAGGGACGATACGCCAGACTATGACGGAGAGCAGAGCCACTATAGGCAGGACGACCCAGAAGGCCTCCTTCCAGCCGATGAACGAGATGAGTATGCCGCCACCGACCATTCCTGTGGCCGCTCCCACGCCGAGCATGGCCCCGATCAGGCCTATGCCCACGGGGACCAGGCGCGGCGGCAGGATGTCCATTGCCATCCCCATCAGAAGAGTGACAGCGCCCATCCCGATTCCCTGGATGGTTCTGAACACGATCAACGAGAGCAGGTCCCAGGAGACCGCTGCTCCTGTAAGTCCGATCATGTAAACGACCATGATCGCGAGGAGGAGGGGCTTCCGACCATACATCTCGCCCAGCTTACCTACGATAGGTATTGTGACCGCTCCAGCGAGGGAGTACGCCGCCAGGACCCAAGCTAGATCGGTAGTTTGCGCAGATAGGTCCCGCGCTATGCCTGGCAATCCAGGCACGAGCATGGTCTCGACGAAGATCGTCATGAGACCGAGGATGGCCATAATGATGATCAGGAAGATACCGTGTCTCTCATTATGCCGAGGATCATTCAGATCCTTATGACTAACTTTCTTTGAACTGGCCATCATGTTTTCCCCATGATGGTCAAATCGCAAATCGGAGGACCCTATTAATAATTAACTGCACTACGGCGCGAGCGATGGTCTCAACCGACCGATGTCTGGTTGCTGCAGATTCTCATCGAACAAGAACTGATCATTTACTCCATCTTTACAGCCCCGTCCCGGGAGAGCGACATTATGGTAGGCTGATGCCTAGTTGGCATTAGGGAGCCCGCAGGCAGGAGCATCATGCATTACTATCGTGCACACGCCTATGTCTAACGACATGCCCATCACATCCCCTATTGCGGCTTGCCTTGCTAGGAGGATGAACGGCCGAACTGGATAAAGAACTGATATGGAGTAAAAACTGCATCGGTGAAAAGGCGCTTGACATCTGTAAGAATTGATAATTGGTGCAGGGGAAGGGATTTGAACCCTCGGACCACTAAGGACAAGGCCCTCAACCTTGCGCCGTTGGCCAAGCTTGGCTACCCCTGCGTTAGAGCAGCACAATACTGGGGCCATTTATTAACTTTTCCTTCCGCGGTGCTGCATGGAGCTGTAATGTCGGTCGTCGAGGGTGATCGTCGGGACGTACCTTATCGCCCATCAATGGACCTCGTGCCTGAATAGGTTAACGATGGCATGGCATCCGCATGAGGTCGCGATGCCCACGGTGGCTCCGTCAGCAGCATCGTCCAACATATCGAGCGTTCCTTTTAAATCATCTCCGTGCAGGATACCGACCTCCTCCCCGACGGTGACCAGGACCGAGCGGTGGTCGACAGCTCCTGCCAGCGCTGCGTCCACCAGCCGGTGCATAGGTGCCAGACGTTCCTTTCCGGTCACCGGGCATACGGGGGGTCGATCGCACTCTGGACAGCAGGACTTTCCAGACGGCATGTAGCTGGTGACCATTACGCCTTGGGTACTGTCGATCAACTGCACGATGCCGGCGGGCAGAGCGGCCACCGCCCGGAGGAGAGGGCCTCCGAACGGATGGAGTTCCCGGTCATGGCGGCGATACCACTCCATCGCCAGGCGGGCAGCGAGATGCCCGGGCGCGGCCGGGACCACCTGGTCCGGGACCCATCGATGGATGAGGTCGGCAAGGACCACCGTCCCGTCGCCCCTCATGTACAGCACGTCCCCTGCAGCGGCGTCCAGCAACCGGTCCGCGTCATCGACCGAACGGTTGCACAACGACCTTGCCATGCAACCCTCGTCTGGATCCACCAATAGCACTCTCGCCCCTTCCCTCAGCGAGCTCTGCACGCCCAGGCGGCCGATCTCCCCTCCCCCCAGGCAGACCACGGTCAACATGCCACTACTTCATTGTCGCCTGCTTTGATATACTCTCGCCAGGACCGTAGCGCCAATGAATCTGGCCTGCACGGTAAGGGCGTCCTGCACCAGTGCAAAGCTCATGATTATATACGACGGCGCTCTTGGACGAAACGGTCAGGAGAGGGAGGGCGGCCGACGGTAGGGCGCAAGCCCAGCTGAGGAAGGTCCCCCCTCCATGAGAAGGTGGTCCACGCAAGTGGGCTGGTGAGAGCCAGGGCAAGGGCGCAGAAACGACACAGCTCAGACCGAGGATGATCCGCTCGGCGGTGACGTTGGTCTGGGATTTGGTGAAACGGCGACTCCCCACCGGAGCAAGCCCAAACAGTCGGGATGACCACTCGGGACCGACGGGTAGGGTGCTTAGTTGAATGCTGCCTGAAACAGAAGGGGGCCTACTACCCTCACCTGGCCACACTCGCTTTTTCTGCACTAAATGATATCCTCGCCAATAATTGTGATGCCAGTCATGAGCTCGTTCATTGAATAGATGACGCGGATTCGACGGTGTTGAGCGGTTTGAAGTATATTTCGTATATGTAGCAGGAAGCGATAGACGATTATTTTGCGGGTATATTCCATTTTCATAGATTATATGGCGGGAAACAGGTTAATAGAGACTCGGAGTTGGCGTGCTATCGGGTGAACTGGAGGAGTATCAGTGAAAGTGATGCAAGGCAAATTCTATCTGTTCGAGGAACGAGTGCCCCTGAGAACGCACCAGGTTCTAAGAAAGGAATTGGACAAGGGAAGAAGGACGCTGTATATCTCGAAGAACCCGCCGCGATTATTGCGCTCGCAGCTCGACTTTGACGAGACCATGCTGTTAACCATGTGGCTCAGCACCCGTCCGAGCCCGGAGTGCATACCGCCCATGAACCTGAACGTCTTCGAGAACAACATAATGAAGTTCTTGGAGCAGAACAAGGACGGGATCGTGGCTCTCAACGGCCTCGACGTCCTGGAGATGTGGAACGGATTCAGGCCCGTCCTCGATGTCCTGGCTCGCGCACATGAGCAGGTCAACTCCGGCGGCAGCAATTTTCTGATAAGCCTGGACCCGCACAATCATTACCCGCAGAAGCTGGCCATGCTGGAGAACATCTCTGACGAGGTCATATCCAGCTACACGTGAGCGTTCATCGGCAAGGATAAGGCCGAGGGCATCGTTCGGCGCGTCATGAACGCCCGTCTGCAGGAGATTGCCGAGGCCACCGCAAGGGATTCGCATTCCGGAGCATCGGAGATGTTGCTCAAGGCAGCAACCTCCATACTCGCTCTTTCCGAAGAGGATGCCGATGCGATACCGGCGTTGGAGTGGACGGGGTTCGGCATATCGCTTCACAGGGCTAAACCGACCATCGCCACCCTGTTCAACCTGGCGAACGAGATCATGTTGGAGGCGGAACAGGGTACGGGCCGGGATATGAACGTCCGTTCCGCCGTGGCGGACATGATGGAGCGCGAGAAGCGCTCCATCGACCTGATCACCGAGGCGGCCGGGAACGCCATCGAAGCGGAATGGATAGCCACCTCATCCTACTCCAGCACGGTCAGCAGGGCGCTGGAGGAGATCGCGTCCCGCCGGCCACTCAGGGTGACGGTCGCAGAGTCGCTGCCGGGCGGGGAGGGGAGGCGGTTCGCGAAGAGGCTGTCTGACCACGGCATCGACTCCGAGATCGTTCCCGATTCGAATCTATTCGCCCGCATGGCCGAGGCCGACTGCGCGTTGACCGGAGCGGACTCCATAACGCCTGATGGCCTCGTGAACAAAGTAGGCACAAGAGTTCTGGTGGAGGCAGCTCGATGTTGCGGCCGGCCCTCCTACGCAGCATGTAGTGGGAGCAAGATGTCTCCGGTGGTCCTGTCGAACATGATCATTTCCCAGCGCAAATTGTCGGAACGGCTGAGCGAACGCTCCCAGCTGTTCGAGAGCACCCCCCTCGACCGCATCACCTGCGTGATCACGGAGAGCGGGGCCTTCGCGCCGAGAGAGCTCTTGGCAAAGCTGCGGGATCGGAAGGTCGCCGCCGCCTGGTCATCCCTCGGGATGTCGCTCTAGCAGCTACTGTGCACGATGTCGCCCATGGGGCACGCGTCCACGCGGCGCCGATGCATTCACATTTCTCGTGATCGACCTCAAACAGTATGCCCAGCAGTCCGCTCTCGTAATTCCTGACGGCCATGCATCATCGCATTTGGCAGGAAGATGAGGTGCCGACGTTAATTGATTTCTCCAAGATCATGGGCGCTCAGGAGTTTGTCCGCAGGAGTCGTTTCACGCCACGTAGCTCCCGCCCTCGGTGACTATCTGGACTATGCCGGCCCATAGCGGGCAGCTCGAAAGCCGAACAAGATCTCAAGGGGCGGGCAAATAACATTAGGCACCACTATTGTATAGATATGTACAACATTCCGCAGAATTGTTATATACCTCCCCGTGCTTTCCCGGAATTATGTCGATCTCTAAGGATGATGTTATCATGCTCAGGCCGGACGACATTCCGACCAAGTGGTACAACATAGCTGCAGACCTCCCCGAGCCTCTCCCCCCACCCCTGAACCCGGTTACCAAACAGCCGATGAGGCCGCAGGAACTGGAGGCGATATTTCCCAAGGAGGCCATTGCCCAAGAGATGTCGGTGGACAGGTACATCGACATTCCAGAGGAGGTAAGGGACGCTTATCTGATGATCGGGCGGCCTTCCCCGTTGGTCAGAGCGAAGAGGTTGGAGAAGTTACTCAAGACCCCGGCGAAGATCTACTTCAAGCGGGAGGACCTGTCCCCGGCTGGTTCGCACAAGCCCAACTCCGCCATCCCGCAGGCGTACATCAACATGAAGGAGGGCGTTGAGAACCTCACCACCGAGACGGGCGCCGGCCAGTGGGGAACCGCGCTGGCGCTGGCGTGCGCGCACTTCGACCTCAACTGCAAGGTGTTCATGGTACGCTCCTCATACGATCAGAAGCCCTTCAGGAGGTTGGTCATGGAGACCTATGGCTCCACGGTGTACTCCTCGCCCAGTAACGTTACCGAGTACGGTCGCTCGGTGAACGAGAAGACGCCGGACCACCCAGGAACGCTGGGGATAGCCATAACCGAAGCGGTGGAGATGTGCCTTCACCAGGAGAGCACGAAATACTCCCTGGGCAGCGTCCTCAACCACGTCATGCTGCACCAGACAGTGATCGGGCAGGAGACTATGATGCAGCTGGAGCAGATCGATACCGTTCCGGATTACATGGTCGCCTGCGTCGGAGGCGGCAGCAACTTCGCCGGGTTCTGTTTCCCAATGATGGGAAAGATGATCCAGGGGAAGGTCGACACCAAGTTCATCGCCGCTGAACCGTGCTCAGTCCCGTCGATGACCAAGGGCGAGCTGCGCTACGATTACGGCGACACCGGAGGAATGACCCCCCTGCTCAAGATGTACACCATGGGATGCGAGTACGTGCCCTCCCCGATACACGCCGGAGGGCTACGCTACCACGGCATGGCCCCCGCTGTCTCCAAGGCCGCCGAGCTCGGCTACATGAAGACCTTCGCGTACGAGCAGAACGACACTTTCGCCGCGGCGGTCACATTCGCCCGGACCGAGGGCATCGTGCCTGCACCGGAGAGTTCCCATGCCATCAAGGCGGCCATGGACCTGGCCCTGGAAGCGAAGAAGACCGGCGAGGAGAAGGTCATCGTGTTCAACCTGTCTGGGCACGGACTGCTTGACATGGCCGGCTACGACCGTTTCCTTCACAACAACCTGTGAATGAAGGGCAAACCTTTTCCAATCCTTTTCCGCCTTCTCTTTTTTTCGTTATACGTTGAAGGTATCGATATGCCCCTCGCAGTTCACAGTGTGAAGGGTGCCAGATTGACCTTAAGTTCAAATAATCTCAAGTTGTTCCTCCTTTGGTATTAAGGTCCTATCAAGGCAGGTGCACCACTGTCAGTAGATGCATTTAGTTACGGGTCATCAAGAAAGCTGATATCACTCAGCATCAACATAGGCCACGATAGTTTTACCCTAGACCGTGGAAGGACCTACCTCATCTACGAGAAGCGCATGGATAAGACCGCCCACTTAGTACGCGAGCTTTCCGAGGCCGGCTCTAGCGTTCTGACGGTCACCAGGCTGCATCCCGACCTCGTGTCGGAAAGTATGCCGATCAACGTCCACGATTCGATCTGGCTGAGCGAGAGGCCGGGCAAGAGGAACGTCCCTCCCGACCAGTTGAACCGGTTGTTCCAGAGCATCAGCGCCTTCCTGTCGAGGCAGAGCGACGGCACCGTAGTCCTGGAAGGCGTGGAATATATTCTCATGTACAACGATATGAAGCGGGTTCTGGCGATGATCGAAAGGATCAACGACATCGTCATGGCGTCCCAGGCGGTTCTTGTCATGCCAGTGGACCCGATGTCCCTGGACCCAAGAACACTGGCCTACCTCCGCCGTTCAGCGGAGGTAATAGGCTGAAAAAGATGTTCGCTTCGATCCAGACCTTCTTAGTTCTCCCTAGAGATCGGCGAACTGCGAACCCGCCAGTACGCCCATGCCGCCAATGGCCTGGGACTGCTCCGGGAGCTCTGCGTTGAGAAGCTCCTCGGAGGTGAGGCGTGGGTACAGGTCCCACAGGTGGTCCAGGTCCTTCTGGTCGAGCGTGAGGGGATCGAGCAGAACGAGCATGGTCACATCGGCCTGCTTGAGGAGGGCATCGATCTCGGCCATCGTATCCATGACCTTGCCGAGGTCATGGAACAGCAGGAGGTACTCCAGACCATCCAGCAGCACCTGGCCGCCGACGCGCCCCTTAAGTTCAGAGCGGATGATCTTGACCAGGTTTTGCATCGATTTGGGGGCTATTGCTCCCTCGTCCTTCCGGCTGCTCAGCCAGTAGCGCTTGGCCCGTTCCAGTCCATATTTCTGAGCGACATAGTCAGGGTGCAGACGGCCGATGCATAGGCCGCCAGTGGAGTCCCCGATGAGCCTGGCATAGGTCTGGTAGCCGGTGCGAGGATATCCCTCTATAAGTAGCGCGATGCGAGTGTCATTCTTGACGTTATCGTTCATATGACGGCCTCAACAACTTCCTTTACCGCTTCGAAATTTGAGTATTTAATACGGTTTTGAGCATGCTCCTTTTTCTCTCTGAACACGATACCCCAGCTAGGTGCATCTGAGGTGTCGGCTCGCGCCGGGAAGAAGTCGCTGCTGATCGTTCGTGAGAAGGTCCTTCTCCACATCCTCAGTTATCATAAGTACCTCCAGGACCCTGACGCTCCCGCTTCCGCCACCCAAGAGGGCATCGCCGACGCGGTGAGCGTGGGGCGCAACAACATATCCAAGATCGTCAACGCTCTGGCCAAGGAAGGCTTGGTGGAGGTGCAGACCAAGCACGTCAAGGGGTTCGCCACCGTCAAGCGTGTGTACTTTCTCCTGCCCAAGGGGTTCGAGGCCGCGCTGGAGCTGAAGAAGGAGATCGAGTCCGTCCCCGTGGGCATAATCGACTTCGACGGCAAGGTGCACCGGGACGTCGTGGGCAAGATAGGCGTGTATCTGCCGAAGCGATATACTTTCCTTGAGATGGTGACGGGGGTCCATCAGGGAAAGTTCGACTGCGCCTCCTTCCATGAGGGGAAGGCCAAGGAAGAGAGGCGATTCATCGACTATACCGACCGCAAGCCGGCAGTGCGAACCTTCTACGGCCGCTCCGAGGAACTTGATCGGTTGTCCCGCTTCCTCGATTCCGACACCGCACACATCATGGCGGTGTGCGGGATACCAGGCATCGGAAAGACCTCCCTCATCGCCAAGTTCGTACAGGACGTGAGGGAACAGCGCAACCTGTTCTGGTATCGCATACACGAATGGGTCACCCTGAAGATACTGCTCGCGCCGTTCGCGGAGTTCCTGTCGCAGCTCGGAAGAAAGGGACTGGAGAGCTACCTATCCAGGACGGAGGTGCCTCAGGTCGGGGAGATCTCGGTGCTGCTGGAATCGGAGCTGAAGGACCTTTCGGCGGTCGTCATCTTGGACGACGTGCAGAAGGCCGACCCTCCAGTGCAGGCGTTCCTGGCCGCCCTGGTGGTGGTGCTGGAGAACCTTCCCCAAGTGCACATGATATGCACCAGCCGTGAGATACCATCGTTCTACACCCGCTCTGCAGTGTTCAAGGGGACGGTCCTGGAACTGATGCTCGAAGGCCTCGACAAGGAGAGCAGTTACCGCTTACTGCGCAACCGCAACTTGCCGGAGGGGGGGTTCAATGACATCTTCCTGGCAACCAAGGGGCACCCGCTGTTCCTGGAGCTGATAGATGCCCCGAAGAGCGCGCTGGGCAAGAACGTCAGGATGTTCATCGAGCAAGAGGTGCTGAGCAAGCTGGACCTGACCGAGCGGCGCATCCTGGAGATCGCCTCCATTTTCCGTTACCCGGTCCTGATCGAGGCGTTCTTCACCATGGAGGAGGAGATCGCCAAGGAGATGGATGACCCGCCCAAGGAGCTGCGCTACCATGAGTACCTGGTCGACTATGACACCATGGACTCACTGCTGGGCAAGTCGTTGATGAACGAGTCGGTGGGCCGCATGGTCGGAATGCACGACCTGCTTCGCGACTTCTTCTACTCACGCCTCACCCCAAGACAGCGCACCTCCTATCATCGCGCCGCCTGCCGTTACTACCTCCAGGACAGCTCGGCGTCCGCTCATGTGGAGGCCATGTACCATTCCCTGAAAGCAAAAGAGTACGATATGGCCGTCCGAATCGCCGCCTCGAACGGAAGGGACATCATCGCCAAGGGGTACGGACTGCCGTTCGCTCCTCTGTTATCCGAGCTTCAGGCCGAAGCGACGGACATGGGCAAGAGCGAGAAGATAGAGATCCTTCTGCTGGATGGCGAGGTGCTAGATGTTCGGGGAGAATGGGACCAGGCCATCGCCCGATTCAAGGAGGTGGGGGAGCTGACCGATCCCTCCGCCGACGGCAGGGTTCTCGCCGAGATCGCCTGGCGCGTCGGGCTCATCCACCTGAGGAGGTCCAAGTTCGATGACGCCGAGGCATGCTTCGATCGAAGCCTGAAGCTCGCCACCACCATCGGGAACCAGCACATCCTCGTCAATGCTCACTACGGCATAGGCGGCATCATGCAGGACCACGGCCGCTCCCAGGAAGCGTTGGCCTCGTACAATCGATCATTTGACATCGCGCGATCCATAGGCGACGATGCCGGCATGGGCAGGGCGATGTACGGCATCGGACGCATCTACACCAACATGATGGACCACCACAAGGCGCTGAAAGCCAAGAAGGCCGCGCTGGAGGCGGTGGAGCGCACGGGCGACGTGGACGAAATAACGAAGGTGTGCATTGGGATAGGCGTTACTTTGGGGGACATGCTCAATCACGCCGAAGCAGTGAACTATCTCGAACGGGCGGTGAAGGTAGGCCGCATGTCTGGCAACATGTTCCTGCAGGGCTACGCCACCCGCAACCTTGCCAGTTCTCTCATCGAACTGGGCGACCTCAGCCACGCCGAGGAGATGCTGGATCCGGTGGCAGACGTGTTCAAGAAACTCGGCAATCCCCACTTGGTGGCGGACGTCCACCTCATGCGCGGATACATCCATAGCCGTAAGAGGGACTGGGAGTGCGCGAAGGAGGAGTTCAATGTCGCTCTGGACATCGTCAGACCGATGTCCATGCCCCTGGTATTGGGCAGGTGGCTCTTCGAGATCTCACAGGAATACATCAACAACGGGGACCGCGAAGGCGCCGGTCACTTGCTGACCGAGGCGCTCAAAGTGTCCAGCGATGGCACGGCCGATAATCTGCGCAAGGAAGTGGAAGGGGCTCTGGAACGCATAACCGCATAAGCCACGATGCTAGCCAAAAAGACTAGATAATGAAACGTTACGAATAGAACAAAAAACAGAATGGCATCCCCTCCTTCGGAGGGGAAGATGGTAGGGTTTAGTGAGGCTCGAGGCCAGGGATTATGTGGGGCTCGAGACCGGGAATGATATGGGGCTCGAGGCCAGGGATTATGTGGGGCTCAAGGCCAGGGATGATGTATCCAATGGCAGAGAGATCGATTCCAGCAATTGCACACACGAGCGCCGCGGCGGCCGCCGCAACGATTCCGAAGAGAGCTATCGTCTTGAATTCCATTGTCAACACCAACTTCATCCGATTGTGTTCTGAACCCGTCTCGACTTGTTAATATAAAAGAGGTCTTTGAGCATGCTACAGTTAATTTAAAATACTATGAATCGAAAAAAAGGCCGTCAGTAGTATACTGGCTATGTGAAAAAAGTACCCCTCGGGGCGCTCCCTTTATAGTGCCCTGTCATTCTCTGCCCTATGAACGCAGCGAACTTCTCCGGTCGCCCCATCGAAGCGGTGATCCTTGACCTCGACGGAACGCTGGTACATACCACCGTCGACTTCTCCCGGATGAAGGTGCGGCTGTTCGCCAGGATGGAGGAGATGGGCGTTCCGAAGGCGGTGATGGATCCGTCACGGACCGTGACAGAGAACATGTCCATGGTCCACTCGTACCTGGCCTCTTCTGGCCGGATCAAAGGGTGGGAAGCGATCGAGAGGCTTGCCGGCGAGATGATGCAACAGACGGAGATGGAGAGGGTCCATCTCACCCGCCCGGTCGAAGGAGCAAGGGAGTCCATCTTGGAGCTAAGGCGGAGAGGGCTGAGAGTAGGCCTTCTGACCCGAGGATCCCGCCTTTATGCGACCGCCGCCCTGAAGCAGGCCGGCCTGGACGGCATCCTTGAGGAGCTTATGTTCCGTGACGATCATGGAGAGAGGGAAGCAAAGCCCAATCCCATCGCGCTACGGCGCATAGCATCGAAACTGGGAACGAACGTCGAGAAGTGCCTCATGGTCGGCGACCACTCGATCGACAGCACCTGTGCCGCCGGCGCGGGGGCGGCGTTCGTCGGCGTCCTGACCGGGGCGTTCGATGAGGAGGACTGGCGCCGGTTCGGTTGCTGCCATGTAATCGGAAGCGTGGCCGACCTGCCTAACGCGCTGGGACCGAGCCGTGACAGCGATGGAGCGAACGGAACGGCGGGGTCTCACCTCGACGGCGAGGTGTCCTTCCTCAGATAGACGTTCATACAGGCCGGGGAGCACAGGTAGACCTCCCGCCCGCCGTCCCGGGCGCGCAGCTGCCGATCCCTCACCTGCCTTCCGCACTGGCTGCATGGTACGACGACCTGTAGGCCAGGGACCACAGTGGCGCGGTCCTCCTCCTTTCCGACCCCGATGACGTTGGCGATCTCATACTCCACGATCTCTGGCACGCTGGCAAGCCTTGAAGCGAAATCATTGATCTGGTATGTTCCGGTGAAGGTGCAGATTAGCATCAGACGCCCACTGCTGAGGAAGAACTCCTGCCGCACCTCATCGTCCTTGGTGAAGCGGCTCGCCACCGCGGAAAGGTCCGACGGCCTCGCCTTTATTGTGACCACGGCGCTCATCTCGCCCAGCTTCTCGGCGTCAAGATCGGCCCGGTAGCCACGGATAGCCCCCAATCGCTCTAGGTTGCCCACCTTGTTGCTCACCGTGGGCACGCTGACGCTCACTCTCTCGGCGATCTGCCGGAAGGACAGGCGGCCATTGGCTTGTAGGACCTCAAGGATCCGGATGTCATTGACATCGAGAAGCATACCGCACACTTGTGAGCAGAGGTACTATAAATCTTTGCAACGGTAATAAAAAGGGACCGCGGAGGTTACAGAGAGAAGAACGGCATCACCGATACTTCGGGAATGCCGATCTCCGCTAGCATATTATTGAATATCGGCCATGCATAATTAATGCCATGGACGATGAGCCCTGCGCCGATGGACCTGATGTGTGTCCAGTTCCGCCGCCTCCTGGCATGAAGACAGCCACCTTTGGCATCATCGGGATGACCTGCGCTTCCTGCGCAGGGACGGTGGAGGAAGCGATCAACGAGCTTCCTGGAGTGGAGGAGGCGTCGGTCAACCTGACCACCGAGCGGGCCAGGGTGATCTACGACGCGTCAAAGGTCACGCCGGAGCAGATAGCAGCGGCAGTGACGGACGCAGGCTACGAGGTCGCGGTCAGCGAGGTGACCCTGTCCATCGGAGGAATGTCATGCGCCAGCTGCGCACAGACCATCGAGTCATCGCTCATGGGGATGGACGGGGTATACTCCGCGTCCGTCAATCTTGCCACTGAGAAGGTGAAGATCCGCTACAACCCGGAGTCGGCCACCATGACCGCCATGAAAGCCGCCATCGTCGACGCCGGGTACACCGTCCTGGAGGCCGAAACGGTCGATACCGAGATGGCCGCCCGGGAGAGGGAGAGGAAGAGGCAGTTCACCCTGCTTATCTTCTCCCTCTCGCTCAGCATACCGACGATGCTGCTGATGCTGGGCTTCGACTTCCTAAGCCTGGGCTCCGCCCTTGGCATCTCCGAGTGGCAGAACATCATCCTGTTCCTGCTGGCGACCCCGGTCCAGTTCATCGCAGGCTACCAGTTCTACGTCGGCACTTACAAGGCCCTCCGCAACCGGCGCGCCAACATGGACACCCTCATCGCCATAGGCTCCTCGGCAGCCTACATCTATTCGGTGGCGGTGACGTTCTTCTCTGGAACGTTCCACCTCAGCCATCACACATATTACGACACGTCGGCGATGATCATATCGCTCATCCTGTTCGGGAAGTACCTGGAGGCGAAGGCGAAGGGCCGGACGTCGGAGGCCATCCGCAAGCTGATCGACCTCCAGGCGAGGACCGCCAAGGTGATCCGGGATGGAAAGGAGGTCGAGGTCCCGGTCGAGGAGGTCATCGTCGGCGACGTCTTCGTGGTGCGTCCGGGAGAGAAGATTGCCACCGACGGCATCGTAGTGGAGGGCGAATCGGCGGTGGACGAGAGTATGCTCACCGGGGAGAGCATCCCTGTCGACAAGATCGCCGGGGCGGCGGTCATCGGCGGCTCGATCAACAAGAACGGCTCCCTCAGGGTCCGGGCCGACAAGGTGGGCAAGGACACCGCGCTGTCGCAGATCATTCGCCTGGTGGAGGACGCCCAGGCCTCGAAGGCTCCCATCCAGAGGTACGCTGACAGTGTCTCCGCGTGGTTCGTTCCGGCCGTCATCCTCATCGCGGTGGCCGCCTTCGCCGTATGGTACTTCTACCTGTTCAACGCGCTCGGCGTGGAAGGGGACCAGTTCATCTTCTCCCTCATCATATTCATCTCCGTCCTGGTCATCTCGTGCCCCTGCGCACTGGGCCTGGCAACCCCGACCGCCATCATGGTCGGCTCCGGAAAAGGGGCGGAGAACGGCATCCTCATCAAGAGCGGGGGCGCACTTGAAACGGCGGGCAAGGTCACCACCATCGTGTTCGACAAGACCGGCACCCTGACCAGGGGAGAGCCGGAAGTGACGGACATCGTGGCATCAGGAACCGATGGAAGGGAGCTGCTCCTATTGGCCGCCTCGGCCGAGAAGGGTTCCGAGCACCCCCTGGGAGAGGCGATCGTCCGCCGCGCTGCCGCTGATGGCATTGCGATTCCGGATCCCGAAGAATTCGGATCGGTGACCGGCAAGGGTGTGCGCAGCAAAGTGCTCGGACGAGAGGTGCTGATCGGCAACCGCGCGCTCATAAGATCGGGCGGCATCGACGTCAGCGAGGTCGAGGGGACGCTGCAGAGGCTGGAGAGCGAAGGCAAGACCGCCATGATCGTCTCCGCCGACGGCCTGGTGGCCGGAGTGATCGGCGTGGCCGACGTCCTCAAGGGCACCTCGGTGCGGGCAGTGAATCAGCTGCGGGGCATGGGCATAGACATCATCATGCTGACCGGCGACAATCGTCGGACCGCGGGGGTCATCGCGGCCCAGGCTGGCATCGAAAACTATATCGCCGAAGTTCTCCCAGAGAACAAAGTGCAGGAGGTCGCGAGGCTGCAGGGCGAGGGCCGCATCGTGGCGATGGTGGGAGACGGCGTCAATGACGCTCCGGCGCTAGCCCAAGCGGATGTGGGCATCGCCATCGGCAGCGGGACGGACGTGGCGATGGAGACAGGGGACATCGTGCTCATACGTTCCGACCTGATCGACGTGGTGGCGGCGATACAGTTGTCCAGGAAGACCATGACCAAGATCCGGCAGAACCTGTTCTGGGCCCTGGGATACAACACGGCTGGCATACCGATCGCCGCCGGCGTGCTGTTCCCCTTCTTCGGAATCCTGCTGAACCCCATCGTGGCGGCTGGCGCCATGGCACTGAGCTCGGTGTCGGTGGTATCGAACGCCGCGCTGCTGAAACGATACATCCCTGAGGTCAAGAGAAAGGAGGAGAAGTAATGGCGATAGATCCGGTTTGCGACATGGATGTTGATGAGAATACGGCAAAGTGGACGTCGGAGCATGAAGGAAAGAAGTACTACTTCTGCGCCCCGGGATGCAAGAAGCAGTTCGATAAGGAGCCAGGCAAGTATCTTAAAAAGTAAGCAGCGAGGCGCCTGCTCGGCGCCTCGGGGGCCAACAAGGCAGCCTGACCGCGGTCAGGCCATCTGGACGTTCTCCATGCTACGCTCCCGGCGGGCCTCGGTGAGATGCTTTCTGGCAAGGGCCATGGCCATGTCCCGCGCGTCAGGAGCCAGAGGCCCCCACATCCCCGTTACCGCCAGGTGCATCTGCTCCGGCGCGGCGGCCAGCCCACGCCGGGTGACAGCCTTCTGTATCGTCCCGGCAGCGGTCCTGGACGACCCCTCCATCCGCTGCAGCATGCTGTTCCTCTTCTCGGCGTCCTTCGATAGAGGTCCCACAGTATCGAAGGCGACGATGCGGCGGCCCCTCCAGGGGCCGGCATCGAAATTCTCTAGGAACTCGGCGGTCCGCCTGGTCATCTTGCCGGTTCGGGTCGGCGAGCCTACGAACAATATGTCGCCGCTGACGTCCAGGGGATTCGAGGTCCTGAGATCGTACACCTCTGCCTGATCGCCCCCGGAGCGGACCTCCTCGGCGATCGCTTCGGCCACCTCTCCGGTGCTGCCGTGAACGGTATCGAACACGATGATCGCTTTCAACATGACGATCCTCCAAGTACTCATCTGCGCTGCTAGCTGATAATGTTGTCTGCCGAGAAAAAAGATGGAAAATGATTGGGAAATGGTTTGGATCGCTGACAGGCCTTACTTCTTCAGCTTGTCCTTGAGGGGATCAACCTCGTGCTGCGAGTACCTCTCCCGGTCAAGCTCCTCCATCTCGAACTCGTGGGCCTTCTGGTCCACGTTCTTGTCGCCGGGGAGGAGCTTCTTGACCGTGGCCATGGCGCTCATGCCGAAGCCCAGCATGCCGGCGCTGACCGGCAGGCCGAAGCGGGTCTTCATTCCCAGCAGCTTGCCGGGGTTCATGATCTCCTTGGGATCAAGGGCGTTCTTTATGGCCACCATGTACTCGTAGCCGGTGCCGCGGGCCGGCTTGAGGGTGGAGCCGAAGAACAGGCCGAAGCCGGCCAGCATACGTCCGCCGTTGGCCTTCGCGAGGTCCCCGCCCTTGTAGTTGAACGAGAGCGAGGTAACGCTCTTGGTCAGGGAGGTGGAGTCGTAGATGTAATAGGGCATGAACATGACCGTGTTGCGGTCGCACATGACTCCGATGATGGCGCCCTCCATCTTCATGGACTTCATCAGATCATAGAGGTCGTTGGTCATCTTGCCGAAGTTGTACGTCGGCACCGTCAGGTCCATGGGCACCGAGGACACTCCGATCTGGCGCACGCGGAACTCATAGGAGCGCTCGTCCCATTCGTGCTGCGCGACCTCGTAAGACAGCTTCTTGCCGCCGTGCTTGGCGCAGATCTCGTCGACCTTCTTCTCCTCGAGCTCGACCATGTCCTTGTCCCCTTCCAGGACGACGATGAAGGCGGCGCCGTTGACGTGAGGGTCCTTCCCTATCTTCCTCAGGTAGTCAAAGTGGTTCTTGTCGGACCACGCCATGTGGAGGGGCATCACCCTGCTGCGGGTGATCTCCAGGAGGGGGTCGTTGATCTTGTCTAGGCTCTCGAACTCATAGGCCAGGGGGCGCAGGAGCTCGGGCCGGGGGGTCAGCTTGAAGGTGACCTCACAGATAATGGCCAGGGTTCCCTCGGCGCCGGTGATGAGGCGGGTCAGGTTGTAGCCGGACATGTTGTCCGACTGGTTCTTGAAGCCAGTGTTGACGATCACGCCATCGGGCATGACGACCTTCATGTCGCGGATGTTGTCGCCGGCAGAGCCGTACTTGTAGTTGCCGACCCCGATGCCGTTGGTGGAGATCCACCCGGCGAGGGTCGCGCTCGGTGCGCTGGAAGGGTACGATCCGAGGAGGAACCCAGCTTCCCATGCAGCGTCATACACCTGCTTCCACGAGCATCCCGCCTCGGCGGTGATGGTCATGTTCTTCTCATCGATCTCCAGGATCTTGTGCATCCCGCCCATCATATCGACGAGTATCCCTCCGAAGGCGGTGACGCTCCCGGCCAATCCCCAGCTCGAGGCTCCCCTGGGCGTGACCGGCACGCCTTCCTGCGCCGCGATCTTGACCACCTTGGCGACGTCCTCGACGGAGCGGGGGCGGACCACGATGTCCGGAATGAGCTTGAACGCTATCTGCGCCTCCTTTGGCAAGGGGGCCATGTCATGGCTGTACAGCAACCTCTCCCCCTTGCTGGTCTTGACGTTCTCGGCCCCAATGGCCGATTCCAACTTGTTCACGATGGAACCCTGGTATTTCTCAGAAGTGTCTTCAACGGCTTCCATGTAAGGTCTCTCCTAGACTGGAATATCGACTTGACCAGGTAGTTTCGTTGAGATATTAAAAGGCTCCTTCTTTTGGCCGCTAAACGGGCCTTGTGAGAGCATGACCAGCAGCCGCTGGCGAGTCTAGAAGTGTATAAGGAAAATGAAGAGCGCTCAGAGTTCACGGGGCGGCTTGGAGCGAACCGTCGATGCCAATCGCAATCACCTCGCTTTGGTTTATCGACGATCCCAACCCTACCTTGCAGGAGCCGTTATCACGGACATCCCGTCAGGGTTTGGATACGAACAAGACTGGTAGCCTCGTCGTTACAGTCTTGACGTCCCGTTGCCGGTTAGAGCGAGCGGATGGTACAGATATAGGTTCGATATCGTCATAGAACGATCCGGTGCCTATATTGCCGCTTCAGCCACATTCCGCCTCTGAGCAGTATCGCAATAGATAATGGGCCGTATTTATAGATATCCAGCTTACCCAGGCGGGAGATTCTACCGGCCATCTTGACGGCCGGCGCTAACGCCACTGACGCGTCGGAGCGGTTCCGGGAACGACGAACGTAGGCAGGCCGCAATGCGCTCCGATACTCGGAACAGGTGAGAACGGCAGCGGCAGTCGGAGCAACCGAAGTGTCGAATGCCGACGGCGCCTGGGATCCCCTCCACAAGAGAGGCGAGCTCACACTCCACATCGATGCGAGATGGAACGAGCAATGCCTCCACGCGGTCCGAGGCGTCGAGCAGGCGATCGATGTGCCATCGCATCCTCTTATCCCGCCGCAGATGCCTTACCACCCTTTGTTCCAGGCCGCCCATGGCCGAGCCGACGTACACGTACGTTCCATGTTCGAAGCGTATCGTACCGAGCGCTCCCACCTCGACGTCGCGGTCCGCGGCGACCGTTACCAGCAGGAGGTATGCTCCCCGCGCAGCATGGGATGACATCTAGCCCGATTCGACCTCGGCACGGGTCTTGATGCGGATGAGGGTGCTGCCGCCGAGCCTGGAATCGGATATGTCGGCTATGTCCCCGAGACGGCGGCCGTAGACCTCCACAGCCGCGATCTGGTCCTTCCATTCGGCGTACGGTATCTTGACCCGCAGGCCGTCCAGGTGCAGGACGATGGGCGCCGGGCGCAGGCTTCTCTGCACCTCTTCGAGCTCGGCGATGCGGTCCTTGATCTCGGCGGGATGGACGAACAGGGGGTCCTCGTCCAGCTCCTTCCGCTTCTGGCGGACGACCTCCTCGATGGTGGTGCCGACCTCCTCCAGCTTGTGGATCTCCTCCTCCCGGCGCATCCTCTCCACCTTTCGGCCGACCCCGCACACCAATCCCTCGCAGGACGGCAGGTCGTCGATCTCGGGGCCGCACACCGCCACCACCGGGACCTCCAGATCCTCGAACAGCTTCACCTTGTGCTCCAGGATGCAGTCCTTGAAGTTGCCCAGTACGAACACCGCCGCGTCGTATTCCTCGATGACCGCCTTCTCATCCGCGCTGATCTGCGCGGTGCGCCGGCCCTTGCCGCGAGCGAGCCCCATCACCACCGTGATGGCTCCGGCTCGGCGCAGCTGTTCGGCGATGTCGCAGGTGGGATGGGGCATGTGGTGCCGCCCCAGGGTGGGGGCGACCACCGCGATCTCGGTGCCGGCCAGCGGCACGTCGATCAGCTTCCCGCCCAGCTCGACGGTCTTGGCCTCGATGGCCGGCCTCTCCTCCTCCGGAATGGCCAGCGTGACGGTGATCTGCACCTGCACCTGCGTCTTCTGGATGACGAAGCCTCCGACATCCTCGATCAGCTCGTACAGCTCGTTGATCTTGTACACGCCGCCATCGAACAGCAGGACCTCGTACATCAGTCCTCCTCCTTCACGTGGTGCATCTCCTCATGCAGATCCTCGGCGATCTTGATCCACTCCTCCTTCAGATCGTGCTCGGTGCCGAGGATGGTCATGACCTGGTCGTCCACGAGGTTGTGCCTTACCTTGAATCCCTCCGGGAATATCCTCCACACGGCGTCCAGGACGTGGTTCCTGAGCTCTTCGCCGGGGTCGAGTTCCATCGACGACAACGCCTCGGGCGTGGCGCCATGCACTATGATCTCGTACCGCGTCAGCTGCTCCACTGCATCACGGCCGTACTGCTGCCATAGCCTGGTAAGAAGGGCGGGCGCCCAGTTCTCATCGGTGATGGTTATCTTTCCTCCGTCGGGCGATGCGTCCACCAGCGCCATGTCCGACACCTTGATGGACGCTCTTGCCTTCCCTAAGCGCAGCGATATCAGGAAGTATGGAGCGTCGGGGTCGGCCTTGATGCGGTAGTTCGTCACCATCCGCGATACTCCGAGCTCCTGCATCATCTGCCTCAGGATGGTATCGAAGTTCTGATATGCGAACGACTCGTCGTGCTCGCTCATCACAGACCCTCGAGGAAGCCGGAGGAGAGCAGGGCACCGCCGGCCGCGCCGATGTACTGCGAGTTCTCCGGGACTATGGGCTTGCTGCCCACCATGTCGCCGACCGCTTTGACCAGGCCACTGATGAGCGACGTCCCGCCCACCTGGATGATCGGCTGCCTTACGTCGATCTCCTGCAGCTGCTGCTCATATACCTGCTCGGCGACCGAGTGACAGGCCGCTGCCGCCACGTCCTCGATCGTGTGGCCGGCGGCCAGCGAGGTGACCAGGTCCTGAATGCCGAACACCGAGCAGTACGAGTTCATATTGACCTTGGACCAGTCCCCCTTGTCGGCCAGAGCGCCCAGTTCGGTGATCTCCACGCGAAGGCGCTTGGAGACCATCTCCAGGAACCTCCCTGATGCGCCGGCGCAGATGCCGCCCATTGTGAAGTTGTCAGGTATGCCGTCCCGCACCGTGATGGCCTTGTTGTCCATTCCCCCGATGTCGATGATGGTGGCCTCGCCCCTCTGACGGTTGGCCAGCCACACCGCGCCCTTGGAGTTGGTGGTGAGCTCCTCCTGGATCAGATTGGCATTGAGCCTCTTTCCGATGAGGAAGCGGCCGTAGCCGGTGACGCCGATGCCTTCGAGATTGTTGAAATTCAGGCCCGCCTCGGCAAGGGCCTGGTCCAGCACCTCCTGCGCCGAGCCCATGACCTCGCCGGTGGGCGTCCACGCCTTGCCGATGATCTTGTTGTCCTGCAGGATCATGGCCTTGGTGGTCGAGGAGCCCGAATCGATGCCGGCGGTGATCCCCACCTGGCGTTCCCTCGCCAGCAGCTCCTTCTTCGCCACTATGGTGACCAGCGCCTCCATCCTCGTGAGCAGCTGCGCGGCCTTCATCCGCTCCGTGAACGAATATGTCACGACGGGCAGCCGGGAATGCTCCTGGATGTACCGCCGCACCTCGTTCCTGACCAGGGCACCCTCGGCACAGCGGAAGCAGGTGGCGATGAATACCGCATCGGCATCGTAATGGCCGTCGGCGATGGCCTTCGCCCGGGCGATCATCAGCTTCAGCTGCGGGGACGCCGGGTTGAAACCGAACTCGTCCACCGCGCGGCCGATGTCCTCGTAGCTGACGTCGGGATAGACCATCCTGCCGCCGACAGTGGCGGCGGCGCTCTCTATCTCCGACTGTATGCCACTGTATTCCGTACCGCAGGATATCTGAGCGATCTTTATGGTCATTTCAATCCCTCCAGGAAGGTCTTGACCTTAGAGACCATGATCTTGGCCTCCTCCTCGTCCTCGGGGTATTCGACCTCGATAACAGGGATGTTCTTCTTGCGAACGAGGTACATGAGCATGAGGTTGGTGCGGTGGCAGCCAACGCAGCCGAACGTGAACGGGGTGTCGTTCATGATGATGGCCGCCTCGGCCTCGTCGATCATTGGTCCCCAGACCGCCAAACGGCCCCTCACGCCTGACGGCACCTCGATACCGGCGTACTTCAGGCCCTTGGTGACGTCCTTCGGGGTGACGTTCAGGGGAGGGGACTCCATCTCCTTCCCGGTCACACGCTCCCGCAGCGTTCCCATCACGCTCAGCGGCTGGTGTCCGAACCTCTCCACGAGATCGTAGAGGATAAGGCTGTTGGGCGGAACGATAAATACCTTCATCTGGTCTCCTCCTCGGCTATCTTGACGAGCTTCTCCACGGAGAGCTTCTTGCGCGGCGGTCTTTCCGGACATTTCTCCCCGCTCTCAGCGGCGCATAGGCCGGCCTCGATGAGCGGGAGGTCCATCCACTCCTTCTCCATCTGATTGAAACCGGGTCGGGAGCCGTGATGGGCCCTGCACCGCCTCTCATCTCCGATGGGGTACGCCCTCACCTTTATGAAAATCCGGTTGGGGTCGAGCTTTCGCACCTCGGGAACGATCTTGCGGATTAGGTCCTTGTCTCCCTCGATGTTTGCTCCATAACAAGTCTCCTTGATCGTGATCTTGTATCCAAGCCCGTGTATGAATCGCGACAGCTGATCGGGCGTTAGGTCCGAGGTCGGGGCGATCATGATCATTCTTGTTTCGGTCTCTTTGCTCGTGGCCTTCCCCCCTTCTTCTTGACAGCGCTCTCATCAGCCTTCCGGTCCTCGGCCTTCTTCACCGGCGCCTTTTTAACGGCCGGCCTCTTGGCCGCTGCCTTCTTCCGCGGAGCCGCCTCGACGGATGGCTTCTCGGCCTGAGGCGCTCCCGCCTTCCTTTGCTCCCTAAGATGGACTATGTCCCCGTCCTTGATGTCCTTCATGAGGAGCTCAAGGTCGGACACGATCCTTCCGGCGACATTGGTCCCGTAGGCCTCCTCCCCGGTCGGGCCGAACTCCTCGCTGTCCTCCAGGCGGATGCCTATAGAACCCCGGCTGGGCCGTGACATGTTGGTGACGGCCAGCTGTCCGCGGAAGGAGCCTTCTCCGGAGAAGTTCTTCTCTGGTAGGAGCACCGATGCCTCCGACGGATTCCCGACGAAGGTGATCATGGGCATGCCTTCGAACGTGAAGAACACCTTCATGGTGCCCACGGGCTTGTGGTCCAGGCCGGTCATCTTGCGGATGTAGTGCGTGGTGGTCGGCGATCCTTCATCGTCCGGTTCCCACAGCACCACCTTGTCCCGATGGATCCCGAAGGTCTCGACCACGCTTCCCGGCATGATCTCCATGGTGAGCTCCGGGTCCTGCTCCGCCACCACGGCGTCGTCGCCTGTCAGGCCGGTCCTCTTCTGGACCACCCCAGCGGCGGCGAGGAAATCTCCCGCCTGGGCCTGGGTCATCCCGATGGACATGATGCGGGCCGGGTTCGGACGCACCGTCAGCTCCGAGTCTTGGGGAGCCATGCGAACCAGCTCCTGCCCGTTCATCACCTTTCCGACCAGGCTGTGGTTCGGGGACAGCTGACGCCTCTCCCGGTAGAAGTACAGCCGGCCGGTCCCCGACCCCGAGTTCCGCACCGTGACGTCGCCGATCTCGCGCACCGCCACCTTTTCCGGCACCAGGGTGACGTCCATCCGCTGCGAGTTGGCCATGTAGGTCTCGGTGCGGTCCGTCATGCGTAATCGTCCGTCGCCCGCCACGACCAGGAACTGCTCGCATGCTATCGGGGAAGCGCGCTCCAGGTCCACCCCGACATACGTATCGACGGACATCTCGTTCTCCAGAACGGTGGACATGTCGTCGGTGACGAAGGCATCGGTCTCCGACAGCTCGAGCACCACGGGGCGGATGTCGAGTATGGGATCCCCTTCATCCAAACGGTCCAGGAGGAACCGTCCCCTGGTGACGCGGCCGAACCTGCCGCCGTTCCCGGCGGCGCCATAGGCGCCGCTATGGTCGATGCGGGAGATCATGACATAGGTCGAGTTGTTGTCGAAGCCGCCCAAGGAGAAGAAGCAATCGTACCGGGAGTATTCGTTCGCCTCCCGGGACACCTCGATGTCCGATGGGAACGAACCATAAGCCATCAGCTTGGATGACTTCCAGCGGATGTTGGCGCCGATGAGCTGAGGGATGATATCGCGGAACTTCCTGCCGTTCTCCGAGTCGTCGATGCGGATGACGAAGGCGCCCTTGGGAGTGACGACCTCGAACTCAGGCGTCCCCTTCTGGATGGAGCTTGCTGGCCGGGTCAGTGCGACTAGGGTGCCCTCCAGGTGCGGCTCTCCCTTCATCGCGTCGCCGAGAGTGGTGCCCTCTGCCACCTCGACCCCTCTGCCGTTCAGTCTGATCTGCATCTGGTCCTCTGCTGTGATAGGGTGAGGGAATTAATAGCCTTTCCCTGAGCTGGAAAGGAAATTGGAAAATCATCATATCCATGCGGAGCGTTGTATAATCCGTGGCAGCGGAGCGCGAAGAGGTCTTGGCCGGCGTCGAGAGGATAGTGCTCGCCATCCCCGGCGTGGAGGCGATCAGATACCTCGAACCGGAGCTCAAAGAGGAGATCACCAGGCTGGAGCTTCTGGCGGAGCAGAACGGGGCCTGCGGCGGCCTCATTCCCTTTCGCAACGCCGGAGTGTGGGCGGCGCTCTCCCGCGAGGTGAGCTTGATGGTCGTTGGCAACCCCCACCTCATCGTTTGTGACGAGGGGCTGCTGTACATGATGGATACCTCCGGCCAGGTGCTCGGGGAGTACGTTCCTCCGCATCTCAAGGAGGAGTTCAAGAGGGAGCATCCCACTGCCAGCTTCCTGTCCGATGATTTCGTCCTGCATCAGGGTATGGCCGCCCAGGGCGAGCCGTACTTCCTCATCGGCGAGGTCTCGTTCCCATATCTGGACAACGTCGAGGGGATCACCAGAGTGACGTCAGGCAGCATTTCCACCATGTCGGACGACCGGGTCCGCTCGTTGATGGGTTTGGAGGGACATGCGCGGTGGACGCACCTGGTTGGTTTTGATCTGGCCCCTTGATCAGAGGTGCCTGCGCACCTTTGACACGATCTCGTCGAGCTTGTGCTGCGGACTAGTAGTCCCTCGAACCACGCCGGTGACGATCTCCACGATCTCCCCCTTGGTCCCGATATCCTCCTTCAGAGGGCGGACCATGCGGGTCTTCACGCCGATGCTGGCGAAGTCCTCGAAGTCGACCGGGGCCTGACATACGACCACCGCCGGGAGGTCGACATTCCTCAGTATCAGGCGGGCCTTGTATATGATGTGGTTGCGCACGTTGCCCAGGTGGATCAGCGCCAGCTTGAACTGCTGGATCCGATCGATCTCGATCTGTTCCAGCCCGAAGATGGAGCCGGTGCTCATGTCCGGAGCGTCGGCCGGCACGCCGGAACCCGCCGTGACCACGATAACGCTGGTGTCGATGCCTTCCTCTCTGAGGGCGTAGGTGATCTCGCACACCGGCTTGGTGATGTGCCTCTTGCCCGGGCCCATCGCCACCGCCACGACATCCCTTCCGCTCTCCGATATGGTGGCGCGCTGTGCCAGTCCCCCGCCGACCCCGAGCCCGCGGGACTCTCGGCACTCCACGAAGCTCATGTGGCGGCCGATCTTTTCCTTCATTCCTCTGCACCGCCTTCCAACATCACCTTGGCTTCCTTCTCGGTGAGATGGGGCACGATCTCCTCCGGCTTGCCTACGGCGACCATCTTGCCATCCTTCATGAAGACGGCGCGGTCACAGCAGTTGATGACGAAGTCCATGTCATGCGAGACGATGAGGAAGGTCTCCCCCAGCTCCTTCCGAGCATGGAGGACCGACTTCGCCACGGACAGTTTGGTGATCGGGTCCATGGTGCCTGTGGGCTCGTCAAGAATGACCAGCCGCGGTTCGCGGATGAGCACCTGGGCCAGGGCGATCCTCTGCTTCTCTCCCACGGACAATGTTTCGGGGTAAGCATACAGCATGCGGTCCACCTGAAGGCGGGTGAACCCGACTGCCAAGAGCGTCTGGATGGCCTTCATCTTGGCCAGTTCGGCCGGCAGGTTGATGCCGATGCACACGGTGAGGTTCTGAAGAACGGTATCGAACGGATATAGGGTGAACTCCTGGTGAAGGATACCGATGTACTGCGTAGCACGTCCTCTTCCTTCCGGCCCGGTGACCGACATGTCCACCCAGTCGTCGCCCACCCTGACGCATAGCTGTCCGTCGGAAGCAACATTGAGGCCTGCGATCATTCGCGACAGGGTCGTCTTGCCAGCGCCGCTCAGGCCGACCAGCCCGACGATCTCCTTCTCTCCGATATCGAGGGTGACGCCGTCAACCGCCTTCACCACGCCGCGCGCGTATGAGTAGAAGTACTTCTTGACGTCCTCCATCCTGACCAGCGGCTGACCGATGTCCACCTTCTCCTCCACGTTGGGCTCGAAGCCGACCATGAACTCGTCGGTGACATCCTCGGGAGCGCCGACCTTCATCATCTCTCCCGATTCCAGCCATATCGCGGTGTCCGCCATGCTGTTGATGGCCTTGGGCCAGTGCGACGTGACCACCATGGCCATGCCGCTGTCCTTCACCGCCTTGACCAGGGTCTTGTGCACCACGTCGGCGGTCTGGGGGTCCAGCGTCCCGGTAGGCTCATCGGCCAGGAAGAACAGGGGATCGCGAGCCAGCTGACGTGCCAGGACGCACCTCTGCTTCTCTCCCCCCGACAGGTCCCTGGCTATGTGCGTCACGCGGTGCTGCAGGTTGACCATGTCGAGCAGTTCGAGGGCCCTGTCCACCTTTCGCTTGTCGTCCAGGTCCGGGCCCAGGGCCTCGAAGATGTTCTCGATGACCGACATGTCGCCGAACAGGGCGAAGGTCCTCTGCAGCATGATGGCGATGCGCCGATGAATGGCGGAGCGCATGGGGTCGTCCTCGTCGAGGGCCCAGAAGTCCACCTCCACGACCTCCATCTCAGCGCCGCACCTGCCGCACTCCTTTCCCGGGAACGGCAGCTCCAGTCGGCCGCAGGTGTTGCAGGAGTTGAAACGGTATATCACTGAGCCGGCATCAGGGCGATACTCTTCGGTCCCTCGCAGCATATTGATGAGGACTGATTTGCCTGCGCCGCTCCGGCCGATGAGCCCGAGGATCTCGCCAGTGTGAATCGTGGCGCTGACATCCCTGAGAACGTAAGAGCCACCAAATATCTTGCTGACGTTGTTGATGACGATGAATGTCTCCGCGCCCTCTGCCATATGGTCCGGTTAAGTACAATTAACAGTTTAAAGCTTTACGCGAACGACCGCTCCCGCGACTCTGGCTTTAACAATAGATGGATACAGAAAATGGGTCCGTTCTAGACATCGGCAACACGCTCCAGATGCCCTTCGGCGCGGGCGGCGGGGGCTTCGCCCGGCATCATTCGGACATCATGGCATATCGATGCCCTGCTTGCGCAGCATCTCCACCACTGTCTCGTACACCTTCAAGTATTCTTTGGTGGGGGTCACCCTTCGGACGTTGTAGCACTCTTGGAACGTCCTGCCGGCCGGTGCGGTGAGGAACCGGCGCTCGTATCTCCTGATCAGGCGATGGATGATATCGTTCACCTGCTCCACGTCCATGCCGGCAGCGGCTGTAGCGACCTCCCCGAGCATGCGGGCCTCCATACCCGTCGTGCAGTCCTCCAGCACGCCCTTGGCCGATGCGGAGCCGGAGACCAGCTCCCTCCCGCTGGCCGTATCAAGTAGAGCCTGGGTGGCGATCTCCGTCAGGCACATCTCGGTGCACGGTCCGGAGATCGGATAGTACTGGTTGGCCAGCAGCAGGTCGGTGTGATCAAGGGCGGCCGCGACATGACCTGCGATCTGAAGCGTCTCCCTCGACGTTGTGGTCCCCCATCGTATGTGGATCGGCCCATCGAGGTGGTAGCTGGCATTGAGCATGGTGAACGAGGTCAGAGTGGTAGCGATGTCGCAGATGGCGGTCTCCTCGATGCCACCTATGTACCCGCCGAATATTGGCATCTGCTCTACCATGATGACGTTGCCATTGTGCAGCCATCCAGCTATCATGCTGAGAGATGCATTGTCGATCTTCAGCTCATTGAGCTGCGACACCTCATGGCTGTCGCAGGGGCGCAACCCCCCCTTGGAATCACTGGCGAGACGGCCCGCTACGGACAGCGGGGTCTCAGGTCCCTATATGCCGATGTCGGGCCGGCCGGCCCGACTGCAGGCTTCGCGAATGGCGCGTATCTCGGCCAGCGTGGCCTTGATCTCGAACGGGGTGTTGGTGGTTGACGGTATGCCGTCGATGGTGGCCATGACGCCATTGACGATGGTGTCCACCACCGGCTCCTGCGCATAGCTCTGGATCATCGGGATGAAGGCATCCTCGGAGACGGTCGCCCCTGTGGGTCCGCCCTGTATAATCGGCTTCTTGGGGGAGTTGCCGCGCCGGGGCTCCATGACGACCATATCCTTGTTGCTGCCGAGCTGCACTCGCTTGGGCGCGGTGCGGATGGCGGCGAGCACCTCGTCCTCGGTGACATTTATTACCCTCCCGGTATCGACGTTGAAGATGCCGGTCGATACGAGCATGTCCACGCCCGCCCGGAACAGCCGCTCCTTGAGATCGGGGTCGGTGGGGATGAACTCCTCGCCGAACACAATGCCATACTTTTCCTTGATCCTCAATGCTGCGTCTGGGATCACCTTGTTGTCCCAGACGTTCTCGCTCATGCTGGGCCCCTTCTCCGAGCGCAGAAATGTATCATAAACGGTCAATGCCTTTTCGATTGGAGCCAAGCCATGCCTCCGATGTTCAGTGTAGAAGTTGTTCGACGCGGGCCACTACCTCGGCCCCACAGCTGCAGTAGGCATCGCCGCCGAAGCTTTCCACCCATTTAGGGGTGCAGCACGCTCCCCCAAATATAGTTTTTACCTCGAACATCTGCTCTTCCTGCAGCCGCTGCACGATCCTTTTCTGGCACACCAGGGTGGTGGTCATGAGGGCCGAGGCGCCGATGATACTGGCATTCTTCTCCTTGGCCATCTGGACGAACACATCCGGCGGCACGTCCTTGCCGAGATCATACACGGTGTATCCGGAACCGCGCAGGAAGGCGCATACCACGTGCTTCCCTATCTCGTGGATGTCACCCTGCACCGTCCCGATGACCACCACGCCCTTGGTCGGGACGCCTCCCCCCGACAGGAGCGGCTCGAACACCTTCATCCCTTCCTCCATGGCCTGGGAGGCGGCGAGCACCTGGGGCAGGAATATCCTTCCCTCGTTGAACCGTTTGCTGATGCTTACCATTCCCAGGCCGAGCCCCCTCTCTATTGCTTGGAAAGGATCGATGTTCAGCCTTAATGAACGAGCCGCCGCTTCCCGCGCCAGGTCCTTGTTCCAGGTCTCTACCGCCTCTCTCAATTGTGTCAGCACTTCGCTCTTCTCACTCACTTTGCCCCCCCTCCCCTATCTCCTGAAACGAGTTGGTAATGATGCACTATAATGTCCGGTTGGATCATGCCGTTCCATCCCCTATGGGGACGGGAACGAGAATGAACCTACGTCCGAACGGCGATGGATGACCCCGATATAGCGTTATCATGCCATTAAAGTTAGGGCTCCGGTATTCGCATCCGAGACTAGCTGCCATAGCATGCTTGGTCATTTCACCTCAGCGCCTTGAGCGTCATGCTGTGGGTCGGGCATATCAGCTCGCACCTCTTGCACGCTGTCCCCATGCACAGGTCGGATCGAATGACCGCTTGGGGCGGGGTTCCGCTCTCGATCGTGAGAGCCTTCTCGGGGCATTCTTTTACGCACTTTCGACATTCGATGCATCCGGGCAGTTCGCCCCTAAGGATCATGCCGGGATCGTGCAGCACCGCCATTCCCAGCTCCCCCAGGTCGGAGATGTCCCTCACTGCCCTGCGCTCCACCGACGCATTCGCCGGTTCAGAGGGAAGGTGGGGCATCGAATAGATGTCCAGCATGTCATTGTATGCGCTCATCGGCATACCGTATGTCCATAGGGACAGTTCGATGGAATAGAGATTCTTGAAGTCCTCCGAGGTTGCGAACATGCAGTGGCTGGCCCGGAGCTGCCGGGCGAACGACCTCAGATCGTCCAGGGTGTTCTTTCCGGTCGTTAGCTCTTTCGCCATCGCCAGCGAGGTGTTGCCGAACTGGATGATGCGTCCCGAACCGGGCGATACCATGCCGATGCGCTGTGCCTTCCTTGCATCGACATACAGGCCGGACGCGCCGGACATGAATGAGATGGGCACGTCCTCGATCCACAGTCCCGCTTCCCTCATCAGGGTAAGATACCCGGCCCGGAGCGCGCCGATCGCCTTGCCGGCCTCCGCCACGTCCGCCTCGGTGATGTACATTCCATCCTGGAAATGGAGGAGGTGATCCTGCGTCAGTATAGTGGGCATCTTGATCAGTCCGGACCGTATGCCGGAGTCCAACGCCGCCACCACGCCCGTCCCGGTCACTCCCTGGGCCCTGCCATGGCACTTGCCGGCCGAGACCAACGTCCCGTCGGCCGGATCGACCATGTCACCCTGCTGCGGGATGTAGGCCTCGTCCAATACCCATGACTCCCATCCATTTTCCTTGATGCGGACGTCGGATATGGTGCCGGGTGAGGCGAGCATACCCTTCTCGATCTGCTGGCCCTCCAGCGCCGGCCCGGCTGCGGCCGAACCGGTGTACACCTTCCCTTCCACGATCAGCGCCATCTCCGCATTGGTGCCGTAGTCTATCACGAGACATGGCTCCTCCTGCCCCATCGCCCCGGTCATGAGCAGCATCGCCAGCGCATCGGCCCCGATCTCGTGGCTGACCGCGGGCGGTATGATGACCGATGCGTCGGGCATGCCCAGCAGGCCGATCGACCCGGCAGGCACGATGTCACCGTCTCGGGCCTGGGGCTTAACGCCCAGCGACTCCAGCATATGTTTTCCAGCAAAGGCCAGATCACGGATCTCGATGTTCTGGAACAGTGACATCTGGAACGGGTTGCCGCAAGCTCCGATCGTGGTGACCCGGGCGAGATCGATGCGCAGCAGGTCGAACAACCGGTTCACAGCATCCATGATCAGCTTGTTGGCAACGTTCGCCCCGGTGTCCATAGCGAAGTTGACATGGTCGATCACGTTCGCGCCCGGCAAAGGATGTCGGGTAGTGATAGCGGTCGAGATCACTTTGCCCATGCTGAGATCTACGGCCTGCGCCCGAAAGCCGCTGGTCCCCAGGTCCAACGCTATGCCGTACTCGCTCATGAGATCGCCTCCACGATGGCCGCGCCGTGCTGCGGGACGACCTGCCTGGACAGCGACATGCTGGCGCTCCACACCGCCATGACCGCGACGCCGATCTGCAGGGGGTCGTGCACCAGCACTCTCATCTTCCTCAGTCCTTCGGCATCGAAAGAGTAAGGCATTCCGGGCGATACGACCACCGCACCTTCCCTGACCCATCCCCCCGGGATGCGTGCCGGGGACGCGTTATAGATCAGCGATGCTCCACGGACCGCCGATTCCAGATCGTTCTCGGCCCGGAAGTGTCTATGGCGATCCGCCAGCGCTTCGGCCTTCCCGGGCTCGGCATCGACCACGGTGACCATCGCTCCCGAGGCCGCCAGCATGCCCGCGGCTTCCGAACCGACCCTGCCAGCGCCGATCAGTAGGACGTCCTTCCCGTCCAGTGGACCGGCGGCCTTGCGCAGGGCGGTGAAGTACCCCAGGGCGGTCGACCTGGTGTTGTCAGCGGCCTTTCCTGCGTGTACGTTGAAGGCCACGAACTCCTCATCGTCGGCCATGAACACGATGTCGGCCCTGGCCTCCAACGCCTCGCGGAATCCGGCCACATCGGTCTTCTTCGTCACGAACGAATGCGCTCCCAGATGCTCGGCGACGGAGCACACCGATTCCGAGAATCCTGATATGGTGTTCTCTCCGCTGGTGACCGGCACGGAGGCCACCAGCAGGCCCTCCATGCTGAGGTCTTGAGCGCCGAGGCCCAACGCCTCATAGGCCAGGCCCTTCAGGTCCATGCCCACCGCACGGCTTAGCTGAAGGTCCCTGTCGGTCATCACATATGGCACGTTGTGTATCATATCGGGCGTCAGCCGGGTCATGCTCTCACTTCCATTCCTGGGTCCGCATACTGCGAGATCTGATTGGATTCGATGATGCGGCCGATGCAGCCGCTGCGCTTTTCCCATGCCTCGTCCGGAGTGGCGCCAGTGCAGATCATGGTCGCTCGCCAGCTCTTCCGCCCGGGCTCATAGTCGGTGATCATCTCGTCCGAGCCGAAGAGGCCCCTCATCAGCTTCGGTCGTCTGACCTGAGCGAACACGCCCTCGCCGCACGACCGCATGGCATCGCCGTCGATGGCAAGGTGCTCATAGATCGCTGCGCCCTGCCTAGGGACGGGCGCTTCCAGCCTACCCCGGACGATGGCGTCGACCAGCACCTCGATGAGATTCACACCCGTGGCGTTGTATGTTGCCGCCGGCGTCTGGCTCGGCATGCGGGCATCGATCTCGAGCACCTTCGGAACGCCTTTGTGCACGATCGCCTCCACGTCCATGATGCCTCGGAGGGACATGTGCTCGGCGATCCGGCGGCCCCACTCTCGGAATGAGGCCTCGACCTCTGCGTCCACTCCAGTGAGAGGACACTTGACCATCCTGCAATCGTATGAGTAGTCGATGATGACCTCGGTTGTCACCAAGGGGACAGCGTTCTTCCCGTCGCCGATCACCTCGATGGAGATGCTCGGACCTTCCACGAACTCCTGCACCACTGCGCCGTCGTTAAGTTCCTTCACCCTCTGCAGGCCTCGGGCGAGGCCGTCCTTATCGTCCGCCCGCATGACCCCGGCGCTGCCGCTTAACGATGAGGGCTTCACGACCACAGGATAGCTGCAGTCAGGCCACGGCAGCGGCATTGGTACGTTCAGTCCCTTGAGCAGTTCGTTCGAAAGCAATTTTGAGGAACTCGTGCGGTAGGCGCTAAGGTCGAACAGCAGCGGCACCTCGGAACGGCGGGACATGCGGTCCAGAGCGGTAAGGGTGCTGAGCTCCTCATTGGCTGGCAGCACCGCGTCGCAGTCGGAGAGGACCCGCTTCGCCTCCTCGGCCTGAGAGATCACGTCGAGCACCGCGGCCTCATCCGCCAGGGACAGGGCTGGAGCGTTATCATGACGATCGATGACCACTGTCTCGTAGCCGGCCTTTCTGGCGAGATAGGCGCATTCGATGCCTTGCAGCTTCCCTCCGACTATCCCCAGTCTCATGATCAGGCCCCAGCGGCTCGGCACCGCCTCAGCAGGTCCGAGTAATCGGACAGTGATGCTTTGCGCGCCCCCAGCTCATCGAGGAGGCATTCCACGTTCTCCATCGACCTGCCGCCATCATCGATGTTCAGTTCATGCTGCGCGACTCCGGCCAGGCCTTTCAGCGGTGGTATGATGGAGGTGATCACGTTAGCGCCGGCGTCCAGCCGAGGGGCGAGGCCGCCGATGCCCTCGATGTCCAAGGAGGCAGGAATCAGCTTGGTCGGATGGACCAGCCGCATCACCGCCAGCGTCACCAGCTCATCGAGGAACGGGGACGGGCCGTGCTTTTCCATCGGGGTGTTTTGCTGCGGAACGAAGCTCATCGCCCGGATCTGATCGACGCCCAGGCGTTTCATTGTCATGATGGAGTGAGCGCGGTCGGCCACGCTCTCTCCCACGCCGACCATGATCCCTTCCTCGGTCAGCATGCCCGCCTCCCTCGCCCACTTCTTCTGGAACAGGCGCATGTCGTAGCTCTGCTCCGGGCGGAGGCGGCAGAACAGTTCGCGGTTGTGCGTCTCCTGGTAGCATGCGAACCAGTCCGCGCCGGCCTCCCGCAGGTCGCCGAAGACCTCGTGAGGCAGGGCGCCGGGAGAGAGCATGAGGGGAGTGTCGACCGCGTCGTTGACCTTTTGCACCAGGTCGATGAGGCGCCTGTAGTGATCGTCCTTGTGAACGATGGGGTCCTCGCCCATGGTGAGATCGATTGCATGTACGCCGGAGTCGGCCAGGGATGTGGATAGAGAGAGGATCTCATCTTCCGACTTCCTATATCGGACGCTGCTCGCATTGGAGCGCCGATAGAAGCAGAAGGAACAGTTGTTTCGACAGTGGGTCGAAAAATACACGAATCCGTAGAAGAACACTTTGTTTCCGAAGTTGCGTTGCTTGACCTCACGCGCAGCACCGAACAACCTGTCCAGTGAGCGAGGCTCCCGCTTTGAGAGCAGGGCCTCGGCCTCCTCTAAGGATATCGGCGCCCCTTCCAGCGACCGTTGTATGATCGCATCCACATCTGTATTTTCCATTATTGTCAATCCCCTATATGTCCAACCTGACCCCCCTGAGATAGATCAGGCTCCTCCCTACTTTCTTGACGTTGTCCTCCCCGCGCATGAGCATGAGGAGGCGCTCCAGGCCGAAACCGACACCGGCCCATGGATCCTTGATCCCATGAGCGGGATCGAGTTTGTGCGGACCGACCGCACCTGAGGCGACCTCCACCCCGCCCACCTCGACATCGGTGGTCTGGACATATACGTCCGAGGTGCATGTGCACAGTTCGTAGTCCAGCCCAGCGGCCGTCATGACGGTCGCTATGTGTCGCTCCAGCTGAGAATTGGGATCGTTGACCGGATCGAGCTCCACCAGATTGAGCATGGTGAACTCCTCGAGATGGTTCGAACCTCGCGATTCCTTGCGATAGCATGTCCCCACCTCGAACAAGCGGACCGGACCTCTTGAACTCCTTTTGAGGTGGCGCATCGAGTAGTATAGATTTGGAGCGAGCATCGGCCTCATACATCTCTTGTCATCGAGCCAGAAGACCTGCTCGTGAAGAGGATGGTCCCTCCCGATGCCCATTTTCTCCAGGGCCGAGCGCGAGATGATGGTAGGCGTCCTCACTTCGATGAAACCGTCGTTCACCAGCGCCTGCGATAGGCACTCTTCGAGCTGCGCCAGAGGATGGCGCTCCGGTTTTTCGAGCATGTGCCGTATGGCCTTACGGCCCTCCGATTGCCGCTGGGTGACCAGTCGGGAAAAGAGGGCTTCGCGCTCCTCATCGCTGTTAAGATCATATTCCTCATCCGAAGGTATCCCCAGTTCCTTCAGTCTCTGCTTCTGAGAAGCCGTCCACTCGATGGTCATCTGCTCTCCTCTAATAGATGATGATATAGAATTGGCGAAGTGCCCGGGAGTCGAACCCGGCTGCCATAGCTGTAGAGGCCTGGTGGTCGCCGAACCAACACTCCATTGGTCTTTTCTATTCTCCTCGCTGAATATGTATTGAGATAGAAGAGGTTTTTCCTCGCCGGTGACCGCGATGCCCTGAACGCCTCAGCTCCTGGGATCATGGCCTTGATGGCGGGGATGCTAGGGGGGAAGGCCGAGGGAAACGGCATGGGCCCATGAGATGCTCGGTTATCATCGAACGGATCGGTCATAGTTTGCTCCTCCCCCATGCTAACCGTAAAATTGTTGTAATATATTTATAACTATGGTTTCAAAATGATGTGGCCTAAGTTTTTGTATATAATCATATGTTTTTTGTTTAAATTAGGTTTTTTTATCATATAAAAACATTTTGATTCGAACATACTAGTATAAATACAATCATATCAATTTCATGTTAAACCATTTATATCATAAAATAGGAGGAAGTTAATGAGCGACAAAGCAGAGATAATGAAAAGTCTCAAGAAAGCTGTTGAGACTTGGGACATAAAGCTTGCTGAAACAAGCGCCAAGCAAGCTTTGGAAGCTGGAATCGCCCCTGGCGACGCCGTCGAGAATGGACTCGGCAAGGGCATGGAGACCATCAGCCACCTGTTCGACGAGGCCAAGATATTTTTGCCTCAGGTTCTCGCCGCCTCCGCAGCTATGGAGAAGGCCCTGAAGGTCTTCGAGCCAGTGATGACCAAGGGAGCTACCGCCTCTCGCGGGACCGTGGTCATCGGCACCGTCCTGGGAGACATACACGAGATCGGCAAGAACGTCGTTGCGGCCATGCTGAAGGGCGCTGGCTATAATGTCATCGACGTAGGGAGAGACGTTCCGCCAGAGAAGTTCATCGAAGAAGCCAAAGAGAACAGCGCGAACGTTGTCGGCGCCTCGGCCCTCATGACCACCACCGTGGTCGTCCAGAAGGACATCGTAGATCTTCTGAAGGAGGAAAAAGTGAATGCGAAGACCATATTCGGAGGCGCTCCCGCATCCGCAGAATGGGTGGAGAGCATCGGCGGGGACCAGTACTGTCCATCCGGTGCCGAGGCTGTCGAAATGGTCAACAATCTCGTAAAGGGGTGAAAAAATGGCAGCTGTCAGACCACTTAACGTCTTTGACGCGTACGACCGGAACTTGAAGGGGAAGAAGGTGGTAGAGGCCGATTGGGACTACAAGATCATCCCTGGCAACGCCACCGCCCTCAAGGAGAAGTACAACATCAAGTTCGGCAAGGAGATTGTTCCAGAGGACAAAGACCTCAAGGAGCGACTGTTCCAGGCCGGCCTGGAGATGCTTGTCACCACCGGTATCTACAACGCAGACCTCGGCCGCGTGTTGACCGTCAGCGAGGAAGAAGTCATGGAGGGAATCAAGAAGACCCCCAAGTGGCTTGTTCTCGGAGAGAACCGCGATGCTGTCCGTTTCGAACCCAGGCGCGGGAACGCTGCCAAGAAGCCCGTCATCCAGGGCGGACCGACCGGTGCTCCGGTGTCCGAAGAGGTATTCGTCCAGATCATGCAGTCCTACGCCCAGGAGGCCATCGTCGACACTCTGGTCAACGGCGTCATGGCGACGATCGAAGGCCACGGTGCCTCCACCAACACCCCTTGGGAGATAAGGGCCATGATGGCCGAGCTCAGGGCAGTGAGGGAGGCCAAGATCAGGGCCGGCAGACCATATATGGCCATATAGGGACCTGAGACCCCGCTGTCCGCAGCGGGCCGTCTCGCTAGCGACTGTCTGGGCGGCCTCAGGCCGGTCGACTCCCACGAGTGTTCCCAACTGAACGAGCTCAAGATCGACATGGCAGCATTCAACATGCTGGCCGGTTGGATCGCCCAGGGCAACACCATCATGATCGAGCAGATGCCCATCTTCGGCGGCTACTCCGGTGGCGTCGAGGAAACCACCATCTGCGACATCGCCACCACCCTGGCCTCGTTCACCATATACAACGCCAACTACCACCTTGACGGACCGATCCACATCAGGTGGGGCATAACGACTGCCAGGGAGACCCTGCAGATCGCGGCCCACGCCGCTGCAGCCCTCGATCACACCGACCTGCTGCTGGCCAACCAGTACTATCCTGTCGCGGGTCCGTGCACCGAGATGTGTCTCCTAGAGACCGCTGCTCAGGCCATTTCCGACACCGCGTCGGGCCGCGAGCTCCTGTCCGGTTCTGCCGCCGCCAAGGGCGTTGTGCAGGACAAGACCACCGGCATGGAAGCCAGGATCATGGGAGAGGCCGCCGCTGCAACCTGTGGCATGAAGATCTCGGATGTCAACGAGATTCTGGAGAAGCTTGTCAGCAGCTACGAGGGCAACTACAAGACCGCCCCTGCCGGCAAGAAATTCCAGGATTGCTACGACGTCAAGACCGTCAAGCCTACCGACGAGTACCTGAAGGTCTACGACGGAGCGGTGGCCAAGCTCAGGGACCTCGGTCTCAACATCAACTGAGATCGCCTTCCCAAACCCTATTTTTTTTATTTATTTTTTCTGGAGGTTAGGAGGAGAGAAAAATGAATGTCGGAAAGAAGTTCGGACTGACGTTCGCGTTGGTCATTGCATGTATGGCCATGTTGATCGCGCCTACGGGCTCGGTGGCAGCGGCCGGTGAGGAGCTGATAACTCCCGATGAGGGGGGAAGTGCTCCGGGCCAGAGTTTGATCGATGACGAGATGAACAAGTTCAACAAGAACATGGATGTCTGGTTCATGTTGATGCTGGTCGCCTTCCTGATGATATTCATCCGGAAGTTCGAGTGGGGGGTGGCGCTGGCGACGCTGCTCGTCGCTGCGGGCAGCTTCATCGCATATATGGGCATACAGGAGTTCTACTTCGGCCAGGCCTGGAACCAGAGCCTGATGCTGCAGGGAGTCATATGCGCCATCACGGTGGTCATCGCTATAGGGGTGTTCCTAGGCACCGTCAAGATGTGGCAGTACCTCCTGGTCGGCGTCCTGTTTGCTCCGGTCTACGCGTTCCTGGAATGGTTCCTGTTCAGCTATCTGGAAGGAGTGGTCGATCCCGGGGGATCGATGCTGGTCCACATGTGCGCGGCATACTTTGGCTGGGGAGTCCTTCTAGCGATAAGGGAGAAGAGGGCGTTCAGCGAACCAATGTATACCACGACGCACAGCGTGACGTTCGTATGGCTGGCCGCCATGCTACTGTGGATCCTCTGGCCGTCGTTCGTCACCGCTCTGCTACCTGCTGACCAGGTAACGTGGGGTCTGATCACCTGCTACATGGCCGGCCTCGGTTCGATCATAACCACATATGTGATATGCCAGATCGTCCAGAAGAAGGTCAATCCGCTGATCTACACCTACGCCATGCTGGCTGGTCCGGTGGCCATCGGATCCCCGCTGCTGTCGGTCAACCAGTGGGGCGCATTGGTCATCGGACTGGTCGCAGGTGCGGTCTCAGCCCTGGCATTCATCTACCTACAGCCTTGGCTGTGCAAGAAGGCGGGAGTCCTTGACGTCATGGGCGTCCACAACCTGCACGGTGTGGGCGGCTGGATCGGCGCTCTGTCGATCGTCGTTATCACGGGCACTTTCACCAACGCCCTCGCAGCGGTCTCAGTGGTGGTGATCACCATGGTTGGAGGGATCATTGTCGGAGCGATCGTGAGGTTGACCCGCGGTAGGGTAACGGAAGAGCTGTTGTTCAACGATGATGCCGACTTCATCAAGACGGAGGCACCGCCAGAACAAGCACTGCCCAGGGAGGTGATCGTAGGTACCGAGAACCAGGGTACCGCGTAAAGAGACTTTCAAAAATGCTCGCACCTAAGAGATGAGCCATTACGGCTTTGATTCCGCCAACAAACCATTTCCAAACTCTTTCTATTTCATCAGTTCTGTTGTTGAATTAACCGATGTTTTGATGCCGTAGTACGTGCCTCAACTGCCGGGCGAATCTTGAGAGTATCTTGAACGTTTGCGAATGCATATGGTCAAACTTTATAGGATGGATGAACCATCCACGTCGGAATGGTCCTGAAATTCCAATCCTACTCAGGGGGCGGACCGACCCCCAAGTTCTCGCTGTTCCATGTTTGGAAGGCCTACGACATCATCAACACACAAGGGCCGGTGGGCCGTAAGGGGCTCTCGCAAATACTCGCCATCGGCGAAGGAAGCACACGCACCATCCTGGACAAGATGATCCGAGAAGGGTCAGTGGAGAACACCAGGAAGGGCGCGTCCCTCACCGACCGGGGGAGGAAGCTGTTCCGCGCTTCTGGCATCTTTGCCTCACCGGTGCTTATCAAAGGCCTCACCATCGGAGACCAGGACTGCGCGGTTCTGGTGAAGGGTATGGCCGACCGGATCAACACCGGCTACGAGCAGAGGGACGAGGCGGTGCGGTCTGGCGCCATGGGCGCCACCACCCTGGTGTTCAGGAATGGCGATCTGCTGTTCCCTGACGATCCCGTTGTTCCCGATCAGGCGGACCTCCAGCCCATTCGGGCCCTCTTCGCCCTGGAGGAGAACGATGCCGTGATCATCGGCACGGCCCAAAGCTACGAGGCAGCGGAGAAGGGGGCGGTCACTGCCGCTCTTGCCCTTGGCGACACCTCGAAACCTTGCTGGAGAGAGGGGTCGACCAGCCTGATATCGGCCGACACCGAGGCGGACGACCTGAAGTGCCTCGCACTGGCGGTCCACGAGCTGGTAGGAAGGATGCCCGTCACCATGCGGAGCAAGAACCAATACGGGGTCAGGTGCGAGGACGGAGAGGTCATTGACGTCAATTACACCGGACCGGTGCTGGAGGAAGCGTTGAGGCGCAATTCGATCGTCCGTAGGACCGCGCCATCCGGCCTCTACCGCGGAATACCAGTGGTGGTGGTGCCGATCATCCGAAGGAAGGAGGCGGTGGCCGTCTTCGGGGTGGTGGACATCACCAAGGGCGGGATGTTCGAGCTGATCTCCAAATCCCGAAAATGACGGTACCAGCCAAGCGGCAGCTCGCAGCGACGTTCGTGGAAAGGATTAAGACCGCACCGGCGCCTTAACGTTCATGGCATCCAGCGACGATGAGTCTATCAAGACAAGTCTCCACGTTGACGCCGGCGTGTGTCGGTTCCACACTACCATCAGGGCCTGCAGCGACGATGAGGGCAACATCATCTATGAGATAGAGAGCGGCTGCCCCCATGCCAAGAAACTGCAGGAGAACATGCCTCAGGGCATAACCCCTTTCGATGCTTTGCGCATGCCTTTCTCCGAGAACCCCATCTACGAGTGCTGCGGCAGGATGCTCGCTCATTCCGCCTGCCCCATACCGTCGGCCCTCATCAAGGCCGCGGAGGTCGCAGCGGGTTTCGGCCTGAAGCGCAACGTGTGCTTCACCTTCGAGTGTTAGGCGCCTTCGAGCGGCTCTCCCAGGATCAAGTCCACCTTATCGGACCACACCACCGAGGCGGGGCCGGCCAGGTACATCGCCACCAGCATGGCCTCCCTCAGCTGGTCCACCGTGGCTCCCAGTTCCTTGGCCCGGACCGCCCACGTCTCCAGACAGGTGTCGCACCTCATGAGGCAGGACAGCGACACCGCCATGAGCGCCTTCTCCTTGGAGGTAAGAGCCCCGTCGCGAAAGACCTCGTTCTTTAGTTTGTACAGGGCGTTGATGGTGGATGGCTGCTGCTTGGCCAATATGGTAAGGCTCATGCCGAGAATAGTCCTTACAGCCTATATTAATTCTTTTTGAGCCATGCTGACTACCGTCCGTAGCATCATTTATTATCACATACATCGTTTGCTTGAGTCCATGGTACAGATGGCGGACATCATTTCCCGGATCGCGGAGATGAGGGGTTCCATGCACGTATTCCCCCTCAACGATGATTGCCGGGAGAAGATATTGGACATCGAGAGCGACATCAAGGCCGCTCTGGGGATCAAGGTGATCAACGAGGGGGTCAAGGAGTGCCTAAGTCGTGAGCACGTCGTCTGCATCATCAAAAAGGCGTCTTTTCGGCCTCCACCGGAGCCCACCGTCATGCTTCTCTCCGACGACGGTGTCGTCCTGGGTGAGGAGGTGCTGCCTCATTACAAGAAGGAGTTCCTTGCCAACGTCAAGGAGGACATCATCTGGCTTTCGGAGGAGTTCGTCATGTATCCCGAGCGGAAGGGCAACCGGAGCGAATCATTCATCATGCCTCCGGTCTCGTTTCCAGAGGTGGAGGAGTTCGGCATGCTCGATGTGGTCTCCTGCTCCCCCTCCGCCCCGGCGGACATGATGCTCCGGAAGATGCATGGCTATGAGGACGATGCAAAGCTCGCTTCCATCCTCGTAGGGTTCAACGCCCCCGATGACGTTGAGCTCTGATCTTTTTTCTTACGAAAAATATCAACGACCGCATCCTGCGGCACGGTTCTCAGGCATGAGCGGTAGCTCTCACGACATCTTGTATAGAATCGATAATCGCGATGGCAATGCCCATGCACAGAACATAAAAAGGTGAAAGGAAGGGGTTTGGTTCGCTACGAACGGGTTCTTCATCCCCCGCCCGAAGGAGTGATCTGAGAGGCCTTGGACTGTATGTCCTCGATCTGTTCGCGAAGACGGTCCACTTCCTCCAGCTGATCCTTCAGGCCGCGGTCGCCAGTGGATCCCTTGCGGTACTCCTCCGGCCTTGCAGGTTCGAGAGAGGATACATCGTAGTAGAGGTTGGTGGTGTCCAGGAGCGCCCAGGTCCTTCCGTCCTCTTCCATGATGTCCTCTATCTTTCCCACCGAGCCGGTGTTGCGGTACTTGGCAAGGTCTCCGATCTGCATGGCGATCACTTAGCGGGGATGATGACGGTCCGCTCACCCGCAGGCATGAACTCCCTGAGGGCGCCCCGGCCGATCTCCTTCGTGATGTTCGCGAAGTCGAAGGGCAGGCTCTTGTCGGCGAAGGCGATCTTGATATGCGGGCTGCAGGCGAAAGCATCGCCGCGGGCCGCATGGGGAGCCGCCGCAATACCGGCATAGCCGCACAGGTGACCGACGTTCATGGCGTAGTTGGGGTAGTTGGGTCCCCTCATCTCGAAGGCCAGACCCTCGTCGCTCCGGTAGGAGAACGAGTTCGCGGAACCGCACTGGTCCTGCAGGTCGTAGCCGTAGAAGCCGAGACGTCCGTGCCTCTCCTTGTGCTGGAGCATGGACAGGTACCAGCCGTTGACACCGAAGTCAGCGTTGCCGGTGGCCATCGCGCAGGCGATACCGGTGGCAGCGGCGGCAACGGTGGCACGCTGGGAGCCACCGAAGTGGGCTTCCATCGCGGCAGGGTACCTCTCGTACATCTCCAGAGCGTAGGAGTTGACCTCCGTTCCGAGCTTCTCCATCAGTTCCATGGAGGGCTTGCTCTTGCACAGGCCGCCGTACTTGGTCTTGATCAGGTCAAGAGCCCAGTAGGTGTAGTCCTCCAGGATGTCGTCGGTGTAGGCCGCAGTAGCGTACTGGGTGAAGCCGACACCGCCGGACATGTAGGCACCGAGGTAGATCTGGTCGTAGATGATCGCACCGAGCGCCACGGTCTCCAGCGCAGCCCTGGCGGGGTCGTCAGGGTAGACGCGGCTGGACTGGACCATATCGGCCAGGAACCCGAAGGGAATTCCACCGGGCTCATTGGGTCCACGGGCCCTACGGGCGGGCATCATGGTACCCATGTTGATGACCGACGCGTGCTTGGCAGCGTAGGCGAAGTCCGCGATGGCGGCCTCACCTGCAGCGAGCCTGTACGCGCTGATGAAGGACATGGAGATCTGCATGGCAGACCACCGGGAGATGGTACCTCCGTCGCAGACGCGGCCGACGAGGGTCGGGCAGCGAACTACCTGGAAGAGGGACTTTCCCACAGCGTCCTTCAGCTGCTTGGCCTGGTCCTTGGGGAACTCCTTGTTGATGTCGATCACGAAGCGCTTGTCGATCTGGCTGATCAGTTCATCGTCGCCGCTGAAGACCTTAACATAGCAGTCCTCGGACAGCGCGGGGCTCACCTCGGCCATGTGCTCCTGAACGACCGCACCGCCGGGCATGGCGTGGTTAACGGTCTCCAGGTACAGGTTGATGGTCTCGGGAGTGACCTCCTTGCCCAGCCTCTTTTCGATGACGTTGTGGGCGGTGTCGAGACCGACAATGACGGTCCTGCGGATATCATCCCACGCCTGCTGGATAGCGGCGTTGTTCATGAAGTGCAGGTCGTCAGCCTCAGCGTACATGTCGGTGTGGGACAGCTGGTACGGCATGAGGACACGCTGGCCAAGCGGGACACCAATGTCCTGGTTCATCATGGGGATGCCACGCTGCTTGGCGATCTTGTTGGCCTGCTCGACCCACTCCCTCTTCCTCTTGGACTGCTTCCAGCCACCAAAGGTGTAGTAGTGGGTGTTGACCTCGGTCGGGTCCTCCTTGAACTTGTGCTTCATCGCGTCGATGAAGAGCTTATCCTTTGACTTAGCCATTTATTTACTCCCCCTTCAGAGCGTAGGCCTGGTACCCGCATAGGGTCCTGAGCCTGTGGATCCTCAGGTTGATAGCCATGACTTCGGGGTCGTCCCTCATGTCCACGCCATCGGCCCTGAAGATGGTGGTCATCTTCTTCAGGTCAGCTTCGGGCAAGGGCTTGCCCACGGAGATGGGCTTGTCCAGCGGAAGGGCGACCTGGTCCTTGGTGTACTCGACCACTCCCTTCTTGGCGTTCCAGCGGTACCTCTGCCATGCATCGAACATCAGGCCGTTCTCGTCAAGCCTGCAGGCGTGCCCGTGAACGGTGGCGCCACGGATACCGGTCTTGGCGGGGTCGAACGTCTCGTTGTCGATGAACTCCTTGGAGACCTTCTCCAGGTCACGCTCCCTCATCTCGATGATCTGTCTTCCGGAGAGGGTACCAGTATCGAAGCCGCGGATACGGGTCATGTACATCCAGGCCCTCAGGTACGGGACCATGGGGGCGAAGTACACCGAGTCGGTGAACTGGATGTATCTGATTCTGTCTCCCTTCTTGGCACCCTCGATGGGGGTGACAAGCTTTCTGATCAGGTCCTCGGGCTCGTTCCCCTCAGCGAGTGGGGGGTGGATGCTCTTGTAGTCTTCGCCGGGAGCCCTGTGACCCAGGATCCTTACCACGTCATCCATGGCCACGTCGCGAAGCTGCTTCAACTTCTCGGAGGGGTCCATGTAGCGGCGCCTGTTCTTGGCCACTTGGCTCAGGCCGGGATAGAATTGTCTCTTGTATGCCATGTTAACACCTTTTACCCTTTCTGTAATCGGTCAAAGTGGGCTTGTACTTCGAGTACCTCCCCACCTCCAGGTTGAACCCGAACGTCAGGATCTCCTGGCAGATCTTCTCGATCTCATCAAGCGCGCCCTGCAGATTGTCGATGTCGTCGATCTCGACGAACACCCGACCGACCTGGAGCTGCAGCTCGACCTCCTTTCCATTGACGTTTATCACCTTACGCTGAGGGTGGTCCACGGGCAGTCCCGTGTGAGGTCCGGACGACACCTTGGAAGGAAGACCTTCCCCAGAGACGTTGACCTGACGGACATGCCCGACCTTGTAGATCCTGTTGAGGAGCTTCTCGGTCGTCTCCGCGGAAAGGAGCCGGTGAGGGAATATCAGTACCTCGGGAAGAGGTATCGGTTCAGATTTTGTACTCGTCATCAAGCCACCGGACCGATCACTTCAGCTTCTTGGCCTCCTTCCCGACGGCCTTCAGCGGATTCTTGTACTCAGGGATGTCACCATAGACATCCTTGATCAGGGTCGAAGTTGCCTCAGGGGAGAAGTACTGGGTTCCGGCATCGAGGCTGCAAGCAGCGGCGATACACGGGATGACGAATCCCTTGCTGTGCCTGGTAACCACGTGGTTGCCGTGGAACAGACCGGGGCCGCCGCCACCGTAGATCGAGTGCGAGAAGAAGGACATACCGACGGAGACACCCATCGCACGCCCAAAGTCCACACTGGGAAGTCCAGTCTCATGCTCGAGCAGGTCGTTGTAGTACAGGATGGTCGCTGGGACGGCCTGAGAGGCCCTGGCAGCACCGATGTTCACCATGACTGCAGCGAGCATACCGGCGGCCGCGTAAGCGTTCCACAGCGGGAAGTCGTTGGTGGTGTACACCTTGTACCCAGACGGCAGCTTCTCCTTAACCTTGATGACCTTGTCCTCGATGGCGCGCTCGACCAGGCTCGCGACGACATCGCCGACGGTGCCGGTCTTGCCGTTGGCCTTCACGAGGTCGACGACCATGTTGTTGGCGTTCAGTCCCTGGTAGGCCAGGCCCAAGAGGTGGTACCTCTCGAAGGGTCCGATGGCGTCACCGAGCTCGAACATGGCGGTCTGCTCAAAGATCGAGGAGATCGCCGCTGCGTTCATAGAGTTCTTGCTGGCAAGAGCGACCACGTGGTTGGCCATGATGTTCCTGAGCGCGTAGCCAGCACCCTCGTTGTTCTGGGGAACCTCGAGGATGGACTTCACGTTGGAGCCCTGGAAGTTCATGGTCTGGGGGTATCTGCCCCACACGGCGGTCTTCACCATGTTCGCGTGGAACATGTCTACTTCGAACTCGTCGATGATGGCTTGTGTGACGGCTGCGGCGGTCGCGGTGAAACCAGTGGTGTACTCCACTCCGGTCTCAGCCCTGCGGGTCGGAACCTGGACGATCAGCCTCTTGCCGCCAAGGATAGCGCGCACTTCGGTGTCGTCGTCCTTGTCGACCTTGATGATGTCCTTGACCCTCTTCGCGATCTTGTCGGCGTTGGCCACTACCTCTGCGTTGATCTCCTTGCCTTTGATGTACCCGCCAGCTACCTTACCGGTCTTGAGACCCTTCTCAATTCCGGCCAGGTCAACGGCTATGGTCCTCTTGGCTAGAGATGCGATCTTCTGGATCGCAGGGTTGTACAGAGGGTTTATCGCATCGAGAGGCACGTCCTTCTCGATGAGTTTGCCCTTGTCGTCATACAAGTCTATCTTGTCCTTGTATTTCGCCAAATTTTCTACCTCCTTATTTTCATCTTCCTCTAAATCGCCCGAGGTCCCCCCCGAGCGATTAAGATGTTTTGATCGCCATCAGATAGGTTAGCCCTCCCTGATGAAAATCGAATCCCCTTGCAAGTGGTTGTAAGTAGAGAGATGCATATAAGACTAGTGCTGGATGGATGAACCATCCATCATAAACAATCGTGATTTTGAGAAGGTAGCCAGTACATTTATCGATTTCTTAACGGCAGTTTATTTTTCTCATTTTTCACAGCAAATTTTAACAGCTTTAATAACAGAAATCGCGTCATTTTTCTTAAAATCGAATGACTCGGATTTGATGAAACTCTCGAAGTTTCGAAGGTCATTCGGCGGCAATATCTCCGCGGATATGGCAAGCATCTTCTCATAAGTGCGCTGAGGGTAAAATGTGGATTTCATGCGGTCAATAATAATCTTAGCATCAGATTCTGTTACGACTCTTCTTTGGACCGCGGTCTCGAGGTTGAGTCGGATGTTTATTAGCGGCTCTGACAGGCCGGCGAGGGTGAAAGGGTCGAACATCAGCACCACCTCGTCGTCGCCCTCGATGCGGCCGGAGGAGTATTCCTCATAGATCCGCCCCACCCCGATCATGCCGAGGCTGTCCAGCTCGGCCGCCCTCAGCGCGCCCATGGAGCCCCCGCCGATGACCTTGGTCCCGAGGCGCATCAGCTGCAGTATCTCCCGGTGGCCGACCGCGGCATCGCTTAGCAGCACTCCGTCCACGATGCCGACCGCCTCAACGCCTTCCGGCAGCTGGCCCAGGTCCCCCCGCCTGACCGGAGGTCGATAGTCAGCGTCGAGGATCCGACGCGCCTCCTCATGCGACAGGCTGGGGCCCAGGAAGATGACGGGTTTCAGTTAAAGCCTCCCATTAGGCGCGCGCCGACGCGGTCTTCGTCGATGGCGAAGACCTCCATTCCGGGCACGATGACGCGCACGACCGGAATGCCGATCTCCTTCCGGGTCAGGTCGACCACCACGGTGCGGCTCATTCCTCGGGCGTTGATATTGGCACGGACGATCTGCAGGTCATCGAAAATATCATCGGTCTCGAGGTGAGGGAGGTCGTCCAGAGGGCGCGAGGGGCCGGAAGGCGCCAGCCACATCTTGTTGATGCGCTTCATGCGCTCATAGCCCAGATGGCGGTTGTTCAGCACGTTCACGGTGTCCTCCCTGGCGCCATGGATCTGGGTGAGGCGGCTCTGGGCCACCTCCAGCAACGCTTTCATGGCCGCCACCTCCGGGCTCAGATGGGTGCCGATGCCGAGGTTGAGGAGCGCGGGGTCCTGCATCACCGTGTCATCGGCCGCAGCAGCGATCGTGGTGATGCCGATTTCGGTGGTGAGGTCCTTGAGATGTATGTCGATGCCCTTGGAAGTGAACCTCTCCACCAGCTCCTTGATCGGGCCGGACGACGGGACCTCGATGTCGCCGGTGATCTTGCGTCTTCCTTCGGCGAAGGACCAGTCGTTGCGCTCCACCACCTCGCACAGGCCGTGCAGAACCGCTTCCTCGAGGTTGTTCCCGCAGGCCAGCCCATTGGTCGATGTTCTGAACAGCGGAAGGTCCATCTTGGTGACATAGGGATGGAAGACCGCGCTGGCCGGGACCCATGTCTCCTCGTTCCCGTTCAGCTCCCAGCCCTTCACCCATCCCACCGACTGGCGCATGACGTGGTACGCCGAATGCTGGGGAAGGATGAGATCCATAGGATGGATCGAGACGTGGGAGCTCATGAACTCCTCCACCCCATGGCGCAGGATCGGGTCGCCCCGGACCTCGGCGCTGTACCTCTCCACCGCCTCCATTATGGCGGAGACCTTCGCCTCCTCCTTGGTCATCCCCTTACCGTTGTACACGGTGATGGCGCCGCTCTCGGCGGTGGGGCGTATGGCCGAGAAGACCGGAATCCCCACACGGTCGAGGTCAGTTATGTCCGCCACCCTTGTCACGCCAGCCACGCTCATCAGAGGTTCGATCCTGGCAAGCGTCTCGGCCGGCTCGACCGAGCGGTGTCCGTCGGCAGTGAACTTCTTGGGGGTGGGTCCCAGCTTCATGCCCTCGCCATGCCCTACTTTCCTTTTAAATCTCACGAAGCGGACAAATACAAGCGGAGCGTTGACGGAGGCGGGTCCGCCAATGAAAGTCCACGATATCATGGGCATCAATGCCAGGTTCATCGAGCCGTCCTTCGAGGCGCTGGTCGACGAGTCGTTCACCGGGATAATACTCACTCTCCCTGCGGAAGAGGCCCGCATCGTCGTTGACGAGAACGACTGGCCTCTGGCGTTGGCGGTTCGCGACGGCGGCGCCTGGAGCGCTGCTTCGTTCCTGCTCCGCCCGCCGGTGGTGGAAGTGGTGGAACGATACGAGGAACTGGGCGGCGAGGTCGTCCGCGTGACCCAGGACGAGCTCATGTTGGCCATGCGGGAGTACTATTCGCTCCTTATGCTGAACAGCACCCCGATGGCCATGGAGGACCTGTCGCCCGACCGGACGGCCAAGGTCGAGGATCTCATCGCCTCGGTGTGGAATGATCGCCGCGGAGAGGAATGCATGGACTGCGGGTGCGGATCAGGCATGGGGTCGCTCGCCCTGAGGCGGCAGGGCATCGTGCCGCTGGCGTTCGATAATGATGCCGGCCTCATCGTCCGCGGCCTCCACGAGGGGAGACTCGACCCTGCGAGGACGATGTGCATCGACGCCGCGCTGCTGTCCCACTACGCCAGGCCGGCGCCGCTGGGCCTCGCTCTAATGGCCGGAACCATCGCGAACTTTACCGCCCCGATGTGGAAGGCCATACTCGGAGAGCTGTTCGCCATGACCGATGAGACCCTGGTGACCGTGGAGAGCGAGAATGAGGCGGAGACCGTTAGGATGTGGGCTCTGGGGGACGGGAAGAAAGTAGAGATGTTCGAGAACGAGCGCGACGCTTTCTACGACCGCTGGGTCTGCATCGTCAAAGATTGATCGACGCCGCTAGCCGAGCCTCTCCTTGATCAGGTCCAGTTCGGCGTGGGGATTGACGTTCAGGCTGTCGATCAGGATGTCGACCTCCACGTTGTTTATGCTGGGTATCTTGAGTATGCGGGTCTGTATGAGCTCGTAGAGGGAGTCGACGCTGGTGGTGTAGATCGTGCACAGCAGGCTGTGGTCACCGAAGACCCTCATCACCGACTCGATCTCGGGGTTCTTCTTCAGCTCTTCGATGACGCTGTTGACCGCCGTCCCCGTCACCTGGATGGCGACCAACGCCTTCATTAGACCAAGCTTTGAAGGGTTGACGCTGAGCGAATAGCCGGATATGTACCCCTCAGCCTCCATCCGGGTAAGGCGCCTGGACACCGTGGCCTTGGAGATGTTCAGCTCTTCGGCTATATTGCCTAGGCTGTCCCGGGAGTTGGCCTTGAGACATTCGAGGATGGCGATATCGGTCAGGTCCATGCGCTACCTTCGCAACAATGTTCCAATAATGAGTGTTTTTGCTCATACAATTGGTACATTGTTTCGTACAAATACCAATTTATGTATTAATCGTTGTCGAACTAGGTGCGTTTCAAAACAATGAGCGGCATGCTATCATGAGGCCGTTCAAAAAAAGAGAGAAAGGGAAGGTGTTTGAGCTTAGCCGCGCTGAGTGACCTTCAGGTCGCCGAACCGGTACACTTTCTCAGGGCACACCGACTCGCAGTTCTTGCACGCCGTGCCAAGGCAGTGCTCGGTGGCAATCCTGACCGAGAACCCGTGAGGCCCGCCTTCCATGACCTGCAGCGCGCGCTCCGGGCATTCGTCGGCGCACTTCCCGCACCCGATACAGCCCTCGAAGCTGCCCGTCAGATACACGCCGACATTGTCCAGGACCTTGAGCCCATTGTCCCCAATGACCGGGATGTCGGATGTCACGATGCGCCTGATGTTCTTCGGACGGACGATTGTGGGAAGCGGCTTAAGCCCGCTGCCCTTGAGCACCTCGTTGTACATCTCCTCGGGCATGCCCTCCTCCCAGTATGCGATCTCGTTGACGTACATGTCCTCGAAGATCTTGCTGGTGGCGAACATTATGTGCTTCGAAGCGATCGAATCGGCGACCTTCTGCATCTCGTCGAGGGCGGCGTCGTCCCTTACCAGGTCGTATGCCATCATCAACGAGGTGTTGCCGACCTGGACAGTGGTATCGATGATGCGGGGCACCATGCCCACGGTCTGCGCCTTGATCGGATCGACGTACGTTCCGGATGCTCCGGCGAGGTACATGGTCTTGACATCGGCGTCATCGATCCCGACCTCCTCGATCAGCGTGCGGTGACCGGCCCTGATGGCGCCCATGGCCTTCCCGGCCTCTCCGAGATCCACCTCCGAGAAGGTGATTCCGTCCTGGAGGTGCAGAAGATGGTCGGGCGTCCTGATGCCCGGCAGCGAGATCAGGCCAGACTCCAGACCGACGGCGACTGCGGCCACCACCCCGGTTCCGGTGATGCCTCGGGCCCGGATGTCGCTCAGCCGCTTGGAGTTGCCGGTGGCGGGATCGGTCAGGCTGCCGACCACTGGATGGAGGTTTGTGTCCAGAATGATGTTGTTCCACCCGCCGTTCTCTCCGATGCGGAGGTCGGAAATGGCGAACGGCGCCGCCAGCATGCCATGATCGATAGCCTGCCCCTCCATGGCCGGCCCCGCGGCCGCGGAGCCGCTGTACAGCTCGCCATCGTGGAACAGGCCCATCTCGGCGTTGGTGCCGTAGTCGGTGACCATGCAGGTCTCCTTCTTGCCCAGGAGCCCGGACTTCATGATCATCGCCAGCGCATCGGCCCCGATCTCGTGGCGAATGGCAGGCGGAATCACGACCTCGACCTCCGACCTGACCGATGGCAGGCCAAGATCGCCGGCCGTGGTGACGTGACCGCGGCGTTCCGGGATCTTGACGTTGAGGCGTTTCAGCATCGACTGTCCGGCGAAGGCCAGGTCGCGGATCTCTATGTTCTCGAACATGGAGACCTGGGCAGGGTTGCCGCATACCGCTATGCGTTCCACCTCTCTGGGGTTCACACCATGCAGCTCGATGAGACGGCTTACGGTCTCCATCAATATGCTGTGGCCCACCTCCGAACCGTTCTCCATCCAGAAGTGAAGATGGTCCATGATGTTAGCTCCCGGGAGGGGGTGCCTCATGGTTATGGCGGTCGAGACGATCTTTCCGTTCTTGGACAGGTCCACGAGATGGGTCCTGTAACCACTTGTTCCGACATCAAGTGCAACGCCGTAGGTCATAGATCTCGCCGCCATCAAATTAAGAACGAGCTATAAAAAGAATGACACGAACAGACCCAGGTCACGTGACCGATGGAACGCATCCGCTAATGAGCACATAGAACTATGTCGTGCACCATATATTGACGCATGAATCCCAGGGAGAGGTTCCTCGCCGCGCTCGATCTTGCCGATGTCGACCGTCCGCCAGCGTTCTACCAGCATCTCGGAGGCGCAAGATGGGTCCTGCAGCATTCCGGCACCACGATGCGTGAGGGCTTCGGCAGTGCTGAGGCGTTCGTCCGCATCTGCCTGAGCTCGCGGTCGGTGTTCGGCTACGACAACGTCATGGCAGGATGGGGCGACCTGCTGGTCGAGGCCCACGCCCACGGCACCGAGTGGAAGTTCCCCGAACGTGACTTCTATCCCCGGGTGGCGCGTTTCGCGGTGCTCGAGCCATCCGACGTCGACCGGCTGGAGCCCGTGGACCCCATGGACGATGACCATTGGTCGGTGCCGCTGCGCGCCGCCTCGCTGCTTGGAGAGCGGCTTGGCGGCGAGGCCGCGGTGGTGGGGGGCATCATCTCCCCGTTCTTCATGGCCGCCCAGATGAGGGGGTTCGAGAACTTGTTGATGGACGCCTTCACCGACCGCAGCATGGTGGAGAGGATGATCGAGATGGCCCTTCGATCGTCCATGATGTTCGCTGACCACGCGGTCGAGGCGGGCATGGAGGCGGTGTTCATCGACGACAGCACCGCCACAGGGCAGCTCGTGTCGCCCGAGATGGCCGCCGACCTCGATATCGCGAACCTTCGGCCGCTCATATCGCGGATGCGCGACAACGGCATCAGGACGATAGTGCACAACGATGCCATGACGCCCTACCTCGATCTGCAGGCATCCGCATCACCGACCTGTCTGCACTTCTGCAACAGCTATGTTGATGTTGCCGCAACCGTCGAGGGGATGCGCGGCAGGATGTGCCTCATGCCCGGCATCGACCATCAAGAGCTGATGTTCCGCAAGACGCCGGAAGAGATCGAGGCTGCCGTCTGGTCGGTGTCTGACATCTACGGTGATGCCCCGGGCCTGATCATCGCCCCGGGCTGCGAGCTGCCGTTCAAGACCCCGATGGAGAACATAACGCGGCTGCGAGAGGCATGCGAACGCTTGCGCAGATGAGGAATAGATAAAAAGGAAGGGATTTAAAGGGTTTTCAGGGGAACCGCTGAGCGGTTCACTCCTTGACCGCGTTGACCATCGCTTCGATGTTCGCCTTGGGAACACGAGCGGCGAGGCCGCAACCGGGGGCGACGACGTTGAAGCCGGCCGCCTTGATCTCAAGGGCGTGCTCGCGGCACTCATCGGCGGTTCCCTGGAGCAGCGGGCGGACGACACCCATGTTGCCGACGAGGGCAACACGGCCGGCGACAAGCTCGACGGCCTTGGCGGGGTTGACCTTCTCCTCGATGGAGAGGGCGTCAGCGCCGGTGGCGATCATGTGGTCCAGGAGGATGGTGGTGTCACCGCAGATGTGCAGGATCTTAACAGCGCCCTCGGCGCCTTCCCACGCGATCTTGGTGTAGGGCAGGGCGAACTCGTCGAACATCTCACCGGACAGCATGTCGGTGGAAGCGGAGGGGTCGCTCATGGCGATGACATCGGCGCCGGCGGCGACCAGGGCCTGGAGGTACTTCTTCTCCATCTCAGCGGCCACCTTGATAAACTTGTGGACAGCCTCGGGGTCGGTGATCATCATCAGAAGCAGGTTCTCGGTGCCGACCAGGTGACCAGCGATGGTCAGAGGTCCGGTGGTGCCGACCACGATGGGGAGCTCGTTGCCATACTGCTGCTTCAGCATCTTGGTGGCCTCGATGACGGTCTTTACCCTGCCCTTCTCGAGGAAGTCGGCGGGGAACGAGGGGGTGTCCTCGGCGTTGTACAGGTGCTTCTTCACCATGGGGGTGCGGTCAACCTTGCCCAAATCGACGGTGCAACCGAAAGCCTCGGCCTCGACGGTCAGGCAGAATGGGATACGGGCGTTCTCGAACCCGAACACCTTGGCGCCGGCAGCTCCCAGCATGGCCATCTGCTTGGCGTCGGTGTGGGCCTCGGGCCAGAAGGCTCCGACTGCTTCCATCTGATCCACGGTTACGGACTGGGTGACGCATCCAACTGCGGGCCTGTCCAATTTCTGGCGCTTAAGTGCTGCGATGAACCTTTCCTTTGGGGTCATAGAAATTACTCTCCTGTCCAAACGATTTAGTTGGCAATTGGAATAACTATATAATTAGTTTTCGTCCGCTGGTATGAACAATCGTTGTGCCTCGGACCCTCTGGCTATGGCCATACCATTGGCCTAGAGATGGGCAGAGTTAACAATCCTTGTTAGAGATGGCATTAGGTACCTTAGGCGGCGTATGACAAACCGTGATCTATGCGGCCGGCGGAGGGCGAGAATGCGTTTGAACGACCTCCGGCCTCACGGCTCCGGCGGTCGGCCCGGCCGAAGGGCGATGTCCCTCCACGGATCGTCCTTCGCCCTGCTCAGCACGTTCCGTATAGTGAAGCTCCTCGGACTCAGCTCGGGGTCGTCCAGCTCCTCCCACCGCAGCGGCGTCGCCACCGGAGCGCCGTCCCGGGGCCTCACTGCGTATGGGGCGACCCCCGTCTGGGCGTATGCATTGCGGAACACGTCCACCAGCAGGCGGCCCTCCCTCTCCTCGATGGACCGCTCCGCGGTGAGCCGATCGTCCGCCTGGGTCATCTCTTCCACCACCCGAAGGGCGTACGACCGGACCGCTTCGAAACCAGCGGTTCGGTCGAGAGGCACGACGACATGAAGCCCTTTCGATCCAGTGGTCATGACGTAACTGCTCAGACCATCTTCGGCAAGTATCCGCCGGGCGAGCAGCGCCGTCTCCTTGACCAGTTCGAAGTCGCTCCGGCCGGGATCGAGGTCCAGGATCATGCGGTCCGGCCGCTCCGGCTCGTCCACCCGGCTCAGCCATACATGCGGAGTGATGCATGCCAGATTTGCCAGATAGACCAGGTCGGCTGCTTTCTCGCAAACGATGTGGTCGACGAAGCCGCCCTGCTTTGCCATCCTGGCCCTCCGCAGCCAGGGCGGCGAGCGGCGGGGGGCGTTCTTTTGGAAGAATCCCGCTGAATCGATCCCTCGAGGATATCGAACCATCGTCACCGGACGTTCCAGGATGTGGGGGAGCATGAACGGGGCGATGCGGCGGTAGTAGTCCACGAGGTCGGCCTTGGTGTATCCGTCCCTTGGGAATAGTACGCGGTCCGGGTTCGTGATCGCCACTTCGATGGTATCGACTGTCACCTCAGACCTGAGGTCTGAACGACAGACCTCGATTTCTTTCTGAGCAAGCATCGAGCGCCGGGCCATGAGAATGTGATGCGCACTGATGCAATCTATAGATATCACGTATCACAACGGACGGTATAATAAAAAGGAAAGGAGGGACCAGGTCCCTCCATGGTTTGCATTATTGCGTTTACTTCAGAAGGTTCTGGACGACCTGAACGGCCTCGACAGCGTCGTAAGCCCATCCATCGGTTCCGATCTGAGCGGCGAACTCCTTGGAGGTAGCGCCACCGCCGATGATCGTCTTGATCTTGCCCTTCAGGTTCTCCTCTGCCAGCATGCGCTCGATCTCCTTCATGCTCGACAGGGTCGGGGTCATGAGGGTAGAGGCAGCGAGGATCTGGGCGTTCTCGGCCTTGGCCTTCTCAACAATGTTCTTCACCGGCACATCGCGGCCCATGTCGTAGATGGTGAGTCCAGCTCCGGTCAGCATGGCCTTGACGATGTTCTTGCCGATGTCGTGAACGTCACCCTCGACAACTGCGAGGACGACCTTTCCCGGAACGGCGTTGGCGTCAACGACCAGCTTGGGCAAGGCGACATCAAGAGCCTGGTACATGGTCTGAGCGGCCAGAAGGACCTGGGGCAGGAAGTACTGCTTGCTCTCGTACTTCTCGCCTACAACGGCCATTGCCTTGCTGAGGCTGTCAAAAATGATGGTCTTGGCGTCGATACCAGCGTCAAGCGCTTCCTGGGCGAGAGGCTTTGCCTCTTTGATCTTGCCTCTGATAACAACATCTGCTAGCTTTTCGAGTATTTCATTGCTCATGCTCTGATTCCCTCCGTAGTTGTTTCAATATGTTTGTAAAGAAGTTCGAAATTGCATTAAGTTGCATAATTATAAATTCTTTTATGGATGGATGATACATCCACGATTTTCCGAGGACGTTTTTTCGACGTCTGAATGTAGAACCTGGAAACAACGATTGTTACATTGTTGCATCGATGAGACAAGATGATATCAAGTTACCAAACTACTGATTTCATGAGTGATACAACAGTTTTCGTAATATGTGCACATATCACAGGCGCAGGCCCTCTAGCCTCGACAGGGGGCCCAAGGGCAGCAGCCCGATGTCGGTGCACGCATATATGTCCGCGCTCGGAACGTTCGCCTCGCGCAGTATGGGGGAAAAGCAATCGGTCGGCGATGCTCCAGTGAAGTCGGTCCCGCTGGCCAGAGGACTGAACGCCGGAAGGACCACTATGCCCTCCTCCCTTAGGTGGATGAAGCAAGGCAGCTTGAGATAGGCGCCTATCCGATCCACCAGCTTGATCGATGGATGCTCATGCCCCATCACCAGCGGGCGGTCGGCGCAAGCGGAATGCCCATGAACGATGGTGACGCCCCTCTGAACATAACGCTCGACCACAGGCATCTCGATCCTTGAGACTATGTTCTCGAGATAGTTGTCATGGTTCCCCTTGACTAGGACGACCTCGGTTCGATCGTTCAGATAGTCAAGGACCTTTCGCACGTCCTTCATTTCCTGACCGAGGTTCCGGCTGAACTCATGCTTTATGTCCCCGGCCACCACCAATCGGTCCGGCGCGTACAGGTCGACTATCTCGGCCAGCGATTCCTGCACCGCGGCGGTCTGTATGCGGGGGATGTGGATCCCATCGTACTCCAGGGCGCTCTCGTAGCCGATGTGAAGGTCGGCCACCACCGCGGTGGCCTCCTCTGGCATCCACAGGCATCGATGCGATGTGATCCTGATCCCGGGCATTATCTCTATCTCTTCCATGAGAACCGTTCCGGCCGCTGACGGCAGCTTCCGTCGAAATGACAATAGTAAGCTATTAGAATCTTGTTGACAGGGGGGGCGTCACTTTCGGTGCTCCATCCGAAAATGACTTGATGCACCTTTCCGTATCCGGGGGCATGATCCGCCGAACGTTCCTCATCCTGCCGTCAATCGGCTGCAAGACAGAGGCGCGCCTATGGCGGAAAGGGATCGCGGACTGGAACGATTTCATCTCCACCGGACACATCGAGGGGCTGTCCGATGCCAGGAAGGGGATGATGGACGGCCATCTGGAGAGGGCGGACAGGTTCCTGGAACGCGGCGTCACCGAATACTTCTGCCAGATCCTTCCGACGGTGGAGCATTGGCGAATGTTCGACCGGTTCGAGGACGACTGCGCCTACCTCGATATTGAGACCGACGGGCAGTACGCTAACGCGAACGTCACCGTGGTCGGGATACACCGCGGCGGTAAGACCACCACGCTGGTGAGGGACGAGGACCTGAACACTGCCAATCTGGCCAAGGCGCTAGAGGGGGCCAAGATGCTGGTGACGTTCAACGGCTCCTCCTTCGACCTGCCGATACTTCATTATCATTATCCCATGGCGGTCCCCCGCCTGCCTCACTATGACCTGAGGCATGCCTGCCGGAGGGTCGGTCTCACCGGCGGCCTCAAGAGGATCGAGAAGGAAGTGGGCATCGCGCGGCCGCGGGAGGTGGAGTTCGTCACCGGGGAGGAGGCGGTGTACCTGTGGAGGGCATGGCAAAGGAAGGGCAGCAAGAACGCCCTGAAACTGCTGAAGACCTACAATCAGGAGGACACCGAGAACCTCGTTCCCCTCGCCCGCATGGTGTACGATCGACTGAGGGTACGCACCGTGGACAGCGAGGTCAGATGAACGGCAGGAATGTCGCTGGCTTCGAGGCCGCGGCCGCCGCCGCGGCGGCGGCACTGCTTCGTGCCCGGAGCGTCACGGTGGTAGCGCATATCGATGCCGACGGGATCACCGCCGCTTCGATCGCTTCGGCCGCCCTCTCCCGGGCGGGGATAGAGCATGGCGTCCGCTTCGTCAAGAAGATCGACGACGCGGAGATACAGCTGGTTGCGGAGGACCCCGCCGACCTGGTATGGCTGGTCGACCTTGGGAGCGGCTCGTTCTCTAGGCTCGATCCGGCCAAGGTGGTCGTGAGCGATCATCATCGGACCGATGTGGCCGTTGGCCGCGGCCAGGCGGACCTGTTCTCCTTCGGCGCCGAGCACGTGAACCCCCAGCTGTTCGGCATGGATGGATCGCTGGAGATCTCCGGGGCGGGAGCGACGTACGCCGTGGCGAAGGCCATGAGCTTCGACAACCGTGACCTCGCCGCCCTGGCGCTGGTAGGCGCGGTAGGTGACTTCCAGGACAACGCGGCCGGCCGACTGGTCGGCTACAACCGCAACATACTGCAGGATGCCATCGATTCCGGCCGAGCACGCGCCATTGTAGACCTTCGTCTGTTCGGCCGGGAGACCAGACCGCTGCCCGCGTTCATCATGTACTCGACCGACCCGGCGCTACTGCCCGTGCTGCGCGCCACCCTCCAGGCCTCGTTCCGGCGCGCCGACGAGATCGGGGGCAGCGACTGGGAACTGGTCTCCTCGTTCCTGTCGGAGCTGGGCATCGAGCGGTATGGGGAGGGCTGGGGCAGCTGGGCGTCCCTGCGTCCAGACGAGAGAAGGTGTGTGGCTTCCGAGCTGTGCGAGCGCCTTCTTGACGCGGGCCGGGGGACCGCCCCGATCCGCCGGCTGATCGGCGAGGTGTACGCTCTCGATCCCCGGCTGGTCAATGCCCCCGACGACTGGCTGAAGGACCGCGACTCCCTGCCGGGCGACGATGAGGGCGAGTGGAGGCCGAACGCCCGCGCATTGCTGGACGCCAAGGAGATGGCCACCCTGCTGAACGCGTGCGGCCGCCATGGCCGCCCAGAGACGGGAATGGCGATCTGCCTCGGCGACCGCTACGAAGCGTTGACGGAAGCGCTGCGCTTGCAGGTCGACCACCGCGCCGCCCTGAGAGAAGCGATATCCCTGGTACAGTGCGGTGGCGAATTCGGCATCATCGAGCGCGACGACATGCCATGCCTGCGCTACTTCCATGGGGGCGACCGCATCGAGGATACCATCGTGGGCATCGTGGCGGGCATGCTGCTGGGCGACGCTGCTCCTGCAGACAGGCCGCTGTTCGGCCTTGTCTCCGCTACCGACGGGACCGCCACGATCAAGGTGTCGGCACGCGGGACCAGAGCGCTGGTCGAACGCGGCCTCGATCTATCGGCGGTGATGCGCCAGGCCGCCGAGGCGGTGCGCGGGTCGGGCGGGGGGCATAACATCGCCGCCGGGGCCTCGATTCCCCAAGGGACCGAGGATGATTTCCTCTGCCTCGCCGACAAGATCATGAGAGGCCAGCTCAGTCGCTGAGAACGGCCAGCAGGATCGCCTTCTGTGCATGGAGCCGATTCTCGGCCTGATCGAACACCACGCTGCGCGGCCCCTCGATGACATCGTCGGTGACCTCGTTCCCGCGATGGGCCGGGAGGCAATGCATGAAGATGGCATCCGGCTTGGCAACGGACATCAGCGCCTCGTTGACCTGATATGGAAGCAGGTCCCTCTTCCGCTGGGCCACCTGCTCCTCGTCCCCCATGGACACCCAGGTGTCGGTGTATACCACGTCAGCGCCCTTGACGGCCTCGAACGGATCGCTGACGACCGCCGATGTGGCGCCGTTCCGCTTCGCAAGCTGCGCCGCTTCGGCCATGATGGCGCTGTCGGGGCGGTAGCCTTCCGGACAACCGAGGACCACGCCCATGCCTGCCGCCGCTCCTCCCAGCAGGAGGGAGTTGGCCACGTTGTTGCCGTCGCCGACGTAGGCCAGCTTCAGGCCCTTGAGGCCGCCCTTGTGTTCCTTGATGGTCAGCAGGTCGGCGGTGATCTGGCAAGGGTGCTCGAGGTCGTCGAGGGCGTTGATGACCGGCACCGTGGCGTGCTTCGCCAGCTCGACCATGTCAGTATGGCGGTAAGCACGGTACATGATGGCATTGACGAAGCGGCTCAAGACCCTGGCGGTATCGGCGATGGTCTCTCCCCGACCCAGCTGGGTGTCGTCCTGGCTTAGGAATATGGCATGGCCGCCCATCTGGGTCATGGCGACCTCGAAGGATACCCTAGTGCGAGTGCTGGACTTCTCGAAGATCATGGCAAGGCTCTTTCCACCCAGCTCCCTGCCGGTGGTCTGACCGCTCTTCAGCTCCTCAGCCCGGGCCAGGACCGCTTCCAGGTCTGGCAGGTCCAGAATCGATAGGATGTCCTTCTTCATACGTATCGACAGTCCTAGCTCGGCCCCTTTCTTAACCGTTATGTATCGTAGCGAACATATCCGGCCAACGGTGTCTTTTATCTGACCGTTTCCATCGAGATGACGGTCAGGTCCCGTACCGAAGAGGGAACGGCGTCATCGCCGAGAGGAGCTCGGCGCGTACGTCCAGGGGCCTCATTCTGGCATAGGCCACAGGAAGAAAACTTTATTTATCTCCACGCGATGAGGTCAACCCGCCATGGCCGGGTTGGGGTAGCTTGGTTATCCTGAGGGACTGTGGATCCCTCGACTCGGGTTCAAATCTCGGACCCGGCCCCTTACTTTTGCTTTATGCCTTCACGCCTCGGCGCGCTCGAGGGTGAACTCCTTCTCCATCAGAGCAAGCTCCCTCTGATGCAGCACCTCCGGGTCCATGGGCATGATGAGCTTTGAGCCCGACACGGTCACGGTGTCACGGATGGAATACAGCATCCGCAGCACCTTGTCCAACGAGTTCTGGGAAATGAGATACTCGACGCCTTCCAGCAGGATAACCGCCGGCGATGCCTTCTCGACGAACACAGTGATGCTGTGTTGGAGTATGTTCAGTGAAGTGGGATCGACGCGGTCAGGGCCCGGCTGCGACGAGAGCCACAGCATCGGCAGGTCATTAAGACCCATCTCCTCCCTGATGCGGTCAGGGTGGCGCCTGCACACCACCATGCCGGGGCGGCCTTCCTTGATGTCGGTTAGGAACAGCTCGTACGCCGGGCGCAGCGTCCTGCCCTCCACCAGGATGGAATCGCCGTTCTCGGTGCTCCTCAACTTGGCCGGGCGGGTCGAGGCCCCGATGTTCAGAACGCGGTGCTTCAGCACCAGGAACGCATAGATCAGGGCGGAGATCAGCAGCCCGGGGGCGAACAATGGATCCAGGCCTAGTGCTATGAGGAAGATCATAGAGACAAAAGGTATCAGGGGGGCCGCTGCCATCAGGAGGATGCTCGACCTGAACGAACTGTCCCTGGACCCCTGCCGGGCGGTGAGCGAGATCGCCGAGGCGCCCGTGGACATGACGAGGGAGACCACATAGCCGGCCATCACCGCAGTGGAATAATCAAGACCGTATCCAAAGTCTATCGTCTTGATACCATCCGCGGCCAGTCCGAAGAAGATGGCGAACGCGGCCACCGCGACCCAGAACACGCGAGCGTTCTTGACCGGCCATGCCTCATATCTTGAATATGGCAGGTACGAAGCGAGATAGCACAGCGAACCGCTCAGGAGGACGCCGGCCGCCATGGCCGCCTTGCCCCAGACCAGCGCCGTTCCCTCATCCGGAGAGTTGAGCATGCCAAAATGGAACACGCAGCGCGCAGAAATCAGGAGCATCGTCATAAAGAACGCCCGGCCTGGCCGGTGATAGGGGTTCTTGACCAGGACCTGAGATCCCAGGAGCGAGGTGAAGATCGCGATGGCTAGCACCAGGAGCGAGTACAAGTGTGATAACATTGGACGTCCGGCAAGGAGTCAAATGGAATTAGATAAATCCATTGTTCTGCATTATCGGGGATTGATAATATTCACACCCAATCGGTATCGCCCAGCGTTATGTGGCATCGGGGGGATGGGCCTGAGAGCGCATCGAGGTCCCCGCCGCAGCGGGGGCACCATATCATGCGCATCGGCACGTCGCCGGTCATGCGGGCTTCGGCGATGAATCCAAGATCGCGGAACGAATGCTCGTACGGATGCTCCCGGGGCAGGCAGCATATAACGGACTCTGCGCCCATCGATCGGGCCTGTTCCAGCGAGTCGGCCAGCAATAGGGGGAGGATCTCTCTGCGGTCTCTGTCGGCCAACAGGTCGACGATGATCAATTGCCCATCGCTCTCGGCTTTCAGCATCGCGTAGCCGAGCAGGCGGCCGTTCTCCCTCACCTCGCGCCCGATGAAGTGACCTCCGCGGGAATCGCGATAGCGCCAGTTGAGGAACCGATGGTCGCGGACGGCGATGACATCGAAGTCGGTACGGACGCGGTCGAACAGCTCATCGTCCCGCTCGGAGAAACGCTCAACGCCTTGGACGGAGAGGCCGCTGCCATCGGGGCGGTGCAGCCCCCTCTGCACCGCCACGTACGAGGCGTAACCGAACCTCTTCAGCGGACCAAGGCTGACCTTGCTGAAGAACTGCTCCCGATCGACTATGAATCGGTGCTGCATCATCGACATATCGACCTCCCGGAAGCCTTCCCTCTTCATGCTGACATGATACGATGATCGGTTCGGGAACCCAAAGTCGAACGCCACGCCTCGTTCGGCCTTGATGCGGTCACGGTGCTCCATCACCGTTCTCATCAGGCCTTGTCCGCGATGCCGGGGATGGGTGCACAGGTCCACGCCTTGCGTCGCCAGGACCTCTCTTCCGCCGACACGCATTCGGACGGGCATGCTGGCGCAGTAGGATGCGATCTCGCCGTCCGACTCGATCATGGACACCATCTCCGTACCGGAGGGGTTGGAGATGAACTTCCATCTCCAGTGGTCGACCTTCGCTACGCTGATAGCGGCCGCGGGCCAACCCCCCATATGCTCGTCGAGGAACTCGACTATACGCTGCTCATCGCCGGGGCGGTAGCCTCTGACCTCCCCGGTCGACGGCTCTGGGCACATTTGCACCGTTACCGTCACTCTCTTCCCCGCGATATCTTTGGATGACCGGGATATTAAGCGTTATCGTCGCCTGGCCGAGCGTTCCCGCCGCTGACGCCGTGACTGCTCACTAGTCTTAAATCGAGGCGCCGTCATAGACGATTCGATTCACATGGCCTACTCTGGACCCCTGGAAAGGGTGGACGATTTTCGCTGGCGGATACCTAGGAGCTACAAGGCCGGCATGAGGACCGATGCGATGATCTTCGCCTCCGAGGAGATGATGCCATCGCTGCGCGAGGACAACGCTCCCGAGCAGGCCGCCAATGTCGCGACCCTGCCCGGCATCGTGGGGCCGTCCTTGGCTATGCCGGACATCCACTGGGGGTACGGCTTTCCTATAGGCGGGGTGGCGGCCATGGATGCCGAGGAGGGAGTGATCTCGCCTGGCGGGATCGGCTTCGACATCAACTGCCTATGCGAAGGGTCCAGGATAAGCACCGACCTCGGCGGATGGATGAGGATAGAGAACTTTGAGCGGGAGTTCGAGACCTCCATCCAGACGGAAGACGGTTTCACGCTCGGCCTCAGGGGCGGTAGGACGTCGGTCAGGACCCTGGAGAACGGCCTGGTCGATAGGAGACCGTCTGCATTCATGAAAAAGATCAGCGACAAGCGAGTTCTGAAGATCGTCACAAGAACGGGTATCGAACTTCAGTGCTCAGAGGACCATCCCATCCTGACAGACTCGGGGATGAGGAGCGCCGGCTTCTTGAAGGCCGGTGACCGGGCCGCGGTCAGCTACTTCCAGGGAGTAGAGCTGGACACGAGAGCAGACAAGAAAGAGGTCATCCTGGCAAAGATCTTTGGATATATGCTTGGTGACGGCGCGCTCTACCGGACCGGCAAGCGGCTCCAGTCATGTGCGTACGGCCCGAAGGCGGACCTGGAGAAGATGCAAAGGGACCTGCGCGAGCTCGGTTACGCATCAGAGGTGTATGGGAGGACGAGGGACCACAGCATCCCGACGCGTTATGGCCAGGTCGAGTTCACCTCCACGAACTGGGAGCTCCACATACACTCACGGGAATTCTCCGAGCTACTTCTCGACAGGGAAATGCCGGTCGGGGTAAAGACCATCTCCGACCACAGGGTCCCAGAATGGATAATGAAGGCTCCGCTAGCAGTCAAGAGGGCGTTCATAGCAGGGCTGTTCGGCGCCGAACTGACAGCGCCCAGGACCCATACGAAGACCGGGTTCAATGTACCAATCTTTGCCCAGAACAAGAACGATGAGCACCTCGAAACGGCCAGGTTGTTCTTCGTGGACCTGATGCTGATGCTTGAAGAGCTGGGCATACAGACGACCAAGATCGGCGAGAGTAAGGAGCATTTCAACCAGCATGGGAACACTTCCAGGCTGAGGCTTCTGATAAGCGCGGACGAGGAGAATCTGATCAGACTGTACCGGACGATCGGCTATGAATATTCAGAGAGCAAGAGCAGAAAGGCCGAGATTGCCGTCAAGTACATGCTGCTCAAGAAAGAGCTCAACGCCCGCAGGGTCAAGGCGGCCGCTAGGACCAAGGAGCTGAAGAAGAAGGGGCTGAAGCTCAAAGAGGTCCAAGCACTCCTGGCCGATGAGTATGTTAACGCGCGTTTCATCGAAAGGCATTACTATGAGGAAGCGGGGCAGCGGATAACGCTCGGCTTCGTTTCTTACAAGGAGTTCCTGTTGAAGGAGATGGAGCAGCTGGAGTCGTTCGGCTTCCTGTACGACGATATCGTCTCGGTCGAAGAGACCTCTTACGACGGATACGTCTACGACTTCACGGTCGATGGTTCGCACAACTTCGTCGCCAACGGCATGATCGTGTCCAACTGCGGCGTCCGGCTGGTCCGCACCGACCTGGAGGGGGATGAGGTCAGGCCGCACATCAAGGAGCTCATATCCACCCTGTTCAAGAACGTGCCCGCCGGGGTCGGCTCCAAGGGAGTGATCGACTTCTCGGGCGGCAAGTTCGACGATGTCCTGCAGTACGGCGGGGAGTGGGCGGTGGAGAACGGCTACGGCTGGAAGGAGGACCTCGATGCCACAGAGGAAGGGGGACGGATGAAGACCGCCGACCCATCCAAGGTCAGTTCCAAGGCCAAGCAGAGGGGCGTGCCGCAGATCGGCTCGCTCGGCTCCGGCAACCACTTCCTTGAGGTGGACGTGGTGGAGAAGATCTTCGACGACGAGGCTGCGAAGGCGTTCGGCCTGCGCGAAGGACAGGTGACCGTGACGGTGCACTGCGGTTCCCGCGGCGCGGGCCATCAGATCGCCACCGACTACCTGCAAGTGATGGAACGATCGGTGCGGCAGACCGGGATCGAGCTTCCCGACCGGCAGCTGGCCTGCGCGCCGGTCCATTCGCAGGAGGGAGAGGACTATTTCAAGGCGATGTCATGCGGGGCCAACTATGCGTGGGCCAACCGCCAGATGATCCTGCACTGGATCAGGGAATCGTTCGAGGAGCAGTTCCACGCTGACGCCGAGAAGCTGGGCCTTAGGCAGGTGTACGACGTCGCGCACAACATCGCCAAGGTGGAGGACCATCAGGTCGACGGACGCCGCCGCACGGTGTACGTGCACCGCAAGGGTGCGACCAGAGCGTTCCCGAAGGACCATCCGGACGTGCCTTCACAGTACCGCAGCGTCGGCCAGCCGGCGATCATCCCTGGCAACATGGGCGCCGGCTCCTATGTGCTGGTGGGAGAGCCGAGGATCATGGACGATTCCTTCGGCTCTACGTGCCACGGCGCCGGCCGGGTGATGTCGCGCTCGCAGGCGCTCAGGACGTTCACCGTGCAGGGCATCAAGGACGACCTCAGCGACAAGGGCATCTTCCTCAAGTCGGCCACCAAGGACGGCATACTGGAAGAGGCGCCGGAGGCCTACAAGAGCATCGAGCAGGTCGTTTCCGTCGTCGTCGGCGCGGGACTGTCGCGCCGGGTGGCCAAGCTGACCCCCCTGGGAGTGATGAAGGGTTAGGAGAACAGCACCTTCGCTGCCACCTTCCGGACGGCGTCGCGGCTCTTGGCGGGGGCCGACACCATGACCGCCCAGTCGTTCACGCCGCGCGACTGGATGGCCTTGGCCAGCGGGCTGTGGCGGGACAGCGGCCTGACCCTGTCCCCGTCCAGGATCCCGACGTCGGTCTTGCCGATGCGCGGCTCCGACAGCAACAGCGCCTTTTCCGGGACGTCAAGGACGACGTCCTCCACGCTGACCCCCGCCCGTTCGGCGATCTCCCTCTCCTTGATCTTTCGACGATCGTAGTTGGCGAGAGCGATCAGCGGCTTTACCTGCCCCTCCTCCATCGACATGATCGGCAGGGTGTACGCTTTCTTGTAGAGGCGGCGGTAGCGGAGCATGGTCATGAGCCGCGCCGACGCGCCTCCGGCGGCCATGAGCTTGGACGACAGGGAGCAGTCGGTATCGACGAACATATCGACCAGCGACTCCTGCGGCGCGGCCTCGACCGCCTTGCACATCATCATCTCGGCGATCCTCACGGTCTTGTGGAAGTACACCGAGGTGTACATCAGCGAGCGCGCCACCATCAGCCCCTCGACGGCCACCAGGCCGCTCTTGTGGACGACCAGGTCCCCATGGTGCACCATGATTGTCTGGAACAGCCGGGCGGTGTCGATGGTGCCGTGCGCCACCCCCGTGTAATAGGCATCCCGAAGCAGATAGTCCATCTGGTCCACGTCCAGCGGCCCGGAGATTATCTGGCTGAGGTAGTTGTCCCGCCCGAAGTGGGCCTGCTCGTCCTCCACCATCAGGGTGCTCTGCCCCAGCTCCTGCCTCCTCGCCGAGGTCACCAGGTCGGCGACCCTGCCAGGGTCCAGGCCGGCGGCCTCCAGGACGTCCGGCAGCGAGGGGATGCTGCCGACGACCTCGCTGTCCTTCCCATGGTAGGGGAGGAAGTCGCCGACGATCATCTCCTTCGATACGTCCATGTGGTCCTTCCCCAGACGGTGATGGATCACCTCTTCGAGAGTGTGTGAGAACGGCGTGTGGCCGATGTCGTGGAGCATGGCGGCGGCCCTGACCTCCATGCGGTCGCGGCCATCCATGTCCAGGGCCGCGCACAGATTGGACGCCAGATGGTAGGTGCCGAGAGAATGCTCCAGGCGAGTGTGATTGGCCCCAGGAAAAACAAGGTATGCCAGACCGAGCTGGTGGATGCCATGCAGACGCTGCATCTCGGGGCGTTCCAGCAGCTCCAGGAAGACGCCGTCCACCCTTACTGTGCCGTGGACGCTATCGTGGATGACCTTGTAACCTGGCACAGGCTAAAAATAACCCGTTTGCTATATATCCCTACCGACCGGATGAGAAGATCAGTGGAAGCCGCCGCGTATCTTCTGGCGGTCGATCTTTACTCCGTTGGGCGTCACCACGATGTAGTTGCCACCTATGGCCGCTACGTCCCCGTTGGTGTCGCGCGCCACCGACTTAAGCTCGGCGGTGATGCGGCGAAGCGACTCGGAATCATTGGCGATGGGAGAATAGTCGATCAGCATCACGGCGCCATCATAGACGGGCGCGGTGATGTCGCTGAGGTCCTCATAACGGTAGATCTCCGCGATCTTTATCATTCCCTTTCCGCCGGAGGAGGCCTCTCCTTCGAAGGACATCGCTCCGAGGTCGATATACTGGTCGGACTCCACCGTGGGTACGTCATCCCTGATCTTGCCGAAAGGTCTCCTGCTCAACAACGCCAAACTGCATCCCTCGACCCGGTGAATATGATAGTGCATATTTAGCTTTTACATTCTGCGCAGCGCATATTACCTGACGAGAGGCCGTTCCGGTCAGTCCTCGTCCAGCTTCCACAGCTTGTCCGATACGTGGTGGAGGTTCTTGATGGCCTTCCCCGGGGACCTCTCCCTCATCTCCTCTCCGGAGACAAGCGCCACGCCCACGGCCAGAGGGACGCCGTTATTGATGTCCTTCACCCACACCAGGTCGTCCGGCCGCACCGCGGGGTCCGCATCCACGATGCCAGGGCCCATTATGTCGGCGCCTTTGGTCACGAACGGCACGGCCCCCATGTCCACCGTAACCGAGGCGCGCTGGGGCCTGTGGCGGAGAAGACCGCGCACGGTGAGGAATACCTTGTCCTGATAGATCATCCCCTCGGCGACATTGTTGATGAAAAGTATGTCAAAATCAGTGCTCTCCGCCCGGTCCACTGGCTCTCCCGGCCGGAAGGCCTCCACTCCCAGATTGTTCGCCATCTCCTCGGCCAGCGCCTTGACCTCCTTCTCGCGCAGGCGGTGGCGTTTCCTAACACGGATGTCGCTCATCGGACCAACATTCAGGAACGAATAGAGATAATTTACCTCTCTCCGCGGCCGAACAGCTTGGAAAGGATACCTTTCTTTCCCTTGGGCGCAGCGATGACGTCCGCTTTGACCGTGGCCGGCGGGGGGACGGGAGCGATCTCAGGAGCAGGCCCTTCGTAACGCTCCGGCATCACGGCGGCTTCGAGCGCGTCCGATCGCAGCTCGGGTTCATCGAGGCCTTCGGCCACCTTCTCGAGCTCATCGATCCCGTACATCCTGAAGACCGTTCCGCATCCAGGACAGGACGTGGCATCCGGTTCGATCGGCCGGTCGCACACCGGGCATTCAACTAGTTCATCGGCCGCCATGTTAACGCCCTCAAAGGGTCGACAGATGATATAGTCGTTACGCGCGGTTGTTAGCGCCGAGATTCGGACCTCAATCATGATTATATCGCCGTGCCATTCCCCTGCATGCACTGGGGCCCTCTCGCGCTGCGCCTGTCCGCAGTGGCCGTGAACCTGTTCGTGGTCGCCATACTGATATTGAGCCTGCTGCCGCTGGCAACCGGGGACCTGCAGGTCCGCGCTCCCGAGGGCGAAAAGGCCGCCACATCCTTCGAGGATGGCGTGCTCACCATGAGCATTCCGCTGGAGATATTCAATGGCGGCTACTTCGACATCGACGATGTGAGGGTGTTCATCAAACTGGGGCAGGACGGCATCGTCCTGACCGAGGCTGCCACCGATGTCATGTCCATTCAGGCGGGAAAGCTCAATCGCCTCGACCCCGCGTTCTCGTTCGACCTCTCCAAAATAGACAAGGAGGGCCTCGAGGCCATGGTGTTCGAGCGGACCCAGATGGAGTATGACATCGGTGTGGAAGGCTCCTACACCCTTGGACTGGTGAATGCCGACATCGGCTTCCAGCGAACCATGGAATGGGAGCCGCTCATCGATGACCTCGCGTTCGCCGCGAGCGATCCGCCCTACGTGATCAACGGCACCTCGATCGACATCCTGGTGCGCTACAGCTTCGACGCCTCCTCCCTTCTCCGGGACAGGCCGGTAGGGATGGCATTCACGTTGGGCAACGATACCGCGATGATCGGGGACGGGCACATCTCGATGGTGCTGCAGGACCACAATGAGGGGGTGGCCCGCATCACCGTCCCCCAAGAGGCCGCCGCCTCCCTGATCGGGCCGCAGGACCTCACGCTGGGCATCGACATCTCGGTGCTGGGGGTGGAGGCGCACCTCGATCGCGATTACCATTGGGAGGGGGTCATTTGAACAAGTTCTCCTTCAGCCTCGGCAAGCTGAGCAAGGGCCTAGTGGCAGCGGCGGGCGGCCTGATCAAGTATGTGGCCGTCCCCCTCGTGATCATATACGGCGCCATCGCCTTGCTGGAATCGGCGGGAGGCGGAGAGTTCGCTGAGAGCCTGGGCCTGAACGGCCTGATGACCTGGGTGGCGGTGCTCGGCATCGCGATCGCCGCGCTGTCCTTCTTCCGGGGATTCTATCCCAAAGGATCGCGCTCCCGTATGATCTTCGGGGTCGCGAGCATGGCCGCCGCCGGAGCGTGGCTGTGGGTCTTGGCCAAGGGAGGCGACATCGCGCTCGCAGGCGGCGACATTACGCTGGGCATCGACTACACCGGGATCGTCCTGCTGCTGCTGGTGGCGGTGGCCCTGCGGGGCCTGTACTTCGTGGCAGAAATGGTATCATGCCGCAAGGAGTGGCTGGCTCAGCTGCCTTGATGTTCGCCGCGAGATGCTGGCTAGCCGGCAGGACGTCCAAGGAAAGACAGATATAGTTTCGTTGGACTTGACGCCGAACAAGGGGCACTCTATTATGGGGATCAGCATTGCTATCTGCGAGCTTGACAGCGACGAATCATTGTGCAAGGAAGGAAAGTTGTCCATTCTGAAGGCGCGTCTAGATGACGTGTCCGGTTACGAGGCCTGCGCCGACTACGACGAGGTCGTTTCCGCCGCCGACGCCAAGAAGGCGATGGGAGGGGACTGGGACGCGTTCCTGAAGCGGAACCGCCTCGACGCCGAGAAGGAGAGCTTCCTCCTCGGCAAGATCAAGAACGAAGAGGACGCCGCCAAGCTGAGGGGCGTGGCCAGCAAGGAGTACAGCGGCTGGATCGACCTCTCGTGCCTATCGCCGGAACAGGCGAAGGCGGTGAAGAACAAGGCGGGAGAGGACAACCTCATGAGCCAGTGGAACACCATCCCGCTGGACGAGACCAATGCAATCTGCGGCAAGTGCGTGATGTCCTGGGACAAGGGGCGTGGATGCCTCGGCAACTTCGGACCGGAGAACTCTCAGCTGCCGGAGATCGCCGCCAAGCACAACTGCGCCATCGTGGCGTCGGTACCGGAGCTGGCGAAGAGCGGGAAGAAGCTCACTCCCGAGGAAGCAAAGCAGCTGTCCACCGAATGCAAGGTCCTGAGGGAGAAGCTGCCCGAAGAAGGCAAATCCCCCGCCCGCCGGTACGGAGGAGTGGTGGACCGCCTGGAGATCGTAGCCGACCTCTGCGCATCCAAGGGCGTCAGGCTGTATTTCCTGTGAGGTATTCGCTTGCCATCCGAGAAGGCCTGTGAGATCATCAGGCATAATTTTTCGGCCCGGGCGTTCCGCTCCGGGTTCCTCAAGCTGGCGACCCTCCGGCTGGTGGCCGCCAAGCCGATGCACGGCTATGCCATCATGAAGGAGATCGAGCGGCTGACCTGCCAGGACTGGAAGCCTAGCCCTGGCAGCATCTATCCCACCCTGCAGGAGCTGCAGGACGCCGGGCTGGTGTTCCAGAATGTGGTTGGGCGCAAGCACGTGTACGAGATCACTCCGCTGGGCGACGACATCCTGACCGCAGCCATGGAGCATGCTCGAGAGGGCATGCAATCGCTGCAGAAGATCCTCGACTACCGGCCCGAGTGACCCCCCCCGGAGCACGCCGGGCATCTTTCATTCCGATCGATGTTCACGACGTCCCAGTATTGGGACTCCAGGTCACCGATCAGCAGTCTGGATGTCAGCGGCTGGCCGATACCGGTGATGAGCTTTATCGCCTCCCCGGCCTGGAGGCAGCCGAACGTTCCGGCCGTAGCACCCATGATGGGGATGGCCCTCGCGGCCGGCGGGGCGCGGGGGAACAGACATGCCAGGCATGGCGTCGTTCCGGGCACCACGACCGTCACCTGGCCATGCCAGCCCTCCACCGCCGCATGGACGACGGGCGTGGAGGTCGCCAGGGCATGATCGTTCACCACCATCCGCGCCGGGATGCTGTCCAGGCAGTCCATGATGAGGTCACATCCATCGAACACCTGGCCGATGTTGTCCTGCGTCACCATCACCGCGCGTGGCACCACCTCGATGTCAGGGTTGAACGCGCGGAGCTTCCTGGCCGCCGAATCGACCTTTTCCACAGCGCCGACGTCCTCGGCCCAATGAAGCACCTGGCGATTGAGATTGCTCTCCTCCGGCGTCTGGTGGTCCGCAAGGACCAGGCGGCCTACGCCGGCCGCCGCGAGGTACATCGCCGCCGGGCTTCCCAGGCCGCCCACGCCCATCACGCCTACGGCAGCTTCCGCCAGTCTGTGCTGGCCCTCCTCGCCCATGCCGTGGAGCAACATCTGGCGAGCATAGCGGTCGGCGGTCATGCCCCCGGAACTCCTTCGAAGTAAATCATCATTGCTGCGCGATGGAGGAAGGAAAATGATTATTAGCATGAGCATGGCTGAAGGGGGCGGTTCATTCACCATGAGCGAGAGGGTCATCAGTGTGAGAGGCCTCGTTAAGAGGTACGGGGACCTTGTTGCGGTCAACGGCGTCGATCTGGACGTGATGCAGGGAGAGGTCTTCTCCATCCTCGGTCCGAACGGCGCCGGGAAGACGACCATGGTGGAGATACTGGAATGCATCCGCAAGGCGACCGAGGGGGAGGTCTCGATCCTGGGCTATGATCTAAGGGCCGAAAGCAAGCAGATCAGGCGCGAGATCGGGGTGCTGCCCCAGGAGTTCAATGCCTTCGAGCTGCTCACCGCCCGGGAGAACATCGCTTTCTTCGCGGGCATGTTCGACCGCCGCGCCGACGTCGACGAACTCATATCGCTGGTCGACCTGGAGCACAAGAGGGACACCTATTTCAAGAACCTGTCCGGGGGGCTGAAGCAGCGCGTCGGAATCGCCACCGCCATGGTGAACGAGCCGAAGCTGGTGTTCCTGGACGAGCCTACCACGGGGCTGGATCCCAAGGCGAGGAGGGAGGTGTGGGACGTGATCAAGGGCCTGCGGGCCGAGGGCCGGACCATCATCCTGACCACTCACTACATGGAAGAGGCCGAGGTGCTGTCCGATCGCCTGGCCATCATGAACGGCGGGAAGTTCATCGCTCTGGGAACGCCGAACGAGGTCATCGAGAAGCATGGGGGCGGCAGGACCTGCGTCATCCGCGGGGGAGGCGAGAACGCCATGGGGTCCCTGAAGGATATGTCCCCGCGGCTGAACGATGGCGACGTGGCGGTCCCCATCGCCGACAAGGGCGACCTGGTCAGGATCGTCTCGGCGCTGGAGCGCGACTCTGTTCCCTACGAGGAGGTCATCCTGAAGCGGCCGTCCCTGGAGGATGTGTTCCTCAAGCTGACGGGGCGCTCCATGGAGGGAGGTGAGATCGTTGACTGATCGCGTGGCCGTGGTGTTCAAGGGGCTGGCTAAGCAGTTCTTCCGCAGCCCCGGATCGGTGTTCTGGACCATCGCGTTCCCGGTCATGCTGATCCTGATCTTCGGCGCCATATTCGCCGGCACCGGCGTATCGTCGTACGATCTGTACGTGCAGGACCAGGACGACAGCCCGATCTCGCATATGTATATCGACGGGCTCGAGGCCACCGGCGTGCTGAACGTTCATATGGTCCCTGCGGGCGATGACGCCGATTCGTTCATCGAGCGGAACTCGGTGGTCAACATGCTGATCATACCGGACGGGTTCGGGAATGCGCTGGCATCGCGGCAGCCGGTCGAACTGACGCTCCGGCAGGACAGCACGTCCGGCTCGTCCATGGCCGTGCTGACCGCCGTGAACGCGGTGACGCAGCAGGCCAACATCAACGCCTCCGGAGGTCAGGATTTCATCACCGTGCAGCGTGGGAGCATCATCAGCGAGGACTTCTCCTACATCGACTTCTTCCTGCCGGGCACCATCGGGCTGATGGTCATGATGATCGCGGTGCAGTCCATCGTCGGTTACCAGACCAGGTTCCGCAACAACGGCATCTTCAGGAAGCTCGCCACCACCCCCATGAACAACGCGGAGTGGCTGGCCGGCATGATGCTGTGGATGCTGGTCATGGTAGGCATATCGGTAGTGGCGATCATGGTGACCGGCATGCTGGCATACAACGTCCAGATGTCCATCGATCTCATGTCCATCGCCATGATCATCGTGGCGACCGGCCTGTTCACCGCCATCGGGATGATCATCTCGCAGTTCGTCAAGGACGAGGAGGTGGCCGGCACTGCCGCCGGCGCCATCACCTTCCCCATGATGTTCCTGTCCGGGTCGTTCTTCCCGCTGGAGAGCATGCCCGAATACCTGCAGTCGGTCGCCCAGGTGCTTCCGCTGACGTATGTGAACAATGGCCTGAGGGACGCCATGGTGTACGGCAACGACGCAGGGGCCATGAGCAACCTGCTGATCGTCGCCGCAATGACCGTGGTCGCGATCGTCATCACCGTGGCGATATCCGGCTGGAAGAAGGAGTGAAAAAGGTTTCGGGCCTACTTCCTCAGCGCCGCGGCGATGTCGTCGCAGAGGTCGTCGGGATAGTCGTGGTCCATCCCCTCGATGACGCGCATCTCGTGCTCCACGCCGAGGTCGCGAAGGAGCGAGTCCAGCTTCATCGCCCCTTCCAGGCAGTCCTCGTCGCGGTCGCCGATGACGATGCGGACCTTCATTCCGTTCAGCATGCCGAGGCGGGGGGCCCATTCGTCCAGCATCGGCAGCCACGGCCCCACCAGGAGGAGGGAGCCCGCCTCCACCTTCCCGTCCAGCACGGCGCGCATGATGACGTTGCAGCCGGCGGAGAAGCCGGCCAGGACGGTCTGTGCGGTCGGGACGGAGAAGCGGTCCGACAGGGACAAGAGATGTTGCTCCAGTTCGGCCGCGCCCTTCTCGGTGTCGTTCCATGTGTACGCGCCGGAGAAGCTCTCCACCGATGATTGGGCCAGTGCCACCACGCCTCCGAACGAGGCGGCGCATCGCCAGTACGGTTCGTTGATGTCGTTGCTGTCTTGGTTCCCGTGCAGCGCCACTATGAGGGAGTCTCCTCCTTCGGACAGCAGCCTCAGCTCTGGCCTGGCATTGAGCTTCGCTTCCTTCTCGCGCCCCTCGCAGATCTCGACGAACTGTTCGAACATGCCGAACCGGCGGAGCGGTTCAAGGTCATCGTCCGTGCGCAGGTAGTCGACCGAGTACCACAGTCCTTTCTTCTCTATGGCCTCCTGCATGAGGCCCAGCGCCAGGTTGTTCCTCCCCGCCCGGGCGGCCAGGGAGAACAGGAAACTGTAGATCTGCGCGAGGTTGCCGTCGACCAGGTGGCCGTACTGGTTGATGAGCTCGATGGCGTCCTGGTACCGCTCCTCCTTGTACAGGGCGAGGGCCTGGTTCAGCAACCTGATGTATGTCATTTTCGTCTGGGGTTCTTCCATTCTATCACTTCCACCGTATCAGGATCTCCTCCCTCTGGAAGGTCCTCACGGTGAGGTACGCTATCCCGATGTCGACCAGGGCGATGACGCCGGCCATGAGCAGCATGGTCAGCGGACCGAGGACGAACCATCCGGAGAGGGAGATGATGAACACCGCCACCACCGGCAGGACCACCAGAGAGCCTAGCTGCTGGGACGCCCGGACGTCGGTGACGCGGGATGACACTATCACGTTCAGGGCGATGGCCATGATGCAGAACAGCGGGGCCAGGAGGAACACTCCGATCAGCCAGGTCAGGTCGGGCAGCGGCGCATATCCCAGAATGGGCGCGGCCAGGAAGTTTACCAGCAGGACGAAGGGAATGAACGACAGCCAGGTGACCAGCATGGTCGGGAGGAAGATGGAGAGGCTCTTCCCGGCCAGCAGCTCGGCGTCCGTGGTCGGGGTGGCCAGCAGGGGTTCCAGGCTCCTGTTGAGCTTCTCGCCCACGAAGGAGTAGGATGCGATGACCGTCGGTATGATGGCCGGGATGAGGATGAAGAACAGCAGTAGGAACCCGATGAACTGGGACAGGAACGATTCCTGTTCGGTGTCCTCCCCCATGTTGCGCAGGTCCGACGCCACCGCATTGTTGAACGTCACGTTGAGAACGTTGGAGCGCATGACCGCCCCGTCGAACACGGTGCTGTTGGCCAGCTGCGACGAACGCACCAGGCTGGTCCGTAGCTCGCATCCTTCGAAGTTGCAGCTCTCGGCTATCACGTCCTCGAGCACGCAGTCCACGAAGGTGATGTTGAGATACGTCCCTCCTTGGATCGTGTCCCCTTCCAGAGTCTGGTTGCTCACGATGCCGAGGTCATATGGCTCGCTCGGCGCGGAGAACATGGTGACCGGGGTCAGATATATGGTCGGCAGGACCAGGGCCATCAGGAGCGGCATGAGCACCAGGGTGTACATGATATACTTGTTGGTGCGGAACTCCGCCATGTCCTTCTTGGCGACTATCCAGATGCGGTCCAGTCTCATCTCTTTCCCCCCAGCAGCTTGAGGTATACATCCTCGAGGCCGCGCTTCAGCTCTCCCATGGACAGCACCTCGCCGCCCATGCTGATGAGCACTTTCATGATGAGGGGGTTGGCGTCGTCCGGCGAGGCGGCGTCGACCAGCAGCGACGTTCCTTCCTGCCGCACCGCGGTGACGCCTGGAAGCGAGCCGACCGCTTCCGTCATTCCTGGACCGACGCGCCGCATCCGGACCACCGTCGTGTGGCCCCAGAACATCCCTGCCAGCTCATCCGGCGATCCGATGGCCAGCAGGCTTGTCCTCATGACGCCCACACGGTCGCACAGGCGGGCGGCGTCGTCAAGGTTGTGAGTGTTGAGAAATATGGTCCTGCCCTCCTTCTTGAGGTCCAGGAGATAATTGCGAACGGTGAGCGATGCTTCGGGGTCCAGGCCAGAAGTCGGCTCATCCAGGAACAGGTAGTCGGGCTCGTGGACCAGGGCCCTGGCGATGGCGATCTTCTGCTTCATTCCCTTGGAGAACTTTCCAACCGCATCGTCCCGCCGCTCCCACATGCCCAGGGTGCGGAGCAGCGATTCGATGCGCTCCGCCCTGACCCCCTTGGGCACGTCGTACAACTGGGCGTAGAAGTCCAGATTGCGGTACGCGGAAAGGGATTCGTACAGTCCGGGCACCTCGGGCAAGAGGCCGATCTTGCCGCGGATCAGCAGCGCCTCTTCCGGCCTGTTGACGTCCAATCCGTGAACATATGCTGTCCCGGCGGTGGGCGCGATGAGGCAGCACAGCATCCTCACCGTGGTGGTCTTCCCGGCTCCGTTCGGTCCGATGAATCCGAAGACCTCTCCGTCGCGGATCTTAAGGTCCAAGGCGTCCACGGCCGTGTTGTCGCCGAACGTCCTGGTCAGTCCGTGTGTCTCGATCATCCATTACACCTGGGCTACCGTACAACTGGTGATGGGGTCTTAATATTGAGCCTTGTCCGCGTTCGATGCTCAGGTCCGTGAGGTCGCCGACGCCGAGACCATCTCCTGCCTGAGCTCTTCGATCGTTATGCCCAGCATGATCATGTCGCCCATGGCCCTGATGTCCGACGTGCGGACCGGCGCCAGGGGGGCGTTGAGAAATCCCTGCTGCATGTTCAGCGACGCCACCGCCTCTCGGTCCAGCTTGACCTGCAGGAACTGTATGGGCCATTCGCCCTCCGGCTCGAAGGAGATGTTGTCCACGGTGCCCAGGCTGCGGGCGTTGCGGCAGATGACCCTCATGCCCATCAGCCCTCCGGCCGATGTCAGGGACCCGTCATCCTCCTGCATCACTTCACCGACGGCCGAGACCGGCCTTCGCAGGATGACGGTATCGGATACCGATTCGATCGATTCGGTGGAGAGCAGCACTTTCTCGACCGCGAACATGTGGCGCCTCATCCCAAGCGTTTCCTCGAGTCCTCGGCGCAGACCGACCCGCAGGGCGTCGATCCGCCACCGCTCCACGTCGATGCCCACGCCGTCAACCGTCCCCACCACCCTGGCGTCCGAGCTGACGACCTCCAGCCCTATTATTTCCTCCAGCCCCAGCATCATTGATTGAACGCAGCTGCGCCCTTATGAGGTTTTGGAGCGAGCAGGTCGCGGCGGATGAAGTCGAGCGTTCTCTCGAGATCCCCGGGATGAAACACCTCTGGATTGATGATGATATTGCCATCTCCAGACAGCAGCCCCCGCACCGCGTCCCAATCCACCATGCCGCTGGCGGAGGGGGTGCGGTGGCGCTCGTGGACATGCATGCCGATCAGCCGGCGGAGTGGCACCATGCCGACCTCCCGCGCCGCCCGACGGCGGCCGGCCTTCCAGAGGTTCGGCACGTCCAGCATGATTCCCAGCCCGCTGCCCTGTCGATCCATCAGATCCGCCGCCTTGATGACGTCGCCCACCGACGCCACCGCCTGACCGGGCTTGTTCTCCACCGCTATGGTGACCTCGGCATGCAGCTCGCAGCGAAGCGAATCCCGGACGCGCGCCATAGCTTCGACCATGCATTCGATGGCAACTTTCTTCCCGGCATGGAGCTCCACCACCTCTGGCGGCGCACCTGGCCGCCTAGCCACCGCAGATAGGAAGTGAGCATAGTCTTCGGTCCAGGAGCCATCATCCCGATTCAGCTCCGGCATGATCATGGCGCCATCGCCGCGGGATGCCCGGATCGGTATGCATGACGTAACGGGCATCGCCCCGACCATGACAGTAGAGGAGGTCGACAGAGCGCTCCGAGGGCATGGCACCGATCGGCTGGCCTGTCATCGTCGCCTCCCGTCGGCTCTTGATGAGGTCAGCAGGCATCTATACGAGGTCAAGGCCGTACTGCCCAGCCATGGATGATCGCTCCGCCAGATCGCCGCGCTGCGGGAGGGAGGCGAGGTTGGGCAGCACCAGGCGGACGCACCTCATTGCCGTATTATGGTCCGGGACTGCTCCCGCATGAACTGCGGCAGATAGTGACGGGACCCGGTCCCCATGCCGGTGGAGCCTGAGGACTTCCATCCGGCGAAGGATTGTGAACCCACCATCGCCCCGGTGGAGGCGCCCCGGCGTCGGTTCGCATAGACCACCCCGGACTCGATGGTCTCAAGGAAGTATCTCACCTCAGTCTCGTTGCTCGAGAATATCCCGGCGGTGAGGCCATACTCGGACGCGTTGGCTCTGACCACGGCGTCCTGCAGTGTCCGGTAGCTTTGGACGCACAGGATGGGGACGAACAGCTCGCGGCGCATCAGATAGTGCTCTTCCGGCAGCGACTCCACGATGGCAGGGTGGGCGAAGAGGCCTCTCGGTCCCGATGTGTGGGCCGGCTCTCCGACCAGGGACAGCTTCCCGTCGCGGTGGGCCATCTCGGTCCATCGGAGATAGTTGTCCATCGCCTGTTCGGTTATCAGCGGCCCGATGTCAGTACCGCGGTCGAAGGGGTCGCCGACCGTCATGCGCGACGCCCTCTCGATGAGCATCGCCATGAACGTTCCGTACACCAACTCATGAACGTACAGGCGGGAGCAGGCCGAGCACTTCTGTCCGGAGAACAGGAACGCCGACGCCGCCACGCCGTCGGCCGCGGCCTCCAGGTCGGCCTCCCCACTCACGATGACGGGGTTCTTGGAGCCCATCTCGGCGATGATGCGGCGGCCGCTCTCGGCGGACGAGCGCATGAGCCGCCTTCCCACCTCAAGGGAGCCGGTGAAGGCGATCCCGTCGACGGCATCGCTGTTTACCAACGCATCTCCTGCTTCACCGCCGCTGCCGGCCACCACGTTCAGGACGCCGGGCGGCAGTCCCGCCCGGTCCATGATCTCATAGAACAAGTGAACTGGCAGAGGGGCATCGGACGACGGCTTCATCACTACCGTGTTTCCAGTGATCAACGCGCCAGCGGCCATCCCTGCGCTGATCGCCAGGGGAAAGTTGAAAGGGCATATGACCGCCCATGTACCATAGGGGCGCAGTCGAAGCGACACCTCTTCCTCCGGATACGCCGCCCCGGGCGTTCGCTCGAAGCCGTCGGTCCTCCTCATCTCCTCGCCATAGTAGTCGAGGAAGTCAATCGCCTCGTCGACGTCGGCCACCGCCTCGTGCCTGGTCTTGCCATTATCGAGCGTGATGGCGGCGGCCAGGGCGAACTTGTCTCGCCGCATCAGCTCCGCCGCCCTCTCGAATATCCTGACGCGGTCGCCCCAGTCCATGCGGGACCACTCCAGGAACGTGTTCCTCGACGAGCGTATGGCGCGTGATACCTCCTCGGCGGACGACCGCTGGAACCGGCCCACCACGAGGTCCCGGTCAGAGGGGCTGACATCTTCAAAGGTCCTCTGCGCCAGGCTGGGCGCGCCGTCGATGTGGTTCGGATAGATCATCGGACCGCCCCGGACCATGGCAAGGAGGTCGTCCGCCGCCTTCTCGTACGATGAGTGATAGTCGGCCTCGAGGCCAGAAGCCTTCATCCCCTCCCAGGTCAGCTCGCTCCTGAAGGTCATCGATGGACCATGACCTCAAGGCATTGATATGGTTTTTTATCGGCCCCGTTCCGCCCTTCTTACCTGGCCAGGGGACGCTGCTCCCGCTCTATCGCCAGCAGGTACAGCGAACTGAGGACTATGATGAACCCTCCGGTGAGGGCCATGGCCTCGGCCAGCAGCTGCGGCGTGAACAGCATCCCAGTGGATGCGATGACACCGACCGCGGCGAACAACACCGCCACGGCCAGGAGGAGGATGACGACGTATGCGTGGCCGTCGGTGGCCAGGCCGTACAACATGAACACGTTGGCCAGACCGAACAGGGTCATGGCAATGGCCAGCACCTGCAGGACCGGGGCGATGAACGGCAGGTACGGGTTGTTGGGCACCAGGATGTTCAATATCTGATCAGGGAAGATGATGAACGCCAGGGCTGCGAGCCCGGCCAGCAGCACGGTGGTGCGTATCGACGCCTTCAGCATGTTCCAGGTGCTCCGGCGCTGAGCGTACAGCTTGGCGATCTTGGGGAACATGACCGCCGCGACGGCGCTGGGCAGGAACAATATGATGCTGGCCAGTTTCGTCGCCGCGGTATAGATGTTGGCCGCGTCCTTCTCCATGAGCAGCGCGGCCAGGATGACGTCCACGTTCGTCAGGACCGTGAACCCCAGCGCCGCTACGGTCGTAGGAATGGTAAAGCGCCATATCTCGCCGGCCTCCGCTCTCTCGCCCTTGAGCCTGAGATGCCTCCTCATGGCGACCAAGGAGAAGACCACGCCAAACGCGATGCCCACGACAGCCCCGCCGACCGCCCCCGCCACGCCGAGGCCCAGGACCACCAGGGCGACTCCCAACGCCAGCTTGATCACGTAGTTGCCGCCGTAGCTGATCCCATAGGCGGTAAAGCGCTGCAGGCCCTGAAGCGGGCCAGAGCCGATCGGAAGCGCCAGCGACAGCAAAACGCCCACGCCGGTCAGGGCGATGGCGGCCGTCGAGGTGAGGTTCAGGGAGCCTCGCACCGCCGGAAGGTTGAGTACTGCCACGATGCCTACCGCGGCCACGGCGCCCAAGCCCAGGGCCAGGAGCAGGGTGCGGCGCATGAGCCAGGCGATGCATCCATCGCGGCCTTGGGCGTTGTACTTCGCCGTGTACCGGATCAGAACGTTATTGATGGCAGTGGACGGGACCGCGAAGATGATCAGGATCGCCAGAAGGGTATTGATCTCCGAGAGCTCGGTGGCCGCCAGGTTCTGCATCATCACCTGGTAGAAGAAGTTGCACGCCCCCCCGCCGATCGTGGCGATGAGCATTATCAGGACAGGGCCGCCCATTCCTTCCGTCGACGTCAATCTCCCCAGCCGAGCGAGCATGGAACGCCCATCCATTAAGGCTCCTGGCTTTATAATTTCTCTCGGCGGCCGCTTAGGAAAATCTTTATGGCCGCCGGACGATGGCCTCGGCGCAGGGATGATCGAGTGAGGGTATCCATCGTGGGGACTGGCTACGTCGGCCTGGTGACCGGACTGTGCCTTGCTGAGCTTGGCAACGAAGTTGTGTGCATCGATGTCGTCCCAGCCAAGGTGCAGAGCATCATGGAGGGCCGGGCGCCCATCTATGAGCCGGGGATCGATGAGCTTCTCGAGCGTCACCTGCGCTCCGGCCGCTTCCGCGCCACCATGGACATGAGTGTGGTCACATCGACCGACATTACGTTCATAGCCGTCGGGACGCCATCGCGGGAGGACGGCTCCCTCGACCTTGCCTACGTGCGGACGGCGGCCGAGGATGTCGGCAAGCCCCTGGCATCCAAGGACGGCTATCACGTCGTGGTGGTAAAGTCAACGGTGACGCCGACCACCACCGATAGGCTGGTCGGTCCGGTGCTGGAAACGGCCTCCGGAAAGGAGATCGGCGCGGGGCTGGGCATAGCGTCCAATCCCGAGTTCCTCAAGGAGGGGATGGCAGTCGATGATTTCATGCACCCCGACCGGGTGGTCATCGGCGCTTCCGACGAGAGAGCTGCCGCCGTCGTACGGTCGCTGTACTCATCGTTCGACTGTCCCGTGCTTCAAGTGCCGACCGCAACTGCCGAGATGATCAAGGTGGCGTCCAATTCCTTCCTCGCGACGAAGATCTCGTTCGTCAACGAGGTGGGGAACATATGCAAGGATATGGGCATCGACATGCGGCAGGTGGCCGAGGGGATGGGGCTGGACGCCCGCATAGGAAAGCAGTTCCTCCGCGCCGGCTGCGGCTTCGGCGGTTCCTGCTTCCCCAAGGACGTGGCCGGACTGGCGGCCGAGGCGGAGCGGCGCGGGCTCAGGCCAATGGTCATGCGCGCCGCGCTGGAGGTGAACGCTGAACAGCCGTTGCGTCTGCTGGAGCTGCTGGACCGACGTACCGACGTTCGGGGCCGCACCGTGGCCGTTCTCGGACTGGCGTTCAAGCCGTACACCGACGATGTCAGGGAGGCAAGCTCCCACACGGTCGTCGCCGGCCTGTTGGGGAGGGGCGCCTCGGTGCGTGCCTACGACCCGAAGGCGATGGACAACTTCCGCCGGACGCATCCCGAGGTGACGTACTGCGATTCGGCCGTGGAATGCCTCGAAGGCGCGGACGTTGCGGTCATCGTGACCGAGTGGCCGGAGTTCGCTCCAGCGGAGCTGTACGGCGACATGCTGGTCATCGACGGCCGCGGCGTCACCAGGACGGCCAATTACGAGGGGATATGCTGGTGAGCACATGAAGGCGGTAATTCCGGCGGCGGGGCTGGGAGTGCGGTTTCTCCCACTGACCAAGGATCAGCCGAAGGAGATGCTTCCAGTGGTGCACAAGCCCACCATACAATATGTGGTCGAAGAGGCGGTGGCCGCGGGCATCGACGACATCCTGATCATCACCGGACGCGGCAAGCGGTCCATCGAGGACCATTTCGACCGGTCCATCGAGCTTGAGTGCGCCCTCGACCAGAACGGCCGCCGGAAGGAGCTGGCGGAGGTCATGCGCATCGCCAATATGGCCACCATACACTATGTGAGGCAGAAGGTGCAGCGCGGGCTGGGAGACGCCGTACTGCTGGCGCGCCAGCATATCGGCGATGAGCCGTTCGCGGTCATGCTCGGCGACACCATCAACCTGTCCGCCGTCCCGGTGGTAAGGCAGCTCATGGACGTCCGGAAGGAAATGGGAGGATCGGTCATTGCCGTGGAGCCCGTTCCAAGGGACAAGGTCCGCGATTACGGCATGATAAAGGGCGCCAGGATCTCGGACCGGCTGTACGAGATCGAGGACCTGGTGGAGAAGCCGTCCCCTGAGGACGCGCCGTCGGACCTCGGCATCACCGGAACGTATGTCCTGTCGCCACGCATCTTCGACTGCCTTGAGCGCACGCCGCCCGGCCGGGGCGGCGAGGTGCAGCTGACCGACGCGCTCCGCTTGTTGAGCAAGGAGGAGAGGGTGTACGGGCTGCAGTTCGAAGGAAGGCGGTACGATATCGGCGACAAGCTCGGGTGGCTGAAGACCACCATGGAGCTTGGCCTCGACGACCCGGAGCTCGGACCGCCGTTGAGGGAGCACCTGCGGGCGCTCATATCGCAGAAGAAGTAGAGACCTCGCAGATGCCGTAGTCCTCCTCCAGACGTTCCAGGTATGGAGGTATGACGACGGCGACCAGCGCCCCTCCCAGGATGTCCACGGACAGGTCGACAGCCGTATCGTTGAGAGAGTACTGCGTCATCTGGCCGAGAAAGACGTCGGCAGAGAACTCTGCCACCTCCCAGACCATGCCGAGGACTATGACCAGCCCAAGCGACACCAGGGGGACGTACTTGATCGGCAGCGCCCTTGGCGTGGCCTTCCTTCCGCGGACCGTGATGACGAGGTTCGCGGCGACCGCTATGACCGACGTCGCCATCATGTGCGTGAGGATGTCCCACCACCACACCAGGTCGTACGCCCCGACGAGTATGCCCAGGGTGTGCAGGACCGTCACGACCGCCGTCTGCGCGGCCAATACCCAGGGGAGCGGCATGCACAGCCTCAACCGGGCCTGGCGGGGCAGCGCCACCATGGCCATGCTCAGGATCGAGGTGAGAGCGGGGTAGAGCTCCCAGACAAGGAACGAAGCGATCATTATGATGAGCAGCGCCGCCAGGCCGAGCCGGGTGCTGATCAGCTCTTTCTCCTCATCGGTCATCATGCTCTCGCCCCCATGCGAAGGCCTGCGTAGAACACCAGGTACATTATGAAGGCGCCTATCAGCCCGGCCGTGATGTGCAGCATGAACGCTTCGTTCGTCGGTATGAACGAAGTGCCGGCGATCCGGTCGAGGTAGTAGAACGCAAGAGCGCTCACTCCGATGAAGGCGGTGGACAGCAGTGCGGAGAGCGCGGGAAGCAGATCGTGCGCCCCGATGTTGCGAAAGCTCAGCGTCAGGTAAGCAAGAAGGAACGTTACCGCGGGCAGCAGGACGAACTGCACGTCCGGGGCCGCGGAGACATCGATGATGGCGACTAGGTGAGGCGCCAGCAGCATCAGGCCAGCGGCCGCGGCGGGCACGGGAGCGGATGCCAGGCATCGAGGTGTCGTGACGGCGAGCGCCAGCGCCCACAGCCCCGCCGCGGGCCAGTAGATGTTGCCGCCCTCGTACTGAATGAACGAAGCGAGCGACGAGATGAGGAACAGCAGCGGAATGACGACGTTCAGGATCACCTTTCGCACGGGACCACCAGCAGAGGGAAAGGCGACCTCCTTATTACGTCTTCGGAATTGCCGCCCAGGACGACATCCCGGAGCACGGACCGGCGATGCGTTCCGAGGACGATGATGGATGCGCCGACCTCCTGCGCCGCCTCCAGGATGTTGTACGATACCGTTCCGAAATGTACGTGGGTGGTGACATCGCACCCCTTTCCCGCCAGCCGCTCCTTTATTCGGTCGAGCAGGTCGGCTGCCTCCTCGAAGCGGGCCTGGTCGTCGATCGAGTGGTCCGACGACGGCACCACGTGGAACAGCAGCGCCTCGCTCAGCCCGTGGCGGATCAGGGACGGAACGACCTCGTCGGCCACAATCGGGCACGATGTCAGGTCCAGGGGGACCAGGGCACGTTCGAGCAGGGAGCTTCCGGCATCGGCCGACGCCTTGTGCAACAGCACCGGCCTGGCAGCTGAGCGCAGCACCCCGAGGCAGGTGGAACCGACGAACAGCTCCTTCACCCGGCCCTTGCCGCTCGAGGTCATGGCGATCAGGTCGGCCTCCTCGCGTTCGGCCACCTTCAGTATCTCGTCGACGGGATCTCCGGATGCGATGACCTCTCGTGGGGACATGCTCGCATCCTCCAGTCCTCGGCCGATCCGGTCCAGCGTCGATCGTTGCTCCGCCGACACATCCTGGCCGGGAACGGTGACGAACAATAGGATCGCTTCCTCGGCTCCCAGGCGGCGCAGCTCCGGCAGATGGTCGAACATGTGCAGGGACCGTTCTGAGAGGTCGAGCGGGAACAGAATTCGATTGAACATCGTATGATATCAAGATGACCTTCGTTTCTACAATAGACTATCGGAACATGGGCGTCTGGACATGGGCCAGGAAAGAGGCGGAGGAGCATACCGCTGCTGCAGGGCGGCGCTCAGCCTTTTCACATCCGCCGGACTTATAAGCGCCGACGGCCTCACCGGTGGAGCGCGGGAAACGATGCATGGGCCGCCTTCGAACGGGGCGGGACGGCCATGCCGCAGAGCACCTTCACCGCGCCATTAGGGGGAAGGCCGATGTTGGGAGTGCCGAGCGAGTCGGAGAGGAACGAGCGTTCAGCGGTGCTCCTGTCGCTGATGGCCAGCCTCCTGTTCGGCTCCCAGTACGTCGTCATCAAACTTGGCATAGGGGGCCTCAACCCGCTGTTCTTCGGCGCCCTGACCACCGCCATCGGAGGGCTGGTGGCCCTCGCCTATGTGCTGTGGAAGCGGTGCTTCTCCCTTCGGATCTTCCTGCGATGGGAGGTCTGGGCGGCGGCCGTCACCACCTCGGCGATGATCGCCTTCCAGTACATCGGGATCACCATGACCACGGCCTCAGTGGGAGGGCTCATAGTAGGCAGCAACATCATCTTCGTGGCGCCGATCTCCGCCATCGTCGCCAAGGAGCGGCTGGGATGGAACCGGGCGGTCGGGGTCGCCATAGGCCTTGTCGGCATATTCACCATATCGACCGGATGGGACATCTCGTCCCTCACCTCGGGAGAGATGGTCGGCAACGTCCTGCTCCTCGGAGCATCGCTGTGCATCGCGCTGTCGTATCCGATAAACAGGTTCGCCACGAGGAGGATGGGCTTCGAGGAATGGGTCACGGGCTTCCATCTGCTCGCTCCGCTGATCATGCTGCCCCTGGCGATGGCGGACGGCATCGGGACCGGCAGCTGGGAATCGATACCGGCGGTGCTGTTCGTCGGGGCGCTATGCACCTCGGTCCCGACGCTGCTGTGGGCCAAGGGGCTTAAGTCGCTGACGTTCGTGACCTCGGCCACCATCCTCCTGTCCGAATCGGTGTTCGCCGTGGTCCTGGGAGTAGCGATACTGGGAGAGCCGCTCACGCCGCTCACGGTGGCAGGAGCGGCCATGGTGTTCGCGGCAATATTCCTGGCATCATATAAGAAAAAGAATGGGAAAGGAAATGAGCATTGAGAAAGAGGGTCCACGGGACCTTACTTCTTCTTCTTTTCTTCGTCCTTCTTGCCCTTCTTGTCGGCACCGCACTTGCAACAGCCCATGTAAGGACCTCCAAGCACGATAACTCGGACCAGCTTATGAGGATTTGCCCCGAACGCGCAAGACATATAACATGATAATCTAATTATCAATAATTACATTTTAACTTCAAAATGGCAGTGACTGATACATCTGGCACCTCTTGAAAACTAATATTCAATAATGATAATCAATCGAGATACATTATATAACGCTCATTCAGGTTCCTCGCGCCAAGGGTAGATACGATGCATGCTCTGGAAACCTCACGGCTGCTAACGGAAGAATACTCTGCCAAGATCTTGCTGGCCACCATGGGTAAGGCCAAGAGCGCGTTCGATCTGTCCGAGAAGCTCGGCATACCGATCGCGGCCTGCTACCGAAAGATCAACCTGTTGGTGGGCGCCGGGCTGCTGTATTGCGACGAGAGGAAGCTTACCAGGGCGGGGAAGAGGATCAACCTGTACAAGGCCAGGGTCAAGAATGCCCAGATCACGTTCGAGAGGAACAATATCAAGGCCACCATCGACATGATCGACGGCACCACCGAGGACTACAACTATAACATCGATATGAACGCCTTCATGGCCGACGACGCGGCCGATCATTGATCAGTCGAAGAACCCTCGAAGCCCTTCCTCCAGACCGACCCGGGTCTCGAAGTCGAGGAGGCGCCTGGCCCGCGAGACCTCCGCCACCGAGTCCCTGATGTCCGAGGTGCGCGGAGGTGCGTGCTCCACGGTCACTTTTCCGGGAAAGATCGTCGAGAACGTCTCGGCCAGCTCCTTTATGCTGGTCCCCCTGCCTGAGCCGCAGTTGAACGTCTGGTCCGATACCTCGGACGTGACGGCCATGGATACCATCCTGGCCACGTCACGGGCGTGAAGGAAATCACGGGTCTGCAGGCCGTCGCCCTCTATGCGCAGCGGTCTTCCGTCCCGGACCGCCTGGGCGAACTTGGTTATGACGCCCGAATACGGCGAGAGGGGGTCGGCCCGGGGGGAGTAGAAGTTGAACGGCCTGATGACGATCCACTTCAGCCCGAAGGTGCTGCCGAACGCCCTGACGTAATGCTCCCCGCACAGTTTGCTGGCGCCGTAGAACGATTTCGGCATCAGGGGGTGGTCCTCGTCCACCGGGACGCGCTGCGGGTCGCCGTACGCGGCGGCGCTGGAGATATATACGAACTTCTTCACCCCGGCAGCCGCGGCCGCCCGCAGGACGGCGATGGTGCCCATCACATTAGTGTCGGCGTCGCCGGACGGGTCCTCGGTGGAACGCTGCACCGATACTTGGGCGGCCGTGTGGACGATGGCATCACATCCCTGCCCGGCCGCGGTCATGGCGTCCAGGTCCCTTATGTCGGCCTTAGCCACGCGGCCCATCGCCGGCCGGTGCACAGGCGCTCGGATGTCCACGCCCGTCACATCGTGCTCCGAGCTCATCTCCTCGAAAAGGTAGGATGCCAGCTGTCCAGAGCCGCCGGTGATGAGGACCTTCATGGGTGGCTGGTACGAAAACGGACCGATAAATACATTGCTGGACCTGACGGCCCGGGGCAAGCCCTGAAGGACCCCTGGGCCGAGGCGCTTAATGGTCGACAGCTCCACAAGCGCCAAATCCCGTCCGCTTGACGGCAAGTGGCGGGGCCTCGACCGACCTTCAAAAAGCTGGTCACCGAGGATTTTATACAACCCTGCCGTTGATGGGGACATGGACAGGGTGCTGGTCACCGGGGGCGCAGGGTTCATCGGCTCCAATTTGTGCGAGAGGCTCATCTCCGAGGGCCATACGGTCTATTGCTGGGACAACATGGAGACCGGCTCCGTGCGCAACCTCTCCGCGATCATCTCCTCGCCGCGGTTCGAACTCGTCCGGCACGACATCATCGCTCCGAAGGATGTCGCGGTGGACCGCATCTACAACCTCGCATGCCCGGCGTCCCCGGTCCAGTACCAGAAGGACCCCGTGCATACTATCATGACCTCCACGGTTGGAGTGATGAACATGCTCGACCTGGCGGAGCGCTACGGCGCCACGCTGCTGCAGGCGTCCACGTCGGAGATCTACGGCGATCCGCTGGTGCACCCCCAGAGGGAGGATTATTGGGGTCACGTCAATCCGATCGGCCCCCGCGCCTGCTACGACGAGTCGAAGCGGCTGGCGGAGACGCTTCTGGTGGCGCATGAGGGCCAACGCAACGCCAAGGTCCGAATCGCCCGCATCTTCAACACCTACGGGCCGCACATGCAGCCGGAGGACGGACGGGTGGTGTCGAACTTCATCGTTCGAGCGCTGCGGGGCGAGGACATCGCCATCTACGGCGACGGCAGCCAGACCCGCTCGTTCTGCTACGTCGACGACATGGTGGACGGCCTCGTCCGCCTGATGTGCTCGAACCTCCGCGGGCCTGTCAATCTAGGCAATCCCGTCGAGACCACCGTCAGGGAGCTTGCCGATATCATCAACGGAATGGCCGGTGGCCGCTCCCGCATCGCCCACCGGCCGCTGCCGCCCGATGACCCCTGCCGCCGCAATCCCGACATCACGCTGGCCAGGCAGCGCCTGGGGTGGGAGCCCAGGGTGCAGCTGGACGAGGGCCTCAGGAAAACTATGAAGTACTTCCGCGACGTGGTAGATGAGTAGATTAGGGCGCTGTGCCCAATCCATATAGAGACATGTTGATCCTGGAAGGGGGACTTACGGTCCTCGCCCTTATAGCGATGCTCGTCATCGGGCTGGTCCTGCTCGCGGTGTTAGTGAAGGTCCTACTCTTCCTGGTCATCCCGGGAATAATGGCCCTGGTAGTCTGGCTGATCACCAAGGACCCTTTCATGACGGGGGTGGCGTTCCTGGCGGTGGCGCTGCTGACGATCATATTCAAACGATGAGGGGCACGAACGACATTGGGTCAGCCGCCTACCCTTGAACAGGCGAGGTCCCTGGCGATACTCTTTATAAGGCTGGCTCCAATAGATTCGCTTCATCACGGGGGAAGTATGGGGCTAGTGCGGAACGTAGCAAGGAACAGTCTAGCCATGGGCACGGTGCAAATCGCCAGCCAGCTGTCCACCTTCGTGCTCTCTATCTTCCTTACCATGTACCTGCCGGAGCAGTACGGTACGTACACCTACGCGTTCTCGCTCTCCGCTCTCGTTTTCATACTGGCCGACTTCGGATTGGGCTTCCAGATGGTCGTGGAGGTCGCGCCCGACCATCGAAGGGCGTCGCAGCACCTCACCAATACCATCTTCCTGCGCGGGCTGCTGGGCGCCGCGGCGCTGGTGGTGACTTTCATCATCATCGCCGTGGACCAGCCGCCTCAGCAGGTGGCGTTCGCGATACTGATCATCGCCCTGTCCACGGCGTTCAACTGGATCACGATGACGTTCAACTCGATCCTGACCGCCTTCGAGAGCATGCACTACGTGATGTACACCAATCTGGTGGAGAGGGTGTTCACCGTCTCAGCGGCCATTGCCATGCTGGCCCTGGGATTCGGGCTGGAGGCGGTGGTGCTGGTCGTCCTGGCGGGCAGCGTGCTCAACGTGGCGCTCAGCTACCTGGTCACCAGGAGGTTCGTGTGCGTACCGGCCAGGAAGGTCGATGTCAAAGGTGCGTTCAGTCAGCTCAAGCGCGCCACTCCCTACGCGCTATCGGGCCTGATGCAGACCTCGCTGTATTCGCTGAACGCGGTCCTGTTGTGGCAGATCGTCCTGCGCATGGGCGGGACCACGCTGGACGCCAGCGTCACGACCGGTTACTACACGCTGGCTTTCAACATGGTGGTGGTGCTGGTCTCGGTGCCGACCATACTCATGACGGCCTTGCTGCCGGTCATCTCGCGGCTGTACCATTCGTCCACCGACCTCGCCAAGCTGACGCAGCAGAAGACCATGAAGTATATGTTCGCCCTCGGCCTGCCAATCGCCATCGGCGGCATGTTCCTGGCGCCGGACATCATCCTGCTGTTCTATCCGGACGAGTTCGCTCCGGCGGCGGACGTGTTCCGCGTTCTCATCCTTTCGGTGGCAGTGTCCTTCTTCGGAGTGGGCATCGGCAGCGTGCTCGCCTCCGCCTCGCTCATCAGGCTGAGCACCGTCGCTGCTGGAATAGGGGCGCTGGTGAACGTGGTGCTGTGCTTGGCCCTCATTCCGATGTTCCGGGAGATCGGCGCCGCCATGGCGTTCACCGCCGCATTCTTCACTGTTTCTGCAGTGGCGCTCTTTTTCATGAGCACCAGGGTGTTCAGGGTGAATCTGGCGGACATATTGTTGAAACCGATCGTGGCGGCGTCGGGCATGGCCGTGGTGCTTCTCGTCCTGCCGGAACTGAACCTGTTCCTGTCCATAGCGATCGGCGCCGGCGTCTATTTCTTCCTGCTGTTCGCCGTCCGGGCCATCGACAAGGAGGACCGGGAGATACTGGTGAGGATCCTGAACAAAGGAGCATGATGGATCATCATGTCAGCGGCCCATGATCGAGTTCATTGGCTAGCAGCTAGGCTCAGCCTCGATCGCCAAATGGCCTTCGGCCTCATCGCCCGCTACGTTCGGCTCGCTGACATGGAGCTTGCCGCCGACCCGCCTGGATTCGGCGGCGATGTTCCTTGAACCTTGACCGCGCGGAGCATCCTGTTCGGAAAAGGCCGAGATGCCATTGACGCCATGGCCTGCATTCGTCCCACCTTTGAACTGGGAGGTTCTGGAGATAATGTTATAATGGCCGGGCTGTGTCTTTTATCAAGAGGGATAATAATGCAAGAGACAAGCACTCAGAACCGCCCCTTGGAGTTGGGAGACCTCGAGGACAGGGACATAATCACCACCGACGGCCGTGTAATCGGCAAGCTGACAGGAGCATGGATCGACACGAGCTCCTGGACCGTGTCCAGCCTGGTGGTCGAGCTGAACAAGGACGTGGTGGACGAACTGAACGTGAAGAAGCCGATCCTCAAGCATGCTCGCATCAACCTGCCCACCACCTATGTGAAGAGGGTGGCCGACGTGGTGCAGCTCAACGTGGACATTAGCGGCCTGTCCGCATCGGTCAGCACTGGCACCAGCCAGTGATCAAACGTCTTCCCGTTCTTTTTCATCCAACGGCGACGCGGTCCCGTTCCGCTACTGGCGCATGCTTCGGGGCGCCTCGCTCTTTGAACGGCCCGGTGCGGTCACTGGTTCCGGACAATTTAAAAGGAAAAAGAAATGGTTTGCGGCCTGCCCTCGCGTTCACATACCCAGAGCCTGGCGCTTCATCTCGATGTGATCGTAGAGGATGGCACAGGCCTTCGAGGTATCCGATTCCACCCAGAACTTGGCGTTCATCAGGTGCTCGATGTCGTCGGTGAGCATCTTCGTGACGTAGGGGCTGCCGCCCACCCGGGGCATGACGCCCAGCACGGTGCTGACGCCGCTGCCCACGAAGTACTCGGCAATGGAGACCGCCTTAGGAGAGTACCATTCCGGCGCGGCCCCTGCCACCGGCAACTGGTCGATGCGCACCCCCGCCAGGTTGGCCAGCTCGGCCACCAGGTTCAGTATCCTGGTGTTGTCAACACAGGAGCCCATGTGCAGCACCGGGGGAATGCCCAGTGAGCCGCACACCTCTTTCAGCCCCTTTCCCGCCATCTCGATGGCCGACGGCTTGAGCAGGCCGGCCTTGCCGGACGCGATGGAGGCGCATCCCGTCTCCACGACCAGGATGTTCCTCTTGATCAGCGACTTTGCCAATGAGACGTGCCCTTGATCGTGGCGGATGTGCGGGTTGTTGCATCCCACGATGCCCACCGCTCCGCGGATCTTGCCCGCTATGATAGCATCGAGCAGCGGCTTTAGGCTTCCTCCCAGCGCCTTCCTGATCGCTTCGACTGAGAAACCGACCATGGCCTCGACCGGCTGGTCAGGGATGAGTACCTTTTCGCTGATGCGATTGGGATAGTTGTCGATGGCGATCTCCAGCATGCGCTTCGACTGCTGGTAAGCATTTTCGGGATGGACCTCCACGTACTCGGAGCCGACCATGGTGCCCTTCGGGGAGGTGGAGAAGATCTTGGTGTGATAGCAAGCCGCGGTGAACGGCAGCGACGGGAATATGCACTGGTAGTCGACGATCATCGCTTCCAGCGCACCCGTTATGATGGCGAGCTCCTGGTCGAGGTGGTTCCCGGCCTGAGGAACGCCCTTTCGCATCAGCAGCTCGTTGCCGGTGCAGCACAGACCGACCAGGTTCACGCCGGCCGCGCCGACCTTCTTCGCCCTCGCCACGATCTCAGGGTCCGATGCGGCCTTGACCAGCATCTCCGACAGCACGGGGTTGTGGCCGTGCAGCGCCACGTTGACGTGGTCGGCCCTCATCACGCCGAGGTTGACCTTGGAGGTCTTGATCTCCGGCGTTCCGAACAGGACGTCGGACATCTCCATGGCCTGCATGGAGCCGCCCCACCCGTCAGACAACGATGTGCGGAAGCCATGCATGACCACATCGTAGGGGTCGTTGCCGACGCCCATGTGGATGCGATGCATCGCTTCGACGACCTCGCGGTCGATCCCGCGGGGCAGGATGTCGATCCTCTTCCACATCTCCAGGCTGGCGGCCGGAACGCGCTTTATCATCTGTAGCTCCCCGCGCACGGTGCCGAACTCGTCCAGCATGGCCAACGCCAACCTTTCCGCGGTCTGCTGGACGGTCCCGCCGGCGTCGATGCCGTACTCCTTGGCCAGGCGGTTCAGCTTCTCCACGTCTTTGACAGGATACTCGGGCGCCACGCCCGTCGCTCCCTTCAATACGGCCTCCACCACGTCCCTCCCGTGGTCGGAGTGCGCGGCGGCGCCCATGGCCACCCAGTCCAGGAGGTTCCTTGCCACTATCAGGTTGGCGTCGTTGCCGCACACCCCTCTTATGCGGTCCCCTCCCATGATGCGGCATGGGCCCATGGCGCAGCGCTGGCAGGAGACGCCTTCAGAACAGAACTTGCAGTGCGGGGTCTGCCGCTCCAGGCGGTCCCACACCGTGTCGGTGCCCTCATGCATAGCCTTCTTGAGGATTATCTGCGACGTGCGGTCCAGCGTCCTCTCCTCCGCCTTCTGGTCCATCTCCTCCTTGGTGAACTCTTGCTTGGAAGGCCTCCTGAGGCATTCCACAGACAGGATCTCGGGGTAATCGTCCGCCATGAATTGTGCTATTGAGCTAGTGGGATATAACCACGGCAGGACGATGCAGCGAAGTTTGTCGAACGTTATATTCTCAGTTCGTCCATCCTCTTTCTCAGAAGGGCGATCGCCTGGCCTCCGACGGCCGCAGTAGGCTGCCCAGCGAGGTCCGCCGCGATAAGGGATGCGTCATGCGGGATCACGGCCGCCACCTCCAGGCCGTGAGGGTCCAGCAGGTCTCGCAGCTCTCTCTCTTGAGCGTCGTCGGACACTTTATTCAGCACCGCCAGGACATTGCGGACGCCCAGCTCCCTGGCCATGCCGGCGATCTTGAGCGCTGTCTCGACCGAGCGGCGGCTTGGCTCCACTATCACCAGCATGACGTCCACCGAACGAGTGGTCGAACGGCCGAGATGCTCCAGCCCCGCCTCCATGTCCAGGATGACCACGTGCTCGGAGTCCAGCACCAAGTGGCTCATGAGGCTCTTGAGCACCGCACTCTCCGGGCAGAAGCAGCCTGAGCCAGGCGCCTTGATGGTGCCTAGCACCATCACCGTGACCCCGTCGATGCCGCGCACGCCGTACCGATCAACGAGATCGTCCACCTTGGGGTTCAGGGAGAACATGCTGCCGTAGCTTTCTCCCGGGCGGGCGCCGGTACGCTCCTCGATCACGTCCAGCATGTCGGACAGGGGGACGATGTTCTTTCTAACCCCCTCAGGAACGCCCAGGGCCGCGGGGAGCGAGGAAGCGGGATCGGCGTCCACCGCAACGACGTTCATCCCATCCTTCGCGTACATCGAGGCGAGCATCGCCGCGACAGTCGTTTTCCCTACGCCGCCTTTTCCCGATACTGCGATCTTGAGGGGCACTCAGACCCTCTCCAGAATCACGCGGTGGCGCAGCAGGTCGATCTCCGACACCCTGACGCCGTCGACCTTCACCTCGCGGCCGAGTATGTCCACGCATCTGACGCCCCCGCCCACGTCACGCACCATGACGGCCTCTGGCATGACGGTGCTGATGCCCTCGGCGGACTTCAAGAGAACGGTAGACTCGCACATCGGTCCCTCACTCGACGTGCGCGCTAATATAGCATTCCCGGAACGAGGCGCATGTCTTGGGCATGTCAGTGCCGCCCCTCTGAAGTCCACGTCTCGACAAAAGCGCGTCCCAGCGCCGTGAGGGAGTAAATCCGCCATCTCTTCTGCGGAACGGAACCGATCAGACCCGCCTTCTCCAGAATGTTGAGGTGGTAGGAAAGTCTCGAGTCCGACAGGTCGGTGACCTCCTTCAGGACGCAGGGGCATAGGTCACACACCGAGAGAGCATGGACGATCTGCAGCCTGATAGGTTCGGATAACGCCTGGAACACCCTAGCCTCCTCTCCAAGGTCCTGCCTGTCTGGAACGGCGGAACGGACCGCGTCCATGCCGCCTCGCTGGCGGAGGGATTCCTCTACCTCTTCGGGAAGGTTCATAATATCGGAGCAGTCCTGCTCCTGGCATTGCTCGGTGATTTTCTTGCCCTCGTACATCTGACAGAAAAGATGAGTGTCGGAGGCTCACATATATCTTCGCTTCCGGCGGGGTCACGGTGTCTCCCTGATCGGCGAGCCGGTCGCCCTCCCGCTGGCCGTGTCGCGGCACCTGCGACCGATTTCCGACATGTCCGCTGGACACTGGATGGGACCGCTTACGTTTATTTGAATACACTAGCGAATCTCTTTCCTTCCGTTTCCCATCATAAGGAAATGTCAAGTTGAAGTACACCTATAGCTTTCCGAATGCCTATGAAGAGTGCGAGAGCTGGAGCAGACAAAACAGCGGAGGCCTCTCCCGGAGAATGCAATTTGCCAGATGAGATCTCCGAAGCGATCGAGGAGATCGGAGGATTGGAAAATCTAGCCGCCCACGTCCCGACGGCTCAACAGATCAATAAACAGGCAAAGATCCATCACGTCCTGTCTGACAAGACCAGACTCCTAATAATGTGGGCCCTAAACTGTTGCGACCTGTGTCCGTGCGTGCTCGTCTCATTCCTGAAAATACAAAACACACGGTTGTCCTATCATCTAGGGGTGCTGGAAGATGCAGGGTTGGTAAGGTCTTATCCAAAAAAGAACTGGAAGATCTATACCATCACTAGGCTTGGACGAGAGGTCCTGGCCTGCAGCCATGACATAGGAGCCGGCGTTTCAAAGGAGATGAAGCGAGTGGACGGGACAGAAAATTTAATCTGAACCTATCAAGGTCGCCTTTGCTCCCGCCCTTGAAACGGCCTTCACGATGTCATCCAGGCTTACTATCGACGGATTATATGTGACCTTTAACTGATTCGTTATGGGGTTCGCAGAATAGCTTTCCACTCCCTTGAGCCTCTTCATTCTTCTCTCGACCATCTTGAATTCGCACGAGCATATTCCACCAATCTTAAAGCTCGATGTCTTAAGCCCCGTTTCAGTCTCCGTTTCCATTGTCATCTTATCACCTATTTCAAATCAATTCGAACTTATATCTATTTTGAGCATTTAACATATCAGCAATTGTTGCTTCGGCATATGCACGGAACGTTCCATTCAATTCGCAGCGCCCCCAGATGCTGACGGTTCCCTGTCCGAACTCACCGCCACGCTCGCATCCGTGGTCTTGGACCACTTAAGCAGCCTAAGCGCATTGAAGATCACGAAGACCGCACTTGCCTCATTCAACAGTAGACCGGTGACGAGCCCTAGGTAGCCAAGCAGCGCCGCGACGACCATGAAGGAGATGTTGATAAGAGATATCCAGATATTCTGCCGTATTATCGTTATTGCCTTGGTGCTGAGTCTTATGAGATAGTCCAGCTTGGATAAGTCATCAGACATTAGGACAATATCCCCTGTTTCGATGGCAATATCCGTTCCAGCTGCGCCCATGGCGATGCCGACGTCAGAGACTGCCATTGCTGGAGCGTCATTGATCCCATCCCCGACCATTGCGACCGTGCCGAATTCTGCTCTAAGCTCCTTGATAAGCTCGACCTTTTCGAGGGGGAGCAACTGACTATAATATCTATCCGCCCCCACCTGTTGAGCGATCATTTTGGCGCTCCGTTCATTGTCACCGGTCAGCATGACCGTTACGATGCCCATATCCTTGAGCCTTTGAAGCGCATCCTTGGCCCCCGGTCGAACCGTATCAGTAATGGCGATGAGCCCTAGAAGGTGACCCTCCGAGCCGACTAGTACGACTGTTTTGCCCTTACTCTCCAGCCCCTCGATGGATTCCCGATACTCGTTCAACAACACTCCCTTATCCTGCTGCAATCGGGCATTGCCTACCAAGTATTGTTTCCCATCCGCGCTGGCGGAGACTCCCATCCCGGAGATCTCTTGGAAATCCTTCACTTCTTTTCCGGAGAATGCGTTGATCTCTTTGGCCTTCCTGACGATTGCCGCGGCCAGCGGATGCGAGGACCTGGATTCAATGCTTCCGACCAGATCCATAAGCTCCTCCTCAGTGATGTCACTGTAGACCAAGATGTCAGAAACTTCTGGCCGCCCTATCGTGAGTGTGCCTGTCTTGTCGAAGGCGATGGCCTTCACCTCATCAACCACTTCCAGGTATGCCCCACCCTTATAGACCGTGCCATTCTGGGCCGCGTTGGCCATGGCGGCCACGACCGCCACTGGGACAGAAAGGGCCAGTCCGCATGAGCATGAGACCACGAACACGACCAGACCGCGGAGGATGAACGTATGCCAATCTGCTCCGAAGAACAAGGGGGGGATTGTAGCCACTGCCACTCCAAGGGCGAACATGGCGGGAGTATACCATCTGGCAAAATCGTCGGAAAACCTCTGATAAGATGTTCTCTTTGATTGCGCCTCTTCCACTGAACATATGATCTTCGAGAGCATGGTCTCGGAAGCAGTTCTGTCCACCCGCACTTCCATCGACCCATTCTGATTTATCGTACCGGCAAAGACCTCGTCGCCAACGTTCTTCTGCACCGGGATCGATTCTCCGGTGACCGCAGCCTGATCGACGAATGACATGCCCTGAAAGACCTTGCCATCGACGGGAATCCGTTCTCCTGGCCTAACAATGACCATATCGCCGACATCAATGTCCTCGGTCGGCATGATCACTTCGTGGCCATCCTTGCGCACAAGTGCTTTCTTCGGCACAAGTTCAGTAAGCGACCTGATCGCTCCCCTGGCCTTGTCCACGGCATAGGATTCCAGCACATCCCCGAGCGAATAGACGAAGATGAGTATGGCCGCCTCATACCACATTCCAAGCAGAATGGCCCCAGAAGCGCCGATTAACATGAGCAGATGAATTGTCGGAGTGAGGTTGATGAGGGCGATGATGGCCTTCCTAGCAGGATAGTAGACGCCTACCAGAACTGCAATCCCGAAGAGAGCATTGGTTATGCTGGGCCCTACTCCCAGAAACATCAGAATGAAAGAGAAAAAAGTGATAATGCCGCACCCGTAGAGGGCCAGTTGCTGCTTCTCCTTCCACCATGTACTGCGTTCCTTGACCTTGGCCATTGAACAGGTCATGCCCGTCTCAGAGATTGATCTGATAATCTCTTTCTCCGATGTTCGAGACGGGTCAAAGGTGACATCTGCTTGCCTCGACTCCATGTCCAAGTTGAGTTCTTTCACACCCTCCAGGGACCATATCTTCGCTTTGAGCAGGTCGGCGTCCCGGCCAGAGCCAGCACCTTCGATGAGCAGTGAGATTGTTTCAAGCGGTTCCTTACCCCCCTTATCGACCATTGCATGCACCCCACAATTTCAATTTGAATTGAATTAGATGATACATTGAAGCGTATATGTACATTTGCAGGAATCTCAGGGCGGTGCCAAGGTTGACGGACATCCATGCCATAGGCCGTAGGGCCTTCGGTTTCACGTCTGACCTTCCAACACAGTTGTGTCGGGTAGTATTCGGCGCAGACTCCTCGTCATTTTTCAGTACTCGAAGTGCAAGAACTCGGACGCGAGCATGGAGTTAATTCCAATTAAGTTGATTTTGAGATGAATTAATGGCTCATCGGAATCGTGGTTTCGAAAAAAGCCCAGCGATCTTCTCGCCTTCGGACATCTAATGGACATCAAAAGTGTAGGAAGCTCATATATGTCTCTGCTTACCGCATCGGCGAACCCCGTCTTGCCCTCGCGATACTATTACAAGATATTTTAAAACGAATCACCACTATCCCCCATTCTAGCATAAAGGAAGGGTATCGGTGATATCATGACGACCAGGGTGAGAGTTAACATGTTTCCATGCGAGAACAGGACCGAGATCACGGCGGAGGCGACCGATGACGGCAACTATGTCGTCCGGGCGATCAGTAGTTGCGAGAAGGCCCATCGGTACGTTGAAGGGCTGGGGCCACTCTCGTTGATCGATCTCACCGACAAAGCAGGAAGCAAGGTGTTCCGCGACTTCCTGAACGGAGACATGAGCGCCAACTGTCTGCTCCCCTCCGGGGTGATGACCGCGCTGTGGGTGGAAGCGGGGATGATCGCCCGGTCCATGGCCAGGAAGGGAGTTCCGCTCAGCATCGAGTTCGTCGAGGGTTGATCCATCGTGCCATCAAGACCGTCGCCTAAGGCCAACAAGACAATTGGAAATGTCATATGCCATTCAGACTAAGAAAACTGTGCTCATCGATCGAGGACTATGAAGCCAATGGACACGGTCCGTTAGACCTTGACATGTTCGATCGGCACCTATCCTGCCTGCCTGGCGTCGAGGTCTCAAGGCAGGGGCCTGTCCTGACCGCTTTGTTCGAGGATGAGGGGGTCGTGGTCAGACTATTTTCGAGTGGAAAGGCGCTGATCCAGGCCAGTTTGAGGGGGGACGCGGAACGTGTATGCTCGATATTGAACAAGGTAGCCGATGAACCATCGGGGTTGCCCGCTCTGTGATCCAAACAAGGGCACGAAACTCTTCCTCGCCCATGGTCGCCTTGAACGGCCCACTCATAATTAACCTCATTGCAAATTATCTTGAAATGACAAATTCTATATACTCTCGCCTACATATCGTTTCAAATTATGTTGAAATTGTTAACGGGCGATCGAGATTTGAGTAAAGAGAGGTGACCAAATGACAAAGAAATTGACCATATTCGAAGGTGCGTTATGCTGCTCCACGGGCATATGTGGCCCTGAGCCGGACAAAGCGTTGATTCAGCTGAACGAGGACGTTAAGAGGCTCAAGGCCGAGTTCCCGGAGGATACTATCGCCAGAAGCTCCCTGTCATTTAATGCCGCGGCATTCTTAGAACATCCCGAGGTTCTCAAGCGTGTAAATAAACAGGGAACGGGCGTTCTTCCCATCACCTCCCTCAACGGCAGGATCCTCGCCCAGAGCAGGTACATGACATATACGGAAATGAAGGCAGCCCTCCTGGAAAGTCGGCCGTCGAAGGGGGGTGAAGACGATGAATGATCTGTTCGAAGTTGAAAGGGGCAAGACCAAGTTCATCTTCTTCAGCGGGAAAGGAGGGGTGGGCAAGAGCACCATGAGCTGCGCCACCGCGGTATGGCTTGCCCGGAGAGGGTACAAGACGCTCATCGTGACCACCGATCCGGCGCCGAACCTGGGGGACATCTTCGGCCAGGAGATCGGGCATCGCGTCACCGCCGTTCGGGCCGTCCCGAACCTCTATGCAACGGAGATCGATCCGGACGTAGCATCGCAGGAATACCGCGAGCGGACGGTCGCTCCCCTTAAGGGCATCCTGGACCAGAAGAACCTGGATGCGATGATGGAGCAGATGAAGAGCCCTTGCGTTGAAGAGGTCGCGGCCTTTGACAGCTTCATCGAGTTCATGGATGACCCACAGTATGATGTGGTCATCTTCGACACCGCTCCGACGGGGCACACCATCCGGTTGTTGGAGCTGCCCAGCGGCTGGTCCACCGAGCTGGATAAGGACGGTTCGACCTGCATCGGACCGAGCTCGTCGCTGCAAGGAGCCAAGGCGAAGTACAAGAAAGCAATAGGCTACCTGCAGGACGGCAAGAAGACCTCGTTCATCTTCGTCCTCAAGCCGGAGAAGTCTTCCATCCTGGAGACGAACCGCAGCATGGAAGAGCTGTCCAGCCTGGGCATCAATACCACCTCACTCATAATCAACGGCGTGCTGCCGGCCGAGGCGGCGACGGACGAGTTCTTCCGCAACAAGAAGGCGGAGGAGAGCAGGATGCTAGACGAGATCCGGAAAGAGTTCGTCCTGAGAACCCTACAGTACCCTCTGCAGGAAACGGAGATCAACGGAGTGGACACTCTAGCATCCGTCGCTTCCTATCTGTTCGAAGGCAAAGACATAAAGGTCCGAGGCCGGGAAGGCGAAGCGCCGGCGTACAGGGAGGTGAAGAGCGACGTTGCAGCGACAAATTATCTCCTCCGGCCAACGAACGGAACGAAGTACATATTCTTCACCGGCAAGGGCGGAGTGGGCAAGAGCACGCTGGCCTGCGCCACATCGGTTCATCTAGCCGATGACGGGCTGAGAACTCTGATCGTGACCACGGATCCAGCATCTCACCTTCAGGAGATCTTCGGACAGCAGATCGGCTCGGAGCCAACCCCGGTTGCCGGAGCGGACAGACTCTTCGCGGTCAGGATCGATCAGAAGAAGGCCTTGGACGAATATCGGAAGCGCATCCTCGACTCGGTGAAGGAGCAATCCGAGGAAATCAGGAAATCGGTGGAGGAAGATCTCAACTCGCCGTGTGCCGAGGAGATGTCGGCGTTCGAGAAGTTCATGAACTACTTCGAGATGGAAGGTTACGATGCCGTAATATTCGACACTGCTCCGACCGGACACACACTCAGGCTGCTGGAACTCCCCTCCGACTGGAAGGGCTTCATCGACCTTGGCACGCTGGCCAAGAACACTTCCGAGGAGACGAGAGGCAAGTACGCTAATGTCATCGAGACCATGAGGTCGAAGGACAAGAGCACCTTCGTCTTCGTCGTCTATCCCGAATACACGCCAATCATCGAGGCGTGGCGGGCATCGCAGGAGCTGAAAAAGCAGGTGGGTATCGAGACCGGCCTGGTGGCGGTGAACTACATCCTGCCCAATGAATACGGTCGAAACCCGTTCTTTGAGAGCCGAAGGCGACAGCAGGAGAAATACCTCGCCGAGATCGGGCCAAGATTCCAGACGCCGCTGCTGCTGGTTCTCCAGCTGGACCACTCGCCCGAGGGCGTGAAGGAGCTTCGTGCTCTGGCCGCCAGGATGTACGGCGGGGAGACCCAGAAGCCTACCGGCTAAACCATTTACCGCTACAGAGCGTTGAGGGGCTCATGGCTCGAGAGCACAAAAAATATGGGGAGTGTGTCCCCGTCGATGGAGCGCACGCTGGGGGCTCGGGCGTAGGGATGAGATGCCATGAGCCTGATGCCGTTCTCGACGCCCAGATCGAAAAGATCGGCCTGGTCCACATCCTAGTGATTGGTAAGCGGGGAGGTATAATCATCCCCAAGGGAGTGCGGGAAAGGATGGACGGCTGCGAGGAGGGAAAAATGCTGCTGGTCGCCGAGATGGTGAACGGCACCACGCCGATGATCACGCTGGTTCCAGAGAACCGGCCGTCTGGAAAAGCCAAGAAGGGCGGACCGAAGCGGCTCACTCCTCAGCGCCGATGAGCCCGTACCGATACAGCAGCTCCCTGCCCTGATTGGTCAGCATACCGATACGCTACCTCTTGCGAGGAGGGCACGATAACCCCCCCCCAGGATGTGTAGGAGGTGGGGCAGCTTGGGATCGAACAACGCGGTGAGATCCTTCAGAACGCTGAGGCGCAAGTCGATTATGCTGAGGGCGTGCAGTATATGAATCCTTATCGAGTCGGACAGTGTCTTGAACAGGTTCGATCGATGGGGCAAGCGCGCCCGGTCGGGGACGACGCCCCTAGCCTCCCAGTCCGTCTTGCAAGCGGAGGGCGGCTCCCTCCCCAGGTAGGTTAATGCCGTTCGCTTAGCATTCAGTGGCACTCTCACCCTTGCGGCCATCTATTCATATCATCATCTAGGCAACACTAGGTTGTCGATTATCCACTTGTTGATCTCGTTCCTGCTCTTCCGGAACGCGGACAGGCGCTCATCCTCGCTACTGCTACTTCCGAGGAGTCGTGGAACCCTTGGTGGGATGCCCCTAACCTCCCAGGAAGAACGGACAGGCCTCCGCCGCGTTGGAGCACACCATCACCACATGGTCGAACAGCCGTCCCTCGAACACGTCGAGGCTCTTGAAACCCTGGTTCGAAATATCGATGCCCAATTCCGCCGTCTCCCGAACGGCCAGCGGGTGCACTCGGCCAGGCCTCGTTCCCGCGCTCTTCGCATCCAGCGCTCTCGAGTATAGGCCGTTGACAGGCCTTTCGACCATCTGGGAGCGGGCGGAGTTGTGAGCGAAGATGAACAAACCATCCTCATGAGATGATCATCCATGCATAGCCAGATGGTCAAGGTAACAATGGTTAGGAATCTATTTATACTTATCAATCGTTTCAACATTAGTTGAAATCATAACAGGATGGAGTGCATGAAAGAGACCGCCGGAGAGAACTGCCCGCCGCCTGGAGTGGCGCCAAAGAAGCTGTCGTTCCTGAACCGTTACCTGACCATCTGGATCTTTGCAGCCATGGCGTTGGGGATCGCCCTTGGCGTGTTCCTTCCCGGCGTGACCAGCTACCTCAATTCGCTCAGCATCGGAACTACGTCCATACCGATCGCCATCGGCCTCATCTTGATGATGTACCCCCCGCTGGCGAAGGTGAGGTACGAGGAATTGGGCAAGCTTACCAGAATGCCAGAGTCGAAGGCCATGTTCTCGACCTCGCTTTTCCTGAACTACGTTGTCGGTCCGCTGCTGATGTTCGCTCTGGCATGGATCTTCCTACCAGACCTGCCGGAGTACCGCATCGGCCTCATCCTCACCGGGGTGGCGAGGTGCATCGCCATGGTGCTGGTATGGAATCAGCTGGCCGAGGGCGACTGCGAGTATGCCGCCATACTGGTGGCGCTGAACTCGATCTTCCAGATCATCCTGTACTCATTCTACGCGTACTTCCTCATAACCATCCTGTCCGATGTGGTGGCCCCGGGATCCGGCATCGCGGTGAACATCTCCATCGCGTCGGTGGCGGTGAGCGTGCTCATATACCTGGGCATACCGTTCCTGGCCGGGATCGTCACCAGGTACACGCTATTCCCGCGCAAGGGCGCCGACTGGTATGACAACAAGCTCATGCCAAAGCTGTCCAAGGTGTCGCTGCTGGCGCTGCTGTTCACCATCGTGGTCATGTTCTCGCTGCAGGGAGAGAACATCGTGCGCCTGCCGCTCGACGTGGTGCGCATCGCCATTCCGCTGCTGTTCTACTTCCTGATCATGTTCCTGCTGTCGTTCGGGGTGTCGATGAGGCTGAAGTTCGACTACCCGCACACCGCGACGCAGTCCTTCACCGCTGCCAGCAACAATTTCGAGTTGGCCATCGCCATAGCGGTCGGCGTGTTCGGCATCGGCTCTGGCGTCGCCCTGGCCGCGGTCATAGGCCCACTGGTGGAGGTTCCGGTACTCATATCGCTGGTGAACCTGGCACTGTACTTCCGGAAGCGCTATTACGGCGTGGATGGCAAGGTAAAGGCAGCCGCCTCGGAGGCCTGAACATGGATCCCAAGACCAAGGAGCTGGTGGCCATCAGCGCTTCCGTGGCCGGAAGGTGCCAGCCCTGTTTCCGCCACCATCTTAGGAAGGCCAAGGAGTTAGGCATCGCGGCCGAGGACATGCAAGAGGCCATAGCGCTAGCCAACCGTATCAGTGATGTGGGCGGCCAGCGCATGGCTGAGTTCGTTAACGTAGTAATCAAAGAGTAATGGAGGAGGAAAAATGCCAATAGAGGAGATCGACCTATACTGGATGAAGGCCGAGGATTTGGCCAAGTATATGCCAGATGGTGGTTGTGCGAAAGCAGAGGCGAAGACCGGGAAGGAACTCGCAGAGAAGCTCATCTCCAAGGCGGTCAAGGCCGCCGACTGCCCAGAGATCGACAGGAAAATGGCTGAAGCGATCGATGGAGTACTGAGCATAACCACCCGGCTACCAGAGAGCGACCCGATGCAGGAGAAGGTGTCGGAGAAGCTGTTCGAGTATGGTAGCCCAGACGCGGATTCGCCGGTCATCATCACCTCGAACTCCAAGCTCACACATAAGATACTCAAGGAGATCTTCGATAATGCTCATGTCAAGGCATTTGTCATACCGGTGGACACGAACGGTTACACCCTTGACAATTCCGCTGTGGTCAATGCGTTCACGCCGATGGCGGTCATGAAAGCGATCACAGACAGCGGCATCGCTAACAAGACGTCAAACAAGAAGGCGCTAATTTCCGGATTTCTCGCGAACCAGAAGAGCGGCATAGAGCGCATCGTCCGTTGGAGTCTCGATGTGGGCCCCATAAGCGGCTATGAGCTTCCACTGTACCTGCTGAGCCGTTGAACATTCATAGGCTGGTCGAAGGAATGGCGGCGTGGGTCGACCCAGAACAGGTGAAGCGCTCGAGGGCGTTCGTGACGAAGGTGGCGAAGGAGAAAAAAGCCTCATGGCTCAATGGTGAGGTGCAACTACATTGCATCCGCTGCGAGGCAGAGGTCTACCGAGAGGATTGTGTCTGCCCTTGTTGCCATGCTCCTTTAAAGAAGGAGTGCCCCCGATGCCACTACTGGGTAGATATGGATACCACCTTCTGCGTCTCCTGCAGGCACGCCTTCCCGTTGCCGCCGCCCCCCAGGGCGACGGTGCGGCTTTGGCACGAATGCTCCGAAAGGGACTGACAGCAGAGGAACTTTTTAACAGCCGCAAGTGCATTTGACCATCCGTAAGGGGCGAGAAACATGGGGGTGGCGATATTGGGCTGCGACGCCATCAGGAACGAGATCGAGATTGTCACGGCCGGAGACCAGGACGTCGTGTACCGCGAGTACCTGGAGTTCGGCCTCCACCTTGAACCGACCAATCTGAAGAAGGTCATACTGGAGAAGCTGAACTCTTTACCAGACGGAGTGGATGTCGTCTTCCTCGGCTACGGCCACTGCCAGGCTCTTCAAGGTCTTCCGGAGCAGGTTGAGGTCCCGGTCGTCATGCTGGAGTATGAGGACTGCATCGCCGCCATACTGACGTCGGAGAGATACCATTCGGAGAAGAAGAACGGCGGCGTGACGTGGTTCTACCCGGCCGGCTGGGCCGTTAACGGCATGGAGGGCATGGTGAGGCTTTTCCACCTGGACAGCGTCGAAGGCTACGCTCCGGACTATTTCCTCAGGATCATGTTCGACGGCTTCTCCCGGTGCCTGTTCATCGACACCGGGATCGATTGCGCCGATATGTGCGAGAAGAACTCGAAGGAGGTTGCTAACATCCTTGGTCTAAGGCACGAGCGGACCGTCGGCAGCCTGGACGCGGTGAGGGCGGCCTGGGAGCAGGCCAAGGAGCTGGCGCATGCACTTGAGGCCGAGAAAGACCATAATGGCCACCCGGCTGCATCGAACGCTTCGAACGGTGCGTGACCAACGTTCCACCGTAGCGGTTCAGCGGTACGCGGCGCGCAGCTTGTCGCCGGCCAGGTACCTGATCCTGGTGGTCAGCTCGCCGACCGTTCCCATGTACTCGATCTCGTCCTGCCCCCTGAACACCTTCTCCCTTACCAGGGCGCCGAGCTGGTCGTCGTTGCCGGAATGCAGCACCAGTCGGATGCTGCCCTCGGCCGCCTGGCGGTCCATGCAGATGCCGTCCTCGTCGCCGTCCACGATGCCGATGACCGGCACTCCCAGGCGTGACAGCAGCGATGTGGCGATGCACGTGGTGTCGTCGCCGACCGCCACCGCGGCCTTGATGTCCCGGCCGCGGAACAGGGCATCCTCGGCGCGATGATCGATCAGGATGATGCGATCTCCGGCGGAGGTAGCGCTCCCCCCGCCGCCCGTGGTCCTCCGTACCGAGCCGGAGCGGATGATGGCCCGGCTGAGGTCCTGGATGTTCAGCTTGGCGATGCCATGCTCCTTCGGCTCCAGGCCGGTGAAGGCCAGCTCGCCTTTCACCAGCTGGACCTCCACCACCTCATCGATCGCCTTTCCGATCACGATGCCGTCTATCCACACGTTCTCCCCGATCTCCACGCCGGAGATGGTACGGCGGTGCGGCGACGGCTCCGGGACGATCGAGCGGGGCGCTTCCCGCAGCCCCATGGAGCGGATGAGCGCCACCGTGCCCGCGCTGACCGTCGGCTTCCAGCTGATATAGAATCCGTCGTCGATCTGGACCAGGGGGACCTTGAGGCGATTGATGACACGCGACACGACCATGCGGCCGAATGCCTGTCCGGACGCCGGCGTCTTGGAGGCGTTGAGCAGGACGACCTCGTCGCAGCGGCGGTCCATCTCCACCAGCGCGTCGGAGACAAGCTGACGGCCCTTGACGCTCACGCGGCCCTCCAGTCCAGCGTCGATGAGCGCCGCCACGCCCATTGCTCCTCCGATGGTCGCTTCCACCTCTCCCGCGGCGCTGAGCTCGTCGAGCACCTTCGCTGCGATCCCCGAGTCGATTACCTCCGGACCATGGATGACCACGCCGTATCTCATATCACCCGTGGTTATGGCGCGGTGATTGATAAAGCTCAGCTTCGACCGGACGGTATTCCTTGCTCCATCGAGCGAATCTCCAGCGTGCGGATCAGATCGGAGCGGGAGACGATGCCGGCCATCCGGCCGTCCTCCATGACGATCAGCCGGCCCACCTGCCTTCGGGCCATGAGCTGTATCGCTTCCTCGGCAGGAGTGTCCGGGCCGATGGTGATGACGTCGCGGCTCATGATCCTGCCCACCTCCACATCATAATGATGCGATGCCGGCACCCCTTGGGCGTCCTGGAGCGTCACCACTCCGACGATGCGGTCTCCGTCCATCACCGGATAGCCCATGTGCTTCTCCGCAATGATCTTGTCCAGCAACTCCCTTACGGTCATGGAGGGCGGCACCACGCTCACCTCGCGCGTCATTATGCTGCCGACCGTCACGCCCTCCAGGGCCTTGCCGACCAGCGTGGCCCTCTCCTCCTCCCTCGCGCCGAGATATATGAACAGGGCGATAAGGATCAGCCATATGTTGTAGAAGAAGCCGACCACGGCCATTATGATCGCTATTCCCTTCCCGATCGCGACCGCCGCCCTGGTGGCCGGTATGAAGCCCATGCGCTTGGCGAGGAGGGCGCGCAGCACCCTCCCTCCATCCATGGGGAACGCCGGAATGATGTTGAACCCGCCCAGCAGGATGTTGTAGAAGCTCATCATGCTGAACATGATCGCCACGATGGTGATGCCGAGGCTGGTCTCATTGCGCAGGAGGAGCCAACCCGGAAGGAGAATGAGACCGATGGCGAAGCTGGTGGCCGGCCCCACGATGGCCATGAGTTCCTCGCCCACCGCCTCCTTGGGCTGCTTCTCGATCTCCGACACCCCTCCGATGATGAACAGCGTGATGCCTGAGATCGAATAGCCCCGCCGCATCGCCACGATGGAGTGCGCAAGTTCGTGCAGCAGCACTGCGGCGAAGAACAGCACTGCGGCGATGAGGCCGAGGCCCAGTTTCTCCGGCCATCCAATGGGCAGGTCGCCGAACCCTATGCGGAAGCCGAACAGGTCAGGGACGAATGTGAAACCGAACACCAATGCGAAGAACGGGAGGATGAAGAGGAAGGAGAAGTGGATCTTGATGGGGATCCCCCTCACCCTGCCCAGGCGAAGCGACGACCTCATGTCGTTATCATTGGCAGGGCGGGGATGATTATGGTTTTGCCTAGTGAGGGTGCCCCGCCACCATGCTGATGACGTACATGATCGCGATGCCCAGCACCACCATGAGGAAGGCGCGGTATCCCTTCCTCTCGAGGTGGAACGCTTCAGGCAGCAGATCGCATATCCCCACGTAGAGGAACGTCCCTGCGGCCAGCGCGAGCGGGAAGCCGACCTCGATGCCTTCCATGACATCGATGAGCGGTATCGCCGCGAACGCCGCCGCCGGGACCAGGAGCGAGAACACCGCGACCAGGCCCATGGACCTCCTGACAGGGATCTCGGCCAGCCGGAAGGTGGTGGCCAGTGCCATTACCTCAATGCCCTTGTGGGCGATGATGGCCGTGAACAGTATGGCGCCAACCTCCGCCTCTAGCATGGCCGCCACGCCAAGGGCGAAGCCGTCCATGATGCCATGGACCGCCAGCCCGAGGAACGCCGCCGTCGATGTGAGCGCGTGGACGTGCTCGCACTCCCCGCCATCGCAATGCTCGCCCTCATCCTCGTGCTCATGTTCGTGCTCATTGTGGTGATGGTGCGTCAGTATGACGCGCTCGATCAACAATACCGCGATCAGGCCGACCATGACCAGGGTGAGCGCCTCGTGAGAATCCATCAGCTCGACCGATTCGGGGATCAGTATGAGGAACGCGGCGGCGATGAAGAATCCGGCGCTCAGGCCGGTGAATAGGTGCAGCTGTTTGGACGACCATCTGTACACCAGGGGGAGGGAGCCTCCCACCAGCGATATTGCCACGATGACGACGGAGTATACGGCGAGGGTCTCGAAGGGAGTCATGTCGAACATGAGATAATCGAGAGGTATTATTAAAGATTTACATGAAAGTTAATAAAATGTGCCGAACGGCGGCGGCCTCATTAATAATTGGGCAAAAATGATATGGCCTCCGCATCCTTTGGAGCGATCATGATAAACGTGGAAGAGATGAACGAGGGGGCGGTCGTGAAGGACCTCGACTCCATGGTGGGGTTTGCGGAGGGCGGGATCGTGTCCAAGGTGTTCCTGAACCGTCCGGAGACGAACATGACGCTGTTCTGCATGGCCAAGGGGCAGGAGCTGTCCGAGCACACCTCCACCAAGCCGGCCGCCATCCACATTCTTCGAGGGAGGGGGACCGTCCGGCTGGGCGACGAGACCATCGAGGCTGCTCCGGGCAAGTGGATCTTCATGCCCCCGCAGCAGCTGCACTCGCTTCAGGCGACGGAGGACATGGTATTCCTCCTGACACTGTTCAAGCGGTTCTGATCAGCGTTCGATGCCTTCGCGCGCTGGAATGCCCTGCTCATAGGGATGCTTGATCATCCGCATTTCAGTCACCAGATCGGCAAGGTCGATGATCTCCTGCGGGGCGTATCGTCCGGTAAGAACGAGCTCCACGCGCGGAGGCCGGCCCTTCACGATGTCCACGACGCTGTTGACGTCCAGGAGCCCCATGTGCACCGTCACGTTGACCTCGTCCATGATGAGCAGGTCGTACTCTCCGGAATGCAGCAGCTCCTTTGACCTGGCCAGGGCGGCCTCGGCTGCTTCATAGTCCTCCTTCTGCGCCTTGCCCTCGTGGACGAGGCAGGAGCGTCCCATCGGGAGGAGGGTCAGATCTGGAAACTGCTTGGCAATCCGATACTCGCCGTAGTACTGGTCGGACTTCATGAACTGCACCATGGCCACCTTCAGCCCGTTGCCCATGGCCCGCAGCGCCAATCCGAGAGCTGCCGTGGTCTTGCCCTTTCCGTTGCCCGTATACACCTGGACCAGGCCCAGCTGCTCCCTCGGGTCCTTCGCCGACGTCATGGCACCAGGAACTCCTCCTGGACGGTTATACTTTATCTTAGATGGAGCGCCGACACCGTTGCGCGGGCCTTGCGCTTCGCCAGCGTGGCCTTGATGGTGTTGACCATCGCCCTCTGCGGCATCGACAGCAGCGCCTTTGCCTCCTCCAGGTCGTCGGTGAACATGACCTCCGACATCAGCATGCCGCACAGCACTGTGCGGTCCCCGGCCGGGATGCTCTCGTCCATCCACACCTCCAGAATGCTGTCCTTGAGGTCCCCTCCTTCGGAAAGCTCGTTGCCGAGCAGGTCCTCGATGGCCCTCTCATAGCAGTCCAGCCTCGACATGTCGTTCTGGCGCACCGCCGCGGAAGCGACCGCCCCGGCCCCCTGGCCGCATGCGTACGACGGGATGATGCCCTCGCCGACGAACGCCAGCGTCTGGCCGGCAGCATCCCCGGCGAACAACACGTTGCCGCGGCGCGGACCGCCCAGGAAGCCTGGGAGCGGAGCGTCACCGGTCTTGACCTCCAGCACCTTGTCGACGTCAAACATGTCCATCAACATGGGGTTCGTGGCGAGCCACTCCTGCAGCCTGTCCCTTCGGTTGCCGTGCAACCCGATGGCCGCCAGGCCGACATTGGCGCGTCGCGGCCCCTTCGGGATGATCCATCCGTAACCGAGGCCGACCTCCGGCTCCAGGAAGATCTGCATCCCGGCCGGCAGCCTCTTGTTGGAGACCATCTCGTACTCGATGCCCTTGGCCATGGCCTTCTCGGTGAAGAGCTCCACGCCCATCAGGCGGGATACGGTGCTGTGGACCCCGTCGGCCGCTATGACGACCTTCGGATGCACCCTCGTCTCCACGCCCTGATGCATGATGGTCGCTTCAATGACGTTCCCGTCCCGCATCTCGATGTCGGTCAGGCGGGCGTCGGCGTGCACCATGGCACCCGCCTCCGCGGCCTTGGCCGCCAGCGCCTTGTCGAATATCTTCCTCTCCAGCGAGACGGCCTTCCAATATGGCTCCCGGCTCGTCAACGCGATACGGCGATCGAGCAGGAACTTGGTGTGGTCCAGCGCCATGGCCTTCGCGCCCGGGGGCAGGTTCAGCTTCAGACTCTTGAGCAGCGTCTCGCCCACCACCTCGCCGCACTGCACCGGAGTGCCGATCTCCTTCTTGCGGTCGATGAGCAGCGTGCTGGCCCCGCCCTCCGCGGCAGTCATGGCGGCCGAGCTCCCAGCCGGGCCGGCGCCTATTACCAATACCTCGCATTCCTTCAGCATGTTACCACCCCACCATGGCGGAACGGACGTACGCCATGTAAAGGCCCCTGTACTTGGGATAGATCAGCATGGCCTTGAAGAAGGATGCTGGAAGCGAGCCGCGGCCGAACATGCGGGCCGATTCCTTGTATCCTTCTTCGTTCAGTTCAGCGAACTGCCGGTACGCCCTCATGAAGCTGGGGTGGTTGAACAGGGACGGACGCCACCACCGTTCGTACGTTCCGGGGTCATCCCACAGCACGGCCTCGGCGGCCTTCCTGCCGGACACCAGGGCGGCCCGGATGCCCCCGAATGTGAGGGGGTTGGGCATGGCCGCGGCGTCGCCGACCAGAAGGCAGCGGCCGTCGGTTATGCGGTCCAGGCCGCCGGTCGGTATGGCGCGACGGTGCTTCTCGATGATGTCCTCCTTGACCACGTCGGTCCCGCGCGGGAACCCGATGCGCGCGTGCTTGCCGGCCGGGAACTCCCAGCGGTACCCGCCGTTGTACTGCGGCCCCTGGATGAACGATATCTTGTTGCTCGGAAGATCCTTGTCAACGATGTACTGCTCGGTCCATATGACCTCCGGTGGCTCGGTGCCGAAGACCTCGCGGCGGACACGGGAATTGACACCGTCGGCGCCGATGAGATACCTTGCGGCGACCCTGCTGCCGGAAGAGCAGCTGAGGATGTATCGGCCGTTCTCCCTCTGGACGGATAGCACGGCGTCCTTCTCCATGATGCCGCCCTTCGCGAGGTAGCGGCCCTGGACCGAGCGCAGGAACTTGGGCCGATCGATCACGTACCCGTTGTGGCGGATGCCCATGACCACCCCTCCCGGCCATATCTCCTCGACGTAGTTGATGTCGTGAACAACGTGCTCCGCCCTCAACGGGCGCAGCTGGCGGAAAGCGGCCTCCGAGACGGCCTCGCCGCACATGCGGTGATAGAGATCGTAATTCTTACCGTCCAGTCGGTCCATGAGGAGAACGTTCATCTCCGGACGGTATTCCTTGAGGAAGAAGGCGGCCGAAGTGCCGGCGCATCCTCCGCCCACAATAACAGCATCATATTCTTCCATTGTCACACCTCGAAGTGCTGGCGACATCGACCATGGAGTAACCGAAGTCGAACGATAGGAACGCGAACAGGTAAATGAAGGATGGCAGAGCTCCGACGATGCAGAGAATGAGCACGCCCACCTTGAGCAGGGGGCGCTGGCGCAGGATGTTTGCCTTCAGGGAATGATCGTCATCGGCCGGAAGGGCATCCACCTTCTCATCCAGGAACGAGAGGATGAAGACCACTGCGATCGCTGCCAGGTTGATGTGCCCGTACACGATAAGGGCGGCGATGGAGAGGACCATCGCCGCCGTGAAAGCAATGCGGAAGGCGATGTTGTCGTACTTGCCCGCCACGAGGAGAGAGAGCAGCATGCCGATGAAGATGACGGCGGTGCCCTCGTCGAGCAATGCCATGGCTCCCATCCACAGGCCCGCCGGCAATGCCAACAGGAACGCCGTCCTCTGGCAGTACACGCCGGAGTCGAACGCCTCGTCACCATACTTGACTATGATGCCCAGCAGGAGGTACGAGAGCGGGAGAATGAGCGAGTACAGGAGGTCGGCCCGATCGATGAAATAGCTGACCATTACCGCTATGACGGCGGCGGCCAGCGCGAGGGCGGCGAAGAATGGTAATGCCAGACTACCTCGGGTTGCCGACGCGACCTCCATGACGCCTGTCAAATGCCGCGATGTGTTATGAACCTTGGCCAATTCGGCCGGCAATATATTGGTGTTCGACATTATGTCCAAATGGCAAGAGGGCAAAATGAAATGGGAAAACAGCAAGAGGTTTTGGGCATGCCCGAGAGGGCATGTGGTCTTGAGGTCAGCCCTCGTGTTCAGGACCTGCTTGGCAGCACGGCGCGGAGGGCTCGGACGGCCCACCCCCGCATGGGGCGGCCCTTCCGCCCATCCCTCATCTTCTTGCCAATGACCATATGGCGTCCACCGAGGAGAGCGTACTGCCCCCTCAGCTCGTCCTTTACGTAGCGATCGATCTCCTGTTCCGGCATGCTTGTCAGCGCGTACGATGCAGTGAATGACATCTTGTCCACCTACGAATCCGAGTAGAACGTAAGGGGGCCATATCCTTTGACCCGGCCTGCGGCGGTCTTTGCCGAGAATGATTAGCACGGTGCTTGACAGCGATGCGCACGGCGTCGGCGTGGAACGGTTTATCTCCCCATTTGCTGATAAGCCGTCGTGCCGAACTACGAGGCCGTGCTGGAGGTCAAGCATGACTGCCCCTACTGCAACATAACGGAGCTCCATCCGGGCATCCACATCACTGCCTGGGATACCACGGCCATGCACATCGCCGTCGTCACCTGCGATCGCGAGGGGGAGCTGGAAGACTTCCGGCGGGAGCTCTCGGCCTCGCTCGATCATGATCTGGTATCGCAGCAGGCCAATCGCCTGGAGGTAGTGATACGGGATCGCAACGTGAAGCCCGACTCGGTCACTTCCCTCATATCGCGATGCGACTGCTGGTGCACCCAGCCATCGGTGGCGGAGATGGGATGGGAGAAATACCGGGTGTTCTCGTGGGACAAGGCCAACCTGTCGCGTCTCGTCAGCCTCATATCTGCTGCGGGCGGCACCGTGCGCGTCAGCTCGGTGCGCCAGCTGGGCCTGCCGTCGTTCACCAGGGACATGATGATGCCGGTCGGCAACATCCTGCACGGCCTGACGCAGAGGCAGATCGACGCGCTGATAACCGCGCTGGAGCGCGGCTACTACGATTCCCCCGCCCGGGTATCGGCCGACGAGCTGGCCAAGGCCCTGTGCCTTTCACGCTCCACGCTGTCCGAGCACTTACGCAAGGCCGAGGCGAGGCTGCTGCTCAACATCCTCCCGGTGATGCGGATGACCCACGAGGAGGAGTATTAGACGATCCTCTTGAGCAGCCATGCCATGTTGCGTCCGAGGTCGCTCATGATGCGCCTGCCCTCCCCGTCGGAATCAACATCGCCCTGCTCACGTCCCACCAGAACGTTCCAGTAGGAAGAGCCGGGCACGATCATCTCGGCGATCAGGAAGAAGTTGTTGATCTCCTGGAAGGTCGCAAGCGCCCCGGCACGGCGGTTGACCGCGACAGCAGCGCCGACCTTACGGGCGAACATGCCGCCATTCGCTCCACCCACGTAACCGACGCGGTCGATGAACGCCTTGGTCTGCGCGCTCATCGTTCCGTAATAGACGGGCGAACCTATCAGGACGCCATCGGCCATGGCGATCTTCGCGACGTACTCGTTCACGCGGTCGTCGGTGATCTTGCATTTGCCGTCCTTCCTCTGGCGGCATATCCCGCAGGCTTGGCACGGTGCTACCGGCTCGCTGCCCATCTCCACCAGTTCGGTCTCGATGCCTTCCTTCTCCAGCTCATCGAGCACCATGCGCAGCGCGCGGTGAGTGTTGCCGCTCTTCCTCGGGCTGCCGTTGAACGCTATGACCTTCATGGCACGAAGATAGCGGCCGATGTAATTGTATTGTTGGCCTCATCTCACCATTTTCCCCTGATAACGGATCGATATGCCACCATTGTACACGGATGCAAGAGGAATCCAGGTCCTGAGCCCGCAGGAGAGTAGATGGGTGAGGCCGCGGCATCTTGAGATGTGGATCTCGCCACGATGAGCGATACGCTAGCGCAGACCATTTAATCGGAAGGGACTTATATGATATCCACAATCCGGTAACACGAATTGAATGTTCGTGTTATGAGGGACCCTGATGCATATTCCCGATGGATTGATGGACCCCGCGGTGTTCCTGGCGGGCTGGGCTGTTGCGGTCGTCGTTCTGGCGGTCGCCATGGCAAAGGTCGGCAGGACGATCGATCAGAAGGCCGTTCCGCTGATGGCTCTGCTCGCCGCGGGAATATTCATGGCCCAGATGCTCAACTTCCCGGTTGGCTTCGGGACGACCGGGCACCTTATCGGCGCCGCCCTGGCGGTGTACATGCTAGGCCCTCTCGCCGCCATGGTGGTGATGACGGCCATACTTCTCATCCAGGGCCTCATGTTCGGCGACGGCGGCATCACCGCCCTCGGTCTGAACATCCTCAACATGGCCATCATAGCGCCCCTGACCGCCTGGGGCATCTTCGCCTTGGCGGGCCGTTCGACGTGGAGCGTTCCGGTTGCGGCCTGGGCATCGGTCATGGCCGGTGCGGCCGCCTGCGCCTTTGAGCTTTCGGCCAGTTATACCCTCTCGGGCGGAGCGTACGGCATCACCGGCTCTTTGGCCATCCCGGCCATGCTCGGCTATCATGCCCTGATAGGCATAGGCGAGGGGCTTATCACCGGCGGCATCGTCGCATACCTCACAAAGGTCGCGCCGGAGATGGTGCGAGGCGATCCGACCGCCGTCCCGGTCCCGAGGAAGAGGTACACCAACGCCGCCCTGGGCATCACGGTGCTGTTCGGCATCGGCCTGGTGCTGTTCTTCATGTTCTCAGCCGGAATGGGGGACGGACTGGAGAGCGTCATGGAGGCGGCCGGCGTGGAGGAAGTAACACCTCTCTTCGGCGGCCTCATGGGATACGGAGAGGACTACCTCTCGGCCTTGGTGGCCGGCATCATCGGATTTGCGGCGGTGTTCGCCGTGATCTACCTCGCCTTCCGCCGAAGGAAGGCCGCTGAAGAGACAGAAACACAGTGACGTGGCCTCCCATGAACCACGGCGAGATCGACCAGTACTCCGTCCGTTCCCGATGGTACGGCTTCGACCCACGGGTCAAGCTGGTCTGCGTCATCGGCCTGGTGGTGGTGACGGCGTTCATGCGGGACCTCGCCCCGTTGGTGGTCATATTCGCCTTCGTGGCGGCGTTGCTCCTCCTCTCCAGGGTACCGCTCCGACACCTGGGCGGGGGCATCGTTCTGGCGCTCCCGTTCATCATATTTCCGGTGCTGGCCATGGTCATCACTTCCGGCCCGATGCCCGCGCTGCTCATGACGCTGCGCATTGTTTCCTCGATCTTCGCCTTGATGCTCCTTATCACCACCACGCCGATGTTCGATCTGCTCAAGGCGATGAGATGGTTCCATTTCCCAGCTCTGATGTCTTCCCTGCTGCTCTTCACATACCGATTCATATTCGTGCTGATCGATGAGATGGAGAGGATGAAGATGGCGCGGAAGGCGAGAGGCTTCACGGGGCGCGGCAGTTTGCTGTCGCGTGATGTGTTCAAAACCCTTTCGTACACCGCGGGAATGGTCTTCGTGCGTTCCAATGCCAGAGCCATGAACATCTACAACGCGCTGATGGCCCGAGGCTTCACCGGAGAGGTGGTCACCCTCCGGAGGTTCAAGGCGCGTCCGGCGGACGGCGCCTTTGGCGCAATGTTCGTGTGCGTCAGCGTAATCGCGATAATGCTCCAGATGGGGGTGGCTTTCTGAGAACTATACAACTCCAGGACGTTGGATTCACTTACGATGATGGCATGCAGTCGCTTCACGACGTCACGCTGTCGGTCTCCTCCGGGGAGAGGGTGGCGCTGGTCGGGCCGAACGGCGCCGGTAAGAGCACGCTGCTTCACATCATGTCCTCGCTATACTCCCCGACGTCCGGAACGGTACGGATCGACGGGGAGGAGGTCACCAAGAGGACGCTGGAGAAGACCCGGTTCAAGGTCGGCTTCCTCTTTCAGGACCCGGACGACCAGGTCTTCATGCCCCGGGTGGTGGACGACGTGTCCTTCGGGCCGGTCAATATGAAGCTCGCTCCCGAGGAGATCGCCCTCCGAACGAGGGAGGCGATCGAGGCGGCCGGCATCGCCGGTTACGAGGATCGCGCTCCGCACCACTTGAGCTTCGGAGAGAAGAAGCGAGTGGCCATCGCCGGCATACTGGCAATGCGTTCTCCCATCCTGCTGCTGGACGAACCGACCGCCAACCTCGATCCTCAGGGAAGGCGGGACCTGGTGAACGTCCTCATGCCGCTGCGCGACAAGACCATGGTCATCGCGACCCACGATCTCTCGGTCGCCCTTGAGCTGACGGACCGCGTCATCGTGCTCAAGCGGACGGTGCTGTACGACGGCACCTTCCGCGGACTGGTGGAGCGGCCGGACATATTGACCGAAGCGAGGCTGGAGCTACCGTCGGTCCCGCGGCTCATGGAGCGATGGATGGAACGCACCGGCCGCACGGGGCCGCTGCCGCTGACCATAGACGAGGCGCTGACGATGCTGGAAGAGAGCCGCGTGCGGTGATGAGGACGGAGAATTTATGTCCGAACTTGCATTCTTTATCACCCATGCTGTACCTCCAGCCCCTTAATTAATATGAAAGAACTTGGGCCGTTTCCAGAATCGTTTCATACTCCTGATATTTGCATATCTGGCATACAAAATACCAACCAAAAGGTTCACTATATTGTATCAGTAAAACGGCACCCTTTTATCTTATTACAACATCTATAACCTGTAGGATAGGTGATACAAGGTGGCAACTGTGTCATTCAACAAGCCATTGGAGATACGAAGCGACGAGTCAGCTTCTGCTCTAATCCGGGCATCCGAGGAAACAGATTGCCATAAGCCTATTAAGAGAGTAAATATCTCCAGGGAAAGAGAGAGTGGTCTTTCATCCCTGAGAAAACGATATTCTCGTTAAGAGATCTTCTTGATTCTGCCCATGGTGATGAGACCTCAGTATGCAGCGATCTTCGAACCTTTAGTTGCGCTAAGGATTCTGATATTCAGCATTTTTTAATAGAGAGGGCGATTCCTTTTGAGAAAGCCCATAAAAGTAGGACATACGTCATTTTGGATCAAGGGTTGTTAGAAGAAGGCGTTGTCGAGGTCCTGGCCTACTTTTCTGTTGCGATGGATTTTCTTCTGATTCGTGAAGGAGTGTCGAAAACATTTAAGAGAAAACTTAACGGAATATTTAATGACGACTCGGTCCCCTGCTACCTCATAGGTCAACTCGCAAGAAGTGATTCATGTCCCAAGGAAACCCTCCGGGGAGAAGAAATCCTAGATTATGCTTTAAGTGTGTTGCTGGATGCTCATGATCTTGTTGGCGGAAGATTCGTAAGGGTTGATAGCAAGGAATGCGATGGACTATTGTCTTTTTACATGGAAAACGGATTTACATTATTGCCCGATAAAGAAGAGAACGGTTATTGCCAGCTAGTACGATTCATATCGAGTGAAAAACAGAGCGGTTGAAGGAATATATTCTGACCTTGATGCCCATAATTGAACTGAAACTGAGTGCTGCCTTCTATTAAGCAGAACTGTAACCGCTCCCTGACTCATTCGTACACTTGCACACTCACTTAACGGGCTCGGGCGGGACTTACATCCTCGGAATATGCCCGGCAGGCTGTCACGAAGTTCTGCGCCCACTCGGGGCTGGAGCCGAAGTGTAGGTGGGTGTACGAGGCCAGCGTTCTGTTCTTGACGAACCCGTCCATTGAGGCTTCGATCCCTTCCTCCTTGTTCAGGTCGTAGGCGAAGGCCCCTATGTCGTGGCCAAAGACCTTGGAGTAATGGAACACATGACCTCGAGTTGCATCTCCAACCTTTGCCAGCACGTTATCCCTTATGACCTTCGCCTCGACGTACCCCAGCGCCTGCAGCTTTTCGGTCATGCGCACCTCAGCGTCGAACACCCCGGTCATGTCGTACCTCGCTCCTTCCAGCGTGGTCAGCCCGGCGCACATGTACATGAGACCGCCGCACTCGGCATAGATGGGCATTCCCTCGTCAGATAGCTGCTTCACCTTCGCCCTGACTGATTCGTTGGAATCCAGCTGCTCGGCGAACATCTCCGGATATCCTCCTCCGAAGTACAGGCCGTCGACATCGGGGACCTCGCCCCTGAGGGGGGAGAAGAACACCAGCTCCGCTCCTGCGTCCCTCAGGTACTGAAAGTTATCCTCATAGTAGAAGTTGAACGCCTCGTCCCGAGCAACGCCGATGCGCGCTTTCGTCTGTGCTGGCCTAGCGTCAGGAACGACGATATCCAGCTCAGGAGCGGAATTCGCGATCTCCATCAGGCGGCCGATGTCCAGGTTCTCCTCTATGAGCACCCTGATCCTCTCGTACCTATCGCGATCGAGGCTCTCCTCGGCCGGAACCAGGCCGAGGTGGCGGCTCTCCAGCTTGATGTCCGCATCCTTCGGTATTCCGCCCAGGCAATCGATGCCCCGCAGCGAGTCGCGGAGCATGTCCAGATGCCGCTTCCCGCCGACGTTGTTGAAAATGACCGCCCGGACGTCCGCATCTGGATCGTATTGCTGGAAGCCCAACGCCACCGCGCCCACGCTCCTGGCCGAGGCCGACGCGTCCAGGACGAGGATGACCGGGGCCTTCAGCACCTTGGAGAGGTGCGCGGTCGAACCTTCTTCGCTCCTGCCGTCGTAGCCGTCGTACAGGCCCATCACACCCTCGATGACCGAGATCCCGGCGCCCTCGGAGGCGCGGGCGAACAGCTCAGGCACAGCATCAGGAAACATCCAGGTGTCGAGGTTGCGCGACCTGCGGTCCAGCAATACGGAATGGTGCATCGGATCGAGGAAGTCGGGCCCGGACTTGAACGGCTGAGGATCGAGGCCTCGTTCCTTCAGCGCGAGCAAGATGCCGACAGTGATGGTCGACTTGCCCACCCCGCTCCGTTCTCCAGCGATGACCACTCGGGGGCGGCGCGTTTCACCGCCTCCATGCACTGAGATCGGTGATGAACGACGTTGGCAGTGACGCTAGGGCATCTCGCGCTCCATTGGGCCTCATAATGTTGGATGTATCATCCAATCCGTATTTAATGATGGTCGATAGGCGGCCTGATACGATGCCCTGCAATAGCAGAGCGAACTTAGAGCATCAGTCTAGAGCTGGGCCTGCCCGCCCCCGACAGGTTCGGCATTGCTAATGTATTAATATCGACCGTTTCAAGGAACGTCATGGGCCGTGAAAGCCTAACGCGGAGGATGATGATTTGAGATCGACAGAGGAACAGCAGATGATGGGGGACCCCCTGAAGGTAGCGAGCAACGTTGCCGGGCTCCTCCTGGAGAACGACCGGGTGAGGGTCATCACCGGAACCCTGAAGCCAGGCGACAAGGCAGCTATGCACTCCCACCCAGACCATGTCGTGTACACCACGAAGAGCGGCAAGATCAAGCTGACCTATCCTTCCGGAAACACGAAGGACATAGATATGGAAGAGGGAAAGGCGATGTTCATGGAAGCCCAGTCGCATGAGGTCAACAACATCGGCGATACGACAGTGGCGTTCGTCGTGATCGAGCTCAAGTGAGTGTTCGATCCTCCGGCTGCGACCGACCCGGAAGGTCTCTTCTTCCCTGACTAGACGATCTTCCGTGGCTAGACCCAGGAGATGGGGACCAACGCATCACCCATCGGTCTTTTTCATGAGCGCGGCGAGCATCGATTCGAAGGTGGCATGCTGAGGCATTACCGTTACCGACACGCCCATGGCCTCCAGCTTCCTCTTTGTAGGCGGTCCCATGGCCACCACCGCCCGGTTATTGAGCATCTCGATGATCTCGTCACCGGCGCCCATCCTCTCGGCGGCATCGATGAACGTCGCCGCGGTCATGGCAGAGGAGAACACGAACGCGTCGATCTCGCCGGCGAGCGCCTTCTGAACGACGTTCTTTAGCTCCTCTCCTTCGGGCTGCGGCTCGAGGCGGTAGACATGCACCTCCGTCACCGAAGCGCCGGCGTCCTGAAGGCCGGTCACGAGTATCCGCTCCCCTTTGTCAGAACGCAGCAGGCATATGCCCTTCCCCTCGACGCCGCGGGAAGTCAGCATCGTGACCACGCCTTCCGAGGTGTACTCCTCGGGGGTCAGGTCCACCCTCATGCCCTCCTCGCGCATGGCGGCGGCGGTGGCAGGCCCTATGGCCACGGTAACGCAGCGGTCGATCAACGGGACGACGTCCACATCATGCATCCTGGCAAGCTCAAGGATCGCATTCACGGACGTCGAGGAGGTCAGGACCACGTATGCCATGCTGCCCCGCTTCAGCTCGTCGAACAGGCGGCCGATGTCAGGAGTGTCGTTCGGAACGATGACCAGAGGGGATGCGGCCACGGTATCGAAGCCGAGATCGCTCGCTATCTTCAACGATTCCTCCATCTTGTCCACCGGGCGCAGGACTGCCAGTCTCATCGCAGGTCCCCCAATGCATCGCGAAGCGAAGCGACCGAGCCGACAACGATCACGGCCGGCGAGCCGATGCCTTCCTGCTCGCACTTCGATGCAATGGAGGAGGCCGTCGCCACCACGGCGATCTGTTCGGACATCGAGCCATTCTGCACCACTGCGACCGGAGTATCGGGATCGAGGCCGCCATCGATGAGCGCCTCCATGTTCCTCCTCAGCCGGGCCATCCCCATCAGGATGACGATCGTTCCGCCCAGACGGGCCAGGCCGCTCCAGTCGACCTCTTCTCCATCCTCGGCCAAGTGGCCGGTGACGAACGTCACGAAGGAAGCATGCTCGCGGTGCGTGACCGGTATGCCAGCCAGTGCCGGCGCCGATATCGCCGACGTGACGCCGGGAATGACATGGACCACGACACCAGCAGCGCGAAGGTGCTCCGCCTCCTCGCCGCCGCGGCCGAACATGAATGGGTCGCCCCCCTTCAGCCGGACGACCTTCTTTCCTTCCAGCGCCTTGGCGGCGACGATCTCGTTGATGCGATTCTGCCTCACCTTGTGATGACCGCCTCGCTTGCCCACGTCGATAAGTTCCGCGTCCCCCCGCGCCTCCTTCAGCAGCGCATCCCCGGAGAGGGCGTCGTAGAGGATGACATCGGCCGCCCTCAACGCCTCCAGGCCGGCGACGGTTATCAGTCGGGGATCACCTGGACCGGCCCCCACCAGAGTTACCTCGGCGTTCATGCTCTTCCCTCCTGTCCAGCCAGTATCCTGGCGATGTTGTTCAGCTGGGCCTCCAGATCGGCCATGGGGATCGACCGGTCGACGCGCACAGCACCGCCCGGCGAGAACATCACCCCTATCACCCTCATGCTATCACCGCTGCTCCGGGCCCACACGCCTACTGGAATCGAGCAACCTCCGCCCAGTGCCCTGACGACATGGCGCTCCGCCTCGCCCTCGCTCCTCGTTCTCGGATCATCGAGGCTGCGGAGCGCGGCGGCATGCTCGCTTCCCTTCCGGCACACCACGGCGATGGCACCCTGCCCGGCGGCCGGGATGAATTCCTCGGGATCGAGGATGAAACCCTCCTCCGGCAGGCCCAGACGCATCAATCCCGCTCTTGCCAGCACGATGGCGTCGAACTCCCCTTGCTTCCACTTTCGGATGCGGGTAGGCACGTTGCCCCGCAGGTCCTTGACATCGAGGTCCGGACGCCTGGCAAGCAGCTGTGCCGTCCTCCGCACGCTGGAAGAGCCGATAACAGCCCCGCGTGGCAGCTGCTCCAGCGGCACTCTGGACATCAGGATGTCCTCCACCGGCGCGCGGGGCAGCACCGCCGCCACCTCCGTGCCGGGGGTCGGTTCCACCGCCATGTCCTTCAGGCTGTTCACCGCCACATCTATCTCGCCGGCCAGCAGCCGGTCGTCCAGCTCCCTGACGAAGGCGCCGAAGCCCCCCAGCGCGCTGAGCGGCCGGTCCTTGACGATGTCCCCCGTCGTCCTTACCTGCTTGATCTCGATGTCGATCTCCGGATGGCGCTCTCGCATGGCGTCGATCACCATGCGGGTCTGCGTCATGGCCAGGTCGCTCGCCCTGGTACCGATGATCATCTTATCGCCTCCAGCGCGTCATCGTACGCATCGACGATGCGGCGGACGTCCTCGTCGGAATGGGCGGTGCTGAGGAAGCAGGTCTCGAACTGGGACGGGGGCACGTACACGCCCCTTTCCAGCAGCGCGTGGAACAGGCGCATGAAGCGGGAAGCGTCGCACGTCATGACGTCGCGGTGGTTCCGCACCGGCCGGTCGGTCATGAACATCTGGAACATGGAGCCGATGCCGGCCACCTGATGATCGAGGCCATGAGCGTTGATGACCTCAGCAAGCTGAGACCGGACCATCTCGCCTTTTCGCTCCAAACCTTCGTGTCCGATGCGCTCCAGTTCGTTCAGCGCGGCCAGGCCGGCGGCCATGCTGAGCGGGTTGCCGGAGAACGTCCCGGCCTGGTACACCTTGCCGAGCGGGGAGACGTTCCTCATGATCTCGACGCTGGCCCCGAACGCTCCGATGGGGAGGCCGCCGCCCAGCACCTTGCCCAGGGCAGTAATGTCAGCCTGGACGCCGAACCGCGCCTGCGCCCCGCCCATGCTCAGGCGGAAGCCGGTGATGACCTCATCAAATATCAGGAGAACGCCGTGCTTCCGCGTCAGCTCGCGCAGCTGCTGGAGATAACCGCCGTCAGGCAGCACCGGCCCGATGTTGCCCATGACCGGTTCCACCAGGACCGCCGCGATCTCACCGCGGTGAGCGGACAGCAGTCTCTCGGCCGCCTCAATGTCATTGTACGCCAGCGTCAGGGTGTTCGAGGCCGTCTCCTCCGGCACTCCCGCCGAGTCCGGCGACGAGTGCGTCGTAGCCCCGGAACCTGCCTTGACCAGAACGCTGTCGTGGGCGCCGTGGAAGCCGCCCTCCATCTTGACGATCTTCTTCCGGCCGGTGACACCGCGCGCTAGGCGTACGGCATGCATGGTGGCCTCGGTCCCAGAGCTTACGAAGCGCATCATCTCCATCGCCGGGAAGTGCCGCCTCACCGTTTCTGCCAGCAGGATCTCCTTCTCGACCGGCGCTCCGTACAGCGTTCCGTCCCCGGCCTGCTCCTGGACCGCCTTGACGACGGAGGGATGAGCGTGACCCAGGATCAGCGGACCGAAGCCCAGGCAGCAGTCGATGAGCTCGTTCCCGTCGGCATCGTACAGTCTCGAACCCCTTCCGCGCTTGATGTAGGTTGGATATGGAGAAAAGGCGCGCACCGGCGACGATACGCCGCCCGGCATCAACCCAGCCGCCCGGTCGTACAGCTCTTTGGAGCGTGAGCGGTCCATTCACTCACCCCTCAAGAGGCGGGCCGCCTCGCATGCGAAGTATGTTATGATCATGTCGGCGCCGGCCCTCTTGATCGACAGTAACGATTCCATCATCGCCCTCTCGCCGTCCAGCCAGTCATTGGCCGCCGCGGCCTTTATCATCGCATATTCGCCGCTGACGCTGTAGGCGGCCAGCGGCTCGTCGAAGGCGTCTCGCGCCTCCCGGATGATATCAAGGCAGGGCATCGCCGGCTTGACCATCAGGATGTCGGCGCCTTCCAGGAGATCGTCCCTCATCTCCCTGATCGCCTCCCGGCGGTTCCCGGGGTCCATCTGGTGGGTCCGGCGGTCCCCGAATCCCGGAGCGCTGTCGGCGGCGTCGCGGAACGGGCCGTAGAAGGCCGAGGAGTACTTGGCCGAATATGCCATGATGGCGACGTTCTCGAATCCGGCATCGTCCAACGCCTGGCGTATCGCTACCACCTGCCCGTCCATCATGCCCGACGGCGCGATGATGTCGGCGCCCGCTTCGGCCTGTGAGACCGCGGTGCGGGCATAGCGCTCCAGCGTCCGATCGTTGTCGACCTCGCTGCCGCGCAGGATGCCGCAGTGGCCGTGGGAAGTGTACTCGCACAGGCATAGGTCCGCAATGACCGTCATGCCGGTGCCGCCCTTGATGTTGCGAACGGCCGTCTGGACGACTCCGTCATCGGCCCATGCGGCCGAGCCTTCCTCGTCCTTCCGCTCAGGTATGCCGAACAGCAGCACCGCCGGTATGCCCAGCGCCTCGGCCGTCTGCGCTTCCGTGACCGCTTCTGAAGGCGGCCTCACCATCACGCCGGGCATCGAGCCGACCGGCTTGGCTGACTTGAGCGTCTCGTTCACGAACATGGGGTGGATGAGATCGCTGGTGGACAGCCTGGTCTCGCGGACCATGTCGCGTATGCCGGGACTAATGCGCAATCTTCGGGGACGGTTTGTCGGGAACATCTGCATTACCTTCCATTCTGAACATCTCCCCCACCAGGGAGAGGGTTTGCACGTCCCCGTCCCTCGATGCTTCCTTCAGCATCTTGGTGGGGTCCGCCAGGAGCTTATTGATCATGGAGCCGGCAAAGTCGTTCAGAACGTCCTCTGCCGGTTCGGTGCCGGCGGCCAGGCGGTTGAGCGCTTTGCGCACCTCCCGCTCCTTCAGTGAGTTGAACCTGACGTACAGCTGCGAGATCAGCTCGTCGGCGTGCATCTCGCGGATGCGCTCCCCCAGTCCGTCGAGCTCGGCGGCGACGATCCTCTCCGCGCTCCGCACCTCGTCGCGGCGGCGTAGGTAGTTCTCCTCCGCCTTCCCGCGGAGCCCGTCGATGTCGTACAGCTCGACCCCCGGTATCGCGCCTACCTCCGGTTCGACGTTGCGCGGGAAGCTCACGTCGATGACGATCATGACTCCTTTCCCTTCGGGACGCTGCCGCAGAGCCGCCTCCACGTGCTCCCTGGTCAAGATCATGTGGGTCGCCGAGGTCGCGCACAGCACCACGTCCGAGAGGGCCGCATAGTTCACTAGGTTGTCGTAGCGGACCGCGCGGCCGTTGAGCGTCCATGCGAGCTCGACCGCCTTGGAGTAGGTTCGATTGGACACGAACACCGCCTTCGGACCTTTGCCGGCGAGGTGCCTGGCTATGAGGGTGGCGACCTCCCCGGCCCCGATCACGAGGATGTTTCGATCGGACAGATCGCCTAGCTGGGCCTCGGCCAGCTCAACCGCGGCCGAGCCGACCGATACCGCTCCCTTGTTCACCTTCGTTTCGGTGCGCACCTTCTTGCCGACCGAGATGGCCTTCCTGAACACGATGGACAGGACCGTCCCCATGGTGCCCTCCTGCACCGCCAGCTCGTAGGCCGCCTTGACCTGCCCCTGTATCTGGTCCTCGCCCAGGATCAGGGACTCCAGCCCGCTGGCCACTCGTAATATATGTCCGACCGACTCCTTCCCGTTCATGTACAGGACGAGGTTGGCGTTGGCGTCGAAGGGCATCATGCCGTCGATCAGCACCGCCATGGCCTGCCAGGTCGCTTCCATGTCGTCCGTCACGGTATAGATCTCGACGCGATTGCAGGTGCTCAGGACTGCGCATTCCTTCACCCCGGGAAGCCGGCACATCATCCTGAGCAGATCCTCCGGCGCCTTCTGCCCCAGCTTCTCGATCTCCGACAATTTGGCCTGCTTGTGAGTTATGTGAGCGCTGAATATGGTGTTCATTACCGTCCCGCCATCCTGGCCATGGCCCTGGCCCTTGCAGCTTCCGTATCGCTCTCCAGGAGGTCCCAGATGATCTGGTCGTCCAATACGTCGCGCAGGAACTCCTCCCTCTCCGCCTGAGATGGCAACCTGCACTTGGCGTCCTCCCGGAGGTCCTCCTGAAAACGGACCATCCTATCGTACCGGCCGTCGAGTTCTCTCTCCAGCTTGAGCCGCAGGTACCTCGCCATGGCAGGGCTGCGCCCCCCGGTGGATATGGCGACGGCGTAGGTGTCTCTCTCCACCACCGACGGAATGAGGAAAGTGGAGAGGCCGTCGGCACGATTGCACAGCACGTTCCTGTTCCTCGCTTCGCGGGCGATCGCGTCGTTGAGGCCACGGTCATCGGTGGCGGCGACCACCAGATCGGCCCGTTCCATCAGGTGGGGAAGCTGCTCCCCGATATCTGCCCTTACCAGGTCGACGCGCTCATCGAAGCCATCGACGAGATCCAATGCTACTACGGTCACATGGGCCTCGCGGGCGAGGAAGTTCGCTTTTCGCCTTCCGACCGCTCCCCCGCCGAACACCACGACCTCGATGCCAGTCATGTCCACGAACAGGGGAATCATGGTCATCCGCTCCGGAGTTGGCTCGGCCGGCCAAGGCGGAACTGGAATGCTTGCACCGCTATCATTCCAAATGCCGGTGCCCCCTTGCCCGTCGGCGTTCGGCGACCCTCCAAGCTCATACTGCCGAAATCGCAGAACGCCTAGTAATACTTTGCCGCATCATCGTAACACGAGTTTATGCAGCAAGGTTGAGTCATCGCCTCAACCCTGTTTGGAAGATCGCTCTTCCCTCTTGGTTTCGGGAGATGGGCGAAGTGCCTTGTCCAGTGTGAACCTGAACGTGCTCCCGCTCTTACCGTCTGATTCGATCCAAATGTGACCACCATGCCGCTCCACGATCCTCTTGGCGAGCGCGAGACCGATGCCGGTGCCCTCATATTCTTCTCGAGTGTGCAGACGCATGAACATCTGGAACAGCCTCCCCTGCTGTTCGGGCGGAACGCCGATGCCGTTGTCCTGCACCGCCAGCTCCCATTCGTTCCCCTTGTCCGTGGCGGCCATGGTTATCCTGGGCTCCTCATCTCCATGATATTTGATGGCGTTGCCGAGCAGGTTCTGAAAGAGCTGCAGCATCTGGGTCTTGTCCGCGGCGACGGTCGGCAAAGGAGCTATCTGGATATGGGCATGCGATTCCTCGATGGCGGGGGATAGGTTTCGCAACGCGCTCTTCGCCACCTCGTTCAGGTCGATCTGCTGCAGATCGATGGGCGCCGTTCCCGCCCGGGAATATGCCAGCAGATCAACGATCAACGAATCCATGCGCACCGCTCCATCCATGGCGAACCGTACGTATTCCTTTCCCCGTTCGTCGAGAGAGTCGGAATACTTCTTCTCCAACAGGGCCATGTAGCCGGAGACCATGCGCAGCGGCTCCCTCAGATCGTGACTTGCGACGTAAGCGAACTGCTGGAGCTCCTCGTTGGAGTATCTCAGATCGCTGGTGGTACGCTCCAGTTTGTGAAGGAGCTCTTCCCGCGCCTGCTCATCCTTCCTCCTCTGGGCCCCCATGTACGTCACGAGCCATGTGATGCCTACGGACAATGGGCGGTTAATGGCGAGGAAGATAACCTCCCCAGATGGTTTGAGGGGGGCGGCGACAAGCGTAAGGGCGGTCGCAACCAGCGCTATGAAATAAAGATGCCATATCCGCTCCACCCGGAAGGCGAGGGTCACCGGCAGGAGGTATAGCATGCTTACCGAGATGCCCGGTGGGAACTCTATGTCGACCATGAATATGATGGCCATCGCGATAAAGCAGATCACGATGATGACGCCGTCCCCTCTCAGCCATCCTGGTTTCGACATCAGATGGGACCTCCAAGGGTTATTGCCGCCGTAGGTATATTATCAATTATGGTTGCGAGAATCGAAGCGATATCCGTGGCGGATTCGCATGTCGGCGACGAGCTTTCACCAGCTTCCCAGCATCACGGCGAAGAGGTTGGAGGTCGGCACTGGCGGTTCGTCCGGCGTGCCGAGGATGATCCTCTCCTCATCATACCCGAGATCCTGGCAGACCGCCATCATACAATCCACCTTCTTGGCCTTGAGCGCCTGGGCCAGGGCGTTCACGTCGAACTTGGGGTCAGTGACGACGAAGACGTTCTTGCCGCGCTTTGCCTCCTTGACCGCATTGTCGATCGAACGGCTGGTGTGGTCCTTGCCATGGGCGAGCACCACGCTCACGGTGTCGAGAGGAATGCGCAGGCGGGCCAGGGCCACCTGCATCGACGAGATGCCCGGCACGTATTCGGCGCCCTCGGCGCGCAGACCGGCCAGCATGGGATCGCCGGTGTTTAGTATGACCGTATCCGAAGGGAACTCCTCCAGCTTGAAGTAGTCCTTCAGCACGTAGGTGAAGCAGCCCTCCTGGATATATTCCTCCGCGAGAGCGAGCGCTTGCTCCGAGCCGGCCACTCTCTTGGCGTTCCATATTATCTTGGCTGCCTGCATGGTGATAAGGTCAGGCGCGCATCCGATCCCCAGTACGATCATTCATACACCGCGGCCGAATAGGACGGCCGGAGCGGGATGGGCGCGGTGGCTTATGTTTCTTCCTCTGGCCCGGCCGGAAGGATGCAGACGTGGAGGCATCACCGGGCGGATGCATTACGCGAGCATGCCGACGTTCCTTTCGAACGCCAGAGCGGGCAGAAGCATAAAATAGTCCTCATTCGTGTTACGCAACTCGCCGGCACAGACCGGATGAGATGATCCGAATGAGTTCAGGCGTACTAGTAGTGGGACATGGAAGCAAGCTAGATTTCAACAAGGACCTGGTCGTGAAGGCGGCCGCCAAGATGGCCGCCACCAAAGAGTTCGGGCCTGTCACCGCGGCGTTCATGCAGCTCAACCAGCCGGACATACGCACCGGGATCGGAGAACTGGTCAAGCAGGGCGTTGACACCATCTACGTTCAGCCGTGCTTCCTCGCTTCAGGGATCCACCTCACCGAGGACATACCCGGAGAGATCGGACTTCAGAAGGGGGCGACGGAGACGACCATGAACGTCGACGGCAAGACGATCGTGCTGCGCTACTGTGAACCGATCGGCGACGACGACCGCATCGCCCAGATCCTTGGCGACAGGGTGAGGGCGCGCGCCAAGAAGGGCTGATATGAGAGTCCTGGTCCTTGACCTCACCCACGGCGGGGACGTCCTCGCCCTGGCATATTCCAGGCGTGGGGACGAGGTCACCGCCATCGATGTCTACCGAACAACCTCGCCGGCGTTCCGGACCGATCTCGGAGCGAAAGGCGTGCAGGTCCTTGAGGCCTCGCCGCATGAGAACTACGATCTGGGGGTGGCGCCGATCCACTGCCCCGACCGGCTCTTCGGTCCGGCGCAGTGCGCCAGGCGGATAACGCACCACCAGGCGGCGGGAGAGCTTGCCCTCTTCCGGCATCCTGTCGTGGAGGTCACCGGGGCCAGGGGGAAGACCACTACCTGCCACATGCTCGCCCGCATCCTTGCCGACCAGGGGCGGAAGGTCCTGCTGCTGACCAGCGGAGGCCTCAGCATCGTTGAGGCGGAAAGAACGACCGTACTGAAGGAGAAGGTGTCCATCGCTCCCCCTACCCTCGTCACGCTGGCCGAAGAAGGGCACGATGCGGACATCGGCGTGTTCGAAGTAAGCCTCGGCGGGACCGGCACGGCCGCGGTCTCGGTCGTAACGACGATCGGCGATGACTACGCCATCGCGGGCAACACCCGTCGCGCGTTCGACGGGAAGGTCCAGATGGTACGCTCGGCTAGAGGCATGGTGGTCTTCCCCGAGGAAGAGAGAGCGCTATGGGCCCCATACGTCGATCCAGCTGCTACGGCCCTGACATTCGGCGCGGGGGGCGATGTTGATGCATCCTTGAGCGATATCGAACTCGGCGCCTCGGCCCGGCTGACCGTTGCCGCCGGCCGGGAGGCTTCGATGGCGTCCTTGCAGCCCAACTATCTGGCTCCATCTTACCTGACCGCCTTCGGCGCCGCCGCCGCGGCCGCCCTCGCCCTGGGCGTCACGGCGGAAGAGATCGCGACATCCTTTGGCAGGTTCCAAGGAGCCACGGGCCGCGTCGAGGTGACCGTGGAGAACGGCCGCGCGATGGTAAGAGAGCACAACCCCGGGGTGAGCGCGGCCTCGATCGACTGGAACCTGGGCAGCATCGACGCTTACGGTTGCCGCGATATTGGCGTGGTGGTCGATCCGGTGAACGCCAAGGTGTGCGAGAAGCTCGACCTGGCCGCTGTCAGAGAAGCGGCAGAGGGGCATCCTGCCGTAACAGGCCTATACCTTCTGGCGCCGAAAGGATGGTCAGGACCGCATGATGGGTTCGAGATGATCTCCAGCATCGAGGACGTCGAGCGGAACCACGCTGTGACGATGTGGTGCACCAAGGAAGGATACCTGTGACCGACATACTTCATCCAAGGCCGAATCCCATCATCGCGGCGATGTACACGCTGCGCGACCTTGACGCTGACATCATCCTAATGCACGGCCCGGCCGGCTGCGGCTTCATGGCGGCAAGGCGGCTGGAGGAGGCGGGCGTCAGGGTGATGACCACCGGCATGCAGGAGAGCGACCTCATCTTCGGGGCGGAGGAGAAGCTGGTGCGCATCCTCAAGGGGATCGACGACCGCTTCCGGCCCGGCCTGATCGGGGTCGTGGGCACCTGCGCCTCAATGATAATCGGGGAGAACCTCGACGGAGCGGTGAAGAAGGCCGGGGTCAAAGCGACCGTCCTCCCGATCGACGTTCACGGCTGTTCCGGAGCGAACACCACTGGCGCCATCCGCGTGCTCGAAGTGGCGGCCGAACGCGGCGTCATCAGCCATGATGAGCGCGATCGCCAGAAGATGCTTCTCGACCGAGCCACGCTGATCGAGAGGGACCGCGGGCTCACTTCGGTGACATATCTGGAGCCGCATCCTGGAACGACGAAGCTGAGCGCGGCGCAGCTCATCGTCAGGACGCTTCGCGAAGGCGGCAAGGTGGCCGTGACGCTGAACGCGAAGAAGGAGACCGCATACGGGTTCGCGGACATCATGCGGGCCGTCGAGCATGCCCGCTCCAAGGTCGGGGGCGAGGCATGTTACATCGGAAACCTGGATCCCAACATCGGGCTTCCGCGCATCCGCCGCTACGCTTCGGACATCCTGCGCGACCTGAACGTTGCGAACGTTACCGTGGGAACGATCACCGGCGGCCTGGACGAGTACCCGGTCAGCGGCGACAAGGCCGCGGAGGCCCTTGATTCCTGTCATGCTGACCTTCGCATCGTCGCCGGCCTGCCGCACACCGTGCCCAGGCTGACGAGCGACGACGTACTTGTTACCGACCAACCGAGGCAGCTGCGCAACTACATCGACAAGGGGTTCGGCCGGGCGATCGGGGAGATCTCCACCCACGCTGATGTCATGGCCGCTCACGCCGTCCTGCGGAGCGAGCTCGGCGAGACGATAAGGCAGGTCGCTGACGGGGGATGGGCATGAGGCAACTGGCCATCTACGGCAAGGGCGGCATCGGAAAGAGCACCATATCGGCCAATCTGGCCGCGTCGTTCGGCGAGGCGGGGTTGAGGACGTGGTACATCGGCTGCGACCCCAAGTCCGACGGCTCCATGACGCTGGTGCAGGGGCGGAAGATACCGACGTTCCTGGAGCAGATGAAGCGCGGGGACGAGAGGACCGTCCTGGAAGGCTTTGCCGGCGTCAAATGCGTTGAGACCGGCGGCCCGCTGGCCGGCGTGGGCTGCGCGGGCCGCGGGATCATCGTGGCCGTGCAAGAGCTGGCCAAGCATCATTTCCGCGAGGAGGACGACGTGCTCATATACGATGTCCCGGGCGACGTGGTCTGCGGCGGCTTCGCCGCGCCGGTGCGGGAGAGGTACGCCAACGAGGTGTACATCGTAACGAGCGGCGAGTACCTGGCGCTGTACGCGGCGAACAACATCGCGCGCGGGATGGCGAACCTGAACGTCACCATCGGCGGCATCATCTGCAACTCCCGCAACGTGGCGAACGAGGTCGAGTCGGTGCGCGAGTTCGCCGAGCGCATCAGCAGCAAGCTCATCGGAACGATACCGCGCAGCCGGGTGGTGCAGGAGTGCGAGAACCAGGGCCGGACCGTCATCGAATGCGCGCCCACCGACTCGCAGGCCGACGCGTACCGCCGATTGGGGCGGGCCATCCTGGACAACCGGGACCTTGTCGTCCCGTCCCCGATGGGGCCGGAGGACATCAGGGAGATGTTAAGGGAGATGCAATGATGGTGCCTCGCATCGTCCTGGCCGGGGCGGGCAGCGGGGTCGGGAAGACCACCGTGGCCACCGGCCTGATGAGACGGCTGTCGAGGCGGAAGAAGGTGCAGGGGTTCAAGGTCGGCCCGGACTTCATCGACCCGATGTTCCATACCGCTGCCACGGGCCGCCCGTCGCGGAACCTGGACTCGTTCATGCTCGAGCCCGAGGCATTGAACAACCTGTTCGGGTGGTCGACCGCGGACGCCGACATCGCCGTGGTCGAAGGGGTCCGCGGCCTGTACGACGGGCTGACGGCAACGGGCGAGACGGGAAGCACGGCCGAGATCGCCAAGATGCTGGGCGCGCCGGTCATCCTGGTCGTTAACGCTCGCAGCCTGGCGAAGAGCGCCGCGGCCGTGGTCCTGGGGTTCAAGATGCTCGATCCCGAGGTCCGCATCGCCGGGGTCATCCTCAATCAGGTCAGCGGTCCGAAGCACCGCGCCAAGGCCATCGAGGCCGTCGAATCGCTTGCGGGGGTCGAAGTGGTCGGCGCCATCGGGCGCGGAGAAAAGGTCCCGGAGCGCCATCTCGGGCTGATACTGAAGGACAGCGAACGAACGAGGACCATGGACCTCATGGAGAGCATGACGCAGGACATTGACATCGAACGCATACTAGAGATCGCCTCGGAAGCGGACGGCCGTCACTTCAAGCAGGCATCGCCGTTCGTCCACCGGCCGCCCTCCGGCGTCAGGATCGCCGTGCCCCGCGACCGGGCCTACTGCTTCTACTATCCGGAGAACATCGAAGCGCTTGCGGCCGCCGGAGCGGAAGTGGTGCCGTTCTGCCCGACCGACGGCGATGACCTGCCAAACTGCGACGCCGTCTATCTGGGTGGCGGATATCCGGAAGAGCATGCTGCCGCCCTCGCCGCCAACCGCGGGTTCATGGACGGTCTTAGGACGCTGTCGCACGATGGCGTCGTGTACGGGGAGTGCGGCGGCCTCATGACCATGTGCTCATCCGTCCGCGCTTACGGCGAAGAGCACTCCATGTCCGGCATATTCCCTTCCACCGCGGTGCTGACGGACGAGAGGCACGGACCATCCTACGTACGCGCCACCGGAACGGCGGACAACTTCCTCCTGCCGGGCCAAGCGGTCCGCGGCCACGAGTTCCATTATTCTCACCTCGAGCCGATGCCGGACGGGCGGTTCGGCTTCGCGGTGGAGAGGGGCGCCGGCATAGGCCGAGGGTTCGACGGCATCACCGTCCGGAGGACCATGGGCACCTACATGCATCTCCATGCCCTGTCATGCCCGGGATGGGCGCCGGCCCTGGTCTCGGCAGCGGCGGTCTGAGCGACGGTTCAAGAAGCGTCGCATGTTCGCCGGCTCCAGTACCACTGAGGAACTGTGCCGCCGAAGCCGTGGCGAGCGGCGACGTTCCCGGGCCTGACACCCACTACCGGCCGGGAACGCCAGCTGCCGTTCGCGTAAAAAAGGTAAGGAGCTGGGCGCCCGGCCCGTTTTTCCTCCAGCATGCCGCGGCCGATCAGGCTCCCCCTCCCTCCCAGGCGACATCCATGATGCCGGAATCCCCATTCTAAGGTGAACGGCGGTGGAATGCACCGCCGTGAGCCAGACCGACGGCGGCTACAACGTGCAGGCGCCCCATGGTCAGTTGCAATGTTGCCGGCGTCCGGGGACCGGACGCGCTATCGAGAGGTATCATTTATGAGATACTTATACTTTAAATCGACAAAAGCCTGACCTTTTTCACCGGCTCGATGGCGGAACGAACAGAGATGCTGGCATTAGGACCGCCGACCGCACGGATGGTACTGAATCCAAATGATTGTTTGAGCGATAGCACTTGTTGATCGAGAGGCTGCGATGCATACGATCGAGCGGTATGGCATAGTACGATCTCTCCTTCGATGCGATCAATGAAGAAAGCCGTCGAATGACGAACCTAAAAGCCGAGCAGCTACTCGCAACGGTTGTTACGATGAGCGCCGCGCGGCCTGTTCGGCGCACCGGCGAGCTCGATGCACGAGCGTAAGAGACGCGCGGAGCGGTCGGCGACGACGGCGGTCGCTCGTCTGGCCTTTCATCCAGCGACGATTTATTTACCCCTCTGATATTTTTAGAGATATCATCGATGATAATGGGGTGATAACGAGTTTATAACCTCGAACCGTCGCGAAACTCGGAGCCCTAAAGGCTCCAAGTGAGAAGAGATGGGATGCACTAACACCTTATCAGAAAAGGAGGTACAGAAGGGCCTCCGCAACGTCATCGGGGACGGGCTGGCCACCCAGGTCATGTCCACCCTCACGGGAAGCGTGTTCCTGGTGGCGTTCGCCCTTGCCCTCGGGGCCTCCGACCTCGTGATCGGCCTATTGGCCACGATCCCGCCGCTTACCGGGATCATGCAGATCCCCACCATCTACCTGGTGGAGAAGTTCAGGACCCGCAGGTCCATCACCATGGTCGCGTCGGCGCTCAGCCGCGCTTTCCTGCTTCTGATAGCATGCATTCCGTTCGTGATCCCGTTCCATGTGGCTCTGCCTATCGTCCTGGCAGCGCTGGTGATGAACTCGCTTCTGGCGAACATCGGCGGCTGCAGCTTCAACTCCTGGATGCACGACCTCGTGCCCCAGTCCACTCTGGGCCGGTTCTTCTCCAAGAGGATGCTGCTGTCCACCGCCGTGGCGATACCGACCGCGCTGGCCGCGGGGTACTTCCTCGACCTGTGGAAGGCGGCCTTTCCGGGCATCGAGCTCGGCGGCTATGCCATACTGTTCGCGGCCGGCTTCGTGGCCGGCATGATCGGCGTCCTGCAGATATCGAGGATACCGGAGCCACGCATGGCGACCGCCGAGGACCTGCCCCGGTTCGGCGAGCTGCTCAAGCAGCCGTTCCAGGACACGAACTTCAAGAACCTCATCGGGTTCCTGACCTCCTGGAACTTCGCCGTCAACCTCGCGCTGCCGTTCCTAACGGTGTACATGCTGCGCGGGCTGGGCATGGACATGACCACCGTGGTCATCCTGACTGCGGTGCAGCAGCTCACCATGGTGGCGTTCTTCAAGGTGTGGGGCAGCCTCTCCGACAAGTACTCCAACAAGTCGGTGCTGCGCGTTTCCGGCCCGCTCCTGCTGGTCTCGTTCGCGCTGTGGGCGTCCCTGTCCATGTTCAAGGGGACCGCGGCCGTCCTGCCCATGGTGGTGGGCATCCACATGCTGTGGGGAATGTCCACCGCCGGCGTTAACCTTGGGACCGCCAACATCGGTCTGAAGCTGGCCCCCAAGGGCAAGGCGACCGCCTACCTGGCGTCGTCCTCGCTCTTCACTCAGCTGGCCGCGGCGACCTCGCCGCTGTTGGGAGGCATGCTGTCCCAGTACTTCGAGGGATGGACCATCTTCTTCGTGGTGGCGTTCCTGCTGGGCATGTTCGCCCTGCACCGCCTGACCAAGGTGAAGGAGGAAGGCGAGGTCCACGAGAAGGTGGTAGCTCGCGAGCTGGTCTCCGAGATGCGCCAGAGCGTCTCGCTGTCCAAGCTCAAGGTCAGCGCGGTCATCGCGACCGCCGGTCTGGCCGCTCCGGGAGCGAGAAAGAGGAAGCGAAGGAACCGCGGGGAGCTCCTCCCCATATTCCTCTTCAGGCGGTGAGCCTGCTGATGCGGAGGTCCCCGGCGGTCCTGTTCCTCGAACCCTTCGTGCTGCTGGCAGTTGGAATCGCAGCGTTCCTCTTCCTGCTGTCGACCAAGGTCCGCTCGGCGAGACGGAACTTGGGAACGGTGCGGGGAAAGGGCGTGCTGGCGCTGCAATGCTGCACCGTTCCCTGCATCGCCATCGCTGTGATCATGCCATCGATAGGACCGGCCGCGCTGCTCATCTTCTTCGCGATTGCGCTCGTGACCATTCTCAAGATGCAGTGAGTGGGGCGAACGCCTGGCCATTAGAATGGGCCATCAGAAAGGTCTGACACCTTCCCTTTTCTTTATCCCGTCACGACGATCAAGCGTCCGGCACTGCGCTTCCCGGGTCGAGACGGACCAGCGACGCGCCACCGAGCATCAGAGCTACGGCCAGGACGAACTCGTTCTGAGCGACCGCCGGATCGTTCGCCAGCGTGACGAACGCGGTCACGAGCTGCACGATGCCGATGATCATCATGACGCCGTATACGATACGCCGGTGCCGCAGCAGAGCATCGCCGATGCTCCTGAGCCTCGGACCGAGGCGCTCGTACAGCACCGCCGCGGCGATGACGCCGATGCCGAGAAGGAACGCATATTCCGACGGCGCTGTCAGCTCGGACACGATGGCGTTGCCGAAATAATCTGGATAGTGGTCCTGGGCGAACGGCCCGAGCAGCGGCCAGAACAGCGTGGTGGGGTTGTCCCACATGCCGTCCAGCAGGAGGTGCGACACCACTCCGGCCAGCAGGGCGACGGCCAGAGGGCGATATTGCTTCCATGCGACCACGCCGGCGATGCAGGCCACGATGCCCAGGAACAACAGGCTGTGCGCGAATATGCGGCCGTTGTCCAAGGTTTCCTGAAGGAACAGATGGCCGAGCGGCTTGTCCACCAGGTCCGGCAGGATGGCAGCGACCATCGCCACCGGAACCGCCAGCGCCTCGCCCTTCCACCGGTAGATCGCGAAACCGATGAGGGCGCCGATGAACAGGTGGCACAGCAGGAGCACGATCATGACATGCTTGCGGCGGTTAAGAAATGCTCGACATTCTCATCCTATTGTTATCTAAAGAGATATTATCTACTGGCTATCATAGGATGGACAATGACGAAAACGGCTACGAAATGGATCGGTGAGTTCGACCTCCTTCGCGGGTTCGCCATATTGGCCATTGTCACCATCCACGCCGGCGCGTTCTACAATACCATCGATGCGAGCAACATCATCGTGCCGATCGTCTCCTACCTGACGCACCTGGCCGACTTCGGCGTTCCGGTGTTCTTCTTCGTGTCGGGCTTCGTCCTCACGCTGCGGTACTTCGACGCTTCCGACATGAAAGGATTCTACCGGCGGCGGCTGAGCGTCATCATCCTTCCGTACCTGGCGTTCTCCGCGCTGTACCTCATATACAATTTCATCACCATTCCAGACTACACGACGTCCACGGCCGCGTGGTCCGTCGTCCTCTTCAACACCACCGGCATCTTCTGGTTCATCGCCGTGCTGCTGCAGTTCTATATCCTGTTCCCTCTGCTGACGAGATGGCAGCGCTCTTCGGAGCAGCGCGGACGAGGGTGGGAGATGCTTGCCGTATCCACGGCCGCGTACGTGGCGTGGTACGCGTTCCTGCTGGAGCCGGTGGCGGCGGCGATCGACTCTGTCGCGCAGCCGGTACCCGGCTTCGGGGACATCGTGGCCGGGCGCATCTTCATCGGCTTCTTGCCATTCTTCGCCCTAGGCATCTGGGCGCAGCGCTCCCCGTCGTGGGAGTCGTGGGTGAAGAGGCTCGGCTCTCCGATCGTCGTTCCGATCGTCCTGCTGCTCGCCGTCCTGCTCACGGTGCTCGGCTCCGGATTCTGGTGGTACATGCTGGTGCTGCCGTTCTCGGCCCTCATGCTCGGCCCGCTGTACCGAATGTCCCGGTGGCTGCTCGACCGGAAAGGCGTGCTGAACGGCGCGTTCAGGACGATGGGCACGTACTCGTACGGGATCTATCTGATCCATATCCTGGTCATAGCGGTGATCGTCAACCGGCTGTGGTCGGTGGGCATATTCGCCGACCAGTGGATCTTCTACGTCATCCTGCTCGTCGGCACGATGGTCCTATCCATCGCAGCGCTGTTCGTTCTGAACCTGCTGCCTTTCGGACCGCTGCTGACCGGAATGAGGGCAAGGACCAGGGCCCGCAAGCGGCCTGCCGATGTACGGGAGGCGCGTCAGCGGCAGGTGTGAGAACGTTCGATGTCCGCAGAAGCGACGATGAACCCCTGTAAAAGTTAATTAGTCCGTCAATGCTGTCGAAGGGTTGGTAGGACCATGCTCGAGATCGAGAACCTGACAGTGGAGGTCGGGAACAGGAGGGTGTTGAAGAACGTCTCCCTCTCCGTTCCGTCAGGCTCCACCAGCGTGCTGTTCGGGCCCAACGGCTCCGGCAAATCGTCGCTGCTCAACACCATCATGGGACTGGGCAATTACCGGGTCATAGAAGGCCAGATCATTTTTAATGACGAGGACATCACCAACCTTCCGGTGCATGAGCGCGCGCAGCGCGGCATCGGCCTCATGTCGCAGCGCCCCCCCAACCTGGTCGGAGTACAGCTTCGCGACATGCTGCGCATCACCTCGCGCGGAAAGCGGGACCCCGACCAGCTGGCCGATACGCTGAACATGAAGCGGTTCCTGGAGCGGGACGTCAACGTGGGCTTCTCGGGCGGCGAGATCAAGCGCTCCGAGCTGCTGCAGCTGGCGGCGCAGAACCCCTGCATGTACATGCTCGATGAGCCGGAGTCCGGGGTGGACCTAGAGAGCATCGAGAAGGTCGGCACCATGATACACGACCTGCTGACCGGAGGGGTCAAGTGCGCCGGAAAGCGCTCTTCCGAAGGCAAGAGCGCGCTCGTCATCACTCACACCGGCCAGATATTGGACTTCATCGAAGCGGACCGCGGCTACGTGCTGTGCGACGGGACCGTGGCATGCTCCGGGAATCCGCGGGAGCTGCTGCGCGAGATCAGGAACAACGGATACGAGGAGTGTGTGGAATGTCGACTAGTGAAGCAGAACTGAGGAAGCGCGCGGAGGCCGCGCGGACCAAGAAAGCCGCGCTGGGCGAGGACATCGACCTGTCCAGGTTCCGCGAGGGCGCTCACGACATTCCAGAGGTGCCGTCGCTCGAAGAGCTGTCGGACGATGCGCAGGAGGCCATGCTCCGCTCCGGCGTGGTTCCGTCGGGCGAGGGCCGCGAGGGCAGCCTCATCGTGCTGGACAACTCGATGGTGGCGCACAGCGCCGCCTCCAAGAGCTACGAGCTGATGGACATCCGGGCCGCGCTGCAGAAGCACGACTGGCTGAGCGAGTACTCGTGGAAGCTGGTGCAGCCGGACGCCGACAAGTACACCGCCGCGACGTACCTGACGGACGCTCCCGGCTACTTCATTCGAGCGCTTCCGGGCCAGCAGGTCAAGATGCCCATTCAGACCTGCCTGCTGGTCGGCAAGCAGAACACCGCCCAGATGGTGCATAACATCATCATCGTGGAGGAGGGCGCCTCGCTGGAGGTCGTCACCGGCTGCGTATCGCAGAAGGGTGTCGAGGCAGCCATCCACATGGGGATCTCGGAGTTCTACGTCAAGAAGGGCGGGAAGCTGACGTTCACCATGATCCACAACTGGGCCGAGCAGATCGGAGTGCGGCCTAGGACCGGCATCCTGGTCGAGGACAACGCCTCGTACGTGAACAACTACGTCATTCTCAAGAAGGTCCGTTCGGTGCAGACGTACCCGACCGCGCACCTGACCGGCCGCAACGCGGTGGCGCAGTTCAACACCGTGGCGGTCGCCCAGCCCGGAGCGGACCTGGATCTTGGCTCGAAAGCGATCCTGAGCGGCGTCGGCTCCCGCGCCGAGATCATCTCCCGTTCGCTGACGACCGGCGGGAGCGTCATCAACCGCGGCTCGCTGGTCGGCAAGGCCGCGGGCATCAAGGCGCATCTGGAATGCCGCGGCCTCATTCTCGGCGAGAAGGGCGTCAACATCGCCATCCCGGAGCTGGAGGCGCACGTCCCGGACGTGGAGATGACGCACGAGGCGTCCCTGGGGAAGATCGCGAGGGACCAGGTGGAGTACATCATGTCCCGCGGCCTTTCGGAGGACGAGGCGGTCGGCATGATCGTCCGCGGCTTCCTGGAGGTCGGCATCCGGAACATCCCGGAGGAGCTGAAGGCGGAGATCGACAAGACCATCGCCCAGGCCGAGCTGTCCAAGGGCTGAAACCACTTTCTCTCATTTCATTTTTTGTTATTTGATGAGTACCTCGCTAATACAAACATGAGCATGCAGCCGGCGACCGCCAAGAATAATACGCCAAACATCAGGGACGATGCCTCTTCGGCGGGCGAAGTGTTTTCTGGAGGAATTGTATCTACTGATGAGGCCGGAAGAATCACTCCAATCTGATGACTACTATGTGAGTAGTTAAATTCCAGCACCCAATAAGTATCATGAGACGACAAATTATAATGGATAGGCGCTCCGTCAAAACTCAAGAGGACATCTGTCCCGTTCTCGACCAATTGCTTAGAAATCATAACACGAGTGTGACCGGATGTGCCACTATCGCCGCTGACCGTGAAGGTTAATTCCTTTGTCACCGAGTTAAAATTCAGCGCTGAAAGGATAGAGTTCGATTGAACGGAGAATACTTCATTACCTGTGGCCCTAGCTACTCCCATGCTAACAGTGTTCTCTTCAGGCATCAAATAATCATTCAGTCCCAAACTGGCCTTTAAGAGGTATTGACCAGTCGCAGTAGGAATCCACTGAAATGAGTAGTAACCCTGCTCATCCGAGTATTGAGCAGTAAGGGCGTGCCAGCTAATCCCATGATCGTTGCTATAGTGAATATAAATAAGCGCCTCACGAACAGGCACACCCGTTGTTTCGATGATTACTTGGCCAGATATTGTGACAAGGATACCAACATCGCTAGTGCATGGTCCAATCTGTATCGAGATATCAGCTGGGAATATGCCATGGCTTGGCCCCATTAAAGGACTTGTTCCAGAACCATAAGAGGTTACGGCCTCCACACAATAATAATAGTCTGTAAGAGGGGCGATATTTAGGTCAAGATAGTGTGACGCATCGCCATCTGTTGACGCGAGGTAAGTAGATGGACCATTATTGATACTCCGATAAATCCTATATTCTATGATGTCGCGGCCGCCATCACATAAAGGCGGCGTCCATCGGATATCCACTGCGTTCTCTGATGGCTCTAGCGCGATAACGTTAGGTGGCAGGGGCGGGGCCAACGGTGTTGCATTATAGACATATGTCTTTTCACCTTCTCCTGCCTCATTTCGGGCACTAATAGCATATTGATACCAATGGCCCGTCTGTACATCGCTGTCAACATATTTAGTAACTTTACCATCTACCTCGGCAATGCATCTGAATGAAGAACCCTCATCCAATCGATATATGCAGTAATGAGATGCCGTGAACGGCCCCTGCATTGCCGGGGGTTGCCAAGTTAGAGAAACCCCACCATGAATAGAATCCGAATAGAGACTGGATGGTACTCCAGGTGTAGTGAGGAGAAGAACATTAACGACCTCACAGCTAGGGCCTTCTCCCCACGATGTTATGGCAGTAACGCTGTAATTATAATAATAACCAGGTTCGAGACCTGGATCAGGATAATATGCACACCCCACTCCTACTGTGCTGACAGCTAGGTCAGACATATCGGCATTCTTCCATCGGTAGATGTTGTATGTTTGGACTGAAAGGCCGCCATCATCGAGTGGAAGCCACCAAGTCAGATAAGCTATCCCGTTGTGATTCTCAGCATTCAGACCAGTGGGTGGCCCAGGTAAAGTGATAAGGGCTGCATAAATATATTCCGAAAAGTCACTCTCCCCCATTCCATTGACCGCAGTTATCGTGTAATCATAATTATATCCCTTAACGATACTTAAGTCCGTGTAAGTGTAGGTAGTAGCATTGACCGAGCCCATTAGCTCGAGAGCGTAGCCGACCGTGAAGGTGCGATATATCCTATACTCGGTTATGGGCATATTCCCATCGCTCAGGGGAGCCTCCCATCTCATCATCATTGTTCCCTTCGATGGGTCGAAGGTGAGGTTTCGAGGTTGGCTCGGGACGGTGACTGTCCCTTCCGCCTCACCCTGTTCGGAAATGCCAATAATGCTGCCGTTAGATGGCAAACCTGATACGGGATGACACATAAGTGTTATCGCAAACAGTGAGATGATTAGCAATGATGCCCCATAACTCCGGGAGAGTGGACTTCCCACCATAATCTGATATTGATTTAATCTAACATATCTTTTTGCGTTCGAAGTAGTTGTATGAGGACTATCGCCCAGGCCGAGCTGTCCAAGGGCTGAAACCACTTTCTCATTTCCCCTATTTTTCGCACGCGGTTCTTTACATCAGGGCGGCCATAGCCGGTCGATACAATGACGGGAGAGAGCATCAGAGTCCCAGACAAGCGCTCGAAGAGGGTCGGCCGCGCCATCGTAGGCGTGGTCGCCATCGTCGCCTTGCTCATTGCGGCCTACCTCGGCACCGGCCTGAGCATGTCGGTCGATGAGTACTCGACGACCGAGGTGCCGTTCGTAGGCGTTGGGTTCAGCATCGTCCTCAAGAACGACGGGCTGTTCACGCAGACCAAGGTCGTGCACTGCGAGGTCCGCACCGATGACGGCGTGTACAACGCGTCTAGGGAGGTGACCCTCGGCCCGGGCGAGAGGGCGGAGTTCGTCATGGCGGTCCCCATCATTGGATTGGACACCAATGACATTCGCGAAAAGAAGTGCTACACAGCCCTGCTGTGAGGCTTCTCACCCTTTCCTCCTCATTTGAGTCCGGTCGTATTGATTGATTTTCAATTTATTATAATCACGCCAGATAACGATGGATTCAATTCAAAAGATTAATATGCTATCTATTAATCGGGAAGACTCAAAGTTTGGAGGCACTCTCATGCGTACTACTGGAGATCAAGAAGAGGTTTGCATCCTCGAGGCCATAAGGACGGCCAACATGCACCGCGACGAATTGGTAGAAACTCTCGTGGACAACTCCGTGCTCATCATCGCCGCCGCGACCGCCCGCCGGGCGCTCACCGTAAGGGAGATCTCCGCCGTTACCGCAATCCCCCTTGCCACCTGCTACAAGATCGTCGAGAAGATGTCTGCCATCGGGCTATTGGCCGAGACCGGTAAGGTCCGCACCTCCACCCGCGGAAAGGCCTCGATGTACACGGCCTCGATGAAGACCTTCAGCGTCGACCTGTCCAACGGGAGCATCGACATGAACGTGACGTGGAAGAACGGGCAGATCATGAACATCAACCACGAGGTGTGCACACCCATGCCACAGGGCGAGGTGCCCGCCGGCGCGGACGCCGCCCTCGGAATGATGGCAAAGTAATTTTCTTAGAGCGTTGATCGCTCGTTCAAATCATTTCAAACCTGTTTCCCGTTTTTCTGCACATCTCGCTCTTCAGCTGATTCAGATGCTTGTTGATCTCGATCGGGTCATCACGAGATCCGGAGGTCGCAGGACGATTATTGAGCATCGATCGTGCCGATGCTCCTGCTCACATGGACGATGAACTCACGATTCATAACAGGCCCCCACTAAGGCCTTGAAGGCGGGCAGACATCTCTCCAGGTATCGCACAATAACGTCTCGGTCGCATGATGAACCATATTCCAGGAGGAGAGCTACAAGGTCCCCCTGCGTGTAGTGTACCTTCGATTGCCAGGTCGAGCACCGTCTTCTCCGGATCGGAGCAGGGATCGTCGCCGCGTGACTGATGCGAATACACTTTATGGCATCGGGATGAGCAGAGAATCCTTCCGGGCGATGATCATGACCGGCTTCCAGAAGATATCGATCGGCCTGTCAGCATAGCATGAGCTGGTGATGATGTACTCGGCGTCGAAGTGCTCATGGGTCTGGCCGTTCAGTCTCGGCGCCGATTCCAAGCCGAAGTACTATCGCTTATCGCCCCTACGGCACAGGCCCTGGTTCACCAGCTCGTGCATCGAATGATCCGGCAGCCCTAGAGCTCGCTCTTTGTGATCTGTAATGAGAAATGTAACGACACGAGATCGTTAGGTAACGGTGTTCATCGCTTGCGTCTAGGGCACCGACCGCCGGCCATGCTCTCTTCAGTGGCCTTCGGCCTTAGGGCCGGCACGGCGGGCGGGCGGTCGACCACTTCGATCTCGTTACCGTCCTGATCGAGGATGCGCACGATGAGGCGCCCGAAACGGTCCCGCTCCGGCTTGACGACGAACTCGACGCCGTCATCGACCATGACCTTGTGGAAGTCGTAGATGGAATCGGTCGCCAGGACTATGCCGGTCCTGATGCCCGGTTCCTCTTCCCCCTGCGTTGGCACATACAAGATTATGCGCGCCCCGCCCTCCGGCAGCGACAGCTCGATCCGCCCTTCGGCGCGGCGATCGTCGGCAATGGTGAAGTTAAGTATCTCGGCGTAGAACTCCAGCGCCTTGTCGAGGTCGGAGACGGGCACCATGACCGCGTCGATGCCGATGTGGCTTCCGATATCCGATTCGGGGGTCTCTCCGCCCATGGGGTCGCCGAGGGGCATGGATGATGAAGGGTTGAGTCACATAATTATTTTTGTTGATGAAAAACATACACTCTATTTAAATATCGAATATGCGAGTCTGTCTGCCGGTTGGAGATGGACCTTCTCTACATCAACGTAATTGAGCAGAATAGGGGGTGGGGTGCAGAGTGGTTCATCAACCAAGGGTTGCTACGCAATGACGTAGTAACACACAACATCGATTTTCGCGAGAACAAGTACCAGCTGGTCGACAAAATCGAGATGATCCGGGACTTTGATGCCGTGTTGCTGCAACGCGGTGACAACTTCCCGCTTGAAATCTTGAGGTCCATCAATAGGCCAATGGTATTCTGGGCAAGTGAGCTGGTCTCTAGATGCCGTGACCAAGACCGCTTGCTCAAATCAGGCTTATTCGAACATGTCTTCGTCCACACGCAAGCCTGCCTCCGAACGGTCTTAGCGAATGGATGGCTAGAAGCAGAGCGTGTCTCTGTGCTCCTCAACGGGTTCGACCCGGCCACCCATCGCCCCTGTCCCGACATAGAGAAGGATATCGACGTCCTATTCTATGGGACAGTTACTCCTCGTCGACAGAATATTTTAGACCGTCTCAGGAAGGAGCACCACATACATCACGTTCAGTGGCTAGGTGATGAGATGACCGAGGTGGTAAATCGCTCCAAGATCCTCCTCAACATCCATGCTGGCGACTTCCTAGATACAGAAACCCGCATCTTTGAGGGGCTAGGATGGGGCTCGTTCATCCTTAGTGAAGAACTGTCCGAAGACAACCCCTTCGTGCCTGGCCAGCACTACGCTGAGGTGAAGAGCGTTGAGGACATGACCAATGCGATAGACTACTACTTGGAGAATGAGGACGAGCGTGATCGGATCGCATCCCAGGGTCACGCCGAAGCGATGGCGAAACATACCTATGACGAAAGGGCGCGGGAGATTAGCGAGGTGATCCGGTCCTACTCCGGCTCACCCAACGGCCCAGCGGTTGATACCCTCCGGCTACGGCGCTACCGCCCCAAAGAGACAGCCCTACGGGCGATGGGACGCGTTGAGAGAGGCCTACAGAGACTAAAGGGGCGGCGATTGGTGTGAGGATCGGGATCGTGACCACCTGGTTCGAGCGGGGGGCATCCTATGTGTCCAAGGGCCTGGCGGACGCCTTGTCCACCGAGCACGAGGTATTCATCTACGCCCGGGGCGGAGAGGAGTATGCCCAGAACGATTCGACGTGGTCACTCCCCAATGTCACCTGGGGCCGCAGGACACGTTTGTCAGTACCTACACCAATTCACATGCCTGATTTTAAAAAATGGCTGATGGAAAAGAAGATCGAAGTTGTTATCTTCAATGAGCAGCACTGGTGGCCACCTGTCTTTCTGTGCCTCAAACTAGGCGTACGGGTCGGGACCTACGTCGACTACTATACCGAGGAAACGATTCCATTTTTTGGTTGTTACGACTTTCTGATCTGTACCACCCGGAGACATTGGGAAGTTTTCGGATGGCACCCCCAAGCAAGATATGTGCCATGGGGCACGGATCTAGAATTGTTCAGGCCTCAAACGCACGAGAAAGAACTAGACGATCCGCTCGTTTTCTTCCATTCAGCGGGTATGAGCCCACAACGGAAGGGTACCGATGAGGTCATACAGGCGTTTTCGCGTATCGAAGGTAACGCCCGGCTGATCATCCATAGTCAGGTGAGTACTAGAGGGGCATTACCAGATCTTGTTCCCCTCATCGACCAGATGATCGCTCTCGGTCGGATGGAACTTATCGAGCGTACGGTGAGCGCACCGGGCCTATACCATCTCGGAGATGTGTACGTCTACCCTTCTAGACTGGACGGCCTCGGGCTGACCATAACCGAAGCTCTGGCCTGCGGACTGCCCGTTATCGCGACCGACGCCGCCCCCATGAACGAGTTCATCGATTCATCAGTCGGCCGGCTGGTCAAGGTCTCGAAAACATATGCACGAAGTGATGGATATTATTGGCCACAAACTGAGTGCGACATCGAGGACCTTGCCTACCAGATGGCATCTTACACCGAAGATCCTCAAATAGTCAATGATCAAAGAGTGATGGCGCGATGCCGAGCGGAAGCATTGTACGATTGGTCCCTGAACGGCAAGGAACTTCTGCGCACCATAGACACTTGTCATAGATTGAGCGCATCTGAGAAGGGTGAAGCCATCCAAAAAGCACTCGCCTTCGAGAGTGAAAGAATGGGGAGGCGACCCTTTATCGGGTCCCTAGTCACGTGGTTGGCCCGAACCGACATGGGCCACCTATGATTAGTGCTAGTTTTATATTTCAACGACGAGCTCCCCCCTGTTCGTGAAGGTGGAAAATGCTCTATGCGAGCAGTATGGGGGGGGGTCGAGAAACAAATTGGTTGCGACCATACGAACACAGAATGAGTACCGCCATCATTGTAGGTAATTATATCAGGCTACATATGCAATAGGACGTTAATCATCTCCTCTGGAAGAATAATATGAGATCAATACTCTGGCCTACAAATAGAAAAAAGTTCGATTACAAGAGTTATTGGGAAAGACGATATCAGTCCGGTGGGGATTCCGGCGCGGGCTCATTTAGCGAACTAGCCAATTTCAAGGCCCGCATCATCAACGAGTTCGTAGCGAAGCATGATGTTCGGAGGGTAATCGAGTTCGGTTGCGGAGACGGGAATCAGCTTAACCTTTACCAGATAGATGACTATTTAGGGCTGGATGTTTCCAGCAGGGCGATAGAGATTTGTGCAGAAAGATACGCTCATGACCATGCCAAAAGTTTTCTGCTCTACGATCCTAGTCATTTCGTCAATTCAGGTTTCCTGATGGCGGATCTAGTGATCTGCATTGATGTTCTTTACCACATCATCGACGAAACGGATTTTCTGAAAACCCTTCATGACGTCTTTAGCTGCTCATCCAAATCAGTGATACTCTATACCTCTACCGATGCTTGGAAAACTGAACATACCGGCGATCACGTACGTCACCGTGACATTCTCACATATTTGAATGACATCAGTGAATTCTCGGTTGATGCTGTCCTCAAGAATCCCTATCCTGACCGCTCCAGCGCCAATTTCATTTATCTAACGAGAAAATGAGGTATGTGATTTCGGGTCTGATATGATTCGAACATTATATCATGAATGAAGTGACTACGAAACCGTTTGTTCAGCTTTCTATCTAGGAAAACTGAGGTAATTTCGATATAGATTTACGTCATAAATGGTTGTTGCTTCGTATGATAAATGAGGATGCGACCGAACTCGCCATAGGTAGCAAAGCCTGGGTCAATTATTATATCAAGAATGCAGAGCAGATATCAAGATACGCCGATTGCCCACTTACAGAGTATCAAATCATCATGATCGACGTCATGAGCGAGAGGATAGACGCTTTGCTTGCTATGCAGGAACGTGTGGCGATCTGGAGCGCAGGATGTGGCATCGACAGGATCTCGCTCGAATTGAAGAAAAAGTATCTCGATAGGATTGAAGTGACCATGCAGGATATTTCCGCTGAATGCATGGCCGTCAATAAATGCATGTTCGATGCCGCCGGTATGGAGGCGAGAATGCTACCTGAGGACCTGTTCGGATGTCAGACCGCGCCGGAATATGATCTCGTGATGAACACAGGATTATTGGAGCACTTCACCCCCTCAGAGCAAATGAGATTGTCCGAGGTATTCAGGGGCTCACTGAGGCCGGGTGGATTGTACATAACCCTAACACCTTATGCCCGTGGCCTAATCTATAACCATTGCCGGAAGATTCTGATGAGAAATGGCCAGTGGGATTGTGGTCCCGAAGACCCGATATATACGCTCAAGCACTGGCAGAACGTTGGGTGGAGGATTGTTTCGGAGCGCCCTATCGACGGTTTAGGCCAGCTCAACTTTATTCGCCCCGCCTACCCTCGAGTTTGGAATATCCTTTCCCCCTTTATATACGTAGTCAGAAAGCAATCCCGTATATCCGAGCCGTTGATTCGAAAGATGCTCGGGGGTTACTGCATTCTGGACATCCTCGAAAAACAATGAAACCTCTGGCCTCATATCACCAGGATGGTTCTGATCGAACATTAGGGGCAGATAGTTTAATTATCCCACATGTTTTGCTCGTCCGATGTGACGCCCGATGTACCTGTTGTTCTGATCATTTTCAAGAGAAATAGTGCAATTGAGGTCGTCCGAGGCATCAGGAGCTGGAGTCCTAAGAGACTGTACATAATCGCTGATGGCGGGCGAACTCCGGACGAGCACCGAAAATGCCTTGATGTGCGGAAGAAAGTCGAAGAATCGATCGACTGGCCGTGCCAGGTCGTCAAATTATATTCCGATCGAAACCAAGGGTGCCGAGATAATATATCCACTGGCCTGACCAAGGTATTTCAGGATGAGGAGAGAGCGATAATCCTAGAGGATGACTGCGTCCCATCACCAAGCTTCTTCCCCTACTGCGAGGAACTCCTTGACCGATTCGAGACTGATGAGCGCATCATGACCATCAGCGGAGCGAATTATCTCCCCGACCAGAGATATTTCGGCAAGCACAGTTATCTATTCTCCGGTTACGCTGAGCAGTGCGGATGGGCAACCTGGAGACGTGCGTGGGAGCAGTATGACGTATCCATGAGCTCATGGCCGTCGTTCCGAGACTTTGGTGGCTTGGACCTCTTATTCTTAAAGCCTAGTCAGAGCCAATACTGGTACAATATATTTCAGAAAGCTTATGATGGGGCTGGCGGGTTCAGTTCCTGGGCTTACCCATGGCTCTTCATGTGTCTGACCAGGAACGCACTGTCAATCGTTCCAAGGGTCAATCTCATTACTAATGTTGGCTTTACTCCTGAAGGCACACACACTACCTCTTCATCCTCACCCCTCGCCAATGTCCCCTCGCATGATCTTGAGGGGGAACTGATACATCCACCATTCGTACTACGGAACGATGCGTTTGACTCAGACTATGGGAAATTGGTGTTCTACAATGAGGGAATAACCGCATACCGTCTCATGAAACAGCTGGGCGAAGCGCTCTCTCAATCCCCTAGAAGCATCAGCAAGGAAGCTACAAAGAAACTCAAGAGGCGTCTCGACCCTACCGATCTTGGATCGCTGAGGCGTGTTGAGCCAGTCAGCAGATTATTCGGGTATGATCGCGGCACTCCCATCGATCGCTACTATATCGAGCGATTTCTGCAAGAAAATGCATCCCGTATCAATGGGGCTGTTCTCGAGGTCGGTGATTCCACATATACCGAGAGGTTTGGGAAAAATGTACGACAGAGCGATGTGGTTCATGCTGTCGCCGGTAATCCAGAAGCCACTATCGTAGGCAATATTGAAACAGGGGAGAACCTGCCGACGGAAGGATTCGACTGCGTTATTCTGACCCAAACCCTCCAATTCATCTACGATTTGAATAGGGCGGTAGGAAACATACACCGCATTCTCAAACCGGGAGGAGTGGCTCTGGTAACCATTCCAGGTATCAGCCAGATAAGTCGCTATGACATGGACCGATGGGGGGAGTACTGGCGTTTCACAACCATGTCCGCCCGCCGACTTTTCGAGACACTATTCTCTGAGGTAAGCGTAGAGGCCTATGGGAACCACATAGCAGCAGTAGCTTTCCTAGAAGGCATGGCTCGGGAAGAGCTTGAACCTCGCCTCCTTGATATTCATGATCCCGACTATGAGGTCCTCATCACCATCCGCGCGGTGAAGACATGATGAAGCCCCGGCAACTTGTCCGCCTGGCCATAAGCTCTGTGGGCCCAGGGGCCATCATCCTCGCATATCACCGTGTGGCAGACCTCGACACCGACCCTCAGCTCCTTGCCGTTAGCCGCGAGCAGTTCGAAGGACAGATGAAAGTATTGTCCGAGAGATTCAAGGTCATACCCCTATCAGATGTACTTACCCGGACAAAGCCTTCTCATACGCCTCGCATCGCCATCACTTTCGATGATGGCTATAGAGATAACCTCTCCTACGCTGCCCCCATACTCAGGAAACTAGACCTGCCCGCTACATTCTTTGTCAGCACTGGGTATATTGGAGAGGAGCGGGAATTCTGGTGGGACGAGTTGGAGTCCATCATGCTCCATGGTGAATTACCCCATCAGCTCATTCTTAATCTCCCCGGACAAAACCTGGCCTTTGAGCTCCCAGATCGAGGCGGACCAGTAGATCCAAAATGGGATGTGACTCAGTTACATGATCCCGGGTCCAGATATACAATCTATCGGCGAATGCATTCGGTCCTTCGTACCACCCATCCCCTGAAGAGGGACCAAATCCTTGATTACCTATGGAAGTGGAAGTGCGATGATAAAGTAGTGAGAACGACCCACCTGCCACTACGATCAAGGGATGTAACCAAGCTCGGAGACGGCGAACTTTTGAGTATCGGTTCGCACGGAATCACCCACAGCGTCTTCAGTGCCCTGTCTGCTGAGGAAGGATGTAATGAGGCAACGAACAGCCGGAGACAGCTTGAGGAGCTGGTCTCTGTTGGGGTTCATTCGTTCTCATTTCCTTACGGCAAGAAATCAGACCTGAACGGGTCGGCGCTACGAGCATTGAGCGCTGGGGGCTACAAGTTGGCGTGTGCCAACTATGCTGGTTGGGTCAACTTCCTATCTGATCATCGATCCCTTCCCAGATTCCTTGTCAGGGATTGGAGCGCTGCTGAGTTCTCCCAGCATCTGGGGGAGTGGTCCTCGGCTCTCCCATAGGAGTTCGTCCCCTTCGTGAAGATGCATAATCCTGGATGCCGCATCCAGATGGGCGGAGGATGATAGTACGTACGATGCTCGACATCCGACAATCAGGAGCATACCGGCCCCCTTCAATACTTTGAGAACATTAAGTGGCTAGGCCAATAGTTGACAAGGGCATTGCGAAATGCTTCTGCCGGTGAACAAGATGTCAACAAGTCATCATATATGACCATGCTAATTAATGCATGTTGAGCTGACCAGGAGACCTGCTTTTGAAGATCCTACAGGTGAACACTTGTGACTATGGTGGGGGCGCCGAGGCCATAGCTCGGTATCTCCACATCCTCTACCGTGGTGAAGAGGAAGCAGTCCTGGCTGTCGGCTGCAAGTACGGTGATGACTCCGGTGTAGTGCAGATGGAGGAACATCCCGAAGCGAATCGGGGGAGGGACGCTCTGCCCTTTAACATGCGACTGGACCGTCTCGCCCACCGCATGACCTACGGGCATACATACAGCAACATCATGCAACGGCGAGCCGGCCATGACGTGCTCTGCTACCCCTCGTCACGGAAACTTCTGGACATAGCAGGCTTCACGCCTGATGTTATCCAATGCCATAACCTCCATGGCCACTACTTCGATCTGAACGCGCTCCCGGAGCTGAGCTCAAGGGCACCGGTCGTCCTCACGCTGCACGATTGTTGGCTCATGGGGGGGCGCTGCTATCACTCCTTCGGATGCGAGCGTTGGAAGATCGGATGCGGAGGCTGTCCCCAGCAGAGGGGGAGGGACGCAAGCGCCCGCAACTGGGCGGACCGAAAGGCCATCTTCTCCAAATTTCACTACCGCATCGCAGCCCCCTGCCAATGGATCCTGGACAAAGCAAAAGCCTCCCTGTTGGCCGATAACATGGTGGAGGGTCGAGTAATCCCCAACGGCGTGGACCGTAGGTTGTTCCATCCGGCAGACAAGAGTTCGACGAGAGATAAGCTGAGAATCGATCGTTCCGAAAAGATAGTCTTGTTCGTGGGCAATTACGCTCGAACCAGCCCATGGCGAGACTACAGCATGCTGGAGGAGGCGCTATCCTATCCAGATGAAGACATAACGTTGCTGTGCGTCGGGGAACGGGGAGATCCAGTGCAACGAGGGCGCCTGCGAGTTCGCTTCCAAGAACTAGTAAACGATCCAGCCATGATGGCCAATCTATATCAAGCGGCGGACGTGTATGCCCATCCAGCCATAATGGATACGTTCCCTACCACCATACTGGAGGCTATGGCATGCGGCATGCCTGTCGTGGCGACCAACGTAGGTGGCATACCAGAGCAGGTTGAGCAAGGCAAGACAGGACATCTTGTCCCCTATAGAGACGTCGATTCCATGCGAAACCACCTTTTAAACCTGCTTAACGACGAGGGGGCGAGAGAAAGGATGGGTCGTGCTGCAGCCGCTAAGGCCTCCCAAATGTTCGACGTGACTGTGCAGGCGAATGTGTATCTCAATTGGTTCCGTGAGTTCGTATGACCATACGACAGCGCATGGGGGGCTGTCCATCTAATTTTCGTGGATGCTCTTCCACTCGGATACAAATTATATAGCATCTGTTCAATCACAAAGCCTAACCCACTTCGTCCTGGACGTCATAGAATGGCCTCGAACAAGGAAAAGATAATCGGTCCCAAAAGATCGTTCTGGGAAGTCAATCTGCGCGACATATGGGACTACAGAGAGCTGCTCTACTTCCTGACGCTCCGGCAGATAAAGACGAAGTACAAGCAGACCGCCATCGGCATCGTATGGGTCGTGCTGCAGCCGCTGCTGACCATGGCCATCTTCGCGCTCATCTTCTACCGCGTGGGCAACTTCAACACCGGCGGTATCGCGGTTTACCCGTTCCTGTTCTCCACGCTGATGCTATGGACATTCTTCTCATCAGCGCTGAACTCCGGTTCTCAATCCTTGGTCAGTAATGCCAACATGATATCCAAGATATACTTTCCTCGATTCCTGCTGCCGCTCAGCCTGGCGCTGGCCGGCCTGCTGGACTACGTCATATCGTGGGGGGTGTTCGTGTTCATCATGATCGCCACCGGAGAAGCGTTCAGCTCGTGGATGGTGTTCATCTGGGTGCCGCTGGTGCTGTCGTTCGTACTTGTCACTGGCCTGACGTTCCTATTCTCGGCAATGGCCGCCAAATACCGCGACGTGCAGTACATCGTGCCGTTCTTCACCACTCTGCTGCTGTTCGCCTCACCGATCCTGTATCCCCTTAACGCCGCTCAGGATCCGATTCTCAGAACCATAATGACATTGAACCCGCTGGCGGGAATCATGGACGCCCAGCGGTTCTTCGTATTCGGGCGGCCGGAGATGGACATGACAGTCTTCGCGTCCAGCATCGTGGTTTCGATCGCAGTCTTCGTCATCGGACTGCTGTACTTCAAGAAGTACGAACGCCAGCTTGCGGATGTGATCTGATGCTGCCGGCCATAAGCGTGCGGAACTTATCGAAGCAGTACTTCATCGGTACCGGCGCATACACCGCCGCGGGCAGCCGGCTGACGGAGACGCTCACCAACACCGTCCGGCATCCCATTCTGACGTTCAAGGGCATGATGGGCGCTAAGGAGTCATTCTGGGCGCTGCAGGACATCGACTTCGAGGTACACGAAGGCGAGTCGATGGGCATCATCGGCCGCAACGGTGCAGGAAAGAGCACCATGCTCAAGATCCTCTCCCAGATCACCTATCCGACGCAGGGCGAAGTGGTGTTACGAGGTCGCGTGGGCTCGCTGCTGGAGGTCGGCACAGGCTTCCATCCCGAACTGACCGGCCGGGAGAATGTATTCTTGAACGGTGCCATTCTCGGAATGACGCGAAAGGAGATCAGGGGTAAGTTCGACGAGATCGTTCGCTTCGCCGAGGTGGAGAAGTTCCTCGATACGCCGGTGAAGAGATACTCTTCCGGCATGTACCTCCGACTGGCGTTTGCCGTGGCGGCTCATCTGGAGTCGGAGATATTGATCGCGGATGAGGTACTGGCGGTCGGCGACCAGCAGTTCCAGGCCAAGTGCCTAGGCAAGATGAAGGAAGTGTACCGCCAGGGCCGCACGGTCATATTCGTCTCGCACAACATGCACGCCGTTCGCTCGCTGTGCGAGAGCGCGGTGCTGCTGAAGAACGGTCGTATCGCGGCGACGGGCGCGGCGAACGACGTCATCGACGATTACGCCCGTTCGCTGGAAGGTGCTAACGTGGCGTTCCCGGTGGAGGCGAGCGACATTACCGTCGAGGCGCTCGACATAGTCCAGAACGGTCGCGACACCAATCTGATCGACGGCACGAGGCCGTTCGACGTTGTCATCAGGTTCCGTTTGCCTCGCGATTTGGAGAAGCTGCGCATGGGTGTGTACGTGAACAACGCGCTTGGCGACGAGATCGTCCGATCATTCTTCTCCGACTGGGACCGGAGCAAGGAGAATATGAAGAGCGGCTCTCACGTCGCTCGTCTGTCGTTCCCTGGGAAGCTCCTTGTGAACGGCGCATACACCATAACCATGGGAGTCAGGCGGCAAGGTTCGATCGACCTGTTGGCCGGCCATCGCATCGAGAGGAATATCAACGTGGCGGCGCCAACCGACTTCAACTCCGGCGGGCTCGTGGACCCGTACCAGGCGGCGGTCATCCTCGATCGGGAATGGGAGCTGGACTGAAGAGGTCTGGCCAAGAATTCGGAAAGATAGGCCTCGTAACTCCACCGAACCGAACTCTTTTTTTACGTCCCGCTCACAAACACTCCACCCTGGGTGGTCAGAATACGAATCGCTTACTGTCTTACCGTGCATACTCGCCCAGAGCAGGCCAGCCGTCTGATGGACCGGATATGCACCGCGGACGATCATTACTACATTGATGTTTTCAACAAAGGCCTTGAAGCGGAATGGCGCCAGGCGCTTGATCGACCGATCTACGATATCGAGACGGTGTTCAAGTATGCCAACGGGTGGGGTTCCTTCAAGCTCGTCCAGGCGACGCTGGATGCCATGGAGCATTTCCGCGACATGCCGTACGACTACTTCATCAACCTGTCTGGACAGTGCTATCCTCTGCGGCCGATCGAGCAGATCAAGCAGCGTCTGGCCGTTTCGAACGGCAGTTCTTTCATGGAGTATGAGCCGTTCCCGCGGGAGAGGTGGGCGGACGAGAACGGAGGATACCGAAGAGTTCAGAAGATATTCTTCAGGCCGTTCAAGCATGCCAGCATTTGGTCTGTTCCGCGTATAAGGACGATACCGCTCGGCATGCGGCCGTACGGCGGCTCGCAGTGGTTCTGCCTGCACAAACGACATGTGGAACTCGTGCTGTCGTTCCTTGAGGAGCATCCGGAAGTGGTGTCGTTCTACAAGCGCTCGTTGATCCCGGACGAGATGTTCTTCCAGACCATCCTGATGAACTCCGAGGTTCGCGACGAGATCGTGAACGACAGTAAGCGGTTCACCGACTGGTCGAAGAAATGCACCCCGCTTCCTGCGGTGCTATTGACCGAGGACGTTCCGAGACTGGAGAGGAGCAACAAGTTCTTCGCCCGCAAGTTCGACCCCCTGATTGACTCAAAGGTGCTGGACATCCTGGACACGAGGCTGCTGAACCGCAGGGACGAAGCGACGAAAGATAATTACCGGCCGGGCGGAGGGGACGGCGGAAAGAGAGTGATCGTCCGGACGGTGGGCTGATGCCGCGAATCAGCGTCGTCATGCCATCGTACGAGAGCGCGCCGTACCTGAGGCAGGCTGTGAATTCGATTCTGCAGCAGACGGAACATGATATCGAGCTGATCATAGTGCAGGAGATGGGCACTCGTGACGGGACCGAGGCGCTGCTGAACGAGATCGACGACACGCGCGTGAGAGTGGTTCGAAACGACATTCCGCTCGGCCTCGCTCGCTCGCTGAACCGCGGCTTCGCGTTGGCTAGCAGCGAGTACGTCGCGAGGATGGATGCCGACGACGTGTCGATGCCGGAACGGCTGGAGAAGCAGGCTTCCTACCTCGATCGCCACCCATCGGTCGGCGTGGTCGGATCGGCAGTTCGGCACGTCGATGAGAGGGGGCAGGAGATCGGTGCGAGGGAGTATCACACCTCTCCGGCGCTGGTGTTGTGGAATATGCACTTCGACTGCGCGATGTGCCATCCTTCCACGATGTTTCGCCGCTCGGTGTTCGAGGAAGCAGGCGGCTACTCCGCGGCGGCGAAGGATTGGGAGGACTACGAGCTGTGGACGCGCATCATGCGCCGACATTCGTTGAGCAATCTGCCCGACATCCTGCTAGACTACCGCATCCATTCCGGCGCGGTGTCGGTGCAGAAGAGAGAGGAGCAACGGCAGCATATCGTCAAATGCGGCCAGCGAGCCATGGAAGTGACGATGGCCAGACCCGTTGACGTTGACTTCGTCCGTTCGCTGATACGCCCATACACCATTGTCGGACGGCGCGAAGCAATCGGGGCGGCGTGGCTGCTGAACTCCTTGCTGCATTCGTTCCGCATGTGGCATCACGAACGAAATCGAGAAGACATGGTCGCTGTGAAGTACGACGTTTCGGATAGGGTGTCACATATCCTGGCGAGAAGCGTGAAGGCGGCGCCGATGGCGGTGCCGATGATATTGTGGCAAGCATCTCGCGGCGGTCCTGGAGTCTCGGCTCGCATCGGCCCGGCGACGGTAAGGCGCGGCATCGAGCGTCTGAACGGCACCGCGGCGGCGAAGATGGGGCGGCGTCCCGGAGCGGTCACTCCTTCGACTCAGTGAGCGCCTTCTGAGCGATGCGCTCAAAGTGTTGCATCCACACATCCCAGTTGAGCTCTTCCTCGTAGCGGCGGCGGGCACTGAGGCGCATCGCCTTGAACCCTTCCTGATCATTCCACAGCTCGGCGATGGCGTCGGCGTAATCGTCCCCCATAGCATCGAGAGAAAGCAGCCGTCCGTTGATGTCGTCCTCCACGTAATCGGGAACGCCGCCGGTGGCGGTCGTGAACGATGGGATACCGTACGCGGAGGCTTCGCAGAACACTATGCCTGCACATTCCGCTCTGGTCGGCAGGATGAAGACATCCGCACCTCTGAAGAACGGTGCGACATTCGCGACGAACGGATGGACCACCACATGCGGAGTGCTCAGCAAGTCCTTTGGCGGATCGCATCCTACCATGGTCAACTCGGCGTCGATGCCTCTGCTTCGAAGAGCATTCAGAGCATCGACGGCGATCTGCCCTCCTTTCCTCTTCCACTCCTTCCCCACGAACAGAAGGCGAAGCTTTCCGCACCTATGACGTTCCAGCAACCGGTCAGGAACGTCCTGGTTCGCGCCGAACCTCAGGACATTGATCTTCTCTTCCGGAACGTCGTAATCGTTCATGGCCGAGATAGCGGTCCAGTGGGACATTAGGATCAGTTGCGTGGAAACATCATATGCTTTCCTCTGGATCATGTCGGCATCACGATTGCGCCGGACGCCCATGTCGAAGCCGTCGTAATAGCCGACCATCTGCGCATACGTAGCATCGGTAAGGTGGACGATGGGCACGTCGGTGCGGAGGAAGGCGATCTCACTGGAGCCGATCGAGAAGAGAAGATCATACTTGGTGAGATCGTACCGCTGGAGGTTGCGGTTCAGGGCAGACGCGAAGGACCTGGTGTGGTAGGAACGGAGCGGCCGGCGGGTGACGATGCGAATCGGGGCGTGGATGAGGCGAATGAGCTTGAGGTTCAGACCGTTCGGGTCGAGCCATTCCACATCGTGCTCCTCGGACAGTTTCTCGAAGGCGGAATGAATGATACCCGACCAGGTCCCGTTCTTGTTCGGGTCGCCGTAAGATATGAAGCCTATTCTCATTTTACCGGTCCCGAGAGTATAAACCATGTCGCTCTTGAATTTTATCTTTCATATTATTAGACGCGTGCCATGATTCGTGATACACATTACGATTGCAATATTAATTGGTCGGAAATTGTTACACGTGCTGAGAGGAATCACATAGTGTGGCACCATACCTCGTCGGCGATTAAAAGCTATTAATCCATCGATGGCTTATCCATCAGCACCTGCTCGATCCATCCGGGACGGGGCAGAAGGGACGAGTTCACGAGGCTATGACATGAGGCCGATGGTCAGCACGCTCACATCCTGCTACAAAGGCGAGAAGTATCTTCCGCTCTTTCTCGAGAAGCTTCCAGAGCAGACGGCCTTCGATCGCCTGGAAGTGGTCATTGACCTCAACGAGCCTTCGGCCGAGGAACTCCGGCTGGTGAAGGAATTTCAGGAGAGGCGTCCTGGGCACTTGAAGTATACGGTGCAGGAGAAGGTCGTTCCGTACTCGGCCTCGTGGAACAACTGCATTCGAAACGCGTCCGGTGAATACCTGGCGATATGGAACATTGACGACCTGCGGACGCCGAACTCGATCGAGTCACAGGCGCGGCTGCTGGACGAGCGGCCGGACATCGGCATCGTGCACGGCCGCTACAAGGTGGTGCCGACGTTCGGCTCTAACGACGGGCCGTACCGTGATACGACGAGGCTGCCGAAGAGCGAGGCGACACGCCGCTTCGTGTTCGGCCCATTCTACATGTTCCGGCGTTCGCTTATCGAGAAGGCTGGCATGGTGGATGAGCAGTTCCGTTCGTCGGCCGACCTAGACCACTGTATACGCATGGCGCTGCATTCCGACTTCGCCGCCGTGGACAAGGATCTCGGGTACTATTTGTGGGCTGGCGAGGGCTTGTCGAACAACCCGAACTCCCGGATCGAGGTGGAGAACTTCGTCATCAGAATGCGCTACGGCATCTATGACAAGCTGTGGTATTATTATCTCGCGGCGGCGTCACAGTATGATCTATATAAGGTACTGAACGGCAGCGATTGGATCCCCATCACTAGTTACGTTCCAGAGCATCGTAAGATGCTCGAGGAGCGCTATTCAAAGTGGTTCGATATTGGGCTGGTGCGCCACCTGGCTTTCAAGGCCAAGAAGGAGAACTGGTCTGGCCTGAAAGGCGTGTGGAAAGGAATAATGAAAAGATGAGTTGACTCCCGATCAGATACGCCTGTTATCAACTCATGACGAACGAACATCGCAGCTGGGCGAAATACCGCTCTTTACGATGTTATTATTATTACTCTGATCTATATGTATTCCGTAAATGGTAGGGGCCGATTCGACCAACTAGCAGCACAGATGATGGAAATGCATCGCCGCGCCAATTATGCCCGTCTCCTCTGAACACACTGACGATCGATAGGACGATAAGCGGGGTGAAGGTGTCGAATGCATTGACTTACGCATTAGGTTGTCAATCCAAACACTTCTTGTTCGCCTTGGCCCCGGGCTTGTCGTGCAATACTCTAGGCCAATGCCCCCAGGCATAGCCAGAGTGCACCACCTATCGCTCGACTTTCTAGGTGGCAGACCATTTAGCCTTGCTCTCACACTGAGCCATCGACGAGTTCACGTCTCTAGCTTGAGCAATGGGGCGGCCGGACAGCTCACTTTGCGACAAGATCGACGTCACCGCATTCATAGTCTGGATCATATAAAATTATACAGAAAGTATTGATATTATGAAAAACAATCCCCGGATTCGGCAGATCCTTGGGACCAGTCAAGACGACATGGTGGAATTATGCAGAGCCTACTATCAAAGATAACTGATCAACAAGCAATAGTCGGAATAATCGGCCAAGGATATGTAGGCCTCCCTCTCGCCATGGCCTTTTCGAAAAAATACACAGTAATTGGATACGATACGTCCACAAAAACCATCAATGCCCTCCAAACAGGAAAATCACATATTCAAGATATCTCCGATGAGCAGCTCTCTCGCTATCTTGAGCGCACTTACTTCCCAACATCGAATCCGCAGGACCTCCACCAGTGTGATTTTCTCATCATCTGTGTGCCTACCCCCCTATCGGAGGATAAGATTCCTGACCTGAGCTACATAAAAAATGCATGTTCGACCATCGAGACATTTCTCCATCCCGGGCAGTTCGTAATTTTGGAGAGTACCACGTATCCCGGAACAACGGATGAGGTGGTGATTCCCATTCTAGAAGAGTCTGGGTTAAAAATGGGAATCGACGTTGGCGTCGCTTATTCTCCAGAGAGGGTCGACCCTGGAAATATAAAATACCCCCTCGATAAGGTACCAACCGTCGTCGGCGGCATTAATGCTAATTGTACCCAGATTGCTGCCGCCCTCTACGGGAGTGTCGTGGATAGGGTCATACCAGTACGCGATGCCCGCACGGCAGAGGCCGTGAAGATGGTAGAGAACATCTTCAGGAACGTAAACATCGCTCTGGTCAACGAAATGGCACTAATATTCGAACGGATGGGAATCGATATCTGGGAAGTAATCGACGCCGCGGCGACGAAGCCCTACGGATTTATGCCATTCTACCCTGGACCTGGCATCGGTGGGCACTGTATACCCCTTGACCCTTACTATATGTCGTACCGGGCAAAGAAATTCGGATTCATTCCCCGTTTCATCGAAACATCTGGCGAGATAAATGAATTCATGAAAATGCATGTCATCAATCTTGCTGAACAAGGCCTCCGTCAAGTAGGTAAGCGACTTTATGGGGCAAAGATCGCAATCATGGGTCTTGCATATAAGAAAAACATAAACGACCCGAGGGAATCGCCGGCAATTAAGATTGTCGAGGAATTGGTGAACCTAGGTGCTGAGGTGCAGGTGTATGATCCATACGTTCCCTCGCTCGTGACGAAGGCCGGAGTGTTCGTATCGCTCGGGAGTGTCGAAGAAACCCTTTCCGGGGCAGAATGTGTGATTTTTCTAGTGGATCATGATGTGTTCAGAAAGATCTCCGTGGAAACGATGAACAAACTTATGGCCTCGCCAGTTGTCGTGGATGGAAAGAACTTGTTTGCGGGTGAAGAGGAAATCATTTATCTGGGAATCGGGAAAGGCGGAAGAAAAAAGGTTACATAAAAGGCCCTTCGTCACAGCGCATAAGCGCAGTGAGACTTCATTTTATCTGAAGTACAGATACGATCCGAAACCAGTGGAAACATTATGATGAATTGAAACCTGACTGCGATAATGGGCCGAATTCAATAATGATGATCGCGGGGTGAACGATCAAGATGGCCCCCCGAGATCGGGAGCCGGCAAGGTATTGAAAGCGCCCTTAGATTATGCTAGGATTGAGTAATAACAAATACTGATCCTGTGTATGCTCACGCCGAACGACATGAACCGATTTTCATCGGCACACTTGATTGATCGATTACGTTAGCCGCATCTCGTTCCATGTTCAAAATTTGTTCCCCCTTGAACTCGAGAGGCCCGGCGACGTGGTCTCAGGCATGCGCCAGCGCGTCGCATGTCGTTCGCCGCTCTGATGTGAATGAACATGTATATGGTGGCCTAAGGCGGCGTTGCCGCCATTAGTTATCTCGCCAAGCCAACGTATTCACACACATCCAAAAACTCTGCCGTGCACCATCCAGCCCATATACTCAAGTAACATAAATGCCAATAACTGTTATATTCCGCATGACCATCTAAAGCTGTTTCTGCTCATGACCAAGAAAGCGCTCATCACCGGCATCACCGGCCAGGACGGCTCGTACCTGGCCGAGTACTTATTGTCTAAAGGCTACGAGGTCCATGGCATCATCCGCCGCGCTTCGACGTTCAACACGTCGCGCATCGATCACATCTATGCCGACCCCCATGATCCAGAGGCAAGGCTTCGCCTGCACTACGGCGATCTGACCGAGGGGGAGACGCTGCACAGCATTATATACAACGAGAAGCCGGATGAGATCTACAACCTCGGCGCGCAGTCGCACGTCCGTGTGTCGTTCGATATACCGGAGTACACCACGAAGGTCGTCGCTACGGGCGTCACGAGGATATTGGAGTCGATTCGCAAGTCGGGCAACAATGTCAGGTTCTACCAGGCATCATCATCAGAGATGTTTGGCTCGGCCGTGCCGCCGCAGTCCGAGACGACGACGTTCCAGCCCCGGTCGCCGTACGCTTGCGCCAAGCTGTACGCCTACTGGCTTACTCGCAATTATCGAGAAGGCTACGACATGTTCGCCTGCAACGGCATCCTGTTCAATCACGAGTCGCCGCGCCGTGGCGAAACGTTCGTGACGAGAAAGATCACCAGGGCAGTGGCCGCCATCGTAGCGGGGAAGCAGGAGTTCCTGTACCTTGGGAATCTGAAGGCAAAGCGGGATTGGGGCTACGCGCCCGAGTACGTCGAAGCGATGCACCTCATGCTGCAGCAGTCTCGGCCGGACGATTTCGTCATCGGGACCGGGGAGACGCACTCGGTGGAAGAGTTCGTCGAACTCACGTTCGAGTATGCCGGACTGAAAGCTAAGGACCACGTGCGCATCGACCCGAAGTATTTCCGGCCTACGGAGGTAGAGGTGCTCATCGCTGATGCTTCGAAGGCTGAGAAGAAGCTGAAGTGGACGCCGAGGATAAAGTTCGACGAGCTGGCCAAGATCATGGTGGATGCGGACATGCGTTCGGCTGGTCTGGAGCCTATCGGCGAGGGCGACGCGATACTGCGGAGGAAGTTCCCGAACAAGTGGTGGACGGTGGACTGATGGCATTCTGGGACGATAGGAAAGTGCTCATCACCGGTGGCGCCGGGTTCCTCGGTTCGCATTTAGTGGAGGAGCTGCAGCGGCGAGGGCTGCCGAAGGAGAACATCACCATTCCGCGTTCGAAGGATGCTGACCTGCGAGTATGGGAGAACTGCCTGGATGTTTGTGACGGCCAGGACATGGTCATCCACCTGGCGGCGTCGGTCGGCGGCATCGGGTTTAATCAAGAGAACCCGGCCACGCTGTTCTACGACAACGCCATCATGGGCGTGCAGCTCATGGAGGCTGCTCGTCGGCAGAACGTGAAGAAGTTCGTGCAGCTCGGCACGATATGCTCGTATCCCAAGTTCACTCCGGTGCCGTTCAAGGAGGAGAACCTATGGGACGGCTATCCGGAGGAGACGAACGCGCCGTACGGGCTGGCGAAGAAGATGCTGCTGGTGCAGGCGCAGGCGTACCGTCAGCAGTACGGCTTCAACGCCATCTATCTGCTGCCTGTGAACTTATACGGGCCGAGGGACAACTTCGACCCGAGGTCGTCGCACGTGATTCCCGCGCTGATAAGGAAGTTCGTCGAGGCGAAGGAGCGCGGCGACAAGTCGGTGACGCTGTGGGGCACTGGAAAAGCGACGCGCGAGTTCCTGTACGTCGAGGACGCTGCTCGTGGTATCGCCATGGCTGCTGAGCATTACAACGGCGCGGAGCCGGTGAACCTCGGCGCCGGGTTCGAGATATCGATAGCTGACCTTGCTGCGATGATCAAGGAGGCCGTAGGCTTCGACGGCGAACTCGTCTACGACACGTCGAAGCCTGACGGGCAGCCGAGGCGGATGCTCCACACATCGAGAGCAGAGATGGAGTTTGGGTTCAGGACCAAGACCGAGTTCCGAGAGGGGCTGGAGAGAACAATCGAATGGTACATGAAAGAAGGGGCCAACGTCCACATTCATTGATATGCTGTACATTCATCGCTACGTTCAAAATGCACTCATGGGGCCGCGAACGGCGTCCATAAATTAACAACTCCCTATGCGCCAGGTTTACTCCCCCCGCCTCACAGAGATAAAACTCCCCATCAAAGTCATTATCAAAATGAAACTATTATCTAATAGAATATGATAATTGTAAGCCCATGATCTCTAAATCGGATTAGCATCCGCTCCACTATATGCCCAACCCTCATTCGGATGGGGACCGTTGATGCGGGAAGACGGTGCCCCGATGATCGGTTCCATATCGACGTCATCATAGAGGAATGCTGCTGGAAGTAATGGCAGCACAAGGATTAGCACCATATGGTCTGGAAAACAGAGGGCCGTCTTGACTTGCTCTCGGCAACACAAGTTGATATAGCGATTGCCTCTAGTCAGAATGGCTGAAGACCTGCTAGCATAGCTGCGTTTCGAGCATTTTCACCTGACACGGCCGAGGAAATGTTAATTGCAGCTAGGCCCTCAGCAGCAATGATGACGCCTGCGATAAACGATATAAGCAACAGCGTTCCTTGGACTCCCTCATTGTTCTGCAAGCCAGTAATGAAATGAAGAAACATTATCACCGTAAGAATTCCGCACGTCAGAATTATATACTTAGCTATCAGCGAGAGGAAAGATGGCAACATCATCCTAAGACTTATTAAATAAAGGGAATAGTTGCGGGTCGTAAGCGTAAGGATTCAATTAACACCAGACCCCCGTTAAGAGAATGAGTATTCTGAGCATTTTTCTAAATTGGACGATGCTACTCAGCTGAATCCCCATCAAAATGACGACTCCATTATGCAGGTCTTTTTGATGCATGATGCCAAAATTAAACTCAATGATGACGTATGCTCCGGTGGATGTTACGTGTGGGTCAACAGCAGCAGAGTGTGGCTACCATAATATTTAAAAAAAGGGTTTGATAAGTGGTTTAAGGAGTCTGGGCCTGCATAGATATCACATAGTTCGGCGCGCCGTAATTGACCGTGATGATGAATATATATTGATCATCAATACCTGCGGCCTTGGTCAATCCAGGGATGGTTGCATCAAGGGAGGCGCCATAATCCACAAGGGAAATATCAGTGTAAGCAGTATCGCCCAGCTTAGCGTATTTCAGACTGATGTGGGTTGTGGCAATGTCAGCTGCTCCAGAAGTCACCTTAATGTTAAGATTATAAGCTCCTGCCCAGTCAGCAGAGCTAACGTTAACGCCCTGGTCATATATCCCGGTGGTTGTGGCAGTAGACCATGCGTCGTAATTCGTTGTCGCCGGCACAGTCACAATCTTGCTAGCGTCAGCGTTACCATAGGTTATCGTCATCGCAGTGGTATCTGCAATGTCCCTACCTGTCATGGGAGTTATTGCAGATAGTAAGACTGCCGCAGCTACAATGGTCGTAGCTGTAAGAACAACCGCGAACATCATCAAAAAGCTCGTTCCCGATACTGCTTTGCCTCTGAATTTCATATTATCACCTATAACCGGGAGTTCGTCCCTTTTGATGTACACAAATTATATTACTGTATAAATGATGCTATCTGAATATTCGAGTTCGATACTCAGAAATCCATATTATGCCTACAGGGCAGTAACTTGTTGAGATGCGAATCGCGTGGCCCTGGATATTATTACTTATAAATGGACCGCCCCGATTGCTAATAACATCATTAATATTTCGAAACGCTCAAAATTGGATTTTCATTAATGCGCATCGCAATTGATAATCATAGCATGATTATCGGATTTGTAATTGAGTATCATGAGAGCCATAAGTAAGAGCCCATCCAAGTAGTTATGTAACTACATCTCCCTCAAGTCGACTTGTTCATGCGCATGAGCTGTGACAAAGAGTTAAGAGAAAGAGCGGACACAGCAAGGGTGCAGCCGACTATGACCATGAACCCAGCGAGAAGACCTTGAAGCATCCAAGAACCTATGAAAAATTGTTCAAAGATCGTTAGCAGGCCGATTATTAAGCCTGCTATGGTAAGCACAACCCCTGGGATTCCGAAGAGGATCAGCGGTCGTCTGTAGCCGATCGTAGTCACAATATTGTTGAGAAGGCCCACGCCCATCCTGAAGGAGTTCTGTTTGTGGCCATTTGGAACGTCATACCTCACCGAGATGGGGGCCTCGATGATGCGCAGACCTTTCTCGGAACAGTGTAGGATCATATCCTGCTCCACCGCATAGCCCTGGGATGGGAAGTCCATGTGATCCAGCGCCTTTCGGTTGAACGCTCTGAACCCCGACTGCGTGTCCGTGACCTTCTCCGATGTGCCGACATTGGTCATTCGATTTAGGATTCTTTGTCCTACCTGGCGATAATATGGTATGGAGTTATCCTTCTTCAGGAACCGGGAACCGATCACCAGATCTGCCTTTTGTTCGAGCAGAGGTGCGATAATGATATCGATATCGCCCATCATGTGCTGTCCATCGCCATCCATCATGACGATAAATTCGTAGTCCCGTTTCTTGAGTTCGTTAAAGCCAGTTCTGAGCGCAGCCGCCTTGCCCTCATTCTTGATATGTTCTATCACTTCTGCGCCTGCCGCGCGGGCGATCTCAGAGGTCTTGTCCTTAGAACCGTCGTTCACCACGATCACAGTGCGTGCATGCTTGCGAGCCTGGAGGACGACCGAGCCGATGGTCAGCTCTTCATTGTAAGCGGGGATCAGGATGGCAATCTCTGGCTTTTCGCAAGGACTGAGAATGTGACTCGCGAGTGCATCCGATATCGCGTCAACATCAGACTCTGAGCGATTCGAATATTCTTTTCCCTTTTCAAGAGGGAATTCAACAATCTCCCCACCTTCGATTGCCACGGAGGAGCCATTTCTCTTCCGATAATAATCCTAGCCCTCATATTCTCTATAATGAGAATTAGAATTCAAAGGCGGACCGGCAACTTATACTTGGCGCCCATGGCGTTGGTGCTCGACAACTTGAATCCATCCTCGGAGCAGAAAGCAGATGAGAATAGATACCAAGCCAACCGCCGATCGTACTTGCCGAGGAACGTGTCCTCAATGACGTGATTGCAGACGCACTCACGAAACTCAGCGTGTCTAATCAGGAAATCATTTATACATAACATCAACTCGCTGATTAGAGCAGATGGACGCACGAGCCGAGGCCAATAGATCGTGGGACTTAAGCGCGATAATTATTCTATCCTTGGTTCTAGCCCTCTTCATCTATCTAGTCCCGGACTTTTCCGGACGTATCGTCGTCGGCATGCCGTTCATCCTCTTCTTCCCAGGCTATGCGCTCATCGCTACGCTGTTCCCGGAGAAGAAATCGCTCGACCTCATCGAAAGGATTGCGCTCTCCTTCGGACTCAGCATAGCGATCGTGCCGCTCATCGGCTTCGGGCTTAACTACACTCCATTCGGCATTAGACTGGACCCAATCCTGTGGTCGCTCATCGCGTTCAATGCCGCGTTCAGCATCACGGGCATGTGGAGGCGAAGCACTGCGACCGAACCGTTCCTGCCCTTCCGGCCGGAGGCGGTCACGGCCATGGCCCGGAAGGAGTTCACCGCCGGCACTAAGACAGACCGCGTGTTGTCAGTCATCTTGGTGATCGCAATCCTGTCATCTGTTGTCGCGCTCGTGTACGTTGTCGCGGTGCCTCGGCAGGGGGAGGCGTTCTCGGAGTTCTATCTACTTGGTCCGGGCGGCAAGGCCACCGATTATCCGTACAACCTCACCATCGGGGAGAATGCTTCGGTCACCGTAGGACTTGCGAATCACAACTACCGCACCATCAACTATACGGTCGAGGTGTGGCTGGTCAACTACACTTACGCTGACAATACTACAACGGTCCACGAGCTCATTTATATGGATCATTTCAACGTCACACTTGAGCACGTGCCAGTGGATCTGGAGAACAACTGGACTGCGCAGTCGGAGACGAACTATACTTTCTCTGCTCCGACCAATGGAACTTTCAAGCTCTGGTTTATCCTCCTCGAGGACGAGGAGCCATATGCGGGCAACCAGTATCAGGACTATGCAGGCACGGCTGCGGAGCCTAGATTCCTCTCCATCGTCGGGGACCGCGACGCCTACACGCTGAACCTGAATCTGAACGTGGCCGCTTAGACAACACTGCCCATAATCTGACTGGAAGCGGTCCCGTCCCCAAAGGGGTTCCTCCATCCTTCCCTGCCCGCCATATCGTTCGCGGCAGAGCGGATCTTGTTCGGCCTCGTACCTGCTAGCATGTTGGAACCGACCTCGATGGTTTCTGGACGTTCAGTGTTATCCCTGAGCGTGACGCACGGAACGCCGAGGATGCAGGTCTCTTCCTGCACCCCTCCCGAGTCGGTCAGCAATAGGCCGGCGTTCGACTCGAGCTGCAAGAAATCGAGGAAGCCGACAGGCTCTATCATCCTGATCCCTTCGAGCGAGATGCCAAACTCCCTGACCCGACCCTGAGTTCGAGGATGCATCGGGAACACTACCTCCATCCCGAGGTCCTCTCCAGCCAGACGCATGCCCTCAAGCATCCCGGCCAGGCGATCTCGATCGTCCACGTTCTCAGCCCTGTGCGCGGTAGCGAGGATATAGCCCTTCGATGGCAATTCCAGCTTATTGAGAATGCTCGATTTCCTCGCCGCGATGTCCTTGGCCTGGTACACTGCATCCACGATCGTATTGCCAGTGACGAATACGCCTTCGGCTATACCCTCATCGAGCAAGTACCTACGAGACGCCTCGGTCGGCGCGAAAAGATAATCGGAGATATGATCCGCTATGACCCGGTTGATCTCCTCTGGCATGGTGCGGTCGAACGATCGCAGGCCGGCCTCGACATGTCCTACTTTGATCTTTAGCTTCTTTGCCGCCAATGCCGCAGCCATCACCGTATTGGTATCCCCTTGTACCAGAACGATGTCGGGGCGCTCTTTGATGAACACCTTCTCCGTACCTTCGATGATCCTTCCAGTCTGGACGGCATGACTTCCGGAACCGACCTCGAGATTATGTTTTGCCTCGCCCAGCTCAAGATCGTCGAAGAATACCTTGTCCATCGAGTATGAATAGTGCTGGCCGGTGTGGAGGACGAAATGGTCCAACCGGCGTTTCTGGCATTCCCGGATGACCGGAGCCATCTTGATGATCTCCGGCCTGGTGCCAAGGACGATGGCAAGCTTCATAGGCCATGAGATGCAAAGATGGATTATGTAACCTTCGTGCACCTATTGATGAAAATTGGAAAAGGTGTTTGCATCGAGTCTAGCCGACCCGTAGGCTAGGATCACAGCCTCGCTTTCTTCAGGTCCTTCTGTAATTCGGCATACTGCTCGCGCGTCACCTCGCCTCTAGCGTAGCGTAGATCGAGCGCGTCGCTGGGATCGATCTGCGGGGCCGCCTGGCCGACGGCCGGCTGCGGCTTAGCATCGGAAGCAGGCTTCACTTCATATCGGGGGCCGAGGAAGCTGGTGCCTGTTGGGGCCGGCTTCGGCCCGCAATCGTCCTTGGAGGTGAAGAGAAAGAATAATGCCAGGAAGAGCAGCAGGAGCATGATGGGCAGCATGATGAAGCTCACGGTCATCCACCACACCATGTTGTTGAGGTCTTGGATCGCGTCGACCAGATACTCGGTGTCAGACCCGGCAACGATGTCGCCATGATCGAGGGCCGGTTTCGGCGTCACCAGCACGGCCAGTATGATGAAGATCACGAACATGCACACTAGGAGGGTGGAGGTCACCCAGAACGCGGCTTTCCTGTCGAAGAACATGGGATCTGTCGACGGCATCGCCGTCGTTACTATTATTAACTTGTTATTTCGATAATATCGACGTACCAAACTCTGCATTCTGCATCGCCAGTTGTCCATCATTCCGTTTTTATATCAAATGCGATGATATCACCGGCCACAGGTGACATCGCAATGCAGGGGGACATCAACGTAATCACGGCCAAGCCGGAGGACGTCAAGCTCATCCGCAGGCTCTCCAAGATCAAGCATACCATCATCGTCATGTCCGGCAAGGGCGGCGTCGGAAAGAGCACGGTCTCCGTGAACCTCGCGGTCAGCCTGTCCATGCGCGGCTACGAGGTCGGCATCCTGGACGGAGACATCCACGGGCCGAACATACCGAAGATGCTCAAGATCGAGGATGCGCAACTCGCCGCTGACGACAACGGCATCTACCCGGCCATCGTCCCGCCGCACCTCAAGGTGATGAGCATGGCGTTCCTCAGCCCCAACCGCGATCAGCCCATCGTGTGGCGCGGCCCGATGAAGATGGGTGCGCTGAGGAAGTTCATCGAGGACGTGTACTGGGGAGACCTCGACTACCTGATTGTCGACCTGCCGCCCGGAACCGGCGACGAGCCGCTGACCATCGCTCAACTGATCCCCAAGGCCGATGGCTCCATCATCGTCACCACGCCGCAGGACGTTGCTCTGCTCGACTCTCGCAAGACCGTGGTGTTCTCGGAGAACCTTCACGTTCCGGTGCTCGGCATCGTCGAGAACATGGCCGGGTTAGCGTGCCCTCACTGTGGCGAGGAGATCGACCTTTTCAAGATCGGTGGGGGCGAAAAAGCGGCGAAGGAGCTGAGCGTGCCGTTCCTCGGCCGCGTTCCGATCGATCCTGAGGTCGTCAATGCCGGGGACGAGGGCATGCCGATCGTCGCCGCCGCACCCGACTCATCGGCAGCCAAGGCGTTCGACGGCATCGCCGAGAGGATCGTCGAGGCCCTGAAGAAGAATGAGAAAAAGCGAGAGGAGAGATAAAGCGCCCGTCGCCCCCCCCCCTCACAGGTCGTTGAAGCAAAGGCGAGAGGTCGTGCTAGCATCACGGCACCTCGGATCTAGAATAAACAACCGATATTTTGACAGTGGCTGATTCTAGCTTCCACTCGCCACTCTGCCCCCCATTTAATATCAAGCACGTAAAGGTCACGAACCCCACGAGATCGCAACGGCCGCCCTCATGGTGAGCTCCAGGCACTAGATGATCTGAAAACCGTTCGTTATTTATCTAAGCGTATTCATGCATGAGTGTATTTAATAAAATTAACATTGGGACACTCTAAAGTGCAGGGGCGATCAGGAATAATGGAGAGAGCGGGACGATTGTTCAACGTGCTGATAGTGATGGCCGGGGCGTTGGTCGCGTTGGAATCCATCATTCTGCTCTTCAGCGGCTATTCACTGACCTCTATCGAATTTGGAACGATCAGGTCTGGAACTCTTTTCCTGCTAGCCCTGCAGGTCGTCATGTTCTGCGCGATAGTGATTGCTACCTCGGCTTTGACGTTCGCCCGAAAACTGCAGGTGGCGGAGGAAACGCGTCGAACGATTCTTAACATATTATTCATCATCGGCGCGATTCTTGCTGTCGAGGGGGTCGCTGCAATAAACATATCCTTCACCCTCATGAGCTCTGTTGCAACGACATCTGCGATGCTGGCAGGACTGCAGCTTTTCTGTCTGGGCATGCTTGTCATGTTCGGCAATATGCTGTCCGGACAAACTTTGGAGTTGGCCAGTCCTTCGCCGCGCCATATCGCTCTGATCTTCATACTACTTCTCTTTCCATCGGCATTTCTCATCGTGTAAGCATTTAATGAGGTGTCTATCGCCCTGCATAAGTTACTATTTCGCTGGAGAGGTTTTCCGGAAAAC